>Ga0335081_10000010_pt1 | contig 445495 bp, 437 predicted proteins | sample Lox_Sample_35_FD_206713 | JGI IMG/M metagenome (GOLD analysis project Ga0335081, IMG submission 206713) | Soil microbial communities from Loxahatchee National Wildlife Refuge, Florida, United States - Lox_Sample_3.5 | ecosystem: Environmental > Terrestrial > Soil > Wetlands | place: USA... | reverse complement strand
CGACCAAGACGATCACGCTCGACTGGTATCGCGAGCTGGTGGCCTGGCACGAACGCATTCGCCAGATTGAGATGTACGGCGGCGTGCTGAGGATTTAGTCGATGAAGACCATTCTGCTCGGCCCGAATGGTCAGCTTGGCACCGATATCCGTGCCAAAAACAGCGAAAGAGGCGAGCCGATAGAGATCCGACCGGTCGATCGATCGGTCGTCGATCTCGGCGATCTGGATGCGGCCGCTGGCTTTCTCCGCGAGCAGGACTTCGACTGTTTGATTAATTGCTCAAGCTACCATAAGACCGATGAAGTCGAGAAAAATGCTCAGCTCGCCTTCAAGATCAATGCTCACCTCGTCCAGCTGCTCGCGGAAATATGCGCGGAGAAAAAGGCGCGCTTTGTCCATGTCTCGACGGACTATGTGTTTGGCGGTCAACAGAAGCGAGAGCCGTTGACCGAGTGCGATGCCAGGGCACCGATCAATGTCTATGGCGCTTCGAAAGCCATGGGGGAAGACCTTGCCATGCTGACCGGAGCGGATGTGCTGGTGCTTCGGGTGGCCTCACTGTTCGGCGCGGCCGGCGCGAGCGGGAAGGGCGGCAATTTCGTCGAGACGATGATTCGTCTCGCCCGGGAAAAGGGCACGCTGCGGGTTGTGGCGGACCAAATCATGTCGCCCACCGCGACAGCGGACATCGCCGATGCCCTCATCAAGCTGCTTGCGGATGATGTTTCGGCAGGCATCTGGAACGTCGTGAATACTGGCTCAGCTACCTGGTATGACTTCGCCAGGCGCATTGTCGAGCGCGCCGGAATTCCGGCATCGGTAATACCGATCAGTTCTTCGGAGTTTCCGACGCCGGCGAAGCGGCCGCCTTATAGCGTGCTCGATAACGCCAAATTATCCGCAAGCATTGGCCCCATGCGCTCCTGGCAAGACGCGCTTGATTCATATCTTGTCGCCAAGGGTCATCGGCCCAACTGAAGGGTGGCAATGAAGGGAATTATATTGGCAGGGGGTGCCGGCACGCGGCTTTACCCGGTAACACTTGCGCTCAGCAAGCAGATGATCCCCGTCTATGACAAGCCGATGATCTATTATCCGCTTTCGGTGCTGATGCTCGCGGGCATAAGGGAGGTTCTCGTCATCTCGACGCCGCGCGATACGCCGCGCTTCCGCGAGTTGCTGGGCGATGGAAAGAAGTGGGGCATTTCGCTGTCCTACGCCGTTCAAGACAAGCCGCGCGGACTGGCCGACGCGTTTTTGGTAGGCGAAGACTTCCTCGCAGGATCGTCAGCGGCCCTTGTCTTGGGCGACAACATTTTTTACGGCCATACGCTTTCCGACCTTCTGGAAAGCGCGAGTACAGTTAAAAACGGCGCTGTCATTTTTGCCTACCACGTCAGCGATCCGAGCCGTTATGGCATCGTCGCGTTCGATGCCGACGGCAAAGCCTTATCTTTGGAGGAAAAACCAAAGTTGCCAAATTCAAATTGGGCGGTCACAGGTTTGTATTTCTATGATCGAAACGTAACTGCGATCGCAAAATCGATAAAGCCCTCGGCGCGTGGTGAATTGGAAATTACCGATCTCAATCGGGTTTATCTTGAGGCGGGCAATTTAAGGGTCGAAAAATTGGGACGCGGCTTTACTTGGCTCGACACTGGAACGCATGACTCGCTACTAGAGGCGGGTGAATTCGTGCGCGCTATCGAGCACCGGCAGGGATTGAAAATCGCTTGTCTGGAAGAAATCGCATTTCACAGGGGCTGGATTAACCGGGAGCAGGTGGAGAGCATCGCTCGGTCGCTGCGGACGACCGAGTACGGCCGCTATTTGATGAAGATCGGGCAAGACGGGAGCCGCCACAATTAAATGGCGCTTAATGACAGCTAACTCGCCACGTGATTTCGCACAACAACCGCCAAACCGGTGCCAAGGCCCCACAATAGCAGCGAAAGAACCGCTACGATCGACCAAAGCCAAAGCCGCCTGGGATAGAGGGCCTCTTGTGCCAACTCCGGATGCATAAAGGTAGCAAGGTAAAGATTTTGCGTTTCAAGATCGACGCGAGCCTGTTCGTAGGCAGAGGCGGCGGCGAGGTACTGTTTTTGAGCAATACTCTGTTCAAGGCTCAGTCGCTCGAACCGGCCTATTGAATTAGCCAATGCGGGCCCTGTTGCGCCGCGCGTATCGGTCATCTTCGCCTCGAAATTTCTAATCGAATCCTTCATGCTGGCAATTCGGGCCGCGAGAACCAGCATCTGAGGTGCCGTCGCCGCTATCGTGCGCCGCTGCGCATCGTATTCCTGCTGCAACCGGGCAAGGTCAAGGCGGAGTTCGCCCAGCGTTTGGATCATGACTTGGGATGTCTGAGTTGTATCGAGCACCCCTTCAGTATTTCGCAAATTACGCATCGCCGTTATTTTTTCTTGGAGATCCTGATTGGCGCGAGCCAATTCGGTCCGCGCCTGGCGCAATGCGTCCTGACGAGATCGCTCATTAAGATCGTTGACGAGCTTTTCGCTGAGCGAAGTAACCTTATTTGCAATGTCGAGCGAGTCTTGAGGCGTGAATGCTCTGGCAACGACCGTGATAATGCCCGAGCTGGGACTGATACTTACGTCGACATGTCGCCGCCAATAGTATACGAGTTCTTCGGTGGAATCCTCTGGGTCGAACCTCGAAAAAAAGTCGACGTTATCGCGGGTAAACATCCGGCGAAGATTGAGCGAGTGGTCAACGGCCTCGACCATGGTGCGTCCAGATATGTAATCCAATAAAATCAGCGAATCTTGGACGTATTGCGCCATCCCGACGAGACCGCTGACGGGATTAAGAGAATTAGGCTGGCTTCCGCGGATAGCAAAGCGGGCTTCAGATGCGTATTGATCAGAGGCGACAAAGGCGAGATACAGTCCGGCCACCAGATTTGGCACAACGACTACGAAACCGAATGAGGCCAGAATCGCCCAAACGAAGAGGTGTTGCCACCGACGCCTGGCGACCGTACCCGTATTGACCCAAACCGCTCGCGGCGTACGAGCGCGGCGGGCAACGGCCTTCAATGACTTGGAAATCAGCGTAGCGCGGGGTTCCGCCGGAACGGCGTAATCGGCCGATTCTATACGAGTCTCGTCAACCGGGAGTGTATTCATCTGCTCAACCTAGCCGCGCCGCATCCAGAAAGAAATCGAGCTGTCCGCTAGCAAGAAGCATCCTTCGGCTGCCGCATTTGCCAAATGAGGCAATGCCATGTAATAGCACAATTATTTCGGAATGCACTTTCGTTTTCCTCAATTCAACGTGGCGATGACAGGCTTGCCGCGCGGCCGAGGACCGGGCCACGAGGTATCGACCCACGACGCCGAGTACCTCGCCGATCGCTGGACTTCTGAACGCGCCGGGTCGTCGCATCGCGCTGTCATTCCAAGATCTCTCAAAATATCGGACGTACCCCCAATTCGGAGCTCACGACGAGAACTCAGGCAACCTTTTCGGAAACCGGCGGCGGTCCGAGTGCCTCACTAATCGCCTCTTCAGCGTACGCATAGAGTTCCAGGTCAAGTGAAATCAAATTCCTCGCTTGTCTTACTTCGGGAAGCTGGGCGGCGATGCGTTGCACCCACGAAAGACTTGTCAATTGGTAACTTTCGAGTACATCCACGCCGATTGTTTCCTGCAGCACTGACTTGAACTCGGCAAATCGACTGCTGATGCCCACAAGATCCATGTGGGACAGCTTGGAAAGCGCGATTGGGACATGGGACATTTTGGGCGGTTGTTCGACGGGGCAGGCGAGGGCCCGCACGAGGGGATTATTTAACACATCGCGCTGCTGGGGTGTTATAGCGTCGAACGCCGCTCTTATAGAGTCTGTATCGCCAAACTTTATTTTTCTTACCATCTCAACAAGCGGTTCGAGTCCGAAAATGTGTTCCGCGATAAAAGATGGCGCATTCGGGCTTGAGGCATAGCGTGCAAATAACAGGCGTTCCGCCATTTCCTCATACGGGTCGCGGATCAGCGCAACAACCATATATTGGCGCTGTCTCAACATTTGCTCGTATTGTTGGTATTTCGGGCAACCCGCTATGTAAATCGACTTGGCATTTGGATTATTGAAGATGCCGAAGAACGTGTCTTGTGGGTAGCGCTGAACAGCTCCATAGGCGTACGTAAAGCGCTTGGCGAACAGGCCTTCCAGGTGCGGGTCGGGCATTGCTCGAAGTTCGAAGCGAAAAAGTTTTTTATTAATGTGCATGCTTTCGTGGAATCTCCGAAAGATCACCGCATTTGTTTGCACTTCTCTGATTTCAATTTCATCCGCAAATTCCATTATTTCCGCATGAGTACGCTTTGTTAGATTGAAGCCTATCATGCCTGTTTCATGGCCGCCCCGGTCTCTGAGGTCGGTGCGTAATGCGTTTGCTTCAACTTCAATTGAGCTGCCATCCGGTTTTAGAATCCTAATTGATGGAATCGCTTTCGGATTGTCCGGTAAGACCCATCCGATCAACGCATCTTTCTTGTCATCAACGTGAAAAAGCATGATTTTTCGCTAAGTGGGTGTCACATGCGCTTTTGACGGGCTTTCAGCATGTATTTTGTAATTCTATTCATCCAAGTTGATCGAATTAGCCAAGTCTTTCAGCCTCCCATGTGATCTCGGACTGATGCAACTACGAGAGTGACCATGCTCCAGAGGATCAAACAGCCCGCAAATACGATGAACGAATCGACGAAAATTCTAGGATAAGCGGGCACGCTTGGTATACTCGGTCGGTCGATTGTTACGAGGTAAAGCTGCTGTTTCTCCAAATCCTCTCTGGCCTTTTCGGCGCTGGCCTGGGCGACCGAATAGAGTTGCTCCGCAAATTGCTGTTCGATCTGAAGATTTTGATAGCCGGTAATCTTGCTGGAAATTGCTTTGTTGTTGTTCTGGCTTGTCAACTGGTTCTGCAGTTTCGCGATTTGATCGTTAAGCGTTGCTATCTGAGTGGCATAGACCCGTCCCATGGGCGAGTCGGGTGCCGCCGAACTGCCGAGGGCGGCCCGATTATTTTCCAATGTGAGCCTGTCTTGGACCAATTTGACGATTGTATCGCTGATCGATTGAGCGCTCAGCATCGGGTCAATTATGTTCTGTTTATTGCGAAATTCGAGCAAAGCGAGGCGCGCTTTGCGGAGTCGATCTTCCGCAAGCTTCACCTCCTGCTTCGCGCGCATCAAAGCGTCGCGCCGCATGCGCTCAGAAATGTCATTTACGAGCGCCTCACTCTTGCTGATGATCGCCTCAGCAAGGCGATGAGCTTCTTCGGGCGTGAATGCTTGAACTTCGAGTGTGACGGTTTTGGACTGCGTATCGATAATTGCGCTTACCTTCTGTTTCCAATATTGCCACGCTTCCTCCAATGAGGGAGTCTGACCAGATAGCCAGTCGGAAAGCGATGGAGTGAGGCGAGACAGCCAGTCAATATTTTTGCGTGAGTAAATCGCGAACAAGGCCGATTTGCCACCAATATCTTTGATGATCGACCGGCTTCTGACGTAATCACCAACAATATAGATGTCTTGGGACGACGGTTGATCGCCGGTAGGAATGGCCATGCTGCCAATCGTCGAGGAAATGCTGCCTAGCGCGTCTGATACCGCCGATGACCCGCTGTCCATGGGGGTGCGGATCGTGAATTGAGCCTCCGATATATATTCATCGGATTCTATGAAAGCGAAATATAGCCCAGAAACGAAAGTGGGCAGAATGACGCAGAGGATAAAGCTCCACCCGAATATGCCCATACGGGCACGCGAACGCACAACAATGTCGATCATCCCGCTATCAACGCGAGATTTGACGGGCAATTGGCGCAATAGGCCAATGAGGCTCCGGCCCTTTTCACGACGGGTGAGAGTTTGAAGCATCTAGTCCTTGCTGCTTCCTGGCGACGGCCTTCGGCCTATTTCAATATCAAACATAGCATGTTTCATGCCCGAACGGCTAAAGAGCAGCCTCGGCGAGTTGGAATCGAACGATTAGCAGAGTAAATGCGCGCCGCAGATGGCCAAAATTGGGTGAAGACGTTAGCTTGGCCTTCCAGCGAATGAGGGAATCTATCGTGCTGCTCCTCCATAAGACTCGCGAACGGATAGGGAACATCATAGATAGCTTTCTTTCCAAGTCTAGCCGAGGCGATGCCGGCTGCTGCATTCCAGCGCAAGAAGATAACAACAGGCAACCGGCGGACCGTGCTATTTGCAAAATAGACTCAGAATCGAAATATGAGCAGCGAGCCCCATCTGCCCAAAATGCACTGGATATTTTCGCCGGGCACTGGGCATCCGACCTTTCCGATTTAATCCCCGGAACGCATGCGGGGTCCATTAAGCTCTTCACCGCCGACAGACGGCCTGTTTTGGCGATGAAGACGCTTGCAGGCGCTCATGCCGGGCGCAAGCTTCGCGTGTTGGAACTGGGCCCGCTCGAAGCGGCACATACCTATCAACTGGAAAAAATGGGAATCGATGAGATTATAGCGGTAGAAGCAAATGTTGAAGCGTTTCTAAAATGTCTCATTGTAAAGAACCTACTCGGCTTGAAAAACGCTAAGTTCTTGCTCGGCGATTTTATCGAGTTTCTAAAAGCGGACGATAGCCGCTATGATTTTATTTTTTGCTCCGGAGTCATCTATCACATGGAGGATCCGTTAAGCCTCATAAAATTGATGGCGGCCCGCACCGACTGCATATTTGTCTGGACGCATTATTTCACCAGCGAATCGCGTCCGGGTCTGTCCCAAATCACCATTAAACATGGTGATGAGACTTATATCTACCATCGTCTCGAGAACAAAAACCGAGACTCGGGCACATTTTGGGGCGGCAATAAGCCGACGGCGTCATTCATGTCGCGTGAAGACATAGTGCGCGCTTTTAGGCAGCATGGTTTTGTAAATTTCACGCTGCACGAGGAGAACCTTAATCACCCAGGTGGGCCATGCTTCAGCATGTCAATTTGGCGTTAGCCGCTTCGCGGCTTGACCAGTACCGCTGCGTCGGACGTCTGCGCCGAGACTTGCCGGATATGCCGCCCCCCGCGCTTGTCCGTGGAGCGATCATGAAATGGTAATGGTGGGGGCGGACGAACGTGGGGCCGAAAATTTCCGCCTTGAGCCGGAAAAGGGAATTGATCTTGCCGGTGGCAGTACGGTCGCCCTATCCGCCGATGCGTGGCTAAAGATTGTCCCGATCAGCGCTCTCGCCGGCCTACGCTGGGTGCGATTGCGATACAGCTTGAGCTTCTTCGACGATCCTGTGCGTCCGATGATCCGGTTCATAACATCGGAAGGCAGACAGTTTCTCCAGCAGATGAACGGTCCGGTGGTCGGCTCCGGCGAGTGGGTTGGACGCATTCCCGATAAAGCTATTTCGGTGTCGATCTCGCCAATCAAATGCCCTGGCCGTTTCGAATTTCGGCTGGATCGGGTAAGGCGTGTGTCACGGCCGTCTCTCGTCCGGCGCGGCATCTTATACGACCGAAAATCTCTCATGCTGTCGGTTGGCGCGAAAATCATCAACGCCGACGAGGAGCGATGGGAGACGCTGAAATTCGCGTCCAGCGCGACACCGCTGGACGAGTACGATCAATGGTACAGGCAGCGTGAACGAGCAATCGAACTCGATGGGCTTGACCGTCCTCGCGTCAATTGGAGATCAAGTCCTCGTATCCGGGTCATCATAGGGCTCAACTCCAATAGTGCAGAACGACTCAAGGCGACGATTTCGTCATTACGCGCGCAGATCTATCGCAACTGGTCGCTGTACGCGATTCGAATAAGCGAAACGCCTTCCGCGTTGCACGCGGCGTTTCGCGAAGAAATGGCTATCGATCCGCGATTGTCGGAAATAGCGAGTGGCGAAGATCTTAGTTCACTTGCTGCCGACGCAGAGGATTGTGTTGCAATAATCGAAGCCGGAGATCTCATCCCAAGCCACGCCTTTGCTGTTCTCGGGGAGGCCGTTGCGCGATTTCCGAAGGTACGCGTTGTCTATGGCGACGAAGACTCGATGGCCGCCGATGGGCGGTTGCACTCCCCTGTTTTCAAACCCGATTGGAGCCCGATTTTCTTTAATGCTTTGCCGTACCTTGGCCGGCTCTCTTGCATTCGTTACCTAGATCTCCAGAAATGCGCGGGAACGGCCGGTGAATTTATCCGTGATGAAAACGAAGTTCTAAAGCGAGCCATCGCATTCGCCAGGGCGGATGAAATCCTCCACGTTAGACGAATTCTCTATCGACGGCAGCGGGAAGCGAACGACGAAATTTATAGCGGCGGACGTGCATTCGCCCGTCCCTCATCGCGAGAAGCTAACGGCAGTGAACCGCTGCCGGGCGTCACCATCATCGTGCCGACGCGGGATCGCGCAGATCTCCTTGCGCGATGCATGAAGTCGCTTCGCGAAGTTACGGATTATCCGTCATTTGACGTTGTGATCGTCGACAACGGAAGCACGGAGCCGGACGCGAAAGCGTTGTTGGAGCAACTCCGATCGCAGCCAAGAATTAAGGTTTTGAGCCGCCCCGGAAAGTTCAATTTCTCTGCTCTTTGCAACGATGGTGCGCGCCTGGCAAAAAAGTCGGTGCTCGTTTTTTTGAACAACGACATCGTCATCTTTGATCCGGTCTGGCTGCGCGCGTTAGTTCATTGGGCCCAGCGGCCGGAGATCGGCGTTGTCGGCGCAAAATTGCTTTTTCCGAACAATACGATAGAGCACGCCGGCGTCGTTTTGGGCCACGGTGGGATCGCGGGACACATTTACCCCGGACAAGCGGCGTCCGAGCCGGGCCGTCTGCACGAGCTTACCGTTCCGCACGAGGTGACCGCCGTGACCGGGGCCTGTCTTGCCGTGCAGCGCAAGAAATTCAAAGCAGTCGGCGGTTTCGACTCTGCACACTTGCCGGTGGACCTCAACGACATCGATTTATGCCTGAAAATTGCAGAACGAGGGTGGAAAGTCATTTGGACGCCAGAATCCGTTCTTTATCACATACAATCCGCCAGTCGCGGTTTTCCCATCAAGCCCTTTAAGCTCTATAAAAAAGAGCGCGATTACTTTCGGCGACGGTGGTCACAAATAATTCGAGACGACCCGTTCTTCCATCCGGCTCTGTCGCTGTATTCGCACAAGCCGGCCTTGGCTTAGCGGATGGTTGCTCCTATTGCCCTTGATCTAAGTCGTTTAGCACTTGGCCCGGTGAGGTGTACCCCGCGGGGAATTGATCGGGTCGAATTGGCCTATGCCAGACATTTTTTAAAAAATTGGCCAGGCGAATGCGTACCGGTATTGCCAACGCCCTGGGGAGCGCGTTTTTTCCCGCGTGCTCAGGCGCTTGGCGGCGTTGCCGCGTTGGAAGATTTGTGGAAAGAGCCGATCGGTCCTGAATATGATCAAACCTATCAGAGAACGGTGGCTTTTATAGGAGGAAACGCCGCGGCGCCGACGTCGCTACGATGGAGATTGAAGCCGACGATCATAGAGCAAGCGTGCGGATTTGGCAGGTTGCTGGCCGCCACAGGATTCTCCTTTGGACAATCTGTTGTTCGCTCTCTTCCGAAAAATGCAATCTATTTGAACGTGGGACAACTCGAAGTATTCCGACCGGCGCTGTCGTGGCTGCGTCGGCGGCCCGATATTCTAAGTGTCTTCATGATCCATGACCTAATCCCGCTCGAATGGCCCGAGCACCATCTGGCGATCGGCATAAGGCTGCACGAAGCGATCGTGCAAAATACCGTGGAATTTGCCAGGGCACTGATCGTTCCGAGCCAAGCCGTTAGCTCGTCGGTTACCCGTGAGCTGCGCAAACATGGTCGCATCGACGTGCCAACGCATGTGGAGCTCCTGCCGGTTCCATCGGAATTTCTTGGCTCTGCAGTCGAAGCTCGCGATTTGCAGGACGCCAATTATTTCATCATTTGCGGGACGATCGATTCCTACAAGAATCATATGCTGCTTCTCAAGATTTGGCCGGAACTCGTTACGCGAATTGGCGTGCCGGCGCCTAAGCTCGTGATTGCCGGCTCCGCCGGAGTCACCAGCAAGGAAGTGATCGATTGGATCGATAGCTCGGCCTCGCTGCACAACCATGTGATTCTTGCGCCGGGTCTGTCGACGCCTTCGCTTCGCCGCCTCATGGCAGGTGCGCGGGCGCTGCTCATGCCGTCTTTCGCCGAGGGGTTTGGACTCCCCATAGTCGAGGCGCTGGCCCAAGGCACGCCAGTGATCGCGTCCGATATTCCGGCCCACCATGAAGCAGGAGCCGGAGCCGACGTCACTTACGTCTCGCCAACCGATGGCGCAGGTTGGCTTTTCCAGATCGAGAAGCTTGCCAAAATGCCAAAAGAGCGATGCGTGCAATCTCAGCCATACAAGCCGAAGACATGGACTGATTATTTCCGCGGCATTGAGGCCTTTTTGGCCGCCTTGCCGAAATAGCAATTTGGGCGACGAAAATTCTTTGCGGCGCCTCGCGTGAGGCACTACGCCAAGGCTGTAATCACGAATTCGTGGACCTTGGTGAATCGGCAAAAGCGCGGCACTATTGACTTATAAAAGCAGGAACAAACCAATGGCCACGCCTCCGCCCATCGAATATGCCGACGCCTCGCCCGCCGTCCGCGCGGTCTATGACGACATCAAAAAGACCCGCAACGTGCCGGACGTGAATAATTTCTGGAAGTATCTCGCGCGCGATCCCGCCACCCTCAAGCGGACTTGGGAGAGCATCAAGGAAATCATGGCTCCGGGCGCGCTCGATCCCCTGACCAAGGAGATGATCTATCTCGCCGTCAGCGTCACTAATGGCTGCGGCTATTGCATTGCCAGCCACGCGGCGGCGGCACGCAAGGCCGGCATGACCGAGGCCATGTTCGGCGAGGTAATGGCCGTCACCGGCATGGCCAACGAAACCAACCGGCTCGTCAATGGCTACCGGGTGGCGATCGACGCCGCCTACGAGGTCTAGGTCCAGGTGAATATAGCGGCTCGCCGGCGGTAACCGAATTGATGGATTGCCCGCCGGTGCCCAGCCATGGCAAAATTGCCCAATCAATGAAAGGACGCCGCGCCCATGGCTAACAAGCCCTTACTCGCCAGGTTGCTGTGCATCGGTCTGGTTGCGGCCATCATGCTGCCCGTGGGCGGCATGATCTTCCCCTATGTTAGCAGTGCGTTGAGCCGAATGGAGTTTCAGACGCTCGAAGCTGTGGTGAGTGCGACCGTCGGCTTCGGCATTTATGGCGTGTTCGGTTAGGGCGCCGCTCAACGCACCTTGCTGCTATTCCCGCTGAGCGGCTCGTGAGCGCTGGTGCGGCCGGCGGGCAATGCGGTATGCGGCGGTGCCGAGCCGGAGCCGGTGGTGACCGGCGGTCCCTGGGTGTGTTGCTTCTGCGCCGCGTAGCGGTCGCCGCCGCCGATCGCAATAAAGGTGACGATCACAGCCGCGACGACCGCTGCGAGCACTGTCCAAATCCAGATCTTGCTGCTTCTGCCCACGTGCAGCAAAGGGTCGGGCTGCAGACCAGCCTGCGTGCCCGCTTCACGCTCGTACTGCTCTTGCAGGTCACGCCCTGCCATCTCGTTCTCCATCACAAGGGCAATGCCATCAGGCCGCGCGGGTTCCGTAAAGCGTGATATCCGGGTTCTATGCATTTCTTTGCGCGTTTTTCCCGCGGTCCCGCATTTGCCGTCCACGCGCTGACGCCGCTGTTCTACATCACGCCCTGGAATGAGGGCGGCGCAAAATCACCTGCGCGCCGGAAATGAAAATCCGGCGCATTGACCTTGCAGCTTAGCTGTCAGCGTTACTGGGTACCTTTGCTCGCGGGCGCCGGTTTCGCCGGGAAGTGCGAGGCAGGGCCTTGTCCCGTCGTGCTTGGCGCGGTGCTTGTGCTGCCGGTGGTGGTCGGCGCCGGGCCGCTGGTCGCGGTATTCTGATTCACATTATGGCCGCCGGCGATCAGGAAGAACGCAATCAAGGCCACCACGACAATGCCGGCAATCCAACCCCACATCCCGCCGACGCTCTTGTCGTACCGGTTTACCGGGTCGCTCATCCGCGGGTCGCTGTAGCGCGGATCCGTATACCGGGGATCTGACATGGCAATCCTCCTTGGTTAGGACGCTTGCTTGTCTTGCGCCGAGCCAACAATCAGCGGCGGGGCTGGTTCCTGGCGGCCGATCGATTTGGTGCGCTGCGGGGGAGGAATATGGCGAGAAGGGGGCAGTAACGAGCGCAACGGAATGCTATAGCCGCAATCCCGCTGCCTTCACCCGAGCCATCGCACCCATGAGACCACAATGCGCCTGAGCAATGCCGCGACCGCAGCGGCGCCGGTGATCTTTGTGCTGCTCTGGAGCTCGGGCTTCATCGGCGCCAAATACGGGCTGCCCTACGTCGAGCCGTTCACCTTCCTCGCCGTGCGGATGGTCTTCGTGGTGCTGATTCTTGCCGTCACTGCGCTCGTTGTGCATGCGCGTTGGCCGCGCGGCGCTGAGATCGGCCACAGCATGGTCGCAGGCTCGCTGGTGCATGGCGTCTATCTCGGCGGCGTGTTCATCGCCATCAGTCACGGCGTGCCGGCCGGCATATCGGCGCTGATCCCTGGGCTGCAGCCGCTGCTCACCTCGACCATCGCCAACCGCTTCATGGGCGAGAAGGTGACGCGGGCGCAATGGTTCGGGCTTGCGCTCGGCCTGATCGGCGTGCTGATGGTCTTGCACGACCACAGCATCAGCGGCGGCGCATGGCTTGGCTGGATCGCCACCCTGCTGTCGCTGCTCGGCATTACTTTCGGCACGCTCTATCAGAAACGCCATTGCGGCCTGATCGACTGGCGCACGGGTAATCTGGTGCAATATGTCGCCGCCGGCGGCTTATTCTGGCTTGCTGCCTTCGCCTTCGAAACGCGTGTGATTCACTGGAGTGGCGAGCTCATCTTCGCCATGAGCTGGCTGGTGCTGGTGCTGTCGATCGGCACGGTGGCGCTGATGTACTGGCTGATCCGCCGCTCGGCAGCGACCAGCTTCGCCAGTCTATTCTACTTGGTGCCGGCGGTGACGGCGCTGATGGCCTTTATGCTTTTCGGCGAGAAGCTCGACACGCTGTCCCTCGCCGGCATGGTCGCCTGCGCCATTGGAGTGGTGCTGGCTAATCGTGGCGCCGAGGCGCGTCCGGCGGCGGCCGATGCCGCCGCCTCGGTGGCCTCAGGCGGACGCCTCTAATTGCTCGGCGCGCGCGCCGACTGGCGCTTTCGCGGCGCTGAGGGCACCGGCGAGATTGCCGAGCGGTGAATGCCATTCGCCTTCGTCGATCTGGCGAATTTGCCTGTCCAAACTGGCAATCACGAAACGGGAGAAAGGACCGAGGTGGAGATACATTGCCGTGGTTACGCCGACATATTCGAGCGCTTTCGGATTGCGCCGCGCGCACCCGATGAACACTCTGGCGAAATGCCACAGCGCCTTGGGTTGCCGCGCGGTGCGCTTGATCAGCCGCCACAACAGTCCCAAGTCGCTCACCGCGACCGGACCGATATGCATCGGCTTCTTCGCGTCGGGGTCGACGTGGTCGGGCACGAGATCGGGGCGATTGAGCGCCAGAGCCATTCTGCGCACCCGTCCGAAATAAGCGGCCGGCGAATAGACTTTTTGCAGAACTTTCCGGTAGTCCACCAGGATGTCGCGGCGCGGCCGCGCGGTCGCGAAATTCAGGCCCGCCGTGCAATGATCGCCGACGCCCGAACTGACTTGCTCGTCGGTGTACAAATCCGGAAACAGCCGGCCTTCGTGCGCCAGGCGCCGCGTCAACTGTGTGCCCGGCAGCCCGTACAAGAGCCCGACCGTACAGACCGGAATCGCAGCGTCCTCGATCAACTTGATCATGCCGTCGGCGACGTTGCCTTTCTCCGTATCGAAGCCGAGAATGAAGCCGGCGTTAACGTAGATCCCTGCATCGTAAATCTTGTAAACGCCCTGAGCGATGCTGCGGCGCGTATTCTGCTTCTTCTGCATCGCGATGAGCGTGTCGGTATCCGGGCTTTCGATGCCGACAAAGATGGTGAAGAAATTCGCCTCCCGCATGAGCGCAAGAAGCGCCGTGTCGTCGGCAAGATTGATCGAGGCCTCGGTCGAGAACTCGTAAGGGTAGCCGTGCGCTTTTTGCCAGGCAATCAAATGCGGCAGAAAGGCTTTCACCGCTTTCTTGTTGCCGATGAAATTGTCGTCCACGAAATCCACGTGACCGCGATAGCCGATGTTATAGAGCGCATCGAGCTCGGCCAGCATCTGCTCCTTGGTCTTGGTGCGCGGCACACGCCCGTACAGCTCGATGATGTCACAAAATTCGCAGGTGAACGGGCAACCGCGTGAGAACTGAACGCCCAAATACAGATACTGGTCTCGTTTCAACAGATCATAGCGCGGCACGGGCGTCTTGGTGACGTCGATCTGAAATTTTGGCGCCTCGAATACGCCTTGCCTGACCCCGGATTCCCAATCGCTGATGAACTTGTCGATGATGCCTTCGGCTTCGCCAAGCACGCGGCAATCCGCGCGCGCATAGGCTTCGGGCGACGACGTGACATCGGGGCCGCCCACGATCACCGGTTTGCCGCGTTCCTGAACAAAGGCGATCACGTCGAGCAAATCCAGACGCTGCGGCAGCATGCCGCCGGTCATGACCATATCGGCCCATTCGATATGGGCGTCCGTTAGTTCTTCGGTATTGCGATTGACCAGCCGGCATTCCCAGTTCTTGGGCAAAAGTGCGGCGACTGTGATCAAGCCGAGCGGCGCACCAGGCGTCTTGGCGCCGAAAAGTTCGCAAGCCTCGAGAAAATTCCAGAACGAGCGCCCGTGGAAGCGGGGCACCACCAAGAGAACATTCTGACGCTGCGGCATTCGCCAACTCCTAGCCCATGGGATGCCCAAGGAAACGAAAGGGCACCAGGGAACTTCTGCGCAAGCCGCTTATAACACATTTGGCACTCGATGCGACGCCTGACTTTGACGCCAAACGCGCAAAAAACCAGCCATGGCCCATACTCGCTATCGAATTTCGAATTGAATGCCTGTCCTGTTGATTCACCAGGCGACCGCTCATTTCCCGCGGTTAAGCACCATTTGCGTCTGCGTCACCAGCGCGCAGAGCCGGCCGTCGCCGCGGGTAACGCGGGTCTGCCAGACCATGGTCGTGCGCCCGCGGTGCAAGGGCGTGCATTCGGCGTAAGCCGTATCGCCGATCGGCACAGCTGCGAAGAAATTGGTCTTGCTCTCGATTGTGGTGGTGGACTGGCCCTCTTTCAGGTTGGCAGTGGTGGCCGTGCCGCCGAGGTTGTCGGCCAGCGCCATGATGGCGCCGCCATGCATGATGCCGAAGCGGTTGTTGAGGTCTTCGCGCGCGAATAGCTCAGCGGTGACGCGCTCAGGCGAGACGTGGGTGATCTTCAGCCCTAAAAATTCGGCGAAGGGCGGTTGCTTTCCGGCCAGTTCATTCATTGCAATTGCTCCAACCAATCCCGGGCGAGAGCGAGGTCCCGGTGCGTCAAATTGTGTGCGGCCGCCACCACTTCGTGGCGAAAGGCGGCGCCGGCTTGCGCCAGCACCGTGGCCAGCCGGTCGCGTTTGGCGGCCGGCACAATCGGGTCGGAGGCGCCGGAAAGCAAGAGTACTGGCTTGGCTTTGAGATCGGGCAGGCTGTCGGGCTCGAACGGCAGCATGGCGCGGATGAGGATTGCGCCGGCGAGCGCTTCCGGTCTGGACAGCAGCAGCGACGCAGCGATATTGGCGCCGTTGGAGAAGCCGACGGCAAGCGGCGCGGCCAAACCATAGGCCTTGCATGCGGCACCGATGAATTCATCGAGCTCCAGCGTGCGCGCCTGCAGGTCGGCAAGGTCGAACACGCCATCGGCCAGCCGGCGGAAAAAACGCGGTAGGCCGCTTTCCAGAACCTTGCCCCGCGGCGACAGTAGCGCTGCGCCGGGCAAGAGATGCTTGCCGAGCGGGATAAGGTCGCTTTCATCGCCGCCGGTGCCGTGCAGCAGCAACAGAGGAAGGCGTCCGGGGCGCGTCGCCGGAAGATAGATATGGATGAAGCCAGGCTCGACGGCGTTCTCACTCATGCTTCGGCCGCGCGCGCCGCGAGCCAGTCGAGGGTTTGCGCGATCGCCGCGTCATAGGGCGTCATCGACAGCGGCCCCAGCAGAGCTTCGAGCTTGCGCACGTCATAGCTGACCGGCTTCATATATTCGGGCGCGACTTGCATGAAGCCCCGCAGTTCCTTGTTGAACAGGCTGACCAAGCGCAGCATGAAAAGTCCAGCCGGTCGAAGCTTGACTGGGCGGTGCAGATGGCGCGAGACAATCTCGGCCAGTTGCCGGCCGGTCAACGGCCCGCCGCCCGGCAGGCACCAATGCGCGCCGAAAGCTTCTGCCCGTTGGCCGATGGCCGCGGCGATGCGCATGGCGTCCGGAACATAGATGTATTCGCGTGCAACATCGGCGCCGCCCAGCCAGTTCATGGCCTTCCCGGCGACTGCTTCCGCGAGGGCGTTTTGCAGCGTGCTGACATCCACCTGCGGTCCGTAGAAGTCAGGCAAATGCAGGATGGCAGCGCCCGCCGCGCAAAGAATGTCCTCGGCTTCACGGCGATACTTGATCCAGGGAGGTCCGTCGGTGCGCGGATGCGCCTCGTCCATGCGCGCGCGCTGTTGCGGGTAGTAGGCCCAATAGCTGGAAACCTGCACGCAGCGCGCCTTGGTCCGGCTGAGCGCCTGGGCGATGTTGCGGGCGGTGACCGGGTGCAGTTGCATCTGATCGCCGGCAAGCCCGATGCAATCGTAGACCAGGTCGCATCCTTCGACTGCGCGCGCGGTGTCATGGGCGTCGGCTACATCGGCCGCCAGTTTTTCGACCCCGGCGTCGGGAAAAAGCTGTTCAAGCTTTGCCTGGGTGCGGGCGACGACGCGCACCGGCGTGCCGCTCTGCCGCAGCGCCGCCGCGAGATGAAATCCGGTCGAACCGGTCGCACCGAGAATTACCGTCAAAGCCATGACTTCGCTCTCCGCACTCAACAAAAACAAATGTGGCCAATAAAAACAAACGGAGCGCGGCTAGCCCCGCGCCCCGTCAAGGCAAGATCAACGGCTTGGTTCAGTCGCGCGGCTGCGGCACAAAGCGGATGTAGGGCCGCGGCGCTTTGAAACCTCTCGGATAAAGCTTCCTGGCTTCTTCATCACTGACCGATCCGGCGATAATAACGTCTTCGCCCGGCTTCCAGTTCGCCGGTGTGGCCACGCGATGTTTCGCCGTCATTTGCAGCGAATCGAGCACGCGCAGCACCTCGTCGAAATTGCGCCCGGTAGTCATCGGATAGACCAGAATCAGCTTGATCTTCTTGTCCGGGCCGATGATGAACACGTTGCGCACGGTCTGATTATCGTTCGGGGTGCGACCCTCGGAAGTGCCGGTGGTTGCAGCCGGCAGCATGCCGTAGGCCTTGGAGATCTTCAGGTTGGTATCGCCGATCAGCGGATAGTTGGGTGCGAAACCGACCACGTCCTTGATGTCGACCGCCCATTTATTGTGATTGTCGACCGGATCGACCGACAACCCGACGATCTTGGTGTTGCGCTTGTCGAATTCCGGCTTGAGCTTGGCCATCGTGCCGAGTTCGGTAGTGCAAATGGGGGTGAAATCCTTCGGGTGCGAGAACAAGATGCCCCAGGAATTGCCGAGCCATTTGTGAAACCGAATCTTGCCTTCGGTAGTGTCCGCCTCGAAATCCGGGGCGGTTTCGCCAATTGCCAAAGCCATGTGGAGGCCCCCAAAATTGTCGGAATCACCGCATCTTTCGCTGGCTATATAAGATTCGGCAAAGCGGCGATACAGGCCTAACGGCTTAAAAAGGATCGATACGCTGCTGCCGGCACGCCAGGGAGAACAATGTTTGCCGATCTCGCTTGGCGGTGAAACGACTTTGCCGACCCTGAGCCGACTTTCATCGTTGTGGCTGATAGCCATCAGTCAAAGTATTGAGAAAGGCCACAATGTCATCGATGTCGCGAGCCGACAGCGGTGGCGGGTCGCCGGGCTTACCGCCGAAAGGCGGCTCCTGATTGATGTTGTCGCGATATTGCGCCGGCAGGTCGTCGAACTTATCGATCGAGCCGTCGGGCCTGCGGGGGTACCACTTCTCCGGCTGGGTGTCGCGCTCGGCATAGAATTCAATAGCCTGGCGCAGGCTGTGCACGACGCCGTTATGAAAGAAAACCTGGCGCAGCGCGACATTGCGCAGGCTGGGCGTTCGGAATAGGCCGCAGTATTCGCTCCTCCCCGCAAGATCGGAGCGCAGCGGACCGCAGGCGCCGAGATCGAAATAATGCGGATCGGCATTGGCGGGAATCCGGCGGTTGCGCGGAACGCCAATCGCGATCAACCCGTAGTCGGTGAATTGCGGCGGCGTACCGTCGTTGCCGGGCAGGCTGCGATGACAGTTGCCGCAATTGCCTTTGGCCGGATCGTTGAACACGGCCAAGCCGTGCCGCTCTTGGGCGGTCAGCGTCGCGCGCCCGGCAAGATAGGCGTCATATTTGCTGCTGTAGGGGTAGAAGACGCGATAGTCCTGCTCATAGGCTTCGAGCGCATGGCCGACTGCGGTCAACGCCTTCTCGGGGTCGTCAAATATTCGGTCGCCGTAGAGCTTGCGCAGCGCGTCGGCATAGTTTGTCGCGCGCACGCGCACGACCAAATCGGCGGCGCTGGCATTGGCCATTTCGAAGGGCGACAGCAGGGGCACGCGCGCCTGGTCGCGCCCGCGGTCTACGCGGCCATCCCAGGTCAGACCGCCGGTCGGACCGTTGTCGACGCTATCGTCGCCTTCGTCATCCGATTCGTAATAGTGCGCGCTGAACGGCGGCACCGCCTGTAGATATTTGAGCGACGGCACCGCGCGCAGACCCGGCTCACGCATGTCTTTGCCGCCGAGCTGCACGGCAAGGCGATTGGCAGGGCCGAAGGCATGTTGCGGGTCGTGGCAGCTGGTGCAGGCCATCTGACCGGACGCCGACAGCGATGGATCGGCGAACAGCTGCTTTCCCAGATCGTGCAGCGCGGCGGCGCGGGCATAAGCTTGTCCGCGGGTAAGCGTGGCATCGCTTGCATGTGCGCTCACCACGCAGAAGGCGCCGCACAGGAAGCAGAGCAAGCCGATCAAGATTGATAGCCGATTACGGACCATAGCGCCGTTATGCAGACCTTATTCGAGGTCGATTGCAAGGTTGAGCCGCTGCATGACGATTTCCTGACGGCTGCCCTCATAGGGCTTCATGGAACTGTCATGCGAACGAGAATAAGATTGCGCTGGTTTAACCCGCAGGTGGCCCGCGTCCCGCGCAATTCCCATGGAGCTATCATGAAAAAGTCCGTCGCGCTTCTGGCGGCTATGGTTTCCGGTTTGTCCGCGGCTTCAATAGAGGCCCACGCGCAAGGAACGGGCATCAATGCGATCGATACCATAGTCGTGATCTACGCCGAAAACCGCAGCTTCGACAATCTCTACGGCTCGTTTCCCGGCGCCAATGGCTTGCAGAACGTCACGCCGGAGAATTCCAGGCAGTTCGACCGCGACGGCACGTTACTCAAGGAATTGCCGCCGGTCTGGAACGGCCTGACTGCCAAGGGCATCACCCCGCCGGTGACGCAGGCGCAGACCGAGCATCTTCCCAACAAGCCATTCGCCATCGACGATCCGAAGGGCTTCAACACGCCGCTCGGCGTCGTCACGCACGATCTTTGGCATCTTTTCTATCAGAACCAGATGCAGATCGACGGCGGCAAGAACGACAAATTCGCCGCCTTTGCCGACTCCGGTGGTCTGGTCATGGGCCATTATAATGATAATGGCGCCAAACTGCCGCTGTGGAATGTTGCCAAGCAATTCGTGCTCGCCGACAATTTTTTCCAGGGAGCCTTCGGCGGCTCGTTCCTCAATCATTTTCAGCTCATATGCGCTTGCACGCCGACCTATCCAAATGCCGACAAGAGCCCGGCCAAAAACCTGATTGCAGTTGTCGATGTCGACGGCGTGTCGTTGACGCTCGCGCCCAATTCGCCGAAGTCGGCGCTGGAAGGCATTCCCAAGTTCGTCAACAACGGCCAGATCACGCCGGACTTCTACGCCGTCAACACCATGCAGCCGCCCTACCAACCGAGCAGCAACAAGCCGGTGCCGAACGGCGATCCGCGCTACGCCGATCCGAGCAAGCCGAACACATTGCCGCCGCAACACGAAAAGACGATCGGCGATTTGTTGAGCGCGAAGGGCGTGTCATGGGCCTGGTACGCCGGCGCCTGGCAGGACGCGCTCGACGGCGGCCGCGGCAAGCCGGTGCCGAACTTCCAATTCCACCACCAGCCCTTCAATTATTTCGCCAATTTCGCGCCCGGCACCGACATGCGGGCCCGGCATCTCAAAGATGGCGGCATGGACGGCGTCGAATTCATCAAGGTGATCGACGAAGGCAAGCTTCCGCAGGTCACCTTCTACAAGCCGCAAGGCAATCTGAACGAGCACGCCGGCTATGCCAATGTCTTGGCCGGCGACCAGCACGCTACCGAGGTGATCGCGCATTTGCAGCAGAGCCCGCAATGGGCTCACATGCTGGTGGTCATGACCTATGACGAGAACGGCGGCTTTTGGGACCATGTACCGCCGCCTAAAGCGGACCGTTGGGGGCCGGGCTCGCGCATCCCCGCGCTGATCGTGTCGCCCTTCGCCAAGCAGGGCTTTGTCGACCACACACAGTACGACACGACCTCGATCCTGCGTTTCATTACCAAGCGTTTCGACTTGCCGGTGCTGCCGGGGCTCGCCGCGCGCGACGGCGCGCTCAAGGCCAACGGTCATCTGCCGATGGGCGATCTGACGGCGGCGCTCAATCTGCCGCAGTAACCGCGCGGTTCAGCAGGATGAACCGGAGCCATAGTCTGGCTTCGGCCTGGCGCGGAATTTGCCGCGCGCGGCGATTGAGCCTAGATAGACGCAGCCATTCGGGCCGCGTCATCGATGGATCTCGAGCAGCTCCTCTCTCGGCTCGCGGTTGCGCTCGGCATCGGTTTGCTGATCGGAGTTGAGCGCGGTTGGAAGTCGCGGGCGGTCACGCCTGGCCAGCGCGCCGCGGGTGTGCGCACTTTCGCGCTTTGCGGCTTGCTTGGCGGGATCGTCGCGGCCTTGGCCTATGCGAGCGGCACCGCCGTGGGCGCCGGTCTGGTGCTTGGTTTCGGCTTTGCCGTTTATGCCGCCGTGATCGCGGTGTTCGAACGCGATGCCGATCGCGCCGCCGGCAGCTATTCCGCCACTACGATCATCGCCGCTTTGCTGACTTTCGTGCTCGGTGCCTATGCGGTCGCCGGCGATGTGCGGGTGGCGGCGGCGACCGTGGTCGTCGCGACTGCCATATTGGCGGCGCGTGAGGATATCCACGTTTGGGTCGGGCGCATTACTTGGCCTGAGCTCCGCTCGGCGCTGGTGCTGCTGGCGATGACATTTGTCGTGCTGCCGGTAGTGCCCGATACCCCGATCGGGCCATTTGGCGGCGTCAATCCGCGCGAGGTCTGGCTCATCGCCATCGTGCTGGCCGGCGCCTCATTCCTCGGCTACGGCGCGGTGAAGGCGTTTGGCGCTGAGCGCGGCGTGTTGCTCGCCTCGTTGGCGGGCGGTCTCGTCTCCTCGACGGCGGTGACCTTGTCGAGCGCTCGCCGCGCCGCTGCGGGCGAAGGGGCGCCGCGACTGCTGGCGGCGGGCGTGGCGATCGCCACGGCAGTCTCCTTCCTGCGCGTGATTGCGATTGTCACCGTCCTCAAGCCCGTGCTGCTCGTGCTGGTCGCGCCGGCGCTGCTGGCGGCGCTACTGGTGGCGGTGCTCTATGCAATCGCCTCGGTCTATTGGCGCTAGGCCGGAGCGGCGGGCGACAAGGCATTGCCGGCCGATTTCAAGAACCCCTTCAGCCTCTGGCCGGTAGTCGGCTTTGCGATTTTCCTCGGCCTCGTCATCTTGTTTGGCTGCGCTGTGGGCGACGCCTTCGGCGCCAATGGCGCGCTCCTGGGCGCGGCCGGTCTCGGTCTGGCGGATGTCGATTCCATCACCGTCTCGATGGCGCAGTTGGTGCCGGAGCCGTTGAGCCAACTCGCCGCTGCCAATGCCATCCTAGCAGCGGTCGCCAGCAACATGATCAGCAAGCTCGCCATCGCCGCCGTCATCGGGCGCGGTCGCTTTGCCGGCGAGATGGCGGCTATGACCGTTGGCTGTTGGCTTGCCGCATTGGCCGCGCTGTGGGCGGCACTTGCCTTTGTCGGCTAGGATGGCGTTGACATTTTCGCTGCAACGCCGCAAACGCAAAGGGCCGGCACCGAAGGGCCATCACGCGGCATGTTCAAGCGGATTCTGATCGCCAATCGCGGCGAAATCGCCTGCCGGATCATCAAGACCGCGCGCAAGATGGGGATCGAGACGGTCGCCGTCTATTCGGAGGCCGACAAGGATGCGCTGCACGTCGCCATGGCCGACCAGGCGGTCGCCATCGGCCCGCCGCCGGCCTCGCAAAGCTATCTGGCGATCGAGAAGATCGTGGCCGCCTGCAAGGCGTCGGGCGCCGAGGCGGTGCATCCCGGCTACGGCTTTCTGTCGGAGCGCGAGGCATTCGCAGAGGCACTGGGCAAAGCCGGGATCGTATTCATCGGTCCGAACGCCAAGGCCATCGCCGCCATGGGCGACAAGATCGAGTCCAAGAAAGCAGCGGCCAAGGCCAAGGTCTCGACCGTGCCCGGCCATCTAGGCGTGATCGAAGACGACAACCAGGCGATCGAGATCGCCGAGGAAATCGGCTACCCGGTGATGATCAAGGCATCCGCCGGCGGCGGCGGCAAGGGCATGCGCATCGCCTTTAGCAAGGCGGAGGTCGCGGAAGGCTTTGCACGCGCTCGCTCGGAGGCGAAGTCCTCGTTCGGCGACGACCGGGTGTTCATTGAGAGGTTCATCACCGAGCCGCGCCACGTCGAGATCCAGGTGCTGGGCGACAAGCACGGCAATGTCATTTATCTCGGCGAGCGCGAATGCTCGATCCAGCGCCGAAATCAGAAGGTCGTCGAGGAGGCGCCGTCACCGCTGCTCGATGCCGCAACCCGCAAGAAGATGGGCGAGCAGGCGGTCGCACTTGCCAAAGCGGTCGGCTACGACAGCGCCGGCACCGTCGAATTCGTCGCCGGACAGGACAAGAGCTTCTATTTCCTGGAGATGAACACGCGGCTGCAGGTTGAGCATCCGGTGACCGAGCTTGTCACCGGCATCGACCTAGTCGAACAGATGATCCGCGTCGCCGCCGGCGAAAAGCTCGCGATCAAGCAGAGCGATATAAAGCTTTCCGGCTGGGCGGTGGAAAGCCGCATCTATGCCGAGGATCCGTACCGCAATTTCCTGCCTTCGACCGGCCGGCTCACGCGCTACCGGCCGCCGCCGGAAGTGAGCCAGCGCGGCATTACCGTGCGCAACGACACCGGCGTCTACGAGGGCGGCGAGATTTCGCTCTATTACGATCCGATGATCGCCAAGCTCGTCACCCATGCGGCGACGCGCGAGGCCGCGATCGCGGCGCAGGCCGATGCGCTCGATGCCTTCACCATCGAGGGCATCCGCCACAATATTCCTTTCCTGTCCGCGCTGATGGCACATCCACGCTGGCGAGCGGGCAAATTGTCGACTGGCTTCATCGCCGACGAATTTCCCGCCGGCTTCCATCCGCACGCGCCGGAGGGCGAGCGCGCGCAGGTGCTTTGCGCCGTCGCCGCCGCCATCGATCACGTGCTGGGCGAGCGCAAGCGGCGTATTTCCGGGCAGATGGCGAGTCGGCCGGTTATGCGCGAAAGCCATCGCGCGGTCTGGCTGGGCCAGACCGAATACCACCTCGACGTCAAGCGCGAGAACGGCACCATCGAGGTGCGCTTTCCGGCCGATGGCAAAAAGAAGAGCGGCCTGCGCCATCTCCAATCGGCTTGGCAGCCGGGCGATCTTTTGTGGTCCGGCACCATCAACAGCGAGCCGGTGTCGGTGCAAGTGCGGTCCATCCCCAATGGCTTCGCGCTCGCCTTCCGCGGCGTCGAGAGCAAGGCCTATGTCTACACCGAAAGCGAGGCGCGCTACGCAGAGTTGATGCCGGCCAAGAAGGTCGCCGACACCGGCAAACAGGTGCTATGCCCGATGCCGGGCCTGGTGGTCTCGATTGCGGTCAAGGAAGGCCAGGAGGTGAAAGCCGGCGAGACCGTCGCGGTGGTCGAAGCGATGAAAATGGAAAACGTGCTGCGCGCCGAGATCGACGGCACGGTCAAGAAGATCAATGCCAAGCCGGGCGACAGCCTGGCAGTGGATGCGGTGATTTTGGAATTCGAATGAAGGTCATTCCGCGGCGCGCGCCGGCGCGCGAGCCCGGAATCCAGAAACAGATTCAATGTGCGCTTCTGGATTCCGGGTTCCGACCTTCGGTCGGCCCCGGAATGACAGAGGTAGCTGCATGACCCTCTACTTCGCCTATGGCTCCAACATGAGCCGGGCCGCCATGGCGCGCCGCTGTCCGGGCGCACGCGCATTGGGGCCGGCGACGTTGGAAGGTTACGGGTTCTTCGTCGGCCTCGACGGTTGGGGCTCGGTGAAACGCAAAGCCGGCGCCACGGTGCATGGCGTGCTCTGGAAGCTGACCCCGCGCGACATCGCCGCGCTGCACGCTTATGAACTGTTGCATCAGGGCCTTTATGACGTGCGGTATCTGCCGGTGCGCGTTCATGGCAAGCGCGTGCGCGCCATGACTTACCTCCTGCGCCGCCGGGGAGCGGGGCGCCCGAAGCCGGGCTATGTCGAAATGATTGCGGCGGCGGCGCGCGCCTGGAAGCTGCCCGAGCGCTATGTCCGCTCGGTCGAGCGCTGGTCGCGTTCGCGTTTTACCGGCGCGCGCGTGATCGACGTCGGAGAACTGGCATGAAGGTGATCCGCCACGTGATCGTGCATGGCCGCGTGCAAGGCGTCGGCTTCCGCGCCTTCGTCGAATATCAGGCGCTCGCACGCGGGCTCGAAGGCTGGGTACGCAACCGCCGCGACGGCAGCGTGGAGGCAGTGTTGATGGGCGAGGGGGCGGTCGTCGCCGACATGGTAGAGGCCTGTCGGCGGGGTCCGTTCGCCGCCCGCGTCGAGGTGCTGCATCAAGGGGAGCGAACCGAAGACGAGCTCAAGTTACGCCGGCCTGGCGAACTGTTTTCGGTATTGCCCACGGCCTGATCCGTTGTTGCCCCGAACAGCGCCTCGAATTCATGCCGCAAAATCATGTCCACTTCCGGCATCGACACCGGAATGCCGAGATCGGCGAGGCTGGTGACCCCGTAACGCCGCTCGTTCACCCCGCACGGCACGATGCCGGCAAAATGCGCGAGATCCGGTTCGACGTTGAGGGCGATGCCGTGCAATGTCACCCAGTGGCTGACACGGATGCCGATGGCGGCAATCTTGTCCTCAAAGTCGTTGCCTTTGTCCGGCCGGCGCAACCAGACGCCGATGCGCTCCTCGCGCCGCTCACCGCTGACGTTGAAGGCGCCAAGCGTCCGGATGATCCACTCTTCGAGCGTCGCAACGAAGCGGCGCACGTCCGGGCCGCGCTGGCGCAGGTCGAGCATTACATAGGCCACGCGCTGGCCCGGCCCGTGATAGGTCATCTGCCCGCCACGGCCGCTCGCGAACACCGGAAAACGTGCCTCCAATAGATCGGCCGTCTGCGCGCTGGTGCCGGCGGTATAAAGGGGAGGGTGCTCGAGCAGCCAGACGAGCTCTGGTTCGCTGCCGCCGGCAATGGCGGCGGCGCGCGCTTGCATGTGGGCGACGGCTTGCTGATAGGGCACGAGCGCCTCGCTTACGCGCCATTCGACCGGCACCGATCCCGACGGTGCCTTAAGCCCGACCGTCAATTCGTTGCGCATGTTAACCATCCGTTCACCATAGCATGGTGACCTGAAAACCGCCCGCCGCCGCGGGGCAATGGGAATTGCAAATTGACGACACTCGACAAGGTTTCGGTCGACATTACCGTGGTGCTCGGCACCACCGAGATGCCGATCCATCAGGTGCTCCGGCTTGGCCGTGGCGCCATCATCGAACTCAACGCAACCGAAGACGACCCTGTTAGCATCCTCGCCAACGACCTGCCGGTCGCCAAGGGCACGGTGGTGGTCAACGGCAACCGCATCGCGGTCGAGGTCGGCGAGTTGCTGCCGCGACCGCCCTATATGCGTTAAGGCCGGCTCTAGGCCATTCAAGGAGATAGGACCAGGTGTGGCGGCCGCAAGTTGCTTGCCGCAGCTTTCGGCCGGCCCTTGTCCGTGCAGACCCTATTTGTTACATGGTCCGCGCTTCGTCGGGACGAGGTCGTAAAAGCTGAAGCTTTTCAGGGCTTTTCGCCCATCCCCCTTGCGGTCGTGGCGGAATTGGTAGACGCACTAGCTTGAGGTGCTAGCGGGGCAACCCGTGGAGGTTCGAGTCCTCTCGACCGCACCAGTCTTTGTACTTAGGCTGGTGAGGCAGCGTTCGTAACTTGTGAGAGTTGGCGATGCCCGAGCCCATTCGTCTGGTTATTTGGGACCTGGACGAGACATTTTGGAAAGGCACGATCACCGAAGGGGGAATTGAGTTCAATCCGCTGAACGCTGAAACCGTTGCCGAGCTGGCGCGACGCGGCATCATGAGCTCGATCTGTTCGAAGAACGATTTCGGTGCGGTCAAGGAAATTATGACGCACAAAAAAGTCTGGGATTATTTCATTTTTCCCAGCATCGAGTGGACCGCAAAGGGACCTCGAATTCAGTCGCTGATAGAGACGGTGCAGCTGCGTCCAGAAACGATCTTGTTCATCGACGATAACCCGTCAAATCTGCAGGAGGCGCAACACTTCGTTCCCAAGCTTCAAGTTGCGAATCCCTCCATACTGTCCGGAATTTTAGATAATCCGCAATTCAGGGGAAAAAACGACAGCTCTCTCGGCCGGCTCAACCAATATAAGGCGCTTGAAAAGCGCAAGGCCGATGAGGTTGTTGCCGGATCCGACGTCACGGAATTCCTGCGCAGCTGCAATATTCAGGTTAGGCTTGAATTCGATATAGAGCCTCACATCGATCGGGTCGTTGAACTTATAAACCGGACAAATCAACTCAATTTCACAAAAACGCGCCTGCCCGAAGATCTAGTTGAAGCACGGGCGCAAGCGTTACGCGAATTCAAGGCGTTCAATATCCAGGCCGCGCTCGTGCACGTCACCGATCGATACGGCGATCACGGTTATTGCGGATTTTATGCTCATCACAGCGGGAGCCGCAGGCTGCGGCATTTTTGCTTTTCATGCCGCATTCTCGGCATGGGCATCGAGCAGTGGCTGTATGAGAAGCTGGGTCGCCCGAAGATTACCGTGCACGGCAAAGTTCTGTCCGATCTGTCGGACAGGTCCGGCGTCATCGACTGGATCAACCAGCCTGGTACGGGCAGCGCCGCCACGGACAAAACCGAAGCAACGCAATTTCCCTTCACGGCCGTGACCGCGCGAGGCTCTTGCGATCTCGCCGCGATCATCCACTATTTCATGCTCGCCGTGCCAGACGCAGTGGGCGAGTATTTTGTTCACCGCCAGGGCGGCACGTTCAGGATCGACCACAGCATTTTCCTCCGCTACGCAATCAAAGGTTTGTCGTCCGAGGCACTCGCGGCAGCCAAGGAGCTCGGCTTTGTCGATGAGGATTTCCAGACAAGGCTGTTTTCACCGCACATTCGGCGGCATTTGGTACTGCTGAGCTTTGCGGCTGACGCGTATTTTTCTCTCTATCGCCACCGCAAGAGCGGGTTGACCGTTCCGTTTCCGATGCTCACCAAGCGCGATGCCCGCCTATTGAATTCGTCGGAAGTCCCGGCGAACTGGGTACAGCAGTTGCAATTCCTGAAAGATGAATTTGACCACTTGGGACGAATTTCGGAAGACGATTTCAAAGCCAATCTTGACTTGATCTTATCCAATCTCCCCCGTTCCGCAAATGTATACATTTTGACCATGTTGGATAAGACCTATCGTATGGGATACAAGATTTTGCCGCCGCGACAGCGCTATCTTTATCTGAACCGGTGGGTCAGGGACGTCTGCGTGAAATATCCCAATGTGACTCTGCTGAACGCATCCGAATTTGTTCGCGATGGCTGCGAGCTGATTAACAGATTGCACTACAAGCGATCGGTCTATTTTCGAATTTATCGAAAGCTAAATGCCCTTGCCGCCGAAGCTCCCCCTGCGCACGATGCGGCACTGCCGAATGTTCTGCCGGGCGGCGAGAATTACTCCAAACGCAACACAAGAACGCTTGCAACGCGCTGGCTCAACTCGCTTGTGACCGCGCTGACGTTTGGCCGAATCGGCAATAAATTCGCAGCCTCGCGTGGCCCCTTGGACAATGCCTGACAGCAAACCGCGGCTCGAATGCGAGGGAGCGGGGCGCGAAACAATTGACTCTAGAACTGCCGCGGCTGCCAACTCATGCCGGATCCGAAGCCTTCCTTGGGCGGAATGCTTGCCACTGCCCGGCGATGTTTCTTACGGCCGCTATGGACAATCCTTCTAACATGGTGATGTCGGACGTGATGGTGCAGCCTGGCCCGCGCGTGGTGTTCCCTGCGGGCGGCGTGCTGTTCCATTTTGGCCTCCAAGATGCGGGGCCACGCCGATTTATCGGTCTCGTGCGCGACTGCCAGTTCGGGCACTGATTTTGGCCGCTCGCCGGCCGCCACCACCTGCACCACATGATAGCCGTTTTCCTTGAGTTGCTTGAGCAAGGTCGGCAGCGCCATTGCGGTAGCAGGGTGAATGTCGTGCAGCAGAAGGATACCGCGGCCTCTTTCGTTGAGACGCCGCATGGCGCGACTGACGATTTGTTGCGGGCTGATGCCCCGGAACCAGTCGTCGGCCACTACGTCTGCGCTCCAGGTAATTAGATGTTTGGCGGCAAGGAAGCTTTCCACCGTCTTGGAGCGGCCGAGGCCGGGAATACGAAAAAACGGTGACACCGCCTTGGGATCGCCGATCGCCGCGTCGACCGAAGCAATGCCGCCGTCGACCTCCTTCTCGACTCGTGCGGCCGACAAATGCTGGAAGAAAAGCGGGTGATCCTGGCTATGGGTGCCGATGGTGTTGCCGGCGTTATAAATGCGCCGCACCAGGTAAGGGTAGGAGTGGGCCATCTCGCCGACCATGAAATAGGTCGCCTTTACGCATTGCGATTCCAGCGTATCGAGGATGATGCTGCTATAGGGCGGGATCGGCCCATCGTCGAAAGTGAGCACGACCTCGTGGTCTTTGAGCGGCAGCGTCTGCTTGTACTGCATACTGCCGATGCGGCTGAATTCGTCCTGGCTGATGGTGAGCACGCGGCTGGTGCCCAGCGCGTCCGGGTGGCCGGGGCAGGCGTCGTCGGCGATTGCTGAGGAGGATCCGGCACTCAAGACCAGACAGCCGAAAATCAACGCAACGCAACGCATCGAGCCTCCCTTTCCCGCCCACCGCGCCTATCGCACGAATCCCCAAACCGGGTTGGCTTCGCTACCCTAGGCAATTGCACATTAACCGCAAATGAATCGATCATGGCAGTCCACAAATTTGGCAGGCAGCGGAATTTTGCGCGACGCGGTTAAAATGCAACGATTTTCAGTCCGGTGCCGCGGGGTGTCGGGACGACACCACATGCACGATACGATAGCCGCGGCGTTTGAGCGCGCGCAGCAAAGCCGGCAGCATGGCCGCGGTCTGACTCTTGATGTCGTGCAAGAGAACGATGCCGCGGCCAGCCCGCTCGATCCGATTTAGGAGCAGCTGCAATTCCTGCTCCGGTGTCATCGGCAGCCAATCGCTCGCCCAGAGGTCGGCGCCAAATACCACAATGCCCCGCCGATTTAGCCAATCGAGCAACGCCGGGCTTGAGGCAAAGCCCGGAAAGCGGAAAAACGGCGTACTTGGATCGGCCCGCCTCACACCGTAAAGCGCCCATTCGTCTTCGGCGATGCCGCGATCGATCTCGGCCTCGGCCTTGGTCGGCGTCAGGCGGTTCAGCAGCGGATGCGAAAATGTGTGATGGCCGATGCTATGGCCCTCGGCCAGCTCGCGGCGGGCGAGTTCCGGGTGTGCTTTGACGTTGCGGCCGACCAGGAAAAAGGTCGCGCGCACGCATTCATGTTTCAAGGCATCGAGGATGCGCCCGGTGGTGCCCGGCCAAGGCCCGTCGTCGAAGGTGAGCACCAGTTCTTTTTGGCCGAGCGGCAGGGTGGCAGGAAATTCCTTGCGGCCGACCCGCGGTGTGGCCCTGACGTCGACCGCAAGCACACGCTCCGTGCCGAGCGCCTGCGGATTGCCGGGGCAGGGGGCAGCGATTGCAGCCAGGGGATTGATAGCTGCGGCTGCCGCTATGGCGAAGATGCGACGCATGAATCGAATGCGCCAATTGACCGTAATGGCCGACCGACGGCAACCCTGAAAGACCGAAAGCATTTACGCGTTAATCATTTGCCCGTCAGCGGCGGCCGGGCGTACAAGCGACACACTTCTTTTCTGAGCCGAGGGCGGCATGCTCGAACCGAAAACCGGCGCTCCGATGCTGCGCGACGAGGATGGCGCCATCCGTGCCGAATTCGTAGCACGGGTGGCGCAGGCGATCGAGGCAGGCGACGTCACCACGTTGCGCGACATGGTCGGAGACCTGCACGAAGCCGATCTCGGCGCGCTCGTCGAGGCGCTGGAGGCGGAGCAGCGTCCGCGGCTCGTCGAATTGCTCGGCATCGACTTCGATTTCACCGCGCTCACCGAGGTGGACGATGCGGTGCGCGAGGAAATCCTTGAGGAGCTGCCGCCGAAAACGGTGGCGGAGGGCGTGCGCGAACTCGAATCCGACGACGCGGTCGCGATTCTCGAAGATCTGCCGAAAGATGAGCGCGCCGAGATTCTCGAGCAATTGCCCCCGCCTGAGCGAGTCGTGCTCGCCCGAAGTCTGGAATATTCCGCCGACTCCGCCGGCCGGCGGATGCAAACCGACTTCATCGTCGTGCCATCGGCCTGGACCGTCGGCCAGGCCATCGATTACATGCGCGAAACGGAGGAATTACCCGAACGCTTCTATGAACTCTACGTGGCCGATCAGGCCGGCCGTCTGCTCGGTGCCGTGCCGCTCGACCGGCTGCTGCGGAGCAAGCGCCCGGTGCCGATTGCCGAACTAATGGAGGCCGAGCGGCCGCGCGTGCGCGCCAATGAAGACCAGGAAGAGGTCGCTCGCCTGTTTCAGCGCTACAACTGGGTGGCGGCGCCGGTGGTCGACGCCGACGACCGGCTGGTCGGCGTCATCACCTTTGACGATGTCGCCGACGTGATCCAGGAGGAGGCGGAAGAGGACATCAAGGCGCTCGGCGGCGTTACCCACCCTGAGGAGCTGTCCGACTCGGTATTGACCATCGCGCGCGGGCGCTTCAACTGGCTGATGGTCAATCTCGCCACTGCATTTCTGGCATCCTCAGTGCTCGGCCTGTTCGAGGGGCAGTTGCAGAAGATGGTGGCGCTGGCCGTGCTGGCGCCGATCGTGGCGAGCCAAGGAGGCAATGCCACCACCCAGACTATGACGGTGGCGGTGCGCGCGCTGGCGACACGCGACCTCTCCGACGCCAACGCCTGGCGGGTGATTGCGCGCGAATTGATGGTCGGGCTGCTCAACGGCGTCGCCTTTGCCGTCATTACCGGTATTGCCGCCTATGTCTGGTTCCGGGTGCCCGGCCTCGGCTTTGTCATCGGCCTGGCCATGATATGCAACCTTGTCGCCGCGGCGCTCGGCGGCATCCTCATTCCGCTGGCGCTGGCCCGGCTCAAATTCGATCCGGCGGTCGCTTCCAGCCCGTTCGTGACCACGGTGACCGACGTTGTCGGCTTCTTCTCTTTTCTGGGCATCGCCACGCTCTGGTTTGGGCTGCGCTAGCGCAGGCGAATGGCGGTCATATTTCGTTCACCTTATTTGCTGACTTCCCGTTAACGCTAACTGCCTAGCCTAAGCCGCTGGCACCGCAGCGTAGCGCGGGGAGAGTTGAGTGACGGTCAAGGCCGATCCGATGGCGGGGGGTACAAGCCCCGCGCGCCCGCTATTTGCATGGACGCGCGCCCAACGTCAGCTCTCGGCCTCGCGGCTGGTCGTGATGCTGGCCGGCATTGCCATGACCGCGATATTGGTCTGCGCCGGTATCGGCTACGAATGGGCGCGGCAGAGCGACGAACGCCACGCGGTGGAGCAGCGCATGGCGCTGCGCAACGCCATTGACGAATTTCGCGCGCTATTCGGCGCAGGCGGCGCCATCGATCCGCGTTTCGTGCGCGTGATCGAGCAGAGCGTCGGGCTCAAGGATCTGAAGTTTGAAAGCGTGCCGGGGAGCGGGCGCAAGTTCCAACCGGTGGTCGACGCGCATGGCCGCATCGTCGGCTTTTTCACCTTCACGGCCACCCGGCCGATGACACAGGCAATGAACCGCGCGATGCCGCTCGTCGCCGGCCTTGTCGTGTGTCTGGTCGCTTTCGCCGGGGGTTCGCTGGCGCAATTGCGCCGCGCACGACGAGAATTGGCCGAGAGCGCCGAGTTCGCACACCGCGCCGCCGACGAGGACAGGCTGACCGGCTTGCCCAACCATGCCAAGCTCTTGGAATTGCTCGACTTGGCCTTGGCCGGACGCGGCGCTGACCAAGTCACCACCTTCGCCATGATCAAGCTCGACGGGTTAGCCGACATTACAGCGCAGCTCGGCGTGCTCGGCAGCGACGAAATTGTCGTAGCGGTCGTGCACCGAGTTCGGGAAGCGCTGCCGGCCGAAGCCACATTTGGCCGTATAGGCAGCGACGAATTTGCCGTCACTTTCACCGCCGGTCCTGAGCGCGACGCCGTCGAAGTGCTACGCGCGGCGATTGAGGCCGTCGCGCGGCCACACTGGCTCGACACGGTGGTGCGGCTCGCTGCCCATGCCGGCCTGGCGCAGGCACCCTTGCATGCCTCAACGCGCGGCGAGCTGACCCGCCGCGCCGAGCTCGCGCTACGGACGGCTATGCAAAAAGGACCGGGCACGATCATTGTCTACGCGCCTGAGGTTGACAGTCTTTCGAGCGAACAGCAGTTCATCCGCCGCGAGCTGCCGCGCGCGCTGAGCGCGCATGAGCTTGAGCTGTATTTTCAGCCGATTGTCGCCGCGCAGGGCGCGCGTATCGTCGGCGTCGAGGCGCTGTTGCGCTGGACGCATCCCGGGCACGGCCCGATTGCTCCCGCAAGCTTCATCCCTGTCGCCGAGCAGATGGGCCTGATGGACGCGCTCGGCGCCTTTGTGCTGCGCCGCGCGCTCAGTGAGGCGAAGCGCTGGCCGGAAATCTATGTGGCGGTCAACTTGTCGCCCCTGCAGGTGCACGACCGTTCAATCGTCGATCTGGTGCGCACGACCTTGGTAGAAACGGGCGTCCATCCAAACCGGCTGATGCTGGAGATCACCGAAGGTGTGCTGATCGACGATCCCGATGAAATGGTCAGGCGCATGGAAGACCTGCATGCGCTCGGCGTGCGCATTGCACTCGACGATTTCGGCTCGGGTTATTCCAATCTCAGCTATCTGCAGCACTTTCCGTTCGACAAATTGAAGATCGACAAGAGCTTCGTGGCCGCGCTCGGACACTCCTCCAACGGCGGCGTCATCATCCAGGCGATCGTTGCGCTCGGACGCGCGCTCGGGGTCTCCGTGCTTGTGGAGGGCGTCGAGACCGAGCAGCAGCGCGTCTTACTGCGGCTCGCCGGCTGCGACGAGATGCAAGGCTTCCTGTTCGCGCGACCGAGCCCCGCCAAAGTCATCGATCGGCTGTTGGCTCAGTCGCGGTCGAGCGCAGTCAGCCGCGTGCTGCAGCCCGAACTGATGAGCGCCTGATCCCGGTTCGCGGGACGCTGACATTGCGACCTCCGCCTTATAGAATCGGCCGGGCAGGCATAAGGAGAGGGCGCAATGACGATCCCCAATGTCTGGGCGGGTTTCGATTTCGGCCTCGGGTCCGATGCCGAAATGCTGCGCAGGACCGTGCACGACTTCGCGCAGGACCGCATCGCGCCGCGCGCCGACGCCATCGACCGCGACAATGTGTTCCCGCGCGATCTGTGGCCGGAGATGGGCGCGCTCGGCCTGCACGGCATAACAGTGGAAGAGGAATACGGCGGCGCCGGCCTCGGCTATCTCGCACATTGCGTGGCGATGGAGGAGATTTCGCGCGCCTCAGCCGCAGTCGGCCTGTCCTACGGCGCCCACTCCAATCTCTGCGTCAATCAGATTCGCCGCAACGGCAGCGAAGCGCAAAAGCGCAAATATCTGCCGCGGCTGATTTCCGGCGAACATGTCGGCGCGCTCGCCATGTCGGAGCCAGGCGCTGGCTCCGATGTGGTGTCGATGCGCACACGCGCCGACCGAAAAGGCGACCATTACGTGCTCAACGGTTCCAAGATGTGGATCACCAACGGGCCCGTTGCCGATACATTGGTGGTCTATGCCAAGACCGACCGTACCGCCGGCGCACGAGGCATCACCGCCTTCATCATCGAGAAAGACATGGATGGCTTCGCGCCGGCCCAGAAGCTGGACAAGCTCGGCATGCGCGGTTCCGATACCAGCGAGCTGGTGTTCACCGATTGCGAGGTGCCGGCGGAAAACGTACTGGGCGCGGTCGGCAACGGCGTCAACGTGCTGATGTCCGGCCTCGACTATGAGCGCGTGGTGTTGGCGGCCGGTCCGCTCGGCATCATGCAGGCCTGCATGGATGTGGTAATCCCTTACGTACACGAGCGTCAGCAGTTCGGCCAGCCCATCGGCCGTTTCCAACTGGTCCAGGCCAAGCTTGCCGACATGTATGTGACCATGAACGCGGCAAAAGCCTACGTTTACGCGGTGGCGCGCGCCTGCGACGAGGGGCGCACGACCCGCGAGGATGCCGCAGGCGCTATCCTCTATGCTGCCGAGCGCGCCACCTGGATGGCGCTGGAGGCCATCCAATGCCTGGGCGGCAACGGCTATATCAATGATTTCCCCACAGGCCGCTTGCTTCGCGACGCAAAATTGTATGAAATTGGCGCCGGAACCAGTGAGATACGCCGCATGCTGATTGGGCGTGAAATCTTCGAAAAAACGCGCTAGCGTCGGTTTGCTCTTAGAGCCCGTGGCGTTTGGGGGCATCAACTTCCGCGGGCCAATAGTCGACGCCGTCTGATGCATTCATGATGCGGGGCCAAAGGGGAGTGTTGCGTCATGCGCAAACATATCTGGACCGGTGCATTTCTTTTGGCGGCGTTGTTCGCGTTGCCGCCGACCCCTTCAAAAGCGGCTACCGTCGAAGTTGATTTCCACCGGGAGCGGGTCTGTCGCCCGCAGGATCAAAATGTTCCGCAAGATGAACGTCGGCGGAGACGGTGCATGGTGTGTGTGCTCAGGGTACGGGTGACCGACGGCAATGCAGAGTTCACCTCGAGAAATGGCCGGCGGTATGATCTCGCGCCGGGCACTTGGTGCATTACGGGAAACGGCTTCGCGTCGGAGATACCCGACACCGGTTCGATACTGCAGTTCACCAGCGCGGAGACCGGCTTCACGGTGGCGGGCGGCGCTATCATACCGCTGGTGATCGGCCCCATTGCGATCGGGATAATCTCGTCGAAAACAACAAGCCATCCCGTCAGCCCGTAGCAGCGGCACGCTGCTGAACGCTGAACGTTAACTGATTGAAGCACCGGTACACATGATCGCGTGCCGCGGTTGAGGCAAAGAGCCGTCGCGCGGACGGCCTTTTCGGCGCCGCGCGTGCAATTTCCTTTGACACCTCGAATAGGCCAACGACCCAGTCGGTCAATGGCGCAGCTTTGCCGTTAACCTTTCGCACGGACGAATCAGCTAGCTCGATGACCGAGGCCATCAGCGAATGGATATACGGCATGATGCGGGTTCGATTGAAGGCCGACGGGCGGATCGTCGAAATCCTTGCCGACGGCAGCGAGAAGGCCATGGATCACCGCGATCCGGCTTCCTTTGTGCGTCAGGTGCGGGCGCGTTGCGGGCTCACGCAGGCCGCCTTTGCGGCACGCATCGAGGTCCCGATCGAAACCGTGCGCAACTGGGAACAGGGTAAGCGGCATCCGCGCGGCCCGGCGCGGGCGCTGCTGAAATTGATTGATCGCGCTCCGGAGGCGGCGTTTGCCGCGCTTGGCGGCAAAGGACGCTAAACCGCCACGCGCTCGCGCCGCGGCGAATAGCGGGCGATCCGCATCAGCAAGTACATCGCCAGCAGCGTGGCGATATAGACCAGCAACTGCATCTCCGTCGGCCGCTCGGTGTAGCCGATCAGGGTATGCAGCAGACGGCCGAAAATGCTGCCCTCCGACAATAGCCAGGAGGTGTCCCAGACCGTGCCGTCGAGCGCCACCACCATGCCGGCATTGTTGAGGAACTGCGCCGACTGCGCCGCCATGCCGGCGGCAAGCAGCGCGATCAGCCAGCTCGTCACCGAAAAGATGTAGCGGGTCGGGATCGCCAGCAGGCCAAAATAAGTGAAGGCCGTGAACGCCGCCCCGGCGGCGATGCCGAGCAAGCCGCCGACCAGCAAGGCAGAACCCGAAGTGCCCGAGGCGAAGATGCCGTAGAGGAACAGCACCACCTCGGAGCCTTCGCGCAGCACCGCCAGGCCGACCACGATGGCGAGCGCGGTCAGCGGCTTGGCGCCTTCACTCACCGCGGCCCCGACACTGCGCATTTCGGCGGCGATCTCGCGGCCGTGCCGCGCCATCCACGCGTTGTGCCACATCAGCATCACCACCGCGATGCCGAGCACGCTGGCATTGAACAGCTCCTGGCCTGAGCCCTCGAAGGCTTGCGAGATCGCCCCAGCAAACAGCGCCACAACCCCCGCGCCAAGCACGCCGACGACCGTGCCGAAGGTGACCCAATGCCCGCGCCCGGCGACGCCGCGCGTTGCCGCCATAACGATGCCGATAATGAGACCGGCTTCGATGACTTCGCGAAAGACAATGATGAGGGCACCGAGCATGGCCTATTCCGCGATCACCACGCCTTTGGCGGTGGATTCATGATATTCGCCCATGAAGGGATAACGGCCGGGTTTGAGCGGACCGATCCGCACCACGCCCTTGGCCTTGCCGGGGACCACCTTTTCGACCTTCAAGGCGCTGCTGTCGAATTCCTCCGGCGTGGCGTCGTTATTAATCACCGTGATCATGACCCGTTTGTTGGCCGGGACTTTGATCTCTTCCGGCGTGAAACGATGGTCTTTAAGCGTCAACGTCAAGCCTTCCGCCCGCGCTAGAACGGGATGAAGGGCCAGCAGACCTGCGACGCTGAGGAGGACAAAGAGCTTACGCATTTGCGTTTCCCATATGCATAGTGTGCCTCACAAAAGCATTAAAAGCCATTGATGCAATAGGTTTTTTCTAAGTTTGAATTATTCCAATGTAAGAAGCGCCGGCAATACCTTGCCCCGCCAAGCAATGTGGCGCTTTGCGCTGCGCAAAAATCTTTCGTTTTTATCGCCGCGGCAGCCTGAGGCCGACGACGACCGCAAGGAGTAACCCCGGTTGGCAGGGCGACGCCGACCGTGCATTCTGCAGCCCCGCCCGCCAACCCTTTTCCATTGCCGACGTTAGAGGAGATCGTGATGCAATTCGTTGAAGCCCATGGCGCCCGCATTCCACAAATCGGATTTGGCACCATGACCCTGAAGGGAGACGTCTGCGTGCAGGCGGTCAAGACCGCGCTGCAGCTCGGCTACCGCCACCTCGACAGCGCTGCCTTCTACGGCAATGAGGTGGAAAACGGCGAAGGCATGCGCCAGTCGGGCATTCCGCGCGACGAGATCTTCATCTGCACCAAGGTGCGGCAGGAGCACTTGCGGCCTGCCGATTTCGTCAAGGTAATCGACCAGAGTCTGGTGAATTTGAAGCTGCCTTACGTGGATCTTTTGCTGATCCACTGGAACAACAAGGACATTCCGTTCGAGGAATCGATCGGCGCGCTCTGCCGGGCCAAGAAAGACGGCAAGACCAAACATGTGGGCGTCGCTAATTTCACCACCAAGATGCTGGACGAGGCCTGGACGGTGACCTCCGAGCCGCTCGTCTGCAACCAGATCGAGGTGCATCCCTTCATCAACCAGGACAAGGTGCTCGCGGCCTGCAAGAAGCGCGGCATGGCGGTCGTCGCTTATGTTCCGATCGCGCGCGGCAAGGTGCCGGGCGCCGAGGTGCTCGAGCGCATCGGCAAGGCGCATGGCAAGAGCGCGGCGCAGGTGTCCCTGCGCTATCTGGTGCAGCTCGGCTGCTGCCCGATCCCGCGTACCGCCAACCCGGCGCACATGAAAGAGAATCTCGAAGTGTTCGACTTCAATCTGTCGGACGCGGAAATGGCGGACCTGAAGAAGCTCAACGCCACCAATATGCGCGTGGTCAATCCGCCGCATGCGCCGGTGTGGGATACGCCTTGATGCAGGTGGTCGAAGCCAAAGGCTTCAAGATTCCCATTGTCGGGCTCGGCACGTGGGCGGTGAGCGATCCCGCCCGCGTGGTCGAGCAGGCAATCCGCATCGGCTACCGCCACATTGACACGGCGCAGATGTATGGCAACGAGGCGGAAGTGGGGAAGGGCGTGCGCGCTTCCGGCGTGCCGCGCCGCGAGGTCATGGTCACCACCAAGGTGCAGCCGACATTGCTGGCGCCGCACGACCTCGAGCGTTCGGTCAAAGAGAGTCTGGCGCGGTTGCGGCTCGACATCATTGACCTGCTGCTCATCCACTGGCCAAACCCGCGCGTGCCGCTGTCGGAGACGCTCGGTGCCATGCTGAAGGTCAAGCGCGAGGGTTATGTGCGCGCGATCGGCGTTTCGAATTTCACCGTCGCGCTGCTCGCGGAGGCCGGCAAGGTCACCGACGAAGTGGTCTGCAATCAGGTCGAATGCCATCCGTTTCTCGATCAATCCAAGGTGATCGCGGCTTGCCGCGAACACGGCATGGCGGTGGTGGCTTACAGTCCGATCGCGCGCGGGCAGGCGCATGGCAACGACCTACTGACGCGCATCGGTAAACCGCATGGCAAGACGGCGGCCCAGGTCAGTCTGCGCTATCTCGTGCAGCAGAACATCGTCGTGATCCCCCGCACCAGCAGACTGGAGCGCCTGGAAGAGAATTTTTCTATCTTCGATTTCACCTTGAGCGATGCTGAAATGAGAAAGATCGCCGGCCTCGCCCGTCGCAGCGGCCGCATCGTCGATTGGACCTGGTCGCCGAGCTGGGACTAACTTCTTGTTATGGCCAGATTTGTCTTATCCGGTAAGAGACGCACTGCCTTGCCCTGCGGGCGCCCGGCTATGTGAAGTTCGTCGCGACGAACCATGGCGACTTGAGAAAGTCCGAAGGAACGCAATGACAGCCACCCTCGACACGCTGCGCAATATCACCACCGGCACCATCACCACCATGCTCTTGAAAAAGGGCATCCGCCGTTCCTGGATGGCGGGTGCCGTGCCGCTCGGTTTTTCCGGCAAGCGTGTGGTCGGTCCGGCCTTCACTTTGCGCTTCGTGCCGGTGCGCGAAGATCTGGCTACGCCGGAAAGCTGGTCAAAGCCGATCTCCACGCGCAGTGCGATCGAGGACATGCCGGAAGGCTGCGTGGTGGTCGCCGACGCGATGGGCAATACCGGCGCCGGCATTTTCGGCGACATATTGTGCATGCGCATGGTCAAGCGCGGCGTTTCCGCGCTGGTTACCGATGGCGCGATGCGTGACAAGCACGGCGTCGTGCAGACCGGCCTGCCGGTCTGGTGCGCGGGTGTGGCGGCGCCGGCTTCGGTCAACCAGCTCACTTTCGTCGGATGGAACGAGCCGATCGGCTGCGGCGGCTGTGCAATCTTTCCCGGCGACATCATCGTGGCCGATGACGACGGCGCGGTGGTGATCCCGCGGGCGCTTGCCGAATTCGTGGCGAGCGAAGGCGCCGAGCACGAGCTCCTGGAAACGTGGCTGGTGCAGGAAGTAGAAAAGGGCGCCAAGCTTCCGGGTCTTTATCCGCCCAACGAAGAGAATAAGAAGCGCTACGAGGACTGGAAGAAGACCCGCTGATGTTCTTCATCCTCTCCAAGACCGCCGCCTTTCTGCTGCTGCCGTCGAATCTGTTCTTCACCATCGGGTTCATCGGCATCGTCCTGCTGGCGACGCGCTGGCGGCGCGCTGGCGTGGGGCTGGCGGTGGCGAGCGTGTTGTTATTTGGCGTGGCCGGTTATCTGCCGGTGGGGCAGCTGCTCATTCATCCGTTGGAGAACCGTTTTCCGCCCTGGGATGCTGAGCGTGGCGCGCCGGACGGGGTCATCGTTTTGGGCGGCGCGATCGCACCGGGGCTTACGCTCAATCGCGGCGTGCCGGCGGTCACCCGCTCGGTGGGGCGCATTTTTGCGCTGGTCAAGCTGGCGCGACAATTTCCGTCCGCGCGCATCATCTATTCAGGCGGCAATGCCTCGCTTTTTCCCGGCGGGCCGGCCGAAGCGGATGTGCTTTATCGCGTGCTTGATGTGTTTGGCGTGCCCCGGCAGCGCGTGACGCTGGAGCGGCGATCGCGCAATACTGCGGAGAATGCGGCCTTCAGCAAGGCCATCGCTCGGCCTCGGCTGGGCGAGCGTTGGCTGCTCGTCACTTCTGCCGTGCACATGCCGCGCGCCATCGGGTGCTTTCGCCGCGTCGGTTTTCCGGTCGAGGCCTATCCGGTCGATTGGACAACCTTTCGGCGGCTGCAGCTTTTTCCTTCGCCCTCGATGAGCGCCGGGTTGGAGCGTGCGGATTTCGCCGTCCACGAATGGCTGGGGCTGCTCGCCTATTGGGTGACCGGGCGGACCAGCGAATTGCTGCCGGGGCCGATCATCGCACATTGAGCGCGGCAACCGGCGCAAGACACGCCTGCGCGTTTGGGGGTTGCAGCTGGCAAGGTTACCATTTGCCGTTTGGGGTGATTCGTTTGCCGAGCTTGCGTTTGCGCACTCGTGCACCGTCGCTTTCGCGATGCCTTCAAGGGGGATCGGCCATGGCATTTCCATTTCGCTCTGGGTCTACCGCGGCGCCACACGAGCTCGGCGACGACGATGCCGGCCTGCATGCGGACTGGAGGGAACGCATGATCACCGTGATCGGCGTAAGCGTTGGCGTGGCGATTGTCGCGCTGATTGCCGTCCTGATGGGCATGGCCTGACACGGCTTTCGGTCGGTCATCCGAACAAGCGGTCCGCGCGCTCGATCGCCGGCTTGAGCAGCGGGATGCCCTCTGCCACCATCGGCCCTAAGGAGCAGCCGATGCCGCAGGCCATCACCACAGGGTACCGCGCACTAGTCGATGCCGCCGAGTGCGAAGTCGAGACGCTGCCGATCGAAGAGGCGATCAAGCTCGCCGGCCGTAACGACGTGGTGCTGGTCGATCTGCGCGACATCCGCGAATTGCAGCGCGAGGGCAAAATGCCCGGCGCCGTGCATTGCCCGCGCGGCATGCTCGAATTCTGGATCGATCCGCAGAGCCCCTATCACAAGCCGGTATTCGCGCAGGACAAGAAATACGTCTTCTTCTGTGCCGGCGGCTGGCGTTCGGCCTTGGCGGCGCAGACGGCTCAGCGCATGGGGCTCAAACCGGTGGCCCATATCAAAGGCGGCTTCACGGCCTGGAAAAAAGCCGGCGGTCCCTTCGAGCCGCCGGAAGTCATGCCGGGCGGGGCGAAGAAAGCGCAGAGTGGGCGATGACGCTCACATTGATCGTCGGCAACAAGAACTATTCGTCCTGGTCGTTCCGTCCCTGGATCGCCATGAAGGTAAAGAACATCGCCTTTGAGGAGCGGGTGATCCCGCTTTACGAAGCCGGCAGCCGCGGGCAGGTGCTGAAATATTCGCCGGCCGGCAAAGTGCCGGTGTTGCTCGATGGCGAGCAGGCGATTTGGGAATCGCTCGCCATCCTCGAATATCTCGCGGAGAAATTCCCGCGAGCGAAGTTCTGGCCGGACGATTTGGCGGCGCGTGCGCACGCACGCGTCGTTGCGACCGAGATGCACGGCGGCTTCCAGGCATTGCGCAAACATTGCCCGATGAACATGTGGCTGCCGCCCAGGCCGCGGCCGCAGGGCGATGATGTACTCGCCGATGTCCGCCGCATCGATGCGCTGTGGAGCGACTGCCGCGCCCGTTTCGGTGACGGGGGGCCGTTCCTGTTCGGCGAGTTCGGCGCGGCCGATGCAATGTACGCGCCGGTGGTCTCCCGCTTTCATCACTATGGCCTCTCAGTCGGCGAGACGTCACGCGCTTATATGCAGGCAATGATGGCGCTCCCTGCCTGGAGCGAATGGCGCGCGGCGGCACTGCAAGAGCCATGGGTCATGCAGCACAACGAACCCGACTGGCCGCTCGTGCGCGGACATTAACATTTTGCAATAAGCGGCTTCTTCGCTTGCTGCGACGATTGATGGCGCGCCAAGTCCAAAATTTCGTCAAGATTGTGAGCAAGACCGCCGGCACATGGTCTTGCGGCCGTGTTTCCATTTCGGGGGCGGTGATCTTCGTGGACCTTGCGTGGGAAGGGCCCTCTGGGAGTTGCACGCCATGAAATATCGTCTGCTCGCGCCCCTTATTCTTGCCTGCGTGCTAGCCGCGCCGTCATTTGCCGCCGACAATCACGACGTCAAAGGCCTTTATCTGCTCTCCGACTATCCGGCGGTCACGGTCCAGCCCGGCACCACATCGACCGTCAATCTGCAGCTGCACAATTACGACTTGGCGCCGGAGCGGCTAAAGCTCTCGCTGTCGGGCGTGCCGCAAGGCTGGACCGCCACGCTGCTCGGCGGCGGTCAGCCGATCGCCGCGGCGATGCCGGCAGCCGATTCGAGCGTGTCGCTTGATTTGCGGCTTGACGTGCCGAAGGACGCCAAGATTGGCACACAGACCATCATCGTGACGGCCGCCGGCGCCAGCTCCCAGGTATCGCTTCCGGTCGAGGTGACGCTCGCCAAAGAATTGCCGGCCAAGCTCTCGCTGCAGCCGCAATTGCCCGAGCTGCGCGGCTCCGCCAGCTCGAGCTTCGAATATACGATGACCATCAAAAACGACAGCGGCAAGAAACTGCTGGTCAGCCTTGCAGCCGACGCGCCGCGCAATTTCGACACTTCGTTCACCGAAGCCTACGGCACCCAGCAGTTGACCGCCATTCCGGTCGACGCCGGCAAGACCAAGGACGTGAAGCTGAAAGTGACGCCGCCCGATACGGCTGATGCGGGGCACTATCCCGTCACCGTGCGAATCGGTGCCGAAGACGCGCACGCCACCGCCAAGGTCGCGCTCGACATCACCGGCCAACCCAAGCTATCGCTTGCCGGCCGCGACGGGATATTGAGTGCGCATGCCACCGCCGGCACCGAAAGCGCGGTGCCCGTCACTGTGACCAATACCGGCACGGCGCCGGCCGAGAACATCACGCTTTCCTCCAGCGCGCCCAACGGCTGGAAGATCAGCTTCAACCCCAAGACAATCGACCGCATAGCGCCCAATCAGCACAAGGAAGTGCAGGCGCTGATCCGTCCGCCGGCCAATGCGATCGCCGGCGATTACGTCACCACGCTTACCGCCTCCTCGCGCGGCGAAACCGGCACGGCCAATTTCCGCGTCACCGTGAGCACCTCGACAGTGTGGGGGATCGCCGGCGTCGGCATCATCGGCGCCGCGCTGCTGATCATGGTCGGGGCGGTAGCACGCTTCGGTCGCCGGTAGAGGCGGCCATGAGCGAGAACCTCATCGAGGCAACCGGCCTCACCAAGCGTTATGGCGATGCTACCGTGGTCGACCACGTGTCTTTCACGGTGGCGCCGGGCGAGATTTTCGGGCTGCTCGGCCCGAACGGCGCGGGCAAAACCACCACCATCCTGATGCTGCTGGGCTTGAGCGAAATCAGCGACGGGCAAGCGCGCGTGCTCGGCCACGATCCGGAGCGCGAACCGCTGGCGGTCAAGCGCCGCGTCGGCTATTTGCCCGATGAGGTCGGCTTCTACGACTATCTCACCGCCGCTGATAATCTGCATTACACCGCGCGGCTGATGGGGCTGTCGATCGAGGAACGCGACAAGCGCATCGCCGAAGCGCTGGCCAATGTTGGCCTTTCCGACGTTGCCAATAAGAAAGTCGGCACTTTTTCGCGCGGCATGCGCCAGCGGCTCGGCCTCGCCGAGATCGTGATGAAGGATGCGCGTGTCGCCATTCTCGACGAGCCGACCAATGGCCTCGATCCGCAGGCGAGCATCGAATTGCTCGACATGATCCGCGCTCTGAAGGCAGCCGGTGTCAGTATCCTGCTGTCCTCGCATCTGCTCGATCGCGTGCAGAGTGTGTGCGACCGGGTGGCGCTGTTCAACGCCGGCAAGATCGTGCTGATGGGCACAGTGCCCGAGCTCGGCCGCCAAGTGTTGGGCGGCGGCTATGCCGTCGAGGTCGAGGCGGAAGCCGGCGACGGTGTGGCGAAACGCCTTGGCGCCATCGCTGGCGTGCGCGAGGTCGACGAGACTGCATCGGGCCACTGGCGCATGTTGTGTGACCGCGATCTGCGTCCGGAAGCGGCGGCGGCGGTGGTCGCTGCGGGCGGCCGCTTGCGGCAATTGTCGCTCGACGAGCCGAGCCTGGAGACGATCTATACCCGCTATTTCCAGAATGCCCAGCAGGAGGCCCGACATGCGGCGTGAAGGCTCCCCCTTGCACGGGCTCGGCGTGGTGACGCTGAAGGAATTGTCCGATCACTTGACCAGCGCGCGCATGCGCGTGCTGGAATGGCTGGTGGTGCTGGTCGCGCTCGCCGCCGTCTACGCCGCCATCCAGACCATCCGCGACGTGAGCGCCGAGGACCCGTTCCTGTTCCTGCGCCTATTCACCACCGCCAAACAGCCGCTGCCGTCGTTCGTGGCGTTTCTCGGCTTCCTGGTGCCGCTGATGGCGATCGGACTCGGATTCGACGCGGTCAACGGCGAGCATAACCGGCGGACGCTCTCGCGCATCCTGTCGCAGCCGATCTACCGCGACGCCCTGCTGTTCGGCAAATTCCTCGCCGGAATCGCCGTCATCTCGATCAGCTTGATTGCACTGTGGCTGCTGGTGATTGGCCTCGGCCTGTTGATGCTGGGCGTGCCGCCGGGCGGCGAAGAGATGGCGCGGGCATTCATCTTCCTGCTCGTCACCATCGCCTATGCGGCGGTATGGCTCGCGCTCGCCATGCTGTTCTCGGTGATGTTCCGCTCGGCCGCCACCGCCGCGCTGGTGACGCTCGGTCTCTGGCTTTTCCTCTCAGTGATCTGGCCGGCGCTGGCGCCGGCAATCGCCCAGGCCATCGTCTCGCCCGAACATCAGGCGCTGTTGCTCACCACCGGCCAGATGCTGGCGCGGATTTCGCCCTCCACGCTCTTTGGCGAAACGGTGCTGGCGATCCTGCACCCCTCGACCCGCACGCTCGGCCCGGTTTACCTCAGCCAGCTGCAGGGCGCGGTGATCGGCGCGCCGCTGCCGCTGACGCAGAGCATCCTGGTGGCTTGGCCGCAGATCGTCGGCATGATCGCCGCTAGCATACTGCTGTTCGTGGGTGCCTATGTCGCCTTTCAGCGACAGGAGGTACGGGCATAGCCACGGGGCGCCTATGGCGGGCAAAGGCGCCTACCGAGCCTTTGCCCACCCTATAGCTCGTGCTGACGTAGCTTGCTCACCAACTCCTCGATGATCGGTCGCTGGCCGGGCAATAGCTTGCGCCGCGCTGTCGCCAACGGAAAATAAGCGATGCGGTCCACCTCCGGAAAGCTCGCGCGCTTGCCGGAGCGCGGCGGCCATTCCATCTCGAATGTGTTGCTACAAAAGCCGGCGAGATCGAAATCCGCCTCCAGCGCGAAGGCATGCACCAGCTTACCGCTTTTCTGTCGTGCCGGCGTCAGCGCAATGAAATCGCCGTCCGCCTTCAGCCCGGTTTCCTCGTTGAACTCCCGCTTGGCGCAAGCGAGCAGATCGCCCGATTCCACCAGACCCTTGGGGATCGACCAGGCGCCGTCGTCCCGGCCGCGCCAATACGGCCCGCCCGGATGCGCCAGCAGCACTTCCAGCCCGCGCTTGCGGCGGAAGGCGAGGATGCCGGCACTGATTTCGGTTCGACGGGACATCATGGGCATGAAACGCCTTCGGCCGCGCAAATAGAAGCGCCATTCGAACCGAATGCCTGCGAATTCGTGATGACTGGCCTGCCGACACTGGAACCCGGAAGGCATACGCGGAATTTATTCGTGGTCGGAGGGACGGAGGCCGGCGCGGCCGGAAACTATCATGGCTTTATCAGACATTTGGCAGGATCTGCGCGGCCTCACCGCCAAGCAACGAAGCGTGGTGGTCGCGAGCTATCTCGGCTGGACCCTCGACGCCTTCGATTTCTTTCTGCTGGTATTCGTGCTCAAGGACATTGCCGCGGAATTCTCGACCAACATCACTCAGGTGAGCGTTGCCATCGTATTGACGCTTGCGGCACGGCCGGTCGGGGCGCTGCTGTTCGGGCTCGCGGCCGATCGCTACGGCCGCCGGCCGACGCTGATGGTCGACATCGTCTGCTATTCGGCGATCGAGTTCGCCTCGGGCTTCGCACCCAACCTGACCGCGCTCTTGATCCTGCGCACGCTGTATGGCGTCGCGATGGGCGGCGAATGGGGTGTCGGCGCCTCGCTCACCATGGAGACCATCCCGCCGAAGACGCGCGGCATTGTCTCCGGCATCCTGCAGGCGGGTTACCCATCCGGCTACCTGATCGCCTCCATCGTCTATGGCCTGCTGTTCACCACCATTGGCTGGCGCGGCATGTTCATGGTCGGCGCGGTGCCGGCGCTGCTGGTGCTCTATATCCGCGGCAAGGTTGACGAGTCGCCGGCTTTCACGGCGCGCGCCGCGCGCGTGAGCACGCGGGGCATCTGGCAGACCATCCGGCACAATGTCGGCCTGTTCGTGTTCTCGACCCTGCTGATGACGGCATTCAACTTCTTCAGTCACGGCACGCAGGATCTCTATCCGACCTTCCTGCAAGTGCAGAAGCATCTGTCGCCGCATGCAGTCGGTACCATCGCCGTAATCTACAACATCGGCGCCGTACTCGGCGGCATCGGCTTCGGCGCATTGTCCGAACGCATCGGACGCAAAAACGCGATCGTGATCGCGGCTCTGCTGGCGCTGCCGGTGATTCCGCTCTGGGCCTATGGCGCGACGCCGGTCCTGCTCGCAATCGGCGCGTTCTTGATGCAGATCGCGGTGCAGGGCGCCTGGGGCATCATTCCGGCGCATCTCAACGAGCTCTCGCCCGAAAACGTGCGCGGCACCTTTCCCGGCTTCACCTACCAGCTCGGCAATCTGCTCGCCTCCGGCAATGCCACACTGCAGGCGGGGCTCGCGCATCACTACGGCGGCGATTATGCCTTCGCGCTGGCGCTGGTCGCCGGCATAGTCGCCGTTGCGGTCGCGCTCCTCGCCGGATTGGGCGTGGAAGCGCGCGGCGTGCGTTTTGCCGGCGCTGCGGCGCATCCGGCTGAGTAGCTTCTTACCACGGCCGCTCGATCGAATTGGTCACGTGCTCGCGGTCGGGCGAGGTGAAGCACAGGCCGACGCACAAATAGGGCAGTTCCGCGTGCGGATTGTGCCCGCGGTGGAATTTGGCGATCGGCTCGGAATAGCAATCTCCCGCCTTGGCCTTGACCAATATACCTTCCTGGAAATGCGCCTCGAACAGGCCCTGCAGCGCGACGAAAAACGCCGCGCCGTTGTGGCAATGCCAATTGGTGTAGCCGCCGGGCACGATCTCGGCATTGTAGATCTGGACCTTGACCTGCGGATCGCGCGGCAGCGAGGCGTAAAGCGTGTCGAGCAAAAGATTGCGGTGGAAGCCATGCCCGGGCGGCACGATGCCGTCGAGCTTGAGTTTGAGATCCTTGTAGTTGTCGAGCGACGCATGCATGGGCTTCCTCCGTGTCAGGCGAGGAAGCCTAGTACGGCAAACGGTGCCAGGTGAAGAACGAAAAAAAGGACCGAAGGAAGCGCGGACAAGCGAAAAGCCCGGCGCAGCCGGGCTTTTTTTTACAAGTGCGATGGGGTCGATCGTCAGTCTTCGGTCGCTTCCTCGACCGTTTCCTTGACCGAGTCTTTGATGCCGCCGACGGTGTTCTGCACTTTGCCCGCGACCTGGTCCGCCTTGCCTTCGGTTTCGAGTTTGGAATCGCCGGTTACTTTGCCGGCAACTTCCTTGATCTTGCCTTTGGCCTGCTCGGCCGAGCCTTGGATGCGATCCTTGTTCATTTTGTCCTCTCGCTTGTGTGGCTGTAATCGCAGAGACAACGAGGTGGGCTCGCAAACGTTCCACCAGCGAAGTCGAGTGATGCGTAACGGCGGCCGGGAAAGTCCCGGCCGCCTGAGGGTTCTCGCGTCATGCGAGGGCTGGCGCTATACGTTCAGGATCGCGATGATCTCATAGCTGCCGGGGTCGATGATGAGAATTTCATCGCCGACCACGATGTAATCGTAGCCCCGCCACTCGGGATAGACGTCGACCACCTCGGTCGGGATCGAGTAGATGTGCACGCTGTGCGGGACGCGGACCCCGACGTTCACCGAGAAATTGACATGCTCCACCCTGTGCTCGGTGAAATTGTGCTGCCGGAATACATGGACGATCTTGGTCCGCTGCTCGGTCGAGAGATGCGTCGCTGCGGCGCCTTGCCCGGTCGTGTGACGGCTCTCGGCCTTGCCGGCGCCCACGCGCTCATTACGCTCCTCGCGCTGCGTGCGCTCGTTGCGTTGGTTGCGCTGGTTGTGCTCGACGCGCTCATTACGCTCCCGCGCATTGCCCTCGGCGTTCTTGTTGGCCTTGCCCTTCATTTCGGGCTTGCCATTGTGTTCCTCGGCTTTGCGGTTTTCGCCGGGGGCTTGACCGGTGGTCTCGCGCGACTTGTTCCCTTTGGTGCCGAGTTGATTTTTATGCATCTCGGCGCCGCCACCGGGTTTTAGAGCGCCGCGCTCATGCTCGGAGCGTTCCGCCTGTCCGGTCGTTTCCGGGGTTTTGCGCTGGCTGTGGATCGCCGGCCCCATCTTCTCGGCCGGGGCATGGCGTTGCGCCGCAGGCGCACGCTCGGCTGGACCGTTCGCCTGCCCTTCGTGCATGCCCTGCGCCACGGCTACGCCGCCGCCAATCAACACGATGGCGGCCGCAGTTGATAGCAGTCGTAAGTTTCTCATCGGGTGTTCTCCTCTCGGATACCCCCCGAGTGTTCACGTTCGTCGGTTACACGGGGGAAGAAACGCGTTCCGTCCCCGTCCGTTCCAACTCGCGTAGTTCCCGCCATTGCCTTCGTGCGCGCAGCAAGGCACGTTTGTTCCCAGTCGAACTGGGGAGGGGAGGTTGGCGATTCTGACATCGGCCGTTGATTCCAGCGCCGCCGAATTCCGCGCCAATGCCGAGAAGATGCGTGCGCTCGTCGCCGAATTGCAGGCGCATCGCTTGGCTGCCGCGGCCGGGGGTCCCGAGAAGGCGCGCGAACGGCACCTCGCGCGCGGCAAGCTGTTGCCGCGCGAGCGCGTGATGAACCTGATCGATCCCGGCTCGCCGTTTCTGGAACTTTCGCCGCTCGCCGCTTGCGGGATGTACGGCGAAGACATCCACGCCGCCGGCATCATCACCGGCATCGGCCGAATCGAGGGGCGCGAATGCGTGATCGTGTGCAACGACTCGACCATTAAGGGCGGCACCTACTTCCCCATCACGGTCAAGAAGCATCTGCGCGCGCAGGAGATCGCCCGCGAGAACCGGCTGCCCTGCATCTACCTGGTCGATTCGGGCGGGGCCAACCTGCCGCACCAGACGGAAGTATTCCCAGACCGCGAGCATTTCGGCCGAATTTTCTACAATCAGGCCACCCTTTCCAGCCTGCGCATTCCGCAGGTTGCCGTGGTGATGGGTTCGTGCACGGCGGGCGGCGCCTATGTGCCGGCGATGTCGGACGAGACCGTCATCGTCAAGAACCAGGGCACCATCTTCCTCGGCGGCCCGCCGCTGGTGAAAGCGGCCACCGGCGAGGTGGTAAGCGCGGAGGAACTGGGCGGCGCCGACGTGCATGCGCGCAAATCGGGTGTCGCCGACCATTACGCCCACGACGATCATCACGCGCTGTCGATCGCGCGCCGTATCGTCGCCAATCTCAACACCAAGAAAAGCGTCGACATTCCGGTGCAGCAGCCGCGCGAGCCGGCGCTCGACGCTGGCGAGCTCGACGGCATCGTGCCGGTCGACCTCAAGAAGCAATACGACGTCCGCGAGGTGATCGCACGCCTGGTCGACGCCTCCGAGTTCGATGAGTTCAAGGCGCTCTACGGCACGACACTGGTCACCGGCTTCGCGCACATTCACGGCATGCCGGTCGGCATTCTCGGCAACAACGGCATCCTGTTTTCCGAGAGCGCGCTCAAGGCCGCGCATTTCATCGAGCTCTGCTGCCAGCGCCGCATTCCGCTTTTGTTTCTGCAGAACATCGTCGGCTTCATGGTCGGCCGCGACTACGAGGCCGGCGGCATCGCCAAGGACGGCGCCAAGATGGTGACCGCGGTCGCCTGCGCCGCCGTGCCGAAGATCACGCTGATCGTCGGCGGTTCCTACGGCGCCGGCAATTACGGCATGTGCGGGCGCGCCTACGGGCCGCGCTTTTTGTTCACCTGGCCGAACGCGCGCATCTCGGTGATGGGCGGCGAGCAGGCGGCAAGCGTGCTGGCGACCGTCAAGCGCGACAATATCGAGGCCGCCGGCGGTCAGTGGTCGGAGGTCGAGGAGGAGGAATTCAAGGCGCCGATCCGCGACCAGTACGAGGAGGAAGGCAATCCCTATTACGCCACCGCGCGGCTATGGGACGACGGCATCATCGCGCCGAGCGAGACGCGGCGCGTGCTGGCGCTGGCGTTTTCCGCGGCGCTGAATGCGCCGGTGCGGGGGACGCGGTTTGGGGTGTTTCGGATGTGAGCTCAGTTGATTTCCCGGGGGTACATCATATATGATGTAACGACGCGTCATGGAATGGACCGTTGTCTATCTCAATGACGAGGTGCGCGCCGAGGTCGAAGCGCTTTCGATCGATCTGCGTGCCAAATTCCGGCGCATCGCCGAGTTGATCCAGAGCAAGGGGCTGGAACAGGTGCGCGAGCCTTACGTGAAGCACCTGGAAGACAAACTCTGGGAAATGCGCCTGATCGGCCGCGACAACATTGCGCGGATCGTTTACGTCGCAGCGAGCGGGCGGCGCGTCATCTTACTGCATGCCTTCGTCAAGAAGGCGGAAAAGACTCCGCGGCGGGCGCTAGAAATCGCGCGCGCCAGGGCAAAGGAGGTCACGTGAAACGGAAATATATTCCGGTGACGGACAGCTTCCGGCGATGGGACAGGGAAGCGGGCTTCAAGCCTGCCTACGATGCGCTTGAAGATGAGTTTGTGCTGGCCGCTGCGCTGATCGATGCCCGTACCCGTGCCGGGCTGTCACAGGAGGATGTCGCTCTGCGCATGCAGACTTCGCAGCAGACGGTGTCGCGGCTCGAAGGCGGGCGGGCAAACCCGTCGCTACAGACGTTGCAACGTTTCGCTAAAGCGACCGGAACGCGCGTGAAAATCAGTTTCGAGCCGGCCAAAGCCAAGCGGCGCACAGGGCGATGAGCCGGCCGTGGCGCTAAGCGCGCCGGTGCGGGGGACGAAGTTTGGGGTGTTTAGGATGTGAGCTTCAAAACCTCGGAGCGTATTTATGAATACGAATGAGGCACTATCGCAGGACAGTCGAACAAGCTACTTTTTTCATGGTAAATTCGTGCCCGAAAGGGCAAATATTTGGTTTAATTATAGCAATCGCGGTGCGAAGTTTCCTGACCGCGAAGTGCAGTATAGCGTTTTCGCCTTCGGATCTGAATTCAACGGCAAGATCGTCTCAACCGTGCCATTCGAGAACATGCTTGCAGTGCACTCGGCCGTGTATCTTCTCTTGCGGAGCATGCTCGACCGGATCTGCTATTTAAATGCGTGCGGTTACGATATCGATTTGATAGGCGCAGTATCAACCCAAGGTCAGGAGCATCAAATTTTCGGGGTCTATGAACCTATCTATTTTAATACCGTTGACGAGCAATTGGATTATTCGCGAAAGCAAATTCCTTTTATAGATGAGCTAATCGATTTGAAATTTCATGACATTCGCTTAGATCACGCACTGAGATGCTTTTGCCACGCGATGAGAGACGACGCTTTAACGGCATTGTTTTGCTATATTGCGATCGAGGCCCTCGCGCGCCGCGTTGCAGAGATCGTTGAGGGTAAGCAAGTTGATGATGTCGGAAATAGCGAATGGATCAAATTTACGCAGAATCTAAATCTTAAGGCGTCAACAGTAAAGGACGAGGTAAAGACGCTCGCCGATGATTTTCGTCACGGCAATTTCGTAAATACGACTTGGGAAGCCCGAAAGAAAATGCTCTCACTAACATGGGAAATTATTAGGAGAGCAATGCACTTCATAAGAACGAAATCTGCCTTGGCGCCTTCGTCTTTTCCTGAGTTGTAGAAGCGATAGCCTGTAGGGCGGATTAGCGAAGCATAATCCACCATTGCGTCGATGCAACATGGCGCGCTACGCCTTCGGCTAATTAGCGCCGAAGGCGCGTAACCCACCGCATGTATACATACGTCTGTCGCGTCGATTGGTGGGTTACGGCGCTTCGCGCCTAATCCACCCTACAAGAGTAATGCTCATGCCGCTCTCGGCCTGATCGCCTTAAGCGCCGACCCGATCTGCCGCTTGCGCTGCATCAGTTCGTAATCGGTCTGCAGGCCGAGGAAGAAGCCTTCCGACATCTTGAAGTAGCGCGCGAGACGCAGATCGGTATCGGCGGTCACCGCGCGCTTGCCGAGCACGATCTCATTGATGCGCCGCGGCGGTACGCCGATCGCCTGCGCCAGCGCCGTCTGCGACAGGCCCATGGGCTTGAGAAACTCCTCCGCCAGAATCTCGCCGGGATGCGGATTGCGGAGCAAGTCAGTGGTAGTCGACGATTTCGACTTCGTGCGCATGGCTGTCCTTCCAAACAAAGCAAATCCGCCATTGATCGTTGATGCAGATCGAATGCTGACCGCGCCGCTCTCCTTTCAGGGCTTCGAGCCGGTTACCGGGCGGCACGCGCAGGTCGTCGAGCTATCTCGCATTGTTCAGCAGAACGCAACTTGCGGTGCGCGCCGTCCTGAATGTCGCCTGGAAGCCGCCGGCTTCGCCGGCCCGCCCAAATGCCCGCCGTCTCCGGATCCCTGAAAGAGACGATCATGGAATGGCACCATAACGCATAACGTTATATGGTGCAAGTTTGTTGTCTCAACGCTCAATGGGTCCGCAGCAATAGAGCCATGCCAGCCCCTAGCCCGTAGGCGGATTACCGAAGCGTAATCCGCCATTTGATCGATGCAACACGGCGCGTTACGCGTTCGGCTAACGCGCCCCACGAATTCACGCCTTCGTCCGCTTCTCCTTCGGCAGCTTCGCCGCCTTGCGCAGCGCCGCGTTGATGCGGCTCTGCCAGCCGCGTCCGCCGCGGCGGAAATAGGCGACCACATCCGGATCGAGCCGCAGGCTCACGGCCTCCTTGGCATCGGTCGATTTCGGACGCCCGCGTTTGACGAGCTTACCGGCTTCGTAGAGATCGGCCCGATTAAACCATTCCTCGGTCAGTTCCGGAATTTCCTCGTAGTCTTTGGGGCCCAGCACGTAATCATCGATCTCTTTCAGTTGAGCCTTCGTGGGTCCCGAGTATCTTGCCGTAGTGCCTTTTTTCCCGCTCATTGGCTTTTCTCATCGATATAACATGACGGTCATTCCCGCGTGGCGTCCACACGAGAACCACCATTCGTCCGCGCAGGAACCCGACTGTGATGTTTCGAATCTCGCCGTAGTCGCGCCTGCTGTCCTCATGTTGAAAAACGCGGCCAGCGAACACCTCCGTGGCCCACGCGAAATCGAGTTTTCGCTCGCGCAGCGTCCAGTCACGTTTGGCAGGATCGAAGGTGATCTTCGTCCATAATTATCGTATATACAATAAATCAGGCAGTTCAAGGGCTGCACAGGGCGAGCGGCGTGTTCGACCGTTCGTCCTCGCGCAAGCGGGAACCCAGATCTTGGTCAATAAAACACTGGATGCCCGCTTGCGCGACGCTTGCGCGGGCACGAACGGAGAGCCGGTGCGCGCAGGACGGCCGAAGCGGTTGCAATCACGACAATTAAAAAAATTTATCCCCGCTCTCTCCCGCCCGCTTATTATCCTCGCGTCCGGTTCGCCGAGGGCGCTCTCATGAGGCGTCATGACAGCGGGATCGGATGCGGTGCCCGCGGGCGAAGGAAACGCGTCCTTCGCTCCCGGGCGGCGCGGGGCTCCGCCCGCGGGCAATAAGACCCGCTGCCAGGAGCTGGCTGACGGCATGGGTCTGTCGAGACCCTACCGAAAGCGCGGCCCGCGTCGGAAGACACCGCGGTGGAGCGCCAGGAGGCGCAGGGCCCTTTCGCCAAAGGGCCCGCGCGCCCTCGCAAGGCGCGCAAGGGTCAGCCCGATCGCAAGGGCGGCCCATAAGGGGCTTCGTCAGCCCCTGGCGCCTCCCGGCGCTCCGTCCCCTCGTGGGGAAGGAAAAAGGGAAGCGGGCTCACCCAGGGCCCTGCAAACAAACGGGGCGGCGGAGCGTTGGCTTGGGCTGTTTGACAACCGGTGCCGGGCGCATCGCCAGACCGACCGTGTCATTCAATGTCTCCGGACGAGGGCGCAGCGGCTTGTCACCGCCCCACCATCCACAACACCGCGCTCAAGACGATGCTCAAAATAATCGACGTCACGATCGGGAAATAGAACGCGGTGTTGCCGCGGTGGATCACGATGTCGCCGGGGAGCCGGCCGAGGCCGAGCTTGGCGGTGAACGGCCACAGCAAGCCGGCGACCACCAAAATAATCGCGGCAATAATCAAAACGCGCGCCATGACGCTCTCCGGGATATGATTTAAGCTCGCTCGGCTGGTGTGCAACAAGGCCTGCGGGCGGCGCGAGATCGGAAAGGGAATGGCGGCAAGGAGTTTGCCGTTCGTCCCCGCGTAAGCAAGGAAGGCGTGGAAAAATCGATGCAATACACATCTGCCCTCATCGTCGGCGCCGGCATCGGCCTATCGGCTTCGCTCGCCCGTGCCTTCGCCAAGGCCGGCATGAAAGTCGCGCTGGCCGCGCGCTCGACCGATGACCTTGCCGCGCTCGCGCACGAAACGAGCGCCACCGTCTACCAATGCGATGCCAGCGAGCGCGATCAGGTGGAGAAGTTGTTCGCTGCGCTTGACGCAACGGCTGCGCCCGATGCCGTTGTCTACAACGCCAGCTATCGCACGCGCGGGCCTTTCGTCGATCTCGATCCCGCCGAAGTCGCACGCTCACTTGCGGTCTCCGCCTTCGGCGGCTTCCTGGTCGGTCAGGCGGCGGCGCGCCGCATGCTGGCGCGCGGCTACGGCGCCATCTTGTTCACCGGCGCCTCCGCGAGCGTCAAGGGCTACGCGCAGTCGGCGCCATTCGCCATGGGCAAGTTCGCGCTGCGCGGTCTGGCGCAAAGCATGGCGCGCGAATTGTCGCCGCGCGGCATTCACGTGGCGCATTTCGTCATCGACGGCGGCATCCGCAGCGCGCGCCGCCCGGTGCCGGCCGAGGCGCCGGATTCATTGCTCGACCCTGACGCCATCGCGCAGAGCTATCTGCATGTGCTCAATCAGCCGCGCAGCGCCTGGACGCAGGAACTCGAATTGCGGCCTTGGGTGGAAAAGTTCTGATGCAGATGCGAGTATTCGGTGCCGCCTTCGCCGCGATGATGGCGCCGCTCGCCGCTTTCGCGCAATCGCCCAAGGCGCCGCCGCCCGCGGCCGCGCACGAAATTCCCAAAAGCTACGTCCCGGGGCTCGAGCAATTCATGAACGTGATCCAGACCGAGCATACCAAGCTGTGGTACGCCGGCAGCGCGCGCAATTGGCCGCTCGCCGCCTATCAGCTCGGCGAGACCAAGGAAGTGATGGCGGACGTGCAGGACCTGGTGCCGACCTTCAAGGATCTCCCGCTCGCTCAGATGATCGATGCCGTCATCACCGGGCCGATCGTCGATCTCGAAAAAGCGATCGACGCCAAGGACTCCAATAAATTCTCCGCCGGCTATCGCAAGCTCACGGTTGCTTGCAATTCCTGCCATCAGGCGACCGGCAACGGTTTCATCGTCATTCAGTTCCCGCTGCGCCCCGGCTTTCCCGATCAGGATTTTCAGCCGCGCCGCTGAACTCGTCACGGGGCTGTGATCGGCCGATTCATATCGCGTTTACCCGTGCAGCCTAGCATTCGCGCGGGGAACGTTTGCGCATGATTTCCGTCGTCAATGGCTATGTCTGCACCTCCTCGTGCGAGGCAGCCAGCGCCAAGCAGGGCAAGGACCCGAACGCGCCGCCCGGCACGCCGCCGGGCGCCTCGAACAAGCATGACAAGGCGTCGGGCTTGTCGGACCAGCCGGCCACGGTGCTAGGCGGCGCGCTCAAGGACGTGCTGAGCGCGAGCGCGGTTACCCCGGCGGGGCCCACGGCTTCTTCTCAATCGCCATCGTTGAATCTCCTCGTCTGAGCGCGAAGCGCGCCGCACGGGTGGCACGCGCCAGCGCCGCGTGCTAGACGCGCTGCCCATGAAGAACCCCGACCAAATCAAAGCTCTCGCACCGACCGGCACGCTGCACGGCGGCGTAGTCGTGTCGCCGGCTGCGTCCGCGTTTTTCGCTATCAAGGACGCACAGGGAGCAGTGCGTGGCGTCACCGTCGATCTGATCCGCGCCTTCGCCGAGACGCTGAGGCTGCCGCTCGACCTGCAAGTCTTCGCCAATTCCGGTGAGGTCACCGACGCGGTGGCGAGCGGGGCTTGCGATCTTGCCTTCATGCCGCAGGATGCCGAGCGCGCAAAGAAGGTGGATTTCGGCCCGGCCTATTATTTTATTTCGAGCACCTATTTGGTGCCGGCCGGCTCAAGCATCCAAAGCATCGACGAGGTCAACCGTCCCGCCGTGCGCATTGTTGCCATCTCCAACACCACCACGGCCCGCAGCGCGCGGCGCACCGCGCCACATGCTTCCGTTGAGGAAGTGCCGAGCGTCGACCAGATGACCGGGATGGCGCGAGCAGGGCAGGGCGACGCCTTCGCCCTGTCGCACGATTCGTTCGCCGGGCTGCTGCCGAAGCTGCCCGGCGCGCGTGTGCTGCCCGGCCGTTTCCAGCAGACCGGCATTGCCATCGCGGTGCCCAAGGGCCGTCCGGCGGCACTCAAGCTCGCAACCGAGCTGATCGAGAACGCCAAGAAGTCGGGCCTGGTGCGGCGCGCGCTCGACGCCGCCGGCTTCAACGACGCCGAAGTGGCGCCGCCGGCCTAATCCGACCGCACCTGCAGCGGCGCGGCGGCGATGCGGCGATAGAGCAGAATGCGCCGGCGGATGGGCCACCACTCGTAAAGATAAATTTCGATGGGCCGCCAATTGGCGACCCAGCCGACAATGATCAGGCTCTCCTCCAGCACCCGCGCCACTACTGCGTTGCCGATCATCTTGGCGAAGGTCTGGCTGCCGACCAGGCAGATCACCAGCACCACGATGCCGATGAGCAATGAGCGCCAGCCGACGCGGAATAATTCGCGCAGGTCACGTTCGGATGCTTCGGCGCGATTCCGGAAATAATTGGCGAAGGCTTCGCCGATCCCCGCCGCCTCGGGTTTGCTCGCTTCCTCCGGCGGCAGCTCCACCACGAGGGTGAACGGCGCGCCGTGCGGCAATTCACGCGCCCAGCCGACCACGAACTCCTCGGTGTGCGGGTCGATATCCCGCTCGCGGAAAGGCGAGGGATCGAGCGAATTGAAAAGCTGCATGATCGTGCGCACCCGCATGGCAATCTCATAGCGGTGCTCAGGCGTCGGCATTACATCGTCACGATCACATTGCCGATCGTGCCGCGCTCTACCGCCTCATGGGCGGCGGCGATATCGGCGAGCGCATAGGTCGGCTGCGCCACCCGGTTGATCAGCTTGCCTTCTGCGAGCGCGCGGGTAATGGCGCCGATCGCGCGTTCACGCTCGTCCTTGTCGAGCTCATAGACCAGGAAGAACTGCAGCCTAATCGATTGCACCAGGCAGAATTGCGCCGGCAAACTTACATCCGGCGCGCCGGTGCCGTAGACAATGACGCTGCCTTTCGGCCGCAGCACGGAAGGAATCAGCCTGGCATTGGCGGCTAGGTCCATCTCGATCACCGCATCGACGCCGCGCTTGCCGGTGATCTCCATTACCCGCTCGCCGACATTCTCGCGTTTGTAGTCGATGGTGTGGTCGGCGCCGGCCTCGCGCGCAATCGCAGCTTTCTCGCGTGAGGAAACCGTGGTGACGACGGTCGCGCCCTGCGCCTTGGCGAACTGGATAACGTATTGGCTCACCGATCCGGCGCCGCCGGAGACGAGCAGCGTGCTGCCGCCGTCGGTATTGGCCAGCGCCACGGCGTGAAAGGCGGTCATGGCGGGAATGCCGAGGCATGCCCCAGCCTCGAAGCTCACGCCGTCGGGCAGTGCCACCGCCTGCGCCGCCGGCAGAGCGATATATTCGGCGGCGGTGCCGAAGGCGCGCTTCCATTGGCCGTTCCAAACCCACACCCGCTCGCCGAGCCGCGCCTTGGCGACGCCGTCGCCGACCTGATCGATGACGCCGGCGCCATCGCTCTGCGGCACCACGCGCGGCCAAGCGATCTTGCGGGTCAATCCTTGGCGCGATTTGACGTCGGATGGATTGACGCCGGAGGTGGCGAGTTTGACGCGCACCTCACCGGGTCCTGCTTGCGGGCTCTCGATCTCGCCGACGCGAAGCACCTCGCGCGCAGTACCATTGCCTTCATAATAGGCAGCTCGCATGTGCCTTCTCCTCAGGGCTGACGCCCGACAATATCATGCCGCACTGCGAACAAAATCCATGGGGAAACCGGGATCGGTGTTTGCGCGTTAGCGGAGGGAAACCATCTATCAAAGTAGGCATATCTGCGATCAACGCGAGGGTGTCCAAAACTATAAACTAAGGAGGTTCGAGCATGCGATATCGCGTTTACAGCGGCCCCATGGGGTCCGCGGATATGTCTCCGCTCGCCAAGGAGCAGATGCTGTTCAAGGAATTCGGTCGACTCGATGAGGCGTTGTCGTGGTCGCGTCACGTGGAGCAGACCGGCCGAGTGCCGCTGCTAATCGAAGGCGACGACGGTACTAAGATGGATAAGCGCACCATCGCCGATGCGTTGCGCGTTGGCGCGCGCGAGGAGGTTCGCGGCTGAGGCTTGGCGGTATTTCAGCCAGTGTTTCGGCAATTTTCGCAGCCGCCACGCGCTGTCCGCCTAATATTCGAAGCTCGCGTAATTTTAGAGACTGCGTTCGCAGACTGATCAGAATCAGAGGCATGTTTCGCCGCGGTCGGGCGCCGTAGACCTCAAAAAGTCTGGACGGGGGCCGAAAACGTCTCAAACGGTTCCCGGCTCCCCATTAACCATTTGACTTTACTGACGTTTCTTGTGAAAAAACTTCCCCCCAGGGCAAAATTAGCTGCTATATTGTGTCTATGAGTAAGAACACAGCAAAATCCGGCCAGCGATCCGCCAAGACCGCCCGCGGGTCGGTTAAAAAGGCAGTCAAAAACGTCAACGGCGGTGTCAAGAAGGCGTCGAAGTCGACCCGAAGAGCGGTCGACGTTGCCGCATTGCGCAGTATTGCTGTGCGTGCCCCAAGCATCGCGCCCAAACATGCCGCCTCGATGGCGCGGTCGCCCGGCCCGCCCGTGAATGCGGTGAGCGAAGTTCCATCGCGCCACAAGTATCGGGTTGGCGAAATGGTCTATTACACCTCGCCGACGTTCGGCCGCGCCGCGGCATCCGGCAGCTACACCGTGGTCAAGCTGCTGCCGTCGGAAGGCGACGACTGCCAGTACCGGATCAAGAGTTCCGGCGAAGCCTTCGAGCGCGTGGCCAAGGAAAGCCAGCTCGACCGCCTCTGACCGGCGCCGGCTGCCAAGATTTCGCACCTGCCATCGGTTAACATGCACCTTTGGAATCGCGTGGCCGAGCGGCCGCGCGCGGCAGGAGAGCACAATGCCACTATACATCACGCAGGGCCGGTATACCCGGGACGCCATTAAGGGCATGATCGTCAAGCCGGAGGACCGCGCCGACGCGGTCGGCCGGCTCATCGCCAAGGCCGGCGGCCGCCTCATCGGCTACTATCTCACTTTCGGCGATTACGACTTTCTCGCCATCGCTGAAGCGCCGAGCGAGACGCAAATTGCGGCGGTGCTGCTGGCCGCGGCGGGCGGCGGCGGCGTCACGGACCTACGCACCATGCTGGCGATGACCTCGGTCGAGGCCAAAGGCGCCTTCGCCGCCGCGAGCGATCTCGCGCCCGGCTTCAAGTCAGCCGGCGGCGTATGATCTTGTCCTGAGATGCCGAAGCACCCCAGCAGGCAGAAAGCTCGGAGACCGAACATCGGCGGCGCGCTCCTGAATGGGCTCGCCTCTTTGGTGCTTCTGGCCGACAGCGCGCTGACCGCGCTGGTCGCGATGATGACGGCAGGCTTCCGGCGCGGCGGCCTGAATCGGGGGTGGCGCCTGCTAATGCCGGTTGCGGGCGCAATCGTCGGCGCGCTGGCGGTTGCTGCGATTATCCATCAACTGTCGCAAGACCAAATCGGCGCCGAGCGTCGCGCGCTCGAGCAGCGACAGGCCGAGCTTGCTGCGCAAACGCTGGCGCCGGGCTCAGCGCTTGCGTGCCTTGACGCCGGCGCCGGCGAAACCGTGGAGAATGGCTGCGAGAAGGCAGTGTTTGCCGATCCGAAAAGCACGGCCGCTGCAGTATCCTATACTGCGGCGCGGTTGACCTTGCTCGCAGACGCGCTCGGCTTTGCGCGCCGCGCCGACCCTGCCTATGCCGAACGCTTTGCCGGGTTGCGGCGCGCCATCGAGCGCGACCGTTTTGGCATCGCCGCTCATGTATTGGCGTTGCGCGAGGGCTGCACGGCGAGGCAATGCACCGCCTTCGGCCTCTTGCAGAATGCCAGCGCGATCAAGGCCAATCTCAGGGCACGAACCTTCAACCAGTTTGTCGCCCGTTATGCGGCAATATGGGGCCAGCAGCCGGCCATCGCGGACGCGCCAGAGATCGTTTTCGGAGCACCTTTTGGCTCGACTCCGCACGCGGCGGCGGCGGAGCCGAACCGACGTCCGGTGGCGGAGAAGTACGATTTTCCGTCCGCCGATTCGATTCCTGCGGTGAACATCATGGCGCCGGAACCACGGCTCCCGAAAGGAGAAAGCGCGAACGCCGCCGTTACAGGATCCACCGGCAGCGCAGCGGCGCGGTCGCCGCGGAACTAGGCGGCGCCGCGGGTCCCGCATTAACATTGTCCTCAGTCGAAGCGGGCGCGCCATGTTCACATCCGTCCTGATCGCCAACCGCGGCGAAATTGCCTGCCGCATTGCCCGCACCGCCAGGCGGCTGGGCTTGCGCACGATTGCCGTCTACTCCGATGCGGACGCCGGCGCGCTGCATGTAAGGCTTTGCGACGAGGCGCAGCCGATCGGCCCCGCGCCGGCCGCCGAAAGCTACCTGTCGATCGATCGGTTGATCGCCGCGGCAAAGGCCGCGCGCGCCGGCTGCATCCATCCCGGTTACGGCTTCCTCGCCGAAAATGCGGATTTCGCGCAAGCCTGCCTCGATGCCGGCATCGCCTTTATCGGCCCGCCGCCGGCGGCGATCGGCGCTATGGGCCTGAAGAACCGCGCCAAGGCGCTGATGGAAAACGCCGGCGTCCCGCTGGTGCCCGGGTTCCACGGCGATCTGCAGGAGCCGAAATTTCTCAAGCAGAAAGCCTATGAAATTGGATACCCGCTATTGATCAAGCCGGTGGCCGGCGGCGGCGGCAAGGGCATGCGCCGGGTCGACCGCCACGCCGATTTCGATACCGCGTTGGAAGGTGCACAGCGCGAGGCCAGTTCGGCTTTCGGCGATGCCCGGGTGCTGATCGAAAAATATGTCGCACACCCCCGCCATATCGAAATGCAGATCTTCGCCGATCGCCACGGCAACATCATCCATCTCAACGAGCGGGATTGTTCGCTGCAGCGCCGGCACCAGAAAGTGATCGAGGAAGCGCCGGCACTAGGCATGAGCGCTTCCTTGCGCGCGCGCATGGGCGAGGCCGCCGTCGCCGCCGCCAAAGCCGCCGGCTACGAGGGTGCCGGCACGGTTGAATTCATCGCGGACGGCTCCGGAGGCCTGAAAGAAGAGGCTTTTTGGTTTCTGGAGATGAATACGCGGCTGCAGGTCGAACATCCGGTGACGGAAGCGATCACCGGCCTCGATCTGGTGGAGTGGCAGTTCCGTATCGCCGCCGGTGAAGAATTGCCGCTGAGGCAAATGCAGGTGCCGCTCACCGGCCACGCGGTCGAGGCGCGGCTCTATGCGGAAGATCCCGAGCGTGGCTTCTTGCCCTCGACCGGCAAGCTCCTGGCATTGCGGTTTCCAGTGGCTGAACGTTTGCGCATCGACAGCGGCGCCGAAGCCGGCAGCACCATCTCCCCTTACTACGATCCGCTGATCGCCAAGCTGATCGTACACGCAACAACGCGCGATGAGGCGCTTGACCGGCTCGCGGGTGCGCTCGATCAATGCGTCGTGGTCGGGCCGCGCAGCAATTCGCATTTTCTCGCCGCGCTCTGCAGGGCGCGCGCGTTTCGCGACGGCGAATTCGACACCGGCTTCATCGACACCCATCTCTCCGAGCTCGGCGCTGCGCCGCAGCCGCTTGACCACGCCGCTGTCGCGCTCGGCGCCCGGAAGCTCGTCGAACGCGAGCGCTCCCGAACTGCGGCCGCGATCGAGCGCGAGCCGGATCAGCCGCTTTCGCCCTGGGATGCCGGCGACGCGTTTCAACTCTCCGGTTCGCGGTGTCTCAGCGTTCCGATCATCGCCGAAGGCGAAGCTTTGGTCGCGCGGGTTGCCTACGAGGCTGGCGGCGCGAGCGTCACAGTGGACAACGCGATTCCCGCCGCCGACGCGGTGGCAGTCGCGGCCGGCGAGGCGGTCTACGTCCTGCGACAGGGCCGCCAGACAAAAGTTGGTTTGCGCGATCTCGCGCTCGACGAGGCCGCGGATCAAGCGGCCGGCGGGTTGGTGCGCGCGCCCATGCATGGCAAGGTGCTGGCGCTGCTGGTCGAGGCGGGCGCGCATGTCGCGCGTGGCCAGCGGCTCGCGATCATCGAGGCGATGAAGATGGAGCACACGCTGACCGCGCCGCTCGATGGTGTGGTCGCCGAGATCGCCGTCGCTGCGAACGCGCAGGTCGCTGAGGGCGCCAAGGTGATGCTGATTGCCCCGGAGCAGGCAGCATAACATTAGGCTTGCGGCCGACATTTACCGGCAAAACACGGTAGGCTAGATTGCTCGTTCTGAAGCCTGCGTTTTTAAGGCTTTCGGAGAGTGATCGATGCGCGTCCTCATTATCGAAGACGATGCCGAGACTGTGGCCTATGTTGCGGAAGGACTGACACAGAGCGGCCACGTGGTCGATAGCGCAGGCAACGGCTGCGACGGTTTGATAAGAGCGGCGGAAGGCAATTACGACGTCATCGTGCTCGACCGCCGTCTGCCCGGTATCGACGGGCTTGGTCTCGTCACGACCCTGCGCAAGGCCAAGGTCGACACGCCGGTGCTTTTCCTGACGGCACTCGCCGGCATCGATGATCGGGTTGATGGACTTGAAGCCGGCGGCGATGATTATCTTGTCAAGCCGTTCGCTTTTTCCGAATTGCTTGCGCGCCTGAATGCGCTCGCGCGGCGCGGCCCGACATCGCTGATTTCCACCGTGCTGCGGGTCGCCGATCTTGAACTGGACCTCATCCGGCGCCAAGCCACGCGCAGCGGACAGAAGATCCAGCTGCAGCCGCGCGAATTTCGCCTGCTGGAATATCTGATGCGCAATGCAGATCGCGTTGTCACGCGGACGATGCTGCTGGAAAATGTTTGGGGCTTTCATTTCGACCCGAAAACCAAGATCGTGGAGACGCATATCAGCCGGCTGCGGTCGAAGGTCAATCGAGAAACTGACGCACCGCTCATCGATACTGTCCGTGGGTGTGGATATGTCATCCGTACGCCTTCCTAGGCTCCTGCGAACCGTCAGTTTCAAGCTTGCGGGCATTTACATCCTTGTCTTTGGCCTTTCGATAGCGATTCTCGGCATGATTATGTACTCGACCATCGAATCTACGGTCGAAGGCTATCTCGTCACGCGCATTGAAACGGAAGCGGCGCGTCTCGCCGGTCAGTTCCGATCTGCCGGCTTGAAGGAGCTGCTCGAGGACGTAAACGAATGCGATTCGCCGCTAGGTGACGGCAATTTGGACTACCTTGTCGTTGCGGCGAACGGCCAAAGGCTCGGCGGAAATCTTCCCTTTATTCCAGACGGAACCGGCTGGCGCGATGTCGTCTACGCGGGCGGTCAGAGCCAACGTCACATTCCGACCCGTGTGAAGATCACGCAGTTGGATGGCGGCATCCGGCTGGCGGTGGGCGACGATCTTGAACTGATTAGAAGCATCAACACGACGATTCTCAGTGCGCTCGGCTGGCTGCTGTTCGTTATCTGTCTGCTCGGGACAGCGGGCGGGTTCTTTTTGAGCCGAAGATTTTTAGCACAAGTCGACGCCATCAGAGGAACGGCCGAAGCGATCATCGATGGCGATTTGCGCCGCAGGATTCCTCTGCGCGACACGAACGACGATCTCGATCGACTGTCGGCTACGGTCAATCGGATGCTTGATCGTATTGCGGACTTGATGGAGAATCTGCGTCAGATTTCCAGCGATATCGCGCACGATCTGCGCACGCCGCTCACCAGACTTCGCAACAAACTCGAAATGCTGCGGGTCAGCGAACTGCCGAATCCAAAACATCGGACGGCGATCGAGGCGGCAATCGCGGACACCGAAAACATTCTTGAGACCTTTTCCTCGCTGCTGCGCATTGCGCAAGTCGAAGCCGGCATTCGCCGCTCCGGGTTCGATGAAATCGATTTGAGCGGCCTGTTTGAGAACGTGTACGATGCCTTCAGCGCCGCAGCCGAAGCCGACGGCAGAGAATTGATCGCAAACATACAACCCGGCCTTAAATTCCTTGGCGACCATGGGCTCATCACCCAGATGCTGGCGAACCTGATCGACAACGCCATCCGCCATACGCCGCCGGGCACCCGCATAGAGATAGTGTTGACGCAGAGCGCGTCCGGGCTTGTTGGCAGCGTGACCGACAATGGGCCCGGCGTACCCGCCGTCGAGTCCGAACGTATCTTTTGGCGTTTCTACCGGCTTGAGCGCAGCAGGACGACGCCGGGAAGCGGTCTTGGACTTGCGTTGGTTGCTGCAATCGCCGACCTTCACGGTATCGATCTCAGCGTGCGCGATAACGCTCCCGGTTTGAGCGTCATTGTGAAGTTTGGGAACGTCGCAATGTTGCCGCCGGTCCGCTCGACCGAACGCCAAAGCCCGGCACTGTCGGAAGGCACCAGTGCCGCAACTGTCCGGGCTTAAGCTCGCTATCGAACATTCAAGTCGCATGCGTCGAAGCTTGGCCCATGGGTCACATGCATATTGAATTCCGGCCGAATGTTTTCGGGCTGATTGCTGAAAGTATACGGATTGGTGACCTCGGTGCGGGCCAGGCAAATCGCGCACGATCATTGCGTTGAAATACCAAATTAAGTGAGCCTTGCGCGTATTTTCGTGGCGCGTGTTTTTTCGCGCTGTAATGCGTCGCGTTGACGTGCGTCAACCTGCCGCATAGCGTTTAAACGCTTCAATTCAACGAAGCGATAATCATACGGGGAGGAATGTGATGTTCTTCAAGAGAGCGTCAGTGTGTCTTGCTGTCGCCATGACAGCCGCCGCGCTTGCACCCGCGAGCTCTGCAAGTGCCGACGAGGTCTTCGCGCCGGTGGCCGCCATCTCGCTACCGAACGGTCAGCATGTCTTTTCTTTCGACATCAGCTTCGTCGATCCTTTGCTCGGACTTTATATACTCGGTGACCGCACCAATAAATCAGTCGACGTCATCAGCACCTTGACGAACACGGTGGTGGCGCAACTCAAGGGCGGTTTCGTCGGATTCACCGGTAGCAACGACACGTCGGGTCCCGACGGCGTGTTGATTGTCAGTCATCGTGAGGTTTGGGTCGGAGACGGTAAGAGCAGGGTCAAGGTCATCAATCTGTTCACGCGGCAGCTCACGCACACGATCTACACCGGCAGTGGCGACACCCGCGCCGATGAAATGTGCTTCGATCCGCGACATCGGCTCGTCATGGCGGCGAACAACGCGGACAGTCCGCCGTTCGCGAGCCTGATCTCGACCGTCACCTATAAGGTAGTGAAAAAGATTACCTTCGATGGAACAAATGGCGCGCCCAACTCGAACAACGGCGCCGAGCAATGCCAGTGGGATTTTCGCACCGGCATGTTCTATATCTCGATCCCGGGAATCGCCGGCTATCCGCCGGGCACCGGCGGCGTCGCCGTGATCGACCCGGTGTCGATGAAGGTGGTGGCGACCTTCATTATTCCGTTCGCCAGTTGCGAGGCGCCGCAAGGCATGGCGATCGGTCCGGACCATCAGATTCTGCTGGGCTGCAACGGGGCGGGCGGCAACAACCATCCGACCGCCATCATCGACGATCGTAACGGCCACGTCATCAAAACGCTGCCCAACGAATCGGGCTCCGACATGGTGTGGTTCAACGAGGGCGACGGCCATTATTTCCTGGCGCGCTCGGCCGCGGTCGGAACCACCCAACGCCTCGGCGTCATCGACGCCGGATTGTTCCCATTTGCACCTATTACGAAGGATCCCGACGTTATCACGGGCGCCAAGGGCCAAGGCGCCCATTCCGTGGCCGCCGACCCCATTTTCAATCAGGTCTACGTGCCGATCCCGGCCGGGGTCAGCACGATCTGCGGCTCAAAGGGGGGCAATGATGCGAACGGCTGCATTGCAGTCCTCAAATCTCCGAACGACGACTTCCCCCTGCAGCTAACGGATCGCTAGCGTTTGCGACTCCGGCGAAGACTCTGTCTTCGCCGGAGTTCTCTTGGTCGCGCAATTCCGAAGCAGCGCGTAATCGACAGGGCAATGGACGTGCACCGCAGCTCTGGTTCGGCCGGTGATCCGAGACCGGGCGTGATCGCTTCGATTTTAGTCCCGCCTGGCTCAACGATATAATCGCATTCACGTCCTACTTTGCCACGGCCGCCTGCATGGCCTTCCAGTCGAATTTTTTGGCCAATGTCAGCGCTTCATCGTCGCTGATCCCATTGAATGAGATGTTGAACATCGCGCTGGTGCCGAGCGCGACCAGGATCGTGCCGGACTTGTCCTTGATGGTGAAGGTGCGCGTTACCGGCAGGCCGTCGATCGTCGACGTGCTGATCCGCGAATCGCCGGTTTCGATTTTCATGCCCGTGTGGGTTACGGCCAACGCCCCCTGCGCGGCCGGGCCGATGACGATCTGAGCGGTGAGGCGCGCCGCGCCGCGCTCGTATTCGCGCTTGGCGGTAACCATGTTGTTATTCGGCAACTCCATCGACATGCCGTCCGGTTTTTCGCCGGTCCAGCCTTGCAGGTCGATCAGGAACGGGAAAAAGCGCGTAAAGCTCTGCGGCGCGGCTTGCAACGTCGAGGACAAGCACACGGCCGGTAGTGTGGCCAAGACAAGACGAATGGCGCAGCGACGATCGATCATTGTTGTCTCCAGTCTTAAGGTTCCTCGCACAGCGCAACAGCCGCGTGGGCGGGAAATGCGATGCCAAGCTTTGCCGGGACCCGATTGAAACCGCGGAAGCGCGCGCGACGCGATCGCTCGGGCTCACCGTCCAATCTGTAATAGGGAAAGCGCCGCAGAAACATCTCCAACGCGATGCGGCCTTCCAGCCGAGCGAGATTCATGCCGGCACACTGATGCGGACCGGCGGCGAAGGCAAGGTGGCGGTTGGGCGACCGGTCGATGCGAAACAGATGCGGTTCGGCGAACGCGTCAGGGTCGCGGTTGGCCGCTCCGATGCAGAGAGTTATGCGCGTGCCTTTGGGCATCCGCACGCCGCCGAGTTCGGTGTCGATGGCGGTGATGCGGTTACCCAGTTGGTTGGAGCTTTCGAAACGCAAAATCTCCTCGATCGCTGATCGGGTGAGGGACGGATCGGCGATCAGCATCTCCTTTTGCGCGGGCCAGCGCGCCAGAGTAACCAAGCCGTTGGCGATCAGGTTGGTCGTCGTTTCATGGCCGGCATTGAGGATGAAGATGCAGTTTTGCAGCAGTTCCTTGTGGGTCAGCCTCTCGCCATCGACGTCGCCCAAAAGTCGCGTGAGCACGTCGGTCTGTGGATCGCCGGGATACTTTTTGCGGTCGGCCACCAGGATTTCCAGATAGCCGAGGAATTCGCGCACCGCTATATCGGCCGTCGCCAATTGCTCGGGCGAGATCGTCGGTTCGAGAGCTCCCAAGATTTTGAGTGACCATCCGCGCAAAGGCCCGCGATCAGCCGGCGGGATCTCGAGCAGATTGCCGATGATCTCGATTGGAATAGCCGCGGCAAAATCTTCGATGAGGTCGACCGCCTCTCCCTTGGCGTCCTTGTTCGCCATCTGGTCGAGCAGCCGATCGACGAGCCGAATAAGCCCCGGCTCCATCCTGCTGATCGCCTTCGGCACCAGCGCGCCGAGAATGAGCTTGCGCACCTTGCTATGCAGCGGCGGATCGTTGAACACCAGGCTGGTGGTGTGATGCTCGTAAACCAGCGTGTCGCCGAATTTGGGCTTGAATTCCGCCTTCTTGTCGGAGCTGAAGGTCACCGGATCCTTGTAGACCGTTTCGCAATCCTTGAACCGGGTGAGGAAATATCCGCCGTCCGGCAGGGGCTTGATCGGCGCAAAGGTCCTCAGCGCGTCATAATAGGGAAAAGGATCGTTGTAGAAGTCATCGGGCAAGGTGCGCGGATCGAAATCGTCCAGGAACGAGGGGGGAACCGTTTTTGTCGCATCAAGGGGCATGGTCGCGCTCTCGCTAGTGCCGCGATCATAAGGCCTAAGGTGCAATTATGCACGGCTGTGAACATCGTTCCATGCGAGGGCCTACCAAGGCTTCCCCGGCAGAGCCGCGTGGGTTATGCAACAACCAAAATTTGCGTCCTGGTGCGAAAAGTCGGCTGTGCCCCTTCATCTTATCAAGCTGTGCGTCGGCTGCGACTCGGTCGCCGACCTCGAGGACTGGATCAAAGAGCGGCTGAAGGAGAAAAGGCGGCGCCGTCAGAAGCCCGAGCACATCCATACCACCCGTATGGTGCCCAAGCGGGCCGATGAGCTTAGCGACGGCGGGTCGCTCTATTGGGTGATCCGCGGCCAGATCGCTTGCCGCGAGCGTATCCTCGCGATCCGGCCGTTCACCGACAAGGACGGCATCGGCCGCTGCCGCATTGTGCTCGATGGCAAGCTCGTACTGGTCGAGCCGCGCCCGCGCGCTGCCTTCCAGGGCTGGCGCTATCTGGAGGCCAAGGACGCGCCGCGCGATCTGTCGCGTGCGGCGCCCGGCGCGGCCAAAATGCCGGAAGCGATGCGCCGTGAACTGCGCGAACTGGGGCTTTTGTAGGCTTCCGCGCACAATTTGTGCGCGTTTTGGGCCTGTCTTGTGGCCGAATCAACTGCCAAAGGCGTTTGGCTTGCCGCATGCCATCTTGATGACGCAAAATCCCTCTTAACGGGCAGGCAATAGACCGGGGTGACACTTGCGACGCCGTCGTTTCGCTTTCAGTATCGTGCTCGCTGCTGCTGTTGCAGCTGCTGCTGGCGGCTGCTCCAATCGCGCCCAGGTATTCGAGGATCAGAACCGCGGCGGCTGGTTCTCGCAGCCGATGAACCTGTTCTCCAAGCCCGAATGGGCTTCGTTCAGGGAAACCTCAAAAAACTTCGCCAATAGCGGCCCGGTGGCGCCCGAAGACCTGGTGAGCGCGGACGGTGTCTGTAGCGCTCCGGTGGAGCACACGGCGGCTTTGTCCGGTGATTCCGGCGCGGCTAAAGTGCTGGCCGCGTCCGAACCGGCAAAGCCGGCTCCGCAACCCACAATGGCCGACAGTACGGTCGGCACCGTTGCCGGCGATCTGGGAGGCGAAGCGGCTCCGCTTAAGCCATCGGAAGCCGCCCCGCCGTCCCCTGCCAGTCCCGCGCCGCCGCCCGATCGTCTCGAACCGGCCTCCGGCCTCGGCGGCAACAGCCTGCCGCCGGTGCTCGGTGGCATCGCGCTGGGTATGTCGGAATGCCAAGTGGTGCGCCGCGCCGGCCGACCCGGCAATGTCAGCATCGCAAGCGGAGCCAATGGCGGGCGGCAGGTCACGATCAGCTATCCGACCGGCACATGGCCCGGCATCTACCATTTCGCCGACGGCCGGCTGAAGGAGATCGACCGCGCGCCCGAGGCCGCGAAGCCACCGCCGAAAGTTAAGAAGATCAGAAAAAAGGCGACGCGCGCGAAGACCACGAAGGGCGAGGACGTCTACGTTCAGTAGCGCCGCAGCCGCCAGTCTCAGGTCGTTTCCAACGCGGCGCTGGCTGCGAGCCACTCCTCCTCTGCTTCGGCAATGGCGGCGACGATTTGGGCACGCGTTTTCGCAAGCTCGGCTGCTTTCGCTGGATTGCGCGCGAAGAGATCTCCGTCGGCCAGAGCGGCGTCGAGCTTGTGCAGTTGCTGTGTCAACTGGGCAATTTCGGCTTCGGCCCGTGAGACACGCTTGCGCAGCGGCGCGGTCTCTGCGCGCTTTTCGGCGGCTGCGCGGCGCAGGCCGCTGCGAGTTGGTGCAGTGGACGATTTGGCCTCGCCGGCGCCGCTCGCGCCGCGCTCGGTAAGCACGCTGCGCCGATAATCATCAAGATCGCCGTCGAACGGCACGACCTTGCCGCCTGCGACCAACCACAGCCGGTCAGCGCAGGCCTCCAACAAATAGCGGTCGTGCGAGACCAAGATCACCGCGCCGGGATAATCGTTGATCGCCTCGATCAGCGCGGCGCGGCTGTCGATGTCGAGATGGTTGGTGGGCTCGTCGAGGATGATAAGATGCGGTTCTTCGAAGGTCGCAAGGCCGAGCAGCAGCCGCGCTTTCTCACCGCCCGACAATGTCTTGACCGCATGATCGGCGGCATCGCCGGAAAAGCCGATCGCGCCGACGCGTGCGCGCACCGCCGCCTCCGGCGCATCCGGCATCAACCGGCGCAGGTGATGGTAGGGGCTTTCCTCGGCGTCGAGCTCATCGAGTTGGTGTTGAGCGAAATAACCGACTTTGAGATTGGCCGCGCGCGTGATGCGGCCCTGCATCGGTGCCAGCCGGCCGGCGATCAGCTTCACGAGCGTGGACTTGCCGTTACCATTGGCGCCAAGCAGCGCGATGCGGTCGTCGGCATCGATGCGCAGATTGAGCCCGGATAGCACCGCGCGCGCGTCGTAGCCGACCGCGACACCGTCGGTGACGATAATCGGCGGCGACAACAGCTTATCCGGCGCCTGAAAATGGATTGGCCGTACCTCCTCGGTGACCAGCGCGGCGATCGGCTCAAGCTTGGCCAGCATCTTCAGCCGGGATTGCGCCTGTCGCGCCTTGGTAGCCTTGGCGCGGAAGCGGTCGACAAAGGCCTGCAGATGCTTGCGTTGCGCTTCCTGTTTTTTGATCAGCTTCTGGTCGAGCGCCAGTCGCTCGCCGCGCTGGCGCGAGAAGGCTGAATAACCGCCGCGGTAAAGCGTCAGTTTGCGTCCCTCGAGCGCCAGGATGTGACCGACGGCGTAGTCGAGCAGATCGCGATCGTGACTGATGACGATCAGAGTCGCCGGATAACGCGCCAGATGCTCCTGCAGCCAGAGCGTGCCTTCGAGATCGAGATAATTGGTCGGCTCGTCGAGCAACAAGAGGTCGGGCTCGGCAAATAGGATGGCGGCAAGCCCGACGCGCATGCGCCAGCCGCCGGAGAATTCCGCGCAAGGCCGCTGCTGGTCGGCGCTGGAAAATCCGAGGCCGGCCAGAATCGATGCCGCGCGGGCAGGGGCCGCGTGCGCGCCGATATCGGCGAGCCGCGTCTGAATTTCGGCTATGCGGTTCGGATCGCGCGCAGTCTCGGCCTCGGCCAATAGGCGGCAGCGCTCGGTGTGCGCCTGGAGCACGATGTCGACGAGGCTGTCGGCCCCGCCAGGCGCTTCCTGCGCCAACCGGCCAATGCGCCAGCGCGGCGGCATCTGTACTGAACCGCGCTCGGGCGAAAACTCGCCGGCAATGACGCTGAACAGCGTGGTCTTGCCGCTGCCGTTGCGGCCGACAAGCCCGACCCGCGCGCCGGTCGGCACCCGGACGCTGGTCCCTTCCAGCAGCGTGCGGCCGCCGATGCGCACGGTGAGATCATCAATGATGAGCATGGCCCGCGGTTTTGGCCGAGGGTGGGACGATGTGCAAGGTCGCTCATTACCCGATCCGGCGCAGCCCGCCTTCGCTGGTCTCGCGCTGATAGATAATCAGGTCGAAGCTCGGCGTCGCGTCATTGCCAATGACGGACGAGAGCAAGGCATGTGCCTGGCCACGGTGGTGGGTCTGGTGATTGAAGAAGTGATCGAGGGCCGGGGCCAGAACCTGCTCGATATCGGCCGGATTGCTGAAGGTGCGATAGCGGATGGTGCGCGCAAGATCGTCGTCCCGCAGGCTGCCGACATAACGGCTGATGCGGGCGTCCTCGGTGATGCGCGCATCGCGCAAAGGTAGGAAATCATCGTAAAGGATAACATCGAGACTTTTCGGCACTTCGCCGGTACAGGTGAAACGCTGCATCCAGATGCGGTCGCCGGCCAGGAGATGATTGAGAGTTCCGTGCACCGATTTGAAAAAAGCGCCGCGATCGGCCCGGTAATCGGCATCGCTCAAGCGCGCGGCCGCTCCAAAAAGCCGCTGGTTACACCAGGCATTGTAACCGGCAAACATTCGGTAGCGAGATATCATGTGACCCTCCGGAACGGCCCAAGCATAAGCAAAGGTGAATGCCGCGGCCAGCGCTTGCCCGCTTTTCAGGCCCCCGCTATAAGCCGCCGCAACTCGACGTTCCAATGAATGTCGTAAAAATATCTAATCGATCTCAGTCAAGGATCATCCGATGGCGGTTGAGCGCACCTTTTCCATCATCAAGCCTGACGCGACCGCGCGCAACTTAACCGGCGCGATTAATGCCATGATCGAGCAGGCCGGCTTGCGCATCGTTGCGCAGAAGCGCGTGCGCATCACCCGCGAGCAGGCGGAAACATTCTACGCGGTCCACCGCGAGCGGCCGTTCTTCGGCGAACTGGTTGAGTTCATGATCTCCGGACCGGTGGTGGTGCAGGTGCTGGAAGGCGAGAACGCCATCGCCCGCTATCGCGAATTGATGGGAGCAACCGATCCGGCGAAAGCTGCGCCCGGCACCATCCGCAAGGCGCACGCGCGGTCGATCGGCGAGAATTCCGTGCACGGCTCCGACGCGGCCGACACCGCGGTGCGCGAGATCGCGCAATTCTTTGCCGGTAACGAGATCATCGGCTGAGCTGCTGTTCTCGCCCGTCGCGCCAATGGCCGCCCCGTGGTGGAAGCCGCCATTGACAATTTGTCGCAGCCCCGCAGCGTCGCGATCTGACATAGATAATGGCCCGCGTGCCAGGATGCGACATGCTGCTGCAAGAGATGAACCTTCCTTCGCCCAAACGCGTGCTCGAATCGTGGTCCGCTTTGATCGGGATTTGGGGCTCTTCCTATCTCGCACTGCTCGATGAATTGGACATCGAGTTGCTTGCGCTTTCGGATTCTGTGGCCGATGCGTTGCATTGGCCGCTTCTTATCGTCGGGGCGGCGGGGACCGGAAGCGTGTTGATCACCGCTTGGAAGGAAACACGCCCGCGGCAGCGCGCACATCGACGATAAGCGAATTCGCTTCAAGGTAGCTCGGCGATATCAACCCGTAAGGACGCGGCACTGACGGACAGCGTTATGGGCGGCGCAATGAGCAGCATCTTCGGCGGCCTAAACGATTTCACCGAGCCGCAGTTCTGGGTCTCGGTCGTCGAGATCATCTGGATCAACGTCCTGCTGTCGGGCGACAACGCGATCGTCATTGCGCTTGCTTGCCGCAGTCTGCCGCCGAAGGAGCGGCTCGGCGGCATGGTCATCGGCGCAGCGGTTGCGCTCGCAATGCGCGTCGGCTTTGCCGCCATCGTATCGACATTGATGCTGTTCCCTTACATTAAGATCGCCGGCGGTGTCGCCCTGCTATGGATCGCCGTGAAGCTGCTGGTGCCGAGCAAGGGCGAGAGTGGCGGGGTTGGTTCGGGCGATAGCCTGTGGCGGGCGGTCAAGTTGATTGCTCTCGCCGACATTATAATGAGTCTCGACAATGTCATCGCTGTTGCGGCTGCGGCGCACGGCAATCATGCGCTGCTGATTTTCGGTCTCGGCATCAGCATTCCGGCCATCGTCGCCGGGGCCACCGTGATCATGGCGCTGCTCAACTACTTTCCGCTGCTATTGTGGGTGGGCGCCGCCTTGCTGGGGTGGATTGCCGGCGATGTCATTGCCACCGATCCGATCATTGTCGAAAACGCCGATGTCTTCGGCGAGGGCAACCATGAGAAAGTCAAACTCGTTTCCTCGTTGATGGGTGCGGTGGGAACCATGCTCGGCGGGCTCTTGCTGCGCCAGCGCGAGGCTGAGGAATCGATCTAGCTTTCGATTGTACCGGCTCATCGAGCCGACTATGTTCGCAAGCCCGCGGCCCAGCGCTGCGGCCATGTGCAGCCATGTTCTGGCATCGGCGCGACCAAACTGGAGACAGGAGTGAGCGAGCTAGCCGCCCAGTTTTCACAACCGGTGTTCTGGCTCGCCGTTCTGCAGATCATCTGGATTAACATCCTTCTCTCCGGCGACAACGCGGTTGTGATCGCGCTTGCCTGCCGCGGCTTGCCGCCGCGCGAGCGGATGTGGGGCATGGTAATCGGCGCGGGAGTCGCTTCGGTGTTGCTGATTCTCTTCACCGGCATCGTCGCCACGCTGATGACGCTGCCATTCCTCAAGCTGGTGAGCGCCTTTGCGCTTGTGTGGATCGCCTCCAAGCTCGTGGTGCCGAGCGAAGAGGGGGAGGACGGCAAGATCGAGGCGAGCGAGAGCCTCTGGCGTGCGGTCAAGATCGTGGTGATCGCCGACATCATCATGAGCCTCGATAACGTGATCGCGGTCGCCGCGGCGGCGCACGGCAACTACGTTCTGCTCGGGCTCGGCCTCGTGGTCAGCATTCCGATGGTGATCGCCGGCAGCGCGTTGATTATGGCCGTGCTGGAGCGGTTTCCCATCCTGGTCTGGGGCGGAGCGGCCTTGCTCGGTTGGATCGCCGGGGATATTTTCGTCACCGACCCCGTAGTTGCAGGCTGGCTTGGGGAGGAGAGCGGCCATTTGGAGATCGCGGCCTCGCTCCTTGGATCGTTGCTGGTACTAACAATCGGCTATCTGTGGCGCCGCGCGCGGCAGCCGGTGGAGACGGAATTCTGATCATGGCAATTGGATTCGTCGGGCAATGAACCAGCTCACACGATCCTTGCGCGGCCACCGCATCGGCTATTCCGCCTGCCCGCACGATTGCCCCTCGACCTGCGCGCTCGAGGTCGAGCTGCTCGACGAGCAAACCATCGGCCGCGTGCACGGCGCCAAGGACAACGATTATACCGCTGGTGTGATTTGCGCGAAAGTGGCGCGCTACGCCGAGCGCGAGCATCATCCCGACCGCTTGCTGCGCCCGCTGCGGCGCGTCGGCGCCAAGGGTTCCGGGCGCTTCGAGCAAATTTCCTGGGATGACGCGCTCGACCTCGTCGCCGAAAAGTTCCTCGATGCCGAGCGCCGCCACGGCGCGGAAAGCGTGTGGCCCTATTTCTACGCCGGCACCATGGGCCTGGTGATGCGCGACGGCATCAACCGGCTGCGTCACGCCAAGAAATATTCCGGTTTCCATTCCACCATCTGCGTCAACTCGGCCTATGCCGGCTTTGCCGCGGGCGTTGGCCGTATTGCCGGCGTCGATCCGCGCGAGATGGCGAAGTCCGATCTGGTGGTGATCTGGGGCACCAATGCGGTGAACACGCAGGTCAACGTGATGACCCACGCCACGCGCGCCCGCAAGGAGCGCGGCGCCAAGATCGCGGCGGTCGACATTTACATGAACGGCACCATGCAGCAGGCCGATCTGCCCGTGCTGGTGAAGCCCGGCACCGACGGCGCGCTCGCCTGCGCGGTAATGCACTGCCTGTTCCGCGACGGCAAGGCGGACTGGGATTATCTCGACAAATACACCGATGCCCCGCGCGAATTGGAAGCGCACCTCCGCAGCCGCGATCCGGCCTGGGCCTCCGCGATCACCGGCGCGCCGGTCCAAACGATCGAAGAATTCGCCCGGTTGATCGGCGAGCGCAAGCGTACATTCTTCCGGTTGGGCTATGGCTTCTCGCGCTCGCGGAACGGCCCTGTCAATATGCATGCGGCGAGCTGCATTCCGGCGGTGACCGGCGCCTGGCAATATGAAGGCGGCGGCGCTTTCCACATCAGTGCCGATATCTACCGGCTCGACAAGACATTGATTGAGGGGCTCGACGTCTGGGACCGTTCGGTGCGCATGCTCGATCAGTCGCGCATCGGCGCGATCTTGACCGGCGACCGCGAGGCGCTGCACGGCGGCGCGCCGGTGACGGCGCTGCTGATCCAGAACACCAATCCGGTAACGGTCGCGCCCGATCAGAACAAAGTGAAACAGGGCTTTGCGCGCGAGAACTTGTTCGTCTGCGTACACGAGCAATTCATGACGGAGACCGCCAAGGTGGCGGATGTGGTGCTGCCGGCGACCACGTTCCTCGAGCACGACGACATCTATCGCGGCGGCGGCCACCAATACATCATCCTGGGGCCGAAGCTGGTCGAGCCACCCGGCGAATGCCGCAACAATCACGAGGTGATTTGCGACCTGGCCAAGCGCGTCGGCGCCGAGCATCCGGGTTTTGCCATGAGCCCGCGCGAATTGATTGATCAAATGCTGTGCGTCTCCAAGCGCGGCACGCTCGCGGAATTGGAAGCCAACCGCTGGCTCGATTGCCAGCCGTCCTTCCGGCAATCGCACTATCTCGACGGATTTCCCTGGCCTGACGGCAAGTTCCGCTTCAAACCGGATTGGCGGAACGTGCCGTTTCGCGCGCCGTATATCAGCGGGCCGGTCGCCGAGATGCCGCCGCTGCCCGACCATTGGACCTCGATCGAGCAGGCCGACGATGCGCATCCATTCCGGCTGGCGACCTCGCCGGCGCGCGGCTTTCTCAACACGACCTTCAACGAGACGCCAACCTCGCTCGAGCAGGAGAGGCGGCCGACAGTGATGATGCATCCTGACGATGCGGCTGCGCTCGGCATCGGCGACGGCAATTATGTCGTGCTCGGCAATCGCCGCGGTGAAGTGCGCCTGCACGCCAAGCTGTTCGGCGGCCTGCGGCGGGGCGTGCTAATCGCGGAATCGATCTGGCCGAACTCGGCCTATGCCGACGGCTGCGGCATCAACAGCTTGACCGGCGCCGACCCGATCGCGCCCTATGGCGGCGCCGCTTTTCACGACAACAAGGTGTGGCTGCGGCTGGTTGGCGCCTGAGCCGCGCTGCTACAGCTCCTTCCCGATCAGCCGATCGACCGAATAGGGGCCGCCGCCGCGCAGCGCGATGGCGAAGAAGATGATGCCCCAAATCAGCGTATGCTCCATGCGCATGTAGCCGTGCGGCATCATGACGATGAAGCAGATCAGCGCCATTTGAATGGCGATGGCCGCCGCAAAGAAACGCGTGAACAAGCCAAGGACGATGCACACCGCGCCGACCGTCTCAAGGAAGATCGCGGCATAGGCGAAGGCGAACGACGGAACGAAGCCGCTCTTGGCCATGGACGCCGCGACCGGCGCCGCACCCGATTGAAGCTTGGCCCAGCCGTGCATGAACAAAGTGGCGCCGACCGTAATGCGGATCAGCGGATACCAGAGATCGGACACCGTCTCATAAAATCCGGCAAGGCCCGGAAAAAGCAGTTTCGGTTCGCCTGACCGTATATCAGCCATGGCATGTCCCCTCTGCTTGTCGAGCGCGGTTACAGTGGCATCGCTCGACCACCGCAGAAATCTATAACACCGCGTCGCCGGGGCTTATTCACATCGCCGCGATGCTGCAGCGCGGAAGGTCCATCTTCAAGAGATCGGCACAAGGAGGGCGCTATCCGGCACCGGCGCGCCGTCGATCAGGCAGCGCCCGTCTTCCACCCGCAGGCGCCCTTCCGCGACCAGCTTGAGCGCCAGCGGGTAGATGCGGTGCTCGACCGTAAGCACGCGGGCCGCGAGGCTCGCTTCGGTGTCGTCGTCGCGCACCGTGACCGCGCCTTGCGCAATGATGGGCCCGGAATCCATTTCCGGCACCACGAAATGCACCGTGGCGCCGTGAATCTTCACGCCGGTTTGGAGCGCGCGCCTGTGCGTATCGAGGCCCTTGAAGGCTGGTAAAAGAGACGGGTGAATATTGAGCATGCGCTGCGGCCAGTGCCCGACGAACCAGGACGTGAGCAGCCGCATGAAGCCGGCGAGACAAACGATCTCGATGCGGTGCTGTTGCAGCAAGGCCTGCAGCGCGCGCTCGAAGGCAGCGCGGTCCTTGCCGTATTTCGTGTAATCGAGCACTTCGGTCGCGATGCCGGCCTCGCGCGCGATGGCAAGCCCGCCCGCGTCCGGCCGGTTCGAAACCACGAGAACGATCTCGGCCGGATAATTCTTGTCCTTCGCGGCTTCGATCAGCGCCGCCATGTTGGAGCCGCGGCCGGAGATGAGAATGGCGACGCGCTTACGCTTCATCGCTCACCAGCCAATGTCGAGCGCGCCGTCATAGGTGACGCGCCGGTCGCCGCTGGCGCAGGTCACTTGGCCGATGGTCGCCGCTTGTTCGCCGGCGCGGGTAAATGCTTCAGTGACCGCGGCCGCGTCGACGGGCGATACGATGGCGACCATGCCGATGCCGCAATTGAAGGTGCGCAGCATGTCCGCTTGCGCGATGCCGCCTTCACTCGCCAGCCATTTGAACACCGGCTTGACCGGCACGCGTGCGAGATCGATGCGCGCGCCTAGGCGCTTCGGCAGCACGCGCGGAATATTGTCGGGAAATCCGCCGCCGGTAATGTGGGCTAGGGCCTTCACCGCCTTGGTCTCGCGCATGCCCGCAAGGCAGGATTTCACGTAAATGCGAGTCGGCGTCAGCATCGCCTCGCCGAGCGAACAAGATTCGGCAAAAGGCGCGGACGCACTCAACAACAGGCCGCTTTTCTCCACAACCTTGCGCACCAGCGAAAAGCCATTGGAATGCAGACCGGAGGACGCGAGCCCGATGATCATATCGCCTTCTGCGATATCGGCACGTGGCAGCAGCGCGCCGCGTTCGGCCGCACCGACTGCGAAGCCGGCGAGATCATAGTCATCGCCCTGGTAGACGCCGGGCATTTCCGCGGTTTCGCCGCCGATCAGCGCGCAGCCGGCCGCGCGGCAGCCCACGGCGATTCCGGCGACCACGGCCGCGCCTATTTCAGGCTCCAGCTTGCCGCAGGCGAAGTAGTCAAGAAAGAACAGCGGCTCCGCGCCTTGCACCACCAGATCGTTCACGCTCATGGCGACGAGGTCGATGCCGATGGTGTCGTGCCGGCCGGCTTCTATGGCGATCTTGACCTTGGTGCCGACCCCGTCCGTGGCGGCAACCAGCACCGGATCGGCAAAGCCTGCGCGCTTGAGATCGAACAGGCCGCCAAAGCCGCCGATTTCGGCGTCGGCGCCCGGCCGCGCGGTGGCGCGCACCAGCGGCTTGATCAGTTCGACCATCCGGTTGCCGGCATCGATATCCACACCGGCCTGCGCGTAAGTGAGTCCGCGCCCATTTTCTGCCATGATGGCCCTCAATCGCGCTGGGTCGTACGTTGGAATCGCAAGTCGCGCAATGGTCCGCCCGCCGTTATACTCACTTGAGAGAAGAGGCGCGTTCTGCCAAGACGCGCCGGCGAGCCGGGACGCCGACTTTTGAGCATTCCAAATCTCATTACCTTGGCCAGAATCCTGCTGGTGCCGATCGTGGTCTGGGCGATCCTCGGCGGCCAGATGCTGATTGCTTTTCTTCTGTTCCTCGCGGCGGGGGTGAGCGACGCTATCGACGGCTATCTCGCCAAGCGCTTCCACATGACGACCATGCTCGGCGCCTATCTCGATCCCTTGGCCGACAAGGCGTTGATCGTCTCAATCTATCTCACGCTGGGCATCAGCGGCGAATTGCCGCGCTGGCTCGTCATTTTGGTGGTGTCGCGCGACATCATGATCGTCGGCGCGGTGATGCTGTCCTGGCTGGTCGGCCTGCCGCTTAAGGTGAAGCCGCTGCTGGTTTCCAAGCTTAACACTGTGGCGCAGATCGTATTCGCTTGCCTGGTACTCGCCTCGCTCGGCTTCCATTTCGAGGTGCCTGTGCTCACCTTTGGGCTCATGGGCCTCGTCGCGGTCCTGACACTGCTGTCGATCGCCGGCTACGTCGCCGAGTGGGTGCGCCACATGAACTCCGCGGCGGCCCGCCAGTGAATCCGCGCGCGCCCAGCCAGTCGCACCGCGCGCCGGCCCCGGGAGGCGGCCTCGGCTTCCAACAGCAAGTCGCATTTTGGCTTGCAGTATTGGCCGTGTTGGTGCTGGCGCTATGGCTGCTCAGCGATATTTTGCTGCCGTTCGTAGCCGGCCTCGCCATCGCCTATCTGCTCACCCCGCTCACCGACCGTCTCGAAAAGCTCGGCGTCAATCGGCTTGCAGCCGCATTCCTGATCATCTCACTGGTGGTGATGGCTTTCGTGGTTTTGATCCTGCTGGTGGCGCCGATCATTGGCGGGCAATTGTCGTCTTTTATCGCGGATATCCCGGGCTATGTGACGCGCCTGCAGTCTTTGCTCAGCGATCCTAGTCGGCCTTGGGTGCAGAAACTCCTCGGTGCGGGCTTCAATCCCGACAAGTCGATTGGCGATGTGGTGGCGCAAGGCGTGGGCTGGCTCACCAGTTTCCTACAATCGCTCTGGTCGGGCGGCCGCGCACTGGTTTCGCTGTTCTCACTCATTGTGGTGACGCCGGTGGTCGCCTTCTACCTGATCTACGACTGGCACCGGATGATACGCACCGCCGATAGCTGGGTGCCGGTGCATCAGCGCGAGACGGTTCGCCGGCTGGCGTGTGAGGTCGACGCGGCGATCGCCGGCTTCGTGCGCGGGCAGACCGCGGTTTGCCTCATTCTCGGATCGTTCTATGCGGTCGCCTTGACGCTGAGCGGGCTCAATTTCGGGCTGCTGATCGGGCTTATTTCGGGTGTGATCACCTTCATCCCCTATGTCGGATCGATGACCGGTCTGACCCTAGCGCTCGGCGTTGCGGTGGCGCAGTTCTGGCCGCATTGGGGCTCGATTCTTACGGTGCTCGGCATTTTCCTGGTCGGCCAGTTTTTCGAAGGCAATGTGCTGTCGCCCAAGCTCGTTGGCGAAAGCGTCGGCCTGCATCCGGTCTGGTTGATCTTCGCGCTGCTCGCCTTCGGCTACGTATTCGGCTTTGTCGGCCTGTTGGTGGCGGTGCCGCTTGCCGCCACCATCGGCGTGCTCGCCCGCTTTGCGCTTGAGCGCTATCGCGAGAGCTCGCTCTACACCGGCGAGCCGTCGGGTTGAGCGGCATGGCCGGCGAGCCGCGTCAGCTCGTGCTCGCGCTCGAACACGCGGAAAGTTTCGCGCGTGAGGATTTCCTGCGCGGGCCCTCCAATGCCGCGGCTTTGGAGACGATCGAGCGCTGGCCGGACTGGCCGGATCGGTTGCTGGCGCTGGTCGGACCGGAAGGCTCGGGCAAGAGCCATCTGGCGTCGATTTGGGCGGTGGAGTCCGGCGCTCGCTCGCTCGCAGCGCGTTGGCTGACGCAGCTCGATCTGCCGGCCGCCTTCGCGACCGGCGCCCTGGTGGTCGAGGATCTCGAGTCGGGAGTGGATGAGCGCGCGCTGTTCCATCTCATCAATCTCGCGCGCGAGCAAACGGCCTATGTGCTGATCACGGCGCGCGCCGCGCCGACAAGCCTCGGCGTAAGCATCCGCGACCTTGCCTCGCGTCTGCGCGCGCTGCCGACCGTCTCGCTGGCCGCCCCCGACGATGCGCTGTTGCGCGCGCTGGTCGTGAAACTCGCCGCCGACCGGCAGCTCACCATCGACGACGCATTGGCGAGCTACATCGCCGATCGGATTGAGCGTTCGTTTGCGGCCGCGCGGGCGGCGGTCGCCCGCCTCGATGAGGAGGCCATGCGCCGCAAGCGGCCAGTGACCCGGGCGCTGGCGGCCGAGCTTTTCCGGTAATTTCAGCAAAAGCGGCCCTTAACTGGAGCGCGCTATCATCCTGACCGTCCCTTGACCGGATCGGCATTCAGCGCGAACTGTCATCTGCCGGCCATTTTAGGCCGCTAGCAAAAGCATTTTATGGGGCGTAATGGAATGGCGGACCGCGCACAAGCGATTGCATCTTTTGAGGAAATTGCTCCAGCCGAGGTCGTGGAGGTCGCTGCCGCACCGCCTGAATCGGCCGCCGAAGCAAGCTTGAGGTCGCGCCCCGAACGCTTCATTAATCGGGAATTATCCTGGCTCCACTTCAACCGTCGCGTGCTGGAGGAGGCCGCCAACGAGCACCACCCGCTGTTGGAACGGGTGCGGTTTCTCTCGATTTCCGCCAACAACCTTGATGAATTCTTTATGGTGCGCGTGGCCGGGCTCAAGGGCCAAGTGCGCCAAGGGATTTTGACCAAAAGCCCGGACGGGCTCTCCCCGAGCGAGCAGCTTTTTCGCATCGGCGAGGCGGTGGCGCGGCTCGCCAGCGATCAGCAGCAGCGCTGGATCGAATTACGGCCGGAGCTCGCCGCCGTCGGTGTCAACCTGGTCGGTGCCGGCGGGCTCAAGAAAGCGGACCGCACCTGGCTGGAAGACTATTTCCTCACCCACATATTCCCGCTCTTGACGCCTCTGGCGATCGATCCAGCCCACCCGTTCCCCTTCATTCCCAATCTCGGTTTCTCGATTGCGCTGCAGCTTTCACGCGCGCGCGACGGCAAGCCGATGAACGCGCTGATCCGTATGCCGCAGAAGATCGAGCGCTTCATCCGATTGCCGAGCGGCGCCGAACAAAGCATCCGGCTGATCACGCTCGAGGAAGCGACGCTGCAGTTCATCGGCCGCCTGTTTCCCGGCTACGCCGTGAATGGCCAGGGCGCGTTCCGCATCATCCGCGACTCGGAAGTGGAAATCGAGGAAGAGGCTGAAGACCTGGTGCGCACCTTCGAAACGGCGCTCAAGCAGCGGCGGCGTGGTTCGGTGATCCGGCTGGAGCTCAATGCCGGAATGCCGGTCGAGCTGCGCAATTTCGTGCAGCGGGCCTTGCCCGTGGCCGACGATGAGGTCTTTCTGGTCGACGGCGTGCTCGCGCTCAACGAGCTGTCCCAGCTTACCAAGCTCGACCGGCCCGATCTCGAATTCGTGCCATACAATCCGCGCTATCCCGAACGCATCCGCGATCATGGCGGCGACTGCTTTGCCGCCATCCGACAAAAAGACCTCGTGGTCCATCACCCTTATGAATCGTTCGACGTGGTGGTGCAGTTCCTGCAGCAGGCCGCACGGGATCCCGACGTGGTCGCCATCAAACAGACACTCTACCGCACCTCGGCGGAATCCCCGATCGTCAAGACGCTGATCGAAGCGGCCGATGCCGGCAAATCGGTCACCGCGCTGATCGAGCTCAAGGCGCGCTTCGACGAGGAGGCCAATATCCGCTGGGCACGCGATCTCGAACGCGCCGGCGTGCAGGTGGTCTATGGCTTCATCGAGCTCAAGACCCACGCCAAGCTGTCATTGGTGGTGCGGCGCGAGGGCGGCGCGCTCGCGACCTACGTGCATGTCGGGACCGGCAATTACCATCCGGTCACCGCGCGCATCTACACCGACCTTTCATTCTTCACCGCCGATGCGGTAATCGGCCGCGATGTCGCGCGCATCTTCAACTACATCACCGGCTACGCCGAACCGGCCGAACTCGAGCGCATGGCGATCTCGCCGATCAACCTGCGCAAGCGCATTCTCGATCATATCGCCCAGGAGATCGTCAACGCCAAGGCCGGCAGGCGGGCGGCGATCTGGATGAAAATGAATTCGCTGGTCGACCCCGGCATCATCGATGCGTTGTACGATGCCTCGGCTGCCGGAGTTGCCGTCGACCTGGTGGTGCGCGGCATCTGCTGCCTGCGGCCGGAGGTGCCGGGCCTGTCGGAAAATATCCGCGTGAAATCGATCGTCGGCCGCTTCCTGGAGCACGGCCGCATCTATTGCTTCGGCGCCGGCCATGCGCTGCCGCATGCCAAGGCCGCGGTCTATATTTCTTCCGCCGACATGATGCCGCGCAATCTCGACCGCCGGGTCGAGGCGCTTTGCCCGATCCTCAATCCAACTGTGCATGAACAGATTTTGGACCAGATTATGGTCGCGAATCTGATGGATAATCAGCAGAGTTGGACGGTCTTGCCGGATGGCAGTTCCACCCGCATAAAGGCCGAGCCGGGCGAGGAACCGTTCAATGCCCACAAGTATTTCATGACCAATCCGAGCCTGTCGGGCCGTGGAAAATCGCTCAAGGAATCATCCCCGCGAAGCCTTATACGCCGTCTCGTCGAAGGCGCGTAAGCGCTCGCCCGCGCTGCGGCGTTCGCGAGCCATCACCGCTTCAGTCAAGGGCCGGCTAGACCACGGTCCGCCGATTGCTGTGATCGACATCGGCTCCAACTCGGTGCGCCTGGTGATCTACGAAGGGCTCACCCGGGCGCCGACGCCGATTTTCAACGAAAAGGTGCTGGCCGGGCTCGGCCGCCAGGTGCAATCGACCGGTCTGTTGGCAGCGGACGCCATCGACATCGCCTTCGACGCGCTCAAGCGATTCCGCGCATTGTGCGACACGCTGCACGTGCGGCGCATTTGGGCGATCGCCACCGCCGCCTGCCGCGACGCCCGCAACGGCCGCGCCTTCATTACCGAAGCCGAGCGCATCTGCCGCACGCCGATCAAAATCCTGTCCGGCAAGCGCGAGGCCCATCTCACTGCGCTCGGCATCATCTCCGGCATCCACAAGCCTGACGGTATCGTCGGCGACCTGGGCGGCGGCTCGCTTGAATTGATCGACGTGCATCGCTCGCGCGTGCGCGGCGGGCTGACGCTGCCGCTCGGCGGCCTCGCGCTCCAGGACATCGCCGGCAAATCGATCAAGAAGGCGGAAAAATTTGTCGAGGACGTGTTCGAGAACCTCGACATGCTGCACGATGGCGAGGGCCGCACTTTCTATGCAGTCGGCGGCACGTGGCGCGCGCTGGCGCGCCTGCACATGTGGCAGACCGGCTATCCGTTTCACGTCATGCACAATTATCGCATTCCCGCGCGCGAGGCGCTGGAATTCTCGCGACTGGTGCATCGGGTCGATACCGAAACCCTATCCAAAATCGAAGTTGTCAACGCTGCGCGCCGGCCGCTGCTCCCCTACGCCGCGCTGGTGATGGAAAACCTGGTGCGTACTATCAAGCCCAAAGAAGTAATCTTCTCGGTGCTCGGCGTGCGCGAGGGGCTGCTCTACTCGCTGCTCAAGCCCAGCGAGCGCATACGCGATCCGCTCGTCGCGGCCGCCGCCGATCTCAACGTGCTGCGCTCACGCTCGCCGCATCACGGTGAGGAGCTGATCGCCTGGACCGATCGCTTCATGGCGTCGACCGGAATTGAGGAGACCGCGGAGGAGCGCCGGTTGCGCCACGCCGCCTGCCTGCTCGGCGACATCGGCTGGCGCGCACATCCCGACTATCGCGGCGAGCAGTCGATGAACATCATCGCCCACGGCGCCTTCGTCGCCATCGACCATCCCGGCCGCGCCTTCCTCGCGCTGTCGGTCTATTTCCGCCACGCAGGCTTGAGCGAAGACGAATTGTCGCCGCGGCTGCGCGAATTGGCGAGCACCCGCATGCTCGACCATGCGCGCGTGCTCGGGGCCGCCATGCGGGTTGCCTATCTGGTCACCGCGGGGCAGGGCGGCGTCCTGCCGAAGGCACCGATGCAGGTCAAGCGCGGCCGGCTGGTGCTGCGGCTGCCGGGCAAATACGGCAAGCTCGCCAGCGAGCGGCTGTTCAACCGGCTGCGCCAGCTCGCGCGGCTGATCGGACGAGAGGCGGTGTTTGATCTTTGATTGCGCGAGGCAGGCTATTAATTCTTTTCCACCGCCACGACCCGTCCTTTTTCCACCGCCAGCGCCAGCGTTCCGTGCTTGAGCGCGAGCGCTTTCTCGCCGAACAGTTCGCGCCGCCATCCTTTCAATGCCGGCACGTCGGCTTCGTCATTGGCGGCGATGCGGTCGAGATCGTCTACAGTGGCGATGACTTTCGCCGCGACTCCATGGCGCTCGGCAGTCATGCGCAGCAGCACCTTAAGCAATTCAACGGTTGCGGCGCCGTTGGGCGCCGGCCGGAAGCGCTCGAGCTGCGGCAGGGTCTTCGGGTCGCGCGCGAGCCCGCGTTTCACGGCATCAACGATGGCGTCGCCCCAGCGCGAGCGCTCGAAGCCTTTGGGCAATGACCGCAGATTGCCGAGCCGCTCGACCGTGGTCGGCGCCTGCACCGCGATGTCGCCGACCACCTCATCCTTGAGCACGCGCGAGCGCGGCACGTCGCGGCTCTGTGCCTCTCGCTCGCGCCAGGCGGCGATCTCGATCAGCACGGCGAGATCCTTCGGCTTGCGCACGCGGCTCTTGAGCCGCTCCCAGGCCCGCTCTGGATCGGCGCGATAAGTCTCCGGCGACGTGAGCACGCGCATCTCGGCTTCGACCCAATCGGCACGCCCCCGCTTTTTCAAGTCGGCGGATAGCGCGAGATAGACGTCCCTCAGATGCGTCACGTCGGACACCGCATAAGAAATCTGCGCGTCGGAGAGCGGGCGGCGCGTCCAATCGGTGAAGCGATGCGACTTGTCGAGCAGATCGCCGGTGATTCGCTGCACCAACTGGTCGTAGGAAATCGAATCACCATAGCCGAGCACCATGGCGGCGACCTGGGTGTCGAAGATCGGGTGCGGGATCGTCTTCGCCATGTTCCAGACGATTTCGATGTCCTGGCGCGCGGCATGGAACACCTTGCACACGTTCTCGTCCGCCATCAGCGCAAAGAAGGGCGAAAGATCGAGCCCCGTTGCCAGCGCGTCGATCACCACGGCCTCCTCGGGCGAGGCCATCTGCGCCACACAGAGCAGCGGGTAATAGGTGGTCTCGCGCAGGAACTCGGTATCGACGGTGACGAAGGGATGCCGCGCCATGCGGCCGCAGGCCGCGTCCAGTTCCTCGGTGGACGTGATCAGTTCCATGCGGTGCGAAGCCTAACCCGATCCGGCCCGGTCATGGCAACCGTCCTGACGGCCCCCGCACGGCAGGCATGTGGATGAATTCCCACGGGCTGGGCAGCGCCCCCACGGGAACCTCGATCAAGGTCGGCTCGCGGCGCGCAAAACTTTCGCGCAACGAGACGCGCAGCTCGTCCGGCCCGCGCGCGCGCCGGCCCACCGCCCCGAAGCTCTCCGCATATTTGACGAAATCGGGATTGCTGAGGTCGGACGCGATCAGCCGGTTGCCGAAACGCTCCTCCTGGATGCGGCGCACATTGCCGAAGGCATCGTCGACGAATACCACCGCCACGAGTGGAATGCGGTGGCGCATCGCGGTGGCGAGCTCGTTGCCGGTATAGAGGAAGCCGCCGTCGCCATTGATCGAAAGCACCGGCACATCAGGCCGCGCGTGCTGAGCGCCGAGCCCGGTGGCATAGCCCCAACCGAGATTGTCCTGGTAACCGGGCGAGAGGAAAGTGCGCGGCTTGTAGACCGGCAGCGCGATGCGCGCGACGAAGCCGACCTGCGTCACCTCATCGACGTAGATGCCGTCCTCGGGCAGCTCGGCACGAATCGCCTCGACGAATGCAAGTTGCGGCGCAAGCTTGTTGATCCGTTCCCGTGCTTTGGCCTGCCGCTCCAGCATCTCCTCGCGGCGCGCCGCGCGGCGCGGATTGACCTTCGCCAGTTCGTCGATCAGCCGCCGCAAGATTGGCGCGGCGTCGCCGATCAACGCCACCTTCGGCTTGTGCAGACGAGCCGGCTCTTGGGGATCGGCGTCGACCCGGACGATTTGCAATTTACGGTCGACGCCCCATTGGGTGAATGGATAGAGCAGCCTGGTGCCGACCGCCAGCACCGCGTCGGCTTCGCCCCATAGGTCGCGCCCGAGTGGCAGCGTTACGCTGAAAGGATCGCGGCTGTCGAGCACGCCGCGCCCGCGCCGGTAGCCGAGCACGGGAGCTTGCAGCATCCCGGAGAGCAACGTCACTTCGAGCGAGGCATCCTGCGCGCCGCCGCCGGCGACGATTAGGACGCGCTTGGCCTTGCCGAGCAGCTTCGCTGCCCTGCGTACTGCGTCATCGTCGATGCGCGGCGTGCGCAGAGGCGCCGGTGGCGCAATCGGCGGCAGGCCGGCGCGCTTGCCCCAGACGTCGATGGCGCATTCAATCGCCGCGGGTCCCGGCCGCCCTTGGTGCATGGAGGCGATCGCTTCGGCGACCTTGGCCGGTGCCTCGGCCGGTCCGGCGATATGGACGGAATGATCGACCAGCCGGGCGACAATGCCGGCCTGGTCGCGGATTTCGTGCAGATGCCCCAAGCCGCGGCCAATCGCCGCTTCCGGAATCTGGCCGATGATGGCGAGCACCGGCGCGTTCATACCGTAGGCCGTCAGTAGCGCTGCGCCAGAATTGAGCAAGCCGGGGCCCGGCACGACTGCATAGGCCTGCGGTCTGCCGGTCGCCAGCGCGGCGCCCAGCGCCATATAGGCGGCGCCCTGCTCATGCCGGGTGTGGATGACGTGCAAGGCGTCGCCCGCGCGCTGGAAGGCGTCGAACAAATAGTCGTTATGCACCCCCGGCAGCGCGTAGACGGTATCGAGCCTATGGGCGATCAGTGTGGCGACCGTGGCCTCGCCGGTGGTCATTTCGGTCAAGGCCGGCGCGGGCTTTTTTTTGCGGCTTGTTTTGGGCATGGCGTTGGTCTCGGCAGGCGAGGGCCTTGAGTGTCAGATCGCGGCGGGCCTGTCGAGCCTGTTGCCTTGACAAAGCCGACCCTGCATGCGCTTTCCTGCCCGCCGAAGCGTGGCTTGCGAAGGCGGGTCGCGCGCTCAAACCCCAATCCTGATTCCCCTGCCGGAACGGCCCAGAAACTCACATGCATCGCTATCGCACTCACACCTGCGGCGCGCTTCGCGCCGGCGATGTCGGCAAGACCGTGCGGCTTTCCGGCTGGTGCCATCGCATCCGCGATCATGGCGGGGTGCTGTTCATCGATCTGCGCGATCATTACGGCATCACGCAGGTGGTGGCCGATCCCGACAGCCCGGCGTTCAGGCTCGCGGAGACGCTGCGCTCGGAATGGGTGGTGCGCATCGACGGCAAGGTGCGTCACCGGCCCGAAGGCACCGTCAATCCCGAACTGCCGACCGGCGAGGTCGAGGTCTATATCGACGAGATCGAGGTGCTCGGGCCTGCCGCGGAATTGCCGATGCCGGTGTTCGGCGAGCAGGAATATCCGGAGGACATCCGGCTCAAATACCGCTTTCTCGATCTAAGGCGCGAGCATCTGCACAACAACATCATGCTGCGCGGCCAGGTGATCGACTCGATCCGCCGGCGCATGAAAGAGGCCGGCTTCTTCGAATTTCAGACCCCGATCCTTACGGCATCGTCGCCGGAGGGCGCGCGCGACTATCTCGTGCCTTCGCGCCTGCATCCAGGAAAATTCTACGCGCTGCCGCAGGCACCGCAGCAGTTCAAGCAGCTCATCATGATCGCCGGCTTCGACCGCTATTTCCAGATCGCGCCCTGCTTCCGCGACGAGGACGCGCGCGCCGACCGCTCGCCCGGCGAGTTCTACCAGCTCGACCTCGAGATGAGCTTCGTCACCCAGCAGGACGTGTTCGACGCGGTCGAGCCGGTGATCCGCGGCGTGTTCGAGGAATTTGCGAAGGGCAAGCCGGTGACGGCGAAGTTTCCGCTCATTCCTTATGCGGAAGCGATCTCGAAATACGGCACCGACAAGCCGGACCTGCGCAATCCGATTGAGATGCAAGACGTATCGGAGCATTTCCGCCGCGCTGGCTTCAAAATATTCGCAAATATCCTCGCCAATGATCCGCAAGGCGCGGTGTGGGCGATCCCAGCGCCGAAGGGCGGCAACCGCGCCTTCTGCGACCGCATGAACTCTTGGGCACAAGGCGAGGGCCAACCTGGCCTTGGTTACATAATGTTCCGGAGGGCGGGTGAGGTTCCAGGCGTTGGATTTCATGTATTGGCAGAAGAAGGCCCAGTTGGAGCTGGACCGATAGCAAATGGCCTTGGCGCTGACCGTGTGATTCAACTTGCACAGCAGTTAGGTTCTAAAGCGGGCGACGCCTGCTTCTTCGTTGCCGGCAAGCCAAAGGATTTCGTCAAATTCGCAGGCCTTGCACGCAGCAAGATCGCCGAAGAGCTCGACCTCATCGCCAAGGACCGCTTCGAGTTCTGCTGGATTGTCGATTTTCCGATGTACGAATGGAATGAGGAGGAGAAGAAGATCGACTTCTCGCACAATCCGTTCTCGATGCCGAACATGGACGTCGAGGAATTCCTGGCGCTCGATCCGAACGACCAGGACAAGCTCATGTCGATCCGCGCCATCCAATACGACGTCGTCTGCAACGGCGTCGAACTGTCGTCCGGCGCGATCCGCAATCACCGCCCCGAGGTGATGAAGAAGGCCTTCGCCATCGCCGGCTACGGCGAGGACGTGCTGGAGAAAAAATTCGGCGGCATGCTGCACGCGCTCTCGCTCGGCGCGCCGCCGCACGGCGGCATCGCGCCCGGCATCGACCGCATCGTCATGCTGCTCGCCGGCGAGGAGAATATCCGCGAGGTGACGCTGTTCCCGATGAACCAGCGCGCCGAGGACCTGATGATGGGTGCGCCGTCGGAGGCGACGCCGAAGCAACTCAGAGAGCTGCACATCAGGCTGGATTTGCCGAAGAAATGACGCTGCGTGTCCCGGGCGCAGCGCAGCCGGTACTGGTGCGCTGCAGACCCTGGAGTCCGCTTTTTTTAACGAAGTAACCGGGGTCCCGGATCGGCAATGCTCCGCTTCGCTGCGCGACGCATTGCATCCGGGACAGGAGATTGTCACGTCTCCGGCAGCGGAATGAACTCGATCTCGTCGCCCGGCACCTTGCCGAAATGGCCGGCCTTCCATTCGCTCTTCGCCTGCTCGATCCGCTCCTTGCGCGAGGAGACGAAGTTCCACCAGATATGACGCGGGCCGTCCATCGGCGCGCCGCCAACGATGACGAAGTGCGCCTCGCTTGCCGCGGTAATCGTGAGCTTGTCGCCTGGCTTGAACACCAACAGCTTGCCGGGCTCGAACTTGTCGCCGGCAATGTCCAGCGTACCGTCGATGACATAAACGGCGCGCTCCTCGTGATCGGCATCGAGCGGCAGTGTTGAACCGGCCTTCAGGCTCACATCGGCAAATATGGTCTCCTGCACGGTCGGCACCGGCGAAGACGCGCCGTAGAGCGAGCCGACCACCACGCGCACGGTCTTGCCGTTTTCCGCCACGATCGGAAATTCCGCCGTCTCGTGATGGGCGAAGCCGGCCTCCATCTCCTCATTCGCCGCCGGCAACGCCACCCACATCTGCAGGCCGTGGATCGGCCCCCCGGCGGCGCGCTTCTCGGCGCCGGTACGCTCGGAATGCACAATGCCGCGTCCGGCCGTCATCCAGTTGACTTCGCCCGGCCTAATCGCCACCGCGGTGCCGAGGCTGTCGCGGTGCATGATCTCGCCGTCAAACAGATAGGTGACGGTGGCAAGTCCGATATGCGGGTGAGGCCGCACGTCGAGGCCATTGCCGGCGCGGAACTCGGCCGGCCCGAAATGGTCGAAGAAGATAAACGGTCCGACCATGCGCGAACGCGCCGAGGGCAAGGCCCGGCGGACCGAGAAGCCGTCGCCGAGATCGACTGTGCGCGGCACTACCACGTGGGCGATGGCATCGCAGGCATAGACGTCGCCCGCTGCGGGATCCTTGCCGGGGAAAAAGCTCATGGGCTCCTCCTTGCTGTCATTGCCCCGCGTAGCCCGCACTCAAGCCAAGGTGACGAATTTCTGCCCCTTCAAGGACTCGCGCAAACCCTCAAACGCCTCGTTCACTTTGCTCCAGTTGGGCAGCTTCTTCATGTTGGTGAGCCAGCGCTGCACGTTCGGGTAGGGCGAGAAGTCGACGCCGATGATTTCGCCCAGCGTGACGATGCCGGCGCCGAAATAGTCGGCGATGGTGAGCTGATCGCCGCAGAGATAATTGTTCTTCGGCCCGATCCAATGGTCGTTGAGCACCTTGAGCCAACGCTTGGCGTTTTCCTTGCCGAATTCCAGCGTCGCCGCCTGAGCTTCCTCGCTGCGCCGCTTGAGGTTGGGAAACAGTTGCGGATAGCAGAGGTTGTAGCCCCACTCGCGATAGAAGTTGGTGTTGATCCAATCCATCATCTCATTGACCTTGGCGCGCAGCTTCAAGTCCTTGGGATAGGCCGGCGAGCCGATCTTGTCGGCGAGATATTTCAGGATGGCCGAACTCTCCGTGAGCTTGAGATCTTCGTCGATCAGCATCGGCACCAGGCAATTCGGATTGAGCTCGGAATAAGGCGGCTGCATGTGCGCGCCGGTGAACAAATCGACGATCTCCTCGTCCATCGGTATCTTGCTGTCGGCCACAAACAGCCGCACCGGACGCGAGGTCATCGAAACGGGATGCATGTAGAGCTTCATGGAGTCCCTCCCAAAAATTGCCCCGCCGGCGCTTTGGCTTAGCCGGCGGTTTGGTCACAGTCTAGCGCGTTGCACGCGCGAACCCAATGGCGGCTCGTCATACGATGCAGGGAGTTTGCCTGCGTGCCGGTGCTGCGCGAGGCCTTCGGGCCCAAGTCTATCAGGAGATGATGAGCCACGTGCCGCCGTTTGCGCACGGCTATGCGAAAGACGCGCTTATTGTCGGCAGCGCCGACTGCGGCATCGCCGAGGAGGTTGTCAAAAGCATAACGCGCCTAACGCAGGTCGAGATCGATGCTTCGGTGATCGAATTCGCCAAACAGCACTTTCGGGAATTCACCAAGCCTGTGTTCGCCGATCGGCGATTTGAAATCATCATCGATGACGGCATGGAATATGTGGCCGCGACCGACCGGCGCTTTCTTCCCGACCCAATACTCGACCCCGCAATTGAATGTCGGGGCCTTTGCACTACCGCGGTTCATTGCCGATCTCACGACCAAATAGGCGTGAACACAGACTAACGCGGCAGGCCTTTTTACCCTTCGTCAACCATGTCGGGGCGGCCGCTTCCGATTTGCCCAAATTTTGGACGCGCCCCGCCTGGGCTTAAGCGAGCTTTTACGGCGCGCGTGGCTGACTGGCCGATCACCAGGATGGCTGACCGGGGACCAGGATGGCAGGGGGCGTGCGCGCGTTGACACGCCGGAATCTGATTGCGATTGCCGCCGGCGCCTTGCTCGCCGGCGCGCCGTTGCTCGCGTTCAATTTCTGGGTGAAGGGGCTTGCCGACCGGCAGGGTCAGGAGGAGATCGATACCTCGGCCAAGCGCGCTATTGCGCTCGCCGAATCCCGCATCGATCACGCGATCCGAGCGCTCGATAAGCTCGACACTGAGGGCGTAGATTCCTGTCGCGCCCACGACGTGGAATTGATGAGCCGGGCGGCTTTCGTTACCGCGCCTATCAAGGAAATCGCCTTGGTCGACGCCGAAGGGCACACCTTGTGCAACGATCGCTCCTTGCCGATCGGCGAGCGCAAGGTGTTGTCCTCCGAAATGCTGGTCGGCGTCGCCGGCTACACGCTCGATATTATCGAGCTCGGTGACGGCCAGCGCATGGTGCGGCTGCGCCGCAAGGTGGGCGACGGTGCTAATGGCCTTGCCGCGCTGGTGCCGGCCGAGCTGTTCCTGCCGCAGGTGTCCACCCAAGGCGGCCCTTTCAGCGCCCATGCCAGCATTGCCACCCGGGCGGGCGCCGTGATCGGCGACAAAGGCAGCATCGCCGCCGACGCTGCCGGCCGTTTCGTCGCCAGCGACCGGTCGAGCAGATACGGCTTCGATCTGCAGATTTCCATGCCGCGCGGGCACATATTGGCCCGACACGCGGGCTTGGAAAGATTGGGCCTCGTTGCCGCCAGCGGGATCGTCCTCACGCTGATCGCCTTCGCCTTGCTGCTGCCGCGCCGCTCGCCAGGCAACCCAGTCGACGAGATGCAACGCGCCTTGGAGGCGGGCGAGTTCGTTCCCTATTACCAGCCGATCGTCGATATCCGTTCCGGCCAACTGCGTGGCGCCGAGGTGCTGGTGCGTTGGCGCAAGCCTGACGGCAGCCTGGTGCCGCCCGGCAGCTTTATCCCGCTCGCGGAATCGAGCGGGCTCATTCTCGATCTAACCCGCGACCTGATGCGCCGGGTCAGCGCGGAAGCGGGCGAGGCCATCGGCCGGCGTCCGGGCCTGAAAATATCGTTCAATTTTGCCGGCAAGCTGTTCAAGGATGAGGGGATCGTCAAAGACGTGCGCGACATCTTTGCGGCGTCGCCGATCCGGTTTTCCCAAGTCGTGCTGGAATTAACCGAACGCGATCCGGTCGAAAATCTGACCGAAACCCGGCAGATCATAGCGGCCTTGCAGGGGCTCGGAGTGCGCATCGCCATCGATGACGTCGGCACCGGCCACAGCGGCCTTTCCTATATGCTCAAGCTCGGCGTCGATATCATCAAGATCGACAAGATGTTCGTCGACGCCATCGGCACCGATCGCAACTCGACGACGATCGTCGAGACCCTGATAGACCTTGCCCACAACATGCGCATGGATGTTGTGGCCGAGGGCGTGGAGAATTTCGAGCAAGTGATGCACCTGCGCGAGCTCGGCGTTCGCTCGGCGCAGGGCTATGTGTTCGCGCCGGCCCTGCCGGGCAGTTCCTTCCTGCAGCTGATCGAGGCGATCGACCCGCTGCCGCCGGCGGTGGAGCGTCAAACAGCCGGCACCGTTCCCAAAGTGAAAAGGGGCGGCCTTGCGGCCGCCCAAGTCTAAACGCCACGCGGGAGGAACCTCAGACCGGGTCGGCGCCACTGCCGGCCCGCGTGTGCAAGTGTCAGTTGCAAATTCGGCAGGGTCCGGCTGATTCGTCAATCGGAATTTATCGGATTTGTGACGGAGCGCTGCGCGCGTGGCTCGGCGGCCACATCAAATCCGTTCATCCCCAGGCATTTTCGGCCAAGGGCGCTCGAAATTGGCCTGAGAAGACAAGAAGCCGGCTCACGCGGAGCGCCGCGATTATATCATAGGGCGAGAGCACGTGCGCCTGAACCGGTTCCTTATGGTTCAGGCCGCCTGCGCAAAGCAGACCGTCGTCTCAAAAGAATAACCGCAGGCTTCGCATTGCCAGAGATGGCGCACGCGGGACGCGTCGACGCATTCCGACCATTCCGGGATATACAGGCGTTCGCCGCATTGCGCGCATTCGATCACCGGGCGTGAGCGCAGGAAATTTGCGGTGTCGCGGGACAGTTCCATGGGGGCCTCCTCGAAACTCTTTTCGTTAGCACTCGTCGGCGCAAGATCTCTTTTTTGTTCCTGTCGTCGGCGTTCCCGTCCCGGACAGGCAATTTCACGATCATGCGCCTTCGCCGCTGCCCCGTAGCCTCTTTTTGTTGCGCGCAACTTAACGCAACCGGCTTGGGAGTGAAGCAGCAAGGCTGACGTAACAGACACGAGTCCGATGAATAGTTTGCGACGGAACGGACGACATCGATTCAAATTTGCGGCGAAAAAAGGTGGGGCGGTGACCGTGCTTGCACGGCGGTCCGAGCAGCATTCTCGCCCGTCAAATGCCAAAGGTGCTTGCGCGCGATTATTTTCCGTTTATGCGGGCAGTTAATCGCCACCGCGCCCCCGCGTAGCAGGCCCGCGCAGGTTCCATCCAATCTCACCTTTTTATGATGTGCGCGGGACCACAGGTTTGCCCTATATCGTGCGGGGCTGTTAACGAGACGGGAATTTCAGTGCTTTATGACCAAAGCCGCGCCGGCGGCACCGCCGCGCGCCCCTTGCTGCAAGATGCCGCGCGCTACGCGCCCTACGTGCTTTCCACAATGCGCATTGCCGTCGCGCTGCTGTTCCTCGAGCACGGCACATCAAAACTGTTCGGTTTTCCGTCGTCACAGTCGCTGCCGGTGTTTCTGACTCTCAATTGGTTTGCCGGCACGATCGAATTTATCGGCGGCATGCTGCTGCTCGCCGGGCTGTTTTCGCGGCCGGCGGCCTTCATCATGTCCGGCGAGATGGCTTTCGCCTATTTCCTCAGCCACGCACCGCACGGCTTTTTTCCGATCCTCAACCGCGGCGACAGCGCGATCCTTTATTGCTTTGTTTTTCTGTACATCGCCGTCGCAGGCCCGGGCCCATGGAGCCTCGACGCCGTGTTCGGGCGCAAGCGCGAATAACCGGGCGACATCTTGTCAGGGCCGGCCGGGCGGTGAATCATAGGCACGCCGCCACGCGCAGGAGGCTCGATGGCCCAGACCCTCGTCAAGCCGCGCACCAAGGTCAAGCCGAAGACCGAGCGCCCGAAGCTCTGGAAGGTGATTCTGCTCAACGACGACTTCACCCCGCGCGAATTCGTCGTGCAGGTGCTCAAGGCCGTGTTCCGCATGAACGAGGACCAGGCCTACAACGTCATGATGACCGCGCACCGGCGCGGCGCCTGCGTAATCGCGGTCTATACCAAGGACGTGGCCGACACCAAGGCGAAGGAAGCGACCGAGCTCGGCAAGAGCAAGGGCTATCCGCTCTATTTCACCACCGAGCCGGAAGAGTAGCTCGGCCCGCGCGATTGATTTCATTGATCGCGAAGTTCGATTCAAGTTTTCGTCGCAATCGCACGCGCGCCGTAGGTAGTTCTCCATATCCAGTGCATATTACCTATGCGTTGTTGCTGGAGATGCCTATGCGAGAGTGGGGTCTGGTGGTGGCGCCGGTCGCGGTGGTTGCCTATTTCCTCGTTTTTCCCAGCCACTTCGGCGCGCTGATGGGCTGGGCGATCGAATTCGTGCGCTGAGGGCGGCGGCGATTGCCGACAATTTGAATCGTATCCGAACTATTTCGGAAACGGTTTGGTAGCTGCATGGGCATTATCATGTCGGCAACCGACAGGAGAGTGCCATGGAGGAAAGGAGAAAGGCCGTTCGCGAGCCCACCTTGCTGGGCGGCGAAATCGCCTTCAACAAGCGAAGCTCGACGATGGACTGCGTCGTGCGCAACATCTCGCCGCTGGGCGCCAAGGTGACCTTCGGCGACGGCGCGATCGTCCCCAAGGATTTCGACCTCATCATCCCGCGCAAGGACCGCTCGTTCCACGCCCGCATGATCTGGCGGCTGATGAACGCGGCGGGCCTCGCTTTCATGAACGATCAGGCCGAGCGCCCGCCGGTCGAGTTGGCCAAGCGCCTGCACGACGTCAAGGCCGAGAACGAAGCGCTGCGCAAGCGCGTCGAGGAGCTCAGCGCGGCCGCCGAATAGCCGCGCTGCCTTAGCTTTGCGCGGCTTTACGCGGCGGCCTGGCGGCGCGCCCGCCGCGGCGCCTTGCCCGCCATCGCCGTCGCCGGACGCGACGAACCGCGCGGCGGCTTAGTCGCGGCAAAGGCCGCCAGCACCTCGCGTTCGGCCGCGAGCCAATGCTGGTCGGCCTCGCCTTCGCGGCGCCCGCGCGCCAGCCACAGATGATAAGCGCGTTCGCGGATTTGCTGTTCGAGATTGAGCTGCATGACCATCTCCTGGGTTGCTGCCGCAGTCATGGCCGCGCCGTGGTTAACGATCGGTAAACACGCCGGGCGCGTGGCCGCCGCGATTTACGGCTCGACCGCCTCGCGCTTCTGCCGGGCGACATAGTCGGCCGCCGCGGCGACCGCTTCGTCCGGCGACATGCCTTGGTTGCGGAATCTGATCATCTGGCGGATCTCGGTCTTGATGTGCTCCGGCACCCGCGGCCAGAAAAGATCGAAGCAGGCAACGGCCTCGTCCGCGCATCGGTGCGCCCGCGCGCAGCGCCGCTTGCCGCAGAACATCCAGAACTGCAGCAGGCTGCAAAGTTTGCGCTGGAGATCGAGCTCCTGCCGGCGGCGCGCCTCCGCTTGGCGCTGCGCTTCTTCGCGCGCGCGCTTCTGCTCCTCTTCGCTTTTCGCTCGCGGCGATCGTCTCGTCATCGGGCAATTTTCCTCCGTCTCGCGGCGCGGCTTTGCGCCCGAGTTTTGTGCGTTTGCGTTCGCGCTCCCCGAAAAAAGCGAGGGGAGCGGGGCGCCGAGAGGCGCCAATCTCACCCGCCTTGGCCTTGCGGCCGCCGCAGGTGCGCGCTCAGGCGGCGACGCCTGAACGCGTCGCCTCTCGGCGCTCCGCTTGCGGCGATTTCTGATCCCGGGTCCGCGTTTCCTGGGACGAGGCAAGGCCAGTCCCAGTCCAGCAGGCTCCCTGCAGAGCGGTCGGTAGTGCCGCCCGATCGGTTCCCGAGACCTCCCGAGCGCAAGCTTACGAGGCTTGCCCGCGGGCGCCGCACCTGCCGTTCCCGGTTGCCCGGTGCCGGCCCGGAAGGTTACGAGTGCCGCATCTCCGGCACCGCCGCCTTCCGCTGCTCCGCCTCTGGGACCGTCTCCGGAGACGCCCCTCGCCGAGCAGGGTGATAGGAAGATAAGCCGATGTAGGAATAAAGTCAAGAGGATTTTGGCGGGTCGTGGCCGGGCTTGAAAGCGAAACCCATCAGGCATACCCGTCCGAAACTGATGGGTTTCGCAAGTGCTCGACCCATCCTACGGGTTGCGCAATTGTAATGTATTTGTTGACAGTGTCGCCTATTCAGTTACACATATTCATGATCCGCAGCTTCCGGCACCGGAGACTGCAACGGTTTTGGACCCGGAGCGACGCCTCGGGCCCGCGGCCGGATTGGATCAGGAAGATCAACCGTCTCTTGCGCGAGTAGGACGCCGCCAGACGGCCGGAGGATTTGCCCGTTGCCGGGACGGGTTTTCACGCATTGCGCGGCAACCTCAAAGGTCGCTACGCAATGACCGTGTCGCGAAAACTGGCGGATGACCTTCGGCTGGGATGGCGATGCTGCCGTCGATGTCGATTTGGAGGACTATCATGGCTGAACGGTATATCAAACCCGATCCGAATCGCCCGCCGGTGCATCCCGGCGAGATTTTGCGCGAGGACGTTTTGCCGGCGATCGGCGAGCCGGTGATGACGGTGGCCAAAAAGCTCGGCGTCACCCGCCAGCATCTGCATCGTATCCTGGCGGAGAAGGCGCCGGTCACGCCGGAGATGGCGGTTAGGCTCGGCAAGTTCTGCGGCAACGGCCCGGGCCTGTGGCTGCGCCTGCAGCAGGCCTACGATCTCTGGCACGCCGAGCGTGCGCTCAAGAAAGAGATCGCCAAAATTCCGACGGCGAAGGCGAGCGCGGCGTGAGGGACGTGGGGCGCAATAGCGAAGCGTATTGCGCCGTGGAGCGTTGCATGGCGGATTACGTTTCGCTAATCCGCCCTACGGGTTACACTGGCTAGGCTTGCTACAGGGCATTGTGCCGTGACGCTGCGCCGGACCTGTGGTAGAGAAGCACATGAACGCTGCAGTGAAAGATATTCTCCGCAAGATCGAGGCGTGGCCCGAGGAGGACCAGGCGGAGCTCGCTGAAATCGCCCGGGAGATCGAGGCGCGGCGCACGGGCGTCTATACGCTCGACGAGGACGAGCGAAAGGCCATCGCCGAATCCCGGCGTGGCGCGTTTGCCTCCGACGAGCAAGCGGCCGCCTTTTGGAAGCGTCACGGCGTTCGATGAAGGTCAGGTACCGCGAGCGCGCGCTGGCGGATATCGAGAGTATTTTCCAGTATTTGAACGAGCGCAGCCCGAGCGGAGCCCGCAACGTTCTGGCCGCGCTGGCCGATGCCGTCGACAGCATTGCGGCCAATCCCATGGCTGCAACGGCGAGTTCGGCGCCCGATATTCGGGTCAAGATTTTGGGGCGCTATCGTTACAAGATCTTCTATTGCATCATGGACGACGACACGATCGAGATCATCCATGTGCGGCACGCTGCACGCAGGCCGTGGCCGTAGGGTAGCCCGTGTGGCGCGCTACAGCGAAGCGTATTGCGCCGTCGAAGGTGTAAGGCGGATTACGCTTCGCTAATCCGCCCTACGGGCTGCATGATGGACGTGAAGTATTTCTACCACGTTGTCCCGCACCCGATAAAAAATCTTGTATGGATAGCGCCCGAGTGGGGCGACGCGAACGGCGGGCCGGTGTCTCGATGCCTGCATGCTTTCCGGCCAGCGCGCAATATGGGCGACCACCAGCCGCAGCCGCCGTTCGACGGCGGTGCCCACGCCCGGATAATGGGACTTCAGCCAAAGAGTAATTTCGTCGAGGTCGCGAAGGGCGTCGTCGGTATAGACGACCTTCATGCGCCGCGCAGCTTGGCGAGTGCGGCTTCGACCTGCTCGTCCGTGGCAAAGCGGCTTTGCTCGGCGGCGCGCAGACCGCGGTCGATGCCGGCAAGCTCCGCCGAGGTCGGCTCGTAGTCGCCCTGGCGAAGGCTCGCATCGATGTCGCGCGCGATCTCGGCCAGCTCGTCCTGCGCTTGCGGCGGCCAGGATTCGACGCGTTCGAGGACCTGCGAGAGGTTTTTCGTTTTCATATGAACAAAGATAGCGTATTTCCCGCTCCGGCAACAGTGCTTAGGGATGAACGCATGACGCCAAGCTTCGCCGCATTGGTGCACAAAGACGAAGGCACGAGCTACGGCGTGAGCTTTCCCGACGTGCCCGGCTGCATCTCGGCCGGCGATACGTTCGAGGAGGCGGTGGCGAATGCTGGCGAAGCGCTCGCCGGCCATTTCGCGGCCATGCGCGCCGATGGCGAGGCGATCCCGGCGCCGCGCAGCTTCGATGAGCTCAAGCGCGATCCCGAGTTTCTTGAGAACAGCGCCGATGCCATTGTGACGATGGTGATGTTGCGAGAGATGGCGGCCGCGAAATAGGGATGTAGGGCGCAATAGCGAAGCGTATTGCGCCGTCGCTGAAGAAGGAGATCGCCAAGATACCGACGGCGAAGGCGAGGGCGGCGTGAGCCGTGTAGCCCGCATGGAGCGAAGCGCAATGCGGGATCACATGTCGCGGCGTCAGCCCCGGATGTCGCGGAGTTTATCCATTTCGCTCAAATACGCGTACGCACACTGTAGCCAAGCGTCACGAGCTTATTTCGTCCCTCACACGATTGCGGTTGAAAAACTTTACGCCCCACGACCAAAGCTTGTAAACAGTGGAAAAAAAGCGGCCTTTCGGCCGCCCGTTTAACCCGTAGATGGCCGGCCATGACACTTGAGATTATCGGTCTCTACCTAGTAGGCGCTTGAGCGTACCAAGCAGAGAGATTTTCCGTCCTATCTCGACATCGGTTGCCGCGCGTCTGCCGAAGCAGGCTTCGAAAAGCCATTTGAGCGTGCTGTCGTACTGATCCTCAAGAATCGCTCGTTCGCGGCTCACCGACGTCTCCTTTCCTGTTTCAGCTACACCCCGTCGTGCTGCCGCACGTATCGCACTTCATGCAGGTGCCGTTGCGCACCAGCGTGAACTCTCCGCCTAGCGCCGCTTCTTCTTCCCCGCCGGCTTCGGCTTCGCCGCCTCGACCGCCGCCGCCGCTTTGTCGGCCGCTTCCTTGGCCTCGCGCAGCTTCCTCAGCCGCGCGGTCTTGTCGCGCTCGGACTGCGCGGCGGCGTGATATTCCGCCGTCGCGATCGCGCCCTCACGCGCCTGCGTCTCCTTCTTGGTGAACGCGGCCTGCGCGCGCTCCATGTCCTTGATGTTTCTCGGCGTGCTCACGAACACCCCGTCGTCGACCCGCACGTGTCGCATTTCAGGCAGGTGCCGTTGCGGACCAGCGTGAAGTTGCCGCATTCGCCGCAGGCTTCGCCCTCGTAGCCCTTGGCGCGGGCTTCGGCGCGCTTCTCGGAGGCCGCCTGCTTGGCGTGCGCGCGTGCGTCGGCGCTGTCGAGGCGATGCTCGAGCTGCTCGGCCGGCGAGAGCTTGGCGGCGGGCTCCGATTTGAGCGCGGTGGTGCCTTCGGCGCGGGCGCCTTGCAGGGCGGTGACGCGGGAAGAACCCCCACCCGGCGCGGCTCGCGCCGCGCCACCCTCCCCCGACGAAAGGGCGTTCACGCCCGTCTTCGACGGGCTATGGGGGGAGGGAACGCCAGCGGCGGCGCTCGGCCCGCGCACCACCGAGAGCCGATCGGTGCGCGAGCGGGTCAGGCCGCGCGAGACGTAGGAGGAGGCCGGCGCGGTCTTGCCTTCCGCCACGCCCTTGCCGAGCGCGTCGAAGCCGGTGTCGTTCGGCTCGACATGGGCGAGATCGAAGCGCTCGAGATAGGAGACCGCGAGCTCGCGGAACACGTAGTCGAGGATCGAGGTCGCGTATTTGATCGAGTCGTTGCCCTGCACCGGCCCCTGCGGCTCGAAGCGGGTGAAGGTGAAGGCGTCGACATATTCCTCGAGCGGCACGCCGTATTGCAGGCCGAGCGAGACCGCGATGGCGAAGTTGTTCAAGAGCGAGCGGAGCGCGGCGCCCTCCTTGTGCATGTCGATGAAGATCTCGCCCAGGCGCCCGTCGTCATATTCGCCGGTGCGCAGATAGACCTTGTGGCCGCCGACCACCGCCTTCTGCGTATAGCCCTTGCGGCGGTCGGGCATGCGCTCGCGCTCGCGCAGGACGGTGACGCGCTCGACGATCTTCTCCACCACCTTCTCGGCAAGGCCGGCGGCGCGCGCCGCGGCGGGACGCTCGAGGAAAGCCTCGATCGCCTCCTCCTCGTCCTCCTCGTCGGCGATGAGCTGCGAACTGAGCGGCTGCGAGAGCTTACTGCCGTCGCGGTAGAGCGCGTTGGCTTTCAGCGCGAGCTTCCAGGAGAGCAGATAGGCCGCCTTGCAGTCCTCCACGGTCGCGTCGTTCGGCATGTTGATGGTCTTGGAGATGGCGCCGGAGATGAACGGCTGCGCCGCCGCCATCATGCGGATGTGGCTCTCGACCGAGAGATAGCGCTTGCCGGTGCGCCCGCACGGATTGGCGCAGTCGAACACCGGATAGTGCTCGGGCTTCAAGTGCGGCGCGCCTTCCACCGTCATGGCGCCGCAGACATGGATATTGGCGGCCTCGATCTCGCGCCGGGTGAAGCCGAGCGCGGCGAGCAGGTCGAAAGTGGGGAGGCTGAGATCGTCGGCGGCAATGCCGAGCCTGTCGCGGCAGAACTCCTCGCCGAGCGTCCACTTGTTGAAGGCGAATTTGATGTCGAAGGCGGTCGGCAGCGCCTTCTCGACTTTTGCTATGGCGTCGTCGGTGAAGCCTTTGGCCTTCAGCGTTGCGTGGTTGATGGCGGGCGCCTGCGCGAGCGAGCCGTGGCCGACCGCGTAGACCTCGACCTCGGCGATGTCGGCCTCCGAATAGCCCAGCGTGCGCAGCGCTTCCGGCACCGCGCGGTTGATGATCTTCCAGTAGCCGCCGCCGGCGAGCTTCTTGAACTTGACCAGCGCGAAGTCGGGCTCGATGCCGGTGGTGTCGCAGTCCATCACCAGGCCGATGGTGCCGGTGGGCGCGATCACCGTCGCCTGCGCGTTGCGGTAGCCGTGCCGCTCGCCGAGTGTGAGCGCGCGGTCCCAGGCGGCCTTGGCGTGCTCGCCGAGGTTGGCGAACCCACCCCGTTCGTCCCCGCGCAAGCCGGGACCCAGCGCTGGGTTCCCGCTGGAGCCTGCACTCGGGCCAGCCGAAGGCTGGACCCGGGTGCGGGAATGAACGGAGTTAGCTGCCAGCCGCGCAAGCGCATCGAGATCGAGCGGCACCGGCGGGGTGGCGACGTGCTCATAGCCGGTGCGCTCGCCGTGTGCGGCGCGCCGGTGGTTGCGCATCACCCGCAGCATGCCGTCGCGGTTCTTCTTGTAGCCGGGGAAGGGGCCGAGCCTCTCGGCCATCTCGGCGGAGGTCGCATAGGCCGTGCCGGTCATGATGGCGGTGAGCGCGCCGGCGATGGCGCGTCCGGCATCCGAATCGTAGGGGATGCCGCTCGTCATCAGCAGGCCGCCGATATTGGCGTAGCCCAAGCCGAGCGTGCGGAACTCGTAGGACAGCTGCGCGATCTGCTTCGAGGGGAACTGCGCCATCAGCACGGAGATTTCCAAGACCACGGTCCACAGCCGCACGGCGTGCTCGAACGACTCGACGTCGAAATCCATCCCTTCACCTCTCCCCACTTGCGGGGAGAGGTCGGACTGCGCGCTTGCGCGCATTCCGGCTGAGGCGGCTTCACCGCGCGTCTGAGCCTGCGGAAACGCCCCCTCACCCCGACCCTCTCCCCGCAAGCGGGGAGAGGGAGAAGCGTCGCTGAGAAACGTCAGCAGATTCAGCGAGGCCAGATTGCACGCCGTGTCGTCGAGGAACATGTATTCCGAGCACGGATTGCTCGCGCGGATCGGCCCCGAGGCCGGGCAGGTGTGCCAGTCGTTGACCGTGGTGTGGAATTGCAGCCCGGGATCGGCGCAGGCCCAGGCGGCGTTGCCGATCTTCTCCCACAATTCGCGCGCGCGCAGCGTCTTCGACACCTTGTGCTTGGTGCGGAAGAACAGGTCCCAATTGGCGTCCGCCTCGACCGCCTTGAGAAACTCGTCGGTCACCCGCACCGAATTGTTGGAGTTCTGCCCGGACACCGTGAGATAGGCCTCCGAATCCCAATCGGTGTCGTAGATCGGAAAGTCGATGTCCTTGTAGCCCTGGCGCGCGAACTGGATCACGCGCTTGATGTAATTGTCCGGCACGAAAGCCTTGCGCGCGAGCCTGATCTCGCGCTTGAGCGCGGGGTTCTTCTCCGGCGAGAAGCAGTCGTCGCCCGAACCTTCGCAATTCACGCAGGCCCTTAGAATCGCCTTGAGGTGTTTCTGGTTGATCTTGGAGCCGGTGACGAGGTCGGCGACCTTCTGCTCCTCGGTCACCTTCCAGTTGATATACTGCTCGATGTCCGGGTGATCGACGTCGACCACCACCATCTTGGCGGCGCGCCGCGTGGTGCCGCCCGACTTGATGGCGCCGGCCGCGCGGTCGCCGATCTTGAGGAAGCTCATCAGCCCCGACGAGCGGCCGCCGCCCGACAGCTTCTCGCCGTCGCCGCGCAGCGCCGAGAAATTCGAGCCGGTGCCGGAGCCGTATTTGAACAGCCGCGCCTCGCGCACCCACAGGTCCATGATCCCGCCTTCGTTGACGAGATCGTCCTTGATGCCCTGGATGAAGCAGGCGTGCGGCTGCGGATGCTCGTAGGAGGACTTCGACTTCACCAGCTTGCCGGTCTGGAAATCGACGTAGTAGTGGCCTTGGCTCGGCCCGTCGATGCCATAGGCCCAATGCAGGCCGGTGTTGAACCATTGCGGCGAATTGGGCGCGCACATCTGGTTCGCCAGCATGTAGCGCAGCTCGTCGAAGAAAGCCCGCGCGTCTTCCTCCGCGTCGAAGTGGCCGCCTTTCCAGCCCCAATAGGTCCAGGTACCGGCCAGCCGGTCGAACACCTGCTTGCAGCTATGTTCGCCGATGTAGCGGTCTTTTTCCGGCAGCAGAGCGAGCTGTTCATCGTCGGCTTGCGAGCGCCACAGGAAGGACGGCACCGAATTTTCTTCGACCTTCATCAGGCGCGCGGGCACGCCAGCCTTGCGGAAATATTTTTGCGCCAGCACGTCGGAGGCGACCTGCGACCAGAATTCCGGCACTTCCACATCGTCGAGCTTGAACACCAGCGAGCCGTCGGGGTTGCGGATCTCGCTGGTGGTGAGCCGGAACTCGATGTCCGCATAGGCCGACTGTCCATCCTTGGTGTAGCGCCGTTCGATCCGCATTGTGCTTCGAGCCCCTAGTGTTGGGCGGCTGTCGACCGCCGACGATTATCCTTCGCAGACTTGACCCTGTCCCCGCTTAGACCTGAAGACCTCGCCACATCCGTTTGCCTGCCCCGTTATTTATGTCCGGCGCCGAGAGCGGTCACCGGATCAGCCTGGATTTCATGAAATCCGGACGCAACAAACCCTGTTCCCAAACGCCGTTTCCGGCGCGGGCGAGACACGACTTCGGCAGTCGTTTTGAAGGTCCGGAGGGAACCGATACTCGACCAGCACCGAACGCTACTCAAGCTAAGTGGACTCTACGCCCCCGTCAACAAGCTTTAGTCGTCAAATCTGAATCAAACACTAAATCTTGTGTCCAGACGGTGAACTATGGGGACAAAAGGCCGCGAAGACACGGCCAGTATTGAGCCTTCGCGCGGGCGCGAAAAGCATTTTTCTCGGACCTCGGGGGTAGGTCAGAATTCCTTCGCCCATAACGGAAAAATGACCGAAAAATCGGCCTTGCGGGAAATCCCGTTCAAAAAAGCGCGCAAAGGGCCGCCGGGGATAAGACCGGCACAAGTCGGATCAAAAGTTGCGGGAGTCGCTGATTCTCAGAAGCCGGTCAGTACGTTAGGCGCGAGGGCGGGACGGCAGAGTGGGGCACTTGCGTTCCCCACGGCTGTGAATTCAACCTCGGCAATGCGCGAAGCCTCACTATAACGCCGCCGGTTGCGGCATTGGACGTTACCCCCTCCAGGCGGAGAATAGAGTTCGCCCATGGAACAGACGCTCACCGACAAGCGCCATGCTCTCATTCGCCAAGCCTTCCGGCTCGAATGGGTGACCATCGGCTGGATGACGGTCGAAGCGGCAGTAGCGATCGGCGCCGGGCTTGCCGCCGGTAGCCTCTCGCTCATGGCCTTCGGCCTCGACAGCGCCATCGAACTGATCTCGGCCTTCGTGCTGATCTGGCGGCTGAGCGTGGAATTGCGCCACGGTCAAGAGTTTTCCGAACGCGCCGAGCGGTCGGCGTCCAAGATCGGCGGCGCCTTGCTGTTCGCGCTCGCGGTTTATGTGGTGGCAAGCGCGGCCTGGAGCCTATGGACGCGGCACGGCCAGGAGTTCTCCATTCCCGGCCTCGCCGTCACGGTCGCCGCCATCCCCATCATGTACCTGCTCGCCAAGCGGAAACTGGCGGTCGCGGAGGCGATCGGCAGCCGCGCGCTACGCGCCGACGCTGTGGAAAGCATCACCTGCGGCTATTTAGCGATGGTCGTTGTGGCGGGGCTGGCCGCAGTGTTGTTGACCGGCTTCTGGTGGGTCGATGCCGTGACCTCGCTCGCCATCGTCTGGTTCCTGGCGCGGGAAGGGCGCGAAGCTTGGCAGGTCGAAGATTGCTGCTGCGATTAATACCAACGGCATCAGACAAACACCCACGTCATCACCGATCCGCGCCGAAGGCGCGAGTCCCGGTGATCCCGATTCATTGGGCACTCCCCTAAGTGAGATGGCCGGCACAAGCCCGGCCATGACCGAAGAGTCATTGTTTAATGCGGCCGGTATAATAAAGCGAAAAAGGCGGACCCGCGCGGGGCCCGCCTTTCGCACCGGCACTGTCATTGGGGCTCAGCAGGCGCGCCGACTCGCCCGCCTGCTGATTAAAATCTGTGCAATGTTAGCAGCGCCTGCCACACCGATGCAACCGGAATGAGGCAAGGTGCCGTCGGATCGGGCGACCTGCGCGGCTAACTCTGCGCGCCGGCGCTGATGGCCGCGCTGCGCGCCGATATATTCTTGCCGTCGGAGTCGCCGGCCACCACCACCTCCGAACGCTGGCGCGGCAGCGCTTCCGGATGTTCCCGTTGCAGGAAGTCGATCAGCTTCTCGCGCACCTCGCAGCGCAAGTCAAAGGCCTGACCGGCGGAACGCGCGCTCATCAGGCAACGCAGCTCGATGGTCTGCTCCTTGGCGTTGGTGACCGCCAAATTGATCACGTTGCCGTCCCAGTTTTTCGATTGCTTGACGATTTCGGAAAGCTTGTCGCGGATCACAGCGACAGGCGCGCGGTAATCGACATAGATGAAGGCGCTGCCGATCAAGGCTGAGCTTTCGCGCGTCCAGTTCTGGAACGGCTTTTCGATGAAATAGCTGAGCGGCACGATCAGCCGCCGCCAATCCCAGAGCCGCACCACCACATAGGTCGAGGTGATTTCTTCGATCGTGCCCCATTCGCCCTCGACGATCACCGCGTCGTCGATGCGGATCGGCTGGGTCACGGCAAGCTGCACGCCGGCGAACAAATTGGTCAGTACCGGGCGGGCGGCGAGACCGGCGACCAGACCGGCAACGCCCGCGGAGGCGAACAGGCTATAGCCATATTGCCGCACCGGCTCGAAGGTCATCAGCGCGGCGCCGATCGTGACGATTACCACCAGCACGTCGACCGTGCGCAGCAACACGCGGACCTGAGTCACATGCTTGCGCGCCAGCAGATTGTCTTCGGTGTCGATGTGAAAGCGCCGCAGGTAAAAGTCGGCGGAAATTCTGAGCGCGATGATGGACGCCCAGCCGACAAGGCAAATGATGGCGATCAGCAGTGCGCGCTCGAGCGCGGCCGCGGTGGTGGGTTCGATCGGTGCCGCCGGAATCGCGATGATGATGAACAGGATCAATAGCGCCAACCGGCTGATGCTGCGCGTCTGCATGAAGATCGCAAGCACGCCGGGATATCGCACGGCCAAGAGCCGGCGCACCAGCCGCTGCAATATCGTATGCAGCACCAGGGCAATGACCGCGGCGAGCGCCAAAATGATCACCGCGACAGCGGAATTGGGCAGCCAGTCGAGCCAGATTCTGATGCTGTTAAACGCCGATCTGATCGAATCCATGCGTGCCTTTTTAGCATCGACGCGCGATCGGTGCGCGCTGGACATGGCGGCGGGGAGGTGGCAGAAGGCCGCGTCCCCAACGGCGGTCAATGCGCGGCGAAGATGAAAGGTTTCCTGCTCAAGCTGTTCACTTGGTGGAATTCGCAGACTTTCGGCACCCAGTTCTGGACCTGGATGTATGGCGAACTGGTCGGGGAAGACGAATTCGGCAATCGCTACTATCGCACCAAAGGCGGCAAGATCGATCGCACGCTCGGTATCGAGCGGCGCTGGGTGATCTATAACGGCTATGCCGAGGCCTCGTCGGTGCCGCCCTCCTGGCACGGCTGGCTGCATCACACCGTCGATACGCCGCCGACCAAGGAGAGCTACCGGCCCAGGGCGTGGCAGAAGCCGCACCTGCCGAATCTGACAGGCACGCCCGGCGCCTATCGGCCGCCCGGCTCGACGCTCGCCAGCGGCCGCCGCCCGAAGGCGACCGGGGATTATAAGGCGTGGGTGCCGGGCGATAGTGGCCAGTAAACAGAAGTCAGCAGTCGGAAGCGCAAGCGGTGCGGACTGACTACTGACTTCTGAGCCCTGGTACCGCCGCATTCCCCATGTTAACCGGGCCTTGCGATTGAGCGCGGCGAATCCGCGCTTGGCACAAGGCGGCACAACCAATTTCGGTGGCGCGATTGAAACGCGGTGCGGGCGGGTTCTTCATTTGGCTAGGCTTGGCGACGCTGATGGCGGCGCCGGCCGCCGCGCAATTCGGCCCGATTTTTGATGAGCCGCCGCCGCGACCGCCGGCCGATGTGCCCAATGGTCCGCCGTCGAATTCACCGCCGCCTTATTATTCGAACCAGCCGCCACCCTATTATCAGGACCGGCCGCCGCCCTATTACACGAATCAACCGCCTTACGATCAGGACCAGCCGCGGCAGCGGCCGGCGTATCAAGTGCTGCGCCCGCCGGCCGACGTGCGTTCGGATGTGCCGCCGGCGCAGCCCTTGCCGGCGCCGATGAGCCTGCCGCCGCAAAACCGTCCGGGTCGCGGCACGATCCAGTCACAGCCGCTGGCGCCGCTGCCCGGCACCGTAGCGCCGGCGCCGGCGCAGGCGACGGCGCCTTCGAGCGGCCGACCAGACACCGCGCCGCCGCCGCAGGCCAAGCAATCGCCGGCGCAGCAGCAGCAACAGCAGCCGGTCGATACCACGGTGTTGCCCGGCGATGAGATCGTGGTCGAGCCGCCGCCGCAGCGCATCGCCAATCCGACCGCGGTGTTCTCCGGCCTCGACAAGATCACCGGCCGCATCACCTCGTTCGATGTCGCCATCAACGAGACCGTGCAGTTCGGCGCGCTGCAGGTGACGCCGCGCATATGTTATTCGCGGCCGCCGACCGAGACACCGCAGACCGACGCCTTCGTCGAGGTGGACGAGGTCACGCTGCAGGGCAAGATCCAGCGCATCTTCACCGGCTGGATGTTCGCCGCCAGTCCCGGGCTGCACGCGGTCGAGCATCCGATCTACGATGTGTGGCTGACCGACTGCAAAGGCGGCAAGAATCCGGCGGTGGCGGAAGTCCCCGATGCGGCGCAAGCCTCGGTCAAGCAGCCGGCAAAGCCGGCGCCGAAGCGTCCGCCACCGCGTGTGCAGCCGCTGCGCGGGGCGCAGGCGCCGGGGCGGTGAAGGCAAAGCCGTAGCGAATAGCCGCAGCGGCAGGCGCTTTCAGCAGTGCGTCGTTGGCGCTTCAACTAACTGCCATTCGCTTTGACAATCTCCAGCGCCTCGGCGCCGCTGATTGGCCGATCGACCGGCAGCGCGGCAAAATCGGCTTCGCCGATGAGCGCTTTTTCCAACAGCTTGTGATAATGCAGCCGCGGCACCTCGACCGCCCCGAATGTCGCCAGGTGCTCGGTCACGAATTGCGTATCGAGCAGCCGGTAGCCGCCGGCGACGAGGCGGGCGACAAGATGCACCAGCGCGATCTTGGAGGCGTCGCGCGCGCGATGGAACATGCTTTCGCCGAAGAACACGCGGCCGAGCGAGACGCCATAAAGCCCGCCGACCAAACGGTCGCCGTCATAAACCTCGACCGTATGACAATGGCCGCGTTCGAACAGCGCGCGGTAGATGCGCTTGATGCGCCGGTTGATCCAGGTGCGGGCGCGGTTGCGCTTGGGCTCGGCGCAGGCGCCGATCACCGCGTCGAAATCGCGATCGACAAGAACGGTGAAGGGTGTCGAGCGGATGGTGCGCGCAAGCCGGCTCGGCACGTGGAAACCGGCGAGCGGGATGATGCCGCGCATGTCCGGCTCGATCCAATAGAGCGCCGGATCGTCGGCGCTTTCCGCCATGGGAAAGATGCCGCAGGCATAGGCCTTGAGCAGCACCTCAGGCGTGATCTCGATGAAGCCGGTTTCGCGATTGGCCATGGCGGATCGGGAAAACTACGGATCGGAAAAAGCAACGGCTCGATTATTGTACGCGCCCGGCCGCCCGGAGGGTAGCGTTAACCGGCGGCTCACCATGAACGAGCGAAATTGGCGAAATGTTGAACGGAAGCGCTCCTGCATCGTTGGTGCGATATCCGGCCGGTCGCAAAGTGCCCCGAAGCTGGACGGCTAACGGCTATTGGAACATGCTCGAACGGCGCACCCATATTCTTATGGTCGAGGATGAAATCCTCATCAGCAACCTTATCGCCGACGTTCTAAGCGAACGCGGCTTCGCGGTGCACGCGGTCGCGGACGCCGAGCACGCCCTGCGCTACGTCGAAGCCGGCGCGCAGGTCGACGTGCTGTTCACCGACATCAATCTGCCCGGCGGCATCGATGGCTCCGTGCTGGCGAAGCAAGTGCGCGAACGCCGGCCGGAACTGCCGATCGTCTACTGCTCGGGGCGCTATTCGCCGTCGGCGATCATGCCGCTGGTGCCGCGCTCGATCTTCCTGCGCAAGCCTTATGATCCGGCGGACTTGTGCACGCTCTTCCAGCGGCTGACCGCGACGACGCACTAAAATGCAAGATCGATTCAGAGGGGAATCAGATCGGTCGGCGAGTGCCAGTCACCTCTCCCACGGGCAGAGGTCGGCGCACGAAGTGCGCCGGGTGAGCGGTTTCACGCCGCGTTGCGCGGGCGCCCGGGTATCTGTCCTCTGGCGAATACTTCCGCCTTGCGGGCGACCGGCCGGCCATAGGCATAGCGGCCGATGACGTTGGTGACGAAATTGTTCACCAGATCGGCGGTGAGCGGCAGCGGCCGGCGCACGTCGACGATCAGCACGGCGCGCATCTCGGGACTGTTGTTCACCACCGAATGCGGCCAGCTGTCGTCGAACAGAACCGCTTCGCCTTCCTTCCACACATAGTCTTGCCCGTTGACGATCAGCTTGGGCGGATCGTTCTTCGGCACGCGCAGGCCGAGATGATAGCGAAGGTAGCCGAGATACGGCCCTTCGTGCTCCGGCACCGATTTCTTCGGATCGAGAATGGAGAAGAAGGCCTGGATGAGATTAGGCACCTGCGCAAGAGCGCGGCAGGTTTCCGGACAGCGCACACGATTTTGCTCGACCTTGTAGCCGAGGATTTCGAGCATATAGACATTCCAGCGCTTCGGCGTCGTGCTCGATATCGCACGCTCGCCGGAATCGACTTCGTGGTACTGCGGAAGCTCGAGCCCTTCGGCCGCCACCTGCTCGAATTCCTCGCGAATTGCCGGATAGGCCTTGGTGACGAGGTCGAGCGCCGGATAGGTTTCCGCAATGTCGAAGAATGTCGGCCGGTGTGCACGGTCCATGTGCAGGCCGAGATAGCCGTTCACCATCGATTTGAAGATGTGATAATCGAGTTTCATGAGGAACCCGAAGTTCGCAGCGCGCTCGGAAAATGCACGGCGGGAATGCGACGGTCAATAGCGCGCGCTGTCAGCCGCGCAATCCGCCGCGCGCGAGAAACTGCTCGAGCCAATGGATGTGGTAATTGCCGTCGATGATCTCGGGTTCGGCGACCAGCGCGCGGAACAGCGGCAGCGTTGTCTCGATGCCGTCGACCACCACCTCGTCGAGCGCGCGCTTCAGGCGCATCAGGCATTCCTGACGCGTCTTGCCGTGCACGATCAGCTTGCCGACCAGCGAATCGTAGAACGGCGGGATCGTGTAGCCCTGGTAGACCGCACTGTCGATCCGCACGCCCAGCCCGCCGGGCGGATGGTAGTGCAGAATCTTTCCGGGCGAGGGACGAAACGAGACCGGATTCTCGGCATTGATGCGGCATTCGATGGCGTGACCGCGGAACTCGATGTCGCTTTGCTTGAGCGTGAAGTCGTTGCCGGCGGCGGCGCGAATCTGCTCGAAGATCAGGTCGATGTCGGTGATCATCTCGGTCACCGGGTGCTCGACCTGGATGCGCGTGTTCATCTCGATGAAATAGAACTTGCCGTCCTCGTAGAGAAACTCGACGGTGCCGACGCCGAGATAGCCGATCTCGCGCATCGCCTTCGCCACCGTCTCGCCGATTGAATCGCGGGCCGGCGTGTTGAGCGCGGGCGAGGGGCCTTCCTCCCACAGTTTCTGATGCCGGCGCTGCAGCGAGCAATCGCGCTCGCCGAGGTGGATGGCCTTGCCGCGGCCGTCGCCGAGCACTTGGATTTCGATGTGGCGCGGCGTGTCGAGGTATTTTTCCAGATAGACGGCATCGTCACCGAACGCGGCTTTTGCCTCGCTGCGCGCGGTGGACAGCGCTAGCGACAACTCGGCGGGGGACTGGGCGACCTTCATGCCGCGCCCGCCGCCGCCGGCCGAGGCCTTGATCAGCACCGGGTAGCCGACATCGTTGGCGATTCTTCCCGCTTCGAGGTCGGAGCCGACGGCGCCCTGCGAGCCGGGAACCACCGGAATGCCGAGCTTGGCGGCCCTGCGCTTGGCCTCGATCTTGTCGCCCATCAGCCGGATATGCTCGGGCTTGGGGCCGATGAACTCGACGCCGTGCTCGGCGAGAATTTCCGCAAAGCGCGCGTTCTCGGACAGGAAGCCGTAGCCGGGATGCACGGCGTCGGCGCCGGTGATCTCGCAGGCGGCAAGGATGGCGGGGATATTGAGATAGCTGTCCTTGGCGGCGGGCGGGCCGATGCAGACGCTCTCGTCGGCAAAGCGCACATGCATGGCTTCGGCGTCGGCGGTGGAATGCACGGCCACCGTCGGGATGCCGAGCTCCTTGCAGGCGCGGATCACCCGCATGGCGATCTCGCCGCGATTGGCGATCAGGATTTTATCGAACATTTCGCCACGCACTCCATTACCTCTCCCCGCAAGCGGGGAGAGGTCGACCCGCCGAAGCTTTGGCGGAGGCGGGTCGGGTGAGGGGGCGATTCCGCGAGGCCGAGCGCATCAGATGCGCCCCTCACCCGGCTCGCCGCTGTCGCGGCTCGCCACCCTCTCCCCGCCAGCGGGGCGAGGGAAGTCACTCAATAATCACCAGCGGCTCGCCGAATTCCACCGGCTGGCCGTCCTCGAACAAAATCTGAATCACGGTGCCGGCGCGCGGAGCCGGAATTTGGTTCATCGTCTTCATCGCCTCGACGATGAGCAGCGTGTCGCCGGCTTTGACGTGCGAGCCGATTTCGATGAAGGGCTTGGCGCCGGGCTCGGGCGCGGCATAGGCGGTGCCGACCATGGGCGAGATCACGACGCCGGGATGCTTCGAAGGGTCAAACGCTATGGCGGCCGGCTCGGCAGCCGATTGCGGCGGAGCGACCGGGGCGGCTGGTACGATAACCGGCGCTGGGCCAGGACTTGCGCGCACGACGCGCACGCGGCTGCCGTCTTGTTCCACCTCGATCTCAGTGAGGCCGGTTTCCTCCAACAGCTTGGTCAGCTCGAAGATCAGCTCGCGGTCGACGAAGGGGCTTCTCGGCTTGGCCATGCGCGCTGCGTCTCCGCTCAGGCCTTCGCCTTGGCGCCGATAATCCCGGCGAGACCGGTGATGGCCAGCGCGTAGCCGTCGATGCCGAAACCGGCGATCACCGCCTTGGCCGCCTTGGAGACGTAGGAATTCTGCCGGTAGCTTTCGCGTGCATGAATATTGGTGATATGCACCTCGATCACCGGCATCTTCACCGTGAATAGCGCATCAAGGATAGCGATCGAGGTGGTTGTGTAACCGGCCGGGTTTAATAGCAGTCCGACCGCGCGCTTGGCCTGCGCCTCCTGAATCCAATCGACCAGCTCACCTTCGTAATTCGACTGGCGGAACTCCACCGCCAGTCCGAAGCGCTTGGCGGTGGCGCGGCAAAGCTTCTCTACATCGGCGAGTGTGGCACGGCCGTATTTCTCCGGCTCGCGGGTGCCGAGCAGGTTCATATTCGGTCCGTTGAGGATGTAGATGGTCTTTGGCATTGAGGCTTCCGGCAGCCGAGTCGGCGCACAAGATGCAGGCGCTTTATAGGTGGCCCGGGCGGGCAGGGGAAGCCCGGCCGGATGCGGCCCCTCAAGCCGAACCCACCCTTTGCGTTTCGCTCGCCGCCCAATCGATCACGTCCTTGATCGCCGTCAGGCGCCTGCGGCCGGTAGCCTTGGCCTTGGTGTAGATGTCGATCTGCCGGTCGGCGCTGGTGCCTTCGGCAAGGATGCCGTCGAGCCGCTCGATCTCCGCCTGGCAGCCGAAGGCGGCGACATCTTCGGCGATGAATTGGCGCACTTGGCCGAGCCACGATTTTGCGTTCATCGGCGCGCGGGAGAAGGGATCGACGAATATGGCGGCGATGCCGTAGCGCTGCGCGTGCCATTTGTTCTCCTTGCTGATGGCGCGCCCGACCCGATCGAAACCGGCATTGATGCCGCGGTTGCGGTCGAGCGCGCGCACCAGGCAGCGGAACAGTGCGGCGATCGCCATGGCGTCGTCGAGCCGCGTGCAGCTGTCGGCGACGCGCAATTCGACGGTCGGGTTGGGCAATGACGGGCGCAGCGCCCACCAGATATAGCTTGCGTCGGGGATGATCTTGGCGCCGACCAGCGCGCCGACGAAATCGCGGTAGTCCTCATTGGTGCGGAACAATTCCGGCAGGCCGGTGCGCGGCAGTTCGTCGTAGGCGGCCAGCCGGTAACCGCACAGCCCGGTGAGATGGCCTTGCCAGAACGGCGAGGAGGTTGAAAGGGCGAGCAACAGCGGCAGATAGGGCGTCAGCCGCATGATCAGATTGATGCGGGTGTCGACGTCGGGCACCTCGACATGCACATGCATGCCGCACAGCATGTTGCGGTAGCCGATCATCTGCAGGTCGTCGATGATCGCGCCATAGCGCGCCTTTCGCGTCACCATCTGCTCCGGCCAGAACGCCAGCGGAAACGTGCCGATGGCGGCCAGCCCCAGCTTGTGCTCGGCGGCGGCCGCGCACAGCGCGCGGCGAAACTTCACGAGGTGAGCGCGCGCGTCCGCCGTGCTTGCGCAGGGCGGCGTGGCCACCTCGATCTGCGACTGCAGCATTTCGGTCATCACCTGGTCGCCGAGCTCGCGCCGGATGCGGGCGAGGAATTTCTTGTCGATGCGGCGCACCGCCCGGCGCGTCTTGGCGTCGAACACGAAATATTCCTCTTCCATGCCGATCGAATACATGCGCATCTATCCGTCCCGGCAGCAGCCGGTTCCCCGTACGCATCTTGATGCAAAAACGGCCGCCGGCAACAATGCCGCCGGTGGCTGGCCGTTATGCGGCCCGATTCTTGATCAGCGATTCGGCAGGTATGCCGAGACCCTGGTGCAAGCGCCAAATCATTTTGAGCGTCAAGGGGCGCCGCCGATTAAGCACTTCGTGCACGCGGTTGCGGCTGCCGAAGTAGGGAATGAGATCGCGGGGTTGGAGGTTATTTTGGTCCATATGGTACTTGATGGCCTCGATCGGGTCGGGGAGATCAAGCGGGTAATGCTTTCGTTCCCATGCCTCGACCAGGGTAACGAGGACATCCAGCCGATCGCCAGCCGGCGTGTTGCGCTTTGCCGCCATCAGCTTTTCAATTGCTTTCAGCGCGCGGCGGTAGTCGCGCTGGGTCTTGATTGGCGCTATTTCCATCGATCCAACCTCAGACGGTCTGCGCATCAATTCTATCATACTGCCGGTGAGTCCCGATGAAGCGGATATAGACCACCCGGTAGGGATAATTGATCCACACCACAATACGATACTTATTACCCGCGAGATTGAATACCGCCCGGCCATCTTTGAGGATACTGGCGGTGCGGATCGCGCGCTTCACATCCGCCGGGGTCGCCCGATCGGCGCTCCGGACCTGCCGATGCCAAGCCATAAGAGGTTCACGGGCGTCCTCATAGGCGGGGCTGCGGTTGACAAAGGCTTTCAGCGTGCCGAGCGCGATGACCCTCACGCCGTCAATTTACCATAGTCCCATTTTGGGACCAAAGACAAATTGTTGCTGGGCGTCGACCGAGTGCCGGCGTCAGCACGACGACTTGCCGCAGCGGACGTTGTTGACCTTCTCCTTCAGCCCCTCGAGCCCGATGGCGCCGACGATGACATCGTCGCCGATCACATAGCTCGGCGTGCCGTTGAGGCCGAGGGCGTCGGCGAGCTTGAAGTCTTCCTGCAGCGTGCTCTTTACCTCCGGACTCTTCATGTCCTTTTCGATCTGGGTCATGTCCATCCCGACGTCCTTGGCCACCGCCAGCGCGCGCGCGCGGTCGGCATGACCGCGCCCGCCCAAGAGCTCCTTGTGGAATTCGAGATATTTCTTGCCGGTTTTGTCCTGCATGCGCACGGCCACCGCGACCTGCGCCGCTTCGACCGAGCCCGGGCCGAGCACCGGAAACTCCTTGAGCACCACCTTGAGCTTGGAATCGTCCTTGAGCAGCGTGAGCATGTCGCTCATCGCGCGCTTACAGTAGCCGCAATTGTAGTCGAAGAACTCGACGAAGGTGACGTTGCCCTTCGGATTGCCCAGCACGACCTGATTGGGCGAGTTGAAGATCTGCTGCGCATGGTCCTTGACCGCGGCTTTGTGCTTGGCCTCTTCGGCCGCGGTCTGGCGCTTCTCCAGCTCGGTCATCGCCTCCTGCAGCACTTCCGGATGCGCGACCAGATATTCACGCACGATGCGCTCGATCTCGCCGCGCTGAGGCGCGGTGAATTCGGCGGCACGCACCGCTTGCGGCAGCGAGGCGGCGAGCAGGGCGGCGCAGACGGCGACGATGAGACGCGGGCTCGAGGTCATTTTAGGGGTCCTTGTCATGGTCAATTGCTTTTGGCACGCGGCATCTTAACAGTTACTATATCGTCGGCCCGCACCCAGGCAGGCGAGCCGACCGGCAAGCCGTGCTTGGCGCGCTCGGCGAGCTGACGCGCGGTTTTCACGTCGCCGCGCGTGAAGGCGGCCTGCGCCGAGGCAAGGTCGGCGTGCGGATAGTCGCCTTTTTGCCCATAGGCCATGGCGAGCTGGGTATAAGCCGACGGCATTTCCGGCTCGCGGCTGATCGCCGTCTGCAGAAGGCGAACGGCTTCATCGGCGAATTTCCGGTTGTTGGTGGCGATAAGCGCCTGACCGAGCATGATCTGGATCAGCGCCGGACGGCGGGTAAGCTGTACCGCGCGGCGCAACGGTGCGATCGCCTCGGCCGGGTGCCCGCTTTCAAGCAAGGCCTGACCCTTGAGCTCGTGGAAATAGGGATTGTTCGGCTGTGCCTTGATCAGGCTGTCGATCTCGGCGATCGCGCGGTTCAGATCGCTGAAGCGGTAGGTCGAAATCGCGCGCGCATAGCGCGCCGGCAGGCTGTGGTCGGTGAGCGGATAGCGCCGCAGCACGGTATCCGGCCGCTCCAGGAATCCGGACAGTTTGGCGCGCATCATGTCGTGGCGCAGCTGCAGCGCGGGCGGATCTTTGACGCCCCAGTAGGGGCTGGCCTTGGCCATGGCTTCGAGTGCGGCGACGCGATCGGGCGGCAGGGGGTGCGACTGCAGATAGGGGTCGGCCTTGCTGAATAACATTTCGTTGCTGAGGCGCTTAAACAAATCCAGCAAGCCCTTCGGCGATTGGTGGGTTGCCGTGAGGAATTTTACCGCGGCGTGGTCGGCTTGGTCTTCTTGAGTCCGAACATAGGCAAGCAGCGAGCGCTGGATCATCGACTGCGGCGCCCCCATCGCCACCGCTCCGACATTACCGATATCGTGACCCCTGGTCGCGGTCGCGCCGGCCACCATGGCCCCGATGCCGAGCAGCATGGCGACGATCGACTCGGTCTGGGCCGCGGCGAGCCTCTCGCGCAAGCGCAACAAGTGTCCGTCGGCCAAATGCCCCGTCTCGTGGGCAAACACACCGATAATCTCGTTCGGCGTCTTGGCCTCGAACAGCGCCCCGGCATTCACGAAGATGTGGCGACCGTCCATGACGAAAGCGTTGAACGCACGGTCGTTGAGGATGACGACCCTGACGTTCTGCTTGGCGAGACCGGCGGCGCGCAGGATCGGCTCCGCGTAATCGCGCACCAGCTGCTCGATCTCGGTGTCGCGAATGATCGGCAGGCCGCTGGTCGGCGTTTCCTGCGCGCGCGTGCGTTGAGGGGCGAGCGCGCCGGTCGTGGCGGCGACGGCCGCGGCCGTCAGCATGGCAAGCGCACGCGCTGGCATTGAGCGTCGCGCCCTGATAGGTGTGCCGGTCTCGGTCATGCCGATATGCGTTCCGCTGGGCGTGAACCTAGAGACGCGCCCGGAAGCGGTCAACGCGGGCCGCGATCACGTCTGGGTCAATGAAAGCGCTGGCGCAACAAGCCGAGCGAATGCGGCAACAGCGGGGCAGGGCGGCGAATCAACGGGTTAGCGAGCATGCTCGAAACCGCAAAACGGCTGTTGACGCCGTCGAAACGCAGCGAAGTTCCGCCCTTCATCGTCATGGACGTGATGGCGGCGGCGGCGCGAATCGAGGCCGAGGGCCGCCGCGTCGTGCATATGGAAGTCGGCCAGCCAGCGGCCCCGGCGCCGCGCACCGCGATTGCCGCGGCGCAAGCGGCGCTTGAGCGCGGCCGCGTCGGTTATACCGAGACGCTCGGCATCCCGACTTTGCGGGCGCGCATCGCCCGCCATTACGCCGACGCCTACAATCTCGCCCTCGATCCGGCGCGCGTGGTGGTCACGACCGGCTCCTCGGGCGGCTTCATCCTCGCGTTCTTGTCGCTGTTCGAGCCGGGCGACCGGGTGGCGCTGGCCAACCCGGGCTATCCGCCTTACCGCCATATCCTCTCCGCGCTCGGCTGCGAGCCGGTGCTGATAGAGACCACGGCCGAGACGCGCTGGGCGCTTACCGGCAAGGCGCTGATCGCCGAGCACGGGCGCAAGCCGCTCGCAGGTTTGGTGATCGCCAGCCCGGCCAACCCGACCGGCACCATGATGCAAGCCGATGCGCTGTCGCGCCTGATCGCGGTCGCGGAAGGCGAAGGCATCCGCGTCATCTCCGACGAGATCTATCACGGTCTCGATTACGCGTTCGCGGCTGAAACCGCCGCGAACCTGTCGGAGCGCGCGGTGGTGATCAATTCGTTCTCGAAATATTTCTGCATGACCGGCTGGCGCATCGGCTGGATGGTGGTACCGGAAAGCCTGGTGCGCACCATCGATCGCCTGCAGGGCAATCTCGCGATCTCGGTGCCGACCTTGGCGCAGGTCGCGGCCGAGGCCGCCTTCGACGGGCGCGCCGAGATGGAGGCGGTCAAGCACGGCTACGAGGAAAACCGGCGCATATTGGTCGACGGATTGCCCAAAGCAGGTCTGGCGAAATTCCTGCCGGTCGACGGCGCCTTCTATCTCTACGCCGACATTTCGCGTTTCTCCGACAACAGCTTGGAATTTGCCCAGCGCATGTTGGCGGAGGCGGCCGTTGCCGCGACGCCCGGCATCGATTTCGACCCGCTCAACGGCCGGCACTTTTTGCGCTTCTGTTATGCCGGCTCGGCCGCCGAGATGCATGAAGCGGTGGAACGGATCGGCGATTGGCTTAAACGCTGAGTTTGCGAATGGGAAGGACCCATGCAGCGGCTGCGTCCGAAACTGTCGCCGGAGCTCAGCGCGTGCGCCCGGGCCCATGTTCTCGATGTGCTGGCGATGGTCATTTTGTATGTCGGCGCCAGCATCTTGGCCGGGCGGGTATGGCGGTTTCCCTTTGATGACGAACTGATTGCGCTCGCGCCGATCGAACGGATTCACTCGGCGATCGGCCTGGTGGTTCACTACCTCAAGGGCGGGGACATTCATCCGCCGCTCTCGTTCCTGCTGTTCTATGGGCTCTACCATGCCGGGCTGAGCGAAGCCGGCATACGGCTCTGTAGCCTGGCGATGACGGCGGTGAGCCTGGCGATTTTCCAGCTCCTCGCTTTGATGCTTGCCGCGCGGCGCGACGGCGTTCCGCTGTCGACGCGGTTGATCGCCGTGCTGCTATTCGGCCTCGCCCCACTCGCCGTCAGCCAGGGCGACGCAATCCGCTGGTATCCAATGTTTGCGATGCTGATCGCCATGTTTGTCGTGCTTTATGTCGCGGCGGACAACGATGTCGCGCGGTTTTGCTCGGCGATACCGCTTGGCCTTGCGGCGTCGACCAATTTTCTTGCCGTCATCGTTTTGCTGCCCCTCGCGCTCTACCGCTACGCTCTGCAACGCCGCTTTCGTGCCCCTCTCGACCTCGGCTTTGCGCTGACTGCGCTCATCTTCGGCGGCATGGGCTTGGTTTCGGCCTATTCGATTTACACGATGCGCTTGCGCGGGGTGATGCACACTGAGTTCGGCCACGGCCTGGTTCAAGCCATCCTCACCAATGTGCTCGGATTTTTCGGCGGCGATGCGCTTGGCGTGAGCCAAGGCTGGATCATCGTCCCGACAGTCATCATTTCCGCCGTCGCGATCGTCTCGGTTATCGATCGCAAACAGCCGGACGATCCGGCGCATTTGTTGCTGCTGATGCTGGCGGCGACCGTATTGATGGTGCTGCCCGGTTTCGCCAAGCCACGGTCGTTTCTTTATCTCGCGCCGGCCATGGCGGCGGTGCTGACGATATTTTTCGACCGCCAGATTCTCCTGCGTGGCGTCGGCGCTGTGCCCCTGCTGGCCTCGCTGATTGTGGTGGCCAATGTCGGAGCAATCGCCAATGTCAACGGCGGAACGCATCCGTTCAAACGCAACTCGGTCATCCCTTATCGGAATATCATCGACTTTATTCAAAGCAACGAAAGCGGATACACGGCGATTGCCTCTACCGATCCCGTCGTTGTCTGGGTCCTGCAGCATCAGCATGGCCGCCAAGACCGCTGCGTCGAATACTTTCTCGCCGTGGCCAAATGCTTGGTTTCAGGGCGCCGCTATGATTCGATTTTCGTTATCACCGGGCACAGCGACAAACCGGCGGCCAAGCGGCGTCGTTTCGACCAGCTCGTCGGGCAACTGACGGCGGGCCGGCAAAAAGTCATGACCTTTCACGCCGGCTTGGATGAGGATGCCGAATTGAAGACCCGGCTAACCGGCGTGGAGCTTGCCCGCTATATCTTGGCGGTCGACCTTTATCGTTGACGCGGTTCGTGCCGAAGGATGCCCCTATGGGAGCCGACAGCATATCGACGGCGGCTCGCAACTCGGCCGGGACGGTTTTCCTGGTTTCCTTGCGTCTCGGCCTCACCTCGTTCGGCGGGCCGGTCGCGCATCTTGGCTATTACCACGACGAATATGTCGTTCGCCGCCGATGGCTCGACGAGAAAACCTATGCCGACCTGGTGGCGCTCTGTCAGTTCCTGCCGGGACCGGCGAGCAGCCAGTTTGGCATCGCGGTCGGCCTGATCCGCGCGGGCACGCTTGGCGCGCTGGCGGCTTGGTGCGGCTTCACGCTGCCCTCGGCCTTGGCCATGGTCCTGTTCGGCTATGGCGTCGATGCGCTCGGCGGCGCGCTCGGCGCGGGCTGGCTGCATGGGTTGAAGGTCGTCGCGGTCGCGGTGGTGGCGAATGCGGTGCTCGCCATGATGCGCAATCTTGCGCCCGACCGTGAACGGGCGACGCTCGCGGTGGCGGCGGCCGCCCTCGTGCTGGCGGTGCCGACCGCCGCCGGGCAGATCGGCGCCATTGTCTTGGGCGGCGTCATCGGCGCCATCTTGTTCAAGAACGAAAGCCGGATCGATCATGCGCAGTTGCCGCTCACGGTCAGCCGCTGGGCGGGCGCTTGTCTGCTGGGCGCATTCTTTCTTCTGCTGATCGGTTTGCCGCTATCGGCGGCCGTGGTGCCGAGCCAGGGTCTCAAACTGTTCGACGCCTTCTATCGCGCCGGCTCGCTGGTGTTCGGCGGCGGTCATGTGGTGCTGCCGCTGCTGCAGGCTTCGGTGGTGACGCCCGGCTGGGTGAGCAACGACGCCTTCCTCGCCGGCTACGGCGCGGCGCAGGCGGTGCCGGGACCGCTATTTACCTTCGCCGCCTATCTCGGCACCGTCATGACGCTGCCGCCGAACGGCTGGCTCGGCGCGCTCATCTGCCTCGCCGCGATCTTTCTGCCGTCGTTTCTTCTGGTGATCGGCACACTGCCGTTCTGGGACGGGTTGCGCCGGCTGCCGCTCGCGCAGTCGGCGCTGCGCGGCGTCAACGCCGCGGTGGTCGGACTATTGCTCGCCGCGCTTTATCATCCGGTGTGGACCTCGGGCATCGCGAGCGGCGCCGATTTCGCGCTCGCCGCCGCCGGCTTTCTCTTGCTGTTCATGTGGAAGGTGCCGCCCTGGCTGGTGGTGGTGCTGAGCGCGCTGGGCGGGGCGGCGATCGCCGTGCTTTGACGATGCTTGCTCTGTCATTACAAATATGTAAATACATAGGCTGCCATGCGGATTGTTTGGGACGAGACCAAGAACCGCGCCAACCGATCAAAGCACGGCATTTCGTTCGAGACCGCCCGGCGGGTCTTCGACGATCCGCTTCATGTCAGCGTTCCCGACCGGTCGGAACACGGCGAGGAGCGTTGGACCACGATCGGCATGGTCGCCGCGGTCGCGATTCTGCTGGTCGTCCACACCTACGGTGAAAGAAATGGCGAAGAAATTGTCGGCATCATATCGGCGCGTAAGGCAACGAAAGGCGAGCGCAAGCGCTACGAGGATGAGTTCTAGACAAAAAGCAGAGCTAGCCGCGCTCGCCAGGCTACCCGACGAGGCAATTGACACCAAGGATATTCCGGAATTGACCAATTGGGCGGGTGCCGAGATCGGCAAGTTTTATAGGCCGCGCAAACAAGTGGTGACGATGCGCCTCGACGCTGACATTATATCTTGGTTCAAGGCGCGCGCCCGAAAATATCAAACCGCGGTCAATCAAGTGCTGCGCGAATATGTGACAAAGGGCACACGGCGATCGGCTGCGCGGTCCTCGAGCGCCAAGAGTCGACGAAGGAAATCGGCGCAAAGCTGAAATTAGCTCAAAACGCCACGTTCAACTCCACGACTTCGTCCGGCTCGGCTCTGCCACTTCGATTCATTGGCCCTCAGGACTTTATGCGCTGCAAGCGTCCGTTTTTGACGACCCAACTGCGGCATACGGGGCGCAGGACTTTGCAGCGCAAATTGACGAATTCGCCCTATTTCGCTGGTCGCAAATCACTGGTCTAATAGCGGTACGGTCAGCGCAGTCCCGAGCATAGGAGCAGGCAATGCGACGGCGCGAACTTATTGCAGTCGTGGCTAGTACTATTGCTTTTCCGCTTCTGGCATACGCACAAAAACAATTCGTCATTGGATATCTAGGCAGCGCGTCCACCGAGGACGCGCCGGACTGGTTCGCCGGCTTCCGCGATGGGTTAAAGCAAAACGGATTCGTAGTCGGCGAGAACGTCTCGATTGAGTATCGTGCGACGCGGGGTCAGTTCACTCGATTTGCCGAATATGCAAATGATCTAGTGCGCGATGGCGTCGACGTCATTTTTGCGGTCGACAACTCAGGAGCGCTCGCCGCAAAGGCCACGAAGACAACCATTCCTATAGTTTTTGCAATCGGCGGCGACCCCGTCTCCTTGGGACTTGTCGAAAGTATCAACCGTCCGGGAGGCAACGTCACTGGGGTGAGCTTTCTCTCCACCACCATCATGGCGAAACGTTTGGAGCTGTTGCACGACGCTTTGCCAAGTGCGTCATCAATCGCAGCGCTTATCAACCCCGCGAATGCGAATGCCCGGATAGATCAGGCGCAGCTAAAAAAGGCTGCCCGCGATCTTGGTGTTCAACTGCAAATCTTGAATGCCAGCAAAGAAGCCGAGATAGAGGATGCCTTTTCCAGGTTCCCTCAGACCTCAGCAAAAGCGCTCGTTGTCGAAGGTGATGCCATATTCGCCGGTCAGCACAGTCGCATTATCGAGCTTGCCGCGCGTATGGGCATTCCAATGATGCTACCAAATCCGGCGATGACAAAAGCGGGCGGACTTATGGCCTATGGAGCCAGTCTTCCCGATGCTTTTCACATTGCGGGCGTCTACGTTGCTCGAATTCTCAAAGGGGAAAAACCAGCCGACCTTCCAGTACAGCAATCAACAAAGGTTCAGTTCACTGTCAATCTCAAGACGGCGAAAGCACTCAATGTCACGATTCCATTTTCATTACTCGGCCGCGCCGACGAGGTGATCGAATAGCGACCCTGTTTACTGCAGCGCATGAGTCCGTTCATGGCTCGTCTCGGAAGTCGAGGGAGCGCCTTTGCTGTGATGCACACCTGCCCCCAGCGATATGATAAATACTCTTGGTGGGGCGCCATCTTCGGCGACGCGCCGCGGTATGACGGAGCACAAATGACCTTTTGGCGTGCCGTTGAGTGATATCGCGTGGTTTCGCGCTTGCTATGGTCGGCGGCGGCATCATCACAAGGTATTCTTTCCGGGTCGGCACCGAACTAGCGTCAATTGCTCGGCGGTCAGGAATAGAGGCCAACCTTCCGGGTCGCTCGGAAGATCGCTATGCTCCGCCTTAGTTCGGGCTGACCCCGGGGATGCCGGCTAACGAAAAACTTATGCACGCTGCCGAATTTCTCGGTGACGGCAGCAAAAACTTTGGGGGGAAATCGCTATGAGACTTCGCCTGTCCCGCCGCCAATTTCTGGATATCGCCGCAGGCCTTGCTGCTCTGCCCATTTGCTCACGGTCCGTTTGGGCGCTCGACTATCCGACCCGGGCGGTACGACTGATCGTCGGCTTCCCGCCCGGCAGCTTGTCCGACGTCATGGGTCGCCAGCTGGCGCAATGGCTATCGCAGCGGCTCGGCCAGGAGTTCATCGTCGATAATAGACCGGGCGCGGATGAAAACATCGCGACCGAGGCCGTGGTGAGAGCCTCGCCCGACGGCTATACGCTCCTGCTTGTGGCGCTGCCGAATGCGGTCAATCCGTCGCTCTACAAGAACCTGAAATTTGATTTCATCCGCGACATCGCTCCAGTGGCAGGCATAGCGCGCTCGACGGGCGTGATGGTGGTGCCGAAGTCGTTCCCGGCCAAGACCGTTCCCGAATTCATCGCCTACGCCAAATCCAATCCTGGCAAAATCAACATGGCCTCGGCCGGCATCGGCAGTTTTCCGTTCTGCGCCGGTGAACTGTTCAAGTTCAAGACCGGCGTCGACTTGGTGCACGTGCCCTATCGCGGCAGCTATGTACCCGACCTGTTGGCCGGGCGCGTGCAAGTCTGTTTTCCGCCGGCACCGGTGGTGATCGCGCAAGTCAGGAATGGCAATCTCGTGGCGCTGGGAGTAACCGGGGCGACGCGCTCGAAGGCATTGCCGGATGTGCCGGCCATTGGCGAGTTTGTGCCCGGCTACGAAGCCACTGTGTGGAACGGTGTCGGCGCGCCGAGAAACACACCGCCCGCAATCGTCGACAAGCTCAATAGTGCCGTAAATGCCGCGCTCGCCGATCCGGCGTATCAAGCAAAGCTTGCCAACATCGGCAGCGCACCGATGTCAATGACGCCGACCGAATTCGGCAAATTTATCGTCGACGAAACGGCACGATGGGGCAAGGTCTTGCAGCTTGCGCACGTCAAACCGCAATGAAGCCGCGGTGAGCCCGGCATTCGGCCTTTCCGGCGTCGGGCGCTTGCTTGCCGCGGATCGAAGCAATCAGCGGATCGCCCCCGAGGTAGTCGAATAACGGCATGTTTTCCTAAAGGGTTGTCTTGCCCAGCGCAGAAGGGTTTTTTTGTGCGTTGGGTTCTAAGTGCCATGGCATTGTTGTTGACAATTGAAAATGAAGTTGATCTGTTGGTAACCAGCTTAATGTAATCGTGGGGGCGTTATGTTCAGGCCGTCGATTGTCGCCTTGGCGACAATTTGTTTTTGTTTATCAGCGTTTGAGGCGCGCGCGCAGCAGAAATCTCAGCTCGCGCCTCAGCTCGAACTTCCACCCCCGATCGAAGCTCCGTCGACAGAGCCCGCCGGTTCAGCACCGCAAATCGTTGCCGGTAGTCTCGTTAGCGCTGCCGACCAGGAAAATCTCGGACTGGTCGCGATCGGTAACGGTATCGGTTGCAGTGGTACGCTGCTGAACCGCCAATGGGTGCTCACTGCCGATCACTGCGTTGGCGGCGGCGTGATGGGTGGCACGCCTACGCCCTTCGCCAATCTGCCGATCACAGCGGCCTGGACCGGCGCGACTGCCATCCCGACTCGTTACGTACGCTATTTCACTTCGGATAACCGCGACGTTGCGCTGATCGAACTGGGTAACGGCGATCTCGGTCCGATCCCGCAAAACCGGGAGATCATCACGTCCCAAGTTCCCAATGGCGCGGCGGTAGAGAAATTCGGCCGCGGCATTTACGCATATGCTGTTGCTGGTAGCCCCGATCAGCCAGCAAAGCAGGACGGCCAGTATCGCACGGCCAATTTCGCTGTCAGTTTCTCCGGAACCGGGCTTTATGCCCTGTCGGCGAATTCGGCAGGCCAGGTTGGCAATGGCGGCGACAGCGGCTCATCCGACTTCCTAATTGAGAACGGCAAGCCCACGAAAATAGTCGGCGTTCAGTCGACCTGTCACTTTACCAGCTGCCTCCCGGGTCATGTCTGCCAATCGAAGGGAATAGTAGACTGGACATGGGTAACGAACATCGATTCCTGCAATAGCGTGCAGTTATTTAGCCTACGGCAGCGCATCATCGAAACCGCTTTCTGCAACGGGGTGCGAGGCTGCGCCGAAGCAACCATCAGCCAGCTCCTACTGCTGGACCCTTAAGTCTGCGCCCGCCGGTCTCCGCCTTGCGGGTAGCGCAGCGGGAATCCGGGCGAAGACCTGCGGATCATTGAAAATTTCTTCAACCTTGGAGAGGACACCATGTCGATCAGGAAATATCTGACAGGTTTCGCCACCGCCCTGGCGTTCACGACCGTGGTCACCGCACCCGGCGTCGCGGCACCGACGTTTACACCCTGGGGTCTCATAACCCAAATGCAAGTAGGCTGGGTGGTCGACCGCATGCTGGTGTGGCAAGGAAATGGGCCGCTGACTAACCCAGACGGCTGCTCGATCGTCACCAACGGCTACATCATCAACGAGACCGACGCCGACCATAAGACCGTCTACGCGATGCTGCTGAGCGCACAGCTCAACCAGCGACGTGTGACGTTGTTAATCAGCGGCTGCTACTATGACCGGCCGCGCATTATCAGTGTCGCCATACAATAGACGATCGGCGCTGGATTGGAGTGCCGACTGGACTGGCTATGACGCGAGTATAAGCGTTGCGAAGCTCGACGAAGCCGCAAAGGCCAATGGCGAGTAGATAAGCAGTGAATAATACCAACCGAGCGAATTATTGACTCACGACGGATTCCGCGACGGCTGCGGTGTGATTCTGTTTTCTCCGTCTGATTCGAAAGGCGGAGGGACCGATGCCGGCAGCGGTTGCGATCAAGCGCGAGGATTATACGGCAACGAAACTGCGGCAGGTTGCGGCGCGACCAGCGTTACGATTGGGCCTACATCTTCGGCGCGGTCTGCCCGGCGAGACCCCATTCCACCGGCAGTGATTTCTTGCTGTAGTTGCTGATTGAGAGGCCAGCTCGGCGCAGCTCATGGCTTCGGGTGGAGGCAATGCGGCGACGCGATTTCATTCAAGGATTCTCCGTTGTAGCGACTGCTTGGCCGCTCGCGGCTCGTGCGCAGCAACGAGCGATGCCAACGGTCGGCTTTCTCGGCGTCGCATCCAATTTAGCTGTTGTCGCTGGGGTGCGGCAGGGACTAAGCGAATCCGGCTATATCGAAGGACAGAATGTTGCAATCCAATACCGCTGGGCGGAAGGCCGAGTGGATCGATTACCCGCTCTGGCCGCCGATCTCGTGCGCGCGCGGGTGGCCGTCATCATAGCGGACGCGACCCCCGCGGCGGCGGCCGCAAAAGCCGCGACCGCGACCATTCCGATTGTTTTCAATACCGGCGCCGACCCCGTTGCAGCGGGATTCGTCGAAAGTCTCAATCGACCGGGCGGCAATCTCACAGGCACCACTATCTTGCTTGCCGAGATCGTACCGAAGCAATTTGAACTGTTGCGCGAAATGCTTCCGGCGGCCAACACCGTTGCCTTCCTGTACAATCCGGCCAATCGCACAATAGCGGGACCTATCACGAAAGGCGCCCAGGAAGCCGCGAGCAGTCTCGGGTTCAAGCTCGATGTCCTCCAAGCCAGTAGTGGACGCGAGATCGATAATGCCTTCGCGAGATTGGCCCAAATGCGGCCTGACGGTCTTGTGATCGGTCCCGATGTGCTTTTTACCGACCGAAGCAAACAGCTCGCTGCGCTGTCAGTCCAATATTCGGTGCCAGCGATCTATCATTCTCGTGCCTTCGCGGCGGCTGGTGGTCTGATGAGCTATGGTGTCAACCTTATGGACGCATATCGTCTCCAAGGCACCTACGCCGCGCGTATTCTTAAAGGCGAGCAACCCGCTGACCTCCCGGTGCAACGCGCCACCAAAGTCGAACTGGTCATAAATTTGAAGACCGCCAAAGCACTCGGTGTCACTATCCCGTTGCCCTTGTCAGGCCGCGCCGACGAGATAATCGAATAGCTCTGACGATTTTCATATATTGACCCCTCAGCGGACAACCTACTTGCAGCCCGTCATGTGCACTTCAAAGGGGAAGACGGACCGTGAAGTCGCGTTACTTCTCGATTTCGATTGGTGATGGACCACCCTAAAACTCCACGTCCAGCTCCACCACCTCGTCCGGCTCGGCTTTCGCCGCCTCGATCCATTCCTGCATCTGCGGCATCGCCATCACCGCCTCGCAATAGGCCGCGCAATCCGAATCGAGCTTCACATCATAGGTGCGAAAGCGCGTGACCACCGGCGCGAACATGGCGTCGGCCATGCACGGCTTCGCGCCGAACAGGAAGATGCCGCCATGGGTGTCGAGGCATTCGCGCCAGATGAAGACGATGCGGTCGATGTCGGCTTGCGCGCCGGCCCACACCTTGAAGCCGGGATGATGCGCCTTGAGATTCATCGGCAGCGCCGAGCGCAAGTTGGAAAAGCCGGAATGCATCTCGCCGGAGATCGAGCGGCAATGCGCGCGCGCAGCGCGGTCAGCGGGCGACAGACCGGCGTCGGGCAGGATCTCGTTTAGATATTCGGCGATCGCCAGCGTGTCCCAGACCTTGATGCCGTCGTGGGTGAGGCAGGGCACGAGGAACGAGGGCGACAGCAGCAACAGCTCGGCGCGGGTGGAGGGGTCGTCGCTGGCGACGACCTGTTCGACGAAATCGAGGCCGGCGAGCTTGCACAGCAGCCAGCCGCGCAGCGACCAGGAGCCGTAGTTCTTGCTGGCGATCGTCAGGGTAGCCTTGGCCATGGGGCGACGAGTGTCCCTCTTCAGCACGGCCCGGCTCCGGTAGCTTAGACGAAAGTTCTGGCCGTTCAATAGTTTCCCGTGCCGCAAAAGAGCCGGGCTGGATTTCTTCCCCAGGCCCCATCCGCCGAGAATTTAATCTCGCACCGCAACATGAAATGCACTAGTTTGCCCCTGCGGTCCGCCGGGGCCGCCGGGGAAGTAATGCTCTATCAGGCGTATCAGGCGCATACCGACATCATGGTGCCGGTACGTGCCTTTGCCGGCTTTGCCGCGCGATCGATGGGCGCGCGGCTCAACGGCTCGGCGCGGCCGTCCGTGCTCAGCAACCTGACCGCCGCCTATGAGCTGATCGCGCGCGCGGGACTCACGCATGTGCGCCCCGCTTACGCCATCGACAGCGTCATGGTCGGCAACCGCGAGGTGGCGGTCACCGAGGAGGCCGCCGACGCAACGCCATTCGGCACGCTGCTGCATTTCAAGAAGGACATCGACCAGGCGCAGCCGCGCGTGCTGTTGATCGCGCCGCTCTCCGGCCATTTCGCCACGCTGTTGCGCGCGACCGTACGCACGATGCTGGCGGAGCACGACGTCTACATCACCGACTGGCACAATGCGCGCGACGTTGCGACCGAAGCCGGCCGCTTCGGCTTCGACGACTATATCAGCCACCTCATCCGCTTCGTGGAGAAGATGGGGCCGGGCGCGCATCTGGTTGCGGTATGCCAGCCCTGCGTGGCCGCGCTGGTGGCGGCGAGCGTGATGGCGCAGAGCGAGCATCCGGCGCAGCCGCGCTCGATGACGCTGATGGCCGGACCGATCGACACCCGCATCAATCCGACCCGGGTCAACGACCTCGCCAAGGAGAAGCCGATCGAATGGTTCGAGAAGAACCTGATCGCCAGCGTGCCGCACCGCTATCAAGGCGGCGGCCGCAAGGTCTATCCCGGCTTCGTGCAGCTCGCCGCTTTCATGAGCATGAATATCGAGCGCCACATCAAGGCGCACCGTGAGCTTTACGAGAACATCGCCAAGGGCGAGGGGGCCAAGGCCGCGCAGACCAAGGCTTTCTATGACGAATATTTCGCCGTGCTCGATCTCACCGCCGAGTTCTATCTGGAAACGGTGCGGCTGGTGTTCCAGGAGCACGCGCTGCCGCTCGGGCAACTGACCTACCAGAACCGCAAGGTCGAGCCGGCCGCGATCCGGCGCACCATGCTGTTCACGGTGGAAGGCGAGAAGGACGACATCTGCGCGGTCGGGCAGACGCTGGCCGCGCATGATCTGTGCTCGTCATTGCGGCCCTATCGCAAGCGCCATCACATGCAGGCCGGCGTCGGGCATTACGGCGTATTCTCAGGCCGCACCTGGCAGCAGCAGATCTATCCGATGGTGAAGAACGTCATTTTGCAGAGCGATTGACTGGCGCCGCCGGAGTCCTAGCAAGCGTTTGTGGGGCCCGCATCTGCCATCAGTTTCAGTTGCCACGGCGCGATGTAATCAAATAACTTCGCGCCAATGCCGAACCCAAATGCGGTCGGCGAGGAGGGCACCATGATCACGGCAATCGTGCGCTATAAGCTGCCGCCGACCATCGGCAAGAATGAGTGCCTCGCGCATTTTCACAAGATCGCGCCGGCCTTTGCCGACGTGAAGGGGCTGATCCGCAAGCAGTTCATGTGGAACGAGAACGGCACGGCCGGCGGCGTCTATCAGTGGGAAAGCCTCGCCGACGCCAAGGCGTTCTATCAGGGGCCATGGCTCGACGGCATTCTCGCGCGCTACGGCGTCTATCCCGAGATCGAATACTTCGTAACTTTCGCGGTCACCGAAAACCCGGGCGGCGCGGTCATCTATACCGAGCCGCCGGTGCGCGCCGTCGCCAAGCCCGCGGCCGCGTGACGCCGACCGCGCGACCGGCTATTTCCGCTTCTTGAAATCATCCATAATGGCGCGGATGCGCACGGTGTTGTCGCGTACCTTGCCGGCCGGCCGTATAGGATCGTCCGCCAGCTTGGCTTCGCATTCAATCGTGCGGTCGGAGACGATTTGCTCGTTGCCGTAGTCGAAGCGGCGCTCCCAGCAGGTGCGACCCGTTCGCGGCGCGAACACCATCGCGCCGACTTGCCGGCCCGCTGCGTCTTGCTGCGAAATCGCGGAGCGATTGTTCGCGGAACTCGACGAGGGAGAACCGGCGAAGTGCGCGACGACGCCGACGCCAAGGACCAGCGAGCAAACGCTTAAGAGAATCCCCGCCGCGACCAAGGCGCGGAAGCCGTCGATGCGCGGGACGAGGCGTTTGGCGGGAGACTGCTTGCGCTGCGAGGGTTGGGGACGCATGACGATACCGCGCTGACGTGACCACATCCCGCCATACCACCGGCACGTTGATAAAGTTTAGCCGCGAGCTTGTAATCTCGAGCAATTTCTCGATGGTTAGCAAAGCGTTACCGCTTGCCGTGCAGCGCCGCCAAGGTGGCGAGCATCTCGGCCCGCTCGGGCGAATCCTCATCGGCGCGCACTCCGTCTAACCGATATAGATCGCGGCCGCGACAAGTCCCAAGAGCGCCAGCATCACCAGCATGAGAGCCGGCCGGCGCGCCGCGGCGCCGCCGCCAAAACCGACGGCATAGGCCGCTTTGGCAATGTTGTTCGACGACGACGCGATCAGGATGGCGGCGCACAGGCTCGCCAGCGACATGCCGGCGATGCCGCCTTGCGCAATATTGAGCACAAAGGGATCGATGTCGGTTGCGCCCACGACCGCCGAAAGCGCCAGAATGCCGCTTTGCCCGAATGCTTCGCGCACCCAGGCCGATATGACGGAAATGACCACGATCAGCGCGGCGAAGATCGCCGCCGTCGAAATCTGCAGCGGATTTTTGGGCAGGACGGCAAGGTTGCTGCTAGGCGATCGGTTTTCGGTCCGCCGCCACTCATAGAGCGCGAGCAGCGCCCCGATTGCGCACAGAGCCGCGAGCGCGGGGGCCAGCGCCAGGGCGAATTGCTGATTGAACACGGCGATCACGATGCCGAGCCGTACATACATGATCGAGGTTGCGGCCACGATACCGGCCGAAATATCGCCTTGCGGCTGCTTGGCGTCGCGCAGGCGCTTGGCGAGCACGACGGTGGTGGCGGTCGAGGAATAGGCGCCGCCGAGCACGGAGGGCAGCAGCGCGTTGTCGCGAAAACGACCATAGCGCTGCAGCAAATAGCTCAGATAGGACAGGGTGGAGATGGTCACCACCGCCAGCCAGACTCCGAACGGCGTGAGCGGCGTCAGCGAGGTGACACGGGTGTTGGGAACCAGCGGCAGTACGATGCCGACCAGGATCAGAAATTCGCCGGCGGTCAGCAACTCGTCGCGCGGCACCACATGAATTAGCTGGTGCAGCCGCTCGCGCGTGCCGAGCAGCAGCACCGCCGTCACCGTGAGCGCGACCGCGACCCAGGGCGGCTGCGCCAATGCGATCGGGCCGATCACATAGGCGAGCAGATTGGAGGCCGGAATCATGAAGCTGGGCGCTTCCGGTTCGCGCGGCGCGGCACGCAAATAGGCGTGCAACCAGGCGGCAAGCCCCAGCAAGCCGGCCACGAAGGCAAGCGCGTGCGCCGGCTCGATCAAATACAGCGTCGCCCCGCACATCGCCAGCATGGGAAAAGTGCGCACGCCCCCAGGGCTCGAGCGTTCCTCGCTTTTGTAGACTTCTTCGAAAGCGAGCCCCATGAACACGGCAAGCCCGACGGCAAGCGCGAGCCGTCCGGCCAATACCAACGGGGGCAATGTGATCATGCTGTGACGCGCTGTCGCACAGGGAACTTATCGATAGCTTTGCAGTTTCGCCAGCATCAGCCACTGCTCCCGCCGAGCGGCGGGGCGCAGGACGGTGCGCAGCGAACGCCACCCCACTCCAGCATTCGCTTAACCGGTCAGACGGTCAAAGCCATGCCGCAACCGGAGAGCCGCGTTTCGTAAACCGCCGTCGAGACAATGGCACCTCCCGGGGGGCGACACGTCAAGATCCCTAGGAGGATTTGAAATGTCCAAGGATATCGTTACCCGTCCGCTGCATCGCCGAACGATCATCAAGGCCGGCTTGGCCATCGGCGCTTTGCAGATCGCAAGTCCATTCGTGGTCAAAGCCCCGGGGGAGGAGCCGGTCAAGTTCGGCCTCGACGACCCGTTCACCGGCACCTATGCCGAGCTTGGCGGCAATGAGCAGATCGGCTGCCAGTTGGCGATCGAGCAGATCAACGCCAAAGGCGGCATCGTCGGCCGCAAGGCCGAGCTGCTCTCGGAGGACTCGACCAGCACGGACACCAGCGTCGCCGTGCAGAAGGCGCACAAGCTGATTGACCGCGACAAGGTCAATTTTCTGCTCGGCAACGTCAATTCCGCCATGGCGCTGGCGCTCGGCGAAGTGTCCAACGAGGCCAAGGTTCTGCATATCGTCACCGGCGGGCACACCGATGCCGTGACCGGCAAGGATTGCCATTGGAACGTTTTCCGCGTCTGCAACACGACGCGGATGGAAACCAATTCCGTGTCCAAGCTGTTGTTCGATAAGTTCGGCAAGAAATGGTATTTCATCACGCCCGACTATGCTTTCGGCCACACCCTGCAGGAGGGTTTCGAAGCAAGCCTGAAGAAATTCGGCGGCACCGAAGTCGGTGCCTCGCTGACGCCGCTCGGCACCACGGACTATTCGGCGGTGCTCATCAAGGCCCAAGCCGCCAATCCGGACGTGATCATCGTTCTCTGCGCCGGCCAGGATGCCGTGAATTGCCTGAAGCAGGCGGTGCAGTTCGGCCTCAACAAGAAATTCCACATTGCCGGCGCGCAGCAGGAGCTCGAAGTGCTGGAGGGATTGCCGGCTGATGCGCGCATCGGCACCTGGGTGTTCGAATGGTACTGGAACCAGCCGAACGTGCCGCACGTGAAGGAATTCGTGGCCGAGATCAAGAAAAAGACCGGCGGCAAAGTGCCGACCGCGCGGCACTGGTTCGGCTACGCCTCGGTGTGGACCTGCGCGCTGATCGCCAACGAGAAAAAGACGCTCGACGCCGCCAAGCTCGCCAAAGGCCTGGAGAACTTCCAGCTGCCGCCGGACGTGGCGCTAATGCCGGACAAGGTATTTTACCGTAAGGGCGATAATCAGCTGATGCCCGACCTTTATGTCGGGCACGCGGTCGAGAAAGGCCCGACGCCGGAAGACCTATTCCACGTCGACCAGGTCGTCAAAGGGATCGACGTCGCACTGCCGGTTTCCCAGACCGGATGCCATCTTGAAATGCCAGTCTGAGGTCCGGTCGAGCATCGGGCGCCGGCAGGTGCCGGTGTCCGTGCTTGCGGCTCGCTCAATTCGCCTCAACAGCTTTGGCTGGCGTAGGAACCGGCCGTCTCCAGATGCTGTTGCGCGGCATCACTTACAATTTTGCTCACCGATGCCTACATCCCGCTTCGCCAACAAAAACCCCCGAACATGCCATGCTCGATTTTGCATCGTCTTTCGATGTCGAGGACATCGGCGGGGCCGCGGCGACGCCAGCGTCCGACACCGAAATCCTCGACGCCTATTCCCACGCGGTGACCAGCGTGGCCGACAGCGTCGGCCCGGCGGTGGTGCGCGTGGAAGTGCGCGGGCCTGATGGCCGCCCCGGCGGCGTCGGCTCCGGCGTGGTGATCGCGCCGGACGGCCTGGTGCTGACCAATTGCCACGTGGTCGAGGCCGCCAAGGAGGTGCGGCTGCAGGACGCCGAAGGCCGCGTCATGGAGGCGCGCAAGCTCGGCGAGGACGCCGACACCGACCTCGCGCTGCTGCGCGCCGGCTCGGCGCGCGACCTGCCGCATGCCGCGCTCGGCGATTCCAAGGGCCTCCGGCGCGGCCAGCTGGTGGTCGCCATCGGCAATCCACTCGGTTTCGAATCGACCGTCACCGCCGGCGTCATCTCGGCGCTCGGGCGCTCCTTGCGCTCGCGCAACGGAAGGCTGATCGAGGACGTGATCCAGACCGACGCCGCGCTCAATCCGGGCAATTCCGGCGGCCCGCTGGTCTCTTCGCGCGGCGAGGTGATCGGCATCAACACCGCGGTGATCATGGGGGCGCAAGGCATCTGCTTTGCGGTTGCCTCCAATACTGCGCAATTCGTGTTGAGCGAATTGATCAAGCACGGCCGCGTGCGCCGCGCCTTCATCGGCGTGTCGGGGCAGACAACGGCGGTGCCGCGCCGTCACGCGCGCGCGGCGGAAATCGACAACGCCACCGGCGCCATGATTACCGCGCTTGAGCCGAACGGTCCGGCGGCGCGCGCCGGCCTGATGAGCTACGACACCATCGTGCGCGCCGATGGCCAGCCGGTGACCGGCGTCGACGATCTGATCCGACTGCTCAACGCCGAGCGGATCGATAAGCGCATCGCCATTGACGTGCTGCGGCGCGGATCGTTGAAGACCTTCGAGGTCATGCCCCTGGAGCGGCCCGCGGTGCGGGCCGCTTAAGTTTAAAGCGCCCGATTGAGCCTGCGCGGGCGAGGGCTTAGATTGCCGACATTACCAAACAAGGGAGGCTGGCATGGCAAAAGCATCGCTGGCTTGGCTTGCGGCCATCATCGGGCTTAGCATGGCGGTCATGCCCGGGCGCGCCGAAGCTTTCACCGCCAGCTTTTCCTGGGCCGGGATTCCGGCCTGCGAGAAGATTTCGCCGGCCTTCGAACTCGCCGGCGTGCCGGGCGGCACCAAGCGCCTGCGCTTCGAGATGCACGATCTCGACGTGCCGAGCTTTCATCACGGCGGATCGACGATCACTTATGCCGGTGACGCGGTAAAGCGGGGCGCGATCCGCTATATCGGCCCGTGCCCGCCGGGCGGCGAGCGGCACCGCTATCGCTGGACCATCGAAGCTTTGGACGGCGCCGGCAAGGTGCTCGGCAGGACGACGGCGACCGCCACCTTCCCGCCCTGAGCGGCGCTCAGCCGGCCGCCGAGCGAGGCGTTGTCGCGCCGAAGTCGGCGATGAAGTCGGCGATGTGTTCCGGGCTCAGCGGCTTGGCAAAGATATAGCCCTGCACATAGTCGCAGCCTTTCATGCGCAGCAGATTGAGCTGCTCCGGCTTCTCGACGCCCTCGGCGACGACCCGCATGCCAAGGCTCATGCCCATATTGATCACCGCATCGACGATCGCCGCGCTCTCGGTTGACTGCACAAACGACTTGTCGATCTTGAGCTTGTCGATGGGAAATTGGCGCAGATGGGTGAGCGAGGCATAGCCGGTGCCGAAATCGTCCAGCGCGATCTCAACGCCGGCATCATGCAGCTTGCGAACGGTCGCCGCTACGATGTCGGCGCCCCAGGTCATGTAGACGTTTTCGGTGACTTCCAGAGTCAGCCGTTGCGGCGGCACGCCGCCGCCGGCAAGCTTGCCGAGGATTGTGTCGGCGAGATCGGCGCGATGGAACTGAGCGGTCGTCAGATTGATCGCGACGTTTCCGAATTCAACGCCGGCATCGAGCCATCGCCGCATCTGGCCGATGGCGAGGTCGAGCGTGAGTTCGCCGAGCGCGATGGCGACGTCGGGCTCGTCGAACGCGGCCATGAAATGGGCGGGCGTCAACAGGCCGAATTCCGGATCGTTCCAGCGCATCAGCGCTTCGAGCCCGGTGACCTTGCCGCCGCGCAAGGCAACGATCGGTTGATAGAACAGGACGAATTCCTTGTTGGCGATGCCCGACCAGATGCGGCGCAACAGCGCGTTCTTGCCGTCGATCGCCTCGCGCATGCCGGGATCGAACCGCACCAGTGTGCCGCGTCGCCGGCCCTTCGCTTGGAGCAGCGCGACCTTGGCATTCTTGATGAGCGCCTCAGCATCGTTCCCGTGGTCGGGATAGACAGTAAGACCGGCACTGAACCCAAGGGGCAGGACGAAGTTTTCCGGCCTAAGCTGCACGGACTCAGCGATGAATTTATTTGCAAGTCGCTCGGCGTCCTCGACGCTGGTTCCCTGCAAGATGGTAGCGAACTCATTGCCGCCAATGCGTGCCACCGTGCCGTGAGCTCCAAAGTTTTGCCAGAGCACGTTGGCGACACTTTTGAGCAGGGCATCGCCGATCTTTTGGCCGAGGACGTCATTGACGTCCCGGAAATGGTCGATATCGAACTTGATCAGTATGACCGACGAACCGGCGTCGCCCGCGGCCTGGATCATTCTGGTCAGCTTGTCGACGAACGACACGCGATTGGGCATGCCGGTCAGCGAGTCGCGATAGGCGAGTTCCTGGATGCGCTGTTCGGCCAGCTTGCGCTCGGTGATGTCTTGCACGGCGCCGAAAATGCGGCTCAAACGGCCGTCGATCATTTCCGGCTCGGCAATGGCGCGCACCCAGATGGTCTCGCCGTTCGGTCGCGTCCCTCGTAACTCGACGTCATAAGGCACGCCGTGCGTGAACAACGCATCCAGCCGCTGACGCGATTTATCGCGCGCTTCGGGATCGTAGCGGGCGACGATCAGCTCGTTCGACGGCGGGGTGCCGGGCGGGATTCCGTAGACCCGGTAAATCTCGTCGTCCCAGATCAGCCTTTGCGAATGGAAGTTAAATTCATAGCCGCCAATCTTGGCCATGCGCGTGGTTTGCGCCAGCCGCTGCTGGCCCGCGGCGAGGTCACGCGCGGCGCGCCGCCCGCGCAACTCGCTCACGATCATGTCGGCGAGCGCGGCCAGGTGGGCTTGATCGTCGGCGGCAAAGTCGCGCGGCGCCAGATCGATGACGCAAAGCGTGCCGATATTGATGCCAGGCCGCAGGCGCAAGGGCGCGCCAGCGTAGAAACGGATGTTGGGCGGGCCGCAGACGAAGACGTTATCCTTGAAGCGCTGATCCTCGGCGGCGTCGCGCACGACAGTCGGCGCATCGCCGAGGATTGTCACGTTGCACAGCGCGTCCTTACGCGGCGTGCCGTCGATGTTGAGTCCTTTGTTCGCCAGGAAGCATTGCTGCTCGCGGTCGATCAGGCTGACCAGCGCCACCGGAACCTTGAACAGGTCGCGAGCCAGCGCGCAGATGCGGTCGACCTGCTCGATGCGTCCGGCGCCGAGTAGGTCGAGCTCGTATAGTTCGCGCAGCCGCTCCTCTTCGTTGGGCGGAACGGTTAAGCTTTGATCTGCGGCGGCCTGCATGCACCGTAGCTAGCGGTGCGTGCGTAAATTATCCCGGAACAAGAATTACATGTCGGCGGCGTGGTTAATAACTCCGAAGCAAGACCGTTACGATTTTGCGGACAGCGCTGCCGAATTTTCTTGCGGCGCTTAGCCCTTGGCCTTGAGCGAGCGGTAGATGTCGAGCGCGTCGGCGGGCTTGGCATTGTTGTGCACGACGGCATTGACCGCGGCGATCATTGCCTTTGGCGCGTCCGATTGAAAAATATTGCGGCCCATGTCGACGCCGGCGGCGCCCTGGCTCACGGCCTTATAGGCCATGGTGAGCGCGTCGAGCTCGGGCAGCTTCTTGCCGCCGGCCATCACGATCGGCACCGGGCAGGAGGCGGTGACGGTCTCGAAGCCGTCGTCGACGTAATAGGTCTTGACGTATTGCGCGCCGAGCTCGGCGATGATGCGGCAGGCAAGCCGGAAATATTGCGCATCGCGCACCATGTTCTTGCCGACCGCGGTGATGCCCATCACGGGAATGCCGGCGCGAATCCCTGCATCCACCAGCCGGGTCATGTTGTGCACCGAGCGGGTCTCGTGTTCGCCGCCGATGAACACCTGAATACCGACGCCGGCCGCGTTCAAGCGCACGGCATCGTCCATGTCCATGGCGATCTGCTCGTCGGAGAGCTCCTCGCGCAGAATGCTCGGCCCGCCGCTCGCGCGCAGCACCATCGGCTTGCCGCAGTCGGCCGGAATGATGGAACGCAGAATGCCGCGGGTACAAAACAGCGCGTCGCACTGCGGCAAGAGCGGCACGATCGACAGATCGACGCGCTCGAGCCCCGAGGTCGGGCCCTGGAAATAGCCGTGGTCGATGGCGAGCATGACTGTGCGGCCGGATGCCGGATCGAACACGCGGGCGAGCCGGTTCTTCATGCCCCAGTCGAGCTGGTGCGAGCCTTTGAGGAAAAAGCCGGGCACGGCCTGCGGCTTGTCGGCCTGGTAGCGCTCGCCTGCTTTGTCGGCTTCCGGCATGGTAATCCTCGTTGACCGCCGGCAACGCGGGCGTTCATCGCCGCGCGTCAGTTGCGGCAGGCGCGCCTTGCGTTTACTGCTTGGGCGCCGGTTCCACCATCGGCTGCTCGGGCGCCGCCGTCGTGGAGGGCGGTGGCTCGGTAGCAGGCTGCGCCGGAGCGGGCTGTTGCGCCATCGGCTTCTTGGGAGCAGGCTTCTTGGCCACGCGCTTCTTGTGCGCGGGCTTTGCCACTTTGCGGCCGGGTGGTTCGTAATCGCCCTTGGCCATACAGCGCTTGATGAAAGCCGTGCGCTTGGCGCCGGTGAGCTTCTGGTCGTCGGCCCCGAACTTGCAGGTCTCCATCTTCTGCTTGGCGGTGAGCGCGGAGGCGGGCGTTGCCAGCATGAGCAGCGGCAACAAAAATATCATGCCTAAGATTCGCAGCATCGCTTTGGCTCCTTTGCGTTCCTTCGATCGATCACGATAGCACGGCTGCGGGCGCGTTGCGCGTCCGCCGGCTGTCGCGGCAGCCCTAGCAGCGACCATGTTGTTGTTGCAAGTGTGGCTTGCTTCCCGCTATCCTTGTGGTTCATCAGACAAAAGGGGGAACGCCGTGGCTTACTTCACCAAGTGGTATGGCTGGGTTCCTGATCTGCCGGATGCGCGCGATCATCTTTACGCCGCGCCAATGGCGGTCCTCAAGAAACTTCCGGCCAGGGTCAATCTGCAAGCAAAGTTTCCGGCGCCCTATAATCAGGGCGAACTCGGCAGCTGTACCGCCAATGCGATCGCCGCTGCGGTACAGTTCGGTCGCCGCAAGCACAAGCAGAAGCCCGACTTCATCCCGTCGCGCTTGTTCATTTATTACAATGAGCGCGCCTTGGAAGGCAGCGTCGGCACTGACAGCGGCGCGCAGATCCGCGACGGCATCAAAAGCGTGGCAAAGCAGGGCGTCTGCCCGGAGGCGACTTGGCCCTATGACATAGCCAAGTTCACGCAGAAGCCGCCGCCGAAAGCTTACCAGCAGGCCAAGAAATATCAGGTCACTTCCTACAGCCGGCTGACGCCGACACTCAATCAGCTCAAAGGCTGTTTGGCCTCCGGTTATCCGTTTGTCTTCGGCTTCACGGTTTATGAGAGCTTTGAGAGTCAGACGGTGGCAAGAACCGGCGTGATGCCGATGCCCGGACCAAAGGAGAAGGTGTTGGGCGGGCACGCGGTGCTGGCGGTCGGTTACGTTGAATCGCAGCAGCGCTTCATCGTGCGCAACTCCTGGGGCACCGACTGGGGTAAGAAGGGCTATTTCACCATGCCCTACGCTTACATCACCAACACCAACCTTGCCGACGATTTTTGGACGATCCGTTTGGTGGAGGATTAGCGCGCGGTCGCGAACGTCGGGAAGCGCGCGAGATCAATCTTTGACGGCGACGTGCAGCCTCACCTTGAAGGTGCGCGCCGGCGATGCATCGCTCTGCCAGGAGCGGCCGTAGACAAGCTGCAGCATGCAGGCGCCGGCATGTGTTGCGCGCAGACGCCAGCGGTGCTCGCCGGGCGCGCCGGGAATGATTTTTCCGGGCGCAAGGCGTTCATCGGCGACAATCTCGCATACGGAAGTGTCGATCGCCTTGACGCTCCAGCGATAGCCGGTGGTCGCGTTCTCGGGCAATCGGATTTCGATCGACTGGCCGACTGTGAGGTCGACGGTCTTGCCTGTGTCGGCTTCGGTCAGTACGGGCATGGACGCGGCTCTCCTCACCGCAACGCCGCCGCGATATTGCCGCCGTCGACGGTCGTGACGTCGGCGGTCGTTTTCAGCGCCAGCGCCTGCGCGAGGAAGGCCTGCGCCACGTCCTCGGCAATGACCTCGCGGTGCAGCAGATTGCCGCTCATATAGTCCTTCTCGGAGACGCCGCGCGCCTGCGCGCGCTGCTTGATGAAATCCTCCGTGAGCAGGCCGGAACGGATGCGGTCGGCATTGACCGCGTTGGCGCGGATGCCTTCGGCGCCATGGTCGAGCGCGTATTGCCGCACCAGGAACAACGTTGCCGCTTTCGGCAGTCCATAAGGCCCGAAATCGGCGCCCGGGTTGACCGCCTGCTTCGACACGTTGAACAGCAGGCAGCCGCCGGTGCCCTGCGCGCGCATGATCCTGACGGCGGTCTGTGCGACCTTCTGGTGCGCGAAGAAGTTCAATTCAAAGCTTTGCCGGAGAACGGCCTCGTCGACCTCGCCGATCTTGCCCTGCCAGGCGGCGCCGGCATTCGACACCGCGATGTCGACACCACCGAAAGCCGCCACCACCTGCTCGAAGGCGCTCGCGACCGAGGCGCTATCGGTAACGTCGCAAGTAATCGCCATGGCCGCGCCACCGAGTGCGGCTGCTATTTCTTGCGCGGCCTTCAGGTCGACATCGAGCAGCGCGACTTCCGCGCCGGCCTCGGCGAAGAGCTTGGCGGTCGCCGCACCGATGGTGCCAGCCGCGCCGGTAACCACCGCGACCTGGCCCTGCAACGGCAATTGCTTGGGCGGCCCGAGCTTGGCGACCTCGAGCGGCCAATATTCGCAGTCGAACATGTCGGCTTCGCTGATCGCGGCAAAGGCGCCGATCGCTTCGGCATCGCTGATCGCATCGATCGCGGTCTGCGCGATGTCGGCGGCGATGATCGCATCCCGCTTGCTGCCAGCCAGCCCGAACAGCCCGAGGCCCGGCACCAACACAACGCGCGGCGCCGGATCGTGCATCGCCGCGCTCTTCGCGCGCGCCTGATGGCGGGCAAAATAGGCCGCGTAGTCGGCAACGAATTGCTGCGCCGCCTGGCGGACGACGGCTTTGAAATCATCGAGCTTGCCCGCCTGCGGCGCAGGCACAAGCAGCGGCCATGGCTTGGTGCGGATGACATGATCCGGCGTGATCACGCCGGCATGGGCATAGCGCGCGATATCCTTGCCATTGACGAAATTCAGGATTGCCTCGCTCGTGCGAAATTCGAGAATCGGCCGCCGCCAGGCACCTTCGATCTTGTCGTCTGCCACGCTGCAGGCGCCGCGGACGATCGGCGCCACCTCGCTTGCTGAAGCGAGTTGCGGCGGCAATGTCGCGCTTGCGAACACCGCTTTGCGTCCGTGCCGCAGCCGCGTCTCGGCGAGCGAGACCATCTCGATCATGTGCTCGTAGGATTCGCGCGCCGTCTCGCCGAAGGTGAACAGGCCGTGCTTGTCGAGGATCAGGCCTTCGACCTGCGGGTCCCGCTCGAATACTGCGGCGGCTTCTTTGGCGAGCCCGAAGCCGGGCATACGGTAGGGCACGAAACCCACGCGTGTCCCATAAACCTCGCCGCACAATTCCTCGCTGTTCGGCTGGTCGATCAGACTGAGCACTGCCGTAGCGTGCGTGTGATCGACGAATTTTGCCGGCAGGAAAGCGTGCAGCAGCAATTCGACCGAGGGCGAGGGCGCCAGCGGATCGATGAGGAACGCCCGCTGCACGCGCGCCATCTCGTCGTCGCTAAGCTGCACGCGCGCGCGCAAGGCGCGCAACGGCTCGATCAGCACCGCCGGCATGCCGGCCGGCTCGATCTCGCCCATGTCGGCGCCCGAGCCTTTCACCCGCAGCGCCGCCACCTCGCGGCCGGCAAGGTCGCGCGCCTGCGCTTTCAGCGAGGTATTGCCGCCGCCATGCAGCACCAGCCTCGGATCGCTGCCGATGAGGCGTGTCGAGTAGACCCGCAGCGCCAAGTCGGCATTGATACCTGCCTTGGCGTAGCAATCCACGGCCGCCGTGGCGGCGCAATCGTTCCACTGACTTTCCATGCCTCACTACTGCTGATCGCTAAGTATCACTCTTTCGACGGCGAACTTCCGATTCAAGCGCCGCGTAATGACTTCGCAATTCCATTCGACGTCGCTCCATGCGCAGGCGCAAAGTGTAAGCGACGGCGTCGTCACGAATTGCTTCGATCCAGTCGAAAAATCCGACCAGCACGACAAGACCTGAAATCGGGTCAAAGGTGAGGCCGAAAAAACCCGCCGCGGTGAGGAACGTGCCACGCGCGATTTTTCGCGAGCGTTTGGCCTCCTCGGCATCAGAATCGATCTGCGCTTCGCAAGTCGCGATTTCTATTTCGAGAAGATGAATCTCACTCTGGAGCTCGACATCAGAGAGCGCCCCAAGATCGAGCTCCGCTGCCATTAGCCGCCTTGTTTCCGCTTCCGTTCAATCAAGCCATCGATTTCTTCGCTCAGTGTCCGAACGCGTGCATGAAGATCCGCATATTGCGCACGCAAGGCTTCAGTTTCCGACCGTTGCCGGTGGCGATATACGAGCATGCCGGCACCGAATCCCAGCGTCAAAAAGCCCAGCGCCAGGAACACCGCATTCCAATGTTGCGGCCATTGGTCATGGTCTGGCCTTGCCCGGAAAACGAGGGCAATCCCAAAAACGGCGACTAGGAGGATGAGCTCAATTAAATCCTGCCATGCCCGCCTTGGCACCGGCTCGCGCCTGCCGTGCTCTCCTGCCTCGATATGCTGGTTGAGTTGTGTCATGCCACGCCTCGATGGGTATCGGACTACGCGCTAGCCCTTGTCCCCCAGCAGGCGTTTGGCCCACCAGCCGCGCCTGGGCGTGCGGCTCTCCTCGCTGCTGGTCGAAGAGATGATTGGTGTCGGCGGCGGCGCGGCCGGCGCCGGCGCGGTTTCGCCGTAAGAGAAAGATGCCGGTTCCCGGACGGTCGAGCGATGGCGCGGCTGCGCTTCGGCTTCGGCCGGCTCGGCCGCCGGCGGGTTGGGCGGCGGCGAAGAGGAATATTCAGTCGGCGGGGTGTAGGTTGGCGCGCTTTCAAGCGTAGACGCCGTGGTTTCTTCGGAAGGCGGCCGGTCGAGATCTTCCACCGCGTGCTGCAACTCGGGTTCCGGCGGCGAGCCACCGGTTTCGACCGTGGTCATCTCGCCGTTCTCCGCTTCTTCGGCGTCGAACGCATGAACTTCGCGTGGAGCAAATGGCGCCTCACCGTTGCGCCCTTGCCGATTGCGGCGTCCGCCGCGCCGTCCGCGGCGGCGGCGACGGCCCTCGCGATGCTCGCCGGCTTCGCCTGTCAGCGCCACGCCCTGATGCGGCTCGGCGGCCAAGCCTTCGCCTTCGGAGCCGCCGTTGTGGTCTTCGTGAACGACGGCGTGCTCGGCAATGGTCTCGTGCGTAAAGGCGCCAGCCTCGTGCGGCTCGCGCCCTTCGCCGCCGCGCCCGCGTCCGCGCCGCCGGCGCCGGCGGCGATAACCGCCTTCGCCCTCGCCGTCGCCTGACGGCTCAACCCGCGCAGTCTCGCCCTGTGCAGGCGCCTCGTATTCGCCTTCCTCCTCTTTCTCCGCCTCGGTGTCGATTTCTTCTTCCTCCTCGACCGGGGCCAGTGCGTGCTGCTGCGCGGCGGCAGCCAGGCTCTGCGCCGCCTCCAGCGTGTGCACCTGCTCGCCGCGGTCGATGATGTAGGACTGCTGGCCGGTCACCGTCGCGTCGGCCGACACGGTGATGCTGATACGGAAGCGCTCTTCCAGTTCACGCAAATGCGCGCGCTTGTGATTGAGCACATAGAGCGCCACTTCCGCGCGCGTGCGCACGATCAGATTGTGGGTGGCGCCCTTGATCAGCATTTCCTCAAGCGCGCGCAAGAGCTGCAAGGCCACCGACGACACCGAGCGCACATGACCGGAGCCGCCGCAGACCGGGCATTTCTCGGTCGAAGACTCCAGCACCGAGGTGCGGATGCGTTGGCGCGACATCTCCAACAGGCCGAAATGCGAGATGCGGCCGACCTGGATGCGGGCGCGGTCGTGCTTGAGCGACTCCTTCAGCCGCCGCTCCACCGTGCGGTTGTTGCGGCTCTCGTCCATGTCGATGAAGTCGATGACGATCAAGCCGGCAAGATCGCGCAAGCGCAGCTGGCGGGCGATCTCCTCGGCGGCTTCGCAATTGGTCTTGAGCGCGGTGTCCTCGATATGGTGCTCGCGGGTCGCGCGCCCCGAGTTCACGTCGATTGCCACCAAGGCTTCGGCTTGGTTGATCACGATGTAGCCGCCCGAGCGCAGCTGCACCACCGGGGTGAACATGGCGTCGAGCTGGCTCTCGACCGCGTAACGGGTGAAGATCGGCTGCGTGTCCTTGTAGGGCTTCACGTATTTGGCATGACTCGGCATGAGCATGCGCATGAAGTCCTTGGCCTCTTTATAGGCCTCGTCGCCGCCGACGATGATCTCGTCGATGTCCTTGTTGTAGAGGTCGCGGATCGAGCGCTTGGTGAGCGAACCTTCCTCGTAGACCAGCTTGGGCGCGGTCGATTTGAGCGTGAGGTCGCGCACGGTCTCCCACAGCCGCAGCAGGTATTCGAAATCGCGCTTGACTTCGGTCTTGGTGCGGCTGGCGCCGGCGGTGCGCAGGATCACGCCCATGCCCTCCGGCACGTCGAGCTCCTGGGCGATTTCCTTGAGCCGCCCGCGATCCTCAGCCGACGTGATTTTGCGGGAAATGCCGCCGCCGCGCGCCGTGTTGGGCATCAACACCGAATAGCGGCCGGCGAGCGAGAGATAGGTGGTGAGCGCAGCGCCTTTTGAGCCGCGTTCCTCCTTGACCACCTGGACCAACATGACCTGGCGGCGCTTGATCACCTCCTGAATCTTGTACTGGCGGCGGAAGCGCGGCAGGCGCTCCTGCACTTCCTCCAAGGCATCGGCGCCGCCGACCGACTCCACGGATTCTTCTTCTTCGCCGTTTTCCTCGCCGCCGTTGACCTCTTCGCCAGGCGCGGTGGGAACCTCAGCGTCGCCCGGAGCTTCCGCGGATAATTCGCTCTCGCCTGCGAATTCGGCAGGAACTGCGCCTTCGGCTTCGCTTGCGGCTTCCTCCTCGCCGGTCACTTCGGCCGTGCTCTCGGCGGCCGAGTTCAGCTCGGTGCTTACGAAAGGTCGAGGGCTCTCCGTCTCGCCACTCACGGCGCTTTCAACCTTTTCCGCTGCTTCCGGAGCAGCGGCGCTTTCGGCCCGCGCAACGGGCTCGGAAACCGGCTGTGTCGTTGCTTCTTTCGGAGGAATCTCAGCGGCTTCGCGCACCAGCTGTTCGGCTTCACGCTCCGCGGAGGGTGTGGTGCCCGCCATCACGGCGGCGGTGTCGGCCACTTCCTCAGAGATAGGCTCACCGGCTGGGGATTCGCTGGTTGGCCGCTCGGTTGCCTCAATCGCCGGCTCTTCGGGCTCCTCGGCAGCGATCGGCTCGCTGCGTCGCGCCTCAGCGTGACGCTCGGCGCCGCGATTGCGGTGCCGATGGCGATTGCGGCGGCCGGCGCGGTGATCGGCATCGGCATCGGCGGCGCGGTCGGCGCGCTCTTCCTCGGCGATCAGCGCTTGCCGGTCGGCGATCGGGATCTGGTAGTAGTCGGGATGGATTTCGGAGAACGCCAGGAAGCCGTGCCGGTTGCCGCCGTAATCGACGAACGCCGCCTGCAGCGACGGTTCGACCCGGGTGACCTTGGCGAGATAGATGTTACCGCGCAGTTGCTTGCGGTTGGCGCTTTCGAAGTCGAATTCCTCGACGCGATTGCCGCGCAAAACCACGACCCGGGTCTCCTCCGGGTGGGTCGCGTCGATCAGCATTTTGTTGGACATATGCAAATCTCACTGGGGCAGGCCGGCCCGCGCGCTCGCGCCATTTCAAAAGCGCAAGACCGGCGGGGGCTGCCGGATGGGTGTGGAAAGGATGGGGCGCGCGTTCACACGCGGCGCGGTCCGCAACAATCGGTGCCGCCACGATCCTGTCGCGACAGCTTTGGACCTTGATTTGCCGTTGCTGCAAGGTTTGCAGCATGAATTTGCGACCCGTGTATTGCGGCCGCGCTCTAAGGCGCCGCCAGGGTTTCTTGTTGCTTCCGGTTGATGACGCGCGGCGAACCACGCGGTGATCCGGGTGTCTAAGGGTTTCGGCTCATGCCGCCGTCCGTTCCGCCCGGCTTCCTCGAGGGGGCGATCCTGGGACCGGCGGGCCGGGGCCCGAACGCGGCACATCCGGAACTTAAACCGTAAGCGCACTTTACATACGGCCCTGTGTGCATGATGGCAAGGGAGCCGATGCAGCCTGGCAACACCCGCTCAGCAAGTGGCAATCCTGCTTAACTTCCGTTAACCGAAGCGGGCCTAATGGGTTAAATTCGATCGAAAGGGTTGGATTCGTGACGAATCGCGTGCTTGCCATCGCCGGTATCGTGACGGCGGTCATGCTTGGTGCCGCGGGCGCCATGGCAGAGGGGCCGGCGGGTAGCCGTGTCCCGGTGCCGCCGGTTAAACCCGAATCGTATCCGGTGGCGAGCGACGTGCGGGTCGGCGGCGATGCCAATCAAACCCGTTTTGTGATGGATTTCGATCGGCCCGTCGATCTTGCCGCCTTCACCCTCGCCGATCCCTATCGCGTAGTAATCGATCTGCCGCAGGTGGTGTTCAAGCTGCACGGCGCCGGCGATAAGGGGCGGGGACTGGTGAAGGCGTTCCGCTACGGCCTAATCATGCGCGGCGGCTCGCGCATCGTGATCGACACCACCGGGCCGGTGCACGTGGACAAGGCCTTCGTTGTCGACCCGGCCGAAGGCGAGCCCGCGCGCATGGTGATCGACTTAAGCTCGGTCGACCGGGAGACCTTCCTGCACAACATGTCGGCGCAGGAACAATCGATGCACATTAAGGCGGCCAGGACCAGCGTCAGCACCGAGCCTGACACCGGCAGCGACCCGCGGCCGCTAATCGTGATCGATCCTGGCCATGGCGGCATCGATTCGGGCACTAAGTCCTATAACGGCAAATACGATGAAAAAGACATCGTGCTCGCCTTCGGCCTGGCGTTGCGTGACAAGCTCTTGAAATCCGGCAGGTACCGGGTGGCGATGACGCGCACCGACGATACCTTCATTCCACTCACCGAGCGCACGCGCTTTGCGCGCGTCCGCAAGGCCTCGCTGTTCATTTCGATTCATGCCGACTCGCTGCCGCGCAGGGAGGGACTGGCGGACGGTGCCTCCGTCTATACGCTATCTGAGCACGCCTCCGACGCGGAAGCTGCCCGCCTCGCGGAAACCGAAAACAAATCCGATGTCATCGCCGGCGTCGATCTCAGCGCCGAGCCGAACGATGTCGCCAATATTCTGATCGATCTCGCCCAGCGCGAAACCAAGGTGTTCTCCCAGCAATTCGCCCGTACCCTGGTCAGCGACCTGAAGCCGACGACCCGGCTGCATCTGCATCCGGTCAAATCGGCCGGCTTCATCGTGCTCAAATCGCCCGATGTTCCCTCCGTGCTGGTAGAGCTCGGCTACATGTCGACCAAATCGGATCTGCAAAACCTGCTTTCGCCGGCTTGGCGGTTGCGGACCGCCGATTCGATGGTGGAGGCGGTGGACGCATTTTTTGCCCCGCGCTTGGCCGGGGATGGGTCCGTCGTGAAATGAGCCAACGGCCTCAGTTTCAACATAAAACCGGGCGACCACAGCCTGCCTTTGCAGCCCGGGCGGGCGGTGTCGGGGCCCGCGGCGCGGCCGTGAAACGTCTGCCACATTCGCAGCTCAAGATGCTGGCAACGGGCTGCCAGCCGGCCGGGGCTATTTGCTGATGAAGCTGATCCTGCGTTTCTTCGGCTTTCTCTTTGCGGCGGGCACCATCCTATTTGTGGTGGGCGTCGCCGCGGTCGCCGGTTTGCTCTGGCACTTCTCCAAGGACCTGCCGGACTATTCCCAGTTGCAGGATTACGAGCCGCCGGTGATGACGCGGGTGCACGCGGCCGACGGCTCGCTGCTCGCCGAGTTCGCCCGCGAGCGCCGGCTCTACATTCCAATCCAGGCGGTGCCGAAACGGGTGATCAACGCCTTCCTCGCCGCCGAGGACAAGAATTTCTACGAGCATGGCGGCCTCGATTTTGTCGGCATCGCGCGCGCGGCGGCGAGCTATGTCGAGAATTACGGCTCCAACCGCCACCCACAGGGCGCTTCGACCATTACTCAACAAGTTGCCAAGAACTTCTTGTTATCAAACGAAGTTTCATTCACGCGCAAGATCAAGGAGGCGCTGCTGGCGCTGAAGATCGAGCGCGCTTATTCCAAGGACAAGATCCTCGAGCTTTACTTGAACGAAATCTATCTCGGTCTCGGCGCCTACGGCATCGCCGCCGCTTCGCTGACCTATTTCGACAAATCGGTCAACGAGTTGACCATCGCCGACGCCGCCTATCTTGCGGCCCTGCCCAAGGCGCCGAACAACTATAACCCCTTCCGGCAAAAAGATCGCGCCCTTGAACGGCGAAATTGGGTGATCGATCAAATGGTTCAGGACGGTTTTGTAAGTCCTGCCGACGGTGAAAAGGCCAAGCGCCAGCTGCTCGGCGTGACCCTGAAGGCAACCAGCGCCCATATCTTCAACGCGGAATATTTTACCGAAGAAGTGCGCCGCGAACTCTACGAGCGTTACGGCGAGAAGAAGCTCTACGAAGGCGGGCTGTCGGTTCGCACCACGCTCGACACCAAGCTGCAGGCGCTGGCGCGCAGGACTCTCAGTGAAGGGCTCGTGCATTATGATGAGGTGCATGGCTGGCGCGGCCCGATTACCAAAATCGCTATTTCCGGCGATTGGGGCGTCAAACTCGCCGACGTCAAGTCGCTGTCGGACGTTGCGCCCTGGCGCATGGCGGTGGTGCTGGAAAGCAACGACCAATCCGCCCGCATCGGCCTGCAGCCGACGCGCGAGCCGGGTGGCTTTGTCAGCAAGGATCGCGTCATTGGCGCGGTACCCCTGGATGGCGTGAAATGGGCCAAGGTCAAGGGGCGCCCGCCGTCCAAAGTCAGCCAGGTTCTGGAGCCGGGCGATGTGATTTATGTGTCGCCGTCGGACACCCAAGGGCAGTACCATCTGCAGCAGGTGCCGGAGGTCTCCGGCGCCATGGTGGTCGAGGATCCTCTGACCGGCCGCGTGCTCGCCATGGTCGGCGGCTTTTCCTACGACCAGAGCCAATTCAATCGCGCAACGCAAGCGCTGCGCCAGCCCGGCTCCTCATTCAAGCCGATCGTCTACGCCGCCGCCCTCGACAACGGCTATACGCCTTCGTCCATCGTGCTCGATGCTCCGCTTGAAATCGATCAGGGGCCCGGTCTCGGCACCTGGAAACCGGAAAACTACGAGCACAATTTCTACGGCCCATCGACGCTGCGCTTCGGCCTCGAGCATTCGCGCAACGTCATGACGGTGCGATTGGCGCAGGACATCGGCATGCCGCTGATCGCGGATTATGCCAAGCGGTTCGGCGTCTATGACAGCCTGCCGCCCTACTTGTCTTTCTCGCTGGGCGCCGGCGAAACGACCCTGCTGCGCATGGTGACCGCTTATTCGATGATCGACAACAGCGGCCGGCGTATCAATCCGACACTGATCGACCGCATTCAGGATCGTTACGGTCACACCGTCTATCGCCACGACCAGCGTGAATGCATCGGCTGCGACGCCAAGAAGTGGCAGAACCAGCCCGAGCCCTCGCTGATCGACCGGCGTGAGCAGGTGCTCGATCCAATGACCGCCTATCAGATCACCTCGATGATGGAGGGCGTGGTTCAGCGCGGCACCGCGGCAGGCGTCGGCTTCGCCAAAGAGGTCGGCAAGCCGGTGGCCGGCAAGACCGGCACCACCAGCGACTATAAGGACGCCTGGTTCATCGGCTTCACCCCCGATCTCGCGGTCGGCGTCTATATCGGCTTCGACAAGCCGAAATCGCTTGGGCGGGGCATGACCGGTGGTCATGTCGCGGCGCCGGTGGTGAAGAATTTCATGAAAGTCGCCCTTGCCGACAAGCCGGCGATGCCGTTCCGCGTGCCGCCCGGCATCAAGCTCGTGCGCGTCGACCTTAAGACCGGCCTGCGCGCCGGCCCCGGTAGCCAGCGGGTGATCCTGGAAGCCTTCAAGCCGGGGACCGCGCCGCCCGACGGCGGTTCGGTGATCGGTTATGGCGACGCCGGCGGCCAATCCTACGGTGGAGGCGTGCCGCCCGATGCCGCCCGGGCCGTGCGCTCGGGGACCGGCGGGCTTTACTGACGCCGATCACAACAAAGACCCCGCCGGTATTAGCCGTCGGGGTCTTTTCACTTCGCCGCCCGCCTGGGCCGTCAGCTACGCCGCCTTACGATTGACGTTGCTCTCGGCAAGCGAGGTGAGCTTGCTGTCCGCGGCTTTCTCCTCATCGAGGTTCTGCTGCAGCAGCGAGGCGCAATCGGAGCGTCCAAGCTGCTTGGCCCAGGCGACCAGCGTTCCGTAGCGGGTCATCTCGTAGTGCTCGACCGCCTGCGCGGCAGCGATCAACGCGGCGTCGAGCACCATCTTGTCTTCTACTTCGCCCGCGACGTCGTTGGCCTCTTCAATGATGCCGTCAATCGCCGGACAGTCGACGCCTTGCGCCTCGACGCCATGCAACTTGAAGACCTGCTCGAGCCTCTTCACGTGATTCTTGGTCTCGCCGAGGTGTGTCTGGAAGCCTTGCTTCAGGCGGGGATCGGTCGATTTTTCGATCATTTCCGGCAGCGCCTGCACGATCTGCTTTTCGGCATAGTAGATGTCGCGCAGGGTATGCACGAAAAGGTCGTTGAACGTCTTTATGTCTTTGCTGAAGAATCCCATAATCGGCCTCTTTCTCTTGGTTGTTCTGAGAGCGTTTCGCTCGATGGTGACAATTCTTGGCCGGGTTGGTTGTTCCTGTTCCATGGCAATCCGCTGATCCGGGTTGCGCGACAAGTTCCGGAACGCTACATCCGGAACAAGGTCATCACTGGATCGAACCGATGCGTGCGGAAACAGAAAGCCTTGTCGAAGAGATCAAGCAGTCGCTGCGGCTGCTGAGGAGGCATCTTTGACGTCGACACCGCGCAGCGCCGCCTGGCCGAGCTGAACAAAGAGGCCGAGGATCCGAGCCTGTGGAACGACCAGGCGCGCGCGCAGCGCGTGATGCGCGAACGCGACGTGCTGGAAGACCGGCTCACGGCCATCGGACGCATCGAGCAGGAACTCGACGATCAGCTCACCATGATCGAGCTGGGTGAATCCGAAAAGGATGAGAAGACCGTCGCCGAGGCCGAGGTGGCCCTGCAAAAGCTGAAGGCCGAAGTGGCCCGGCGCGAATTGGAAGCGTTGCTTTCGGGCGAGGCCGACGCCAACGACTGCTACCTAGAAGTGCATGCCGGCGCCGGCGGCACCGAAAGCCAGGACTGGGCCAATATGCTGATGCGCATGTATGTGCGCTGGGCCGAGCAGCACGGCTACAAGGTCGACTGGATCGAGGAGACCGAAGGCGAGGGCGCCGGGATCAAGTCGGCGACCGTGATGGTCAAGGGCCTCAACGCCTATGGTTGGCTCAAGAGCGAGAACGGCGTGCACCGTCTGGTGCGCATCTCGCCGTTCGACGCCAATGCGCGCCGCCATACCTCCTTCGCCAGCGTTACCGTCTATCCGGTGGTCGACGACCGCATCAAGATCGACATCAACGAGAACGACGTGCGCGTAGACGTGATGCGCTCAGGTGGCGCCGGCGGCCAGCACGTCAACAAGACCGAGTCGGCGGTCCGCCTCACCCACATCCCGACCAATATCGTGGTGAAGTCGCAGAGCGACCGCTCGCAGCACCGCAACCGCGCCATGGCCTGGGACATGTTACGCGCGAAGCTGTTTGAACTCGAAATGAAGAAACGTGAGGCGCAGGCCGCCGCCGAGCAGGCCGCCAAGACCGATATCGGCTGGGGCCACCAGATCCGCTCCTATGTGCTGCAGCCCTATCAGATGGTGAAGGACCTGCGCACCGGCGTATCGACTTCAAATACCGGCGCGGTGCTCGACGGCGATCTCGACGAGTTCATGCAGGCAGCGCTCGCGCAGAAGGCGTTCGGCGGCGAGCCGGTGGAGATCGAGGACGTGGAGTAGCTGCCGCGCTACAGCGCGCTGCCCAGCCTGATGCCGGCGCGCAGGAATTTCTGCGGATCGACCGGCTCCCCGTTGATGCGGGTTTCGTAATGCAGATGCGGTCCGGTGGAGCGGCCGGTCGAGCCGATCTCGCCGATGACTTGGCCGACGTGGACCTTTTGTCCGACCTTCACATCGATTTCCGAGAGGTGGCCGTAGCGCGTGGCGAGGCCGTTGCCGTGATCGATCTGCACCATGCGGCCATAGCCGCCCTCCCAGCCGGCGATGGTCACCTTGCCATCGGCTGTGGCGTGCACCGGTTCGCCGATTTCGCCGCGCAGGTCGACGCCGGTATGCATGGCGGGCCGGCCGAGGAAGGGGTCTAGGCGCACGCCGAAAGGCGAGCTCATGTCGATCTCGCCGGTCACCGGCTTGCGCACCGGGACGGTGGCTAAAGTATGCGCGTATTTGCCGACCTCGCTGCGCGCGACATTGACGTGGAAAAGCCGGCGTTCGAAAGCGCTGGCGTTCGCCGCCGGTAGCTTCACCGGCACGAATGGGCCGCCGACGCCGCTGGGTCTGGTCTTGGCCGGATTGATACCGAGATCGGCGAGAACGCTGCGCATACGGCGCGCCTTACCGTCGTAGCGTTCCTCGAGACGCGTGAGCGTCGCCGTCTGCTGAGTTTCGATCCTGTCAAGCGCCAGCGAAATTCGATTGAGCATGCCTTCGATTCCGCCCGGGTTGCTTTCGCTGACAATACGTGTCGGGCGTGTCGGTGGTTCGCGCGACTCAAGCCGGGCATCGCGATCGGGCGGCGGGATGAAGATGACGGTATCGCTGATCGGCGCTGGCTTTGCCTGCTCGCTCGCCGGCGGTTGCGCCGCCACCTCGTGCGGGGCCTCGATCGAGCCGGTGGTCAAGAGGTCGCTGGCGAGTGTCGAGGTGCGCGATTCAAGCGTGGTCAGCCGCTCCATGAGCGCATCGACCTTTTTCTCGAACTGATCCTGGTCGAGCAATTGCCGGCTGGTGATGCGGTCGACCTGCGCGCGCAAATCGGCGATGCGGTCCTCATAGGCCAATTTCATCTGCGTCTGGCGCTCGATCAAACGCGTGAGCACGTCCTCGCGGAAGGCAAAATAGGTTCCGGTGCCGACAGTCCAAGTGGCCATGCTTACAATCGTGCCGACGACGATCCAAAACAACACCGGCCCGATGCGTACCAAGCGGCCGGCGTGCACCAGCATGTAATCGGAGCGGCTGCGCTGCAGGTGACGGGAAACGGTGGCCGCCGATTGCGAGCGCCCCATCCCGGGGCGGGCGGGTGGAACGGCATGTTTGCGGTGAGCGCTGGACGGATGCGACATAAACGCTTCCCAAGCCAGTCCGGCCAGGTAGGGCCAGAAAAATCAGTCCGTCCTTATCAGCCGGTTATGGTTAAGAAAGAGGAAATCCGCCGCTCCAGGCGGTCCGATCGAGGCAAAACTCTACGATTTGAGGGCCGTTGCGCTTTCAAGCACCTCCTCGGCATGACCGGGAACGGAAACCTTCGGCCAGATGCGGACGATGCGGCCTTGGCCGTCGATCAGGAAGGTCTTGCGCATGACGCCCATATATTTGCGTCCATACATCGATTTTTCGCCCCAAGCCCCGTAGGCTTCCAGCATCTTCTTGGCTTCGTCGGAGGCGAGCGCGATCTTCAGCTTGTGTTTGGCCTTGAATTTGTCCTGTGCCTTAATCGAATCGGCGGAGACGCCGAGGATTTCGGTGCCCGTCTTGGCGAAGGCGGCGCGCAGGCCGGAGAATGCGATGGCTTCCTTGGTGCATCCTGGCGTGTCGGCTTTCGGGTAGAAATAGAGGACGAGATTGCGACCTTTGAAATCCTTGAGCGATACCGTGCCGGCGCCATCGCGCGGCAATGTAAATGCAGGCGCCTTCATCCCCGCAACAAGCTCTTCTGCCATGTGCCTTCCTTTCGGCGCTTTCCCCGGGTCAATGTCCCGGACTGCCATGTGCGTTGGGTGGACGCAATTGGCCCCTCGATCTCGTCCCGCGGTTTATGATCGGCGAGGGGCCGGTCGAATGGACGAAACATGCGATGCGGCGGACGGGGGCGCCCCCTAGGGCATGACAGGCAGACCGACCAGACACAAGATCAGACCTCATCACGCGCACCACCCCGCGTCGGCCGCCGGCCGAACGCCGCATCGCGCCGCCGTGGTGCGCGCTCTACTGCCGCAGCGATCCAGGTTCCTGCAGCGCGCCCTTGCCGCGCTGGCGAGGTTCCAGAGGCGCCGGCTGGTGCGCCGAATATTCTGGGGCTCGGCCGCCACATTGGCCGTCATCGCGCTGGCCGCGTTCGGTCTGTGGTGGCGGCTTTCCAGCGGCCCGATCGAGCTCGACGTGGTGACGCCGTGGTTGAAGGCGGCGATCGAGGAGAATTTCGGCGGCAAGCACACGGTCGAGGTCGGCGGCACTCAGCTCGAGCGCGACGAAAACGGTCGCACCTCGTTGCGCTTGCGGGACATCGTGGTGCGCGACGCCGACGGTACCGTCGTGGCAAGCGCGCCGAAAGCGGAAGTCGGCTTGTCCGGTCTGAGCCTGCTGCGCGGTGAAGTGCGTGCGCAAAGCCTCAACCTCGTAGGCGCCGAGATGGCGGTGCGGATCGAGACGGACGGCAGCGTTACCGTCTTCGCCGGCGCCGACAAGCGGCCGATCGCCACGGCTGCGCCGAGCACCGCGCCGGTCGCGGCGGCTCCGGCCTCCGATAACGCGTCGGCGCCCGCAGCATTGCGAGCGGGCTTTGAGAACATTGCTGGCTTGCTCGCCTGGATCGACGGCCTTGGCGCCACCGGCCTCGATGGCCATGACCTGCGGGAGCTTGGCCTCAAGAACGGTAATCTCAGCGTCGATGATAAGCGCAACGGCAAGCGTTGGACCTTCAATCGCATCAATGTGAGCCTGATGCGCCCGAAACAGGGCGGCATCATTTTTCGCGTCGCTTCCGACGATCCCAAGCGACCCTGGGTGTTGAACGCAGCCATGCGCCCGTTGGGCGGCGGCGTGCGGGCAGTCGGCATCGAAGCGCGCAAGGTTTCCATCCGCGATCTGCTGCTGGCCTCGCGTCTCGACGAGGGCAATATTGAAGCCGACCTGCCTTTATCGGCGAGCATCCGCGCAGAGATCGCCGCCGATGGCACGCCCAATGTCATGCAGGGCCAATTGATCGCGGAAGCCGGCAGCATAATCGATCATGCATCGGAAGGTTTTAGCCTGCACATCGAACGCGCCGACATCCGCTTCGATTGGGAGGCCTCGCGACACGCGCTGATCGTACCATTCCAAATTCGCGCCGAGGGCAATCAATTCACCATGCGCGCCACGCTGACTGCGCCGGCCGACCGCAGCGGCGTCTGGCAGCTGAGCGCAACGCGCAGCGATCCGGTGATCGATCCGGTCATTCTTGGTCCTGCTGGCGAGCCTGGCGATGAGGGATTCGCTCTCAACCGCGCGGTCGTGCAGGCGCGTATCGACACCGAGCACAAACGCATCGAGCTCGATCAGGGCGACTTCAGTCGTGTCGATACGCGGCCTTCGCACAATATCGGCGTTGCCGTGACTGGAAGCCTCGACTTTTCGGGTAGCGAGCCGCATCTCGCCTTTGGCGTCGCCGGCACTCGCATGCCGGTGTCTTTGATGAAGCGCTTGTGGCCCGAATTTGCCGCAAGGGGTGTGCACGCCTGGGTCGATGAGCATGTAACCGGCGGCACCTTGGAACGAGCCGTCATCGCCGGCAATGCGCCGCTGTCTCAATTCAAATCCAACGGCCCGCCGATGGCGGAAGAGGGCCTGTCGATCGACATGGAATCGAGTGGCACAACCCTACAGCCGATCCGTTCCCTGCCGGCCATTCGCGACGCCGATCTCACCGTTCACATCACCGGACACACCGCTAATGTTAGCCTCGGTCGTGGCACCGTCGAAGTTGCGCCGGGGCGCAAACTCAGCATCACCGACGGCATGTTCGAGGTTCCGGACACGCATCCGAAAACGGCGCCGGCGCAGGCTCACTTCCGCATCGACGGCTCGGTGCCGGCGGCGGCCACGCTGCTGCAGAGCGAGGCGTTGCGCAAGGACAGCGAAGGCCTTTCGCTCGATCCCACTACCAGCCGCGGCACTGTCACGGCCAAGGTCCAGGTCAATCTTTTTGTCGGGCGCGAGATTCCGAAGAATTCCGCCACCTACAGCATCGCCGCCGAACTGACCAATTTTGCCGCCGACCATATGCTGGCCGGCCAGAAAGTCGAAGCATCGTTGCTCAAGGTCGACGCCGGTCCCACGGGCTATGAGATCAAGGGCAACGTCAAGATCAACGGGACGCCTGCCGCGCTCGATTTCAGCAAGAGCAAGGATCAGCCTGATGGCGTTTTGCGGCTGCAGGCCAATGTCGATGAAGCCGCGCGCAAGCGGCTCGGCATCGATTTTGGCGGCAGCGTCACCGGCACGATCCCGGTGACGCTTACCGGCAATGTCGGCGCCGAGGACAAGGACGAGCGCTTCAATGTGCAAGCCGATCTGACGCCCGTGAAGATCGACAATCTGCTGCCGGGCTGGGTGAAACCGGCAGGCAAACGCGTGGTCGCCAACTACACGCTGATCAAAGCGGACAATTCGATCCGCTTTGACGATCTTTCGATCGACGGCCACGGCATCGCGGTCAAGGGCACGATTGAATTTAACGGCTCGAACGATATTGAATCGGCGAATTTCCTAGTATTCAGCCTGTCGGCTGGCGATAAAGTTTCGCTGAAAGCCAATCGCAGCAGCGACGGCGTCATGCACGTCGCCATGCGCGGCGATGTCTTTGACGGCACCAAATTCGTCAAGACGGTGCTGGGGGGCGTGACGCCCGAAAAGTCAAAGCGTAACTCCAATGAAGGCGACCTCGATCTCGACATCAAGATCGGCACGGTGCTGGGTTACAACGGCGAAACACTGCGCGGGTTGAATCTGCAATTGGGGCGGCGGAGCGGACACATCCGCAGCTTTCAGATGAACGCCAAGATCGGTCGTGACGCGCCGCTCAACGGCGATCTACGCGTGCGGGCGAGCGACAATCACCAGGTCGTCTATTTCGAGACCAATGACGCCGGGGCGCTGTTCCGATTCACCGACATGTATCCGCGCATGTTCGGCGGGCAGATGTGGCTGGCCATGGATCCGCCGAGCCCGGAGCCCGCGCCGCAGGTCGGTACACTCTATATCCACAATTTCGTCGTTCGCGGCGAGCCCTCGCTCGAGCGTGTCGTGGCGGGCGCGCCCGGACAGGCGGCCGGCACCGTTGACTTTACCGAGATGCACGCCGATTTCACCCGCACGCCCGGCCGCGTGTCGGTGCGCGATGGGATCGTGCGCGGTCCGGCCGTCGGCGTCACCATGGAAGGACAGATCAACTACGCGCGCAATGACGTCCATTTGCGCGGGACATTCGTTCCGTTCTACGGCCTCAACAACATGTTCGGGCAAATCCCGATCGTCGGACTGTTCCTCGGCGGCGGCAGCAACGAGGGCCTGCTCGGCATCACCTATGAGGCGGTGGGCCCGCCGGGCGCGCCGCGCATTACGGTCAATCCGGTGACGGCGATCACGCCCGGCCTGCTGCGCAAGTTCATTCCCTCGCCGGGCGCCTTCGATCCGAATTTCGTGCCGGCCTCACGCTGAGTGTGCTACATCGGCCGCAGCAACACATGTCGCTTCTTGCCGAGCGACAGCTTGATCACGCCGTCGGGCGTAATGTCCCCCTCGCCGATCAGGTGTTTGTCGCTGGTGACACGCTCTTCATTGACCGCGACCGCATGGTTGGCGATGGCTCGGCGGACTTCGCCGTTCGATGTCGCCAGCCCGGCGATCACGAAGGCATTGAGCACGCCAAGACCGCTCGCGATTTCCGCGCGCGCGACGGTAACGCTCGGCAGCGCGAGTGAGGTGGTGCCTTCCTCGAAAGTGCGGCGCGCGGTATCGGCGGCTTGGTCGGCGGCCTCGCGCCCGTGCACGAGGGCAGTCGCTTCGGTGGCGAGTACTTTCTTCGCCTCGTTGATCTCAGCGCCTTTCAGCGCGGAGAGACGCGCGATCTCGTCGAGCGGCAGCACCGTGAACAGCTTGAGGAAGCGCGCCACGTCGCCGTCCTCGGTGTTGCGCCAGTACTGCCAGTAGTCATAGGGGCTCACCATGTCGGCATTGAGCCAGACCGCGCCGGCCGCAGTCTTGCCCATCTTGGCGCCGGAGGAAGTGGTGATCAGCGGCGAGGTGAGCGCGAAGAGCTGTGCGTTCAGCATGCGGCGGCCGAGGTCGATGCCGTTGACGATATTGCCCCACTGATCCGAGCCGCCCATTTGCAGCACGCAGTTGTAGCGCTGAAAGAGCTCGACGAAATCGTAGGCCTGCAGCACCATGTAGTTGAATTCGAGGAACGACAGTTCCTGCTGGCGGTCGAGCCGCAGTTTGACCGAATCGAAAGACAGCATGCGGTTGACCGAGAAGTGCCGACCGATGTCGCGCAGGAAATCGATGTAGTTGAGGCTGTTCAGCCATTCTGCATTGTTGGCCATGACGGCACTGCCGCCGTCGCTCTCGAATGTGAGGAATTTCGAGAACGCCGCGCGGATGCCCTTGAGATTCTCGTCGATCGCCTGCTCGGAGAGGATGCGCCGGCTCTCGTCCTTGCCGGACGGATCGCCGACACGCGTGGTGCCACCGCCCATCAGGGCGATCGGCCGATGTCCGGTCTGCTGCATCCAATAGAGCATCATGATCGGCAAGAGCGAGCCGACATGCAGGGACGGTGCGGTGCAGTCGAAGCCGATATAGGCGGTGATCGAGCCGGCCGCGGCCCGCGCATCGAGCGCCTCCGGCTCCGAAACCTGGTGGATAAAGCCACGCTCGGCGAGAATATTGAGGAATTCCGACTTGTAGGCGCTCATTAAAGTTCTCGGGCAGCGGCATTGTCGCTTTGGTGCGGCGGTGGTGTAGCAGGTCCGGGACCGGATTCAACCGAGGGGGCCGAAGGGGCTTTTTGGGGCCGGTCGAGACGATTGGGCTGACGAGCGGGGCCTCGCTGGACCGCTAGCGAGGCGCAGGTTCTTGCCTATGTTGCGGTAGGCGCGATGGCATCTAGCCGAAAGCCACTGACGGGGTGCAGCCTTTGGCAGGCGACATCATTGCCGATCCGGTTGACCGATTGTGCTATCTGGCGCACGGTCGCCCGCCTATAGTAGCTTACCCTCAACCGAGCCTAGTTAACTATCTAGACTTACACGCAGATTCATGCTGACCAAGGACATCGCACAGGCGCTGGCAGGCCGGCTCGATGGCGACGGTGCGATAGAGATCGAACGGCTTGTGCATCCTCGTCGGGCCGAGCGATCCTCCGACCTGGCGCTCGCTCTGACCAGCGATGCGGCGGCGGCGCTTTCGTCCAGCAAGGCGCAAGCGGTCGTAGTCTCGGCCAAGCATCCGGTCTCAACAGCCTGCTTCAAGGCAATCATCACGATTGACGAGGGGCGCATGGCATTCGCAAAGCTGACCGCTTTGTTCGATCCAGGCCCAGCGCGCGAGCCGGGCATTCACCCGACCGCGATTGTTGCGTCCGACGTGAGGCTGGGCGACGGCGTGAGCATCGGCGCCTATGCGGTCGTCGGGACACGCAGCCGCATTGGCGCGGGAACCGTGGTGCTGCCGCAGGCTTCGATCGGCGCGGACGTTACTGTCGGTGTGCAAGCCTGCATCTATTCGGGTGTGCGGATCGGCGACCGGGTGACGATCGGCGATCGCGTCGTCATTCACGCCAATGCGGTTATCGGATCGGACGGCTTCAGCTTTGCACCCGACCTCACTTCGCCGCAGGCCTTTGCGCCCGGGGTGACGGTGACGCGGGTCCATTCGCTGGGCAATGTCGTGATCGGCGACGACGTCGAAATCGGCGCCTGCACAACGATCGACCGCTCGACCCTGGAAACCACGCGCATCGGCCGCGGAACCAAAATCGACAATCATGTGCATATCGGCCACAACGTCGCGATCGGCGAAAGCTGCATCATCTGCGGCATGGTGGGCATTTCCGGCAGCGTGACAATCGGCGACCGGGTGCGCATAGCCGGTGGCGTCGGCATCAGCGATCACGTCAAGATCGGCGACGAGGCGGCGGTCGCCGCCGGCTCCGGCGTTGGCAGCAACATCGAACCCGGCAGTTTTGTGTCCGGCTATCCAGCGCTGCCACACGAGCGCTCGCTGGAACATCTACAATATCTTGGCCGCCAGAAGCGGCTGCATGGCAAGGTGGAGGCGATTAACACGCGACTCGAAACGCTCGAACGCTCGATGAATAGCGAGGATCGCACTAAATGAGCGATATTGCGAGCGACGTTATTGCGATCATTGCCAAGAAAAAGCGGGTGGAGAAGCCGAATATCGAGCTCGCCGACCGGCTGGAGGATTTGGGATTGGAGTCGCTCGATGCCGTCGAAATGATCTTCGATCTCGAAGAGAAATTCGATATCGAAATTCCCTATAATGCCAACATCAATAATCCACGTACCGAGTTCGATACCGTCGGCGATGTCGTCCACGCCATCGAAAAGCTGGTCGCCAAAAGGAAGTCGTAGCTGACGTGAACCGTGTCGTCGTCACCGGGCTTGGGGCGATCACGCCGATCGGCCACACCGCCGCTTCCTACTGGACAAATCTCAAGCAAGGGATCAGCGGCATCGGTCCGATCACGTTGGTGCCGACGCCGGAAGAGCTCACCCAAAAAGTTGCCGCCGAGGTCAAGGACTTCGATCCGCTCAAGCATTTCGAGGAGCGTCAGCTATCGACGCTCGACCGCGTCTCGCAATTCGCGGTGGTCGCCGCGCGCGAGGCGATCGCCCAGGCCGGCGTCATATTCGACATGCCGCTGTCGCTGCGCACTGCAGCCATTGTCGGCACCGGCGTCGGCGGCCAGACCACCCACGACGAAAGCTTTCGCCGGATCTATCTCGAGAAAAAAACGCGGGTCTTTCCGCTGACGATCCCTAAGCTGATGGTCAACGCGCCGGCGAGCCAGGTTTCCATGTTTTGCGGGCTGCGCGGACCGGCTTTTGCAGTGGCGAGCGCCTGCGCCTCGGCGACACATGCAATCGGTCTTGCCTTTCATATGGTGCGCTCGGGCCAAGTTGATTGCGCTGTAACCGGCGGCGCCGAAGCCTGCATCACCTTCGGCACCTTGCGCGGCTGGGAGGCCATGCGCGTGATGGCGCCCGATGTTTGCCGGCCATTTTCCAAAGACCGCGCCGGCCTGGTGCTGGGCGAGGGCGCGGCGATGTTGGTGTTGGAGCCGCTGGAGCGGGCGCGCGCGCGGGGCGCTGTGATTCTCGGCGAGATTGTCGGCTTCGGCATGAGCGCGGATGCTGCCGATCTCACTGCACCGGACCAGGGCGGCATGGTGCGCGCGATCGAGGCCGCGCTTTCCGACGCAAAACTGGCGCCGCACGACATCCAATATGTCAACGCCCACGGCACCGGCACCGCCTCCAACGATGCGACCGAAACCAGGGCGCTGCATCAAGCATTCGGGGCGTATGCCGGCAAACTGGCCATCTCGTCGACCAAGTCCATGGTCGGGCATGCGCTGGGCGCTGCCGGCGCGCTCGAACTATTGGCGACGCTGATGGCGGTGCGCGAAGGCGTGGTGCCGCCGACCATCGGCTATCTCGGCCGCGATCCGGCCTGCGATCTCGACTACGTGCCGAACAAAGCGCGCGTCCTGACGATCGACGGCGCGCTGTCGAACTCATTCGCCTTCGGCGGACTCAATGCCGTCCTGGCGGTGACGAAGTTCGACTGAAGGTCAATGCCGGGTCGCCGCCGAGCGGCGAGACCTCCAATCCATTGATCTTAGCCGAGGAGACGCGCGGGTCACGCCCGTGCATGACCGTATTGGCTCGGCTACGCCGCGGTCGGCTTGCGTTCGTTCTTCAGCCGCTTGTCGAGATAGGCCGCGGTCGAGGCAAGCAAGGCATCGACCTTGCCGTCGAAGAAGTGATTGGCGCCGGCGACTACCTTCTGCTCGATGACGATGCCCTTTTGGGTCTTCAGTTTCTCGACCAGCGTGTTGATGTCTTTCGCCGGCACCACCGCGTCCTTGTCGCCGTGGATGATCAATCCGGACGAAGGGCAGGGGGCGAGGAACGAGAAATCGTACAAATTGGCCGGCGGGCAGATCGAGATGAAGCCCTCGATCTCCGGCCGGCGCATCAACAGCTGCATGCCGATCCAGGCGCCGAACGAGAAGCCGGCGATCCAGCAGCTCTTGGCCTCCGGATTGATCGTCTGCGCCCAGTCGAGAGCGGCTGCCGCATCGGACAGCTCGCCGGTACCGTGGTCGAACGAGCCCTGGCTGCGGCCGACGCCGCGAAAATTGAAACGCAGCGCCGAGAAGCCCCTATGCACGAAGGCGTAGTAGAGCTGATAGATGATCGGGTGATTCATCGTACCGCCGAACTGCGGATGCGGGTGCAGAACGATGGCGATGGGCGCGTTCTTTTGCCGCGCCGGATGATATCGACCCTCGATCCGTCCGGCGGGACCGGTGAAGATGACCTCAGGCATTCTCGTGACCTCGAAGCGTGCTTCGCGCCGCAATTAATAATTGCGGCAGCGGGATTGACGATGCGTCCGATGCAACGTGCTGGCTCGCACCTAGTTTGGAATAAATCTAATTATCAGAATTCCGCTGTTCACGTCGGCGACATAGGTTATAAGTTGGCCTGCGTGAACGCGGGCTTCTACCATGACCCCCAGGGCAAAAAGCAAGCTTTTTCGAGGGTCTAGGATGCGGCCCTAAACTGATTGGATATTTTGGCAAAGTGGCGAGCGACCGCGCCTTTTTCGATTGGAATGCCACCGCCCCGTTGCGGCGGGAGGCACGCGTCGCCATGACAGGAGCCTTGGCGCTGACCGGCAACCCCTCCTCGGTGCACGCCGAAGGGCGCGTCGCCCGCCGCCTGGTGGAGGAGGCGCGCGAAAAAGTGGCGAGCTTGGCAGGAGCCGAGGCCAAGAACGTCACCTTCACCAGCAGTGCCACCGAAGCCAATATGCTGGCGCTCACTCCCGTCATTCAGGCCGATGGGCGTAAATTCTTGAGGGACAAGCTGTTTGTCTCGGCGATCGAGCATCCTTCCGTGCGGAGCGGCGGGCGTTTTCCGCCCAACAATGTCCAGGAATTGCCGGTCATCGCGGAGGGTGTGGTTGATCTCCATGCATTGAGAGGCGCCGTTGGCCAGGTCGAGCATCCGCTTGTTTCGGTGATGCTCGCCAATAACGAAACCGGCGTAGTCCAGCCGATTGCCGCCATTGCCGAGATCGTACATGCGGCCAACGGATTGTTACATGTCGATGCGGTTCAGGGTCCCGGGCGCATCGACTGCCGAATTGGCGAGCTTGGCGCCGATCTTATGAGTCTTTCCGCGCACAAGATGGGCGGTCCGCAGGGTGCCGGCGCGCTCATCTGCCGCGGCGAGATTCACATCGCCGATCCCTTGCTCAAAGGCGGCAGTCAGGAACGCGGCCTTCGGGCTGGCACCGAGAACGTGGCGGCAATCGCCGGATTCGGCGCCGCAGCCGCGGTGGCAGAGACAGCCTGGCAGGCGGAGGCGCACCGCATGGCCGGGTTGCGCGACCGCATTGAGGCCGGTCTGAAGGCGACCGCGCCGGATCTAGTGATTTTCGGCGACGGGGCCGGGCGGCTACCCAATACTAGCCTGTTCACGGTTCCCGGCTTGAAGGCGGAGACGGCCATAATCGCTTTCGATCTCAAGGGCATAGCGGTTTCGTCCGGTTCCGCCTGCTCGTCCGGCAAGGTGCAGTCCTCGCCTGTGCTGGCGGCGATGGGTGTTGATCCGGCGCTTGGCCGCGGCGCGGTGCGCGTTAGCCTTGGCTGGAGCACGACCGAAACCGAAATCGAAATGTTGCTAAATGGTTGGAATGAAGTGGTTTCGTCACTATTTAAGGGGCGTAAACAGGGCATGGCTGCCTGAAGGCGCCGCCAAAAGGACGATCGCAGCGGAAAACGCGACCCGACCATAACCGACAAATCCAACCCGCGGTCCTTGCAACCGTGAGCGGAGGGAAGAATGCCGGCCGTACAAGAGACCGTCGAGCAGGTCCGACGCATCGACGTTGAGCAATACAAGTATGGATTCGAAACTCTGATCGAGTCCGAGAAGGCCCCCAAGGGCCTGTCCGAAGACACCATCCGCTTCATCTCGGCCAAAAAAGATGAGCCGGACTGGATGCTCAACTGGCGGCTCGACGCCTATCGCCGCTGGCTCACCATGCGCGAGCCGACCTGGGCACGCGTCGAATATCCGAAGATCGACTACCAGAACATCTACTATTACGCAGCGCCCAAGGCGTTCAAAGCGCCGAAGTCGCTCGCCGACGTCGATCCCGAAATTCTCAAGACCTACGAGAAGCTCGGCATTCCGCTGAAGGAGCAGGAGATCCTCGCCGGCGTGCGCAAGCAGGGCGAGCCGAGCGCGCTCGACGAGGAAGCAACTGGCGGCGAATTCGCCTCCGGCCGCGTCGCCGTGGATGCCGTGTTCGATTCCGTTTCCGTCGCCACCACCTTCAAAGCGGAACTGAAAAAGGCCGGCGTGATCTTCATGCCGATCTCGGAAGCGATCCGGGAACATCCGGAACTTGTGAAAAAGTATCTGGGTTCGGTCGTCCCCACCTCCGACAATTTCTTTGCCACGCTCAATTCCGCGGTGTTCTCCGACGGCTCCTTCGTCTACGTCCCGCCCGGCGTCCGCTGTCCGATGGAGCTGTCGACTTACTTTCGCATCAACGAGCGTTCGACCGGCCAATTCGAGCGCACGCTGATCATCGCCGATAAAGACGCCTATGTGAGCTACCTCGAAGGCTGCACCGCGCCGATGCGCGACGAGAACCAGCTGCATGCCGCGGTGGTCGAGCTCGTCGCGCTGGAGGACGCCGAGATCAAATATTCGACGGTGCAGAACTGGTATCCCGGCGACGCCGAGGGCAAGGGCGGCATCTTCAACTTCGTTACCAAGCGCGGCGACTGCCGCGGGGCGCGCTCGAAGATTTCCTGGACGCAAGTGGAAACCGGTTCCGCCATCACCTGGAAATACCCGAGCTGCATCCTGCGCGGCGACAATTCGCGCGGCGAGTTCTATTCGATCGCCATCTCCAACGGCCGGCAGCAGGTCGACAGCGGCACCAAGATGCTGCATCTCGGCAAGAACACGACGAGCCGCATCATCTCCAAGGGCATCGCGGCGGGCAAATCCAACAATACCTATCGCGGGCTCGTTTCCGCGCACCGCAAGGCCAAGGGCGCGCGCAACTTCACCAACTGCGACTCGCTTCTTATCGGCGACCGGTGCGGCGCGCACACCGTGCCCTATATCGAGGCGAAGAATTCATCGGCGATTTTCGAACACGAGGCGACAACGTCGAAAATTTCCGAGGACATGCTGTTCTATTGCCGGCAGCGCGGCATGTCGGCGGAGGAGGCAACCGCGCTGGTGGTCAATGGCTTCGTCAAGGACGTGCTGCAGCAGCTGCCGATGGAATTCGCGGTCGAGGCGCAGAAGCTGATCTCGATCTCGCTGGAAGGAAGTGTGGGATGAGCCTCGATCGTGAGAAACTCAAGGCCGACGCGGTGAGTTGCCTCGGCCAGAACATGCCGGCCGGCGAGCTGGTCGATTGCGTCGCCGCGCACTTCCCCGACGTCGAGATCTATCGAGAGAACGACGATCTTATCATACGCGGCGGTACCCACTTCATCGTCGTCCGTCGCGCCGGTCCCGACCACTTTCGGGTAGCCGAAAACGTGACCGTGCCGTCGACCAATCTCGTCGATTTCGGCGGCGGCACCGATCGTACGCTCGATGAATTGATCGACGATATTTCAACGCTGTCGGAGTAATCGGAAATCGCAATGTTGCTTGAAGTCAAAAACCTGCATGTCGAGATTGAGGGCAAGAAGATCCTCAACGGCCTCGACCTCACGGTCGGGAAGGGCCAAGTCGCGGCCATCATGGGGCCGAATGGGTCCGGCAAGTCGACGCTCGCCTATGTATTGGCCGGCAAGGACAACTACGAAGTCACCGAGGGCGAGGTGCTGTTCGACGGCGAGAGCATTCTCGATATGGCGCCGGACGAGCGCGCGGCCAAGGGGCTGTTTCTCGCTTTCCAATATCCGGTGGAAGTACCGGGCGTTGCCACGATGACCTTCCTGCGCACCGCGCTCAACGCGCAACGCAAGGCCCGCGGCGAGGCGGAATTGTCGACGCCGGAATTCATGAAACGCGTGCGCGAAACCTCGGCGCAGCTCGGCATCGACGCCGAGATGCTGCGCCGCGCCGTCAATGTCGGGTTCTCCGGCGGCGAGAAGAAGCGCAATGAAATTCTGCAGATGGCAGTGCTGCAGCCGCGGCTGGCGGTGCTCGACGAGACCGATTCCGGCCTCGATATCGATGCCCTCAAGATCGTCGCCGACGGCGTCAACCGGCTACGCTCGCCTGAGCGCTCGATGATCGTGATCACGCATTACCAGCGGCTGCTCAACTACATCGTGCCGGACGTGGTGCATGTGATGGCCAAGGGGCGGGTCGTGAAGTCGGGCGGCAAAGAGCTCGCGCTCGAGCTCGAAGCCTCCGGTTATGCGCAATTTGCCGAAGAGGCGGCGTGAACCGATGAGCGCAGATATCCGCGCCATGAAAACGACGGCCGAGCAGTCCCTGGCAGAAACATTCGCCAGGGCGCGCGCGCGGCTGCCCGGCAAGGGGGCGGTCGAGCGTTTGCGCGAGGATGCTTTCCGCCAGTTCGAGACCAGCGGACTGCCGCATCGGCGTGTGGAGGAATGGAAATACACCGATCTGCGCGCGCTGATGCGCGATCTCTATCCGTTGGCCGGCGCGCCCGATGCCGCGGCGAAAGCGCGTGCCGAGGATGCCGGCAAGTTGCTCGCCGGCGTCGTTTGCCGTCGGCTGGTCTTTGTCGACGGCGCCTTGGTTCACGAGCTATCCGATCTGACCCCCGAACCGGGCCTGACGATCGACTCCATGGCCGATGCTCTGGCCAAGAGTGATCCGCTGGTCGCCGAGCATGTCGGCAAGACGATCCAAACCGACGATGTGGCGGTCGCGCTCAATACCGCGCTAATGGGCGACGGCGCCGTGGTCCGGGTTGCCGCGGGCACCGCCCTCAAGCGCCCAATCCACCTGATCTTTGCCGCCGGCAGCGAAAAGCCGAGCTCAGCCTTCATCCGCTCGCTAATCGTCGTCGAGAAGGGAGCGAAGGCGACGCTGATCGAGAACCATGAGAGTGGGGCCTCGCAGGTCAATGCGGCGCTTGAACTCGTCGCCGGCGACGAAGCGCAAATCGATTATGTGAAGATCATCAAGGCGCGGGGGCTGCACGTCTCCACGCTATTGGCTTCGATTGGCGCCGGTGCTGCCTTCAATAGTCTCGCGTTTAACGCCGATGCGCAGGTCGCGCGCAACCAGCTGTTCGTGCGCTTTGCCGGCGAGGGCACCAAAGCCGCCATCCGCGGCGTCAGCCTGCTCAAGGGCAACGAGCATGTCGACACGACGCTGCTGATCGACCACGCAGCCGGCCACTGCGAAAGCCGCGAGCAATTCAGATCGGTACTCGACGGCGAGAGCCAGGGTGTGTTCCAGGGCAAGATCGTGGTGCGGCCGCACGCGCAGAAGACCGACGCCAAGATGATGACGCGGGCGCTGCTGCTGTCCGAGGGGGCCGAGGCCGACAACAAGCCCGAGCTGGAAATTTTCGCCGATGACGTGGTCTGCGGCCACGGCGCCACCGCCGGCGCGCTCGACGATACGCTCAAGTTCTATCTGATGGCGCGCGGCATTCCTGCAAAGGAAGCGGAAGCCCTGTTGATTCAGGCCTTCGTCGGCGAGGCGATCGAAGAAATCGCGCATGAGGGCATTCGCGAGGCGCTGATGAAGGCTGCGCTCGAATGGATGGGGAAGCGAGGATGACAAGCCTCTCCGTTCGTCCCCGCGAAAGCGGGGACCCAGCGCCGCGAACTGAGAGACCGTCCGTTTGGGTCCGAGGTTCCCGCTTTCGCGGGAACGAACGGGTGGGGCTGCCGTCGCGAGAAAAGGTTCTGACATGCACCCGGCGGTGAGAAACGGTTCTTACGACGTGGCCCGCATCCGCGCGGATTTCCCCGCGCTGGCGATGCAGATCTATGGCAAGCCGCTCACTTATCTCGACAATGCCGCCTCGGCGCAAAAACCGAAAATGCTGCTCGATCGCCTGCAAAAGGCCTATACCGAGCAATACGCGAATGTGCACCGCGGGCTACACTTTTTGGCTAATGAAGCGACCGAGGCCTATGAGGCGGCGCGCGAGACCGTGCGCGCCTTCCTCAACGCCGAACGCGGCGAAGAAATCATCTTCACGCGTAACGCCACCGAGGCGATCAATCTTGTCGCCTACACATTGGGCCGCGAGCGCATCCAAGCTGGCGACGAGATCGTGCTTTCGATCATGGAACACCATTCCAACATCGTGCCCTGGCATTTCCTGCGCGAGCGGCAAGGTGCGGTGATCAAATGGGCGCCGATCGACGAGGACGGCAATTTCCTCATCGATGAATTCGAGAAGCTGCTAGGTCCGCGCACCAAACTAGTGGCGGTCACCCAGATGTCGAACATGCTCGGCACCGTGGTGCCGGTGAAAGAGGTGGTGAGGCTCGCCCACGCGCGCGGCATTCCGGTGCTGATCGACGGCGCGCAGGCGGCGGTGCATCTCGACATCGATGTGCGCGACCTCGACTGCGACTTCTACGCCTTCACCGGTCACAAGCTCTATGGGCCGACCGGCATCGGCGTACTGTACGGGAAATATGCGCATCTCGCTGCCATGCCGCCGTTCAACGGCGGCGGCGAGATGATCCAGGAAGTCTCGCAGGACCGCATCACCTACGGCGAGCCGCCTTACAAGTTCGAGGCCGGCACGCCGGCCATCATGCAGGCGATCGGGCTTGCCGCCGCCATCGACTATGTAAATTCCATCGGCAAGACGCGCATCCGTGCGCATGAGGCTGCGCTTGTCAAATACGCCCATGAGCGGCTTGGCCAGATCAATTCGCTGCGCATCATCGGCAAGGCGCCCGACAAGGGGCCGATCGTCTCGTTCGAGATGAAGGGCGCGCATCCGCACGATGTCGCCACCATCATCGACCGTTCGGGCGTGGCGGTGCGCGCCGGCACGCATTGCGTGATGCCGCTGCTCGCCCGCTACGGCCTCACCGCCACCTGCCGCGCCTCATTCGCCCTCTACAACACCAACGACGAGGTCGACACGCTCGCCACCTCGTTGATCAAAGCGCAGGAATTTTTCGCATGAGCGAGGACAGCCCCATGACTGCCAACGCGACTGAGAATGCGGCCGTTGCGGAAAAGCCGCCGGAGAACGCCGCCTTCAGCGGTTCCTCGGCGCTGCCGCAAGAGGAACTCGATCGTCTCACCGACGGAATCATTGCCGGCCTGAAGACAGTGTACGATCCGGAAATCCCGGCCGACATCTACGAGCTTGGCCTGATCTACAAGATCGATATCGGCGACGACCGCGCGGTCAAGATCGATATGTCGCTGACCTCGCCCAACTGCCCGTCGGCGCAGGAATTGCCGATCATGGTGGAAAACGCCGTGTCGAGCGTGCCGGGCGTAAAAGAGACCAAGGTCGAAGTGGTGTGGGATCCGCCCTGGGACCCGAGCCGCATGTCGGACGAGGCGCGGCTGGTGCTTAATATGTGGTGAGCAGGCGGCGAGTAGCGAACACCGGTTACAATCGCCATATTGGATTCGACGAGGACTACGATGGTTACGGCTAGACCCCGACCCCAGGTGATGCGGCTGACGGAAGCCGCCGCGCTGCGCATTAAGGACGTGATGGCGCGCGCCGACAAGCCCGTGATGGGCGTGCGCGTCGGCGTCAAGAACGGCGGCTGCGCCGGCATGGAATACACCATGGAATATGCCGACGCGGTCAATCCCACCGACGAGGTGGTGGAGGACAAGGGCGTCAAGATTCTCATCGACCCCAAGGCGGTGCTGTTCCTGCTGGGCACCGAGATGGACTTTAAGACCGAGAAACTCTCGGCGCAATTTATCTTCAACAACCCGAACCAGACCGGAGCCTGCGGCTGCGGCGAGTCGGTGCAGCTCAAACCCGCCGGCGACGAAACAGCCGACGCGCGATGACAAAAACCTCGGCGTGCCGCCGTGGACAGCGATTATATTCGCGAATTGTTCGTGGAATTTGGCGCGGTTGATGTCCGCCGCATGTTCGGCGGCGCCGGCCTGTTTGCCGAGGGCGTGATGTTCGGGCTGGTTTCGGACGGTCAGATTTATCTCAAAGCCGACGCAACCACGGCCGCGGATTTCGAGCGCGAGCGCTGTGGGCCTTTCGAATATGGCACGCGCAACGGCAAGCGCGTTTTGACTTCATATTGGGGCATGCCCGATCGACTCTATGACGACGCCGAGGCGCTTGCACAATGGGCGCGGCAAGCACATTCAGTCGCGAGCCAAAGCGCGGCGGGTAAGTCCCCCAAGAAGCGGAAAAAGACGAAACCCTGAAAATCAGGCGACCTGCGCCGCGCCGGCGCCGACTTCCGGGTCGGTTTCGCATATCACCCGATTGCGGCCGTGCCGCTTGGCGGCGTAAAGGCAGGCGTCGGTACGCTCGATCAGCGTCTGCACGGTGTCTTTCTTGTGCAGGGTGGCGACCCCAATCGATATGGTCACCCGGCCGAGGTGCTCGCCGGTCGACCGCTTCATCAGTTCCTTTGTCATCACCGCGCGGCGGATGTGATCGGCGACGGTAATTGCCGAGCGCATCACCGTGTTCGGCAGCACGATTGCGAATTCCTCCCCGCCATAGCGCGCGGCGGTATCCTGGCCCTTGACGTTCTGTTTCACCGACATGGCCACCAGGCGGAGCACCTGGTCGCCGGTAAGGTGGCCGAAACTGTCGTTGAAATTTTTAAAGTGATCGATGTCGGTCATGATCAGCGACAGCGGCTCGTTCTTGGCCTGAGCTTCTGCGATGACCTCCACGAGCATGCTGTCGAACAGTTTGCGGTTGGCGAGCTGGGTCAGGGGATCGGTCAAGCTTTCGTTGCGCACCGCTTCGAGGTCTTCCTGCAGCGCACTGATCTCTTTCTTTGATGCTTTGAGCCGCTCTTCCAGCTGCAGGTTGCAGGCCTCCATTTCCTTGGCGGTCTGCACCAGGCACTCGACAATGGAGCGTACCGCCTCGCGATCCTTCGACTTGCCGAGCTTCTCGCTCATGTCGACGAGGCTTTCGGTGTAGCTGTTGGCGGTGCCGGCGGCGGCATCGATCATCGCCATCACCTGCTCGATCTCGTCCACCACCTGACTGCCGACCTTGTCGATGCGTTCATTCAGGCGCGCCGGCGCGATATACGTGTTGTGGATACGCTCGAGGTCGGTCTCCGAAATTTTGCCGTTCTTGCCGAGAGTGTCGTTGATGCTTTGGTTTAATGAGGGGTAGTAGCCGGTCGCGTAGGCGTACCAGATCTCGTAGTTGCGCGGGATTGCCGGCTGGCGCAACGCCTTCATCTGCCCGAGCGCGATTTCCGCGAACGCGATGGTGCGCTCGTGCTCGTCGGCAAGCGCGGTCATTGCCAGCCCCCCGTATGCAGGCGCGATGCCTGAAAAATGGCCTCGCAACGCGGTCAACAGAACCGCGGCGACCGCAGGACGGTATTAGAGGGAGATGAATCGGCGGTAAATTTGCAACCGTTTGCGGTGCACAATTCGCGCATTACGTGCAGCGCGTCCGTGTTCCCGTTGGCCGTCAGACCTTGGCCGGCACCGGGCGGAGCAGAAAAGCCGGCAGATGGCTGCCGTCTGCCTCTTCATGCCGGCGCGCCGGCCGGTTATGCGCCGTCGTGCGGTTGTGCTCATGACGCGGCTCGTGATGCGGCTGCGGCTTGGCCTGCCGGCCGCGATGGCGGCCGCCGTGATCGGTATGCTGGCGCGAATGCTCGTGGTGGGTGGGTGCCGCCGCCGGCTCGCCGGCCCAGGGAATCGACTGGCCAATGAGCCGTTCGATCGCCGAGATCGCCTTGTTGTCGAGCGGCGCGACGATGGTGACGGCGGTGCCGCTGCGTCCGGCGCGACCGGTGCGGCCGATGCGGTGGACGTAATCGTCGGGATGGTGCGGCACGTCAAAATTGAACACATGGCTCACTTCCGGAATATCGAGGCCGCGCGCGGCCACGTCGGAAGCAATCAGCAATTCGGCTTCGCCGCGGCGGAAGCGGTCGAGCGCGGCCATGCGTGCCGGCTGGTCCATATCGCCATGCAGCGCCACGGCATTGAACTTGTGGCGTAAGAGAGAACGGTAAAGGTTGGCGACCTCGGTCTTGCGGTTGCAGAAGACGATGGCGTTCTTGAAGTTCTCGGCCGAGCGGATCAGCCGGCGCAGCGTATCGCGCTTTTCGTGGGGCTCTCGTCCGGTGGCAACAAGCTGCTGAGTGATGGTGACTGCGGCGGTCGCCGGCCTGGAGACTTCTGCGCGCACCGGATTGTGCAGGAAGGTGTCGGCGATGCGCTGAATTTCCGGAGGCATGGTCGCGGTGAAGAACAGCGTCTGCCGCGTGAACGGCACCAGTTTGCCGATGCGCTCAATGTCGGGGATGAAACCCATGTCGAGCATGCGGTCGGCTTCGTCGATGACCAGCAATTCGACGCCGGAGAGCAGCAATCGTCCGCGCTCGAAATGATCGAGCAGGCGGCCGGGCGTTGCGATCAGCACGTCGACGCCGCGGATCAGCTTAGCGTCCTGGTCATCGAACGATACGCCGCCGATGATCAGCGCGACGTTGAGCTTGTGGTTCTTGCCGTACTTCTCGAAATGGTCGGCTACCTGCGCGGCCAATTCGCGAGTCGGCTCTAGGATGAGCGTGCGCGGCATGCGCGCCCGCGCGCGTCCCTTTTCCAGCATGGTCAGCATCGGCAGCACAAAGGCGGCGGTCTTGCCGGTACCCGTCTGCGCGATGCCGAGCACGTCGCGGCGCCCGAGAACGTGCGGGATGGCTTGCTCTTGGATGGGGGTGGGGTTTTTGTAACCGGCCGCCTCGACGGCAGCGAGGACCTTGTCGGATAGGCCCAAATGGGAAAAGGACATATAACCTCAGTTTAGAAACCGCACGGCCCGCGCCGGACAAAGAAACCAGTTGCGTTGCGCGGGGAGCGGCCGAATCTCTCGTTCGAACCGGTTGCCGGAAACATAGGGTGGAAAGGGCTAAAGTCAATCCTTCGGCAGTGCAATAAGTTGTATTACTGCTTAATCTTTTCGTCACACTAAGGGTCACGAATGGTGCAAGGCATGCCGCTCGTTCTGGTGCCCGGCCTGTTGTGCAGCGCGCGGCTCTATCGCCCGCAGATCGAAGCACTCTGGCGGCACGGGCCGATTGTCGTCGCCGACCATCGTCGCGACGGCGATATGAACGCAATCGCCACGCGGATTCTGACCAACGGGCCGCCGCGTTTCGCCCTCGCCGGACTGTCGATGGGCGGCTACATCGCCTTGTCCATGCTGCGGCTCGCGCCCGAGCGCATAATGCGACTGGCGCTGCTCGATACTTCGGCACGCGCCGACACACCCGAGCAGACGAAGGCGCGCGAGCAATTCATAGCCTTGGCCGAAGCGGGCAAGCTTGCCGAGGTGGTGGAAGCGCTCATACCGCGATTCCTGCACCCGAACCGGCTCGGCGACGAGGCGCTCAAGCGCATCGTCCGGGATATGGCCGCCGATACCGGGCCGGAGGCTTTTGTGCGGCAGGAGCGGGCGATCATCGGCCGCTCCGATGCGCGGCCGCTGTTGGCAACCATTCGCTGCCCGACATTGGTGCTGGTCGGCGACGCCGATGCATTGACGCCGCCGGCATTGGCGCAGGAAATCGCCGGCGCGATCGCTGGCGCTAAGCTCATCGTGGTGGCCGACTGCGGGCACTTGTCCACCCTCGAACGGCCGCAGGCGGTGAATGCGGCGCTGGCCGAATGGCTTGATTGATCTCGCCGAACAGACGCGCCGCCGAGCGATGACTATGACCGAAAAACGCGACACGCCTGGCGTCATTGCTCCGCCGCCGCTGCTTGCGCTGGCGGTATTGCTACTCGGCTTGGCACTCGACTGGATGTTTCCGGCGGATCTGTTGGCTCTATTGTTGACGCGGTCGGAGCGGATTGCGATCGCCGTCATTCTCATTGCCGCAGGTGCCGCGCTTGCGATTGCCGCCATGCGCGGTTTCCGTTCAGCCGGCACTCATGTGGAGCCTTGGAAGCCGTCTCTGGCATTGGTGACCGACGGTATATTCGCTTGGCTACGCAATCCGATGTATGTCGGCGCGACGTTTGGTCTGGCCGGATTTGCTTTTGCGCTGGCTTCGGATTGGATGCTGGTGATGACGGTCGTGTTCGTGCCGGTGATCCATTTCGGCGTGGTCAAGCGAGAGGAGCACTATCTCGAAGCCAAGTTCGGCGATGCATACCGTGCCTACAAGGCGCGCGTGCCGCGCTACGGCCTTCCGATTTGAGCGGTCCGGGCCAGCGCTTCCGGCAAACGTCCATTGCTCCCTGCGGCGCTGCTCCTATAGCTTCTCCTTCGATTGCTGGGAGCTCGACTAATGCGCACGCAGGTAGGAATTATCGGAGCAGGACCGGCCGGATTGATGCTGGCGCGGCTGCTGCAAATGCACGGCATCGAATCGATTATCGTCGAGAACCGCGGCCGCGATTATATCGAGAATCGCATCCGCGCCGGCTTGATCGAGCATTGGGCCGCCGATCTGCTCAGCGAGGTGGGCGCCGGCTCGCGCATGCAGCGCGAGGGTATGCTGCACTGGGGCATCAATATTGGCATCAATGGAGATTTGCATCGCATCGATTTCCAGGCTTTGGTCGGCAAGCGCGTCACCATCTACGGCCAGCAGGAGGTGGTGAAGGACCTGGTCGAGCAGCGGCTTTCCGACGGTGGGCCGCTGCTGTTCGAGGTAGACGGCGTCAGCGTGCATGACCTGACCTCGCAGCAGCCCAAGATCCGTTTCAGCCACGAAGGGCGGGCTCAGCAGATCGAATGCGATTTCATCGCCGGTTGCGACGGCTTTCACGGCATCTGCCGCCCGAGCATTCCCGACGGCGTGTTCAGCGTATTCGAGCGTGATTATCCGTTCGGCTGGCTCGGCATATTGTCTGAATCGCCGCCGCCCGATCACGAGCTGATTTATTCCTACACCGATCGCGGCTTTGCACTCTACACCATGCGTTCGCCGACGCTCGCGCGGCTCTATCTGCAATGCGACCATGACGAGGAGATCGAGAACTGGCCGGACGCGCGCATCTGGGGTGAATTGCACAAGCGGCTGGGCGGCGCGCGCACGCTTGAAGAAGGCCCCATGCTGCAGAAGGGCATCACGCCGATGCGCAGCTTCGTCGTCGAGCCGATGCAGCACGGGCGCCTTTATCTCGCCGGCGATAGCGCGCACATCGTGCCGCCGACCGGCGCCAAGGGCATGAATCTCGCTTTTGCCGACGTGGTTTATCTCTCGAGGGCGGTAGAGGCCTTTTACAAGAGCAAGCGCAGTGATCGGCTGGAGACCTACACGGCCACCTGTCTGCGGCGAGTCTGGTATGCGCAGCGTTTTTCCTGGTGGATGACACAGCTCATGCACCGCTTCCCCAGCGAGTCGGCCTTCGATCGCCGCCGGCAATTGTCCGATCTCGACTATCTCACCAGTTCGCAAGCGGCGTCACGCTCGCTCGCCGAGCAATACGTTGGATTGCCGCTGGACTAATCCATCAGCGCGCCGCGCAGGGAGCGATACAGAATGGCGATGGCCACACCGGAGCCAGCCGAGATGCCTGCCAGCATCAGGAAGAAATGCTCCTTGCTCATGATTGACCATAAAGTGCCGAGATAGCCCGCGATGAATCCTCCGATGAAGTAGGTCCCGAGCCACAGGCCCATCATCATTGACAAGAGCGACGGCGGCGCCACCTTGGTCACCCATGAGAGGCTGGTCGGCGAGAGATAGAGTTCGCCGATAGTAATGGCGACAAAGAAGGCGAGCAGCCACAGCCAGCTCGCTTGGCCATTGCCGGCGCTCAGCGCGGCCGCCAGCATGATCAGCCAGGATACGGCGTTGAAGAAACAGCCGATGGCAAGCTTGAGCACGGTCGGCGGCTCGCCCGCACCCTGCCAACGCCAGAGGGCGATGATGAACGGCGTGAAAGCGAAGATCATGAATGGGTTGAAGGCCTGGAACCAGGTGATCGGGATTTCCGCACCGAATACGTGGCGGTCGGTGTATTGGCTCGCCCACAGCACAATGGTGTTGCCCTGTTGCTCGTAGGTCGCCCAGAACAGGCTGACCGGCGTAAACAACAGCAAAATTGCGATGATCGATTGCCATGCCTCGCGGGAAAGCGGCGCCACCGACTTTTCACGTTTGACGAATGCATCGGCCGGCAGCGTCGGCGTTGCGGCAAGATAGATGATCAGACCCGTGGTCATGCCGACGCCGGCGGCGGCAAAGCCGTAGTGCCAGCCGAGTTCCTCGCCGAGCGTGCCGCAGACGAGCGGCGCGAGAAAGGCCCCGAGATTGATGCCGACATAGAAGATCGAGAAGGCGCGGTCGCGCCGGTGATCGCCCGGAGCATAGAGTGCGCCGACCTGGGTCGATATGTTCGGCTTGAAACAGCCGTTGCCGAAAATGAGAAAGCCGAGCGCGAACAGGAACAGCGTCTCGAAGGCCATCATGAAATGGCCGATCGCCATCAGCGTCGCGCCGATCAAGACCGTGCGGCGCTGGCCGAGCACGCGGTCGGCAAGAATGCCGCCGAGCAGGGGCGTGAGATAAACAAGCCCGGTGTAGACGCCGTAGATCTGCGAGGCGAGCGGCTGCAAATCCAGCGGGCCGAACACAGATTCGAGCCCGGCGCGGAATGCGTTGAGCCCGATAACCCTGTCCGCCTGCGCCGGCAGCAGCAGATAATTGAACATATAGAGCACCAGCAGGGCGCGCATGCCGTAGTAGGAAAAGCGCTCCCACATTTCGGTCGCGAACAGGTAGCTTAGGGCGCGCGGATGGCCGAAGCGCTCGGCTTTGCCGTCGGCCAGGGCTGCGGAGGGCGCAGTCATTCAAGTTCCAAAATGCAAATTGCGAGTTCGGCCATGCACAAACGATACCACATTGGCCATTTCCGATTCAGGCGCGGGCAGTGTACGATTTCGGAAAACGCGCGTTTCGAAAGAAAAAGGGGGAGGAAAATGAAACTATTTCGGGGCATCCTTGCCGGCACGTTCATCGCCTTGCTTGCGCTGGGCGCGGCCGACGCAAATGCGCAAACCTATCCAAGCCGCCCAATCCGCTTCATCGTCGGCTTCGCCGCCGGCGGCGGCAACGACTTGTTCGCGCGCCTGGTGGTCCAGAAATTCGCACAGAACACCGGCGCCACCGCGATCGTCGAGAACAAGGTCGGCGCCGGAGGCCGCATCGCCGCCGACTACGCCGCGCATCAGCCGCCGGACGGCTATACGGTGCTGGTCGGCGCCACCGGGCAGATGTCGATCGCCGCCGCCATCTTTCCCAAGCTTGGCTATCATCCGACCAAGAGTTTCATTCCGCTCAACATGATCGCCTCCTTCCCGCTGGTGCTGGTGGTGCCGGCGAACCTCCCGATCAAAGATGTGAAGGAGCTGGTGGCCTATGCCAAGGCGCATCCCGACAAGGCCAACTACGCGACGTCCTCGCCCGCCTTCACAATCACCACCGAACTGCTCAAGCTAGCAACCGGCATGCCGGGCGTAGCGATCCCCTACAAGAGCAGCAACGAGTCGAACCTGAGTGTGGTCGCCGGGCAAACGCTGTTCACGATTTCCGACGGTCCGCCGGCGATCCCGCTGGTCAAAGGCGGCAAGACCCGCGCCTTGGCGGTGACCGGCTCCGAGCGCTCCCCGCAGCTCCCCGACGTGCCGAGCATGACCGAGGTCGGCTATCCGCAGGTCAATACTCACCTGTGGAGCGGCTTCTTCGTGCCGGTCGGCACGCCGGCACCGGTTGTCGACAAGCTCAGGAGCGAGCTCGGACGCGCGCTGGCCGATCCGGGCGTGCAGGAGAGCTTGAAGAAAATGGCCGTGACGCCGGGCGGTCCCACCGGCGACGAATTCAAGCAGCGCATCGATGCCGACATCAAGACGTTCGCTGAGGTGGTGAAGGCCGCCAAGCTGACCTTCAGATGACCGCGAGGCGATTGAGCGGCGCGGAAAGATTCAGAGAAAACACTGCAAGCCGTTGATTCAGATCATAGTGCGTCGCAGCGCTCCGTGTCTTACTGCCGATAGAAAGAAAGGGGGCGGCATTGGTAGGGGGCAAGTGTCGTGAAAACGAAGTCCCAAAATGCTGCGAAATCGCGCACGCGCCAACGCGCGGAGATCTCTGGCTCGTTCAAGCGTATCAGCAGTCTTGCTTCGTACATGCCCAACAAGATCATCTTCAATAAGGGCGAGCCGGCGGAATATCTCTACAAGGTCGAATCCGGCTGCATCCGCACTTACAGTGAATTCGACGGCGGTCTGCGGCGCATCCATGCCTTCTACTTCGCGGGCGATTATTTCGGAATGGAGCCGGGCGAGGCGCACAGCCTTTCTGCGCAGGCGGTGACGGCGAGCAGCCTGCGACTGATAAAGATGCGGGCGCTGATGGCGCGTGCCGCGCGCGACATCGAGATGGTCAAGTTTTTGCTGGCCATTACTACGTCCGAGCTGCAGCGCACGCAGAGCCACAATCTGCTGCTCCTGAAAGGCGCGCGCGAGCGCATCATCGATTTTCTGCTCGACCTGCAACGGCGAAAGCAAAACGGCAGCGAGATCGATCTGCCCATGCCGCGCCGCGACATCGCCGATTATCTCGGCCTGACCATCGAGACGGTGTCGCGCGCGCTCACCCGATTACGAAACACTTCCGCCATTTCCTTGCTGTCGTCTCGACGGGTGATCCTGCGCGATCCGCCGGCGCCGGGCCCTTATCAGATACAAGAGCCGGACCGGCCGTCGGTGTAAGCCCGTAGCTCGCAGGGGCAAAGTGGAGTGTGGGATCACGCGCCCCAAGGGCGATGCCGGATATCGTTCCGCTCATCAGGTTACGGGATGGGCGCACGACGCTCGTATGAGCAATCGAACGTCGCCGCCATACGTATCAGGCCGCCTGGCTCGTGCGCTCCGTCTTGAGCGTAAGGTCCACAGGCACCGGCGCGCGCAGAATATCGAGCACCGGACAGTGCGCATCGACCACGGCCTTCAATTTGGCGAGATCGGCCGCGCTCGCACTGCTTTTCAGATCGACGGTGCCGCGGATGTCGCGGAAGCCGGCACGCACATCGTCTTTTACGCCGAAGAAACCGCGCAGGTCGAGCGCGCCTTCGAGCTTGACCGAGACGCTGTCGAGCGGGATGCCAAGCGCAGTGGCATAGGCCCGGTAGGTGATCTCCTGGCAGGTGGCGAGCGCAGCCAGAACGAGCTCGACCGGGTTCGGCCCGGCATCGGTTCCGCCGAGGTTCGGCGGCTCGTCCACCGTCAGGCAAAACTGGCGAATCTTGGCTTCGCTTCGCAAGCCTTCCACTTGATGCGAGTCGGCTTCAAACGTGGCCACCGCGTGGTCGGGGTTGGCGCGCAGATCGGTTTGCGTGGCAACGATGGTGTCTTTCAGCGACATTGTCTCTCTCCCGGAGTTATTTTTATGGCTTGGCTGATGCTCATAAGTTCGTCAGCAACCTAATCTTGCGGCCAAAAGCGCAGCCGCGTCAATCGCGACTGCCGGTGGGGTGTCCAGTAAGATGCTGCGCCAGCGTGGCGCAAAGCTTGTAGGATGGGTTGAGCGGAGCGAAAACCCATCGTGTGTAACATCGATTTGATAGGTTCGCTCGGCCTCGATGAGCTTCACGCGCAAGAGCGTCCGCCTGTCGGGGTCCATGGTGGTTTCCTTCAGTTGCGCGGCCATCATCTCGCCGAGCCCCTTGAAGCGCGACACCTCCACTTTGGCGTTGGCGTGGAACTCGCGCCTGAGCAGCGCATCCTTGTTGGCCTCGTCGCGCGCCGCTCTTGGAAAAATGCGCGTTGACACTCTTTCACTCTGTTCGCAGCGCGGCACGGGGGAGGGGGGAGCAAGCTCGCGGCTCGCCTGCGCGCTTCACCGATAAAATTTTCAAACAACCCGCCTCTGCTGCCGCTTCGCCGAGGCAAGCCAACGCTCCGCCGCCCGTATTCTTTGCCGGCGCCGGGTACGCCGTCGTCCTCTTCCTTCCCCTCGGCAAACCGAGGGGATGGCGCGCCAAGCGGCGCGGCCATTGTACTGTCACGCACCGTTGCCGGTGCGTGGCGCCTCTCGGCGCGCCATCGCGGCGTCTTCCTTCCGGCGCCGGGCCGCGCTTTTCGGTCAAGCTCTTGGCGTGCCTTTCGCATCTTTGGCGCCAGTCCCCTCAACGGGTGGTCGCGCCGCCAACCCTACTCGGCCGGCCGAGCCGGCTGCCGTCAGCGAGCTCCTCGCGGGCGGCTCCTAGTGGCCGCCGGGCGGGCCCCGGCACCGCCCGGGTGCGGGAGGAGCGTTCGTCTCCCGCCCGCGGGCGCCGCGTCGCCGATGTCGGGTTTACCCGATATCGGCCCAATCAAGGCGGTCCCACTTCAAGACGCCTCATGAAGCGCCCTCGGCGAACCGGACGTGCTTAGGAAAACATACCTAAGGAATATAGTCAAGACCCTTGTCTTCCGGGCGAGCGCATTCGCGCGAGACCCGGGACCCCAGCGTCGCGGCCGACCGAGAGATCACGGCATGTCGGTCCTCGCGTTCGCGCAAATGGCCAGAGCGGTTCTGATTATGTAGCCCGCATGGAGCGGAAGCGGAATGCGGGACCATAGGCCTTTAGGCCGACCCCGGATATTGCTGCGCTCATCCGGGGCACGGGTATCCGAGTTTGCTGATGCTGCCATATATATGCTTGACGTAAAGCGTAAAAACGCCTACAGTTTTGCATGATCCTGAACTACCGGGACCAACGAACTGCGGCGTTCGCGCAGGGGCGTTTCGTCCGTGAATTTCCGGGTTTCGCACGACAGGCTTATCGGAGACTGGAAGTGCTCGACGCCGCGGCGAGCCTGGACGAATTGCGGGCGCTGCGCAGCAACCGGCTCGAGGCCTTGAAAGGACAGCGCACCGGGCAGTTCAGTATCCGCATCAACGAGCAGTGGCGCATCTGTTTCGAGTGGCCGCGTGGCGCCCACGGGCCGTCGAATGTCGAAATCGTCGATTATCATTGAGGACACCCATGAGCCGACCCGCCATCCACCCAGGAGAAATCCTCGCCGAGGAGCTGGAAGAGATCGCCGTGACCCCGACCGAACTTTCCCGCCAGCTGCGCGTGCCGGCGAACCGCATCACGCAGATTATCCAGGGCAAGCGCGCGATCAGCGGCGACACCGCGCTGCGGCTGGGCCACTGGTTCGGCACCAGCGCGCAGTTCTGGCTCAATTTGCAGGGGGCCTATGATATTCGGGTGGCGGGAGAAGCGGCCGGCGCGGAGATCGCGAAACTGCCGAGGCGGCGGAAAGCGTAGGATGTAGCCCGCATGGAGCGAAGCGGAATGCGGGGCCACGCGCCTTGAGGCCGACCCCGGCTTCGCTTCGCTCATCCAGGCACAGGGTTTCCGGGCTACGCTTGCTCCGTCACACCATCAGTGTGAGGGACGACCGCCTCCCAAGCTAGGTGCGCGACACGCGCCATCAATAGCGCTGTAGCGAGCGCACCTGGCTTGGGAGGCCCCGTGGCCCGTTACCCCATCTACGGGCTACGCAGGCTACGCTTGCTACGATGCGGGCTACGCTCGCTACGGGCTAAGACCATGATTCGCCAATCCTTGTTGTTAATTTCTCATCAATGGGTTCGATGTAATGGTCTCCTAATGTTAACTAGTAGGATCAGATGCTTGACGAGCAATTGAAAATTCAGCGAGCCGATTACGCCCGCCAGCTTTGTGTTTTGGAAAACGAAAAAGAAGCGAGCAGGCCAGCTTTTTTAAGCACAGGGATATTGGTATCCGAACAAATTCCAGCGACCGAAAAAGATCGAGACCGGCATATTCAGAGTTTAAAGGCTGCGATCGCACAGATTGATGTGGCTTTAGCCGAAGCGTTTAGATGATGGGTTTCGCTGCGCTCAACCCATCCTACGGGCTTCTAAACTGGGCAGGTTTGCAACGAAGCCTTGCTTCCGACGGTCACTGTCGCGAATGAGTTGCTGAAGCCCTTCCCCATATAAGCCATCATGTTTAATGGCCTCCACGAGCTCATCCCATTTCTCGTAAGCGGTTTCTTGGTCAGGGAAATAGAATACGTAGGTAGGCTTCGTAGAAACGACAGTTTTCGGAGAGCCATTATAAATTGCGACTTCATAGCGAGGGACGAACAGAGTGGGTGCACTGGGGCTAGAGCGAAGAGTCTGAGATAGCACCATTCGTCTAAGCGCGCCCCATTTGATCATGCTCAGAGTAATCTCAGAGCCCTTGTGAGTCACCGTAACCAATTCGCCCATCAAAGCTTCCCCAATACCTTACCAGTTGGCCGGAACGGTATAGGCAATCGCATATCCGTAAAGCCACGCAACGCGACCGAAAAATCTGGACCGCAGCGCGATAAAACCGGTGAGATAAGAAATCGCGAGCAGCCAGAGAAGATGAAATGGAGAATATCCAGCTACACCGATGACAACGATGCTGGCCAACTGCGTAAGGCCAGTTGCGTTTGCAGGCAACGTTGGTCTGTCACTGTTTTTGTAATGCTGGCGTAGCGCGATATTGGTCGAGATTGTCCAGAAAAGACAAAGATCAAACACCAACCACTCAAGCGCCGTCCAAGAGTTCATTGCAATTGCTCCGCCCAATAAGGTCTCCCGATTCAGCGACCGGTACCCAGAGCGGCACGGTCGTCTTCGCGATCGCCACTAGGCCTATTTCATCCTTACGGATCTTTCACGAAACAAAGCACTTGCTGTGTTGGCTTATTCTCAATCCTGCATCCATGTGACTGTGCAAAGCTGTAGCAAGCCTCGCGCGACTTTTGGTCAGGCTCACCGGGCGGGAATAGCTCCGCATAATAATCGTGACTAATCACCGCCATTTTCCCGGGCGGCAGTTTTTGCAGCGTTTCGCTTAACTCGTCTAAGCTCAGGGTGATAAGCTACGCAATTAATCCGCTACTGAGTTGTCATTCTCCTGTAGTTCTACTAATAATTTGTAAAACGAAGGTGTTTAGCGATCGATCTGATGAGTTTTGCTGCGCTCACCAATCCGGGGGCTCACGGCCATTTGGATTTCATCCTCGATAACACCGCCTCGAGGACGACGCTCGCTTCCGTAGCGTAACAGTTGATCATCTGGCGCAAATTAAAGACCGGATACGTTCTCTGGCGTGTACCGGCGTCCCATAATTCGTATTGAATACTGTCGTAATTACCGAAACTTCTGCCCATGAAACTGCGCTGTGATGCAGGTACGCCGTGAGATCGATTTGCGGGATGACCGGCACACTGATGGCGTTTGTCACGAAGTCTCTGCCACGCTGGCTGAATGTCCGGGCACCTGCCAAAGATGGTTTTGTATAGCTGGAAAATTGCATCCTGCTGGATGTCAATTGCCTGCATAACGCCCCAGAATTCTAGATAGGCTTGCAGAGGGTCACTGGAAAAATTCCTCGCCATATGCGCCTGCACTGCTTCGGCGGTGTCCTGTATCAGATACATCGACGTATAGTAGGCCGCGTAAGCGTCTGCGTTTTCGGACCGAAAGAAAAATGCCGAGCCAGTTGTCGAACTATGAAAGTGATTGTAAATAGCCGATTGGATATTCAAGAGCCGCATCATCGTCGCAATGTCTCGCTGTCTGCGACATTCGCTTGACCGGAATTCAATTGGTTCGGCCCACTACACATCCAACAGCGCCTCGCTGGCGAATTCCGCGCGCTCTTGGATGAACTCGAAGCGAGCCTCGGCCTTGTTGCCCATCAGGCGCTCGACCGCCGTGGCGGTTGGCTTGCGCTCGGCTTCCGCCAGCACCACGCGCAAGAGCGTGCGCTTGCCGGGGTCCATGGTGGTTTCTTTGAGCTGCGCCGCCATCATCTCGCCCAGGCCCTTGAAGCGCGAGACTTCCACCTTGGCATTGGCGTGGAATTCGCGTCTCAGCAGCGCGTCCCTGTCGGCCTCGTTGCGCGCATAGACGATCTTGCCGCCGTGCGAGAGCCGGTAGAGCGGCGGCACCGCGAGATAGAGCCGGCCGTCGTCGATCAGCTTGGGCATCTGCCGGTAGAAGAAGGTGATCAGGAGCGAAGCGATGTGGGCGCCGTCGACGTCGGCGTCGGTCATGATGATGACCTTCTCGTAGCGCAAATCCTTCTCGTGGTAGTGCGCGCCGGTGCCGACGCCGAGCGCTTGGATCAAGTCGGCCAATTGTGCATTCTGCGCGAGCTTGTCCTTGCCCGCGCTAGCGACGTTCAAGATCTTGCCGCGCAGCGGCAGCACGGCCTGGCTGCGGCGGTCGCGCGCCTGCTTGGCGGAGCCGCCGGCACTGTCGCCCTCGACGATGAAAATCTCCGAGCCCTCGGCGGCCGAATTGGTGCAGTCGGCGAGCTTGCCGGGCAGCCGCAGCTTGCGCACCGCGGTCTTGCGCGCGATGTCCTTTTCCTGCCGGCGGCGGATGCGCTCCTCGGCGCGCTCGACCACGAAATCCAGGAGCTTGCTGGCCTGCAAGGGATTGCCGGCGAGCCAATGGTCGAACGGGTCCTTGATCGCCTGCTCGACGATGCGCTGGGCTTCGGCGGTGGCGAGCCGGTCCTTGGTCTGCCCCTGAAATTCCGGCTCGCGGATGAACACCGACAGCATGCAGCCGGCGCCGGTCATCACGTCTTCGCTGGTGATAGCGCTCGCGCGCTTTTCCTGGCCGACGCGGGCAGCATGATCCTTCAAGCCGCGCAGCAAGGCGGTGCGCAAGCCGGACTCGTGGGTGCCGCCGTCCGGCGTCGGAATCGTGTTGCAGTAGGATTGCAGGAAACCGTCGGCATCGGCGGTCCAGACCACCGCCCATTCAACCGCCCCGTGGCGGCCGGTCTTGCCGCTCGAGCCGGTGAAAATGTCGGGATGCACGAGGGTGCTGCCTTCGAGGTTGGCCGCGAGGTAATCCTTCAAGCCTTCGGCGAAATGGAAGGTCGCCTTCTCAGGGATATCCTCGTTGCCTTTCAGCAGCGCCTTGTCGCAGTGCCAGCGGATCTCGACGCCGCCGAACAGGTACGCCTTCGAGCGCGCCATCTTGAACACGCGTTCCGGCTTGAAGGCGGCCTTGGGCCCGAAAATCTGCGGGTCGGGCTTGAAGCGGATGCGGGTGCCGCGCCGGTTAGATGCGCGGCCGACCTTCTCCAGTTTGCCCTTCGGCTTGCCGCGCTCGAAATTCATCCGATAGAGCGTCTGCTCGCGCGCGACCTCGACCTCCATGCGCTCCGACAGCGCGTTGGCGACCGAGACGCCGACGCCGTGCAGGCCGCCCGAAGTGTCGTAGACCTTGGAGTCGAACTTGCCGCCGGCGTGCAGCGTGCACATGATCACTTCCAGCGCCGACTTGTTCTTGAACTTAGGATGCGGATCGACCGGAATACCGCGGCCATTGTCGGTGACGGTGACGAAGCCGTCGGCCTCCATCTCGACCTCGATCCAGTCGGCGTGGCCGGCAAGCGCCTCGTCCATGCAATTGTCGATTACCTCGGCGAACAAATGATGCAGCGCCTTCTCGTCGGTGCCGCCGATATACATGCCGGGGCGCCGACGCACCGGCTCAAGGCCCTCCAGCACCTCGATATGCTTGGCGGTGTAGCCGGATTCCGCGCCGCCGCGGCTCGGCTTGGAGCGCGCGCTCTTTGCCGCCTTGCGCGCGGGCGCTTTTGCGGGCGCCGCCGGCAAGTCGAACAGGTCGTGCTGATCTGAGGGGTTTTTCTTGGTCGCAGCTTTGGCCATGGACATATTCAGATAGGAACTCGCTGATTCGTTTGCCAGTTACTATGCCACGGCTTGCTCTCGTCCTGCGAAGCGGCGATAGAGGTCGGAAACCATTCCTCGGCTTGCTGGTTATGTCTGATCATGCACGGCAGCGATGCGGGGGAGCAGCAAACTAGGCTGGAAATCGGCCACCGGCGAGATTTACCACTGTCAATTCAAGAGCCGGTGCCGATCAAGGCCCTATCGCCCGCCTGGCGTTGGGCCGCCCAGGCCGCCACAGTCGGCATATTCCTCATCATGTTGTTTGTCGCGCTCGACCTGGCGCGTCCGATCTTGTTGCCGGCAGCGGCAGCTTTCGTCGTGACCATGATGCTGGGACCGTTATCGTCCCGCGCCGATCGGCAGGGCGTGCCGGCAATCGTAACGGCAATGATTCTATGGCTGATGGTGGCCTTCGTGTTCTACGGACTCATCATCTTGGTATCGTCGCCGGTGGTGGGCTGGATCGGCAAGGCGCCGGACATTGGCCGCAGCATCCAAAGCAAACTGCAGCTGCTCGATGCGCCGCTCGCCGGATTGCGCGATCTGCGTAATGCGCTGCTGCCGTCGCAGGCCGGCAAGGGGCTCGATCTCGACATTGTGGCGATCGCGCAATACGCGGTCTCGATCGCGACGCCGGCGGTCGGCCAAATCCTCATTTTTTTTGTTACGCTATTCTTCATGCTGTTGGGGCGCAATCACATGCGCCACGTGCTGGTCCGTTTTTTCCAGGAACGCGTGGCGCGGCTGCGCGTGCTGAAGATCATGAACGACATCGAACACAATTTGACTGGCTATCTCAGCGTAGTCGCGTTCATTAATCTCGGGGTCGGCATCGGCGCCGGCGTCATCGCCTGGGCGGTCGGCCTGCCCGACCCCGTCGCCTGGGGCGTGCTCGGCTTTGTGCTCAATTTCGTGCCCTATATCGGCGCCGCCATCATGGAGCTCGGTATGTTCCTGGTCGGCCTTGTGACGTTCCCCTCGTTGACCTACGCGCTGCTGGCACCTGCGCTTTATATCGGAATGGCGCTCATCGAAGGCCAATTCCTCACGCCAAGCATTGTCGGCCACAGACTGACGCTCAATCCGCTGACGGTCTTTCTCTCGCTGGTGTTCTGGGCTTGGTTGTGGGGGCCAGTCGGGGCATTTTTGGCCGTACCTTTGTTGATCATCGGCCTGGTCGTCGCCGCTCATCTTTTTCCGAAGATGGAGCCGGAGCTGCCGGACTAAGCGGCTGGCGCAATTGTCAGCGGCGGGTTAGACGAGGTGACTCACGCAGGCGCTTGGCTCACCCTCGCGATGAACTTCCACGCTTACGTCGATCAGATCATCGCCTTCGTGCGCGACAATGCCGCCTGGGCGCCGCCGATCGTGTTTGTGCTGGCCTTCGGGGAATCGCTCGCTTTCATCTCGCTGCTTGTTCCGGCCTGGGGCGCGCTGGTCGCGATCGGCGCGCTGATCGGGCCGAGCGATATCAATTTTTGGCCGGTGTGGATCGCCGGCTCGCTTGGCGCGGCCTGCGGCGACTGGCTGTCCTATTGGATCGGTCTAAAGCTCGAATATACCGTCGATCACATGTGGCCGCTGTCGCGCCATCCCGATCTGATCCCGCGCGGGGAAGCCTTCGTGAAAAAGTGGGGCATCCCCGGTATCTTCATCGGGCGGTTCTTTGGGCCCTTGCGCGCATCGGTGCCGCTGGTCGCTGGCATATTCGAGATGCCCTATTGGCGGTTCCAGCTCGCCAATTTCTCCTCGGCTTTCGTCTGGGCGGCGGTGCTGCTCACGCTCGGCGATGTGATTTCGCTGATGCTCAAGTGGCTGTGGTGATCGTCATTCCGGGGGCGGCCTATGCCCGCGTCCCGGAATGACCAGCAATTATTTCCCAAGTTGCACGAAGCGCAGTTCGCCCTTGACAAGGTCCGGCACCACGACCAACAGACCCTTGTTGTTCGGGATGGCGCATAAGTCCGCCGGGCCTTTGAAGCCGGTCGCCAGTTTGTGCACGCCCATCTTCTTGTTCCACTGGAACAGCGAGCCGGACACCCAGTCGGTGGCGATTATGTCGCCGTTGCTCATGTGGTAGAGACCGTCGAGCATGCCGATGTTTTCGGAGAGTTGGACCGGCGTGTCCTTGCCCAGGCCAAGCTCGTAGATGCCGTGCGGCTTGTCCTTCGATTCGAAGCCGACCATGAGCAGCGCGCCGTTCTTGCCGGGATAGAGGCCGTTGGGAAAAACGCCTTTGCCGGCGAAAATCGTGGTGATCTTCGGGCTGGTCTTCGATTTGAGAAAATCGGCGGGCTCGACCTTCACCAGCTTGTCGGAGCGGTTATCGCTGACATAAAGCGTGTCGCCGATCACGGTCGGGTCATTGGCGAAAGTGATGCCGGGCAGCTCAAGCTTCTCGCCGTCCTTGCTCTTGAGGTCGAACACCCAGACCGAATCGATGTCGGTGACCCACAGGCGGTTGCCTTTGATCCAGATGCCTTTCGGCTTGTTGAGGATCTGGCCCTTGGCGGGCAGGAAGCCGTCCTCGAGGATCTTCCCGTCGAGCGAGACTTTGGTGATCTTGCCCTTGCCGTCCTTGTCGGCGGGCTTCAATGCAGGCCCGAAGTCGCTGGTGTACAACACCTTTCCATTCGGATCATAGGCGACCGACTCGGTGTGGCCGAAGCCGGTCACGGCCTTGTCGGACAGGACCTTCAATTCCGCGGCTGCGGCGCCATGCGCGTTGAGCAACGGCAAAACGGCAAACGCGGCCGCTAGCGCAAGCGCACCGGTTCTGATCATGGTTTCCTCCCAGTGGGCAGCGCCGCCGGGATTTTCATCCCGGCGGAGATCAGATCAAGCATCCTACTGAACGGACTTTGCACCCGCTTGCGAGATCGTATCGTCCTGCGAACCGGTGCCGCCGGAGACGCCAATGGCGCCGACGATCTTGCCGCCGACCACAAGCGGATTGCCGCCGCGCGAGCCGATAAAGGCGTCGCCAAGTGTGGGTAAATAAGAGAAGAACGGACCCTTGCCCATCAGCCGTTCGAACACGACTGTCGGACGGCGATAGCGCGCCGCCGCGCGCGCCTTGTGCTGCGAAATTTCGATCGACGCGTATTGGCACTCGTCCATCTTCTCGAAAAAGACGAGCTCGCCACTGGTGTTGACGACGGAGATGCACATCGGCCAGTTGCGCTTGATGGCTTCCGCCATCGCGGCTTCGGCGACCTTCTTAGCCAAATCGAGTTTGATGTTCTCGCCGTAAGGCGTGTAGACATACTTTTCCGGAACGGTTTCGTTCGGATTGTTCGGATCGGGCGGCACCTGTGCAAAGCTGCCGGTGCTCATTAGCAGCACTACGCCCAAGGCGCCCGCCATCATGGTCAAACGACGCATCTTTATTCCTCCCGAATGATGATTTCGCCGGTGAATCCCGGCTTGGCTCGGCCCGAGCCCCCGTGGCCCGGATGTCGAGGCTGCGCACTTTAGCGAACCGGAAGGCCGTCGCCTATATGGCTGTGGGCCGATGCGAAATCGGAATATGACGGCGGGTTTTTGCCACCCGTGCTGGCGGTGTCGCCGCTGCGGCGCTAAAGTCGCGCTGATTGCAGCCGGTTCTTTCACATGACGGAAATCGCCTTTGAACAGGCGCTGACCGCGCGCACCGCCGAGATGCTCGATGCCTGCACCCAATGCGGCAGGTGCGTTGAAGTGTGCCCGATGACCGGCCCGGCCGGCGTCGGCGATGCCCCTGCGGAAAGCGTCATCGCCGGCGTGCTCGACATCGTGCGGACCGCCGAGGGAGCGGCTGCGTCGCGAGCCTGGGCCAAAGGCTGCGCGCTCACCGGCGACTGCATCGAGGCCTGTCCCGAGGGCGTCAATCCGCGCTTCCTGTTGGCGATGGCGCGCGTCGCGCTGCAGCGGCAGAAGGTCGAGCCGCGGCAACGGCGCAAGGCCGGCGTAGAGAACTTCCGGCTGGTCGCCGATGGCGTCAATGTGCTGGCACGCATGCAGCTCGATGACGCCGAACTCAATCGCCTTGGCCAGCAGGTCAGCGAACGGCTGGAGCAGGGATCGACGCTGGCGCCCGGCGAGCGCCCCGATTTCGTATTCTACACCGGCTGCAACGTGCTCAAGACACCGCACATGGCGCTGATCGCGCTCGACATCATGGACGCGCTCGGCGTGACGTACAAAGTCATGGGCGGGCCAACCGATTGCTGCGGTGTGATTCAGCTGCGCACCGGCGACACCGAAGTGTCCGGCCGGGTGGCGACCAATTCGCTCGACAAGCTCGCCGAGGGCAAGGCTGGTGTCATTTCCTGGTGTGCCAGCTGCCACGTGCAGTTCACCGAGACCACGCTGCCGGCGATCGAGAAGATACGCGGCGCGCGGCCGTTCGAGATGACGCCGTTTATATTGTTCCTCAAGACGCGCTTTGAGGATTTGCGGCCGATGCTGCGCAATCCGGTGCCGCTGCGTATCGCGCTGCACAAGCACCCCGGCGTGAAGGGCGTGGTGGAGGCCGGTACCGAGTTGCTGCGCATGGTGCAGGGCATCGAGATCGTCGATCTGCATCAGCCGGCGGTCGGGCTGATGAGCAATTCACTCAACGCGCTGCCCGACTATAAGCGCGGCCTGCAGCTCGCCGAATTGGAGGCGGCAGCGGCGGCCGGCGTTGACGCGCTGGTCGCGGTCTATCACGTCGATCATCGCGAATTGTGCGCGCACGAGCGCGACTGGCCGTTCCGCATCATCAATATTCTCGACATTGTCGGCGAGAGCATGGGCTTGCATCATGCCGACCGATTCAAGCAACTGAAGATCATGCAGGACGCCGATGCGATCGTCGCCGACTGCCGAGAGATGATTGAAGCGCACCGGATCGACCCCACAGTGGCGCGCGAGGTGGTGGTGAAGGCGATGCTCAACGAGCAGCCGCTGCCGTTGCGTGGGCGGGGATTTAAGAGTCCGATAATTCCGGGGAACGCCTGAAGCGCGTGAACCCGGAAATCCAGAGGCAAGGCATTGAGTGCGTCTGCATTCCGGGTCGGCGCCTTCGGCGCGTCGCGGAATGACCAGACCGTTAAGTTGACGGGCAGCCGAGGGCCCCTTATATCGCCCGCCCATGACGACGCCTGTTGCACTTTCGCAATTCCGCCGCCGTGCCATCATGGCACGGGCGCGCGTCTAGTCGTCGCCCCCGTGCCGCCGGAGCTAGCCCGCGGCACATTCATCATCGCTGTTGGCCTTGCTCCGGTGCTCCATTAGAACTCCGGATGAGGTTTGATCATGGCTGCCAAAGCGAGAATCGGTGTGCTCGGCGCTTCCGGCTATACCGGTGCGGAACTCGTGCGCATGCTGCTGCGTCATCCGCGCGCGGAGATCGCGCTGCTCACCGCCGAGCGCAGCGCCGGCAAGGCCATGCGCGAGGTATTTCCGCAGTTCTCGCCCTACAATCTGCCCCAGCTCGTCGCCATCGAAGGCTTGGATTGGGCGAAGGCGGATTTGCACGTCGCCTTTTGCGCTCTGCCGCATGCCACGACACAGAAGGTGATCAAGGCGCTGCTCGCCGCTGCACCGGCGACCAAGGTGATTGATCTCTCCGCCGACTTCCGCCTTGCCGACACGGCTGCTTACGCCAAGTGGTACGGCCACGAGCATCAGGCGCCCGAGCTGCAGCAGGAGGCGGTTTACGGCCTCGTCGAAATCCACCGGCGCGAGATCAGACGCGCGCGGCTAATCGCGAATCCCGGCTGCTACACCACCTGCGCCCAGCTGCCGCTGATCCCGCTGATCAAGGCCAAGGCGATCGAGCTCGACGAGATTGTGGTCGATGCCAAGTCAGGCATGACGGGGGCCGGGCGCGCGGCGCGGGATGCCATGCTATTTTCGGAAGTGTCGGAGGGCTTCAACGCCTACGGCGTCGGGCATCACCGCCACATGGCGGAGCTCGATCAGGAATTCTCGCTTGCCGCCGGGCGGCAGGTGATTGTGACCTTTACCCCGCATTTGGTTCCGATGAACCGCGGTATTCTGTCGACCATTTATGTACGCGGAAGGCGCGGGCGTACGCCGGAGGATCTTCACGCGAAACTTTTGAAGTTCTACGTGAAGGAGCCGTTCGTGCACGTGCTGCCGTTCGGCGAGACGCCGCAGACCCGCCATGTGCGCGGTTCCAACATGACCTTCATCGGCGTCGCCAGGGACCGTATCCCGGGCCGCGCCATCATCGTTTCGGCGCTCGATAATCTGGTGAAAGGCGCGTCCGGCCAGGCGATCCAGAACATGAATTTGGTGATGGGCTGGCCGGAAACCATGGGGCTGGAGCAGGTGGCGCTGTTTCCGTGAATCGGCCAAAGTCCCTGTCATTCCGGGACGCGGGCGTCAGCCCGCGGGCCCGGAATCCATAACCCCGGCGCTGCGGAGTATGGATTCCGGGCCCGCCGCTAAAGCGGCGTCCCGGAATGACCGGGGATGTGCATGTTCGACGTCACCAACCAGCCGCCGCCGCTCGAGCCGTATAATCTGTTTGCGGGCGATGTCGCGCTGCGCGAGGCCGTGCGCCGCGAGGGCGCCGAATGGGCGGAAGCCGGCCTCACCGCGTTCGGCGCTACGCTCGGCCGGCCGGAGACAATCCAGCTCGGCTTCGACGCCAACAAACATCCGCCGGTTCTACGCACGCTCGACCGCTACGGGCACCGCATCGACGAAGTTGAATTTCATCCGGCTTGGCACGAGCTAATGGCGATCGCGCTGCGTGCCGGGCTGCATTCGAGCCCTTGGGCCGATCCCAAGCCGGGCGCGCATGTCGCACGCGCTGCCGGCACCTATATGCTCAATCAAGTCGAGAGCGGCGTCTATTGCCCGATTGCCATGACCTACGGCTCGGTGCCGACGCTGCGTCATGCGCCGGCGGTCGCCGCGCCCTGGCTGGCGAAAATCTTCTCGCGCGACTACGACAAGCGCTTCCGTCCGGTGCGCGAGAAGACCTCCGCGCTGCTCGGCATGGGCATGACCGAGAACCAAGGCGGCTCGGACTTGCGCACCAACACCACGCGCGCTGAGCCGGCCGGCGACGGCACGTTCCGTTTGCACGGGCATAAGTGGTTCATGTCTGCCCCGATGTGCGACGCCTTCTTGGTGTTGGCGCAATCGCCGAAAGGCCTCTCTTGTTTTCAGATGCCGCGCTGGACGCCGGACGGCGAGCGCAATGCCTTACGCATCGTTCGCCTCAAGGACAAGCTCGGCAACCGCTCCAATGCCTCGAGCGAAGTCGAGTTCGACGGCGCCTTCGCGCAATTGATCGGCGAGGAAGGCCGCGGCATCCCGACCGTCATCGAGATGGCTAACTACACGCGGCTCGACTGCGCCATCGGCTCCTCGGCGCTGATGCGGCAGGCACTCGCGCAAGCCGTGCATCACGCGCGCCATCGCAGCGCCTTTCAGAAGAAGCTGATCGACCAGCCCCTGATGGAAAACGTGCTCGCCGATCTCGCACTTGAATCGGAAGCGGCCGCCGCGCTCACGTTCCGGCTCGCGCGCGCCTATGACGAGGACGATGAAGCGGCGCAGGTAATCCGGCGCATGGTCACGCCGGCGGCGAAATTCTGGATCTGCAAGCGCGCCCCTTACGTGACCTTCGAGGCCATGGAGGTGCTGGGCGGCGCAGGCTACATCGAGGAAAGCGTCATGCCGCGGCTTTACCGCGAGGCGCCGGTCAATTCGATCTGGGAGGGGGCCGGCAACGTAATGTGCCTCGATGTTCTGCGCGCCAACGCGCGCGCAGCAAACGCGGTCGAGGTGCTGCAGGGCGAACTGGATGGCGCGGATGGGCGCCTGCGGCGCTTCGCGGAGCGCTTGCAGAAGCGCCTGCAAGCGGCTGAACGTAGTGATGAATCGCAGGCGCGCGCCTTGGTGCGCGAGCTCGTTCTGGCATTGCAAGCCGCGCTCTTAATCAAGCACGCTCCGGCGCCAGTCGCCGATGCCTTCTGCGCCTCGCGTCTCGACGGCGAGCGTGGGGCCTTTGGCCTGCTGCCGCGCGGGCTTGATCTCGGGGCAATTGTGGAGCGGACAGGATCGAATTGATTGGTCATTCCGGGACCCCGCCAATCGGCAGGTCCGAAATTCAGACGGCAATATCAGACGCTTACGATTTGACTTTGGATTCCGGGTACGCGGCCTTGGGCCGCGCGCTGGAATGACAGATCACAGCTTGCCGAAAATCGCCAATACCAACGCGACCTGCGCCAAAAAACCAACCGCAAAAGCGAGCGTACGCAGCACCGGAATGCCGAGCGCGTAGACGATGACGTGGGCGAGCCGCGCCCAGAAATAGACCGCGCAAGCGATGACCGTGCTCATGGTCGAATGCCCGATGCTGTCGAGGATCAGCACCAAAGTCGCGAAGATCACCAGGTTCTCGACCGCATTGGTGTGGGCGAAATAGAGCCGCTGCGCCCAAGGGCTTTGCGGCGTGTCGCCGCGCTTGGGGTTGGCCATCGCGCCCATCAGCCCGCGCACCATGATGCGATCGAGGATGTAGGGTATCCACAGCAAGCCGGTCAGGATGACGGTCAGCGTCAGCCACATCAGTTCCCTGGACATCGCGTGCTCCCCACAATTGAGCCAAGCGCAAGCTTAGAGCGACGCGTTGAGGACGGGAAGTGCGTGCCCCGGATGCGACGCAGCGCGAAGCGAAGCAGAGTGGCGCGCCGCTGATACGGGCCCCAGTTTACTGATTAGCGGAAGGGGCCGGGATCCCGGGTCGGCAGCGCACCGCAATCGTGGTGCGCTGCGCCGGGGACGCAGTGCTAAGCAATCGCTTCCATCTTGCCGCCGGTCGGAATCTCGGGCGCGGTCTTGTTGTCGACGACCACGATGTTATATTTGCCGTCGCTGTGCAGCCGCCACTGGCCGCCGACCAGCGGCGTCTTGGCGATGTTTTTCAGCGCAAATGGCGGCAGCTTCTGCCCCGACCAGGCAATGTGGCCGACGATGGTGTCGAGCTTGGTGGCCTGAATAGCGGCGACGGTCGCCTTGGCATCGTCAAGCTTGCCGGTGCGTTTGAGCGCGTCCGTCGCCACCTCAAACAGCGCGTGCACGAAGCCGATCGGCTGTGTCCACTGCTTCTTGGTCGCCTGCTCGAAAGCATCGGCGAGCTGCTTGGCGGATTGGCCGGTGAGCGAGGACTTAAACGGATGGCTCGGCGTCCACCACACCTCCGATGACAAGTTGTTGCCGTTCTTGCCGAGCGCCTCGACCGATGCCGGGAACAACAGCGCCTTGCCGACCGAGGCGATCTTCGGCTTGAACCCCTGCTGCAGCGCCTGATTCCAGAAGGTGGTGAAATCGGGCGGAATCATCACGCCGGTAATGATGTCGCATTTGGCTTGCTTGAAGGCGGAAATCTGCGCGGTGAAATTGTCGCTCAGGTTCTGATAGCGGCCGGGATCGGTGAGCTTGTAGCCGAGCTTGTCGAGCACCGGCGGAAAGCCGACATGCTTGTCGCCCCAAGCATTGCCGTCGCCGTCGTTGGGGAACAGGCCGCCGACCGATTTGTCGGTCGCCAACTGCCCCCACAAATTGGTGAAGACCGCGATGACGTCTTCGAGGCCCCAGAAGAAATGGTAGGTATAATTAAACGGCTTCCAGGATTTTGGATCGCCCGGGTTCTGCTGGCGGCCGATGAAGTAAGGCTGCCACGGCGCGACCGACGAGATGCACGGCACCTCCTCAACTTCGCATTGGGTGGAGACGGGATTGGTGGTTTCCGGCGTCGAGGCCACCAGCATCAGATCGATCTTGTCGGAGACGATCAGTTCACGCGCGACATCGGCGGCGCGGCTCGGGTTGGATTGGCTGTCCTTGACGATCACCTCGACCGGATAGCTGGCGCCGCCGATCATGATGCCGTTTTTCACGCTCGCGTGGAAACTCGAAATGACGAAGTTGTCGGCTTCGGCGAAAGCAGCGAGCGGGCCGGTCTGCGGGCTGACATAGCCAAGCTTGATGGTGCGGGCGCCCCAGACGGCGGGCGCGAAAACCGGGCTCGCCGCCAGAACAGTGCCGGCAGCCGCCGAACTTGCCACGAAGGTTCGACGCGAAAGCTTACGGCGCGAATGATCGGCCATGGAAGGTCCTCCCCGTTTTGCGGCAATTGATGCCGCCGTTTCCCTGTTCATTCCGTTTCATTGGCTATTGACGGAACTATCTTGTTCGAATAACGAACAATCGTTCGTATATCGACCATTGTAAAAGGGGCGTGGGCGCTGTCAATCGCATCCTGCGCGGATTTGGCTACCGGTATGGACCAGGTCACGGAAAGCGCTGCGGGCGAACGCGAGGACAAGGAGTTCATGGCGACACTCGCCAAGGGCCTCGCTGTGCTCAATTGCTTCGGCAAGCAACACCCGAGCATGACCTTGTCGGAAGCGGCCATCGCCGCGAATTTGTCGCGTGCTACCGCGCGGCGCATTCTGCGCACGCTCACTGAACTCGGTTACGTCGCGCAGAACGGTCGGCAGTTTTCGCTGTCGGCCAATATCCTGAAATTGGGTTTCGCCTATCTGTCAACGCAGAACTGGATCGAGCGGGCGCAGCCGCTGATGAAAGAATTGAGCGAGCGCCTGCACGAGTCCTGCTCGGCGTCGATCCTGCAGGGCAGCGAGATCGTCTATGTCGCGCGCGTGCCGACCCGGCGTATCATGTCGACGGTTTTGTCGGTGGGAAGCCGGCTCCCGGCATTTCACACCTCGATGGGCCGTGTGCAGGTTGGTTTCCTTGACGAAGCCGAAATCTGGCGTCGGCTGATGTCGCTGCGTATCGACGCTTATACGCCGTCTACCATCACCGATCTGCAGGCACTGTTCGACCGCGTGCGCGAGGATCACGAGCAGGGTTTCTCCATCGTCGACGAAGAACTCGAGCGCGGGCTCCGGTCGATCGCGGTTGCGGTCGTCGACCGCAGCGGGCAGGCGGTCGGCGCCGTTAATCTCTCCACCCATTCGGCGCGCACGACGCGCAACGAAATGCGTGACAAGTTTCTGCCCGCGCTACGCAAGCTGGCCCAGCAGATTGCATTGGCGTGAAGCATCCGCGGGCGCGCGCATGATAGCTTGTATTCGAGACGATCGCGAAGTACCGTATGTGATGTTCGAACATCGTACAGCTGTTCGATATTCGAACGCGATGATTCACTCAATGAAAACAAAGCAATTATAGGGAGCTGCCATGACCATTCGCGCCAAGCCGGAAGCCTTTGCCGCCCAGCCCACCACCATCGGCAAGGTCAATGTCAGCCGGCCGCAGACCGGGGCGGAGTATCTGGAATCGCTCGACGACGGCCGCGAAATCTTTCTCTACGGCGACCGCGTCAAAAAGGTCACCGAGCATCCCGGCTTCCGCAACACAGCGCGCATGGTGGCGCGTCTTTACGACGCGCTCACCGATCCCAAGCACAAGGACAAGATCCTGGTTCCGACCGAGACCGGCAATGGCGGCATGACGCATGCCTTTTTTAAGGCGCCGAAGACGGCTGCCGAAATGCTGGCCGGCCGCACGGCGATCGCCGAATGGGCAAGGCTCACTTATGGCTGGCTCGGGCGTGCGCCCGACTACAAAGCGGCGTTTCTGGCGACGCTCGGCGCTAATGCCGAGTTCTACGAGCCGTATCAGGAAAACGCCAAGCGCTGGTACAAGTACAGCCAGGAGCGCGTGCCCTTCGTCAATCACGCCATTATTCATCCGCCGATCGACCGCGACCGCCCGCCGAACGAAGTAGGCGACGTCTGCGCGCATGTCGAAAAGGAGACCGACAAGGGCATCATCGTCTCCGGCGCCAAGGTGGTGGCGACCGGCTCGGTGCTGACCAATTACACCTTCGTCGCGCACCACGGGCTGATCCCGGTGCAGGACAAGAAATTCGCCATCGTCTTCATGGTGCCGACCAATACGCCAGGCGTGAAGTTCATCTGCCGCACCTCCTACGAGATGACCTCGACGGTGATGGGCTCGCCTTTTGACTATCCCCTGTCCTCGCGCATCGACGAGAACGACGCTGTGTTCATCATGGACAAGGTACTGGTGCCCTGGGAGAACGTGTTCGTCTATTCCGACGTCGAGAAGGCCAACAATTTCTTCCCGCGCACCGGCTTCCTGCCGCGCTTCGTCGTGCACGGCTGCACGCGGCTTGCGGTCAAGCTCGACTTCATCGCCGGGCTATTGCTCAAGGCGACGGAAGCTTCAGGCACCAAGGACTATCGCGGCGTGCAGGCCAATGTTGGCGAAGTGATCGCCTGGCGCAATCTGTTCTGGGCATTGAGCGACGCCATGGTGCGCGATCCGCGGCCGTGGATCGGCGACTATCTGCTGCCGAACATGGATCCCGGGAACGCCTATGCCATCATAGCCACGATTGCCTACACCAAGATCAAGTACATCATCGAGCAGACGGTGGCCTCCGGCCTCATCTATCTCAATTCGCACGCGAGGGACTTCAAGAGCCCGGACATACGCCCCTATCTCGACCGCTATCTGCGCGGCTCTAACGGCTACAAGGCCGAGGAGCGGGTGAAGCTCATGAAGCTGTTGTGGGATTGTCTCGGCAGCGAATTCGGCGGCCGGCACGAGCTCTATGAGATCAACTATGGCGGCTCGACGGAGGAAATCCGCCGCTATTGTCTGTTCGGGGCACAGGCCTCCGGCAACGCCGACCGTTTCAAGGGCTTCGCCGAGCAATGCATGGCGGAATACGATCTCGACGGTTGGCGCGTGCCCGACCTGACCGATCCAGGCGAGCTGAGTTACCACGCGCTGCAAGGCGTTAAGTGAAAGTTGAACCGTCCGCTGGACAATGCGCCAAGGAGCGCGCGCATGAACGTGCACGACAAGCGTCCGCCCATCGACACCAAGCTGTTCCGGCAGGTCATGGGCCGCTTCGCTACCGGCGTCACCGTCATCACGACGGAGGCGGAAGGCGGCGTGCGCGCCATGACCGCCAATGCCTTCATGTCGGGTTCGCTGACGCCGCCGCTCTGTCTCGTCTCGGTGGCGAAGAAAGCGCGCATCCACGCCGCGCTGCTAAACTCCGAGCATTTCGGCGTCAGCATATTGGCGCAAGGGCAGGAGGCGATCAGCCAGCATTTCGCCGGCCAGGGCGTTGCGCAGCCGGAAGTCTTGTTCGAGCATATGAACGGCGTGCCGGTGCTTGCCGGCGTCAGCGCGGCGATTGCCACCGTCATCGAAGCGCGCCACGACTGCGGCGATCATAGCCTGTTCATCGGCCACATACTCGGCCTGCGCGACGATAGTCGTCCGCCGCTCGTCTATCACAGCGGGAAATACGCGACGCTGCATCACAAGAAGACCGGCGCGGCCGACCTGACCGTAGACTTCTGGGAGCTAATGCCCGAATGAGCGGGCGAGATCGGCAAACGGCTTGCCGTTCTTGGTCACGGTCACCGGGCGGCGTGTCGTCGCCATCTCATCGATCAGGGCGAGACATTTCGCTTTGAATTCGGATGCTTTGACGAGTTTTGTCATCTGCACTCTTTTCGGTCATCGCCACCAAAGTTCCCACGGTTATGACCAAGGTCGTATCTAGCGGGCTGCTGTAGAATGACCATTCCGTAATTCCGGGCGTGCGCCAACGGGTCCGGTCCGCTCGGGCCGGCCCGATGACAAGCTCCGGCGCGAACACGGAATCCAGCCACACAGATTTTCTTTGCGCTTCTGGATTCCGGACCGCCACTGCGCGGCGTCCGGATTGACCGGACGCGTTTTTCGGCAACCTGCTAAAGCAAAATGCAATTCCGGCAAGCCGCGCGTCTCAGCTCCAGCTCTTCATCTTCACATACGACCCGGGCGCGTCCTCAATCGGCTTGAGTTTGCCGCCGCCGACCTCGCGTGCCGGCACGGTTTCGGTGCCGTGGCTCTTGAGCCATTCGAGCCAGTCCGGCCACCAGGAGCCGGGATGCTCGGTCGCTTTCGCCAGCCACTTGTCGAGGTCCGAGCCGCGCGACGCCGGACCGGTCCAATATTGGTATTTCGGCTTGCCGGGCGGATTAATGACGCCGGCTATGTGGCCCGAGCCGGCCAGCACGTATTTCACCGGGCCGCCGAAATATCGCGAGCCTTTCAGCACGGACTTTGCCGGGGCGATGTGATCTTCGCGGGTGGCGAGATTGTAGATTGGCAGCGTGATGTCGCGCAGCTTGAGCGTGACGCCGGCAAGCTTCATCTTGCCCTTGCTCAGCTTGTTGTCGAGATAGCAATTGCGCAGATAGAACGAATGGTTCGCCGCCGGCATGCGCGTGGCGTCTGAATTCCAGTAGAGAATATCGAACGCCAGCGGCTTCTTGCCGCGCATATAGTTGTTCACCACATAGGGCCAGATCAGGTCGTTGGAGCGCAACAGGTTGAAGGCATTCGCCATGCGCTCGGCCTCGAGGTAGCCTTGCGCGTTCATGTGGGCTTCCAGCTGCTTGATGCGATCCTTGTCGACGAACACCATAAGGTCGCCGGCATAGGTGAAATCGACCTGTGCCGTGAATAGCGTGGCGGAGACGACGCGGTCCTCCTTCTTGGCCGCGAGATAGGCAAGCGTAATTGCAAGCAGCGTGCCGCCGACACAATAGCCGATTGTGTGCACGCGCTTTTCGCCGGTCACGGTTTCTACCGCGTCCATCGCCGCCAACACGCCCTCGCGCATGTATTGTTCGAAGCTCTTCTTTGCGAGCTTTGCGTCTGGGTTGACCCAGGAGACTACGAATACGGTCAGACCGCTGTCGACGCACCATTTGATGAACGACTTCTCCGGCGTGAGGTCGAGAATATAGTATTTGTTGATCCAGGGCGGCACGATCAGCAGCGGCACCTTCAGTACCTCGGCGGTAGTCGCCTGATACTGGATCAACTGCATTAATTCGTTCTGGAATACGACCTTGCCGGGGGTGACCGCGAGATTGCGTCCAACCTCGAATACCGAGGGATCGGACTGGCGGATCTTGAGATTGCCGTGCCCGGCCTTGATGTCCTCGGCCAGCATGCGCATGCCGCGCACCAGATTTTCGGCATTCGAGTCGAGCGTCTCGCGTAGCAGCTCCGGATTTGTCAGCACGAAGTTCGACGGCGCGATCGCGTTTGCGATCTGCTTGACGTAAAACCCCGCCTTCTGGCGAATTCGCTCTTCGACTTCGGCCTCGCGTACAAGACGGTCGGCCCACTGCACGGTCAGCAGATAAACCTGCTTGAGGAAGTCGAAGAACTGGTTCTGCGACCACTCTGGATCGGCAAAGCGCTTGTCCTTCGGATCGGGCGCCACCGCCGGCGTCGCTTCCTCGCCGGCCAGGCGTTTGGCTGCACTCGCCCATAGTTCGAGATAGGCGTGGCCGAGGCTTTGCTGCAATTCGAGGGCCCGCTGCGGGTCGGAGAGCCAATATTCAAAGATTGGGCCGACCGTCTTGACCATGTCGGCGACGTCATCGGCAAATTCACTTTTGATCTTGCCTTCCTCACGCGGCTTCAAATATGCCGCCAGCGCTTTGCCGCCTTCCTCAATCATGCGCGCGAGATTGCGCGCCAGGGCCTCGATCTCGACGGAAGTGATCTTGGCCGGTTCGGTAGCGGGCTTTTCGGCTACAGGCTTTTCCATGCGCATCGCGTCGGTCCCCGCCCACAAATGGCCTGGACCGCGCCCTCCCGCAAGGCGCGTTTGTTTGCATGGTTTGGCGCGCTTGCTCGCAGACCGCAAGCGGTTCGCATAACCTTGCTGCGGCCATACCTTGCTGCGGCCATAATAGCTGGATAGCAGGGTTATGGTATAATTTATTGAGTCTGCGACGATTTTTCGGCTTTGACCCATGCGCGTCTTTGCAAGATCGGTGCTGCCGGCCTTGGGGCTGGTGCTAGTGCTGGCTGGCTGCGCCTCGCGCGCTGTACTCGATCAATTGCCTCCGAGCATGGCCGAACCGGCCGACGCGCCTGCTGCGCCGGCGGCGCCCTATCAATATCCCGCAGTGCACGACATGCCGCCGCCGCGGCAGGGCCGGCCGATGAACGAGGACGAGCAGTTGCGGGCGGAAAAGGACCTTGCTGGCGTCCGCGACCGGCAGGAACGGCTATATAGCGAAAAGACCACGAAAAAATCGAAGGTGGCGGCCAAGAAGAAGAAAAAAGCGAAGGCGGCGGCAAACGGCGGCCAAGCCACTGGCGCCAAGACCAGCCCGTGATAAAAGCCAGCTAAAGCCGATTTGAAGGTTCGAGCCGATGGAAGACTTCTACCGCATCCGCCGCTTGCCGCCCTATGTGTTCGAGGAGGTCAATCGGGCCAAGGCGCGCGCCCGCAATGGCGGAGCCGACATCATCGATCTCGGCATGGGCAATCCGGACCTGCCGGCGCCGCCGCATGTCATCGAAAAGCTCAAAGATACCTTGGGCAAGCCGCGCACCGACCGCTATTCCGCCTCGCGCGGCATTCCCGGGCTGCGGCGCGCGCAAGCCGCCTATTACGAGCGCCGGTTCGGCGTGAAGCTCAATCCGGAAAGTCAAATCGTCACCACGCTCGGCTCCAAGGAGGGCTTTGCCAACGTGGCGCAAGCGATCACCGCGCCCGGGGACGTGGTGCTGGTGCCGAACCCGAGCTACCCCATCCACGCTTTCGGCTTCCTGATGGCGGGCGGCGCGATCCGCTCGGTGCCGTCGGAGCCGACGCCGAACTTCTTCCACACGCTCGAGCGCGCGATCACTCACTCGATTCCGAAGCCGACCGCCGTGGTGGTCTGCTATCCGGCCAATCCGACAGCCTATGTCGCGAGCCTCGATTTCTACAAGGAACTGGTCGCGTTTGCGAAGAAGCATGGCATCTTGATTTTGTCCGATCTCGCTTATGCCGAAGTGTACTTCGACAGCAATCTGCCGCCTTCCGTGTTGCAGGTGCCGGGCGCAATCGACATCACGGTCGAATTCACCTCGATGTCGAAGACCTTCTCGATGCCGGGCTGGCGCATCGGCTTTGCGGTCGGCAACGAGCGGGTCATCGCGGCGCTGGCGCGGGTGAAGTCCTATCTCGACTATGGCGCTTTCACGCCGGTGCAGGTGGCGGCGACCGCGGCGCTGAACGGCCCGGACGACTGCATCAAGGAGATGCGCGCGACTTACAAACGCCGCCGCGACGTGCTGGTCGAAAGCTTCGGCCGCGCCGGCTGGCACGTGCCGTCACCGCGCGCCTCGATGTTTGCCTGGGCGCCGATCCCCGAGCCGTTCAAGTCGATCGGCAGCGTCGAGTTCGCAACCTTGCTCGTGGAGAAGGCCGATCTTGCGGTTTCGCCCGGCATCGGCTTCGGCGAATACGGCGAGGGCCATGTGCGCATCGCTCTGGTGGAGAACGAGCAGCGTATCCGCCAGGCTGCGCGCAATGTGCGCCGCTTCCTCGAAACCGGGCCGGAGAAGCTGCACAACGTGGTTCCGCTCGCCACTCGGCGCTAATGCTCAGATGACGGCTTTTCATCGGTCATTCCGCGACGGCCCGCAGCGCCGGACCCGGAATCCAGAGGTACCGACGGCACTTACCTCTGGATTCCGGGTTCGCGCCTTCGGCGCGCCCCAGAACGACGCAGCAAATTTTTCCTGGCACGGACGATGACCACGCCTCTGAAAGTCGGTGTCGCCGGATTGGGCACGGTCGGCGCTGCCCTGGTGGCCCAGATCGCGCGCGAGCGCGAGGCGTTGAGCGTACGCTGCGGGCGGCGCATCGAAGTGGTCGCGGTTTCCGCGCGCTCGCGCGCCAAGGAGCGTGGGCTCGATCTTGCCAAGCTCAAATGGGTCGCCGATCCGGTTGCGCTCGCGCGCTCCGCCGATATCGATGTGTTCGTCGAGTTGATCGGCGGCGCCGGCGATCCGGCGAAGTCTGCGGTCGAGGCGGCGCTTGCCTCCGGCAAATCGGTGGTCACTGCCAACAAGGCGCTACTCGCGAAGTACGGCGTGCGGCTCGCGATCCTTGCCGAAAAAAATCATGCCGCCCTTAATTTCGAGGCCGCGGTCGGCGGGGCTATCCCGATCGTGAAAACGCTACGCGAAGGCATGGCCGGAAATTCCTTCGCGCGCATCTACGGCATCCTCAACGGTACCTGCAATTACATCCTCACGCGCATGGAGCAGGACAATCTTTCCTTCGCCGAATGTCTGAAAGAGGCGCAGCGCCTCGGCTATGCAGAGTCTGATCCGAGTTTCGACATTCAAGGCCACGACACGGCCCAGAAGCTTGCAATCCTGGCGAGCCTCGCCTTCGGCTGCAAAGTTGACCAGGGCGCGATCTATGTCGAAGGCATTTCCTCGATCCAGCCGGCCGATCTCGCCGCCGCCGACGGGCTCGGCTATCGCGTCAAGCTCTTGGGCGTCGCGGTCAAGACCGCCAAGGGTATCGAGCAGCGTGTGCATCCGACCATGGTGCGCAAAGATTCGGCCATCGCCCAGGTCATGGGCGTGACCAATGCCGTCACCATCGACGTGGAAGGCATCAACGCGCTGACGCTGGTCGGACCGGGCGCCGGCGGGGCGGCGACCGCCTCGGCCGTGCTTTCCGACATCGGCGATATTGCCCGCGGCGTGCGTACCGCCCCATTCGGGCGTCCCAGCGGGCGACTTACCGCAGTGCGCAAAGCGCCGATGCAGCGCCACGAAGGCGGCTACTACATAAGGCTGCTCGCCCGCGACAAGCCGGGCACCGCGGCGGCCATCGCCAAGCGGCTTGCCGAACAGGAGATTTCGCTCGAATCGATCGTGCAGCGGCACGAGAAGGGCGAACCGGTGGGCGAAGGCAAAGGCGGGGCCGTTCCGGTTATCCTCGTTACCTATGCGACCACCGAGGACGCCGTGCGCAAGGCTCTTGCGGCGGTGGGGCGCGATAGGGTGATCTCTGGCCGGCCGCAAGTGATCCGAATCGAAAAGAACTGACCGGCGGCCGGGGTCGGGCGCCAGCCTGTCCCAAAGGCATTCGCGAGGGGAGCGCCAATATGTCGTCAATCACCGTCCAGCCGGAATTCCTGCTGGAGCGTATTCTGACACTCGAGATCGTGCGGGTGACCGAACGTGCGGCAGTGTCGTCGGCGCGTCTGCGCGGGCGCGGCCAGGAAAAGGCCGCCGACCAGGCGGCCGTCGACGCCATGCGGCGCGAGCTCAACAAGCTGCCGATCGACGGCACCGTGGTGATCGGGGAGGGCGAGCTCGACGAGGCGCCCATGCTGTTCATCGGCGAACAAGTCGGCGGCAAGACCGGTCCGAAGGTCGATATCGCGGTCGATCCGCTGGAAGGCACCACGCTTTGCGCCAAGAACATGCCGGGCGCCATCGCCACGTTGGCGATGGCGGACGAGGGCACGCTGCTGCATGCGCCCGACGTTTATATGGAAAAGATCGCCATCGGTCCCGGCTATCCCAAGGGCGTCATCGATCTCGACGCGCCGCCCGAGGAAAACATCCGCAATCTCGCCAAAGCCAAGGGCGTGCCGCCCGATGGCATTACCGCGATCCTGCTCGACCGGCCGCGCCATGCCGACATCATCGCGGCGGTGCGCAAGTCCGGCGCCTCGGTCAGTCTCATCACCGACGGCGACGTCGCGGGCGTGATCCACTGTGCCGAGCCGAAGACCGGCATAGATATCTATCTCGGCATCGGCGGCGCGCCGGAGGGCGTTCTGGCGGCGGCGGCACTGCGCTGCATCGGCGGTCAGATGCAGACGCGGCTCATCCTCGACACCGAGGAGCGGCGCGAGCGCTCGCTCAAAATGGGCATCAAGGACCCGAAGAAGAAATACGAGATCGAGGACATGGTGAGGGGCGATTGCCTGTTCGCAGCCACCGGGGTGACCGATGGCCTCATGCTCAGAGGCGTGAAGTTCGGGAAACACGTAATTGAGACCGAAACGGTGGTGATGCGCTCGGTCACCGGCACGGTGCGGCGGGTGAACGCCGAGCACCGGCAGTTCGAGAAGTTTCATCTGGACTGAGTTAGTGAATGCGGGAGGATAAAATATGCAGAAGTCGGCGGTCACCGAATACAAGCACGACGGCTACCTCTGCGAAGGATTTGCCCTCTGGGACGACAGCGGCGGCAAGCGGCCGGGCATTCTGGTGTTTCCCGAATGGGTTGGCGTCGGCGAATACACGCATAAGCGCGCGCAGATGCTCGGCGACCTTGGCTTCAACGCCTTCGTCGCTGACGTCTACGGCAAGGGCATCCGCCCGAACACGCCGGAAAGCTGCCAAGCCGAGATGATGAAATACGCGACCAACCGGCGGCTGCTGCGACAGCGGGCGCGCTGTGGCTTCGATCAGTTGCGTCAGGTTCCCAACACCGATTTGAGCAAGATGGCAGCGATCGGCTACTGCTTTGGCGGCATGATTGTGCTGGAAATGGCGCGCGACGGGCAGAACGACCTCGCCGGCGTGGTCAGCTTCCACGGCGTGCTGGCAACGCCGATGCCGCTCAGACCCGATATCTACAAGGGCAAGATTCTGGTGCTGCACGGGGTCGACGATCCGGTCGTGCCGGACGACCAGACCCTGACGTTTTGGAAAGAGATGCGAGACGCCAAGGCCAATTGGGAATTCGTCGCCTACGGTAATGCGTTGCACACCTTCACCAACTGGCTGATGCCGGAGGATGGCCCGCCACCCGCCGTCTACAACAAACAGGCCGATCGGCGCTCCTGGATCGCCATGCAGGATTTCTTCAAGGAGATTTTTGCGTAAGCGGACTTGAAAACGCTGCGCCGTCGTGACCGGCGGTGTGCCGGCCATTTCGTTTGCGAGGCCGTGTGGCGAGCGAAACGCAATCACAGGGACTCGCCCGGTGGCGGCAAAGGCATGAAATGCGGGGACAATGCCGGGCCCCGAATTGAATCCGCGCTATCCTGAGCGCGAGGACGACTCAGCATGTCACTCGCAGTACTCGCATCTGCTCCGGCTCGCCATGAAGCTTTCCTCGGCATCGAGGCCTCGGCGACCGGCCGCGCCTGGCGCGATCGGCTCGACGCGCGCGGGCAGGCGCGCGCGCTGGCGATCGCGCAGCGCTACGGCATGCCGGAGCTGCTCGCGCGCGTGCTCGCCGGACGCGGGGTCGAGCCCGAGATGGTCGAAGGCTATCTCGACCCCAGCATCCGGCGGCTAATGCCTGACCCGCATACGCTGACCGAGATGGCAGCAGCGGGCGCCCGCATAGCCGACGCGATCGAGCGCGGCGAACGCATCGCCATCTTCGGCGACTATGACGTGGATGGCGCGACCGCCTCGGCCTTGTTCGCCGGCTATTTGCGGCAATGCGGGCTCGATCCGATCGTGCATATTCCGGACCGCATCTTCGAAGGCTATGGGCCGAACGTCGACGCCATTCGCTCCTTCGCCGAGCGCGGCGCGCGGCTGCTGATTACGGTTGATTGCGGCACCACCAGTCTCGAGGCGCTGGGCGAAGCGAAGGCGCTCGGGCTCGACACCGTGGTGATCGATCACCACCAAGCCGACGTGGAGCTGCCGCCGGCTTTGGCGATCGTCAATCCGAACCGCGCCGACGATCTCTCCGGCCTCGGCTATCTTGCCGCTGTGGGATTGACGTTCCTTGCGCTTGTCGCGATCAGCCGCGAGTTGCGCCGGCGCGGCTACTGGGATGCGCGCCGCGAGCCCGATCTACTGTCGCTGTTGCATCTGGTGGCGCTGGGCACCGTCGCCGACGTGGTGCCGCTTACCGGCCTCAACCGCGCCTTCGTCGCCAAGGGCCTAATTGCACTGCGCCGGCGCGAGCATGTCGGCGCCACAGCGCTGATGGACGCGGCGCGGCTTGCCGGCCCGCCCGAGCCCTGGCATCTCGGGTTCCTGCTCGGGCCGCGCATCAATGCGGGCGGGCGCATCGGCCGCGCCGATCTCGGCGTGCGGTTGCTCTTGGAGCAGGACGCGAGCGAAGCGGCGCGGCTTGCCGCCGAGCTCGACCGCCTCAACCGCGAGCGCCAGCAGATCGAGATAGCGACCGTGGCGCAGGCCGAAGCGGAAGCCATGGCCGCGCTCGGGCTGGAGGACAAGGGCGCCGTGGTGGTGACCGCGGGGGAAGGCTGGCATCCGGGCGTCGTCGGCCTCGTCGCAGCGCGGCTGAAAGAGCGCTATGGCCGCCCGGCCTTTGCCATTGCGCTCGAGTCGGGCGGCATCGGCACGGGCTCGGGTCGCTCGATCGCCGGCGTCGATCTCGGCGTCGCGGTGCGCCGCGCCGTGCGCGAGGGGCTGCTGGTCAAGGGCGGCGGCCACGCCATGGCGGCGGGCGTGACGCTCAAGAAGGATGCGCTCCACGCATTCCGCGCTTTTTTGGAGGACGCATTGGCGGCTTCGGTCACCGCGGCCCGGCGAGAAAGTGCGCTCTTGATTGACGGCGCAATCAGCGCTGGCGGCGTCAACGTGCAGGTGGTGGAACTGCTGGCGCGCGCCGGGCCCTTTGGCGCCGGCAACCCGGAACCGGTGCTGGCGTTGCCGGCGCACACGCTGAGCTATGCCGACCCGGTGGGCGAAAGTCACATCCGCGCGCGCTTTCGTTCCGGCGACGGCAAGTTCGTCAATGCCATCGCTTTCCGTGCCGCCGGCCAGCCGCTCGGCAAGGCGCTGCTCGAAAGCCGCGGGCGCAGCGTGCATGCCGCGGGCTGCCTTGCCATCGATCGATGGCAGGGCGAGGAGCGCGTGCAGTTTCGCCTCATCGATCTGGCGGCGAGCTAACGCGCCGCTCGCGCTGCCTAGCAGCGCGTGATGGTAACCTGCCGGATGCCGCCATTTTCCGCCGGCACCGTCACGGTCTCCCGGGTGCGCCTGCAGCTCAAACCCGCCGGCGGTGGAATCTGCGGATCGATCCGCAGCGGCGGATAGCTGACTTCGCTGATCGCCTCGACGTCGTAGTCCGGAACATCGTAGCTATAGCCGCCGAGCGCGTCCCCATAGCCTTGATATCCGAATGCGTCGCCATACCCGAATGCGCCGCCCCGGTGCCGCAACAGCGATCGTTTCACCGCGTTATGACGCGCAAAATGATGCGAACCAAATCCTTTGGGCGCGCCGACCGCCGGCGCGAGCAACAAAGCGGCAAGACCTAAAGCGGCGGCAATGCTGAACAGCCCTTTGATCATCGCTAACACTCCCCGATCGTCGCACCGCATCGACTTTAAGTGTGCATCAACCGCCTGTTCACATCAATCGGCGGGCGAGGCAGCACATTGTCTCGGTTAACGGCGCGCGCCACGCGGAATCCTTGTCAAGCCGCGGGCGGGATGAAACAATTCGGGCCATCGCGCCGAACATCAATAGAACAACGGGCGCAGCGGGGGATTGTCATGCACCTGCGTTTCCCGACCAACGTCGCCGTTCTTATCGTGCTCGCCGGCACGGTGGGACTGGGTCAAGCCGGCGCCGAAACCTATCCGGCGCGGGACATCACTTTTGTCGTCGCCTTCGCGCCGGGCGGCGTCGCCGACACGCTGGCCCGTCTAGTCGGCAAGGGCCTGGGCGAGAAACTTGGGCGCACGGTGGTGGTTGAAAACCGCGGCGGCGCCGGCGGCAATATCGCGGCCGGCGTAGTCTCGCGCGCGGCGCCTGACGGCTATACTTTGCTGGTCACCACTACGGCGCTCGCAATCAACGAAACCTTGCGCGCAAACAGCGGGTTCAAATCGACCGACTTCAAGACGGTCGCCATTTTGGCCTCGAGCCCAGAGTCGCTGATCACCAGCGCGAGCAATCCGGCCAACACGCTTGCCGACGTGCTGAAGGAGGGCAAGACCAAGACGCTCAATTTCGGCACTGCCGGCGTCGGCAGCGGCTCGCATATCGCGGCCGCGTATTTCTTCAAGTTCCTGGCCAAGATTCCGGCCACGCACGTACCCTACCAGGGCGGCGCGCCGGCGATGAATGCGATCATCGGCAATCAGATCGATCTGATGGCGACGACCCTGGGCGGTGCCGCGGCGGCGCAGATCAAGAGCGGCAAGGTCAAAGGACTTGCCGTCGCCAGCGCCAAGCGCGCAGCGGTGGTGCCGAACGTGCCGACCTATGCGGAGGCGGGTTATCCGTTGGAGGCCGCGTCTTGGGTCGGCATTTTCGCGCCGGCCAAAATTGATCCGGCGATCGTTGGCAAACTGAACGCCACGATCGAAGAGGTGATGAAGGATCAACAGTTGCGCAACAGGCTCACCTCCATCGGCTTTGATCCGATCGAGGGAACGCAAGCGCAGGCCGAAAGCTATTTCCGCTCCGATGTGGACAAGTGGGGCAAGATGGTCAAGGCGCTCGACCTGTCGGTCAAGTAATTTTTCAACTTGGAGATTAACTAACGTCGCCGCACGCGGCGGCAGAACACATCGTAGACCGCGCCGATGACCGCGCGCGCTTCCTCGCTGGCGAGGCGGTAATAGACCGTCTTGCCTTCGCGCCGCGCCGAAACCAGATCGTCGGCGCGCAGCCGCGCCAGTTGCTGCGATACCGTCGGCTGGCGCAGCAGCAAAATCTTCTCCAACTCGCTCACCGATTTCTCGCCCTCGGCGAGAAGGCAAAGGATCATCAGACGGCTCTCATGCGCGAGCGCCTTGAGGAAATCGCTGGCCCGTTTGGCGTTGTCGTTCAAACGCTCGACATCGGTCGGGCGGGTGCGAGTCTGCGGATTATATAATTCCATCCGTTTACCATTGGTCCGAGAAGGCAGCGCGAGTATACAGGCCATCAATCCTTCGCAAGCAATATTTTTTCCACCAATTGCGCGCGCTGTTGGTGACTCGCTTCAATTTTATGTAAGCGATCGAACAAAACGGCAATCTGCATCCAAAACGATTCGGGGCCTGGATAGCCGCGAATACGGCCGATTTCGTGATCCTTATCGATCAGCACGAACAAGGGAGTGAGTCGCTCCACCCCGATGAAGGCAAGATCCGGCGGCAATTTTTGATCGATATCGACCCGCCGCAGCGGCGCGACCAGCCCTTCCTCGGTCCGTGCATAGATCGGTGCGACGTCGCGGTCGAACGCCGCGCACCAGGCGCAGCCGGCTTGTTCGAACATCACCAGTTCGGCCGCCTGCACGCGCGACAACACAAAGGTAATGAACATAACGCCGATGAGCGCGGCGATAGAACAAGATTGCCTTATCTGCAGCATGCCCGCCAAAATCATTCTGCGCAAAAATGAGAGCTCTTGAATCCTCTCCAAATATATCACAAAAAATGAATATGTCGATGCCGGGGAAAGGGTGATGGGTCTAGACGTAACCGCTGGCGGCGCGTTTGTCGCCGGACTCCTGTCATTTGCCTCGCCCTGCGTCTTGCCTTTGGTGGCGCCGTATCTCGCCTATATGGGCGGCGTTTCAATAGAGCAGATCGGCGATAAAGGGCGCGGCGGGGCGAGGGCGCGGGTGCTGCTGGCGGCGCTCTGTTTTGTCGCCGGCTTCTCAACGGTCTTCGTCGCGCTCGGCGCTACGGCCTCTTGGATCGGGCAGGCGGTAACCGCCCAGCTTGGGCTGCTCGGCTACATCGCGGGCACGCTTATCGCCCTGATCGGCCTGCATTTTCTGCATGTCATCCGGATTCCGCTGATGGATCGCACGGCGCGCCTCGGGCTGGTCGATAAGCCTGCCGGGCTAATCGGCGCCTATGTGATCGGCCTCGCCTTCGGGTTCGGCTGGAGCCCGTGCGTCGGGCCGGTGCTAGCGGCGATCCTGCTCATTGCGGGCGCTCAAGACAGCGCCGGCGAAGGCGCGCGGCTATTGTTCATTTATTCGCTCGGCATCGGCGTGCCGTTTTTGGTGGCAGCAGTGTTCGCTTCCGCTTTCATGCGCGCCATGGCACGGCTGCGGCAGCGCCTCGGGTTGATCGAGAAGGCAATGGGGGCGTTTCTGGTGCTGACCGGACTGCTGATCTTCACCGGGCAGATGCCGACCATCGCCAACTGGTTGATCGAGACTTTTCCCGCGCTAGGCAAGATCGGCTGATTTTCTTGCGACGGATATTCATCGCTGAACACGAGCTCCGAAGCCGATCGCGGCCTCGGAACACTGTCAGACCCTTTTAACTTCTGCTTTCGAGCTTGATCGTGTGCTTAGCGGCGGAACAGGCCGTGGGCAACGCCGCCGAAGAGTGCGCCCATCGCCGCCGGAGGCCCGCCACGACCGCCACCACCGCCCGAGCTCCGGTGCCGGTTGTGCGTCTCGTAATGGCGGACGCGCCGGTGGACGCGCTCATGATCGTTGTCTTCGTCGTGCTCGGTAACTGCCGGCTTCGGCAATGCCTCGGCGCGCAAGGCGTTGAGTTGCAGCTTATTCAGGTAGCCGCTGTCCGGGTAATTGCGGGCACCTTGCCAATTCTTTATCGCGCGGCGTGTTTCCGCAGTGAAGCGGCCGTCGGTATTGGTCTCGAAGCCGAGGGCCTTCAGCCGCCTCTGCACATCGCGGCGCTCGGAGCGACCGAGATCGAGAGCGTCCTCTGTCTCGCGCGAGCTCTCCGCAGTGCGGACGGCTGGGTCGACGCTCGGCGTCACAGTACCAGCGGAGTTCGAATCATCTTTGGAAGTTTCGAGGGCAGCCAATCGCGCCCGCGCGATCGGAGCGAAGGCTCCGTCGGGATAGCGGTCGAGATAAAGCTTGAGCTCGTCGGGCTTATAGCTGTTCTTCACCGAGCGCCAGAACTCCAACTCCACTGTATCGTCTGACTGCTCGACCGGAACGGTCGTCACAGCCGGCGCGGCAACCGGGGTAGCATCGTTCGCAGTATTGCTTTCCAAAGCGGCCACCTGTTTCATGTAGAACAGCCCGGTCAAATTGGTGCTCGACCAGGGCGATTGCTTCTTGTCCGTAAGATTGTTGACCTCGGCGCGCACTTTGGTGAGCGCCATGCTGATTTCCTCGTTGGGGGTTCCCAGATTATCCAGTAGGGCGCGGGTGAAGGGGCTATGGCCGCCCTGCCCATCGAGCGCGACTTGTCCCGGCGCAGTCGCAAAGGCCAACAGTGTGCCTTCACCGGATTTCATTTCGGCCAGACCGGCATTCACCGCGACCGAACGTGTGCGCATAGAGCGCGAGATCTGCTCGACGAACGGATTGTCGCGGCAGGCATCGAGAAAGACCATCTTGATCTTGGCGGTGCTGATGGTCTGGTCGAGCATGACATTGACATCGATCGGTCCGCCAAGCTTCACATCCAACGCCGTCTTCGGGTTGGCGTCTATCGGCAGCAGGTAGTTCTTGCCTTCGAGCGAGAGGCCGTGGCCGGCGTAATAAATGAGCGCCACGTCGGCGCCATCCGCCTTGGCGGCGAACTTGCGCAGCTCGTCGGTCATGGCGGCGCGGGTCAAATCCAATCCGCTAACAACGTCGAAACCAAGCGTGTTCAGCAGAGCTGCCATCGCCTTGGCGTCTTTGGGAGGATTCGGGAGCTCAGCAACGTGCTTGTAGGCGCCGTTGCCGATGACGAGGGCGACACGATGATCGGCGTGCGAGGCCGTCGACCAGGTCAAAACAACGGCAAGCAAAATCCAGACGAAATGCCGAATTGAGCGATGTATCGGCACGCGCCGCTCGGGTCTTGTCGGTGCGCTGGCATGACTGCTGGGTGTCCGGTTTGCGAAATGGATTTGTTCCCTCATGATCCCCTCCATTCCTCGAATAGTCGGTATTCTTAGAGGGAAAGCGTCTGCGGGCTGTGATGGCTATCACAAGAGCGACGATTTCAATTGCTTTCTTGTGGGCTTGAGTGGCTGCGTCACAGGCGTGGTGAGGGGAATAACCGAACAAATGCCGTTGAATATGAATCGCGGCCGGGTCCATCCCGGCCGCGAGTTGAAAAGCGCAATTTGCCTTGTGTTTCAATGCCGCTGGGCAAGCCAGTGACCGGCACATTCGCCCCCGGAGCCGTGGCCGGTCCAGGTGCCGCGGCCGGCGGAGGCCAACAAGCGGCCGGTGCCATTGGCGCCCTGCTGGCCCGCCTTAATGCTGACTTTGACGAGGCCGTTCGGCGCAACGGTCCCGGCCATTTTGATCGGGGCATAGCCGCGATAGGCGACGTGCCCGTGCGACACGTTCACATTATCCAGGTAGGCACGGCCGCAGCTGCCTCGTTCGGTGACGATCAGCACGCTCCATTTGCCGTCCGTGGGCGCGGCATAGGCGGCGGGCGAATTTCCAGCGATAGCGGCGCACAGTAAAGAGGCGGCGACCAGCGTGAGCTTAAACTTATGCATGGCAAATCCCCCTGTTCAACAATCGCCATCGTTCGATGGCGGGCTGAACAGGTTACGGCCGCCGGTTTCCCAATCCGGCAAGAACTAATAAAATTTTCTTGGCTCATAGAATCGATCAAATGCGGTGAGAGGAGGCGGGGCATGGAGCAAATTCGCGTTTCCACGTTCGACGGCCCGGGCACTCGGCCGGTGATCCGCACCGTTTCCTGGCCGAAAATTCCCAAGCGTGCGGCGCTGATCAAAATCGGCGCCTGCGGGGTTTGCGGCACCGATCTGCACATCCTCAAAGGGCACTGGCCGAAGCCGCTGCCGTGGCCGTTCACGCTCGGTCATGAACTCGGCGGCGTGCTGGTCGAGGTCGGCCCAGAGTTTGACGCCGACTTCATGAGCAAGCCGCTCACCGTCGGATCGAAAGTGATGATCCCGCCGCTGATGCCTTGCGGGCATTGCTATTATTGCCAGCACTATCCGCAAAGCGCCAACAAGTGTCTGACACCGGTCTATTACGGGCGCTATCTCGGCTTCGACAAGGCGCCGCATCTGTGGGGCGGCTGGGCGGAATATGTCTATGTCGATCTCGACATGCTGCCCGGCACCAAGATTTACAAATTGCCCGACGACATGTCGCTAAGGCTCGGTGCACTTTCCGAACCTTTGACCTCCTGCATCCGCGCCTTCAATCGCGCAACGCGCGTCGGCGGCTTCGCCTGGGGCGACACGGTCGTCATTCAGGGCTCCGGGCCGATCGGAATTCTGGCGGTCGCTGCGGCGCAGGAGATGGGCGCGGGGCGGGTGATCTGCGTGGGCGCGCCGGAGACGCCGCGTCTTGCCTTGGCGCGCCGCTTCGGCGCCGAAGCAACGGTAAACATCGAAGACTTCAAAACCCCCGATGAACGGATCGCCAAGGTTCGCGATATCGTCGGCGGCTTTGGCGCCGATCTTGTGATGGATTGCTCCGGCCACCCGAGCGCGGGACCGGAGGGCATCGAGTTTCTCCGCGACGGCGGCACTTATGTCGAGATGGGGCAGTTCACCGACGCCGGATCGATCATGACTTCCTGGCACCGCATCTGCACCAAGGACATCAACGTGCTTGGCTCCTGGGGCTTTACCGGCAACGACCTGCCGCTCGGCGTCGACATGCTCTACCGCACGCGCAACAAATATCCCTGGCTCGACATGCAGACGCTTTATCCATTTTCCGAGGAGGGCATCGGTCAGGCCGTTGCCGACGCCATCGCCATGAAGACGGTGAAATCGACCATCGTGCCGTGGCCAGAGCTGGTGCACTAACGCCGAGCTATCAGCCAAATCTGAACGCCAACAAGTTATCGAACGCACGCAACTCAATGAGAATGCGATGCAAGAGATCGGCATCGCGCGTGGCGATGGCTTTTGGGATCAGCGCGAGCCCTGCCTTGGCGCCGTCGATGAGGCGGCGAAATTCCGGGTCGTTGCGCACGGTCTCGCTCGCCATGCCGTCACAACGGCCGAGCACATAGCCATAGATCGCCGCCTTGCTGGCGACGCCGAATCGCGTGTCCGCCTTCGTCCAGTCGAGCGCGCGGTCGTTGTAGACCATCAGCTTGTCCATGGCGGCATTGGCGTCGCGCACGCAATCGGCCAGCACCGTGAGGCCGGCGGACTTGCGCAGATCATAAAGGTCGCCGCGAACGGCATCGAGCGATTGCCGCGCCGATTCCGGCCGACCCGAATTGAGCATCATGTCGGCGGCGACCAGGCGCGTGCTGATGTCGGTCAGCATGGTGCCGTAAAACGCATCGCCGTCGAAAGCGTCCGGTCGCTTGCCGGCGAAACGTTTACTCAGATCGGCCCAGGCCGCGCGCAGCCGGTCGAGCTCGAGCGCGGCGAGATCGGTGTTGCCGGTGCGCAGATAGCCGAGCGCCACCCGGTTATGGCTGGCCACCTTTTCCACCGCGGCATTGAAATCGGCGAGATCGCCGGCCAGAGCGGCGGCGGCGCCGGCCATCAGGCCGAAACAGAAGATTGCAGCGCGCGCAAGGCTGACCAGCATGGCCGTTCACCGGACTGTGAGGCGAGCATACATAGGAGAAATAATATATAGAGAACGCGGCGGGCGGGCGAGGGCGAGTCCGAGAACATGGTTTCTTGGCTTCCGCGGCCGCGGCGGAAAGGACGAATTCATGCGAATAGACCGTAGAGATCTGCTGCTCGGCGCTGCTGCCTCCGGCGCGCTCGCCATTGCACCGGGGCGCGCCGAGCCGATCCTGACCGCCGACGGGCTCTACCGGGAGCCTTGGTTTCTGGAAAGCTTTCTCAATCTTTCCGACGATTTGGCGACGGCGCGCTCGGAAGGCAAACGGTTTGCGGTGATGTGGGAGCTCAAAGGCTGCCCCTACTGCAAGGAGACGCATTTCGTCAATTTCGCGCAAGCTCGTATCGCTGACTACATCAAGGCGAATTTCGAGATCACCCAGTTGAATATCATCGGCTCGCTGCCGGTTACCGATTTCGACGGCGCCGAACTGCCGGAAAAGGCACTCGCGGCCAAATACGGTGTGCGTTTCACGCCGACTTTCCAGTTCTTCCCCGACCAACTTTCGGCGTTCAAAGCATTACCGCCACAGAAGCGCGAGGTGGCGCGCGCGCCGGGCTATCTGCGGCCCGATGATTTCCTCGCCATGTTCCGTTTCGTGCGCGAGAAGGCCTACGAGCACGAGAGCTTCCGGCAATTTCTCAAGGCGCAGCCGAGCTGAGCGCAATATTCCGTGTTTTTGACCCTGGATTCCCGCTTGCGCGGGAATGTGCGGAGGGTATGACTGCGTCCGCACACAGTCTCACCCGGGTTTCCCATGGCCAAGCTGAACTTGTCTGTCGCCGTCGGTCCCTATGACCGTACGCGCCCCCTGATCGACGGCGCGGTGGATATTGATGGCGTCAATCCGATTTTTATGGCGCTGTCGCCAGAGGAAATTTTCTTCCGCGCTTTTCGCCATGCTGAATTCGACATTTGCGAACTGTCGCTGTCGAGTTTCACGGTGAAAACCGCGCAGGGCAATTGCCCCTATGTCGGGGTGCCGGCCTTCGTGTCGCGCACTTTCCGTCATACCTCGATCTATGTGCGCACCGACCGCATCAAAAAGCCGGCGGATCTTAAGGGCAAGAAGGTCGGCGTGCCGGAATACCAATTGACCGCCAATGTGTGGGCGCGCGCCATTCTCGAAGACGACCACGGCGTCAAGCCATCCGACATCCAATGGGTGCGCGGCGGCATCGAGGATGCCGACCGGCCGGAGAAGATTTCGATCAATCTGCCGAGCGACGTGAAGCTCGAGGATGCGCCGCGCGGCAAGTCGATTTCGGCGCTGCTGGGGGAAGGCGTGATCGACGGCTTCATTGCGCCGCGGCCGCCGGCATTGCCGAAGAATACGCCGAATGTCGGCTGGCTGTTCTCCGATCCGGTTGCCGCTGCCAAGGAGTACTACAAGCGCACCGGCGTTTTTCCGATCATGCATCTGGTCGGTGTGCGGCGCGCGCTTGCCGAACAGCATCCGTGGTTGCCCGGCGCGGTCTTTAAGGCTTTTGATCAGTCCAAGAAACATGCGCTCGATCTGCTAAGCGACACCTCGGCGACCAAGGTGACGCTGCCTTTCGTCGAAGAGCGGCTGATGGAAGCGCGCGCGCTGATGGGCGAGGATTTTTGGTCGTACGGCGTAGCGCCGAATCGCAAGGCGCTGGAGACATTCCTGCGCCATCATCATGCGCAAGGACTTTCTCCGCGCCTGATGACACCAGAGGAGATGTTCCACCCGGGCACCCAGGAAATCTTCAAGGTCTGAGCGTCGATGGCGACCATTCGGGTGATGAGCGGCGGCGCGCCGAAGGAAATTTTCCGCGAGCTCGTGCCGGAGTTCGAACAGCAATCCGGTCACACGGTCGAATGCATCTACGCGGTGATGTCGGCTTTGCGCGATCGGCTTGCTGCCGACGAACATGCTGACGTGTTAGTGATGCCGACCGAGATGCTTGACGGCTATCAAAAAGATAGTCTGATACGTCCACAAAGCCGCGCCATCCTCGGCCTGGTCAGCGTCAATGCCGTGGTCCGCAGCAGCGCGGCAAAGCCGGATCTATCGACGCCGGAAAAGGTCAAGCAAGCGATCCTTAGCAGCCGCGCCATTACCCACGCCACGCCGGGCGCGACGCCAAGCGGCACGCATATGGGCAAGCTGATTGAGCGGTTCGGGATCGCGGAGGCGATGAAAGGCAGGATCATCCACCGGCCGGCGCTGGCGGGCGGCGTGCAATTGGTGGCGAGCGGCGAGGCCGAGATCGGCTTTTACCCGAAAAGCGAGGTGGTCAACACGGACGGCTTGGAGGTGGTCGGGCCGTTGCCGCCGGCGATTCAGCTCACCACGATCTACGGCGCGGCGGTGACGACAGCCAGCGCGGCGCCGGACGCAGGCGAAGCCTTTATCGCATTCATGGCCGATCCGAAGCACCGGCCGGTTTGGACGCATGGCGGCTTCGAACCGCCATCTTAACACAGCCTACATTCGCTTGATCTCGTGCAGGCCGCCGAGCCGCCCGACCAGCGCATTGGCGCCGATCGCCAGCACGAACAGCACGATCAACATAGCGTACATGCGGGGCATGTCGAAGGTGTCGTAGGCACGGATGATAAGAAAGCCGATGCCTATGTTCGACAGCTTGGTCTCGGCGAGCAGCGTGCCGATCAGCGCGACCCCCAAGCCGAGCCGCGCGCCGTTGATGATCGGATGGCGCATGGCCGGCAGATAAATCTTCATTACCATCTGCCAGGTTCTGGCACGAAAGCTTCGGCCGACGCGGATCAAGACCTTGTCGATTTGCCGCATTCCGGCGGCGACGGAAAGCGCGACCGGAAAGAAGCAGGAGAGGGCGCCAAGCGCCACCTTCGATTCGGGGCCGACGCCGAACCACATGATCATCACCGGGAAGAAGATGATCTTGGGGGTCGGTCCGAGATAATAGATGTAGCCTTCATAGGCTTTCGAAAGAAAGCGATTGGCGCCAAGCGCGATGCCGACTGCCATGCCAGACAAGCCACCAATCGCCAGCGCGGCCCCGATCTCGGCGGCGGTGACGCCGAGATTGAAATAGTAATGACCGCTGGTCAGCAGTTCGATTAGCGCGTGGCCGATCGCGAGCAGCGAAGGCACCACGTCCCGGTAAAGCCAGCCGGAATGCGAAAGAAACTCCCAGATCGCCAGCACGGCCAAAATGATGGCGACGCGCAGCAGTGTTACCGGGCTCACGAGCGGCCCCGGCGCGGCCGCGCGGTTCAGTCGACCGGTCTCAGCCATCGCTCGATACGCTCCAGCGCCATGAACACCAAGACGCTCACCAGGATTACGAAACAGATCGCCGCATAGGTGCCGGCGAGCTCGTAGCGCTCGGCGAGGTCCTCGATGAGCTGGCCGAGACCGCCGTAATTGATGAGAAATTCGACGCCGACCACGTTGATCAGCGCGAAGATCAGCCCAAGCCGCACGCCGACAAAGATGGTCGGCAGTGCGGCGGGAAACAGAATCTTCCAGAACTGCTGGCTCGGGCTGAGATTGAAGCTCTTGCCGACATTGACCAGCACCTTGCGGGTGCCGGAAATGCCCTCGATGGTCTTCAAGATCACCGGCGGCAGTGCGGCGACGAAGGCCATCATGATGATGGTCCAGGAATTGCGGCCGAAGATCACCATGAAAAGCGGATAGCAAAGCACCACCGGCGCGGCCGCCATAGCGGCGATCCAGGTTTCGATCGCCTGCTGTAAGAGCCTGAAGCCATGGATGAGCACGCCGCCGGCAATGCCGAACACTGTGATCATGATGCCGGCGGCCAGGCACTCTGCAGCCGTGAGGATAAATCGGCTGACGACATGTTCAGCGACGATGATGCGGTAAAAGGCGGCGATGATCTCCGACGGCGGCGGCACGATGAAGCGGTTGATGACGCCAATTTGGATCAGCAACTCGGCCAGCAGCAGGAGGGCGACGATTGTCACAACACCGAGCGCCCCAGGCGCCAATTTCGTGCGCACAGAGTGTTGTGCCGCCGCCGCGATGGTCATGATCCGGCGGCCTCGTGGTGCAGCACGTGGCTTTCCTCGTCGCGCATGCCGCGGCTTGCCTCCTCACGCAGGTCGTTCCAGATTTCCGCAACGTAGCGGCCGAACGCCTCGCTGCCCACGATTTCCGAGGTACGCGGGCGCGGCAGATTGATGTCGACGATGCGCTTCACCTTGCCGGGCCGATAAGTCATCACCAGGATGCGGTCGGACATCTGCACAGCTTCGGTGATGTTGTGGGTAATGAGCAGCGTGGTCTGCTTGAGCTGCTGCTGGATCAGCAGCACCTTATCGCCAAGCAGGAGCCGCGTCTGCTCATCAAGCGCGGCAAACGGCTCGTCCATCAGCAGTATCTTCGGCTCGGAGGCGAGCGTGCGGGCAAGCGATACGCGCTGGCGCATGCCACCCGACAGTTCGCCCGGATAACGGTTCTCGAAGCCGTCGAGTCCGACCAGCGAGATAAAATGGCGCGCCCGCTCGGCGCGTTTGGCCTTCGCCATGCCAGTGAGTTCAAGCGGGAAGGCGACGTTGTCGATGACCGTGCGCCAGGGAAAGGTCGACTCCTCCTGAAACACCATGCCGATCGACTTGTGCGGTCCGGAGATGGTCTCGCCGGCGACGCTGACCACGCCTTGGTGATGGCCGAGCAGCCCGCCGACGACATTGAACAAGGTCGATTTACCGCAGCCGGAAGGCCCAATCAGCGCAAGGAATTCGCCGGGCTTGACCTTGAACGACACATCGTCGACGGCGGTGATCGGGCCTTCCGCCGTCTCGAAGCGCACGACGATATTGTCCACCGTCAGGATGGCGCTATCGCTGTTTGGCCCGGCTGACGGCATAGGCGCGCTTCTAGTCGCTCTTGCTGCGGGTCATCATGGCGGTCACGGCCGCAGTGTAACCGGCTTCGACCCGCACATCGACGACAGCGACTTCGCCGGCCTCGACCGCGGCGATTGCCTTCGCAAATGTCGGTTCGAGATCGGCAATTGCCGTGACAGGGCCGAAGCCTTGGGCGCCTTGCGCGCGCGCCATGCTGGCGAGATCGATGTCCGGCTCGGAGATGCGCTGGCCGACCCAACGGTTCTCGATCGGCCGGTTGCGCATGCGGGCGACGCGCTCTTGATGCAGCTCGTCATTGAAGAAGGAGCGGTTGTTGGCGACCACCACGAGCAGCGGAATTTTGTAATGCGCCGCGGTCCACAGCGCGGTGACGCCCATCAGGAAATCGCCGTCGCCGCACACCGCGACGGGCAGGCGACCGGAGCCCTTCAGCGCCAAAGCGGCCCCAACAGAAATACCCGGCCCGCCGCCGACGCCGCCGCCGCCGTCGCCGCCGAGAAAATCAAGCGGATGGCGGAAGGGCCAACTAGCGCCGTTCCACGATAGCGAAATATGGGTGAGGGTCGTGGGCCGCTCGCCGAGTGCGCGGCGCAAAGCGACCGCCATGTGATCGACGGTGAGCTTGTCGCCGCCCGGCTTGAACGTTTCGTTCTTGCGCGTCGGCACCAGATGCGGCTTGCCGGGCCCGAGGGCAGCGAGCAGCGCCGGCACCGCCTCGCCCGGCTCGCAGGCGATCAGCACGTCGACTGGCGGCAGGCCCTGATAATCCATGCTCCAGCCATTGTGCAGGCGGTGATCGACCGACACTTGCACGAACTTGGCGCTGGCATTGCCGCCGATGCCCTTGAGCGTGCCGGCGATATCGACCCAGTCGAGGCTGAGGATTACATCGGCTGCGCGAATCGCATCGGCGGCCTCGGACGCCAGCACGCTGCCGCTGGGCGCGCCGGCATGCAAGGCATGCTCGGTCGGAAACGCGGCGCCAATCTTGATATCGGTGACAACGCGTGCGTTGAGCCGTTCGGCCAGCGCCACGCGCTGGTTCCAGGCGTCAAGGTCGCGCGAGACGCGTCCGGCCAGGATCACCGGATGCTTGGCCGCGCCCAGCAGTTCGGCAGCTCCGGCGACCATCGCCGCCGGCGGCGCGCCCTCGACGTCCGGCATAAAGCGGTGCGCCTCAATCGGGGCGACCGGCTCGGGCAGCTTCTCCTCCTGCATTCCGGCGTCGAGATTGACGTAGGTCGGCCCACGCGGCGCGGTGTTGGCGATCCAGGCGGCGCGCAGGATTGCTTCGCGCGCCGCAATCGGCGAGGCCGGCTGGTCGTCCCATTTGGTGTAGCCGCGCACCAGCGCGCCCTGATCGCGCGCGGTGTGAATCCAATCGATCCAGGGCCGCCGCTTGACCGCGTCGACCGGACCGGTGGCGCCGAGAATGACCATGGGCATGCGATCGCACCAGGCATTGAAGATCGCCATGGTGGCGTGCATCAACCCGACATTGGAATGTACCGCGGCCGCCATCGCGCGGCCGGTCACCTTGGCATAGCCCTGCGCAATGGCGACCGCGCTTTCCTCGTGCAGGCAAAGCAGCATCTGCGGCCGCTCATTGCCGAGGTAATTCACAATGCTGTCGTGCAGACCGCGATAGCTGGCCCCCGGGTTGAGCGCGATATAGGGAATGTCGAGCGCGCGCAACGCGTCGGCGGCGACATCGCTGCCGAATTGGGCAGCATTGACGCCGGCCGGCACCGGCCGGTCGAGCGCCGCAATGGTGCTGTCGCGAAGGCCTTGCGTCTTGCTGCCGGTCTTGGCGCCTTGAGTGGAACTGGTCACGGTTTTAGGTCCTGCCAAAATCCGCCGGTAGCGGCGGCGGCCGGCATCCAACCGGATTACGAGCCTTGGCGCAACCGAGCGAGCACCTTCAGACCGGCATAGCCGTCGACCGGGCGCATACCAACCTTCTTCTGGAAAGCGATGATGGCCTTGACCGTATCCGAGCCGGTGCGGCCATCGACGCCGTCGGTCGGAAATCCGCGCTCATTGAGCCGACGCTGGACTTCCATGACTTCCTTAAGCGTCGGCGTGCGCTCGCCGCCAGGGAACTGCTGGTGGAAGGGCGGATCGCCGCGGATGAGATCGCCGAGATGGCAGAGCGCCAGCGTGTAGCTGGTGGAGGGGTTGTAGGAATAGACGGCGCGGAAATTCTGGCCGACAAGGAATGCCGGGCCGCCGGCGACCGGCTCCCAAAGCTTTACCCGGTCGCGCGGGCGCGGGAACGGCTTGCCTTCGGGCCGGCGCACGCCGATCGCATGCCACTGCTCGTAGGAACGCCAAGTACGGTTGTCGGCGAGATGGCGGCCCGCCGGCAGCGTCACCTCATGGCCCCAGGCCTCGCCCCGCCGATAGCCTCCGCGATGGACCAAATAGCGCGCGGTGCCGGCCATGGAATCATCGGGCTTGCCGAAGGGCGAAATGCGTCCATCGTGGTCGTAATCGACGCCCATGTGCAGCCAGACCTCGGGCATCCACTGGGTGTGCCCCATGGCGCCGGCCCAGGAGCCGATCATCTCGGAGGGCTTCGCCCAGCCACGCTCGACGATCACCAGCGAATTGAGCAATTCGGCCTGCCAATAGCTGCGTCGGCGCGGCTCGCCCCAGGCGAGCGCCGCCAGCGCAGGAATCACCGGCCGCATGTATTTGCGGTTGACGATCACGTCGCCAAATGAGGATTCCATGCCCCACAGCCCGAGCATGATGTAACGGCTGACGCCGTAGTCCTTTTCCACCTTTGACAGCAGATGGGCATATTCCTTGGCGCGCTCCTTGCCGGTGATGACCCGCCATTCCGAGCAGCGGCGGTTAATGTACTGCCAAAGCTTCTCGGTGAATTCCGGCTGCGAATGAAATTGCGCGAAAACGCTGGTATCGGGCTTGAGCGAATTCATGACGCGGGCATAGGTCGCTGCCGATATGCCGCGCTTGAGCGCGCGTTCGCGGAATTCGGCGACCCAGCGGGAAAACTCTGTGCCTGCCGAAAAGTCTTGGCCGCCCAATGCGAAGTTGCCGGCGAGCCCGAGCGCCCCCGACAGGCAAGCGCGCCGGGTTAAGCCGGTCACCCGCGCAGTGGCGTCGCGATCGGAAGAGATTCGGATCATCGCGCTATTCTAGGGCGTGCTAAGAGCCGCACAATGCGACACGAATGCGGCGCAGCTGCGGTTGCTGAAGCGCCGATCACTCTCTAGCAAAGCGCCGGCGCTTATGACGCGAAATGTGCCGCACATGACGCACGTGCCGTAGGCGGTGGTCGTGCCGGACACGGTGGGCATGGCGCCGATAGTGACGCTTGATGCGGTCAGCGGAAGATTCTTCCCGCTTGGAAGGCGGTGCGGTCTTCTCGCTCGGGTCGGCGATCGCCGTGTGTTGCGCTTGGGTCTGTGGCACAGGCTGAGTTTGCGGCGTCGCTTTGGCCGTTGCCGGTTGCGGCGGCAGCGGGGGAAGTTCGAATACCGGCAGCTTGGCGGGAACCGGCGGCGCAGGCTCGCCCGGATAAATCTCAGTGCCGCGCGCGCCGATCACATGCTCATAGGCAGCGACCAGGGTCATATAGGGGTTGACCCATACCCACCCGATATCGGTGAACACCTGGATGTTGAAGTGCAGGTGGTACGACGTGCCGTTCGGATAGTCGCCCCAAGTCGCCACCTTGCCGATGATCTCGCCGGCGCTCACCTGCCGGCCGTTCAGCATGCCGTCGGCATCCATGAATTTCGGATTCATGTGCAAGTAGCGGTAGCGCACATGCTGGTTGGCGGTGTTGGCCACGATATAGAGTGACAGGGCGCCGTGCCTGCGCCGCACCACGCCATCGTGCACGGCGGCGACGTGATGCTGATACGGCAGGCAGCGATCGGATTCGGGGGTCTTCAACAGACAATTGGCCGGTCGAATATCCTCGCCTTGATGACCATAGCCGGCCGGGCATTGGCCGACCAGAAATTCACGCACCTCGCAGAAATTGTCGCGCCAAGGATAGGTGAAATTCTCCGGCGCCGCCTCATTGAACACAAGCGGCTTGTCATTGCGCCGACAACGATAGGTCGCGTCTTTCGTGCCGAGATGTCCGATTACGCCGGTCTTGTAGCAATCGCCCCACGGCATGAAGGACTGCGATTTGACGTAAGCCGGCGCATGCGCGATCGGAAAGCGGATGTTGGCGTAGACGTGATAGTCGGCTCGGCCGGGCAGGCGGTCCCAGCCGGTTTTTTCGATCAGATCGCCCGGGCTGTAATAGGTAAAGGAGTCCGATTTTGTCTGCGGGCGGCTTAAATCGATGTGCGGCTCGCTGAGCTTGCTCGGCGTACCGCCGACGGTGCGTAATAGCCGCAGGAATTTGACCGCGATCGGATCGGCCTCCTTGCATGCCAGATAGCGGTGCGAGTTCGGTTTATCGTAGCACTGGATCGACACCACATAGGGCACGCCGAAACGCTTGAAAGCATAGCGCACATGGGCGTCGCGCAAGATGCGGCGGATGCCGGGGAATTGATCGTCCAGGCCGCGGTTGTCGAACACTTCCTGATGATTGGGGCCATCGAGATCGTAGACGAAGGCGGCGCCCGAGATCTCGATTACAATCGGCCGCGAGAACCTGGTATCGATGCCGGCTTGCGCCGAGGTGGTGACAAAGGTCGCATCGTAGCCGGCGGGTCCGGGCAGGAAGAATTTGGTGGGCTGAAAATCGCCGAAATATTTGTCGGACTTTGCGGCGTCGGAGCTACCGCCGTTCACATCCCTGCGGAAGGCTTCGATGTTGAACGGCAGCAGCACCGGGACCGAGCTCTTGGCGATGGCGGCAAAGCGCTTTTCGGTAAGGGCATTGAGCTGGGCGAACGCTTCATCCGGCGATAGCGCACCGCGATCGGGCAGCGTCGCGGCCGCCGCTTCCCAATCGACATGGCTCAGGGTGATGGTGGGGGCTTCCACTTCGCCCGCCATCGCGGGCGCGGCGAGGAACAACACAATGGCGGCGAGAACGGCACGTTTCCGCAAAGATTCCTCGCTCGGCCCGCCTGCCTGGGGCTTGCAACAGTCGTCTGAGGCGAAGTTAAAGAAAACCATTGCGCATACAAGAGCGGGGGCCTGGTGTAGGGTCCGGCCCCCAGACTATCGGAAAGCTACCCGGCTGAACGCCAAATGAACGGGGTCAGATGCGATGACGGTTAACGAGGCGGGCAAGATAGCAGCGGCCGGTGCCGAGCGCGCGCCGGAAATCATCGAGAGCGGCGGCACGGCCCGGCTGCATCTGACGCTCGCCACTACCGATTACGACCATGTGCGCGACCTCGGCAACGGCGCGGTGCGTGCCGACGGCATCGTGCTCACCGCCTTCACGTTGCCGGTGGAGGAGATTTTCTTTCGCTTCATCAAGAACCGCGAATGGGACGTGTCGGAAATGTCGTTCGGCAAGTTCATCGCGTATGCCTCGCAAGGCAACTCGCCGTTCGTCGGCATTCCGGTGTTCCTCTCGCGCGTGTTCCGCCAGTCGTCAATCTACGTGCGTGGCGACCGCGGCATCCGCGCGCCGAAAGACCTCGAAGGCAAGACGGTCGGCATCCCGGAATGGGCGCAGACCGCCGGCATCTATGCACGGGGCTATTTGGCGGAAACCTGCGGCGTCGATCTCAGCACGATCCGCTGGGTGCAGGCCGGCATGAACCAGCCGGGGCGCGAGGAGAAGGTCGATTTCAAATTGTCGAAAAACATCCGCTACGAGCAGCGGCGCGACGCGAGCTTGAGCGAGCTGCTCATGTCTGGAGAAATCGACGCGGCGATCACCGCGCGGGTGCCCGATGCCTTTGCTCACGGTGGCGGCAAGATCGCGCGGCTGTTCCCCGACTATCGCCGCGAGGAAGCGCGCTATTATGCCGCAACCGGCATTTTCCCAATCATGCATGTGATCGCGATGCGGCGCGCGGTGTTCGAGCGCTATCCCTGGGTTGCCATGAACCTGTTCCGTGCGTTCGAGGAGGCGAAGCGCCGCAGCCTCGAGCGCATCAACGATTTGACGGCATCGCGCATCGCGGTGCCGTGGGCCGCGGATTTGTTGGGCGGATGGGCCAAGGATTTCGGCGCCGATCCGTTTCCTTATGGACTGGAAGCCAACCGCAAGACGCTGGATGCATTCTGCCGCTTTGCCCACGACCAGAACGTGACCGCGCGTCGGCTCACGCCCAACGATCTGTTTCCGCAGGAGGTGCGGGCGAGCGTGCGGGTCTAAGAGAGCAAGAAAAATTGCAGACAAGCGAATTACCGCCTGCCTGCATAAGTGTTCTTGCCGACGGCTAGCCGAGAACCTCCAATGTCACCCGGACAAGACCGTCGAAGCCAAGCGCCTCCGCGCCGGCCGGTGTCAGGTCAATCACGCGTCCGCGCACGAACGGTCCGCGATCATTGATGCGCACGATGATGCTGCGCCCGTTGCGCCGGTTGGTCACACGCACTCTCGATCCGAATGGAAGCGTGCGATGTGCGGCCGTCAGCGCGTGCGGCGACAGCCGCTCGCCATCGGCTGCTTTTCCGCCCGAATACGCATAGACGGAAGCGATACCTGATTGGGCTTTCGCAACGGGCGCCAAAGCAACAAGCATCGCGACGCCGCAAAGTGCGGCGGACAGACGTAGAGCCATTCGGTGATCTCCCCGATTGGCCCCCCAGCGGCGCCGCTGCTATGGGCGACGCCGTTCAATTCATGGGCGAGATCGGGGTCATTTCGGGAAAATTATGCGTCTATAAGTTACGCATCGTCACAATGGTAAACGCGCGGGTCGCGGGTCGCGTTTAGGTCACGATCAATCCTTCGCCCGCTCGACGTAGGAGCCGTCGGCAGTGCTCACCACGATGCGCGTACCGGTGACGATGTGTGTCGGTACCATGGTGCGCACGCCGTTCGACAGCGTCGCCGGCTTGAACGAGCCGGAGGCGGTCTGACCTTTGACCACCGGCTCGGTGTCGACCACTTCCAACGTCACCTTCTGCGGCATCTCGATCGAGACCGGCACGCCCTCGTGCATGGCGAGGCTGACCACCATGCCTTCCTGCAGATAGACCGCCTGGTCGCCGATCACATCGGCCGGCAAGGTGACCTGGTCGTAGGTTTCCTGATTCATGAAATGGAAGCCGTCGCCGTCCTGGTAGAGGTAGCTGAACTCGTGGTCCTCGACATGGGCGCGTTCGACCTGGTCGGTCGTCTTGTAGCGCATCGAGGTCTTCACGCCGTCGGAAATCCGGCGCATATCGACCTGGGTGGTGGGGGTGCCCTTGCCGGGGTGAAAATTCTCCGCGGTGAGGACGACGTAGAGTTTGCCGTCGAGGTCGACAATATTGCCTTTGCGAAGCTGACTGGCGATGACTTTCACGATAATGGTCCTTGAGCTTGCTGCGGGATCAGGCCGCGGTTTCGGGCCGCAACATACTCATCTTCGCCGCAGATGCCAGCCTTTCCGGCAGGCCGGCCGGTCGGGATGAGCGTGCTCCAAGACCCTCCGTTCTGGCGGCCCGACATCCACGCCGACCGCCGGCCCCTGCTGCTGGCGCGCAACCGCATCGCCGCGCGCCTGCGGGCCTGGTTCGCCGCGCGAGATTTCGTCGAGGTGGAGACCGCGGCCCTGCAGGTGTCGCCCGGCAACGAAACTCACCTGCACGCATTTGCCACCGAACTGATTTCGCCCGGCGGCGACCGCCGGCCGCTTTATTTGCGCACCTCGCCGGAATTTGCCTGCAAGAAGCTGTTGGCGGCGGGCGAGACCCGCGTCTTCGATTTGGCCCGCGTGTTCCGCAATCGCGAGCGCGGCCCGCTGCATCACCCAGAATTCACTTTGCTGGAATGGTATCGGGCGGAAGAGCCCTATGAGACCTTGATGGCAGACTGCGCGGCGCTCCTGGCGGAGGCGGCGCGCGAGGCCGGCTCCACGGCAGTCAAGTTTCGCGGTAAGTCCATTGATCCTTTCGCCGAGCCCGAGCGCTTGACGGTCGCGCAGGCCTTCGAGCGCCATGCCGGGATTGATTTGCTGGCGACCATTGATGGAGGGCAGGGCGACCGCGCGCGGCTGGCAGCTGCGGTGGCAAAGGCCGGCATCGTTTTTGGCGCCGATGACGACTGGGGCGATATTTTCAGCCGCGTCCTGGTGGAGCGGGTCGAGCCGCATTTGGGTATCGGGCGTGCCACAATATTATACGAGTACCCGCTGCCGCAGGCGGCGCTGGCGCGCGCCAAGGCCGGAAGCGACAAGGTGGCCGAGCGTTTCGAGCTATATGCCTGCGGCGTGGAGCTCGCCAATGGTTTCGGCGAGTTGACCGATACGGTAGAGCAACGACGGCGCTTCGAGGCGGCGATGGCCGAGAAGCAGCGCTTTCATGGCGAGCGCTATCCGCTCGATGAGGATTTCCTCGCCGCGTTGACGCAGATGCCGCCGGCGAGCGGCGTCGCCGTCGGTTTCGACCGGCTGGTGATGCTGGCGACCGGCGCGCAGCGTATCGAGCAGGTGATCTGGACGCCGGTGGTCGCGCCGTGAATGTGCAACAACAAAAGGGAAATGTGATGCCTACGCTCCGCACGATCGCGCAGCTTTGCGATGAGGGACTGGTCGCGCACGAACGCCGCGACGCACTTGAACCGGTAGCCGCTCGCTATGCGGTGGCGCTGCCGCCCGCCCTGGCTGAGTTGATCGACTGCAATAATTCGGCCGATCCGATCGCGCGTCAATTCATTCCCGATACTGCGGAGCTGGGCCGCCGTCCCGAGGAACTGAGCGATCCGATCGGCGACGACGCCCATTCGCCGGTTAAGGGCATCGTGCATCGCTATCCCGACCGCGTGCTGCTCAAGCTCACCAATGTCTGCGCGGTCTATTGTCGATTCTGCTTCCGTCGCGAGACGATCGGGCCGGGCAACCCGGGCGCGCTGTCGCGCGCGGCACTCGATAAGGCGCTCGGCTATATCCGCACCGATCCGCGCATCTGGGAGGTGATCCTCACCGGCGGCGATCCGCTGGTGCTGTCGGCGCGACGGCTACGCGCGGTGATGAAGGCGCTGGCGCAAATCGATCACGTTAAGGTCGTGCGCATCCATACCCGCATGCCGGTCGCCGAGCCGGCGCGCATTACGTCCGAAATGGTGCGAGCGATGACGGCGAGCGGCAAGGCGACCTATGTCGCTGTGCACGTCAATCATCCGCGCGAACTTACCTACGCGTCGCGCTCGGTCTTGGCGGGCATGGCGGATGCCGGGTTAGTGTTGCTCGGTCAATCGGTGCTGCTCGCCGGCGTAAACGATACGGCGGAAGTGCTCGGTCAATTGATGCGCGCCTTGGTCGAGTGCCGGGTTAAGCCGTATTACTTGCACCACGCCGACCTGGCGCCGGGCACCGCCCATTTGCGCAGCGACATCGCCACCGGACAGGAATTGATGCGAAGTATACGCGGTCGTTATTCCGGCCTCTGCCAGCCGACCTATGTGCTCGACATTCCCGGCGGCCACGGCAAATCGCCAATCGGGCCGGGCTATATCGCGCGCGCCGGCGCCAACGGCGGCGACCATTTCGTCGTCGAAGATTTCAACGGGCGGCGGCACGCTTATCCGCCCGCGACTGGCGAAGGCTAATGCCGGATCGATAGCAGATCGAGCAGCGCCGCCGCTAGCGCGAGGCTGGCGAAGCCGACAAACACGACAGCGATCACGGCGTGCCAGACGAAAGTCGCGTCGCGCCGCAGCGCCGCCCCTATGTTCTTGCTTCTCATCATGGCCTGACGCTCCCCGCGGGGTCGTCACCGGACAGCACCAATCTAGCTGCCCTGGAATCATCCGGCACATAATTTGTACATTAAAAACGGTTGCAAATGCGGCTTATGCGCGCATGGCAGTACCGCGTGCGATGCAATGGCGCGCCCTGGGGAAGGCTCGGTTGCCGCGGACAACGACTTTGCCGCGGCGTGATTTCACGAAGCAAACAGTGCGCCGTCCATAGTTGCCAGCGGGCTGGCGATTCGGACAGGCGCAAAATGCATCCTTTCGAGAATATCTCAGTTGCAGCAGGCCAAGCTGGTCAGCCTCGGCTTTCTCTATTGGCTGCAGACCAAGGCTCCCGTGGGCAATGGCGCCGCTGGCGCGCCGGAGCTTCGTTTGCACAAGGACGCAATGGATACTTCCGACGGACTTTCGAAATTCCCCTATATCCGCGAATCGCGCCGATTTCGCATCTTGCGAACGATGCTGGAACAGGACGTTTCCGCCAAATTTGCGCATGGTATTCGCGCCGCGCATTTCTGCCGTCGGCATCAGTTGGTATGCCATCGATATCCACCGGTCATCGTCTGCCGAAGAAGTCGCAATGAGCGCGCGTACGAAGCCGTTTCAAATTCCGCTCGACGGTCTGATACCGCGTAGCACCATTAATCTGGCTGCCGGCGGCAAGATCAAATTCGCGCTTTGCTGCGGCACAATCGGAATGCATGGCGCAGCCGGAAGAGTTTCGAGACCGGGCGTGAATTCTCGAAGGTCGAGGATTGAAAGTTTTACCGCACGCCGTCCTGTCTTTTCGGGGCCGGTTTCGCGTTCCCGGGCGGAAACGCTGCATTGCTGCGATTGATGTTTTCGCCGCTGGCTACCCTCGCAATCGCGGTTTGCCAGTTCGTTCAAGTCGCGTCGGCGGCAACGCAAACGCGGTGATTGAGCTACTCAGAGGCGGGCCGCGGAAATGCGTGTTCGATAAGCTGCTGCTGCACTCTTCCGAGGTGGCTTCGCATCAGCTCTTCGGCCTTTGCCGGATTGCGTTCACTGATCATCGCGGCAATCTTGCGATGTGAGGCGGCGTAGACCGCCTGATTATTGATACAATGCCCGGTCTCGCGACCGTGCCGCCAACTTCGATCCGAGGCGACGTATAAAACCGCGTCAAAGATTGTCATAAGCAAGGGATTGCGGGCGGCGATCGCTATACGGCGATGAAAGGCCGCGTCCGCCTTCTCATATGAATCCGGATCCCTGGCAGCGCCGCTCGCTTCAGCCGCCTCGAACAGCTTGGCAAAGTCGGCTTGGGTTGCGCGCAAGGCTGCGAGCCGCGCGAGCTGCGGCTCAATCGCCATGCGAGCCTCAAGCGTGTCGACCGGATTCGTGAGCCTGGCGAGCGCGCGGCCGAGATCAAGCGTGCCGGCCCGCGCGTCGCAAATGAATGTGCCGCGCCCCTGTTCGCGGGTGATCCGGCCTTCAGCTTCCAATAAGTCCAGCGCATGACGTACCGCACGCCGGCTGACACCGACTTCTTCGGCAAGCGTTCGTTCCGAGGGTAACTTTCCGGACGCTCGGACCACTCCGGTTCCAATCAAGCTGCGAAGCCGGCCCACTGCAATTGCATTGTTGTCGCTGCGCTTGCGCGAGGATGAGGCCGGTTGCGCACCGCCGGTACTATGAAAATCGATGCTCATTGGTCCTGGTATCCGTTCGGCAACGGTGTCGCCGCTGATCTGAACCAGTAGACCAAATGGTCCGCTGTGGCAATTGACAGGTGGACCGGCTGTGTTAGCTTTTTTAGCAAAGCTCAGGCCAAACGAATATCGAAGGTTCTCCAATGTCGGCTACATCCAGCACCAATGTCCGTCGTCTTCCCAATCGAGACGCGGCTCTTAAATCACTGTACGATGACGTGTTCTCCAAGAACATGTTTCCATTTTGGGCGACTTCGACCGATGTTGAGCATGACGAGGTCAAGCAGCTCCTCGCTACCGCGCGCGCCGTTCCCTTTCTTTGGAGCTGTGCAAGCGAGATTGAACCAATTCTGCACAGGGCGGTCGAACTGGTCACCATGGACGATTCGGAAAGGCGGTCTCTGATCCTGGTGAATCCGGGGCTTGCGCCCAGGCGCGCGACGGTATCCACCATGTATACGGCCTATCGGCTTAACGACGCCAACGAGATCATGCCGCCGCATCGGCACTCGCCGAGCGCGATACGTTTCGGCCTCAAAGGGAAGGGCAACTTCACGGGCGTCGACGGCGAGAATATTACGTTCGGCCCGGGCGACATGGTGCTAACGCCGAACGACACTTGGCACAATCACGGCACTGTTGGAAATGAGCAGGCGCTCAATCTTTCGGTCCTTGACCTTCCGCTGGTCGAAACGCTCAATGCTGTGCATTTCGAGCACGACTACAAAGAGGAAGTGAACGGCAAATTGGTTTCCAAAAAGCAGCAAACGCCGCGCTTTCCCAGCGACTATTCGCAACGCACTTACGGTTATGGCGGACTTTTGCCGCGGTTTGCTGGCAAACAGAAACGCGGCGCCGGCTTCTCGTCGCCAATGTTCGTCTATCGCTGGGAAATGGTGCGCGAACTGTTCGAGCGTAACCGGGATCGCGAAAGCGATCCTTATGATGGTCTCACGGTCGAATATATCGATCCCACCTCGGGACAGCCGGTGTTCAAGACCATCACATTCTTCGTTCAGATGCTGCGTCCGGGCGAGAAGACCTTGCCGGTACGGTCGACTGCCAGCCTGTTGGTGGCGCCTTTTGAGGGACGCGGCCATTCCATCGTCGATGGCAAGCGCTTCGACTGGAAAGAATACGATACGCTCGCCGTCCCCGGCGGTTCATGGTTTGAGCACCAGAACGATTCAGACAAAGAGCCGCTGTTCCTGTTCGTGGCGAGCGACGAGCCGACACTCAAAAAGCTCGATCTTTACAAGAAGTGGGGCCGTAGTCCTGCGGGCGAGGTTTCGCTTATTCTTGATTGATCAACAACGGCGGACGGCGTCCCGCGACGCCCTCCGCCCGTCCGTGATTCGTTGCCAGAAGCAGCGTCGTGTCTGTCCAGAGCAATACGAGACTATTGTCGCACATCGATTGTCCAGGCGGTGGCCAGGTCTGGGTCGAAGGCACCACGCTCTATATAGGCCACATGCGGCCAACGAGCGGAACGACCATTGTTGATGTCGATGATCCGCGTTCGCCCAAAGTGATCGCCAAGATCGACGTGCGTGAAGGCTGGCATTCGCACAAAGTGCGTGTGGCCGGCGACCTCATGGTAATCAATCAGGAAAAATTCGGAAAATCTGCCCGCAACGAAATCGGTGGCGGGATCGATATCTATGACGTCTCAAGCCCCGGTGCGCCCAAGCTCATTTCGCAGTGGCGGACCGTCGGCGGCGGCGTTCATCGCTTCGATTTCGACGGACGCTATGCGTATATTTCGCCGACGGCGGATGGATATATCGGCAATATCGTGATGATTCTCGATCTCGCCGATCCGGTGAAGCCGTTAGAGGTGGCTCGCTGGTGGATTCCGGGCCAATGGGAAGCGGGCGGCGAAGAATATCCGTGGGCCGACTGGGTTCCGCCGCGTTGCCATCATCCGCTGCGACACGGCGATAGGCTTTACGTGAGTTACTGGCATCACGGCTTCGTCATTCTCGACATTTCGGACATGGCGAAGCCGAAGCTGGTCGCGCAATACAACACCAGCCCGGCATTTCCCCATCCTACGCACACCTGCCTCGTGATGCCGAAACCGTTGAAGGGCCGCAATATCATGGTAGTGGCCGACGAAGATGTCGCCAAGTTGTGGCCGGCGCCGCCGTCATTCGCGTGGAGCTTCGATATTACGCAGGAGCGTCTGCCAATTCCCATCGCCACTTTTCAGGTGCCGGGGCTCGACAAGGATGGCAGTCCGCAACCCGCTATGACCGGATGTCATCAGCCGTCGGAGCGCTTCGAAGGCACGATTATTCCATTCGCCTGGTTCGCGCAGGGACTGCGTCTGGTTGATTTTGCCGACCCGTTCGCGCCCAAGGAAGTGGGCTATTTTGTTCCGGATGCAGCCCCTGGCGCGGATCGGCCCTCGTCAAACGATGTTACGATCGACAAGCGCGGCCTGATCTATCTTGTCGACCGCGTAAATGGTGTCGACATTATCGAAACCTCGGCATTTGGATAAGGTGTCCGTCATGAGCAATCGCGAACGCGATGATGTCTATCCAATTGGCAAGAAAAACCCCAATCTGCCATTTCATCCGGCGGTTCGCGCGGGCGACTACATCTTTGTATCCGGACAGGTTGCCAAGGATGCCGACGGCAACATGATCTCCGGCACGATCGAGGAAGAAACGGCCGCCACCATCGAGTCGATCAAGCGGATTCTGGCGGAGGAGGGGGCAACACTGGGTGATGTCGTACGCGTGACGACCTATCTTGAAGACGCTCGCGATTTTGGACGCTACAATAAAATTTTCGCCGAGCACTTCAAAGATGCGCTATTGGCGCGCACGACCGTCGAGGCGCGTGCCGTGATCAATACCAAGATCGAAATGGACGCCATCGCCTACAAGCCGCGGCGAGGGTAGAGTGATAGCGAGTTCCCGCGCAACAGTGCGTACCGAAAATCAGGGCGCCACGCCGCTCGGTTCTGCCGCGCGCCCTGCTGCTCACATTTCGGCGCGAGAAATTGCCGTCGACTACGTCGTCGATCGTCGTCGCCAACGCGTACTCGAAAATATTGATCTCTCAGTGCCGAAGGGAAGCTTCGTTTCGCTCATCGGTCCGTCGGGCTGTGGGAAAAGCACGTTGCTGAAAGTATTGGCGGGCCTGGTAGTGCCGGCCACAGGTGAGGTTACTGTCGCCGGTGTGCCACCGCAGGACGCTGCCAGGGCGCACAAGATAGGCCTCGTTTTCCAGGACGCGACGTTATTGCCATGGAAGAACGCGGCCGAAAACGCTGCTTTCCTGCTGACGACTGCCGACGACACGATCAAAAAATCCGATGCCCTCGCTAAGGCGATCGACATGCTGCGCCTCGTTGGCCTTGCGGGCGCCGACAAGAAGATGCCCTCACAATTGTCCGGCGGCATGCGTCAGAGAGTTGCCATCGCGCGCGCGCTCGCGCTCGATCCGGAAGTTCTTCTGATGGATGAGCCGTTCGGTGCGCTCGACGCAATCACGCGCGAGGAAATGGGCAATGGGCTTCTCGACATATGGCACCGTACCGGGAAAACAATTGTGCTGGTAACCCATTCGATAGGCGAAGCGGTTTTTTTGTCGCGCGAAGTGCACGTCATGGGCAGCGGGCCCGCGCGCATCATTGAGACGCTGCCCATCAATTTGCCCGATCCCCGCACGGAAGAATGCCACGCGAGCCACGCATTCACGGCGGCCGAGACCCACCTCCGCGGTCTCTTGCTGGAAAGTCGGAATCGAGGACGGCTATGAGTGACTTGTCCATCGGCAATGAAAAAGCGTCCGGCGAGTCACCAACTGCACGCCCGGCGCAGTTTGAAAATTTGCTGCCGCCGCTGGCCTTGAGCGCAGCCACGCTGGTGGTTTGGGAAGTGGTGATCCGAATTTTCCATGTCCCGACATTTGTACTGCCGGCGCCGAGTGCAATAATTGTCTCTCTGATGGACAATCGCATCGCGCTTTTAGTGGCCGCCGAAGCCACGGCCTTGGAAATTTTGCTCGGCTTTCTCCTTGCCGCGGTGGTGGGTATTGCCGTCGCACTGCTGATCGTACGATTTGAGCGCTTCGGCAGGGCGCTCTACCCGTTGATCGTTCTATTCCAGAATGTGCCGAAGGTCGCCCTTGCACCCATTGTCATCCTATGGTTCGGCTATGGCCTGGCGCCCAAGATCGTGCTGATCGTCGTCATAGCCTTTTTCCCGGTGGCGATCGATATGCTTGCCGGCCTGCAATCGGTTGAGCCGTCATTCATTTCGTTAATGAGATCCGTGGGCGCCAGCAACGGCAAAATCTTGCGGCGCGTACGCATCCCGCATTCGCTGCCGCATTTGATGGCCGGGCTGAAGGTAGCAGTCACCTTCAGTGTGATCGGCGCCATCGTCGGCGAATTTTCCGGAGCGAATGAAGGTCTCGGCTATGTGATCGAATTTGCCTCGACGCAGCTCGATACGCCGCTGATCTTTGCAGCGCTGCTTGTGGTTTCTGTATTGGGCCTGTTTTTCTATTACATCGTCGAATACGCCGAAATCCTTCTGGTGCCTTGGGCGGCGAAATTCGACCCTGTTCATCGAGCGTGAAAGGTACAAGGGCGCAAAATCGGCAAAGAAAGGGAGCAAAACATGAAAGTTTTCTCAATCGCGGCGGTGCTTGCCGTCTGCATGGGTACGGCCGCTATGGCCGCCGACAAGGTTACCATCCAGCTCGACTACGTGGTTCGCGGCGACCATGCAATGTTCTTCGTAGCCAAAGAGAAGGGATACTTTGCGAAACAGGGAATCGATGTGACCGCCATTCAGCGCGGCACCGGTTCTCCCAATGCGTTGCGCTATGTCGCCGCCGGGAACGCTCAATTCGGCTTCAGCGACCTGCCGACTCTCGCCGTGGCGCGATCGCAGGATGTCCCGGCGGTCGCTCTGGTCGCGGTCAATCAGCACAGCCCGCTGGCCGTGATCGCTCTGGCCAAGAAGCACAAGCTGACGAAGCCGCAAGACTTGAAGGCGCTCAATATCGGCGTGCAGCCGTCCGGGTCGACTTACGTATTCTTGAAGGCGTTTCTGGCCGCCAATGGCATGAGCCTCGACGACATCAAGCAAAGCACGGTGACGCCGCCCTATGAAAACTATCTGCTACTCGGCCGCGTCGATGCGGTGCCCGGCTATGTCGATGCCGAAGTACCGGAGCTCGAGGCAAAGGCCGGCGGGCCGGGATCGCTGTCGATCATGCAGGGATCCGATTACGGCTACACCGTCTACGGCTCTGGTCTGTTCACCTCTGAAAAGATGATCGCCGAACACGCAGATCTCGTACAACGATTCGTGAGTGCCTATATGCAGGCATTCGCTGATACGATCAAAAATCCGGAAGAAGCGGTCGACATCACGATCAAGGCTAATCCCGAATACAAAGCAAAGAAGGATGTGCTGCTTGGCCAGCTTCAACGCGACCTCAAGAGCACGATCTTTAGCGATGATACGAAGGCGCACGGCCTCGGTTGGATGACCAATGCCAAGTGGGAACAGACGGCGCATATCCTGTTGTCGCAAAAAGCCATGAAAACGCCAATCAAGGTTGACGCGGCTTTCAACGATAAATTTCTGGCTGCCGCCAATCCCGTCAAACAGTAAAAGTACCAGGAGCTTCAAATGATCCGATTGCTCGGCCGCCAGACGTCGGGAAACGTCCAAAAAATCATCTTCATGCTTGAGGAGCTTGGCCTGCACTATGTCCGCGAGGACTACGGCCGGCAGTTCAACAATACGAACACGGATGCTTACCGCAAACTCAACCCCACCATGAAAGTGCCCACTCTGCTCGATGGCGATGTGGTGATTTGGGAATCGAACACCATCCTGCGCTATCTGGCGGCAACCCATAGGCCGTCCTTCACGGGAGAGACGGCGGCGGAAAAGACCCAAGTCGAGCGGTGGATGGATTGGCAACTCGGCGCGCTGAACACGCCGTATGTCGCGGTTTTCAAAGATGCCAAGAAGCCGGCAGCTGAGCGCAGTGCGGACTTCGTTGCACAGAGCGCCGATTTGGTAACGCAACTTAAGATCCTTGAAGGTCATATTGCCGGTAGATCGTGGTTTGCGCTTGGCCGGATGACAATTGCCGACATCTGCCTGGCGCCGATCGTGAAACGCTGTCTCGGCTTTCCGCTCGATTTGCCGCCCCTTGCCGAGCTCACACGCTGGCAACAGGCAATCGATGCCCGGCGGGCCTTTGCAGTTGCAACAGGTAACGAGCCTAGCGCGCTGACGGTGGCGGCATAGGGCCGGGAAACCTATCGAGCGGCCACCCATAAATGGTTCGTCGCTCTTACGACTATATTGTCGTGGGTGCCGGTTCGGCGGGCTGTACGCTCGCCAACCGGCTTAGCCAAGACCGTGCCATCAGTGTTTTATTGCTGGAGGCAGGTGGCTGGGATCGCCATCCGCTCGTCAAACTTCCCCTCGGATGGGGGAAGGTCCTGCTCAATCGGATATATGATTGGGGCTACGATACCGAACCGGAAGCCAGTCTCAACAACCGGCGTATCGAGGTCGCACGCGGCAAAGTGATCGGCGGATCGTCGACCATCAATGCCATGGCATATGTGCGCGGCAACCGGGCCGACTACGATCGCTGGGCATCATACGGTTTGCCGCAATGGTCTTATGAAAACGTCCTCCCTTATTTTCGTAAACAGGAAAGCTGGGAGGGTGGAGCAGACGCATATCGCGGTGGCGATGGACCAATGGCCACGCGCAAATCGCGATATCGCGATCCTCTGGTCGACGCCTATCTCGACGCTGCAATATCGTCCGGCTACGCGCTTAACGACGACTACAATGGTGCAAAACAAGACGGCTTTGCACGCATGCAAATGACGATTCGGGGCGGATGGCGCGAAAGCGCCGCCGATGCCTATCTGCACCCGGTGCTTTCGCGCAGCAATCTGACCACGATCGTGCATGCGCATGTCACCCGAGTCGTATTGGAGAAGAAGCGAGCGGTTGGCGTGGAGTTCGCAAAAGGCGGTGAGCGGCACGTCGTCATCGCTGACCGTGAAGTAATTCTTTCCGCGGGTGCGATTAATTCGCCGCAACTGCTTATGTTATCGGGAATCGGACCAGCCGATGAATTGAAAGCACACGGCATTGGGATCGCGGCCGACCTGCCAGGAGTTGGCCAAAACCTGCAGGACCATGCTGCTGCGCTGTTGGTCTATGGTCGTAAGGACACCAGCCCCCTTGTGCGGAACATGCGTATCGACAGAGTGGCTGTTGGGTTCGCGAAAGGATTTATATTTGGAACCGGCTTTATGACGGACCTGCCGGGGGGAATCACCGCCTTTGTCAAAAGTAGCGTCGAGGAACCGCTTCCGAATATTCAGCTTCTTTTCATCTCAGGCTCGCTGGCAGCAAGCCCGTATTTGGCGCCGATCAAACAGCCTTTTGCCGACAGTTTCGCATGCCGCATTGTTTTGCTGCGGCCGGAAAGCCGCGGTTCTATAACGCTGTCTTCAGCGAACGCATTCAGGCATCCCCGAGTTACACAGGGCCTTCTCTCGACGCCCAATGACTGGCGAAAACTGCGCGATGGTATCAAGCTTTTCCGCGAACTCGCGCACTCTTCAAAGCTTGTTCCTTATGTGGCGCGAGAGATAGGTCCCGGGCCTAACGTCATCGATGAACGACAACTCGAGGCGTTTACACGTAAAACAGCAGTAACAGCCCATCACCCGGCAGGTACCTGCCGAATGGGTCCACCTACCGAGGCTTCTGCCGTCGTCGATCAGCAGCTGCGAGTCATTGGCGTTGAGAGGCTGCGTGTGGTCGATGCTTCTGTCTTTCCCGATCTAGTCGGCGGCAACATCAACGCGCCGGTAATCATGGTTGCTGAAAAAGCGGCAGAATTTGTTTCTGGCCAAGGGAGGGATGCACAGCCCAAAACGAATGCTGAGAACTGAAAGCACAAATGGTATAAAGCGCTCATTAGGCCATAGTTTCCAGGTTCTCTCCTCCGCCAATTCGCTCCTTTGCGATCGAATGCGCTTCCCCGGGGAAGGGACCTTTTTCCGATTTTGATTTAGCTCCAATTGGCGCCGCCATAACATTGCGGCATGGACCACGAGCTGGCAGCAATGTGATGCTCTGGCGCGGCGCAGCGTCTGAACAAAAGCGGTTGCTCGCCATGCGTTACGAACCGGACTCCGTCACAGCCGAACTTGATCGACTGGTGGTCTACAAGCCTACGATAATGGCGACGGCCGCTGGCCAGTTGCGCATGCCGTAGTTCGCAAAGATGAAAGGGGAAGACGCGCCAAGCTTGGTGCAAGACACGCATCTGTCCCTGATTGTTCGGCAACCGACTACGCAATTGAGCCGGAGATTTCGGTGCCTGCTGCTGCCGCGTTCGCGGCAAAGATCATCAAAACGGGTCAAAGGCGGCGGGGAAAGATCGCATAACAACCTTGATCAGAAAATCGCCGATCTTCGCAAACTCGGCTCGCATCGTATCGCAACTTTATTGGACCCATATCGGACCCGACTAATCGAAAGATGCTAACCCGTTGATTTCTTGGCGCGCCCTAGGGGATTCGAACCCCTGTTACCGCCGTGAAAGGGCGATGTCCTAGGCCTCTAGACGAAGGGCGCATGCGTGGCCGGACCGGCGCGCATTTGGTTTCCGCGCGGCGCGAAGCAACAGGCTTCCCTGTGACCGTGCTTAGAACGGGACGTATAAAGAGCTTCAGCCGACGCGGCAAGCATGGCGCCGCGCCGAATAATACCGATGGCGCTCACCAGTGTCCGGTGTTCGGCATCGACTTCCAGGGTTCCTGCGGGGGTAAGGCGGCGCCCTTTTGCAGCAGTTCGATGGAATGTTTGTCGGGCGAGCGCACGAAGGCCATCATGCCGTCGCGTGGCGGGCGATTGATGGTGACGCCGGCCTTCATCAGCCTATCGCAGGTGGCGTAGATATCGTCGACCTCGTAGGCGAGGTGGCCGAAATAGCGCGCCTCGCCATAGTCCTCGGTGTCCCAATTGTAGGTGAGTTCCACTTCCGGCCCCGGCCGGCCGGTCTTCTTGCTCTCCTCGACTAATTTCCCGTCTTGCGAGGCCGCCAGAAATACTAGGGTGTATTTGTTCTTCTCGTCCACCCGCCGCCGCGTTTCCTTGAGGCCGAGCTTGTTGCAATAAAAATCGAGCGCCGCATCGAGATTGCGGACACGCAGCATGGTGTGCAGATATCGCATGATGAACCTCAAAACGCTTCGGGGCCAATCCCCAGCCCGCGGCACTATATCCCGCGGCATTATATAATGACTGCTCCCGACCTTGAGACCGGCATTTCCCGGCTCCGCACCCTGATCGAGGGGGCGGACAGTATCCTACCCTTCACCGGGGCGGGAATCTCGACTGAATGCGGCATTCCTGATTTCCGCTCGCCGGGCGGCCTGTGGACCAAGAACCGGCCGATCGATTTCGAGGACTTTATCGCCAGCCAGGAGATGCGCGACGAGGCCTGGCGGCGGCGGTTCGCCATGGAAGAAAATTTCGCCAAGGCGAAACCCGGACGCGGCCATCGCGCGCTTGCCACCCTCTATCGAGCCGGCAAAATACCCGCGCTGGTGACGCAAAACATCGATAATCTGCACCAGGCGTCGGGCTTCGCGCCCCGGGACGTCGTCGAATTGCACGGCAATACCACCTACGCGTTGTGTCTCGACTGCGGTGAGCGGTACGAACTGGCGTGGGTAAAGGAACGTCTCGACAGCAATGGCCGGCATGCGCCGGATTGCCGTTGCGGCGGCTATATCAAGACCGCGACGGTATCATTCGGTCAGGCAATGCCGGCGGAAGCCATGCGGCGCGCCGAAGAATTGAGCCTGCGGTGCGATCTGTTTCTCGCCATAGGATCTTCGCTGGTGGTTTGGCCGGCGGCGGGATTTCCGCTGATGGCGAAACGCAACGGCTCCGCACTGGTGATCATCAATCGCGAGCCGACCGAGTTCGACGAACTCGCCGACCTGGTGGTGCACGACGACATCGGTGACGTGCTCGGGCCCTTCATCGGCCACTGATTCGCGTTTCGTCTGCATTGTGCACAGCCTGTGTGCAAGCACATTTTGCACTTTGCGGTTTCCGCCCCGGTGTTATCTTCGAATCATAGATTCGTTGAAGCGTCCGTTAAGAGGCGCCGGAAGAGCGGCGGCGTTGGGGGTCATGGCGTCGGACGGGGTTGACTCGAAAATGTCTGGGCCAAATCTCCGACCGGGGACGGTCAGAGAAGTTGTTGATGAGGCCGGCCCGCTTATTGAAATCGCGGGCGTTATCAAGTGGTTTGACGTCGCCAAGGGGTTCGGATTCATCGTTCCCGACAACGGCATGGCGGACGTGCTGCTGCACGTGACTTGTTTGCGCCGTGAGGGCTACCAGACCGCCTATGAAGGTGCGCGCATCGTATGCGAAGTCGTGCAGCGCCCGAAGGGTTTGCAGGCCTTCCGCGTTCTGTCGATGGACGAATCGACCGCGATACATCCGGCGCAGATGCCGCCGCCGCGTACGCATGTTACCGTGACACCCACCAGCGGCCTCGAACGCGCCCAGGTGAAATGGTTCAATCGCTTGCGCGGCTTCGGCTTCTTGACGCGGGGCGAGGGCACGCCGGACATCTTTGTGCACATGGAAACCCTGCGCCGCTACGGCATCGCCGAGCTGCGGCCGGGCCAGACCGTGCTGGTACGCTTCGGGCCGGGACCGAAGGGCATGATGGCGGCGGAGGTTCATCCGGATAGCGGGCCGCACGTCGCTTCCCATTGATCTGCCAACGATAGCCGGCGTCCTTGCATCGAGGCGGGCCGGGTGATTTTCCGATTGCCGGCGGCCCAGCGTGCGCGTAAAGGCGAGCGCATGCGCGCGTATGGGTGGATCGCTTGCCTGGTCGTCGGATTGCTTGTCGCCGCGGGCCCGGTCCGGCCGGCGGCGCTGCAGACTCTGACCATCGCCAGCAAAACCGGGGCGCACAAATTCGAGGTGGAAATCGCCGATAATCCGGCCGCGCAGGAAAAGGGCCTGATGTTTCGCCGCAGCATGCCGGCCGACCGCGGCATGCTGTTCGATTTTCATCACGAGCAGGACGTCAATTTTTGGATGCAGAATACCTATATCCCGCTCGACATGATTTTCATCAAAGGCGACGGTCGCATCCTGCGTATCGAGCAGAACACCGAGCCGCTGTCGACCCGCCTTATCCCCTCGGGCGGGCCGGTGCTGGCGGTTCTGGAAGTCAATGGCGGCGTCGCGCACAAGCTTGGGATCGCGCCCGGCGACCGCGTCGACTACCCGATCTTCAAGCCGCAATGAGGCTTGCTTGCTGGGTTGGGTGTGGCCGTGTATCGAACCGGAGCCCAGTACGGCGACATCGGCGGGGCATAGCGCAGTCTGGTAGCGCGTCTGCTTTGGGAGCAGAAGGTCGCAGGTTCAAATCCTGCTGCCCCGACCAATATACCGCTGTCCGACCCGTCGCGCCCAGGGCCAGTGTGCCAATGACTTGTTCTGTGCATTCGTCCGTTCTCGCCATGAGAGGAACGTCACGAATACTGTAATCCTTCGGGTATTTCTCAAATCAATTGCACATACGCCGCGTTTTAATATTCCCTTTGCAAGGAATATTTGAATCTTGGCGACTGGTCTATAAAGCATTGAAATCAAATAAGACTCCTGCCCCAAAGGTCCCTATTAGGATCTCCAGTTCATAATTTATGATTTTTGCTTGCCAGATTGGCGTCAATACGTAAAAGTTAACGAGAAGTTAACGGCATGTATTTTGATTTTTACGATCTTTTCGCACTTTCGGGGGCGGAAGGCGGGGCAAAATAAAGCGTCGAAGAGTAGTCGAGTAATGCCGACCGTTGCATTGTCAGCGAGCTTCGTGCGTCAGGCGTCCTGCCAAATCGGGCGCAAAAAGACCGACTATTTCGACTTGAGTCAGCGCGGTTTCCTGCTTGAAGTGCGCTGTTCCGGCGGCAAGACCTACTACCAGCGTTATACGGACGAACGGGGCCGCGAGCGGCAATACAAGATCGGACCGGCCGACGTGCTCTCGCTCGACCAGGCCCGCCGCAAGGGACGCCAAATTGTGGCCGAGGCGCTGCTTGGTTCGGATCCGCAGCAGAAGCGGCGCGAGATGCGAGCAGTGCCGCAGCTCAGTCATTTCGTCTACGAACGTTATTTGCCGTTTGTGCAGACCTACAAGAATAGCTGGCAGACCGACGAGACGGTTCTGCGCATCCACATACTGCCCAAACTTGGGGGGCTCGCACTCGATGAGATCAAGACCGACATCATATCTGACCTCATCAACCGCATGCGCGGCGACGGCTACGCCCCCGGCACCATGAACCGCGTGATCGTGATTTTGCGCTACCTTTACAATCTTGCGCGCAAATGGAAGGTGGCTGGCGTCAGCGATAATCCGGCGGCCGGCCTGAGCGCCGGTCCCGACGTGCAGCGCAACCGCTTCCTCACCGAGGAAGAAGCTGAAAATCTGATGCGCGCCATCCATGTCGACGAAAACCAGACCGCTGCGCGTTCGATCATGCTGCTTCTGCTCACCGGCGCGCGGCGTAATGAAATCACCTTCGCCAAATGGGACTATGTCGACTGGAAGAACAAGACGCTGCTGGTGCCGAAGTCGAAATCCGGGCGCGCCCGGGTGATTGCGCTTAATCAGTCAGCCATTGCGCTGCTTACCGCGACGGCGCGCATCGAGGGCAATCCTTACATTTTTCCGTCGGAGGTCACTGGGCGTCCTTCGGCGTCATTGTTCTTTCCCTGGGACCGCATTCGCAAGCGCGCCGGTCTTACCGATGTGCGCCTGCACGACTTGCGCCATTCCTTCGCAAGCTTCCTGGTGAACCGCGGCGTTTCGCTCTATGTCGTGCAGGGCCTGCTCGGTCACCTGCACGCGCGTACGACTCAGCGCTATGCACACCTCACCCGGGAAACCCTGAGCGGCGCGGCTGACCTGATCCAAGATGTCGTCGCGTTCCCGGGCGTTCGCGACGCCGACGCTTTGCAAAACCGCGAGGCTTGATAACGGCGCAATAGCCCGGCTCTATCGCCGGGACCACTGCGTTGGACACCTAAGAATAACCGGCAAACAAGGCCGATCCGCACGCGCCGAAAAGCGCGTGCGCGCCGCCGCGCGTCTGTCGTTCACGAAAAAGCATCGAGGCAATGCCGACGATCGAATGCGTTTTGGCCGAGCGCTGCGATTTCGTCCGGTCCAGTGCGCCTAGGCTATACCCAGTTCGCGTCGCCGACGCCGCGATGCGGGCTTTGGCAAATCTCTCGCCTGATCAATTGTGTAAGTTTTCATGCCACCCACGGTATCCCCACCAAACTTCGCCGTGACTAATGGCGGTGCGCGGACGAAGGCATGATGCCAGTCGCAGCGCTATTGGACTTTGCCGGTGGTCGAGCTTCGAACCCGTCCAGTACGTGAAGATTTGCAGTCTGTATGGCGTAGGGTTCTACTACATTCCGGGCACCGATATGTGCTTGAAAATCGGCGGCTGGATCCGCGCCGAATACGCGATTTACGGCAACGGCAGCCTGTCGAGCGGCCCGTTCAAGGCTGACTCGAACAACCGGTTGACCAACAACGATACCTGGCGCAGCCGCGGCTACATCACGGCCGATGCCCGCAACCAGTCCGAATACGGCACGATCCGCAGCTACATCGCGCTCGGCATCAACGACAACGACGCCGGTATCGGCGGCGCCAACGGCTTCAACGGCAACCGCGCCTTCATCCAGTTTGCCGGTTTCACCTTCGGTCTGTCGCAGTCGTTCTATGACTTCTACAGCGTGCCGGCGACCGCCTATTTCGGCTACTACCCGTCGGAAGACACGGGCGATCCGGGCTGGAAGGTGGCGGCCTATACGGCGCAGTTCGGCAACGGCTTCTCGGCCACGATCTCGGCCGAAATGCGCCGCCTGACCCAGATCCTCGGCGACGAGAGCTTCTTCGCCCCCGCAAGCACGTACAGTGGCACCGCCCCTGCCATGGCGACTTCGAGCGGCACGTTCGTTGCCGGCGGAACCGGCCCTGGTGCCTATGGCGGCTTCAACGTGCCGGATATCGTCGGCAATTTGCGGGTCGATCAGGCTTGGGGTTCCGCGCAGGTGATGGCCGCGTTGCACGAGGTCAATCCGCAATACTACGACGACAACGCGGCGCAGTTGGGTGAAAACCCCAACGGACCCGACACCGAGTGGGGCTTCGTGGTCGGCGCCGGCATCAAGCTGTTGGCGCCGATGATCGGGCCCGGCGACTACTTCCAGGCCGAAGTCAACTACACCCAAGGCGCGCTGGGCTATTTGTTCACCTCGCCGCCGGGTGCGGGTAATTTCGCCATCCGCCGGGACGGCAATGCGGCGTGGAGCGTAATTTCCGACGGCGTCTATGGCGGCACCCCGGTGTTGAACAACACGACCTCGGTCGAGCTGACCACGGCGTGGAGCGTGAATGCGGCCTACGAGCACTTCTGGAACAAGCAGTGGCGGACCTCACTCTATGGCGGCTATGCGCAGGTGAACTACGACGATCTTGCCAACTCGATGATGTGCCTGGGCGAGCTTCTCGGCTCGGTTCCGGCCGGCACGATCTTCGGCACGCTTGCTCCGGCCGTGAAAAACGCCTTGCTTCCGGCCTGCGACAACGACTGGAGCACCTGGTGGATCGGCAGCCGGACGCAGTGGAACCTGACGTCGGACCTCTATGTCGGCGTCGACGTGCTGTATCAGCGGCTGCAAAGCGCGACATTGGGCAACGTACCGTTTGTGCCGCCAGTGGTGGCCGCAGGGTTTGGCAGTGGCGTTCCCGCGACCTATCCGGGCGGCCTGCTGCGCACGAAGGACGAGGACAACGTTGCGATCCGCTTCCGCGTCCATCGCGACTTCTATCCCTGACCGCGTGACGGTTTGAACGACAGCGACCCCCGGCGCTCCATCGCCGGGGGTCATTTACAATGCGAAACGAGAAGACTTCTTGTAATCATGGCGTCCCAGCTTGCCGTCCACCGCTCGCCCGATCTGGTCGAACTCATTCGGCGCGAGCGGCGCGCTTTTGCCGCCAAGATCCGCATCGCACGCGCGGTGCTCGGCTGGAGCCAGAGCGAGCTCGGCTTCCGCGTGGGATTGACTCAGCGGGCTATCCATAAGCTGGAGCAGGGTGACACCGAGCCGCGCCGGACAACCGTTCGCGTGCTGGAAGAGGTCTGGCGCGCGGAACGGTTGGAATTCGAGGATAACGGCGACGGCGGCTTCCGTGTGCATGTGCATTCGAGTCTGCTCGAACGACCCGTCGCCGCCCGCCAAATGCGCCGAAGTCGGAGCGCGCGGCTTGAACTTGGCATTAGCGCTACCAGCCGTCGCTCGCCGGCCTATCGCGCCTGAGCCGCAGTTCAACTGAGGATTCGTCTGCCTAATCGCGGGGCAGGATGCTCAGCTCACGGCCGCATGTCGGCAGGCCTCGTTGTCAGCCGTTTATCTTCGCATTATACGCTTGCCATCTGGTCCAGCAGGGTGCCCTCGTGATCGCGCGCATTTACAAGCCATCCAAAACCGCCATGCAATCCGGCTTGGCCAATACCAAGGCCTGGGTACTCGACTTCGAGCCGGAGCAGCCGCGCACGGTTGAGCCGCTGATGGGCTGGACGTCATCCGGCGACATGGAACAGCAGGTGCGCTTGTGCTTTGCCAGCAAGGAAGAGGCGATCGCCTATTGCGAGCGGAATCATATTGCATATCAGGTGTTCGAGGCGAAACCGGCGTCGCGGCGAACCATCGCCTATGCCGACAATTTCGCCTTCAAGCGCCGCGACGCCTGGACGCATTAGGTTGGCTTCGGCCTTAGCCTATTTTTATTTGTCAATGGAGCGGCGCGGCCGAATCGCGATTCGCCCGCATTCAGGCCGGCTACCTGTCGGCGGCGCGGCTTGCCGGGGTGGCGCGAGTTTGTGCGCCCGTGCGCTGGCGCAGCAGCGAGACGAAGCGCTCTTCCGCCATCGGCTGGCCGAGCAGAAAGCCTTGCCCGAAATCGCAACCCATGCTCACCAGCGCGACCGCATCGGCGGCCTTTTCGATCCCGAGACCGACTGCGTTGCGGCCGAAATTGTGCGCGAGATTGATCGCCGACTTGCACAGCGGCGCATTGACCTTGTTGGTGGCGCAGTCGGCGACGAAAGCGCGATCGAGCTTGATTTCGGCGAACGGCAGGTCGCTCAAACGCGCCAGCGACGAGTAGCTGCGGCCGAAGTCGTCGATGGCGAGCCGGATGTTTGAGGGTTCGAGCTTCCGCGCGAGCTCGATAGCAAGGCTGAGATCGGAGACAATCTGCTGTTCGGAAACGTCGATGATCAAGGCCGGCCATTTTTCGGCCTGCGGTTGATACGCTGTGACCAGTTTTTCTATCGGCAGCTTGACCAGCGCCTCGAGCGGAATATTGACCGCAATGCGAAGGTTGACGCCGAGCCGCGAGAAATTCATGCCGGCCTTGAGTGCGCTCTCGATCGCCAATTCCGACAATTTCAGCACGCTCGCGTCCGAGGCCCCTGCCATGAAGGCGCTGGGCAGCACGATGCCGTGCTGCGGATGGCGCGCGCGGGCATAGGCTTCGGCGCCGGCGAGCTGTTTCTTGCGCAAGTCGATCTTCGGCTGATACCAGAACTCGATCCAATTGTTGTTGAGCGCCTCATCAAGATCGATGCGCGTGGCGGCCGCCGGCGGCAGCCCTAGCTTGAGCTCCTGAATGATCCTGATGATTGCGTCGGTCTCGAACGGTTTTTTCAGCGGCGTCAGCATGTTGAGCTTGCGCTGCAGCCCGATGGTCTTGACGTGATCGAGAACGGCGGCTCCGCGGCTGCTCATCAGTTGCACCGCACCGCGAAAGCCGCGCTTGCCCAGGGCCACCATTGAGGCAATTGCGTCGGCGGATTCAAGCGAGACGTCATGAAACAAGAGATTTGGAGCGCGACTGCCGTCGTCCTCGCGCATCGCCGCCCCGTTGGCGAACTCAACCGTATCCACGCCGGCTCCGTGCAAAACCAACGAGACGAAATGGCGGATGCTGGCGTCCTCGTCGACGACGAAGCAGAGCGGCGCGTTGTGTGGAACCAGGGACGGCGCTTCGACCGCCCCTGACTGCGGCGAATGGGCGGGCGACTCGGTCATGCTATTCCAACGCGTATGATTTTTTTGTGCTCTATTGGTGGGCCCATTGGGTTAATTATGGGTTTCACACCGTCAATTCTTGCCCACGGCACCTATTGGCTAAATACATAAGAATATAATGGGAATTCGCAGTCCCATTGGAGCATGCAATCTTTGAGAGTGGCAGGGGATTGCGAGCGGATGGCGCCGGGAAGCCCGAGAGATCGCCGAGCGCCCAATGCCCCGTTACTTTTCAAAATTCAAACAGATGTCGTCAGAGGCCGGCGAAGCATTGACGCCGCACCAGATCATAAGCGTCTGGACCTAGGCCGCCATTCGCACTGCTCGGCGCCAAAGTCATGAGGCCGTTATAGCTGACGACGCCGCTCGGTGTAACGATCAGCAAATTTTTCACCTGAATGCGTCCATCGAGCAGCCGTTCCGCGGTCGCGCAGGAAACCGGGTCGACCATCGGTGCGATGGCCGCATGTGCTGCAGCCGTTGAAACGGCGACAATTGCGAAAGCAAGGGCAAGACGTTTCATCGTCCACTCCTTGGTTTGAAACTGCCGACACCTAGGCAAGGTTCCTCAATGGCGTGCTTGGACGCGCCCTCGGGCGGAAGAGACTTGAAAGTTATCTCTTAAGCTGTTGTCTTTGTTTAATAACTGGCGACCCCGGCAGGATTCGAACCTGCGACCCTCAGCTTAGAAGGCTGATGCTCTATCCAACTGAGCTACGGGGTCACGCCTTGGGTTTACCCGGTGGGCGGCGCTGTGGAAAGGTGCGTCTTGCTTTGCCGGTTAGTGACCGCCGAAGCTGGTGACAAGCTGATATGACCAGCATCTCCGATCTTTCCGCCGCCGAGCTGACGCAAAGCTACCGCCGCGGCAAGCTGTCGCCGCTCGAGGTTGCGCGCGACGTTCTCGGACGCATCGACTCGCAACGCACTCTCAATGCCTTTGTGGTCGTCGATTCGGAAGCAGCGCTCAGAGCCGCCGCCGAATCCGAGAAGCGTTGGCGCGCCGGCGCACCGCTCGGCCGCGTCGATGGCCTGCCCGCCACCGTGAAGGACAATATTAATGTGCAAGGCCTGCCCTCGCGGCGCGGCTCGCGCACCAGCGATCCGACTGCTGTGCAGGCCGACTCGCCGGCCGTTGCGCGCCTGCGCGAGCAGGGCGCGGTTATCCTCGGCAAGACTAGCATGCCGGAGCACGGCTGGATCGGCGTCTGCCATTCACCGCTCACCGGCGTCACGCGCAATCCGTGGAATCCGGATTACACGCCCGGTGGCTCGACCGGCGGCGGCGCGGTGGCGGCGTTGCTTGGGCTCGGCGTGCTGCATCTCGGCACCGACGGCGCCGGCAGCTTGCGCATTCCGGCTGCTTTTACCGGCGTGTTTGGCCTGAAGCCGAGCTACGGGCTGGTGCCGGCCTATCCGCCGTCGGCGCTCAACGTGCTAGCGCACCAGGGGCCGATCAGCCGCCGGGTTGCCGACGCCGCGCTGATGCTGACGGTTATCGCGCAGCCGGACGAGCGCGATATGACCGCCTGGAACGTCCCGCCGCCCGATTTCAGCGCCGGACTGGAGCAGGGCGTACGCGGCTTGCGCATCGCGCTTTCGGCGCGGCTCGGCCACGTCGACAAACTCGATCCGGAGATCGAGGCAGCCACGCGCAAAGCGGCGCGAGTACTGGAAGAGCAGGGCGCTATCATCGAGGAAGCCGACCCGCCGCTGGGGCGCACCGACGACATGATCCGTGCCATGTGGTGGCCGGTCATGGATACGCTCGTCCAGGCGGTCGCGCCGGAGCGGCGCGCCGAAATCGATCCTGGCTTGCGAGCGATCGCCGAACGCGGACGGCGCTTCACGGCCGGCGACTATATTGCCGCGTATAACAAGCGCGTCACGCTGCATTCCGCCATGCTGGATTTCCACCGGCGTTACGATCTGCTGCTCACGCCGATGATGCCACTGACGGCGTTCAAGGTTGGGCTTGAAGCGCCGGACAATGCGGACTACGGCAACGACTGGGTCAATTGGTCGCCCTACACCTATCCTTTCAACCTGACCCAGCAGCCGGCCGCGTCCGCGCCCTGCGGCTTGGCGAACAATGGGCTGCCGATGGCTGTGCAGATCGTCGGCCCGCCACGCCAGGATCATCGCGTGCTGCAGGCGGCGTGGGTGCTCGAGCAGGTGCTGCCAATGCCGCCTTTGCCCGCACTTCGCTGATAATTTTGCGCGTAAAAATAATAACTTATAGGCGACCGTTCCATCAATTCATGCTCTTCATGAGGATTATCGTTGAGAGAGCTGAGGATATATGTCTTCGTCCTTCCCAATGGGCAGATAGCTGGCTGGGACCGTGGCCTTGCCGCAAGCCATCCCCTCGACACCTTTTTGCTGTGAACTGATAGTGGCGGCCAATGCACTAAGGACTGGTCGCTCCACCGGAGGTTTCCGCATGCTCTCGCTTGTCCGCGCCGGCCTCGCTGCCGCGCTTCTTGCACTTGCCGTCGCTCCCGCGCTCGCCGCCGACAAGGCGTTCGAGCGCAAGGATTTCGACGACGCGGCGATCAAGCTCGAAGGGCAAATCAAGGCCGATGCCGGCAAGGTGAGCAAGCCGGCAGCGACGCTGCGCCGCGACGCGGACGCCGCGTTCAAGCGCAAGGATTACCGCACCGGCATGCTCGTGCTCGGTCAGGCGATTGCCGCCGATCCGAACAATGCGGCGACCTGGCTGCAGCTCGCGCAAACCGTGCGGCTGATCCAGCCGCGCAACGACAACGAACGGGCGCTGCTGCTCGATCGCGCCACTAGTGCCGCCTATATCGCCTATAAGCGCACGCAAAATACGACCGAGGAAGCCGAAGCGCTGGCGCTGCTCGGCCGCACGCTCGCCGACCGCAAGATGTGGCGCCCGGCGCTCGATGCCATGCGCATCGCGCTGACCGAGCGCGAGTCCGCCGACCTGCGCAGTGAGTATGAAAGGCTGCGGCTGCAATACGGCTTCCGCCTGTTGGACTATTCGGTCGATTCCGATGCGGTCTCGCCGCGCGCCTGCTTCCAATTCTCGGAAGACCTGCTTGGCGGGCGCACCGATTTCTCGCCTTTCGTTGCGGTAGCCGGCATCGACAAGCCGGCGATCTCGACCAACGACAAGCAGCTTTGCGTCGAAGGGCTCAAGCACGGCGAACGCTATGTGGTGACGCTGCGCGCGGGGCTTCCCTCGGCGGTCAAGGAGACGCTGCCCAAGTCCGCCGAGTTCACCATCTTCGTGCGCGACCGCAAGCCGTTCGTGCGCTTCTCCGGCAAGGCCTATGTGCTGCCGCGCACCGGGCAGCGCGGCATCCCGGTGCTCAGCGTGAATTCGTCGGCGGCCAAGATTTCGGTTTACCGGATCGGCGACCGCAGCCTGATCGACACCGTGCTCGGCTACGAGTTTCAGCGCAGCCTATCGCAATACGAGGCCGAGCGCCTGGGCAATGAGCAAGGCGTCAAGGTGTGGAGCGGCGAACTGAAGATCGAGCCTAAGCTCAATACCGAGGTAGTCACCGCCTTCCCGGTCGAGCAGGCGCTCGGCACGCTCGAAGCCGGCGTCTACGCGATGACTGCATCGCCGAAGGAAGCGCCGCCCAACGATTACGGCCAGTTCGCCACCCAATGGTTCATCGTCTCCGATATGGGGCTCACCGGCTATAGCGGCCACGACGGCATCGATGTCTTCATCAATTCGCTCGCCAGTACCGAGCCGGCGGCGCAGACCGAAGTGCGCCTGATTGCGCGCAACAACGAGATTTTGGCGACCAAAGAGACCGACAAAGACGGCTTCGTTCATTTCGATGCCGGGCTCGCGCGCGGGGAGGGAGGCATGGCGCCGGCCGCGATCGTCGCCAGCGCCAAGGGCGATTACGCCTTCCTCAGCCTGAAAGCGCCTGCCTTCGATTTATCCGACCGCGGCGTCGGTGGCCGTCCGGTGCCGAATGGGCTCGATGCCTTCGTCTATACCGAGCGCGGCGTCTATCGCTCGGGCGAAACCGTGCATGTAACGTCCCTCGTGCGCGACCCGCGCGGGGCGGCGGCCGAGGGATCGCCGCTGACGCTGGTCATGGATCGGCCGGATGGCGTCGAATATCGCGGCGCGCTGGTGGCCGATCAGGGCCTTGGCGGGCGCAGCTGGAGCGTGCCGCTCGTGTCATCCGCGATGTCCGGGACCTGGCGCGTGCGCGCCTATACCGATCCGAAAGCCTCGCCGATCGGCGAAGCGAGCTTCCTGGTCGAAGACTATGTGCCCGACCGGCTGGAATTCGATTTAAAAACGGACGCCACCGCGATCTCGCCGAAGACTCCCGCCGCGGTCAGCGTCGACGGCCATTTCCTTTACGGCGCCCCCGCCTCCGGCCTCAATCTAGAGGGCGCGGTGACGATCGGCGCTGCCGATGAGCGGGCCGGCTTTGACGGCTATTCCTTCGGTCTTGCCGACGATCAGGTCACCGCCATACGCCAAGATCTCGCCGACCTGTCGGAAACCGACGCGCAAGGCAAAGCGAGCTTCGATGTCAAGCTCGACAAGGTCCCGGCCACCGGCCGGCCGCTGGAGGCGAAGATCAGCGTCAGCATGGCCGACTCTGGTGGCCGCGCCGTCGAGCGCAATCTGACGCTGCCGGTGACGCCCGACGGCCCGATGATCGGCGTTAAGCCGGCATTCTCCGGCCGTTCGCTGGAGGACGGCGCCAATGCCGGTTTCGACGTCGTGCTGGTTTCGCCCGACGGCAAACTGATGGCCAGGAGCGGCCTGCATTACGAGCTGCTCAAGGTTGAAACCTCGTATCAATGGTATCGCCAAAACGGGCAATGGGATTTTGAGCCGGTCAAGCGGACCGAGCGCGTCGCCAACGGCACGATCGATGTGACCGCCGACAAGCCGGCCGGACTGTCGCTGCCCGTGAAATGGGGCCGCTACCGATTGGAAGTGTCCGCGCCGGGGCAAGAAGGCTTGCTTACGTCGGTAAATTTCGACGCCGGTTTTTATGCGGAATCGAGCACCGACACGCCCGACCTGCTGGAGATCGCCCTCGATAAGCCGGACTACAAATCGGGCGACACCATGAAAGTCGCGGTCACCGCGCGAACCGCGGGTCGCCTGACGCTCAACGTCTTCACCGACCGCCTGGTCGCCACCAAGACGGAAGAGGTGCAAGCCGGCACGGCCAATCTGAGCATGTCGGTCGGCGATAGCTGGGGCACCGGCGCCTATCTGGTCGCCACCTTGCGCCGTCCGCTCGATGTGCCGGCCAAACGCATGCCCGGCCGCGCCATTGGCGTGCAGTGGTTTTCCATTGACCGCGCCGCGCACACGCTGCCGCTCACCATGGACCTGCCGGCGACGATCAGGCCGAACTCCACGCTCGACGTGCCGGTTCGTGTTGCCGGATTCAAGCCGGGCGACGAGGCGCGCGTCGTGGTCGCCGCCGTCGACGTCGGCATTCTCAACCTCACCCATTACAAGCCGCCGGCGCCCGACAACTATTTTCTTGGGCAACGCCGGCTGGTCGCCGAGATTCGCGACCTTTATGGACAACTGATCGACGGCATGCAGGGCGCCAATGGAGAGATTCGCTCCGGCGGCGACATGGGCGCCGAATTGTCAGGCTCTCCGCCGACGCAGGCGCCGCTCGCACTTTATTCCGGCGTCGTCACGGTCGGTGACGACGGCACCGCGCACGTGCAGTTTGCTATTCCGGCCTTTGCCGGGACCGTGCGGGTCATGGCGGTTGCCTGGAGCAAGAAGAAGGTTGGCAAGGCAGTCGGCGATGTGATCGTGCGCGACCCGGTGGTGCTGACTGCGACGCTGCCGCGCTTCCTGCGCACCGGCGACAAGGGCGCGGTGCAGCTCGATCTTGACAATGTCGAAGGCTCGGCCGGCGCCTATAATCTCGCCATCAGCGGGGAGGGCGCCATCAAGCTCGACGGCGATGCGCCAAGGATGCTCAATCTCGCCGCCAAGCAGCGCGCGCATGTGGCGGTGCCGGTCACCGCGGTCGGCTCCGGCGCCAGCACCCTGAAAGTGAGCGTGAGCGGGCCGGATGGTTTCGCGCTTGAGCGCGCTTTCGCCCTCGATGTCAAACCGGCGACGCAAATCCTGACCCGACGCACGGTGCGCACGCTTGCCAAGGGCGAGACGCTGACGCTGTCGAAAGACATGTTCGCCGACTTGGTGCCCGGAACCGGACGCGTGGCATTATCGGTTTCGGTGTCGAGCGCGCTCGATGCGGCGACGCTGCTGACTTCGCTCGATCGCTATCCGTTCGGTTGCTCCGAGCAGGTCGCGAGCCGCGCCATGGCCATGCTCTATGTCAATGAGCTGGCCGGTGAATCGCATCTCGCGATTGACGGCGAGATCGACCAGCGCATCCGCGACGCCATCAACCGGCTGCTGGCGCGCGAGGATTCGAACGGCTCGTTCGGCTTGTGGTCGGTCGGCGGCGAGGACCCCTGGCTTGACGCCTACGTCACCGACTTCCTCACCCGCGCGCGCGAGCGCGGCTTTCAAGTGCCGGCGACGGCATTCACCCTCGCGATCGACCGACTGCGCAATTACGTCGCCAATACAACGGACGTGAGCAAGGACGGCGGCCGCGCGCTCGCCTATGCATTCTATGTGCTCGCCCGCAATGGCGCAGCGCCGGTCGGCGACTTGCGTTACATCTCCGATGTAAAGCTCGGCGATCTGGCAACCCCGATCGCCAAGGCGCAGGTGGCGGCGGCGCTGGCCATGCTCGGCGACAAGAAACGCGCCGATAATGTCTATCTGGCCGCGCTCGATGCCATCGCGCCGCAACCGACGCTCGAGTTGGGTCGCCCCGATTTCGGCTCGGCGCTACGCGACTCGGCAGCGCTGGTGACGCTTGCTTCGGAAGGCGGGGCCCCGCAGCGCACCATCGACGATGCGGTGGCGCGGGTCGATGCCGCCCGTGGTTTGGCCACTCACACCTCGACCCAGGAAGATGCCTGGCTGGTGCTTGCCGCCCGCGCGCTGGTGAAGCAAGCCAACGCCATTTCACTGTCGGTCAACGGCCAGGCACAACAGGGGGCGCTTTATCGCAGCTTGCGTGCCGATCAGCTCGACAAACCGTTTGCGGTCGCCAATAACGGCGACGGCAATGTGCAGGCGGTGGTGTCGGTGAGCGGCGCGCCGATCACGCCGGAGCCGGCGGCCGAAGAGGGCTTCACGATCGAGCGCAGCTACCACACGCTCGACGGCGCGCCGGCCGACCCCAGCCACGCCATGCAGAATCAGCGCTTTGTGGTGGTGCTCAAGGTCACCGAGCCGCAGCCGCAATTCGCCCGCGTCATCGTCGCCGACTATCTGCCGGCCGGATTCGAAATCGACAATCCGCATCTCGTCTCTTCCGGCGATACCGGCACGCTGCCCTGGATCACCGACGCCGTGCCGCCGGTCAATTCGGAGTTCCGCGACGACCGCTTCACGGCCGCCTTCGACCGCAATGAAAAATCGCCGGCCGTGTTCAGCGTCGCCTATGTGGTGCGTGCAGTATCGCCGGGGACCTACGTGCTGCCGCAGGCCAAGGTCGAAGACATGTATCGGCCGGACCGCTTCGGCCGCACCGCTACCGGCACGATCGTGATCACGGCGAAATGAAACGCTGGCGCGTCATTCTCGCGGGCTTCGGCGCCGGCGCCCTCTTGCTGCTGCCGGCGGGCGCGGCGTTTGTCTATTCGATGGGCCCGCCGCCGCTCGGCCGGCACCTGGAATATTCGCACGTGGTGCTCGACCGCGACGGCAAACTGTTGCGCGCCTATGCCACCGCCGAAGGCCGCTGGCGGCTGCCGGTTAGCGCCAAGGATGTCGATCCTCGCTTCCTCCGCATGCTGTTCGCATACGAAGACAAGCGTTTTTGGACGCATCACGGGGTCGATCCGGAGGCGATGCTGCGCGCGGCGTTTCAGATGGCGAGCACCGGCCATATCGTCTCCGGCGGCTCAACCTTGACCATGCAGGTGGCCCGCCTGCTGGAGCCGCGCGCGCACCGCAGCCTCGGCGCCAAGCTGCATCAGGTCGTTCGCGCGATTGAGCTTGAGCGCGCCCTCAACAAGCGGCAGATCCTGTCGCTCTACCTGACGCTCGCGCCTTATGGCGGCAATCTGGAAGGCATTCGCGCCGCTACGCTTTCCTATTTCGGCAAGGAGCCGCGCAGGCTTTCGCTCGCCGAAGCGGCCTTGCTGGTGGCGTTGCCGCAATCGCCGGAAGCGCGCCGGCCGGATCGTCATCCGAAGGCCGCGCGCGCCGCGCGTGACCGCGTGCTTGATCGGATGGTGGCGGCCGGCGTGGTGCCGCGCGACGAGATCGCCCGCGCCAAGGCGCAACCCGTGCCGATCGCGCGGCAGGAACTGCCGGTATTGGCCCCGCACGCGGCCGATCAGATCGTCGGCGCCGAACCCGATATCCGCGTGCATCGCCTGACCCTCGATGCCGGCTTGCAGCGCAGCCTGCAAGAGCTCGCGCGCGAGCGTGCCCGCGCGCTGGGTCCTGAGATTTCCGTCGCCATCGTCGCGGTCGATAATGCCAAGGGGGAAGTGCGCGCCCGTGTCGGCTCCGCCGACTATTTCGATGCGCGCCGCGCCGGCCAGGTCGACATGACCCAGGCGTTGCGCTCGCCGGGCTCCACGCTCAAGCCTTTCATCTACGGCCTCGCCTTCGAGGACGGGCTGCTGCATCCGGAAACGCTGATCGACGACCGGCCGCAACGCTACGGCGGCTACGCGCCGGAAAATTTCGACCTGACATTTCAAGGCACGGTGACCGTGCGGCGCGCGCTGCAGATGTCGCTCAACGTTCCCGCCATCGCCGTGCTCAACAAGGTTGGCGTCAGCCGGTTGGCGGCGCGGCTGACACAAGCGGGCGCCGCCCTGGTGTTGCCCAAGGGCGAGGCGCCCGGTCTTGCCATGGGTCTCGGCGGCGTCGGCATCAAACTCTGGGATTTAGTCACGCTCTATACCGGCCTGGCGCGGCTCGGCTCGGCAGTGCCGCTCACCGAGCGCCTCGATCATGCGGGTGTCGTCCCGCGACGCCTGCTCGATCCGGTCGCCGCCTGGTACGTGGGCAATATACTGATCGACGCTCCGCCGCCGGACAACGCATCACCCGGACGCATCGCTTACAAGACCGGCACCTCCTACGGCTACCGCGACGCCTGGGCGGTCGGCTTCGACGGCCGCATGACCATCGGGGTTTGGGTGGGGCGGCCGGACGGCACGCCGGTGCCCGGATTGGTCGGCCGCGCCTCGGCGGCACCGATCCTTTTCGACGCTTTCGCGCGCACCGGCCATCCGCCGGCGCCGCTGCCGCGTCCGCCCAAGGGCGTCGTTTTCGCGCCGACCGATAAGCTGCCGCCGCCGCTGCGACGGTTCCAGCCGGACGGCGAACCGGGCGGGCTGAGCGGGGCGCCGCGAATCATGTTCCCGCCCAATGGCGCGCGGCTCGAACTGGCCGGTGGGGCTAAGCCCGATTCCGTCCCGCTCAAGATCGCCGGCGGCCGTGCGCCGCTCACCGTGATGGTCAACGGCGTGCCGCTCTCCGCGCCGATGGGACGGCGCACATTATTCTTCCGGCCGGACGGGCCGGGCTTTGTGCGGCTCACCGTCATGGATGCGCGCGGCGCGACCGACAGCGTAATGGTGCGCCTGCAGTAGCGCACCATGACATGGCCGCGCCTTGTCATTATGGTCCGGCCCAAAGCAGCTTGCGGATCAGTTGCCCGATGACCACGACCGCCAACGACGCGCGGCAAGCAATCGTCCCTGCACGCGGGCTATCGGCGGCACTCGATTACGCCTGCGCCTCGCACCGGCGCGCGGCGTTGCTGCTGGTGCTGTTTGCGTTGCTCGCGTTCCTGCCCGGGTTCTTCCAGATCCCGCCGGTCGATCGCGACGAGGCGCGCTTCGCGCAAGCCAGCAAGCAGATGATCGAGAGCGGCAACTATGTCGACATTCATTTCCAGGACGAGGTGCGTTACAAGAAACCGGTCGGCATCTATTGGCTGCAGGCGGCGGCGGTCCGCGCCGGCGAAGCGCTAGGCATTCCGCATGCGCGCACCACCATCTGGCTCTATCGTCTGCCCTCGCTCTTCGGCGCCACCGGCGCGGTGTTGCTGACCTATTGGGCGGCGCTTGCATTTGTTGGAGGCCGCGCCGCGCTCCTCGCTGCGCTGATGATGGCAAGTTCGGTCCTGCTCGGCGTCGAGGCGCGGCTCGCCAAGACCGATGCCATGCTGTTGTTCACTTGCGTGGCGGCGATGGGCGCCTTGGCGCGGATTTATCTCGCGCGGCGCCGCGCGCCCGACGCCGAGCCCGGCTGGCGGCTGCCGGCGATATTGTGGACCGCGACGGCAGCCGGCGTATTGATCAAGGGCCCGCTGATCCTGATGTTTGTCGGCCTCACCGCGGTCACGCTGTCGCTCCTCGACCGCTCAGGTCGCTGGTTGCTGTCGCTGCGTCCGTTCAGCGGCGTCGCTTGGATGATTCTGTTGGTGGTGCCGTGGTTTGCCGCGATTATTGCCAAGTCCGGCATGACATTTTTCACAGACGCGGTCGGGCACGACATGCTGGCCAAAGTGACGAGTGCGCAAGAATCGCACGGCGCCCCGCCCGGAACCTATCTGCTGCTGTTCTTTGTCACGTTCTGGCCGGGCGCTGTGCTGGCCGGCCTGGCCCTGCCCGCGGTATGGAAGTCGCGACGCGAGCCGGGCACGCAATTTCTGCTGGCTTGGCTGATCCCGTCCTGGATCGTCTTCGAAGCGGTGATGACCAAGTTGCCGCATTACGTGCTGCCGCTTTATCCGGCGATCGCCATCCTGATCGCGGGCATCCTAGAGCAGGGCGCGCTCGCCAAGGCGCGCTGGCTGGCGCGCGGTACCGTCGGCTGGTTCCTGTTTCCCTTGGCCTTGGCGATTGGAATGGCGATCCTGTTCGTCGGCGTCGGCGGCGACCTCGGCCTCATCGCCTGGCCATTCGCGGCAGCGGCCATGATTTTCGGTCTATTCGCTTGGTGGCTCTACGAGGTCGATGGGCCGGAGCGGGCTTTGTTGCGCGGCATGGTGTCGTCGGTGTTTGTCGCTATTGCCGCCTATGCGCTGACTTTCCCTTCGCTGCCAACCATGTTCCCAAGCGCCATGCTCGCCGACGTCTTGCGTGGCAGCAGCTGTGACAAGCCGCAGGTCGCGGCCGCCGGCGCTTATCAGGAGCCGAGCTTGGTCTTCCTGCTCGGTACCGGCACCCGCTTCACCGACGGCGCCGGCGCCGCTGAATTCCTGCGTCACGGTGCCTGCCGATTCGCGCTGATAGACGCAAATACAGAGCGCAGCTTCGTCCGGCGGGCGAATGCCATCGATCTGCGTTACACGCTCTACCGGCAGCTCGATGGCTACAGTATCAGCGGCGGACGGCCGGTCGCGCTCACCGTGTTCCGCTCGACGGCCAAGCCATGACTGCGGCGCACGATACCAAGCGCGGCGTGGATGCCGGCGCGCAATCAATGCTGTTGCGCTGCATCGGCAATATTGGGACGATGCTCGTGCTGTCGGTGCGGCCGCCGCGCGTGCCCACGCAGCAAGCATGGCCGATCAGTTGGCCGCAGCTCGCGATCTATGTGGGCGTCTTTATCGCGATATTCGCCTTCGGCATGGTTTTCATCGATGCGGCGGCCATCGGCGCGGTCAGCCATGTGCCGCGCTGGATCGTCTGGTGTTTCGATCAAATCACCGAGTACGGCAAGTCGGGTTGGTTCCTCTGGCCGCTCGGTCTGATATTCATCGCGCTCGCCGCGCTGCCGGTAAGTTCGTCGCGCACGGCGCAATTGGTGGTCGCAGCGGCGATGGTGCGCATCGGATTCCTGTTTGCCGCGATTGCGTTACCCGGTCTGTTCGTGGCCATCGTCAAGCGCCTGATCGGCCGGGCCCGACCGCTGGTCGGCGGCCACATCGACCCCTATCTGTTTCATCCGTTCGGCTGGGAGACCGATTATGCGAGCTTGCCTTCGGGGCACGCCACGACCGCTTTTTCGATACTGGTGGCCTTCGGCAGCTTGTTTCCGCGCGCGCGCACGATTTTGTGGCTCTATGCGCTGGCGATCGCGGTGAGCCGCGTGATGGTCAACGCCCATAACGTGACCGACGTGTTTGCCGGTGCTGTGGTGGGCACGGTCGGCGCGTTGATGGTGCGGCGTTGGTTCGCGCAGCGGCGGCTCGGATTTTCCATCGGGCCGGATGGCATGCTGCATCCATGGCACGGCCCGTCGCTGCGGCGGCTCAAAGCCGTTGCACACATGCTGCGGTCCAAATGAGACACAGCCGTGGCGCCCGACGAGGCCTTGTGCATGAATGCAAACGATCCGGCGGTCACCGTCGTGGTGCCAGTGCGCAACGAAGCGGGCAATATCGCCCCGTTGGTGACCGAAATCGCCGCCGCGCTCGACGGCGAATGGCGCTTCGAGGCGGTCTATGTCGACGACGGTTCGACCGACGGCACCGAAGCCGAGCTCAAACACTTGATAACGCAGCACCCATGGTTGCGCCGGGTCCGGCACAAGCAATCCTGTGGGCAATCCGCCGCGATTCGCAGCGGGATCGTTGCGGCGCGCGCGCCCGTCATCGTCACGCTCGATGGCGACGGCCAGAACGATCCGCGCTTCATTCCAGGGCTGCTGCGCGCGCTGGAAGCCGGCGGCCCGCGGGTCGGGTTGATTGCCGGTCAGCGCGTCAAGCGGGCGACGAGCGCATTCAAGAAGTTGCAATCGCGCATCGCCAACGCGGTGCGCTCCACGATATTGCATGACGGCACCCGCGACACCGGTTGCGGGCTCAAAGCATTCCGCCGCGATCTGTTTCTATCGCTACCCTATTTTGATGGTCTGCACCGGTTCCTGCCGGCGCTGGTCAGGCGCGAGGGCTACGACGTCGGCTATGTCGATGTGGTCGACCGGCCGCGCGCGCACGGCGTCTCAAACTACGGAATGTGGGATCGCCTGTGGGTCGGCATTCTCGATCTCGCCGGCGTGTGGTGGTTGATCCGCCGCAAGAAGCGAATTCCGGAACTTTCGGAGGATTGAATGCTGATTGATCTCGCGCGTTCCGTCGGCGGCTATCTGCAGGACGTGTTTCTCGGCAATCTCGATTGGGGAATCCTGATCGGTTACGTCGCGCAGGCGATGTTCGCCATGCGGTTCGTGGTGCAGTGGATCGCTTCTGAGCGCGCGGGGCGCAGCGTGGTGCCGACCGCGTTCTGGGTATTCTCGATCGGCGGCGGCTTGATGCTGCTCGGCTATGCGATCTATCGCCGCGACCCGGTATTCATCATCGGCCAGGGATTCGGCGTGTTCGTTTATTTGCGCAATCTGCAATTTGTGCTGCGCGGCGGCGGCACAGCGGCGGCGGCCTAGGCGAGGGAACTTGTTCGCAAACGCAAATAGGCGCGGCCAAGCAAAAGCAGCGCGTAAGCATCGTCACGGCCTCATGAAAGATTTGCGGAACATGCGGTCATGGTTGGCGTTGGTGGGTGACCGACCTCACAACAGAGAGGCAAACCATGACGATTCGCAGCTTGATTCTCGCCACCACCATTCTCGCCGCTGGAACCGGCTTGGCCATGGCGCAAGCGCGCCGTCTCCGAACAACCAGTCAGGCCCTGGGGTAAACCCCGCGGTGCAGGCGCCGACCGATCAGTCCGCCGGCGCCGAGAGCGGGAACACGAAGGCCACGCCGGAGCCTGGCACGATGAAGCGCGAGCCCCGTTCGCACATAGGTACGACCGGTATGGCTCCGGAAAGCCAGAAGAAGAATGCGAGCCCCGGTTCAAAGGGCTCAGGTTCCGGCATCGAGAAAGAAAAGTAGTCCGCGCTGACGGGATTACGGCACGAGAATCCCGGCGGAATATTCCGCCGGGGTTTTCGGCTGTTTTGTCATTGGGCTTTGCCCATCGCGGCAAAGCCGCGCTCGAGATCGGCGATTAAATCGTCGACATTTTCCAGGCCGATGTGGAAGCGCAAGGTCGGGCCGCCGGGCGCCCATTGCGTCGCGGTGCGATACTCGCTGCAGTCGAACAGGATTACCAAGCTCTCGAAGCCGCCCCAGGAATAGCCCATGCCGAACAGCGCAAGCTCGTTCATCAAGGCATGCACCGTTTTTTCGCTGAACGGCTTGAGCACGACGCTGAATAGGCCGCTGGCGCCGGTGAAGTCGCGCTGCCAGATGGCGTGACCGGGATGGCTCGGCAACCCCGGATGCAGCACGCGCAGTACCTCCGGCCGCTGCTCCAGCCAGCGCGCCACGCGTAAGCCCGATTCATGATGCCGCGCAAGCCGCACGCCGAGCGTGCGCAGACCGCGTAGTGCGAGATACATATCGTCGGGCCCCACGCACAGCCCGAGCAAATTCATGGTGTCTTTGAGCCTCGGATAATTGGCCGCGTTGGCGGCGACGCAGCCGAACATGATGTCGGAATGGCCACCGATATATTTCGTGCCGGCCTGAATCGATAGATCGACGCCTTTCTCGAAGGCGCGGAAATAGAGCGGCGTTGCCCAGGTATTGTCCATCAGCACCACCGCGCCCTTGTCGTGAGCAGCCTTTGCAATGGCTGGAATATCCTGCATCTCGAAACTTTGCGAACCAGGCGCCTCGACGAAGACTGCTTTGGTGTTAGGCTTGAACAGGGAAGCAATGCCGGCGCCGATCAGCGGATCATAATAGGTCGTGGTCACGCCGAAGCGTTTGAACACGCCGTTGCAGAAATTGCGGGTCGGCCGGTAGACGCTGTCGGTGACCAGGATGTGGTCGCCGGCGCTGGCAACCGAAAGCAGTGCGGTCGAAATCGCAGCTAACCCTGAAGGCAACAGCGCCACGCCGGCGCATCCGTCACCCTCGATTTCGCCGAGCGCGTTTTCCAACGCTTCCGAGGTCGGGGTGCCGCGCCGGCCATATTGATAGCGCGCGCGATGGGCGACTTGATCCTCGGCGGTCGGATAGAGGACCGTGGACGCGTGATAGACCGGCGGGTTGACAAAGCCGTGCTGGGCCTTCGGATCGCGCCCGGATGTGACCAAGCGGGTTTCCGGCTTGAGCGGGTATTTGGGCGGTTTCGCCATGGCGCGAGGAGGGTCCGGTGGGGCTTGCGCCAAAGCGGCGGCGCGGTCGGCATATCGACCGTAACCGCGACAAGCGTCAACCCCTTGACCTGACAGTTGGATCGTTCTGTGATGCCATGACGCCAAGAAGTTCGGGGAAACTGGTCAGGAACCAAGGAATTTTTCCGCGGATGGTAAGGCCCGCCAACGGAAAGCACGTTTGGTCAATCCGCCAGAGGCGACCTAACTCGGATCTTCCCACAGAGGCCGCGCCATGAAACGTTTTGCCAGCATTGTTGCTCTTGCCGTCATCTTCGCCTGCGCCGCGCCGGCCGCGTTCGCGCAAACCCTGAAGACTGTGAAGGACCGCGGCGTGCTGATTTGCGGCGCCAACGGCACGCTGGCTGGCTTCGGCCTGCCGGACGCGCAGGGCAACTGGACCGGCTTGGACGTCGATTTTTGCCGGGCGGTTGCGGCCGCGATTTTCAACGATGCAAAGAAGGTGAAATTCGTACCGCTTACCGCCAAGGATCGGTTCACGGCACTGCAATCCGGCGAAGTGGACGTGCTGTCGCGCAACACCACGTGGACCTCCTCGCGCGATTCTTCGCTGGGGCTCAATTTCACCGGCGTCGACTACTACGACGGTCAGGGCTTCATGGTGCGCAAGTCGCTGAAGGTGAACTCGGCGCTCGAGCTCAATGGCGCCTCGGTCTGCGTGCAACAGGGCACTACCACCGAGCTCAACCTCGCCGACTATTTCCGCGCCCACAAGATGCAACTCAAGAGCGTGACATTCGCCACCGCCAACGAGGCAATCAAGGCCTACGATGCCGGCCGCTGTGACGCCTACACCACCGACGCGTCCGGCCTCTATGCCGAGCGGCTGCGGCTTGCCAGCCCCGACGACCACATGATCTTGCCCGAGATCATCTCGAAGGAGCCGCTCGGTCCGGTCGTGCGCCATGGCGACGACCAGTGGTTCGATATCGTCAAATGGGTGCTGTTCGCCATGGTCGACGCCGAGGAGCTCAATGTCTCCTCGAAGAATATCGACGAGCAGCTCAAGTCCGATAATCCGGAGGTCAAGCGGCTGGTCGGCACCGAGGGCAATTACGGCGAGCAGCTCGGCCTCACCAAGGACTGGGTCGTCCGCATCGTCAGGCTGGTCGGCAATTACGGTGAGGTATTCGAGCGCAATGTCGGCGAAGGCTCGCCGCTTAAGATCGCGCGCGGGCTGAACGCGCTGTGGACCAAGGGCGGTATCCAGTACGCGCCGCCCGTGCGCTGAGCGCGCCGGATGAGCGCCGCCATCCCGGCCGCGCCCAAGCGTTCGCTGCTGTTTAATCCGACGCTGCGCAGCATCGCCTATCAGGCGCTGCTCTGCGCCGCTGTGGCTTTCCTTGCCTACACGGCAATCGACAATGCCGCGCAAAATCTCGAAAAAGCGCACATCGCAACGGGCTTCCGCTTTTGGGACGAAACTGCCGGCTTCGACATCAGCCAGACGCTGATTCCTTATTCGGCGACGACCTCGACCTACGGTCAGGCTTTCTGGGTCGGCCTGCTCAATACTTTGCTGGTGGGCGGGCTCGGCATCGCGTTTGCCACCGTGCTCGGCTTCGTTATCGGCATTTCGCGGCTGTCGGCCAACTGGTTGGTCGCCAAAGCGGCGGCCGGCTATGTCGAGTTGATCCGCAACGTGCCGCTGCTGCTGCAGCTGTTGTTCTGGTACAACGCGGTGCTCAAGGCATTGCCGGATACACGCGATAGCATCGCGATTCCGGGCGGCGGCTTTCTCAATAATCGCGGACTCGAGCTGCCGCAGCCGGCCCCGCAAGCGGGCGCCGGCACGCTGGGCCTGATCGTCTTGGCCGGATTCGTGGCGGCGTTCCTCTTTCGCGCCTGGGCGAAGCGGCGGCAGGAGAGCACCGGAGAGCAAGCGCCGGTGCTGGCGGTTGGCGCGGCGCTGATCATCCTGCCCGCGGCGATCTACGTCCTTGTTGCCGGATTTCCCTTCACCTTCGACATGCCCGAGCGCGGGCGCTTCAACATCACCGGCGGCCTGGAAGTGCTGCCGGAATTCGCCGCGCTGCTGTTTGGCCTGACCATCTACACCGCCGCCTTCATCGCCGAGGTGGTGCGCGCCGGCATCCAATCGGTGCCGAACGGCCAGATCGAAGCAGCCTTTGCGCTCGGCTTGCGGCCGCGCCTGGCATTGCGTCTGATCGTGTTGCCGCAGGCGATGCGCGTCATCATTCCGCCGCTCACCAGCCAGTATCTCAACTTGATCAAGAACTCCTCGCTGGCGGTGGCAATTGGCTACCCCGACCTGGTGCAGGTGTTCACCGGCACGGTGCTCAACCAGACCGGCCAGGCGGTCGAAGTGGTGGCGATCACCATGGCGGTCTATCTCGCCATCAGCCTCACCGCCTCGCTCGCCATGAACCTCTACCATCGTTTTGTGGTCTCAGTCGGGGATGCACGATGACCATGGCGGAAGGCGAACTGGCGATTGCCGAACTCGCCTATGTGCGGCGCGAACCGGTCGCCGCCCTGCCGCCGCCGCCGCAGATGCGCGGCGCCCGCGGCTGGCTGCGCGCCAATCTGCTCTCCTCGCCATTCAATATCGTCCTCACCATCATTTCCGTGGCGCTGATTATTTGGATCGCCAAGACGCTGATCGAGTTTCTGCTCATCGACGCGGTGTGGACGGGCACTGACCGCACCGCCTGCCTCGTGGGCGAAAAGCACGGCGAGGTCGGCGCCTGCTGGCCGTTCGTCTGGGAGCGGCTCAACTATTTCATCTACGGTTCCTATCCGATCCCCGAGCGCTGGCGGGTGAACGTATTCTTCGCCCTGCTGGCGCTCGGGGTCGCGTGGATGTTGTGGCTTGACGCGCCGCGCCGCGACATCGGCGCCGGCTATTTCTTCATCGTGCTGCCCGTCGCCTCCTACATCCTGCTGCACGGCGCGCCGCCGTTCGGGCTTGCCGTGGTCGACACCTCGTTGTGGGGCGGCGTGCTGGTCACCATCGTGGTGGCCACCGTCGGCATCGTGATCTCGCTGCCGCTCGGCATCGTACTCGCGCTCGGCCGCCGCTCGCGCATGCCGGCGGTGCGGCTGTTCTCGGTCATCTTCATCGAATTCGTGCGCGGCGTGCCGCTGATCACCGTGCTGTTCATGGCGAGCGTGATGCTGCCGCTGTTCGTGCCGGAAGAGCTGTCGCCGGACAAGCTGGTGCGGGCGCTGATCGGCATCGCGCTGTTCGCCTCGGCCTATATGGCGGAGGTGGTGCGGGCCGGCCTGCAGGCGATCCCGCGCGGCCAGTATGAGGCGGCCATGGCGCTCGGCCTCAAGTTCTGGCCAAGCATGGGGCTGATCATCCTGCCGCAGGCGTTGCGCATCACCATTCCCAATATCGTCAACACCACCATCGGCCTGTTCAAGGACACCACGCTGGTGTTCATCGTCGGCATTTTCGATCTGTTGCGCACGGTGGAAGTCGCGCGCATCGATCCGAAATGGGCAACGCCGGTCACCAGCACCACAGGCTATGCGGTGGCCGCGCTGTTCTATTTCGTGTTCTGCTATTCGATGTCGCGCTACGCCCGCCACATGGAAGCCCGCCTTGCCGCCGGCGAGCGGGGGCGACGATGAACGAGCCCGCACCAGCGCCGGCTCTCGGACCGCCCATCGTGGAAACGATCGGCGTGCACAAATGGTACGGCGCCTTCCACGTGCTGCGCGATGTAGGCCTCTCGGTCAAGCGCGGCGAGCGCATCGTCATTGCCGGGCCATCCGGCGCCGGCAAGTCGACGCTGATCCGCTGCATCAACGGCATCGAGCGCCACGACCAAGGCCGCATCATCGTCGACGGCGTCGAGCTCACCGAGGACCTCAAGCGCATCGACGAAGTGCGGCGCGAGGTCGGCATGGTGTTCCAGCAGTTCAACCTGTTTCCGCATCTCACGGTCATGGAGAACTGCACGCTGGCGCCGGTCTGGGTGCGCAAAATGCCGCGCCGAGAAGCCGAGGAGATCGCGCGGCATTTCCTCGCGCGCGTGCGCATTCCCGAGCAGGCCGACAAGTACCCGGCGCAATTGTCGGGCGGCCAGCAGCAGCGGGTGGCGATCGCGCGCGCGCTCTGCATGAATCCGAAGGTGATGCTGTTCGACGAGCCGACCTCGGCGCTCGATCCCGAGATGGTCAAGGAGGTGCTCGACACCATGGTGGCGCTGGCGCTCGACGGCACCACCATGATCGTGGTCAGCCACGAGATGGGTTTTGCCCGCCAGGTGGCCAACCGCGTGGTGCTGATGGACCAGGGCCAGATCATCGAGGCCAATGCGCCGGAGGAATTCTTCGCGCATCCGCAGCACGAGCGCACCAAGCTGTTCTTAAGTCAGATCTTGCGCTGATCGGCGTTCGCCGCCGTGCGGGGCAGGCGAAGTCTGCCCGTGTGCTGCTTGCGCCGGCGCTCGCTGTGCATTGGGTCAACCTCCTTCGTTCTCGCGGCGCGGCAGGCGCCCGAGGCATTTCCCCCGCTTGCCCCCGGGGTGGGGCCTTTTGTCCCTGCCCCAATAGGGGACCGGGAAGTCGACCCCCGCAAAAAGCGAGGGGGACGGCGCGCCGGGAAGGCGCGGGTCCTAACAATGCGCGGGCCCTTTCGAGCCACGCGCGGCGCCTTTCGGCGCGCCGTCTCGGCGTTCTCCTTCGGCGCCGGACCGCGCTTTCGGCTTCGGCTCATAGCGTGCCGGGGCTTGTGGCCCCGACCGGCCGAGCCGACCGCCGTCAGCGAGCTCCTCGCAGCGGGTCGTAGTGCCCGCGGGCGGAGCCCGGCGCCGCCCGAGCGCGTGGTTTGCTGACCACGCCCGCGGGCGCCGGCCCGCTCCTCAACGAGCCGGCGCAACCGGTTCGCGTCCCCTCGGAGGAGCGGGCATATGGAATTAAATCCTAGAATATGACGGAATTAAGTCCTAGAAAAGCGAGCGCCAATTATTTGATCAGGCCGTCATAGTCGGCGTGCGAGCCGATCCAGAACCAAAGCAGGCCGTCGTCGACGTCGACGGCCAGTGCGCGGTGGTGCAAGCCCACCCGAACGGACCAGAAGCGTCCGGCCTTCTTGAGCTTCAAGGACGGATGCCGGGGATTTTCTTTGAGCAAGGCGTAGTTCTTGTCGGCCAAAGCGCGGACGTTCGCGGGAAGCTTTTCATAAGCCTGCCAGAACGCCGGACTGGCGAAATGCCTCATAGCTCGCGGGCGCGGCCTTCGGCGTAGTCGGCGAGGGCCTGCTCAGCCAGCCGGTCGAGCTTGCCCGCCTTGGCGTCGCGCTCGATCTTCTCGTCGAAGCGCGCGGCATTGAGCGCGTCGAACCAGTCGCGGAATTTGGCGAACTGGTCGGGCGGCAGCTTGGCGACGGCCTTTTCGAGGTCTTCGTTGGTCATGCGCAGTTTTTACCAGAAAAGGGCAAGGCCGTCATGCCCGGGCTTCAGCGTTTTTCGTTCGTCCCCGCGAAAGCGGGGACCCAGCGCTGAATTCCCGCTGGAGCCTGTCCCCGCGCAGGCGGGGACGGGAATGAACGCAATTACGGTGACAGTGCACTTAACCATGTCTGTGCCTCACTTTGACCTATTAAATGCGCTGTCACCGTAATTCCTCGTAATTGCGCGCCTTCTCCACGCAAGCGGTGAGAAGGAAAATATTCCGCCGCTTCCGCCCCGTCTTCGGCTTGCGGACGCGCTGCCAACGCAATTTCGCCGTGTTTAGTCTGCATGCGGATTGATGGCGACGGAGATGTTTTCCCAGAAATGCGAAGTGATTGGGCAATGTGGTCGGGGCGGCCTTCTGGGCCGCGTCGCGCCGAATGACTCTGCCGCTGCGCAATGCGTGTCGGCAGATGAAACGGTGGTCGCGTCGTGCGAGCAACGGCATTGCTGAGACGCAGGCTACCGTCAATTATGACTATATCATTGGCGGTTCCGACTCGGTATTTCCTTATGGGGAGAACACTTTTGATTTATCGATTGCCCGATGTGGATCCGCATTTGAGCCGGACGCCATGTCCTTAAAACCTCGCCGTGGACAGCGCGGAAAGCCGCCATTGCTGACATTGCGAGAGATCGAAGTCCTAACGTGGGTCGCCCGCGGCAAATCGGCGTGGGAAATCGGCGAGATCCTGGACATCGCCAAACGCACGGTCGACGAGCATGCGCAATCGGCCGTGCGCAAGGTCGGCGCGGTCAATCGAGCGCACGCCGTCGCGCTCGCCGTGCGCGACCGGATCATTTCGATCTGAGTCGACCACCCGTCACAAATCACAATTTCCGTCTGCAAAATCAAACCTATAGTTGAGTGTGACGGGGCGCAGAGCCGGAATCGCCGCGGCTGTCGGCACCGGCTCACCTAGGAGCAGGGCAAATGCATTCTTCCGTCTGCAAACGGTCCGTCGTGGTCGGCGGCCACAACACCAGCGTCAGCCTGGAAGATGAATTCTGGCAGGGGCTGCGCGAGATCGCCTCGGTTCGGCACACAACATTGTCCAAGCTGCTCACCGAGATCGAGCTCAATTGCCGCCAGAGCAATTTGTCGTCGCAAATTCGCGTGTTCGTTTTCGATTATTATCGTACGTTGCGAGAGCGGACATCGCTTGAGCGCGACGGCGCGCTATCCTGCTAAGCGCCTGACGGGGCGCGCATTCAAACTTGCGCAAATGCGCTATCATGCGCGTCCAAATCATTGGAGGGGCGCCATGAATGCCAATGTCAGTCTCATAGAAAATCTCTATGCCGCGTTCGGACGCGGCGATATCGCCGCCATCGTCGCCGCGATGGCGCCGGACGTGGTCTGGAAAGTCAACGGCACGCCGGGGGATCATCCCGCCATCGGTACTTTCGAAGGTCCGGCGCGGGTGCAGGAGTTCTTCAAGATCGTCGGCGATACCCAGCAGGCCGTGTCGTTCACGCCGCGCGAGTTCTACGATGCCGGCGACACAGTCGTCGTTCTCGGCCATTATGCCTGGACGATCCGCAAAACCGGCAAGCCGATCGACACGGATTGGGTGCACATCTTCACGATCAAGGACGGCAAGGTGACGGGCTTCCGCGAGTTCAACGACACCGCGCAGTTTGCCAAGGCCATGCGCGGGTAGGCGTCGCGGCGCTTGCGAGCCTTTAGCCTTTCGCCACCGGCAAATCCGGTCGTCCGCCCCATTCGACCCAGGAGCCGTCATAGACGCGGCCCGGATCCTTGCCGAGCGCGTCGAGCGCGAGCGTGAGAATCACGGCGGTAACGCCGGAGCCGCAACTGGTGATCACCGGCTTTTCGGTATCGATGCCGGCCTTCGCAAACGCCCGCGCGATGCGCTCGGGCGCGACCAGCCTTCCGTCCTCGACGATCTCGCCATAGGGCAGGTTGAACGCTCCCGGCATGTGGCCGGCGCGCAAGCCGGCGCGCGGCTCCGCCGCCACGCCGGCAAAGCGCGCGGCCGAGCGGGCGTCGACCACCTGCGCGCTGCCGTCGTTGAGCGCCATCTGCACGTCGGACACCATGGCGACCGCGCCGGTGTCCATCTCCGCGTTGAAGCGGCGCGGCGCGCGCTTGACTTCGCCCGCCTCGGTTGGGCGGCCTTCCGCCTTCCAGGCCGGCAAGCCGCCGTCGAGGATGAACACATTCTTGGCGCCGAAGATGCGGAAGGTCCACCATATGCGCGGGGCCGAATAAAGCCCGCTGCCATCATAGACCACGATGGTGTCGGTGTCGGCGATGCCGAGCGCGCCAGCCTCGGTGCCGAACTGGTCCGGCCCCGGCAGCATGTGTGGCAGTTCGGTCGAATGATCGCAGACGTCGTCGATGTCGAAAAAGATCGCGCCGGGAATGTGGGCGCTGAGATATTCCGCCTTGGCGTCGCGCTTCTGGGTGGCGAGATAATAAGAGCCGTCGAGCACGACGACGTTGGGCTTGACCAGTTCGCCGGCGAGCCATTCGGTGGATTTGAGCCAGCGGCTGGGAGGTGTTTTCGCGTTCATGCTGTGCGGCTTTCAAACAGGGTCAATGCCAAGCATCACGCAATCGTTCCATGCGCGCAAGAGTTAGCGTGTCCGCTTGCAGATTGAGGCGTTTCCGGCGCCACGGCGCGGACTGCCGCCGCTAGACCAGCGCGAGACGCACGCGACGGTTTTGCCTGCCCTTCTTCTCGATCTGCGTGACGCGCACCGCGCCGATCTCGCCGGATGCGCGTACATGGGTGCCGCCGCAGGGCTGCAGGTCGAGGCCCTCGATCTCGATCAGCCGCACGCGGCCGGTGCCGATCGGCGGCTTCACCGACATGGTCTTGACCAGGCCCGGATTGGCTTCGAGCTCGGCATCGCTGATCCAGCGGCTGGTCACCGGCGCATTGGCCGCGATCATCTCGGCGAGCTGGGCGGCGATCGCATCCTTGTCGAGACCGGCTTCCGGAATATCGAAGTCGAGCCGGCTCTCGGCTTCGCCGACCGAGCCGCCGGTCACCGCGTAAGGCAGCACGGCCGATAAGAGATGCAGCGCGGTGTGCATGCGCATGCGCGCATAGCGCTTGTCCCAGTCGATTGCGGCGGTGACCGCGTCGCCGACCGAGAGGGCAGGGGAGCCAGGCGCAGGCACATGCGCAATCTCGCTTTTCGCAGCGTCGGTGTAGACCGCGGTGGCGATCGGAATGCGCGCGTCGTCCGCCGTGATGAGCGCGCCTGAATCGCCCGGCTGGCCGCCTGAGGTGGCGTAGAACACGGTGCGGTCAAGCACGATGCCTTGTTCGGTGAGCGCCACGACGCGCGCCTCGCATTCTTTCAAATAGGAATCGTCGCGAAACAGGCATTCGGTCGGCATGACGGCCTCATACGAACGGCGGCTTGAGGTCGGACTTGCGCTCCAGCCATTTCGGCACCGGCAGATTTTTCGAGCGCAGGAAGATCGGGTTGAACAGCTTCGATTGATAGCGCGCGCCATAGTCGGCGAGCACGGTGACGATGGTGTGGCCGGGCCCGAGATCCTTGGCAAGGCGAATGGCGCCGGCGACATTGATGCCGGAGGAGCCGCCGAGACAGAGACCCTCCTGCTCGACAAGATCGAAGATGATGGGCAGCGCTTCCTCGTCGGGAATGAGATAGGCCTTGTCGACCTTGAGATCGGCGATGATTGGCGTGACGCGGCCGAGCCCGATGCCTTCGGTGATCGAGTTGCCTTCGCTCGCCTTGGCCTCGCCATGCGCGAACAGGTTGTACATGGCGGCGCCGCGCGGATCGGCGACGCCGATCACCACGTCCGCTTTCTTTTCGCGCAGATAGCTCGCCACGCCGGCGAGCGTGCCGCCGGTGCCGATGGCGCAGATGAAGCCGTCGATTTGTCCGCCGGTCTCTTCCCAGATTTCCGGGCCGGTCGAGACGTAATGCGCCTTGCGATTGTCGAGATTGTTCCATTGGTCGGCGAAGATCGCCCCGTTCTTTTCGCTGCTCTGGAGCTCTTGCGCCAATCGTTTGCCGACATGTTGGTAATTGTTCGGATTGCTGAACGGCAGCGCCGGCACTTCCATAAGCTCGGCACCGGCGAGCCGCAGCATGTCCTTCTTTTCCTGGCTCTGCGTGTTCGGGATGACGATCAGCGTGCGGTAGCCGCGCGCATTGGCGACCAGCGCAAGCCCGATGCCGGTGTTGCCGGCGGTCGCTTCCACCACCAGCGCGCCGGGGCGCAATTCGCCGCGCGCCTCCGCCTCGAGGATCATCTGGCGGCCGGCACGATCCTTGACCGAGCCGCCCGGATTCATGAATTCGGCCTTGCCGAGAATGGTGCAGCCGGTCGCGGCCGAGGCGCGCTCGAGCTTGATCAACGGCGTATGGCCGATGGCTTCAATAATGCCGTCGCGAACTTGCATGCCGGTTCCGGGTGCTCGACGGGAGACGTTTCGACCCTAGTGGAGCCATTTCGCAGTCACAAGGCCGGGCTCCGAGCCGTTCGGGCCGATGGGCGCCTGGGGCGCGCCAACCATGCCCTGATCGCGCGACGCGCCGCCGAGGCGCCCGTCCAACGTGTGTTTGTTGACGGGGTTTTTCAATTGCCGGCGACGGCGGAAACGACCTTGAAACCATACCCGGTGGTATCCCGCTGCATTCACCAGTTGTTTGCTGGCGCCGCCTATTCGTAAGCGCGGGGACTCTTGCCCTTTCCGAGCGTGACAGGCGGCAAATTGATGAATCTCGACATCAACACGCTCTTTGTCGTGACCATCTATGTCGAGGCCATTCTCGGCTTGCTGCTGCTGTTTGCCTGGGTGCAGAACACCGCGATTCACGCGGTGGCTTGGTGGGGCTTTGCCCATCTGCTGCGCGCGGCCTCGGTGGTGCTGTTCGGCATGTATGGCAGCATCCCCGACCTGATCTCGATCGATCTCGCCAATGCTTTGCTGTTCACCGCCTTCGCGGTCACCTGGACGGGCGCGCGGGTATTCGACGGCCGTCCGGCCGAGCCGGTCTACATGGTCACCGGCGCGGTGGTGTGGCTGTTGGTCTGTCGCTTGCCGATGCTCGACGAAGCGGTCGGCGCGCGCGTGCTGGTCGCCTCCGGCATCGTCACGACCTATACCTGGCTCACTGCCTTCGAATTCTACCGAGGCCGTGCCGAGCAACTGGTTTCGCGCTGGCCGGCGATCTTCATGCTGTTCGCGCACGGCGCGCTGTTTCTTTTGCGCACGCCGCTGGTGGCGGTGCTGCCTTGGTCGGTGACCAGCCATTTCTCCGGCAGCGTGTGGCTCACGGTGCTCAGCTTCGAGGCACTGCTCTTCACCATCTCCATCGCCTTCATCCTGCTCGCCATGGCGAAGGAGCGCACCGAACTGCGCCACCGCACCGCCGCCATGGTCGATCCCTTAACCGGCATCGCCAACCGCCGCTCGTTCCTGCACGAGGCCGGGCTGATCGCCAAGCGTCATGCGGCGGCGCCGAAGCCGACCGCCGTGCTGCTGATCGACCTCGACCATTTCAAGTCGATCAATGATCGCTTCGGCCATGCGCTTGGCGACCGCGTCCTGGAGATTTTCACCGGCACCGCGCGTCAGTCGATCCGCGCGTCCGATCTAATCGGGCGCCTGGGCGGGGAGGAATTCGCCGCCGTCCTTTGCAACACCAGCCGCGACACGGCGGTGACGGTGGCCGAGCGGATTCGGGAAAGTTTCGAGCAGGCCGCCAAGGAAGTCGACAACCGGGCGGTCTGCGCAACCGTGAGCATCGGCGTCGTGCACTGCGTTGAGGCGGCGCTCGATGTGACGCAGCTTCTCGCGCAAGCCGACCAAGCGCTTTATTTCGCCAAAGAGAACGGACGCAACCGCGTCGAGGTGGCCTCGCTTGAACTGGTGCGCGACCGTATGAAAGGGGAGCAGGCGCGCTCGGCGAGTTCGTCCACCGCGGCTTCTGCCAAAAGTGCGGCCGCTTGATTGACGGTCACTTGGGCGGCCCCGCGCTATCGCATCGATTTCGTCGGTAGTGTAGGCAAATGAAAAACCTTGGCCGGCCGGGATGCGACCAGGGTCAAGCTTGAAACCGAATCGAGTCCTCCGGGAAGGGATAACCCGGACGCTCCATATTATTGGGTGCTTTGCGACGCGGGCGTGACAGCTTCGTTACGCAATTGCCGACGCTTTTCGTGGTGATGCTTGTCGATCGTGTCGGCGACCTCGTTCCAGACTCTGTGTCCGTCCAGATCGCCTTTCTTTTCCAGTGAATTGGCCATTTTCCGCGCCGAGCTGCTGGCGGTGCTGCCAAAACGGGTCGACCAATAGCGGGCATACATTTCAATAGCTTCGGCTTTTGTAACCATCCACATGGCGCACTCTCTTTTTTGGAGAACCGAGTGAAATGTGGCTGCCCAAGCGTGCGCGGTCAATGTCTTCATGCCAGCAATGCGAATATTCGGATGCTCATAAATTTGGCCGCGAACAGGCGCCCAAGTCCGGACGCATTCGGATCAGATATGGCCAAGGTTCCCCCGAAGGGTTACCATGCCGGTTATACCGTCCAAACCAATAAACAAATGCGTTAAGAAAAACGAGGAGGAAGCGGAAATGTTAGAAACTCTACGCCCGGATCCCACATTCTATCCCTCGCCGCAGATCGCCATGGAGGCGCCGGCTGAACGGATCGCCTATACGCTGTTGCTGAGCCCGGACGGTTCGCGTCCCGATGCGCTGGCAGTCATCGACGTCGACCGTACCTCAAGCGACTTCGGCAAGATGGTGTTCCGGCTCGACATGCCCAATCGCGGCGATGAATTCCATCACTTCGGCTGGAACGCCTGCAGTTCGGCGCTGTCGCCGCTGTCCGGCCATCCGTTCATCGAGCGGCGCTATCTCATCATTCCGGGGCTGCGCTCCTCGCGCATCTATATCGTCGACACCAAGCCGGACCCGCGCAAGCCGACGATCAGCAAGGTCATCGAGCCGGATGAGGTCATGAAGAGGACCGGCTATTCGCGTCCGCATACCGTGCATTGCGGTCCGGACGGCATCTATATCAGCACCCTGGGCGGCGCCGGCAAGGACGGCACGCAAGGCCCGCCCGGCGTCTTCATCATGGACTGCGAGAGCTTCGAGATCCTCGGCCGCTGGGAAATCGATCGCGGCCCGCAGAAACTGCACTATGATTTCTGGTGGAATCTGCCGCGCAACTACATGGTCACCAGCGAGTGGGGGCTGCCGCCGCAATTCGAGCACGGCATCGTGCCGGAAGATCTGCTCGGCAACAAATACGGTCACGCCGTGCATTTCTGGGATTTGCGCGGCCGCAAGAATGTGCAGACGATCGATCTCGGCGCCAACCATCAGATGGCGCTCGAGGTGCGGCCGGCGCACGACCCGACCCGGGAGTACGGCTTTCTCGGCGTCGTGGTCGACACCACCAATCTCGAAGGTTCGATCTGGACCTGGTACCGCGACGGCGACAAGTTCGATATCAAGAAGACCGCCGTGATCGGCCCGGAGGCGGCAGATGCCTCGGTGCTGCCGGATCTGCTCAAAGGCTTCGGCGCCGCGCCACCGCTCGTCACCGACATCGACTTGTCGCTTGACGACAAGTTTCTATATGTCGCCTGTTGGGGGACCGGCGAGCTACGCCAATACGACGTCTCCGATCCCATGAAGCCGCAATTGGCGGGCTCGGTGCGGATCGGCGGCATTGCCAAGCACACGCCGCATCCCAACGGCAAATCGTTCGGTGGCGGGCCGCAGATGATCGAGATCAGCCGTGACGGAAAACGTGTCTATTTCACCAACGGCCTCTACAGCAGCTGGGACAAGCAGTTCTATCCGGGCGGCGTGCCGGGAGCGCAGGTGATGTGCAATGTCGGCGCTTCGGGAGGCATTTCGCTCGATCCGAACTTCTTCGTTGAGTTCGATCCGGCCTACGGCGCGCACCAGATCCGTCTGGAGGGCGGCGACTGCTCGACCGACTCTTTCTGCTATCCGTCGGTGGGTTTGAGGCTGAGGTGAGCGGCAACTGGCATCCGGAGCTTTGGCTGGCGGTGATCGCGCTCGGCGCCTATCACGGATTCAATCCGGGGATGGGCTGGCCGCTCGCGGTGTCCAACGGAATGTGGGAGAAGCGGGACGCGGCGGTGTTTTCGACGCTCGCCCCGCTGGCGGCGGGTCATTTTCTCGCGATGGCGGTGGTCGTCCTGCCGTTTTCCATCCTTGTCAGATATCTCGACTGGAGCATGACGATCCGCCTGGCGGCGGCACTCACGGTGGTGGCGTTCGGGCTCTACAAGCTGGTCAACCGCCGCCATCCGCGGTTTCTCAACCGGGTGCGGCCGAGCCAGCTGACGCTGTGGTCGTTTCTGATGGCGACCGCGCACGGCGCCGGCCTCATGTTGGTGCCGATCTATCTCGGCCTTTGCACGAGCGATCAGGGTCATGCGGCGATGGCCGATCTGATGCGGTCGGGGCTCACGACCTCGGTCGCGGTTTGCGCGGCTCATACCGTGGCCATGATCCTGGCCGGCGGTGGCATGGCGTGGGTGGTCTACCGCTATTTCGGATTGCAGCTGCTGCGCCACGCCTGGCTCAACCTGGATTCCGTTTGGGCCGCCAGCCTCGTGCTCACCGGTACCATCGGCTGTGGGATGGCCTTGGCGGCGTGACGCGCTGCCGCGCCCAATCGGATTGACCCGGGCCTGCGAATTAGTCCACTTTAGCGCAAGTGGGCTGGAACGCCGGCCCGTGAATTAGTGGGATTCCAAACTAATTCAAAGCTGTACGGGAGGACACGATGAAAATGTTCCGATGGCTGGGGCTTGCTGCCCTGGCTCTTGTGGTGGGCGGCAGCGCGCAGGGGGCGACGGTGAAGATCGGCGTGGTGCTGCCGTTTTCCGGCGCCAATGCCGACCTCGGTCACCAGATCGACAAGGCGTTCGATCTCTACGTCAAGTTGCACGCGAAGGACATCGCGCCGAACAAGGTTGACATCATCAAGCGCGACGAGGGCCCGCCGACCGGCGCCCAGGCCAAGACCGTCACCACCGAGCTGATCACCAACGACAAGGTGCAGCTCGTGACCGGCTTCGTGTTCTCGCCCTCGGCGATCGCGCTCGCGCCGGTCATCACCCAGGCGAAGATTCCGATGATCATTGCCAACGCCGGCACCGCCTGGATCACCGACCTGTCGCCCTACATTGTGCGGCTGTCGTTCAGCATGTGGCATCCGGCCTACCCGATGGGGCCCTATGCCTATAACAAGGTCGGCTGCAAGACCGCGGCGGTCGCCTATACCGATTTCCCGCCCGGCAAGGATTCGGTCGAGGCGTTCAAGACGGGCTTCGAGAAAGCCGGCGGCAAGGTCACGCTGTCGATCCCGATGGGTTCGCCGGTGCAGGTGCCGGACTTCACGCCGTTCTTCCAGCGCATCAAAGATGCGCATCCCGACTGTATGTATGTGTTCATCCCGTCGGGCGCGCACGCGGTCGGCGTAATGAAGGCCTATGGCGAACTCGGCATGCGCAAAGCCGGCATCAAGCTGATCGGGCCCATGGACCTGATCCCCGACAACAAGCTGCAGGACATGGGTGACGCCGCCATCGGCACCATCGTGATGGGCCACTACGCTGTCGACCTCGACAATGCCCAGAACAAGGCGTTCAAGGAAGAGTGGCACAAGGCCTACGGTCCCGACTCCTATCCGGATTTCATGTCGGCGGCGGGCTGGGACACCATGCATGCCATCTTCGACACCATCAAGAAGCTCAAGGGCAATGTCAGCGACGGCGCCAAAGTGGTGGCGGCGCTCAAGGGCTGGTCGACTAACGGGCCGCGCGGCCACGTGATGATCGATCCCGCCACGCGTGACATCGTGGAGGACGAGCACGCCATGGAGGTCTACCGCAAGCCGGACGGCAAGCTCGGCGAGCGTATTCTCGACACCACCAAGCAGGTCAAGGACGAGTGCAAGGTCCTCAAGGTCGGCCGCTGCAAGTGAGCGGTAATCGTATGTCAGAGGACAGAGGCCGGAGGACGGAGAGCGGCAACGACAATTTCGCCTTCTGATCTCTGACATCTGTTCTCTGATCCGCACGAGGTGGGGCTCGTGGCGCATATCGCCAATATCGCCGTCAGTATCCTGTTCGACGGCTTGGCCTATGCCATGTTCCTGTTCATCACCTCCGTCGGCCTTTCGGTGACGATGGGGCTGATGGGCTTCGTCAATCTGGCGCACGGCGCCTTCGCCATGGCGGGCGGCTATATCGTGGTCTCGCTCACCCGCTCGCTCGGCGTCGACTTCGTGCCGTCGCTCATTATTGCCTCCGTGGCGGTAGGCGCGGTGAGCGTGCCGTTCGAGCGCTTTCTCTACCGCCGGCTCTACAAGTCGACCGATCTCGAGCAGGTGCTGCTCACCATCGGCCTGGCGTTCATGTCGATCGCCGCCTACACCTATTTCTACGGACCGATCCCGAAATCGGTGCCGCTGCCGAACTGGCTCGAAGGCGACGTCAATCTCGGCTTCCGCACCTTCCCGAGCTATCGCGTCTTTCTCATCGTGGTCGGGGCCTTTCTCATCGCCGTGCTCTGGTATGCCTTCGAGCGCACCAATATCGGCGCCAAGATACGCGCCGCGGTCGACAACCGGCGCATGGCCGAGTCGGTCGGCATCAATGTCGATCGCCTGTTCACGCTCACCTTCGCGCTCGGCTCGGGGCTTGCCGCGCTCGGCGGCGGCCTCGCCATTCAGCTGTTCGGGCTGACGCCGAACTTCGCGGTACTCTATCTCGTGCTGTTCCTGATCGTGGTGGCGGTCGGCGGGCTGGGCAGCCTGAAAGGCACGCTGCTCGCCGCGCTGGTGCTCGGCATTTTCGATACCGCCGGGAAATATCTCTTTGCCGACGCCGGCGGCTTCTTCATCTACGCCATCACCGTGGCCGTGCTGCTGGTCAAGCCTGCGGGGTTCTATGGCCGCGAGTGAGACCGATGTCGCCCGCCCCGGCGAAGTGACGAGCGGCGATGGCATGAGCGCGCGCGAGCGCGCCGCCAATTACCTGCTGCGCCGGCATCGCTTCCGCTGGCCGGAGGCGCTGCCTTGGCTGATCGCGGTTGCCTGCTTTTTCGCCTTCCCCGACCGCATGACCTTCGGCGGGCAGGTGCTGATCATGGTGCTGTTTGCGCTCTCGCTCGATCTTATTCTCGGCTATGCCGGCATCGTGACGCTCGGCCACGCGGCCTTTTTCGGGATCGGCGCCTATACCGTCGGGCTTTTGATCGCGCGGCTTAACTACGACGAGCCGATCTCGAGCCTGTTTGCGGCGGCCGCTGCCGCGGCGCTGGTCGGCTTTGTCACCGGCTGGTTTCTGTTGCGCTATCGCGGCCTCACGCTGCTGATGCTCACGCTCGCCACCGCCATCATGCTGCAGGAAACCGGCAATCTGCGTTCGGACATTTCCGGCGGCTATGACGGTCTACCGGGCCTCATTATCGCGCCGCTGTTCGGCACTTTCGAATATGACCTCTATGGCCACGTCAATTATCTCTACGTGCTCGGCGTGCTGGCGGTGTTGTTCAATGTCGTGCGCCGCATCGTTTATTCGCCGTTCGGGCAGGCGCTGACCGGCATCCGCGAGAACGTGCGCCGCATGCACGCCATCGGCTCGCCGGTGCACCGCCGGCTGGTGACGGTCTATACCATCGCTGCGGCGATCGCCGGGGTTGCCGGCGCGCTGTTCACCCAGACCAATGCTTATGTGACGCTGACCGTTTTCGATTTCGATGTGTCGGCCAAGGTGATGGTGATGCTGATCCTGGGCGGGACCGGCAGACTTTACGGCGCCTTTGTCGGCGCGGTGGTCTACATGGTGCTGGAGGATTATTTCTCCAAATTGAGCCCGACCTTCTGGCAGTTCGGCATCGGCCTTCTCCTGGTGCTGACCGTGCTGTTCGCCCGCCGCGGCCTGCTTGGGCTGGTGGAGGATGCCGGAAAATATTTCTCGAAGAGGAATCGGCCGTGACCGCCGCGCTGGAGGTGCAGGGCCTCAACCGCAGCTTCGGCGCGCTGCAGGTCACGCGCGACGTCGACCTGACGCTCGAACGCGGCGCCCGCCGCGCGCTGATCGGCCCCAATGGCGCCGGCAAGACCACGCTGGTCAACCTGATCACCGGGGTGCTCAAGCCGTCGGAGGGCCGCGTGCTGCTCAACGGCGAGGACATCACCGCGACCTCGCAGGCCGAGCGCGCGCGGCGCGGGCTCGCGCGCACTTTTCAGATCAACCAGCTGTTCCGCGGCCTGACCGTCTTGGAAAATATCTGCATGGCGATCGGCGAGCGCGACCAGCACAACAGCAATCTGTGGCGGCCGGCCGGCGCCAAGCGCGCGGTGATCGACGAGGCGCTCGACCATCTCGATTCGCTGCGGCTCACCGACGACGCGCTCAAGCTGGTGCGCGAACTTCCCTATGGACGCCAGCGGCTGGTCGAAATCGCCATCGCATTGGCGCAGCGCCCGCGCGTGCTGCTGCTCGACGAGCCGGCGGCCGGTGTGCCGTCGTCGGAAAGCCACCTCATCCTCGATGTGGTGGCGGGGCTCGATCCCGACATCGCCATTCTGATCATCGAGCACGACATGGAGGTAGTGCTGCGCTTTGCCAAGCAGATCACCGTGCTGGTGCAGGGCGCGGTGTTCACCGAAGGGCCGCCGGCCGAGATCATGGCCAACGAAGACGTGCGCGCCGTTTATCTCGGCCAGGAGACACGCGGGCATGGCGGAGGCGGTCGTGGCTGAGCGCGCGCTCGAGCTTGACCGGGTCTCCGCCGGCTATGGCGAGACGGTGGTGCTGGAGGACATCCGGCTTGCGCTCGATGCCGGCGAGACGCTGTCGATCGTCGGCCGCAACGGCGTCGGCAAATCGACGCTGCTGTCGACCGTCATGGGCCACACCACCTTGCACAGCGGGCGCATCCTGTTGCACGGCAAGGACATCTCGCAGCTCGCCACCTATCGCCGCGTCGCCGCCGGGCTCGGCCTGGTGCCGCAGGAGCGGGAAATTTTTCCCTCGCTGACTTTGCAGGAAAATCTCGAAGTCGCCACGCGGCCCGGCGCCTGGACGATCAAGTCGGTGTATGAGCTGTTTCCGCGTCTTGCCGAGCGCGCCGCCAATCGCGGCAATCAACTTTCCGGCGGCGAACAACAGATGCTGGCGATCGGCCGCGCGCTGATCGGCAACCCGACCGTGCTGTTGATGGACGAGCCTTCGGAAGGCCTGGCGCCGGTGATCGTCGAGGAACTCTCGCGCGCGGTGAAGCGGCTCACCGCGCAGGGCGGCCTGACCATGATCCTGGTCGAGCAGAACACGCGGCTGGCGCTCGACATCGCGCCGCGCGCGGTGGTGATGGACCGCGGGCAGATCGTCTATGACGGCCCGAGCGCGACGTTGCGCGACGATCCGGCCAAGCTCGAGCACCTCATCGGCGTCGCGACGGCCTAGGTTTCGACCCTCATCCAGAGGGCTGAGCGGCGAAACGGCACTTCGTTAGCTTCCCCTTGTGGGCAGGGTCGACCGACGCAGCGAAGCGGAGGCGGTCGGGGTGGGGTCTTTGCAAAACGAAGTACCCCACCCCGCTCGCTTACGCTCGCGACCCTCCCCGCAAGGGCCCAAAAGGGGGAGGGTGCCACGCCGTGCTCGTTGTGCGATTTTTCTCGTGTTGCCTTTGCCGCTTTCGACGGGCATAGCGGACGCGCTCTGAAAGAGAAGCATCAGGATGAAACGCAGCAGCGACCGTATCCTCACCACCCATGTCGGCAGCCTGATCCGGCCGCCGGCTTTGCAGGAATTCCTGCGCTTGAAGCAGGCGGGCAAGCCCTACGACGAGGCGGCCTATCAAAAATGCCTGGCGGATTCAGTCGCCGAAGTCGTGCGCCGGCAGGCGCAGGCCGGCGTCGACGTGGTGAGCGACGGCGAGTTCGGCAAATCGATCAGCTGGGCGCAATATGCCTTGACCCGGCTGTCCGGTTTCGAGCGCCGAGCGCTCAAGAGCGAGGCGGAGAACCCGTTCAAGCGCGGCGCCGACCGCACGCGCTTTGCCGAGTTCTATGCCGAGCTCGACGCGCGCGAAGAAGTCTCCACCACCACCGAGGCGATCTGTGTCGGTCCGATCCAGTACACCGGGCAGGCCGAATTGCAGCGCGACATCGACAACTTCAAGGCCGCCCTCAAGGACGTGAATGTCGAGGAAGCTTTCCTGCCGGTCGCCGCGCCGGCAAGCGTGATCCCCGACCGCAAGAACGAACACTACAAGAACGAAGAGGACTGTCTCGCGGCGATCGCCGCCGCCATGCGCACCGAATACAAGATGATCATCGACGCCGGCTTCCTGCTGCAACTCGATGATGCGCGCAGCGCCGTTACCTTTGATCGCATGGTGCCGCCGGCGAGCTTTGCCGATTACAAGCGCTGGCTGTCGCATCAAATCGATATTCTCAATCACGCCATCGAAGGGCTGCCGCAGAATCGCATCCGCTATCACATCTGCTGGGGCTCCTGGCCGGGCCCGCATACGAGCGATGTGCCGCTCAAAGACATCGTCGACGTGCTGCTGAAGGCCAAAGTCGGCGCCTATGTCATCGAAGGCGCCAATCCGCGCCACGAGCACGAATGGCAAGTGTGGAAGACGGCGAAGCTCGCGCCCGGCCAGATTCTCATTCCCGGGGTCATCAGCCATGCCACCAACGTCGTCGAGCATCCCGAACTGGTGGCCGAGCGCATCGTGCGGCTCGCTAGAATCGTCGGGCGCGAGAACGTCATCGGCGGCACCGATTGCGGCTTTGCCCAGGGGCCGTTCTATCGCCGCGTGCATCCTTCGATCATGTGGGCGAAACTGGAGACGCTCGCCGCTGGCGCCCGGCTTGCGAGCCAGGAACTCTGGCCCTAAAGTCCGCGTTCATTGTTGCAGCCAGCTTTTTCCGCTCATTCCCGCTCAGGCGGGAATCCAAATTCTACGCTTCTGGGCCCTTGCTGTCGCGGACGGGCGAAAAAACAATGCACGAGTCGGAGCCTTGCGATGAACATCAGCGCTCAAAAGACCAGCGGACTCGCCATTCCGTTCGACCACACCCGCCTCGACCGAATGATGGATGAGGCCGGCATCGATCTCGTGCTCGCCACCTCCAAGCACAATGTGCAGTACCTGCTCGGCGGCCACCGCGCCAATTTCTTCGACTACATGGACGCGACCGGCATCACCCGCTATCTGCCGGTGTTCATCTATCCCAAGGGCGCGCCGGAAAAGGCCGCCTATATCGGCCACCGCCTGGAAGGCTTTCAGCATAAGGCAAAGCCCTTGTGGACGCCGGAGACGTACACCGTGTCGAACGGCTCGCTCGATGCCATGCAGAAGGCGGTCGATTACATCCGCAAGGCCGGCCTGAAGACCAAGCGCATCGCCGTTGAGTTCGGCTTCCTTCCTTACGACGCCTCGATCGGCTTGCGCGCGGCGTTCCCCGACGCCGAATGGGTGGATGCGCTCTATGTGCTGGAGCGCCAGCGCGTCAAGAAGTCGCCGAAAGAACTCGAGCTGCTCAAATACGCTTCGGAAGCGGTGATCGAGGCGATGAAGGCGGTGATCGCCAAGACGCCGCCCGGCACCACTAAAGCCGATGTGGTGGAGCAGCTGCGACGCGAGGAAACCAACCGCGGCCTTACCTTCGAATATTGCCTGATTACCGCCGGCACCAGCTTGAACCGCGCGCCTTCCGACCAGCGCTGGGAGAAGGGCGAGATCATGTCGCTCGACTCCGGCGGCAACTATCACGGCTATATCGGCGATGTGTGCCGCATGGCGATCCAGGGCGAGCCCGATGCCGAGCTTGAGGATTTGCTGGCCGAGATCGACAGCATCCAGCACGCGGCGATGAAGCCGGTGCGCGCCGGCGTTTTGGGGCGCGAGATTTACGGCGCCGCCGAGCCGCTGGTGGCGAAGTCGAAGCATCACAATCACCTCGAATTTCTCGCTCACGGCATGGGATTGGTCAGCCACGAAGCGCCGCGGCTCACCGACCGCGGGCCGGTGGTCTATCCGGCGAGCGACGCCGACATTCCGCTGGAAGCCGGCGAGGTGGTGTCGGTGGAAACCACGCTGCTGCATCCCACGCGCGGCTTCATCAAGCTCGAGGACACCCTGGTTGTCACCGACAGCGGCCACGAAATTTATGGCGAGGGGGCGCGCGGCTGGAACCGGGCCGGAACGGCGGCCTGACCGGCGCGCCCAGCCCGCAGCAGCAGCAACAACAACAACAACAACAACAACAACAACAACAACAACAACAACAACAACAACAACAACAACAACAACAACAACAGGACCGAGGGAGGCAACGTGGCGGAAATCGTGGGTGCGCTCGGCGTGCCGCACACGCCGTTTTTCCCGTTCTTCGTCGAGCGCGACGGCCCGGAGTGCGAGACCGCGCGCTACTTCGCGGCGCTGCGCGCCGAATTGGAGGCGCTCAGGCCCGACCTGCTGGTGATGTTCGACACCGATCATCTCAACACGTTCTTCTTCGACAACCTGCCGATCTTCGCCGTCGGCGTGACCGACCAGTTCACCGGCGCCTGCGACGAAGTGCGCGCGACGCCGCCCTATACGGTCAAGTCGCGCGCCGATCTTGCCGCGCACATCCGCAGAGGCTGCGTCGAGGCGGGTTTCGATCCGTCGGTGACGCAGAAATTTGCCGTCGACCATTCGGTCATCGTGCCGCTGCACTTCCTGACGCCGCAGATGCAGTTTCCGGTGATCCCCTTCTTCATCAGCGGCCACGTGCCGCCGCTGCCCTCGGCGCGCCGCTGCTACGAGCTCGGCCGCGCGGTGCGGCGCGCGATCGAGAGCTTTCCCGAGAAGCTGCGCGTGGTGACCATGGGCAGCGGCAGCATTTCGCTGGAAGTCTGGGGGCCGCGCCTCAAAATCGGTTTTGGCGACGGCGTGCCCGACCCGGATTGGGTCGCGCGCGTGTGCGGACTGCTGAAGGACGGCGACATCGAGACCTTGATCGAGGAATCGACGCCGGCCCGTTTCCAGAAGGCGGGCAACGTGGCCGGCGAGCTGCTCAATTGGATCGCCATGCTCGGCACCATCGATGCGCAGCCGGCCAAATCGCTCACCCCACAAATGCAGAACGGCCACGCTTATGCCCTCTGGCGCGGGAGCTGACGCCATGTCGATCTACAACGTGAACCATCTCTTGCGCGAATTGCTGCGCGACCACGCCTTCCGCGCCGCCATGAAGGAAAATCCCGCCGCGGCGCTGGAAAACTGCGACCTCACCGAAGCGGAACGCCAATTGCTGCTCGCCGGCGACGTCGGTGGGCTGCACCGGCTCGGCGTCAACGATTTCCTGATGGGCTATCTGCCGCGCTTCGGCATTGTCGGGCTCGATCCCAAGAGCTACGGCGAGCGCATCAGCAAGGAAGCGCCTTGATCAAGGCTGCGCGTTGTCGATCTCGGCGGCCAGCGTTTTAAGCGCATCGGCGACCGTCACCGGATATTCGACGCCCGGCTGCAGCCGTCGCAACGGCTCGGGAAGGCGCGCAAGCTCGCGCGCCGCGCGCTCGCGGATCGGCGCGAGGCTTGCAGATGGCGCAATCCGTTTACCTGCGCGCATCACCGGCACGATCAACGGCTCGCCCGTCTGCGTGTCGCTTTCAAGCGACAGGATATCGCCGCTCATGCGGCCTTGCGCGTCATAGCTGCGCCACACCTGCTTTCGCCCGGGCCAGGTCGCCTTGCCTTCCGAGCGCTTGCGGCGCGCCCGGCCGGCATACTCCTGCAGCTTGTAGGCGCAATCGAGGGCCGGCACGTCGACCGAGGCGGCAAGGTTGACGCCGATGCCGAAGCCGTCGATCGGCGCACTCTCCCGCATCATGGTTTGCAAGAGGTCTTCGGTAATCCCGCCGCTCACCAGAATCATGATGTCGCGCAGGCCGGCTTCGTCGAAGATACGGCGAACCTTGCGCGCCTGCGCCGCCAGATCGCCGCTGTCGATACGCACGCCGCTGATCGCAATCCCGTCGGCTTTGAGCCGCGGCGCGAGCTCGACCACTTTGCGCGCGCCTTGCTCGGTATCGTAGGTGTCGATCAGCAGCACCACGCCTTTGGGCCGGGCGCGCGCGAAATCCTCGAAAGCGCCGATTTCGCTGTCATGCACCTGGATGAAGGAATGCGCCATGGTGCCGACGATCGGAACGCCATAGCGCTCGCCGGCCTGCACATTGGCGGCGCCGACAAAGCCGGCGATATAGCTTGCGCGCGCCGAATAAAGCCCGGCCTCGGCGCCGTGCGCGGTGCGCAGACCGAAATCGGATAGGATTTTGCCGGGCGCCGCCAGCACCATGCGCGCGGCCTTGGAGGCGATCAGCGTCTGGTAATGCAGGATGTTGATCAGCCGCGATTCCACGAGCTGCGCCTGCGGCAGCGGCGCAGTGACGCGCAAGAGCGGCTCATTGGCGAAACAGACGGTGCCTTCCGGAATAGCGTGCACCGCGCCGTTGAAACGGAATGCGGCGAGATAATCGAGCAGATTTTGCCGGAAGCGGCCGGTGCTTCGCAGCCAGTCGATCTCGGCAGCGGAGAAGCGCAGCGTTCCCAGATAATCGAGCGCGTCATCGAGCCCGGCCGCCAGGAGGAAGCCGCGCTGCGGCGGCAGCCGGCGCATGAAGAACTCGAACACCGCCTCCTTGTCCTCGCCGCGGTCCAGATAGGCCTGAACCATGTTGAGCTCGTAGAGGTCGGTGGTAAGCGGCGAGGCTGAGGGCATCATGGCGCCTCGTGAGGGACGCGTCATAAATTCAGTGTGCTGCTTTAGCGAAATGCGTGAGGCGCGCCAACCAGCGCCGCCCTCAGGCGTTGCCGCCCTCGACCCAGCGGATGAACTGGCCGACATGAACGGCGCGGCTCAGGCCGTAGCAATATTCGTCTACCCGGGCCTGCGCGGCACGGGCGTCGGCCGGCCATTCGGCGATCAGCCGTTTGAGCCGCTCGGTATCGATCAAACGGCTCGCCAGCGCCGACGCCTCGATGCGCGCCACTTCCCCTTCGATCACGGCTTTGCGCGCATCGAGCGACTCGAACCAGTTCGGCGCCTGCTCGCCTTTCCTTGTGTCGCTTAGAATTTCGTTTGGCAGACGGTCGGCAAACACCTGGCGCGCGAACCAGCGCTCGACGCCGTCGCGGCGGAACAGCGTTTCCGGGACCGACAAGGAGAATTCGATCAGCTCGCGATCGGAAAAGGGGTCACGCCTGTCAATGCCGGCCAGCGCCCAGCGCATTGCCGCGACGTCGCGCGAGAGTTGCAGCTGATCGAAAATCTGATGCGCGCGCAGCTGGACGCTGGTGCCCCGCAAGCTGTAGGTTGGATCGAATCCGTCGGCATGCCATTGCCGGCGCAGGTCGAGCGCTTCGACCGCCTCACGGCGCAGCAGGTTAAAGCGGCTGATCTCGTTCGGCGTCACTCCGCGCAGCCGCTGCATGGCGTCATGGAGCCCAGGCGGCAACAGCGGCATCACAGCTTCGCCGGCGATGATGCGGGCAAGCTTGCGCTTCTGCAGACGGGCGCTGAACCGGGCCTGGCGCAGCAATTGCAGCCAGTGCCCGCCGGCGAGCAGCACGGACAGCGCGAATCCACCATTCCAGCTCAGCGTCAAGTTGCCCATGCCGCCGGCCAAAATGGTGCGATGTCCTTCAGAGGCGATCGCTTCCTGGATTTGCGCAAACCAGCCGAGATTGGCGATATTACGCAGCGCGAGCGGCAGGTCGGGAAAAAAACGCGCCGGATCGGATTGCCGCGAATGGGCGCCGCGCGGCGTGATGAAACGGGTGCGCAATGCCGGGTACATGCGCGCCAGCGCCTCGACTTTCGGGCGTTCGTCGAGGTACCAGCCCGGCCGCGGCGGCCGGTCGAGGTCGGCCGGCGGCACGCCTGTGTAGCCGGTAACCTCGGCTGTCCCCAAGCGTACTGCGGTGGCCGCCGTGGCGCTGGAATCGAGACCGCCGCTCAGCAACACCGCGACGCGCGGCGCGCCGCGAACGCTGCGCATCACCGCGCGATCGAACAATTCGCGCGCGCGTTCGATGTAGTCCGCATCGCGGGCATAGGGCGGCGGCGCATCGAGCCGCGGACTCCAGTAACGATGCCGCTCAACGCCGGCCGCCGTGATGTGCACCACCGAACGCGACGGCACGCGCGCAACGCCGCGATAGAAGGTCGTTTCGATTTCGCGGTGATTGAGCGCCAGGAAGTTCGCCAGCATGCGCTCGTCGAGTTCGCGCGGTACCTGCGGCAGCGCCAGCAGATCGGCGAGCAGCGATGCGAAAACGGCGAAGCCGTCGCCGACATGATAGAACAGCGGGCGATGCCCCATATAATCGCGCGCCAGCGTCAAGCGGCCAGCAGTTTCATCCCAGTGCGCGAGCGTGAAACTACCGAGAAGCTGCGCCAAACCGATATCGCCTTTGCGCTCAAAGGTGCGCACGACGAGCTCCGCATCATCGATATCCGCCGCCGTCCCGATAGCGGCCGCAATCTCGTTGCGATTATCGAGCTGCGCGGAAGCTGCGGCGAGCACATCGTCGCGCGAGGAAGTCAGGTGACCGCTCTGGATGAAAATTGCCCGCGAGGTCTGGCGGACGGTTGGGCGTTTCGACAAGCCGTGACGCGCGATGACGCCGGTCAATCGCTCTTGTTGCAGCCGATTGATCGGCGCTCCGCCGAAGACCACCATGCCGGCGAAGAGCGTCAGGGGCCGACTCTCGCTTTATCAAATGCAGCGCGCCGTTCGTGCTGCCTGGGACGCTCCGGGTGCAGACCGGCTAGGAAGCGCTGAAACTCACCGAAGAATCGTACGGGTTACCGCCAGCCGAGTGCTCGGTTTCCGACAATTCCGAAGTGATCACTTTCGGCGTTTGCCACGGCTTCTTGCCGGCGGCGTGATCGCGAGCTTGCACATCCAACGCGCCGTCAACCGTTGCCGCACGCGTATTCATGAGATTCGCCCCTTTACCGACACCGACCCTGGCCTTGAGCATGGTCAGGCCACCAGGATATTAGCGGCGCAGTTCCGCCTTGGGAAGGTGATTTGCTACCATTCGGACGAATTTGCGGCCTCGATCCACACGCGCATGGCGTCTCGGCGGTGCGCTTCTACCGCTTCGGCCAATCCCGCAAAGTCAAGACATGAGATTTATTGCCTAAGTCATAGCGGTGCCGCCAACGGCGTTGCAAATTATTCAACAGGAAGCTCGTGTTGGTCATGCGCGTGTCGATGACGACGATACAGCCGTCCGGCAGCGTCGATTCATAGAGCAGCAAGTCGGCGCTGACCGGCGCGCGGCGCTCGTGTTCGTTTTTGCCGTTGAACGCCAGGCCATGCACGTCGCCGGCCACGTCGCGCGCGGCCGGGCCGTCCACATAGACCAGGTTCGGCGCAATGTTCGGAAGCCGCTCGAACAGATGGCACAAGCGTCCGTTGAAAAGCGTGACGCTGCACGGGCTGTAGGTCAATTCGACATGCTCCTTGAGTTCGGGCGGCAGCTTGCCGGCGGTGTTGGCGAGCCACGCTTCGGATGCATCGACCGCGTAGAGCTTGCCGCCACCGTTCATGCGCAACGCGTGCGCCATCACGATCGTGCTGTAGCCGGAGCCGAATTCGAGAATCCGCGCCGGCCGATGCTCGCGCACGGTGCGGTGGAGCAGGGCGAGGTCGACCGCTTCCGGCGCAAACTCGCTGGCATTGCCCGGCCGCAACAGGGCGCAGACGCCGGCCGCCTTCAGATAGGCGCGGGCGCGCTTTTCGCGCCACGGCATGAACTTGCTCATGACGCTGGTGCGCGGCGATCTCGCCAGCGTGCGCAGCTTTCGCGCCAGGATCGCGGGCGGCGAGGGCGGGCTGCCGCCTCGGTTGCCGAATTCTTTCATGCCCAAACCGCCCGCCGGCTTCTCTTGTAACGCGTTTTGGTGGCTCCCCGGGCCGGATTCGAACCAGCGACCAACCGGTTAACAGCCGGTTGCTCTACCACTGAGCTACCGGGGAACACTGCCGGTGCTTTGGCAATGCGGCGCTATAACAAAGCGCCATTGCTTTGCAAAGCATGAAAGGCGCAACGCATTGCCCGCCCGCAACGGGCAATCGCAAAATGAAGCTTGGAGGCCACGGCCGGAATTGAACCGGCGTACCCGGTTTTGCAGACCGGTGCGTAACCACTCCGCCACGTGGCCGTCGGCCGGCGCGCAGAGCCCCGGCTGCCCCTGCCTATATAGGAGCGGACGCGGCCGGACAACTTGCCGCTTGCCTTGCCTTTTGCGATCAGTTGCCGCACAAAAACCGCACCGTTTGCCAGCGAGGACCGCGATGACCGATTTCGCCGCCGCGCGCCGCCATATGGTGGACGGGCAGGTCCGCACCGCGGATGTCACCGACCCGCGGCTGATCGCCGCCATGCTCGACATTCCGCGCGAGCGCTTCATGCCGCCGGCGGCCGTGCCGCTCGCTTATCTCGATCATGACGCGCCGGTTGGCGAGGGCGGACGCCGTCTGCTCAAGCCGATGGTGCTCGCCAAGCTCATTCAGGCCGCCGATATCGGCGCAGCCGACCGCGTGCTCGACGTCGGCTGCGCCACCGGTTACGGCGCGGCTGTGCTGGCGCGGCTTGCCGGCTCGGTCATCGCGCTCGAGCAGGATGACAATTTGGCAAAAGCCGCCGCTGCCGCGCTGGCCGGGTTCGCCAATGTGACGCTGGCGAACGGGCCGCTCGCCGCCGGCTGGCCTCAGGCCGCACCTTACGATGCCATTTTGCTCGAGGGGGCAACCGAGGTGATGCCGCAGGCCCTCTGCGATCAACTCAAGGACGGTGGCCGCCTGGTCTGCGTGCTTGGTGCCGGCCCCGGCGCCAGGGCCATGATCTATTGCCGCTACGGCGCGGAGCTTGGCGCAAGGCCGCTCTTCAACGCCGCCGCGCCGCTGCTTCCGGGCTTCGCCAAACAGCCCGTTTTCGCCTTCTGATACCGCCCAAGTCTCGGGAAGTGGCGCGGAATCCCCAGTCCGCCGCATTTTCTTTTTCGGCGTTACGCGGGGGTTTCATCGGCGGCATCGCCCGCTTAAGGTGCCATTTTGGTACAAGTGATTCACGCGGCGGCCGGCATGGGGGACGCATCGATTGAGGCCCAAGAAATGGATAAGCGGCCTTGCGGTGGGCTCGGTTGTCTCGTTGGCGGCCGGCCTGTTGCCGCTGTCGGCCCCGGCCCGGGGGGAAACTCTCGAATCGGCGCTGGCGCGCGCCTACCTCAATAATCCGTCGTTGAACTCGCAACGCGCTGCCGTGCGCGCCATCGACGAGGGTGTGCCGCAGGCGCTGTCCGGCTATCGCCCGAGGGTGACGGCAACCGTGACCGGCGGGGAAGTGACCTCGTCGACGACGACCAAGACCTCGTCACCGTTTCCCGGCGGCGGAGCGATCTATTCGACCCTCAGCGGCTACAATTCGCCGCTCTCCGCCGGCGTCACGGCCACGCAGACGCTGTACAACGGCTTCCAGACCGCCAACAAGACGCGCCAGGCCGAAAGCCAGGTGTTCGCGGCGCGCGAAACCTTGCGGCAGAGCGTGCAGACCGTGCTGCTCAATGCGGCGACGGCTTATATGAATCTGCTGCGCGACCGGGCGATCCTCGATCTGCAGCGGCGCAACGTCGAAGTGCTGCAGGAGCAGTTGCGGCAGACGCGCGACCGCTTCAATGTCGGCGAGGTCACGCGCACCGACGTGGCGCAAGCCGAATCGAGCTTGGCGGCCGGCCGCTCGCAGGTGCTCACGGCGCAGGCCAATTACACCGCTTCGGTCGCCACCTATCGCCAGGTGATCGGCGCCAATCCCGGCACCCTCTCGCCGGCCTCGCCGGTCGACCGCTTTTCGCCGCACACTCTTCCGGCCGCGATCAATCTGGGCACCGCCGTCAATCCGGCCATCACGCTTGCCCAATACAATGTCGATGTCGCCGAGTCGCAGGTCAAAGTCGCGGAGGGCGCGCTGCTGCCGAACTTCTCGGTGCAGGGCAATTTCACCCAGAACTGGCTTACTCCGCAGAGCCTGAGCATTATGAACAACTACAGCGCCTCGCTGTTCGGCACGCTCAGCATCCCGATCTACCAGGGCGGCTCGGAATATTCGCTTATTCGGCAGGCGAAGGAGACGCTCGGCCAGAAGCGCATCGACATGGACACCGCGCGCGACAGCGTGCGCCAGAGCGTTGTGCAGGCCTGGGGCCAGCTCGAGGCGGCCAAAGCCAATATCGAGGCGACGCAAGCGCAGGTGCAGGCAGCCGAAATCGCGCTCAACGGCGTGCGCGAAGAGGCGCGCGTCGGGCAGCGCACCACCTTCGATGTGCTCACCGCGCAGCAGACGCTGGTGAACGCGCGGGTAGCGGTGGTGACCGCCCAGCACGACCGGGTGGTGGCGTCGTACACATTGCTGGCGGCGGTCGGCCGGCTATCGCCGCAAGTGCTCGGGCTGCGTGCGCCGGCCTATGACGCCCGCGTGCATTACCACCAGGTGCGCGACAGTTGGGCGGGCGTGCGCAATCCCGATGGGCGATAAGGCGCGCTGAAGCGGCGACCATCGGCCCTTTTCGTCCACAGCCCATTGAATTTGGTGCAGTTGCAACTGCACCTAGATGCCTCTGGCGTATATAGTTTAGCCGGTGATTCGCGCGGGGCGGACGCGCTCGGGGAATTTAGCGCTTGGAACGACGGCAATGACGCAGGCGGCGAAGGCGCAAGAGCCTTCGATGGAGGAAATTCTCGCCTCCATCCGGCGAATCATTGCCGACGACGATGCCAGCAAGACGGCAAAGCCCGCGGAACCGGCCAAGCCGGCAGCCGCCGCCGCCACGCCAAGTGCTCCCGCACCGCCGCCCGCGCCCGCCGCAACCGACAGCAGCCAGAACGAGATCGACTCCATGCTGGCCGAACTCGATGCCGAGCCGCAGCCGGCGGCGCCCTTGCCGGAGCAGGCCGAGCCTGCAGAGGCCCCGGCCGATGTGCTCGATCTTACCGAGGCCATGACCACACCGGCGCCGAAGCCGCCTGGCCCGAGCTTCCGCACCATCGATGCCGCCTCCGACGTCGTGTTCACAGAACGCCCGCCGGAGCGGCCGCTGGAACGAGCGGCGGAACCGCCGCCCGAACGTCCACCGGAGCGGCCGCCCGAACGTGCGGTGGAACCGCCGCCGGAGCGGCCGCCCGAACGTGCGGTGGAACCGCCGCCGGAAATCCCGCCGGAACGCCCGACGCGCGCCATTGATGAATTGCAGCGTGTCGTCGCGCCGCGCCCGGCGCCCGATCCGGCGCTGATCTCGGCTTCGACCATTGCCGCGGTGGACAAGGCATTCAACGCGCTGGCGCATACCGTCATCGGACAAAACGCGCGCACGCTCGAAGACCTGGTAAAGGAAATGCTGCGCCCGTTGCTGAAAGCGTGGCTCGACGACAATCTGCCGGGCGTGGTCGATCGCATCGTGCGGGCGGAGATCGAGCGCGTCTCGCGCGGGCGCTAGATTCTTTCGCGCCGCCGCGCGAGCTGGCGCGAGAACCATAGACCCAGCGCCAGCAGCGCCAACGCCGCCGTCAGGAAGACCGGCACCGCCGTGAAGCGGTCGAAGATCGCGCCGTTGACGGCAACGCCCAAAGTCTGCCCGAGATAAAGCGCCGCCGAGAAGATCGCGACCGCGGTGCCGCGCGCCTGCGGCGTCATCTGCGTGGCATTGGTCTGCAGCGTGTTGTGCAGCATGTAGAAGCCGAGGCCGATCGAGGTCGTGGCAAACGGTGCGAGCCAAGCGGTCGGCTCGATCGCCAGCACGACGAACGCCGCCGCCAGCAGACACCCGCCGCTTGCAGTCAATCCGCTTTGGCCGAACCGGCTGACCAGTGATTTCACCGACAAGCTGTAGAGCAGGCCGCCGAGGGCAAAGGCGCCGACGACGAGGCCGACCAGCGCGAAATTGACGGCGAAGCGCAAATGCAGATCGGCGCCGACATAAGTGTAGGCGCCGAACATAGTCGTGCTCTCGATGAAGGCGGCGGCGATCACCGTGCGCGCCCAGGACGAGCGCAGCACGGCGGAATAGCCGGCGACGAAGCCGCGCGCGCTTTGCGCCGGCGCGTTGCTCGCATGGGTGATCGGATTGCGCCAAAACTCATAGAACAGCCCGGCGGTGGCAACTCCGAGCATCGCGGCCAGGATGAAGAACACGTTGCGCCAGCCGAAATAATCGCCGAGCACGCCGCCGGCCGCCTGGCCGAACAGTTGGCCGAGGATCTGCCCGGAGAGGAAGCGGCCGATCACCTGCTGGCGGCGCTCGTAAGGAATGACGTCGCCGACAAAGGCGAGCGCGAAAGGAATGATCCAGCCGGTGGCAAGTCCGCTGCCGAGCCGCGCGGCCACCAACAGCGGCAGCGAGGGGGCGAGCCCGCAAAGGGTCACCATGATCGTGGCGACCGCGGCGGCGGCGGCGACACACAAGTATTTGCCGAAGCGGTCGCCGATCGGGCCGATGATGAGCTGCACCGAGCCGTGCGCCAGCAGATAGGCGGTGACCACAATCGAGGTCGCGCCGACGCTGACCTTGAGGTCGGCGGCGATCTGCGGCAGCAGCGAGTCGGTCGAGCGCACCATGGCCTGGGCGGCGAAGGAGGCGAGCGCCAACAGCGTGATGGCGCTGGTGGCGCTGGCGCGCTTAACGGTTGCGGATGCCGGCAAAGTTGACACTCGGTGGCGTGGCGGGCTTTCTAGCGCGCGTTTGATCTAGATTGAAACAGATGCCAGGACGACGGCGTACTCCCTCTCCCCGTCGGGGAGAGGGTTGGGGTGAGGGGGTCTAGGACTCTCGCTGGGCCAAAACCCCTCACCCGGATCGCGTTCCGCGATCCGACCTCTCCCCATGGGAGAGGTGAAACGGAATTCGTGGCAAAGGCTGATTCAATTTTGAGCAACTCCGCTCTTAAGGCGCTAACAGTCGCACGCAAAGCTCCGATGATCGACAAGACCTATCAGCCCGCGGAAGTCGAGGGCCGCATTTACCGGACATGGGAAGAGGCGGGCGCCTTCCGCGCCGGCCGGCCCGAGCGCGCGCAGGCCGAGCCTTACTCTATCGTCATCCCGCCGCCCAACGTCACCGGCTCATTGCATATGGGCCATGCGCTCAACAACACGCTGCAGGACATTCTCTGCCGCTTCGAGCGGATGCGCGGGCGTGACGTGCTGTGGCAGCCGGGCACCGATCACGCCGGCATCGCCACGCAAATGGTGGTCGAGCGGCAATTGATGGAGCGGCAATTGCCGGGGCGGCGCGCGATGGGGCGCGAGGCCTTCCTCAAGCGCGTGTGGGAATGGAAGGCCGAGTCGGGCGGCACCATCGTCAATCAGTTGAAGCGCCTGGGCGCCTCCTGCGACTGGTCGCGCGAACGCTTCACCATGGACGAAGGCTTGTCGCGCGCGGTGCTGAAAGTCTTCGTCGAGCTTTATCGCGAGGGCCTGATCTACAAGGACAAGCGGCTGGTCAATTGGGACCCCAAGCTCTTGACCGCGATCTCCGATCTGGAAGTAGTGCAGGTGGAGACCAAGGGACACTTGTGGCATCTGCGCTATCCGATCGAGGGCAAGACCTTCGATCCCGACGATCCCTCGACCTTCATCGTGGTCGCCACCACGCGGCCGGAGACGATGCTGGGCGACACCGCGGTGGCCGTGCATCCGAATGATCCGCGCTATCGCGAATACGTGGAGAATTTCCAGGCCGGCCATCCGACCAACGTGATCTTGCCGCTGGTCGGCCGGCGCATTCCGATCATCGCCGACGAATATTCCGATCCGGAGAAGGGCTCGGGCGCGGTGAAGATCACGCCGGCGCACGACTTCAACGATTTCGAAGTCGGAAAGCGGCACAATCTGCCGCAGATCAATATTTTCAGCGTGGAAGCCCATCTCGCGCTCAAGAACAATGCCGATTTCCTTGCTGGCGTGTCGACGTCACGCGAACTCGACCAGACTCTGGCGATGGACGGCCAGAGCCGTGAGGTCGCTCGCAAAAATATCCTCGAACGCTTGGAGGCCGAAAATTTGGTCGCCAAGCTCGAACCGAGCAGCCATGTCGTGCCGCACGGCGACCGTTCCAATGTGGTCATCGAGCCGTTCTTGACTGACCAGTGGTACGTCAACGCCAAGGAACTGGCGAAGCCGGCCATCGCCGCCGTGCGCGGCGAAGAAACAAAATTTGTCCCGACGAATTGGGAGAAGACCTATTTCGACTGGATGGAGAATATTCAGCCTTGGTGCATCTCGCGCCAACTCTGGTGGGGCCATCAGATCCCGGCGTGGTACGGGCCGGACGGTAAGCTGTTCGTGGCTGCAACCGAGATAGAGGCTCAGGCACAGGCGCGTGCACACTACGCAAATATCGAAGTGGTTATCCCGACTGCGAACCAAAGCAAAAGTGCTTCAAAGTGGTGCGATCCCAAAAGAACAGCATGGCGCCGTGCAATCAAGCAACTACGCGACCTCGGCCTTACGGGAAAGCGAAAGATTGATTTACGCAAAAAACCGACCAAGCCGACTTTCAATTTGATTATCAAGTTTTTGGACGTTTTGGAGAAGAGGGCGGCAGTCGTAATCGTCCCAAAGACGAAAGCTCGCCAATTAAAATGGCATTATCTAGTAGTCGACGACAAAGTTGTTATTCCCATACTGACAGGCGAACGCCTTCGTTATGACGAAGGAGCTAACAGTATTATTGGAAGTCGACGCGAAGGAACACGTCGCGTAAGCCGCATCATTCCTATCGAGGGCAAACTTCGCAAGGAAATCGCCCTAAGGCGCGACGAGGACGTCCTCGACACCTGGTTCTCCTCGGCGCTGTGGCCGTTCTCCACGCTCGGCTGGCCGGACGAGACGCCGGAGCTCAAGCGCTATTACCCGACCACGGCGCTGGTCACCGGCTTCGACATCATCTTCTTCTGGGTCGCCCGCATGATGATGATGGGGCTGCACTTTATGAAGGAGGTGCCATTCCGCGACGTCTACATCCATGCGCTGGTGCGCGATGCCTCCGGCGCCAAGATGTCGAAGTCAAAGGGCAATGTCATCGATCCGCTGGCGCTTATCGACGAATACGGCGCAGATGCATTGAGGTTCACGCTCGCCGCCATGGCGGCGCAGGGGCGCGATATCAAGCTGTCGACGCAGCGCGTCGAGGGCTACCGCAATTTCGCGACCAAGCTGTGGAACGCCGCGCGCTTTGCCGAGCTGAACGACTGCGCGACGGTCGATGGCTTCGACCCGCGCGCCGCCAAGGAGACGCTCAACCGCTGGATCGCGCACGAGACCGCCAAAGCCGCGCGCGAAATTACCGAGGCGATCGAGGCCTACAAGTTCAACGAGGCGGCGGGCGCCGCCTATCGCTTCGTCTGGAATATCTACTGCGACTGGTATCTGGAATTGGCCAAGCCGGTGCTGCTCGGCGAGGAGGGCGCGGCGAAAGACGAGACGCGCGCCACGGTCGCCTGGGCGCGCGACGAAATCCTCAAATTGCTGCATCCCTTCATGCCGTTCATCACTGAGGAATTGTGGGCGGTCACCGCCGTCATTCCGGGGCGCCGCAAAGCGGCGAGCCCGGAATCCATAACCCCGGCGCTGCGGAGTATGGATTCCGGGCTCGCGCCTGCGGCGCGCCCCGGAATGACCAGAGAAGGTTTGCTCGCTCTGAACCAATGGCCAAGCTTCGAACTCGCCGACGAAAAAGCCGAAGCCGAGATCGGCTGGGTCATCGACCTCATCACCGCCGTGCGCTCGGTGCGCGCGGAGATGAACATCGCGGCGGCGATCCCGCTGGTGCTCGCCGGCGCTTCGCAAGAGACCAAGGCGCGCGCCGAACGATGGGGCGAATTCATCATGCGGCTGGCGCGCGTGTCCGAGATTTCATCGGCGAGCGCGCCGCCGGCGGGCTCGGTGCAGCTTCTCGTGCGCGGCGAGGTGGCGGCGCTGCCGCTCAAGGGCGTCATCGACCTCGCCGCCGAGCGCGCCCGCCTCGACAAGGAAATGGCCAAGGCCGACGCCGACATCAAGCGCGCCGATTCGAAGCTCGCCAACGAGAAATTCGTCGCCAACGCGCCGGAAGAAGTGGTCGAGGAGGAAAAGGAAAAGCGCGAGGAGGCGCTTTCGCGCAAAGCCAAGATCGCCGAGGCGCTGGAGCGGTTGAAAAGCGCCGGCTGAACTTGACAGCGCGGCGCGCGCGCGCAGTATCGTCGCCAACGGTCTCAACGAGGCATCAAGAATGCGGGGCGTTGTGACAGGGATCGTGCCCGACGGAAGCTATGGGCAGATCTCGGCCGAGGACGGCCAACGCTACAGCTACTGGACCAGCGAAGTCCGCAATGGCCCGATCGAAGTCGGGCAGACCGTCGAATTCGAGATGTGGGAAGGCCAGCCGATCGACATCCACGGCGTGCCGAAAGTCGCGCCCGCCGATGCGCGACAGCGCCTTACCATGCTGCAGCAGCAATTGGCCGAGTGGACGTTTGATTTAGCCGCGAGCTTGACCGCTGCCGCGAAATCGCTGCCACCGCGCGATTACTGGATAACGCTGTTCACCTCGCCGTCCGGCCGCATTTCGCGCCGGCAATTCTGGCTGCACGGCGTGCTGCCGCTCGCCGTCGCCGATATCCTGTTCGGCTGGATTCCCATCATCGGCAGACTTTTATCGCTGGCGGTTTTGTGGGGCAGCATCTGCATCGCCTTCAAACGATTCCACGATCTCGGCTACCCGGGCTGGTACAGCCTCGTCTATCTCGCCCCGATCGGGGCCGGAGTTATCTTTACCCTCGTCGGCATTTTCGTCGGCAGCTATTACGGGCTGCTATGGCTCATCGCCTATGTTTTCTTCGCTATGGGCACCTTGATCTGGCTCGCGCAGTTCGCGCTGGTCTATATCCGTATCGGCCAGAACGGGGCAAACAAGTACGGGCCCGATCCGTTGGAGGTCTGATCGCGCGACGCCGCGATTGGCCCTGCGGCCGGGACATAAGGCAGAATGATCATCGATCCCAACAACCGGCCGGGCGGGCCGACGCTGATCCTCACCGCCAAGAGCGCCAACAAGGTGCAGTTCTTTAACGCCGGCACCTTGGCGCATCTTGCCGATATCGACATGCCGGCCTCCACGCACGAGATGATCCGCTCGGCCGACGGCAAAGTGTTCGCCTCGGTCTATGGCGGCGGCATTTTCGGCAAGAACAAAGACCCCGACCGCCGCATCGCGATAATCGATCTTGCCGCCAGGTCGCTCGAGCGGACGATCGATGTGGGCGGCAACGTCGCACCGCATTCGGTGATGATGGATGCGCATGGCACGCTGTGGTCGACCGCCGAGCTCGCCAACGCGGTGCTGGCGATCGATCCACAGACCGACAAGATCGAGCGCATCGCGCTTGAGGCTTCGCCGCACTGGATCGCGATCAGCCATCCGACCGGCAAACTCTTTGCCTCGTTCAAGACCAAGGACGCCGTCGCCGTGATCGATACGCAGACGCGCCGCGTCACCGGCAGGATTGCAATCCCGCATGGCGCCGAAGGCGTCGCGGTCTCGCCGGACGGCTGGGCGCTCTTTGTCTGCGCCCATTGGAAGGGCCTGGTGCACGTCTTCGATACGCGCACCAACGCGCTGCACCGCACGCTCGCGATCGAGGGCGCGCCGGGCGCCGTCAATCAGTTGCGCCGCGTGCGTGTGTCGCCGGACGGACGCTTTGTCTGCGTCTCCTCGCATGTCGACAATTACGCGGCGGTCTACGATGCATTCAAGTTCGATCAGATCGCCGGCTTTCCGACGCTGAAGGCGCCGATGGGCTTCGGCTTTGCCGCCGACGGTGAGCATGCGTTTCTCTGCTGTCACGATGACGCGGTGGTTTTGGAATTCGAAATAGCCACCGGCCGCGTCACCCGGCAGTTTCCGACCGCGGCGGGCTGCGAGTTCGTGATTGCGTACTAAGTCAGCGGAACGGTCGGCTCAAAAATGGCGACCCTTTCAGGCCGTAGCGCCAAGGATGCTCCACCGCCTTGCTGATGCCAATGCGCGGGCCGACCGCGATCTCGGGCTTTTCCCCGCGCGCGCGCAATTCGAACGGCGGGCGGTCGAGCGGCAGGCCGTTGTGCGCAATGGTCACGCCCAAAGCTTCGGTCAGCTTTCCCGGCCCCGAGCAGAGTTCGCGCACATCGCTCACGCCGCGCCGGCCCCGCATCAAGGCTAGGCCCGCGGTCGGCCCGAGCGCGCGGATCAGCACGGCGCTTGCTGAGCCTTCGGCCTCGCAAACGAAGTTGAGGCACCAGTGCACGCCATAGGAGCGGTAGACATAGGCAAAGCCGGGCGGGCCGAACATGACGGCGTTGCGTGCCGTGCGGCCGATAAAGCTGTGCGCCGCCGGATCGGTGTGGTGATAGGCCTCGACCTCGACGATCGCGCCGCCGACGCCGTTGACGAGGAGCGTGACGCCGATCAGTTCGGGCGCCACCTGATGCACCGAGCGGTCGAAGAAAGCGCGGGTCAAGCGAGCGGGCGGGCGCATGCAGAGGTGATTTCTAGTAGAAAAGCCGTGCCGGCGGCATCTGTGACCCTGCCGCAACACTTTCCGACGTTTTGATTTGTTAACCCTGTTCTTTTCCCATCGCGCCGCGATTTGGCCATACCCTTCCCTGAAATCCTAGCACGCCAAGCGCGGCAGAAGTCCGCAGCTCGGCTTCCGGTTTACCGCCGGGCGACAGGTGTCGGGTGCAGCCGCCGGCTGCGCGCGCTGGCGGTGTTGCGGGCGGGGGCCAAGGGCCGTAATGGAAGCCAAGGTCGACAGCAAGGGCAATCTGAAATCCAGATTGCCGAGCCGGCACGCCACCGAAGGGGCGGAGCGTGCGCCGCACCGCGCTTTCTATTACGCTATGGGGCTGGGCGCCGAGCAGATCCATCAGCCCTTTGTAGGCGTTGCGACCTGCTGGAACGAGGCGGCGCCCTGCAACATCGCCTTGATGCGCCAGGCGCAGGCGGTGAAGAAGGGCGTCGCCTCGGTCGGTGCCACTCCGCGCGAATTCTGCACCATCACCGTCACGGACGGCATCGCCATGGGCCATGCCGGCATGAAGGCCTCGCTGCCATCGCGCGAAGTGATTGCCGACAGCGTCGAATTGACCGTTCGCGGCCACGCCTATGACGCACTGATCGGCGTTGCCGGCTGCGACAAGTCGCAGCCCGGCATGATGATGGCGATGTGCCGGCTCAACGTGCCCTCGATCTATATCTATGGCGGCTCGATCCTGCCCGGCACCTTCAAAGGCAAAGAAGTTACGATTCAGGATGTCTATGAAGCGGTCGGCAGGCATTCGATCGGGCAGATGTCCGACGAAGATCTGCTGACCCTGGAAGAGAACGCCTGTCCCTCGGCCGGCGCCTGCGGCGCGCAATTTACCGCCAATACCATGGCGACCGTTTCCGAGGCGATCGGTCTAGCGCTGCCCTATTCGGCGGGCGCGCCGGCGCCCTACGAAATCCGCGACCGGTTTTGCACACTGGCCGGCGAGATGATCATGGACCTGATCGTCAAGAACATCCGGCCGCGCGATATTGTGACCCGCAAGGCGCTGGAGAATGCCGCGGCCGTGGTCGCGGCCACCGGCGGCTCGACCAATGCTGCGCTGCACCTGCCGGCCATCGCGCACGAATGCGGTATCGAATTCACGCTGTTCGACGTCGCCGAAATCTTCAAAAAGACACCATATATCGCAGATTTGAAACCGAGCGGCCGTTATGTCGCCAAGGACATGTTCGAGGCTGGCGGCGTGCCGCTGCTGATGAAGACATTGCTCGACCACGGCTTTTTGCACGGCGATTGCTTGACCGTCACCGGCCGCACGATTGCCGAGAATCTGAAAAGCGTGAAATGGAATCCCGACCAGGACGTGGTGCGCCCGGCCGATCGGCCGCTATCGCCGACCGGCGGCGTGGTCGGCCTGAAGGGTAATCTCGCCCCCGAAGGCGCGATCGTGAAGGTCGCAGGCATGAGCGGCCAGAAATTCTCCGGTCCGGCGCGCTGCTTCGATCGCGAGGAAGACTGCTTCGATGCGGTCAAGAACAAGAAATACGAGCACGGCGACGTGCTGGTCATTCGCTACGAGGGACCGCGCGGCGGCCCCGGCATGCGCGAGATGTTGTCGACCACGGCCGCGCTCTACGGACAGGGCGTCGGCGACAAGGTCGCGCTGATCACCGACGGGCGCTTCTCGGGTGCCACCCGCGGCTTCTGCGTCGGGCATGTCGGGCCGGAAGCGGCGGTCGGTGGGCCGATCGCGCTCATCCGCGACGGCGACATCATCGACCTCGATGCCGAGAAAGGCGTCTTGAGCGTCAGGCTGTCGGATGAGGAACTGACCAAGCGCAAGAGCCAATGGAAGCCGCGCGAGAGCGAATACGGTTCCGGTTATTTGTGGAAATACACCCAGCAGGTGGGCCCCGCCGTCAACGGAGCGGTCACCCATCCGGGCGGTGCGGGCGAGAAAGCGTGTTATGCAGATAGTTGAGACTTTGTTGCGGGCATTGGTGATCGGCGCTGGCTTCCTTGCTGCGCCGGCCATGGCCTTCGATGGCAGCCAGACCGACGATGCGATCGCCGCGCCGGTGGTGGCCGGGCCGATCGCGCCGCTGCCGACGCCGCTGAGGCCGCCGGCCGACGTGCCGATCGCACCGGCGCTCAAGCCGCCGCTCACGCCCTCGGAAGCCTTCCGCTCCGGCGCCCATTGGCTCAAGGCCGGCCAAACCCACAAAGCCGTGGTGTCGCTGGAATATGCCGCCGAGAAAGGCCACCCACTGGCGCTGTGGAAGCTCGGCCGCATGTATGCCGACGGCGACGGCGTCACGCAGGACGACGTCAAGGCTTTCGACTATTTCCGCCGCATTGCCGATGCCCATGCCGACGACAATCCGGACACGCCGCAATCGCGCTTTGTCGCCAATGCCTTTGTCGCGCTCGGTCATTATTATCTCGAAGGCATCCCCAACACGCCAATCAAGCGCGATCCGGTGCGCGCACGGCAGATGTTCAACTATGCGGCGTCGTATTTCCGCGATCCCGACGCGCAGTACTATCTGGGGCGGCTCTATCTCGACGGCGTCGGCGCCCCGCACGATCCGCGCCAGGCGGCGCGCTGGTTCGGCCTCTCGGCGCAGAAGGGCAAGTGTCAGGCACAAGCCATGCTCGGCGCCATGCTGTTTGCCGGCGATCACGTGCCGCGCCAGGCGGCCCGCGGGCTGATGTGGCTGACGCTTGCGAAGGACGCCGCAACCGTCGACCAGAACTGGATCAACCAGCTCTATGATAGCGCCTTCCGGCAGGCGACCGAGGACGAGCGCGCTCTCGCGCTGGTCTATCTCAAGCACTGGCTGGAAACCCGGCGGGAGTAGGGGTTGGCCAGGCCGGGCGCGAAGAGGGACGCGATCCCTACTTCTCTGTTCGTCGATAGGGTTACAGCGGTTCCGGTTGCGCGACGGCGGAAGGCTTCACCGCCCCTCGATTGCCAAATCCACATAGACCGGCACGTGGTCGGAGGGCTTGTCCCAACCGCGCACATGGCGGTCGATGCCGGCGTCCACCAGCAGATCGGCGGCCTGCGGCGACAAGAGCAGGTGGTCAATGCGGACGCCGTTGTCCTTGGCATAGGCGCCAGCCTGGTAGTCCCAGAAGGTGTAGAGGCCCGGTTCATCGCTTGCCGCGCGGATGGCGTCGGTGAGGCCGAGATTGGTGAGCGCGCGGAATTTATCCCGGGTCTGCGGTAGGAACAGTGCGTCGCCGACCCAAGCGGCCGGATTGCGCGCATCGGTCGGGGTAGGGATGACATTGAAGTCGCCAGCCAGCAACATTGGCTCTTCCAGTCTCATCCGCTCAACCGAAAATGCAATAAGCCTATCCATCCAATTGAGTTTATAAGTATATTTATCGCTGTCAGGCGGATTTCCGTTGGGTAGATAAAGGCTCACGACCCGCAGCACGCCGCTCTTGCACGATACCAGCGCTTCCAGGAAGCGGGCCTGCACATCGGTCGTATCGCCGATCAGGCCGGGCGCCACTTCGTCGAACGGCAGCTTGGATAAGAGCGCCACGCCGTTGAAGGTCTTCTGCCCGTGCACCGCGACGTTGTAGCCGAGGCTCTCGAACGTCTCGCGCGGGAAAGCATCGTCGGTGCATTTGATCTCTTGCAGGCAGACGATGTCGGGGGCGCGTTCGGCGAGCCAGGCCTGGATATTATCCATCCGCTGGCGGATCGAGTTGACGTTCCAGGTGGCAATGCGCATGGCAGATGGTAACCGCTGGGTAAAATCGACAGTTGGGGTGTTTATCAGCCAGCGCAGGGATATGCACGCCGCCGCGTTTATATGTTAGAAGGCCGGCGAGCGGCCCGAAATGGTACAGAATTAGAGCCTTTGCGCGGAAGAAGGAGCGCCCGGGCAGGGCCGCAGACGAGCCCGGAAGAAAACTGCCGATGAGCAAGGGAAAATGGCTATTTGGGGTGGCGGTGCTCGCCCTGATCGGCATTGCTGTGTTCGTCCGCGGCTTTTGGACTGTGGACGGGGTTGCGGCGCGCTCGCAGCGCTCGGCTGCGGCCCGCGTGGTGCCCGTCGACGTCGCCAAGGCCGAACGCAAGCAGGTGCCGGTGCGTCTTGACGCGCTCGGCTCGGTCACTCCGATCGCCAGCGTCGCCATCAAGGCGCGCGTCGACACCACCATCGTCGGCGTGCATTTCCGTGACGGCGCCGAGGTAAAGCAGGGCGACTTGCTGTTCACCCTCGATAGCCGCGCCATCGAAGCCCAGATCGCCCAGACCGAAGGCGCTATTGCCCGCGACCAAGCGCAGCTCGCCGGCGCCTTGCGCGACGTCAAGCGCTACACCGATCTGGTCGCGCGATCGGCAACGCCCGTCGTCAATCTCGATAACGCCAAGACTCAGGCCGACGTCTATCGCGCCGCCATCAAATCCGACCAGGGCATGCTCGATAATCTCAAGGTGCAATTGAGCTATTGCACGGTCCGCGCGCCGATCTCGGGGCGCATCAGCGAAGCCGCGGTGAAGGTCGGCAATTTCGTGCGGCAGGCCGACACGACGCCGATGGCCACCATCAACCAGATGGCGCCGGTTTACGTAACCTTCACGGTACCGCAGAAGAATCTTCCCGAGATCCGGCAGGCGCTGCAAGCCAAGAGCGCCAGTATCGTCGCGATCATACCGGGCGATCAGAAGCGCGCGATTGGCCAAGTGACGATGATCGAGAACACCATCGATCCGGCGACCGGCATGGCGACTATACGCGCCACCATGCCGAATACGGACGAAACGCTTTGGCCGGGCACTTTGGTCACCGCGGAAATGACTCTGCGCACCGAGGAGGCAGTGGTGGTTCCCTCGACCGCGGTGCAGGTCAGCCAGACCGGGAATTTCGTGTTCGTGGTGAATAATAACGTCGTCAAGGTGCAGCAGGTGACCGCCGAGCGTCAGGTCGGCACCGAAACCGTCATCTCCAAGGGTCTGCAGGGCGGCGAGACCGTGGTGACCGACGGACAATTGCTGCTGACCAACGGCACGCACGTCAATCCGCGGTCCGCCAGGCCCAATGGCGGCAATGCCAGGCCGGCAGGCAGCTGATCCATGAACCTCTCGGAAACCTGCATACGCCGCCCGGTGTTGACGACGCTGATGACGGCGTCGCTGATCGTTTTCGGCGCCTTCGCCTACCGGCTGCTGCCGGTCGCCGCGTTGCCGGCCGTCGATTTTCCGACCATCCAAATCACCGCGCAGTTGCCGGGCGCCAGTCCGGAAACCATGGCGTCGTCGGTCGCCTCGCCGATCGAGCGGCAATTGTCGACCATCGCCGGCATCTCGTCGATGAACTCGTCGTCCTCGCTCGGCCTGACGCAGATCACCATCCAGTTCGACCTTGGACGCAACATCGACGGCGCCGCGCTCGATGTGCAGACCGCGCTCTCGGTCGCCGCCAAGAACCTTCCGATCGAAATGACCACGCCGCCGAGTTTCCGCAAGGTCAATCCCGGCGACTTCCCGGTGCTCTATGTCAGCATGCGCTCCGACACCATGCCGTTGTCGACGGTTGACGATTATGCCGAGACGGTGCTGGCGCCCAATATTTCGCAGATGCCGGGTATCGCCCAGGTGCTGGTCTATGGCGCGCAGAAATTCGCGGTGCGCGTCCAGGTCGACCCGGTAGCAGCGGCCGCGCGCAATATCTCGCTCGAGGATATCCGCAACGTCGTCGCCAGTGCCAATTCCAACGCCCCGGTCGGCACTCTGCAGGGCAAGCAGCAGGCCGTGACGCTGCTCGCGTCCGGAGCCATGCGGCACGCGAGCGACTATCGCAACGTGGTGGTGACCTATCGCAACGGCGCGCCGGTCAAGCTCGATCAGGTCGCCAACGTGATCGACAGCGTGGAGAACGACAAGATCGCCACCTGGTTCAACGACTCGCGCGCGATCGTGCTGGCGATCCAACGCCAGCCCGACGCCAACACCGTGGCGGTGGTCGACATGGTGCGCGCCGCCCTGCCGGCGATGCGCGCGCAAGTTCCGCCGGCGATCCAGATGGCGCCCCTGTTCGACCGCTCGATCTCGATCCGCGCGGCTGTTGCCAATGTGCAGGAGACGCTGGCAATCGCGATCTGCCTGGTGATCATGGTGATCTTCCTGTTCCTGCGGAAGGTTTCCGCCACCATCATCCCAGCGCTGGCGGTGCCGGTGTCGCTGATCGGCACCTGCGCGGCGATGTATGCCTTCGGCTTCTCCATCAACAACATGACGCTGCTGGCGCTGACGCTCTCGGTCGGCTTCGTGGTCGACGACGCCATCGTCATGCTGGAAAACATTGTGCGCCACGTCGAAGGCGGCATGCGGCCCTTCGAGGCGGCGCTAAAGGGCTCGCGCGAGATCGGCTTTACCATCATTTCCATCACTTTCTCGTTGATCGCGGTGTTCATCCCGGTGCTGCTGATGGGCGGCATGGTCGGCCGCGTGTTCCGCGAATTCGCGGTATCGATCTCGGTGGCGATCGTCATCTCCGGCTTCGTTTCGTTGACGCTTACGCCGATGCTTTGCGCGCGTGTGCTCAAGAGCCATCACGGCGAAGAGCGGCAAAACTTCGTCCTGCGCGGCTTCGAAAATCTGTTCGAGCGCGCCTTGCGGGCTTATCAGTGGTCGCTGGATCGCGTGATCCGTTTCCGATCGGTCATGCTGGTGGTGACGCTCGCCACCATCGCAGGAACGCTTTGGCTCTATGTCGTGGTGCCGAAAGGCTTCTTCCCGACCGAAGACACCGGCTATGTGATCGGCATTACCGAGGCCAATACCGACATCGCGTTCCCGGCCATGGTGAAGCTGCAGCGCCAGGTCGCCGATCTGGTGCGCAAGGATCCGGCTGTCGACTATGTCAACTCGACGGTCGGCGCCGGCGGACCCAACACGCTCGGCAACAGCGGCCGCATGCTTGTGGCGCTCAAACCGCGCGACGAGCGCGGCCAATTGCAGACTGTGCTGGCGCGCTTGCGCAAAAATGCAAACGTCGTCGTCGGCATCGAGATTTTCTTCCAGCCGATTCAGAACATCAATCTGGGCGGCAAGCTGCAAAAGAGCCAGTACCAATACACGCTGCAATCCAACGATACCGATGCGCTTTATCGCATCGCGCCGCAGATGCGCGACAAAATGGCGAAGCTTCCCGCTCTGCGTGACGTCACCACCGACCTCTACATCAAGAATCCGCAGGTGACGGTCGAAGTCGACCGCGAGAAGGCGGCGGTCTACGGGGTCAGCGTCGACCAGGTGCGTCAGTCACTTTACGACGCTTTCGGATCACGCCAGGTCGCCACCATCTATACCCCGGCGAACGACTATGAGGTCATCCTGGAAAGCAAGCCGGAGTTTCAGCAGACGCCGAACGACCTCAATATGGTCTATCTCAAGACGACCAACGGCACGACGGTGCCGCTATCGGCGGTCACCCATTTCGTGCGCACGGTCGGTCCCTTGCAGGTCAACCACCAGGGTCAGCAGCCCTCGGTGACCATCTCGTTCAACCTGGCGCCGGGCTACTCGCTCGGCCAGGCGGTCGACGCCATCCAGAATCTCGAACTGGAAGAGCGGTTGCCCGCCTCCATAACCACCGGTTTCCAGGGCACGGCGCAGGTGTTCCAGGATTCATTGCGCGGGCAGGGCATCCTGATCCTGGCGGCGATTTTTGCCGCCTATGTGGTGCTCGGCATTCTGTATGAAAGCTTCATCCATCCGATCACGATCATCTCCGGCCTGCCGTCGGCCGGCATCGGCGCCATCTTCACGCTGATGCTGTTCAAGATGGATTTGTCGGTGATCGCCATGATCGGGATCGTCATGCTGGTCGGCATCGTCAAGAAGAACGCCATCATGATGATCGACTTCGCGATCGAGCGCCGCCGTGTCGGGCTTTCCGCGGAAGCCGCGATCCGCGAAGCGGCCGCGCTGCGTTTTCGGCCGATCATGATGACGACCTTCGCCGCCATCTTCGGCTCGTTGCCGATCGCGCTCGGCACCGGCGCCGGCGCCGAATTGCGCCAGCCGCTCGGCGTCGCGGTGGTCGGCGGCCTGTGCATGTCGCAATTGCTTACGCTCTACATCACGCCGGTGATCTATCTCTATCTCGACCGCTTCGACCGGCTGATCAAGCGTCGCCTCGAGCCCCAGCTCGAGGAGGTGCCGCAAGCGCTGCCGCGGCCCGCCGAGGCGGCGGAGTAGGCCTTCCCTTTGTCATTCCGGGGCGCGGCCGCAGGCTGCGAGCCCGGAATCCATAGTCCCGGCGCTGCGGAGTATGGATTCCGGGCTCGCTCGCTTTCGCTCGCGCCCCGGAATGACAACTTTCGAATTACAGCGCGAAGCTCGTGCCGCAGCCGCAGGAGGCGGTGGCGTTGGGGTTCTTTACCTTGAAAGAGGCGCCGATCAGGTCCTCGACGAAGTCGATCTCGGAGCCGGCCATGTAACCGATCGAGACCGGATCGATCAGCACAATGGCACCGTCGCGGCTGATCACCAGGTCGTCGGGCGCCTGCGCGCTGTCCATGTCGAACTTATACTGGAAGCCCGAGCAGCCGCCGCCTTCGACGCTCACGCGCAGCATGGTGCCCGCCGGCTCGCCCTTGAGGATTTCGCCGATCCGGCGCGCCGCCCGTTCGCTCACCGTGACGCTTGCGCTCATCGTTGGTCCCTTTGCCGTCATGCTATTGTGAGACGGCTCATGCCATAGTTATGTGCGCCGTGATGCGAGGTCAATGCGCGAACGGGTAGCTGAAATGGCGATCGATACCGGCCGCCAACGCGCAATCTATGCCGCCGATCCGGCCAAAAGCCGGGGCCGCCTGCATGCGGAGGCGCCGAGCCCGACGCGCAACGCCTTCCGCCGCGACTGCGACCGCATCATTCATTCCACGGCCTTCCGGCGGCTCGCTCACAAAACCCAGGTATTCGTCTATCACGAGGGCGATCACTACCGCACCAGGCTCACCCACACGTTGGAAGTGGCGCAGATCGCCCGCTCGCTCGCGCGCTCGCTCGGGCTCGACGAGGACCTTGCCGAGGCGCTGGCGCTGGCGCACGATCTCGGCCATCCGCCGTTCGGTCACGCCGGCGAGCGCGCGCTCGACAAGTGCCTGAAGGATTTCGGCGGCTTCGATCACAACGCGCAGGCCCTGCATATCGTCACCGAGCTGGAGCGGCGCTATCCGGATTTCGATGGTCTCAACCTGACCTGGGAAACCTTGGAGGGCCTGGTCAAGCATAATGGGCCTCTCACCGATCGTGCCGGCAACCCGATCGGCCGCTATCGCCAAAACGGTGTGCCCGAGGCGATCCTTGCCTATACGCAGGCTCAGGATCTCGAATTGTGGAGCTTCGCCAGCGCCGAGGCGCAGGCTGCCGCGCTTGCCGACGATATTGCCTACGATGCGCACGACATCGACGACGGGCTGCGCGCCGATCTGTTCATGCTGCGCGACATCGCCACGGTCGGCTTGGTCGACGACATCGTGCGCAATATCGACGCGGTCTATCCCGCCCTTGAGCCGGCGCGGCGCGTGCACGCCTGCGTGCGCCGGCTGATCGCCCGCATGATCGAGGACGTGATCGCCGAGACCGGCCGGCGCATGGCGGCGCTCAAACCGCGCTGCGCGGCGGATATCCGCAACGCGGCCGAGGCAACGGTCGGATTTTCGTCGGCCATGGCAAACGCGGATGCGCAGATCAAGAAGTTCCTTGACCCGCGCATGTACCGCAACGCGCGCATGGAACGCATCATGGCCGATGCCGAGGGCGTGTTGCGCGATCTTTACGGCCACTACTTTGACAGGCCGGCCGACTTGCCGGACGAATGGGCCGAAGGCATCGGCGTAAGCGAAGCGGCGCGTGCGCGCCGTATCGCCGACTACATCGCCGGCATGACGGACCGCTACGCGCTGATGGAACATGCGCGCTATTTTGCCTCGACGCCGGAGCTGCGCTAAGCGGCGCCTATGCCGGCTGAGGTGAAGATGGTCGCTGAGCGGGAAGTCGACCTGCTGATCGCGGGCGCCGGGCCGGCCGGCATGACCGCTGCGCTGGTCGCTGCGATCGAAGGCCTCGACGTTCTGCTGTGCGAGAAGTCGGATCAGGTTGGCGGCACCGGCGCGACCTCCGCCGGCACGCTCTGGATTCCGGGCAACAGCCAAAGCCGGGCCACCGGCTTCAACGACAGCGCCGAGCAGGCCGACACTTACCTGAATGCGCTAATTGGGGAGGCGACCAACCGCGAACTGCGCGACGCCTTTCTGCAAACCGGTCCCGAGGCGATCGACTATCTTTGCGCCCGCAGCGAGGTGCAATTCATGCCTTGCGGCACGCACCCCGACTATCGCAGCAACATGAAAGGGGCCGCCATCGCCGGCCGCGCGATTATCCCGCAGCCATTCGATGGCCGCTTGTTGGGAGACGACTTCAGCCGCATCCGCCCGCCGATCCCGGAGTTCATGCTGTTCGGCGGCATGATGGTCGGCAAGACCGACATTGCCCCGCTCATCGGTCGCTTCCAGTCGCTCGGCAACTTCATTTATGCGGCGAAATTGTTCGCGCGCTACCTCACCGACCGCCTGAAATACGCGCGCGGCACCCGCATCATGATGGGCAATGCGTTGATCGGAAGGCTGTACTTGAGCCTGCGCCGGCGCCGCGTGCCGATCCTGTTCGATGCGGCGATCGTCGACGTGCTGGGCGACAAGCGCGGCGTCACCGGCGCGCGCCTCAGCGTCGGCGGCAAGGAGATTCTGGTCAAGACTCGCAAAGGCGTGGTGCTGGCGACCGGCGGCTACGCGCACAACAAGAGGTTTCGCGACGTCTTCATGCCGCAGCCGGTGCCGGCGCATTCGCTGAGCTTCGCCGGCAACAGCGGCGACGGTGTCTCGATTGGCGAAGGCCTCGGGGCTGCGTTTTCGCCCGAGCGGTGCACCAGCGGGCTATGGGCGCCGGTGTCGATCGTGTCGCGCGCCGACGGCAGCCAAGGCCTGTTTCCTCACCTCGTGCTCGACCGCGCCAAGCCGGGGCTGCTCGCCGTGAATTCGGCCGGCCGGCGCTTTGTTAACGAGGGGGCCTCCTACCACGACTTCGTGCTGGCGATGTTCGAAAGCCACAAGACGGTGCCGTCGATTCCGGCCTATCTGATCGGCGATGCCGTGTTCATCAAGAGATATGGTTTAGGCGCGGTCTATCCGGGCCACCGCAATCCGGCGAAATTCGTGGATAACGGTTACCTCGTGAGCGCCGCGACGCTCGACGAACTGGCGCGCCGGATCGCGGTCGACCCCGCGCAACTGCGCGCCACGGTGGCGCGCTACAATGGCTTTGCCGAAACCGGGTTGGATGTCGACTTCGGCAAGGGCGAGACCGAACTCAACCGTTTCAACGGCGATGCGGACCATAAGCCGAACCCCTGCATTGGCCCGGTGGCGATGCCGCCGTTCTATGCGCTCGCCGTCTGGCCGGCCGATATCGCGGTCAGCACCGGCCTGGCGACCGACGCCGATGCGCGCGTACTCGCCGATGGAAAGCCCATTCCCGGCCTCTATGCCTGCGGCAACGACATGGCCTCGGTGATGGCGGGCAGCTATCCGGGCCCCGGCACGACGCTTGGACCCGCGATCGTGTTCGCCTATCGCGCGGCGATGCATGCGCGGGGTGCTCTTGTCGCATCGGCTTAGCGGGTGTGGGATCAAACGGCACAACTCCGTTGAAGGGGTTAGTAAATCAACCTACGATAGCGACATCGTAGGGAGCTATCCAATGAAGAATCTTGTCATCTGCTGTGACGGCACCTGGAACACGCCCACGGAGATGGACCACGGGCTGCCGGCGCCGACCAATGTGGTGAAGCTCTACAACGCGCTGATGCGTGACGAGACGCAACTCGCTTATTACCACCCCGGCGTTGGAACCGGTCGAAATTGGTGGGACAAGATCGCTGGCGGCGGCACCGGCCAGGGGCTCGATCAGAACATCAAGAGTGCCTATCGTTGGCTTGGCTGGCACTATACCGCCAGCGATCGCATCTTCCTTTTCGGCTTTAGCCGAGGCGCCTATACCGTGCGAAGCTTGTGCGGCCTTGTATCGAAACAGGGGCTGCTCAATCTGTCCGGCGCTTTGAGCCCCAGTGACGTGTGGAAACGCGTCGACGAGGTATTCGCCGCTTATCGGCTACGTGCCGATTTTGCCAATTCGAACGGTTATCCGTTCCATAATGCGTCATCAGGGCAATCCGCAAAGGAAACTACTCCGGTACATTTTATCGGCGTCTGGGACACCGTGGGCGCGCTCGGCTTGCCGGAGGACCTGGCGGTACTTGGCCTGTTGGATAATGCGGATAACTATCGCTTTCACGACACAGCACTGAGCGGCATCGTCGCCTTTGCACGGCACGCGGTTGCGATCGACGAGCATCGGGCGAGTTTCGCGCCAACGCTATGGCAACAACCGAAGGAAAAGACCGATATGAAGCAGGTCTGGTTTCCTGGCGTTCATGGCGACGTCGGCGGCGGCTACGTCGAAACTCGATTGTCCGATGGGGCGCTGATATGGATGATGGACGAGGCTGCGAATTGCGGCCTCAAGGTGCGCCCGAACCTCCAGAAGCAACTCAACCCTAAGCCGCTCGGCGTCATTCACGATTCATGCACTGGTGTATTCAAGGCCCTGAAGACAAAGCCACGGTCGGCGCCGCCGATTCCGGCGGGGAAAGCTATCCTTCACGAGTCGGCGATCACGCGAAATGAAAATGCACCGTTGTTGCAGGGCGAGTACTGGCCGACAAAGATGCTGTCGACGGGTGAAAAGTGGAGTGTCGACGTTTACGCCGCGCAGCATTGGAACCGCACCGGCCTTTATCTGGAGGTGGGCAGAACATATCAATTTATCGCGACAGGAGAGTGGGTCGATGGCAGCGAGAAATTTTCGCCTGCGGGGCATGAACTCGACGGCTTTCACATCCGCGACCTGCTGCATTTCGCGTCGGCGGTGCAAGGCGAAGCAGAAACGATTTTCAAAACGGCTACCGGCCGCGAAGCCGATTTCTGGGGGACGCGCCGGCACGAACATGTTCCTTGGCTGGCACTTATGGGATTTGTCGCGAACCCGGTTGGTGAAGACGACAAATCCCTGGCGAGCGGGGAGACGTTTGTGATTGGAACAGGTACAACATTTGCTCCGAAGCTCGGCGGCTATCTCTATTGTTATGCCAATGATGCTTGGCAAGCTTACGGCAACAATCGTGGCAGCGTCGCGCTCACCGTCGCGGCACAATAGCCATCGCTGGACGAGCCGCCGTCGCGATTGCGGCGCGTTAATTTGATTGCATCATTTGGCTTCGGCGAAGCCGATCGACGCTTGCATAGCGCGCCATTCGGAAAATATCATGGCGGCAGGTGTGCTCATGGCGCGTTTAGCCGGCAAGGTTGCGTTCATCACGGGCGGTGGCGGCGGCATCGGCCGCGCCACCGCCGAACGGTTTGCCGAGGAGGGCGCCAAGGTCGTCATCGCCGAGATCGATCCGGCGACCGGGGCGGCTGCCGCGCAGTCGGCCCGGGCACAGGCGAAGAATTCCGGCGGCGACGCCCATTTCATCCATTGCGACATCCGCGAACGGACGGCGGTCGAAGCCGCCTTCGCCGAGACCATCGATCGCTATGGCGGCTTGCACATCCTGCATAACAATGCCGGCGGCTCGACGCCCCAGGACGGGCCGGTCACCGAGGTATCGGAGGAGGAGTTCTGGCGCGCGATCCGCCTCGATGTCTTCGGCACGTTCCTGTGCTCGAAGATCGGCATTCCGCATATGATCAAATCGGGCGGCGGCTCGATCATCAACATGTCATCGATCGTCGCCTTGCGGGCGCTGCCGGGGCGGGATTGCTACACCGCGGCCAAGGGCGCGATTGCCGCTATGACGCGCTCGATGGCGGTCGAATACGCGCCGCACAAGATCAGGGTCAATGCCATCGCGCCGGGCGTGGTGCTGTCGGAGCGGGTCAAGAAGCTGATGGAGAGCGCCAAAGACATCGGCAAGCTCGCCGAGACGCATCTGCTCGGGCTTGGCCTGCCGAGCCACATAGCCGAAATGGCGGTTTACCTCGCGTCGGAGGAATCGGTGATCACCACCGGGCAGGTGCTCTCGGTCGATAGCGGGGCGTCCATCCGCTAGCGCATGGCAGCGGCTGTTGGGAACCCTGGCGTGCCCCAGCCGTTGGCTGCGAAGGGGTCATAAATAGGTGAGAGGCGCCAGCCTAAGAGAGGCCCATGAGTGCCGACGAAAAATCGAAAGAGAAACCGGTCAAAGACGACGTGCGGGCCGGCCAGGCTGAAGCTGTAAGAGAGAAGCAGCAGCCCATCGAGCCGTTCGATGAAGAAAGCCTTGAACGCGTAATGCGCGATTGTCCACTTTAGGCAAGAGCATGTTTCGTTTGGATTGACCCACATTCCGCTCATTCGCGCGAGCGGGTGATTCAATGCAAATGGAATTCGCCCTAAGCAGTCCAGTGCCCGTGTCTACCATGGCGCGTTGTGTATTTGCCTCTTTGCCCCGGCGGGTAGGAACGGCGCTGCTGATCGCCGTCGTCGCGTGCGCTTGTCAGGCGCGAGCCGAAATTTTGTCCCGCACGAGCGTTTGCCTGATGATGGAATCGGCGGCAATAACCAACGACCTGCCGATCGATTTTCTCACCCGCGTGATCTGGCGCGAAAGCCGCTTCGATCCAAACGCGGTCGGCCCGACGACGCGCAGCGGGGCGCGCGCCGAAGGCATCGCGCAGTTCATGCCGGAAACCGCGGCCGAGCGCGCGCTCGACGACCCGTTCGATCCGGTGCAGGCCTTGCCCAAGGCGGCCGCTTTCCTGAGCGACTTGCGCGACGAGTTCGGCAATCTCGGGCTTGCCGCCGCGGCCTACAATGCCGGTCCGCAGCGGGTGCGCGATTGGCTGGCGGGCGTGCGCGGGATGCCGGCGGAAACGCGCCGCTATGTGCGGGCGGTTACCGGCCGCAGCGTCAACGAATGGGCGAAGGCCGGGCAGGTCAGTGCGCGCAACGCATCGAGCTGCGAGACGACTCTTGCCGCGCTCGATTTCCCGCCTGGCGGCTTCGCCTATCAGCTCGAGCAGCGCGTCACCGCCGCGATCGGCAGGCCCTGGGGCGTCGAGCTCGCCGCCGGCTTTTCGCGCGAGCGCGTGTTGTCTCTTTATGCGCGCGCCATGCAGCGGCTGGCCAAAGTTGTCGGCGAGCATGACCCGGTGATCACCCGCGCGGTGCTGCGCAGCCGCGGCAGCAGCGCCTTCTACCAGGCGCGCATCGGCGCGGACACGCGCGGCGAGGCCAATGAGTTATGCATGCGCATCCGGCACGCCGGCGCAGCCTGCCTTGTGCTGCGAAACCGGGGCGTGCGGCCGCCACCCAGAACGCCGGTCATTGCGGCGCCTTAGAATCCTTTGTCGAGCGCGCTGACCGCCCGGGAGCTCCCTTTCGAACCGACGGTCTAAGCCACCGATCGGCCAGCGCGGCCGTTGGTCAGTCCCAGAACGTTCCGCCGCTCGGTAGCTTGGCGAAATCGTCGGCGTCGTGACAAAAGAAAAGTGGCACGCCGCTGCGCTCGAGTTGCTTCATGCGCATGCGCGTCATGGACATCGCGCTCGTGCTCCAATCCCACGGCATCGGCACCATGTTCTCGAAGCCGGCGCGCTGGTGGCCGGTGTCGGCCGCCATGCAGATGCGCCCACGGTTGGGCAGGTCGGCGATAAGCACCTGCTGGCCGGGCGTATGACCCGGCGTCTTAACGAGCCGCAACGAGCCATCGTCGAAGAGATCGAGGTCGCCCTCGACTTCGTAAATATTGAGATTGCGGATGTCCTTGAAATCTTTCTGGCAGTAGACCGGCCGCGTCCAGGGATCGGGCCACAGCGCATAACGGATCTCGTCGCGCTGTATCACGTGCACCGCGTCGGGGAAAAACGACATGCCGCCAGCGTGGTCGAGGTGCAGATGCGAATAGATGACGTAGCGCACATCCTTCGGCTTGATACCGAGCTTGTCCAATTGGCGGTCTACGGCATCGTCGCGAGTGAAACGATCCGCCCCGAAGGCCGCCCGCACTTGCGCGCCCCAATAGTCGTCGGCGCGCTCGGGGTCGGCCATGGTCTCGTTGATTCCGGTGTCCCACAGCACGACGCCGTGCTGCGGGTGCTCGAACACGGCGGCCGTGGTCGGTGCGTCGCCGTGGCCGGGGGCAAATGCGACCAGCAGCTTGGTGTCGCAATGGAGCGGTCCGACATTCATCGCACTCATTCTCAAACTTGGCATGCCTACCTCCTTAAGGTTATCGGCGCCGTTCGGCGTCCGTTTGTCGCCTCTTCGAGTGCCCGGAAGCATTGTGCCGGACCGGAGAGATGTAAAGCCGAGCGTGCCGGCATCGTTTGCGGTTCTGGCGGCTAATGCGGCAACGGGCAAAAAATAACTGTCTGCTGGTTCACCATGCACATTGGCGGATTTCTCGGCTCGCCTGCAATGCCGCATGCCTTTGACTTCCCACCTAAAAACGCTTACCCGCACGCCTTATGCCGCTCTCCAGTGCAAAAAAGCCGCAACATCTCTTCGCTGCCATGCTCACGCGCGTTCAAGCGGCCTGCGCAGGCGTGCTTGGCGCTGGCGCTGACCTCTCTCGCGTTCTGGTCGAGCCGCCGCGCGATCCGACGCACGGCGACCTGGCGACGAACGCCGCCATGGTGCTTGCCAAAGACGCCGGCAAGAAGCCGCGCGAGCTGGCCGAGGCGATCGCCGAGAAACTGCGCGCCGATGATATCGTGGCCAAAGTCGACGTTGCCGGGCCAGGCTTCATCAATCTAACCCTCAAGCCGCATGTCTGGGCTGATGAACTGCGCCACGTGCTGGCCGCCGGTCTCGATTACGGCCGCAGCGACATCGGCCATGGCGAGAAAATCAACGTCGAATATGTCTCGGCCAATCCCACCGGCCCGATGCATGTCGGGCACGGCCGCGGCGCGGTCTTCGGCGATGCGCTGGCCAATCTGCTCGCCTTCGCCGGCTATGACGTGACGCGCGAATATTACATCAACGATGCCGGCGCCCAGGTCGACGTGTTGGCGCGCTCGGCATATTTGCGCTACCGCGAGGCGCTGGGCGAGGACATCACGATCCCGGACGGGCTTTATCCCGGCGAGTATCTGCGCCACGTGGGCGGCGAGTTGGCGGCCGAGCACGGCTTTGCGCTCACCACCATGCCGGAGGTCGAGTGGCTGCCGATTGTGCGCGATAAGGCCGTCGCGATGATGATGGACCTGATCCGCGATGATCTCGCGGCGCTCAATGTTCAATTCGACGTCTACTTCTCCGAGCGCTCGCTGGTCGAGGGCGGCAGCGATGAGGTCGCCGCCACCATCGAAAGTTTGCGCGCCAGCGGCGAAGTCTATGAAGGCCGCTTGCCGCCGCCCAAGGGCGGCGCCACGGAGGATTGGGAGGACCGCGAGCAGACGCTGTTTCGCTCGACCGATTTCGGTGACGATGTCGACCGGCCGCTGAAGAAATCGGACGGCAGCTATACCTATTTCGCTTCCGACATCGCCTATCACAAATCGAAATTCGACCGCGGCTTCCGCCACCTAATCGACGTCTGGGGCGCCGACCACGGCGGCTACATCAAGCGTATGCAGGCGGCGGTGAAGGCGGTTAGCGGCGGCAAGGCCGATCTCGACGTCAAGATCGTACAGCTGGTGCGACTGTTGCGGGCGGGCGAGCCGGTGAAAATGTCCAAGCGGGCAGGGGAGTTCGTGACGTTGCGTGAAGTCGTCGACGAAGTCGGCCGCGATGCCGTGCGCTTCGACATGCTCTATCGCAAGAACGATGCGGTGCTGGATTTCGATCTCGCCAAGGTCATAGAGGCGACGCGCGACAACCCGGTCTTCTACGTCCAGTACGGCCATGCGCGCGGCGAATCAGTTTTCCGCAACGCCCGCGAAACGATGCCGGATCTGCCCTCGGCGGCACCGGAACGGGCGCGCTGGTTGGCGCAAGCTGCGCTCGGGCGACTCGCCGATCCCGGTGAATTTGCCCTGATGCGGCAAATCGCGCTCTACCCGCGCCTCATCGAGGCTGCTGCGGCCGCCCACGAGCCTCACCGGGTTGCATTCTATCTCTATGAACTTGCAAGCGAATTCCATGCACACTGGACCCGCGGAAAAGACTTGCCTCATTTACGCTTCATTATGCAGAATGATCGGGAGGTGACTGTGTCGCGGCTTGCCCTGGTGCAGGCGATCGTGACTGTCCTGGCTTCGGGGCTTGCTTTGCTGGGAGTCGAGGCGCCACATGAAATGCGCTAAATTTATTTGCCGCGGCGGTCGCGATGCTGGCCGTCACTGTGAACCCAAGGACAGCGAATCTAGGATCGGGAGATCGAATGGCGGACGAACAAAACAAGCAACAACTCCGTAGCGATCAAGCGCCAGGACACGCCGGTGCGTCCGCGGCCAGCGATCCGCTTGCTGAACTTGCCCGGCTGATCGGCCAAAGCGACCCCTTCGCCGAATTTGCTCGCGAAAACAAACGTAGCGCACCGCCCACGCAAGAGGCGCCGCCCGTGCAGGCACCGCCGGCCGGCGAAAGTCCCTTGCCGCAGGCGAGCCCAGTCAGTGCTCCGTCAGTGCAAGCGGGCGCCGCAGCCGATGCCGCTGCCGATTTTATCCCGCCACCGGTCGCACGCCGGCCAGCGCCACCGCCGAAGCCATTACCGATTCCCAATTTTGAACGTCAGCCTGTTGCTGCAAACTTCGCGCGCCCAGGCGAGGGTGCCACGAGTTTCGAGCGGCCGCCGTTTAACCCTCCACCTCGCGCTGCGGCTACCGATTTCGATGCTGCCAGGGCGTCCGGGATTGCCGAGGCGCCGGAGGAAATCGCTGCACACCCAGACGATTCCTATCACCAAGACGAAGCGCCGGCGGGGGCAGAAGCGGATGTCTACGACGATGTGCCGCCGCGTCGGCGCGTCGGCATCATGGCGGTCGCTGCCGTCTTGGCGCTCGCGCTCATCGGCACCGCCGGCGCATTCGGCTATCGCGCCATGTTCGGCAAATCGGGATCGAGCGGGCCGCCTCCGGTCATCAAGGCCGAAACCACGCCGAGCAAAATCGTGCCGTCGGCCGCCAAGACTGACGCGCAGCAAGCAAAGCTAAGCTATGACCGCGTCGGCGATCAGAGCGCTGGCGAAAAGATGGTGTCGCGCGAGGAAAAGCCGGTGGCGATCACGACCAAGCCGGATGTGATGCCGGCGTCACCGTCGGAGCCGGCGCGAACCGCATCGCTGCAGCCGGGACTTGCCAACGGCGTGGTAGCGGGTGAGCCGAAGAAAGTTCACACCATCGTCATTCATCCCGACGACTTGGCGGCATCCAAGCCAGCGCCGGAAGGCGCGCCCGAGACGGCCGCGACACCACCGGCCGCGGCAGCGCCGGCCGAGCCAGAAGCGCCGGCGGCCGCCACGGCACCATCACCCGCTGTCACTGCCACTTCCGCAACGGTGCCCGAGCCGCCGCCACCGCCGCCTCAGCACCGCACGGTTAGCCGGTCGCTGGCGCCGGTCCAGCATACGGCGCAGGTCGCAACGGCCGCACCCAATGCGCCACTGTCGCTCAACCCCAATGCACCGGCCCCGCGAAATGTCGCACCGGCCGCACGGACGATGGCGGCAGTGCCGCCGGCACGGACTGCGGCGCGGACGACCAGCACTGGCGGGCACAGCTACGCGGTGCAACTGTCCTCACAGCGCAGCGAAGCCGATGCACAAGCGGCCTTCCAAAAAATGAAGGCGAAGTATCCAAGTCAGCTTGGAAGCCGCGAGGTTTTGATCCGCAAGGTCGATCTCGGCGCCCGCGGCACCTACTACCGGGCCATGGTGGGGCCGTTCGGCAACCCGGGCGAGGCCGGCAAGCTTTGCAGCAGCCTCAAGGCCGCGGGCGGCAAGTGCTTCGTGCAAAAGATCTAGCGCGTGCGAGTTAGACCCCGAGGTGGGGCGCGGGGCTGATCGGCGCCGATGACGGCACGTGCTTTCATCACCGGTCTCTCCGGCCAATCGATATCAGCCGCTGAGCGTGCGTTCCTGCGCCAGGCCGAGCCTTGGGGCCTGATCATCTTCAGGCGGAACGTCAGTACACCGAAGCAAGTTTCTGAACTCGTTCGTTCTTTTCGCGATATTTTAGGGCGCGAGGCACCCGTGCTGATCGATCAGGAAGGCGGCCGGGTGCAGCGGCTCGGGCCGCCACATTGGCCGGCCTATCCGCCCGGCGCGCGTTACGGCGAGTTGTATGACCGGGAGAAATCGCTTGGTCTCGCCACGGCTCGGCTGGCAGGGCATTTGATCGCGGCAGACCTCGGTATTCTTGGCATTGATGTCGACTGCCTTCCGTTGGCCGATGTTCCGGTTGCCGGAGCCGATGCCGTCATCGGAGATCGCGCCTATGGAACCGAGCCCGGCAAGGTGGCGGCGATCGCCGGAGCCATTGCCGAGGGCCTAAAGGCCGGCGGCGTGCTGCCCGTGCTCAAGCATCTGCCTGGCCACGGCCGCGCGACCGCCGATAGTCATCACCGCCTGCCGGTGGTCAACGCCGACCGCGCCACGCTGGAGGCGACCGATTTCGCCGCATTCAAGCCGCTCGCCGCACTCCCGCTCGGGATGACCGCGCATGTTGTGTTTTCCGCCATCGACCCCGTCGCGCCGGCGACAACTTCGGTCACTATAGTGCGCGAGGCGATTCGCGGCTTCATCGGGTTTCAGGGACTGCTGATGAGCGACGACATATCGATGGGCGCCTTGGCTGGGACGATCGCCGAGCGCAGCCGCGCCGCCTTCGACGCCGGCTGCGACGTGGTGCTCCATTGCAATGGCGACCTCGCCGAGATGAGCGAGGTCGCCGCGCAAGCGCCGATTCTCGCCGGCATGGCGGCGGCGCGCGCCGATGCCGCGCTCGCCGCGCGCTCGGCGCCGGAAGAGTTCGACCTGGAGGCCGCGCGGCACACGTTCATGCGCATGGTCGGCGAAACGAACGCGCAACGAAAGACCGGTTCATCATGACTGACGAATTCGTGCTCGGCGAGGAACGCGCGACCGGCGAGCCGGCGATGATCGTCGATGTCGAGGGCTTCGAAGGCCCGCTCGATCTCTTGCTCGCGCTGGCGCGCCAACAGAAGGTCGACCTGGCGAAGATTTCCATCCTGGCGCTGGCCGATCAGTATCTCGCCTTCATCGAGGCGGCGCGGCAGTTGCGGCTCGAGCTTGCCGCCGATTATCTGGTGATGGCGGCCTGGCTCGCCTATCTCAAATCGCGGCTGCTGTTGCCGGAAGCCGCTCCCGCCGAAGGACCGAGCGCCGAGGACATGGCGCTTGCCTTGGCTTATCGGTTGCGCCGGCTGGAAGCCTTGCGCGAGGCCGCCCAGCGGCTGATGGAGCGCCCGCAGCTCAACCGCGATGTCTTTGCGCGCGGCGCGCCCGAGCCGATCGCCGAGATCAAGCAGCCGGAATGGTCGGCGACGCTCTATGATCTGCTCAGCGCCTACGCCCAGCAGCGCAGCCGTTCCGCGCTCTCGCGCGTGCGCTTCAAGCAGCGCACCGTGTGGTCGCTGGCTGAGGCGCGCGCCGCGCTCGACCGGCTGATCGGCCAGACATCGGATTGGGCGCGGCTCGATGCGTATCTCATCAGCTATGTGGTAGAGCCCGCGCAGGCGGCGACCGTGTTCGCCTCGTCCTTTGCCTCCGCGCTCGAACTGGTGCGCGAGGGGATCGCCGAGATTCACCAGAAAGAGTCGTTCGCCCCGATCTATATGCGCAAGCGTGTCGGCGCGAATGGAAGTGCGGCAATGCATGACGCGCAAGAAAACGCATAAGGAGACGGAGTCGATGCCGAGCCTGGCCAAAAAGCTCGAGATTGTTCAGAACAACGAGCCGGCGTCGGCGCCGGTCGGCGAGCGTCCCGAGGAAATGCGCCTGCTCGAGGCTTTGCTGTTCGCGGCCGGCGAGCCGCTCGATGAGGCAACGCTCGCCAAGCAATTGCCGACCGGCGTCGAGTTGCGCGAGACACTGGCGAAGCTGAAGGCCGAATACGCCACGCGCGGCGTCAATCTCATCAAGATCGGCAAGAAATGGACCTTCCGCACCGCCAGCGATCTTTCCTGGCTGCTCACCAAGCAGACGGTGGAGACCCGCAAGCTGTCGCGCGCGGCGATCGAGACGCTCGCGATCATTGCCTATCATCAGCCGGTCACCCGCGCCGAGATCGAGGAAATCCGCGGGGTGGTGGCGGCCGCCGGCACGCTCGACGTGCTGCTGAAGACGGGCTGGATCCGCCCGCGCGGCCGCCGCAAGGCGCCGGGGCGGCCGATCACCTACGGCACCACCGAGGCTTTTCTCTCGCATTTCGGGCTGGAGGAGGTGGGCGACCTGCCCGGTCTGGAGGAACTCAAGGGCGCCGGCCTGTTGGAAGGCAGCCTGCCGCCGGGCTTTGCTGTTCCGATTCCGACCGACGATGCGGCGCTGCGCGACGACGAGGAACCGCTGGAGCCTGGCGACCTCGACCTCGGCCTCGCGCCCCCCGCGCGCAGCGAGGAGTAGGGGCGCGCCTATCTGTCTTCGGCTGCGCGAGCGGGATTTCGGGGAGACCGGTTACCGCAACAGCGGTTTCTGAAGCTGCGTCCTACTTTCGCGCGGACGCGTGGACGAAGCTTCAGGAAATTAACGTAAATATCGCGCGCACCGCGACAATCGCGGCCGCGATAAGGCGCGCTTAAGTCCTTGTTTTTGCCGCCTGCCGAGCCTAGGTTCTAGTTCAAATCATGAGGCGGGACGAGCGCGCCAAGCCCGTCGCTGCGGAGGATTAGCCGATGGGTGGTTTAAGCATATGGCACTGGATGATCGTCATTGTTGTCGTGCTCCTGCTGTTCGGGCGCGGCAAAATTTCCGATCTGATGGGCGACGTCGCGAGCGGTATCAAGGCGTTCAAGAAAGGCATGGCGGAGGACGATAAGCCGGCGGACACCAAGAGTGAGCCGGTGAAGACGATCGATCATCAGGCCGCCGCCGGGACGCCGAAGGCGGAAACCGAGCGGCGCGCGGAGGGCGCGCATTCCTGACGCGCGGCTCACGGGCGCGCCGGTTGGAAGCGGCATGATCCGTCGCGCCTTGGAGTTGATTAATCCATGTTCGACATCGGGTGGGGCGAGCTCCTCGTCATCGGCATCGTCGCGCTGATTGCGATCGGTCCGAAAGAGCTGCCGACCGTGTTGCGCACGCTCGGCCAGTACATGGCCAAGATCAAGCGCATGGCCAATGAGTTCCAGGGCCAGTTCCAGGAGGCGCTGCGCGAGGCCGAGCTCGCCGACCTGAAGAAACAGGCGGAAGACCTGCACAGCTCGGTCACCGATTTCGCGAGCTACGATCCGATGGCCGACGCCGAGAAGGCAACCGAGCGGGTCGCCGAAGGCGCCGGCGAGCCGGCCAGCGAACCGACGCCTCTGCAAACGGAAGGCGGGGCCGCGCCAACGCCTGCGCCGACACCGGCCGCCGAGGCGGCCACGGTCACCGACATTTCCGCGCCCTTGCCGGAGCCGCCGCCGCCGGTGAGCGGAGAGGATTTCGCCGCCGCCGATCAGCCTGTGCCCAAATCGGCCGGAAGCAGCGCATGAGCGACGAAGACGAGATCGAGGCCAGCAAAGCGCCGTTGATGGATCACCTGATCGAGCTGCGCGCGCGGCTGATCAAGGCGCTGCTGGCGTTCGCCCTGATGTTCGTCGTCTGCTTCATCTTCGCCAAGGACATCTACAATGTCCTCGTGTGGCCGTTCGTGTGGGTGGCGGGGCCGGAAAATTCCAAGTTCATCTACACCGCGCTGCTCGAATACTTCGTCACGCAATTGAAGCTGGCGATGTTCGGCGCCGCCTTCCTGTCGTTTCCGGTGGTGGCGACGCAGATCTACATGTTCGTCGCGCCGGGACTCTATCGGCACGAGCGCAAGGCTTTCCTGCCCTATCTGATCGCCACGCCGATCTTCTTCACCATGGGTGCGCTGGTGGTCTATTTCCTGGTGTTCCCGATGCTGATCCGTTTCTCGCTGCATATGCAGCAGCCGGGCGACGCGACTGATGCATCGATCTCGCTGATGCCCAAGGTCGGCGAATATCTCTCACTGATGATGACGCTGGTGCTCGCCTTCGGGGTAGCGTTCCAGTTGCCGGTGATCCTGACGCTGCTCGGGCGGGTCGGGCTCATCACCTCGGCGCAGCTCAAGTCCAAGCGCCGCTTCGCCATTGTCGGCGTCTTCATCATCGCCGCGGTGCTCACCCCGCCCGACATATTGAGCCAGATGTCGCTGGCGATACCGCTGTTGCTGCTTTACGAGGGCTCGATCTGGTCGGTGCGCATGGTCGAGCGCAAGGCGGCGGCCGCCGCCGCCAAAGCCGCGAGCGGCGGCGGGACGGCGGCCAACCCGGCGGAGTAGGGCGAATATCGCGCCGTGCCTCGGGGTGTCATCGCCCGGCTTGACCGGGCGATCCAGTAAACGCAAAACCTGCCTTCGACCGCGGCCCGACACGATTTCCGCCGCGCCGGAATACTGGATGCCCCGCCGGCGCGGGGCATGACAGGGGTGCCATGTACGACATCAAATGGATTCGCGAGAACCTGCCGGTCTTCGAACGCGGCCTTGTCCGCCGCGGCATGCCGGACGAGCCGCGCAAGGAATTGCTCGACAAGATTCTGGCGCTCGATGAGCAGCGGCGGAAGGCGATTGCCCAGTTCGAGCAGGCGCAGGCGCGCCACAAAGCGGCGTCGAAGGAGATCGGCGAAGCCAAGCGCAACAAGGACGAGGCGCGCGCGAATACGCTGATGGCCGAGGTGGCCGAGCTGAAGTCGAGCATTCCTGAATTGGAATCAGCGAAGAAGAAAGCCGAAGAAGAATTGAACGGGCCGAACGGCCTTCTCGCGCAGATGCCGAATACGCCGTTTGAGGAGCCGGAAGTGCCGACCGGCAAGGACGAGAAATCCAATCGCGTCGAGCACACCTTTGGGGCCAAGCGCCATTACGCCTTCAAGCCCAAGCAGCATTTCGAATTGGGCGAAGCGCTCGCCATGATGGATTTCGAGTTGGCGGCCAAATTATCCGGCGCGCGCTTCGTCGTGCTGCAGAAGGGCCTGGCGCGCATGGAGCGCGCGCTCGGGCAGTTTTTTCTCGATGTGCATACGGGAGAGCATGGCTACACAGAAATCAACCCGCCTCTGATGGTTCGTGACAGAGCCATGTTTGGAACTGCCCAACTTCCTAAATTCGAAAAGGATCAGTTCCCGGTCAATATGATCCTTTTCGAAGAACTTCTGGACAGTACTACGTCACAAGCAGGAAAGGTCTTTAATAGCGTTCAAGAGGACTATCGCCAAAAAACCGGAAAAGACATGACAACGGAAGAGGCGATTTCCGGCTATGTCGATGGACTGAAGAAAGGATTGCCGGAATTTCGTGAGGTCTTTGAAAAAGAAACCGGTTTACCCTCGCGCTTGTGGCTCATCCCCACCGCCGAAGTGCCGCTCACCAATCTTGTGCGCGAATCCATCGTCGACGAAGACAGACTGCCGATGCGGCTCACCGCCTGCACGCCCTGCTTCCGCGCCGAGGCGGGCGCCGCCGGCAAGGACACGCGTGGCATGATCCGCCAGCACCAGTTCACCAAATGCGAGCTCGTCTCCATCACCACGCCGGAGCAGAGCAAGGCCGAGCACGAGCGCATGCTGGCTTGCGCCGAGGCGGTGCTGAAAAGACTCGACCTGCACTATCGCGTCGTCACGCTGTGCACCGGCGACATGGGCTTTGCCTCGCAGAAGACTTACGATATCGAGGTCTGGCTGCCGGGGCAGGGCGCTTATCGCGAAATTTCCTCCTGCTCCAACTGCGGCGAATTCCAAGCGCGGCGCATGAACGCGCGCTACCGCTCCAAGGACGGCAATCGCCACGTGCACACGCTGAACGGCTCCGGCGTTGCCGTCGGCCGCGCGCTGATCGCGGTGATGGAAACCTATCAGCAGGAGGACGGCTCGATCCTCGTGCCCGAGGCGCTCAAGCCCTATATGGGCGGCGTGACGAAGATCGAGAAAGCGGCGTAATGAAATTAGCAACACGTATCGTGCTCTCCGCTCCCTCCCGCCTTGTGGGGGAAGGATGGGGAGGGGGGCCTTCAAGAGTATTGCAGGCACATCGCTTGTCTTATTCGACCCCCACCCCTAGCCCCTCCCCACAAGGGGGAGGGGAACCGGCTGGTGCGCGAGGCAAGACCTGATGCGCATCCTCATCACCAACGACGACGGCATTCACGCGCAGGGTCTCGACGTGTGCGAGTCCATCGCGCGCGCCTTGTCCGACGAAATCTGGATCGTGGCGCCGGAGAGCGACCAGTCGGGCGTCTCGCATTCGCTCTCGCTCAACGATCCGTTGCGGCTGCGCGAAGTGGGCGAGCGGCATTTCGCGGTCAAGGGCACGCCGACCGATTGCGTGATCATGGGCGCGCGCCACATCATGACGGAGAAGCCCGACCTCGTGCTCTCCGGCGTCAATCGCGGGCGCAACTGCGCCGAGGACGTCACTTATTCGGGCACGGTCGCCGGCGCCATGGAAGGCACCGTGCTCGGCGTTCCGTCCTTTGCGCTCTCGCTCGCCTATAGCGCCGCCAACCGGCACAATCCCTATTGGGACACGGCGCTCAAATTCGCGCCCGATCTGATCCGCCGCGTGCTCGAGGCCGGCATGCCGCGCGACGTGCTGGTCAACGTGAATTTCCCCGATTGCCCGCCCGAGGAAGTCGCCGGCATTGCCATCACCAATCAGGGCAAGCGCGATCAGGAGCTGCTGCGCATCGACCCGCGCCGCGACGGGCGCGGCAATCCCTATTATTGGATCGCCTTCGGGCGCGGCGGCATCGCCGGCGCCGCGCACGGCAGCGATCTTGCCGCGCTCAACGAGAAGCGCATCGCAGTCACGCCGCTGCGGCTTGATCTCACCGACGAGCCGTTCATGACCAAGCTCGCCGATGTGTTCGGGTGATGGGCACGCAGCACTTTAGAATCGAAACGGAGTTGGCCGCGCGCTCGCTTCACCTCTCCCACAGGGCCACAACATTCACACATCTTGCGATCCTTACACGCGGCGGCCGCGCTCCCCTCCCCCCACGCGCGTTTGCGCGTGGTGGGGAGGGGTCGGGGGTGGGGGGCCGTTTCTTTATGCTTTGCTCGGATCGATCACGCGCCCCCCACCCGGTGCGTCGCCTTCGCCTACGCTCCGGCGACGCACCACCCTCCCCACCGCTTCGCGGGGGGAGGGAAACACCTTGTGGCGCCGCCCCAGATCGTACTAGCGATGTGTGAATGTCGTAGCCCACAGGGAGAGGTCGACGCGCCAACGGGTCCGCGCAAAGCGCGGCCCGATGACAGGCTCCGCGCGTCGGGTGAGCGGGTTGCAAACTACCGAGAGTCATGATCCCCACCCCAACCCTCTCCCCAACGGGGAGAGGGAGCGCGCTGAATTCGCCGCAGCTTCTTCCGTAAAAATGGCTTGTGGGCTACGCCGGCGCGAGCAAAGCGGCGAGCGTCTTCTTCAGTTGCTCGGTTTGGAACGGCTTCTGCAGCGCCGGCCGCTCGCGATACGGCTCTGACAGGCTGCGCTCGCCATAGCCGGTGACGAACACGAAAGGCAGCTCGCGCTTGGCGAGGATATCGGCGATCGGATAGACCTCCTCGCCGTCGAGATTGACGTCGAGAATGGCGATGTCGAAGTCGCCGTCCTGGGCAAGCGTGCTTGCTTCCGTGATGCTGCCGACCGCCGCGCTCACCTCATAGCCGAGCTCGGTCAGCATGTCCTCGAGCAGCATGCGGATCAAATATTCGTCCTCGACCACGAGGATGCGCCGCAGTGGCGAATTGCCCATCACCTGCTCCCGATTGCCATCGACCCGACCGCCGCTGCCGGGACTCCACCGCCGGGTGATGCCGGAAGCGGCCGGCGAGTTTACATCGAAAGCAGGCAATCGTGCTAGGAATGCGGCGAAACAGGGGAGATTCGTGCCTGGAACAACGCCCGATGACGTAGGCGCCGGCCGCATGGAATTGCTGCTGACGCTGCGCCGGCGCGGCATCGGCGATCAGGCGGTATTGCGGGCGATGGACGAGGTGCCGCGCGGGCGCTTCGTCGAGCCGCACTTCGCCGGCAGCGCCTATGCCGACCAAGCGCTGCCGATCATCTGCGGGCAGACCATCAGCCAGCCCTATGTCGTCGCCTATATGACCGAGCGGCTGGCGGTAAAGCCGGAGCACCGGGTACTCGAAGTGGGCACCGGCTCGGGCTATCAGGCCGCCGTGCTGTCGCGCTTGGCGCGCGAGGTGGTGACGGTTGAGCGCTACCGCACGCTGGCGGAGCAGGCGCGGGCGCGCTTTGCCGCGCTTGGTTACGACAATATCGAGGTCGTGGTCGGCGACGGCCTCGTCGGCGTGCTGTCGCGTGCGCCCTTCGACCGCATCTTAGTCAGCGCGGCCGCCGCGACCGTGCCGCAGACGTTGCTCGATCAGCTGGACGACGGCGGTGTCATGGTATTGCCGATCGGGCCGCCGGACGACACGCAGCACATCGTCAAGCTGACGAAAAAAACGGACAGCGACGTCGCGCGCGAAGATCTGATCGCGGTGCGCTTCGTGCCGCTGCTGCCCGGTCAGGCGCAAGAGCTGTGACATTTCGGCCCAAATTCCGCGCCGCGTGTAGCGAAATAAGAAACCTTAAAGCCTTATTTACCCTCGGCTGTTTTATTTCGAACTCTCCGTTTGTCGCGTATGAGTGGGTAACCATATGCCGCGCCTGCCTTCTTTTTCGCGTGCTTGGCCGCGCGTCGCCGTTTTCACGGTGATTGCGGTCGCTGCCGCGAGCTGTGCCGATTCCGCCCGTTTCGAATCCGGCCCCACCGCCTACAATCAGCCGCGACCTCCGGAGTCCACCGGCACGATCAGCCGCCACCAAGCCTATCCGCGCTATGTCGAGGCGCAGCCGCTGCCGGCTCCGAAACAGCCCCCGACCGTCACTTACAGCGGCGTTTCCAACGGAGGCCAGGGGCTTGGCGCCTATCGTCCGGCGACCCGCACCGCCGAATACACGGGCTCAATGCCGAGCCGGCGCGAGATCGCGGCCCCGCCGCCCGCGCCCCCGCCGCCGCCCGCGCCGAGCGGCCATTGGACCTGGGACGGCGGCTCGCCGGTCATCGTCCATTACGGCGAGAGCATCGAGAGCATCGCGCGCCGCTTCGGGGTGCCAGCCTCGGCCATCCTGCAGACCAATGGCATTGCGAATCCCGAATCGGTGCGGCCCGGCCAGCGCCTGGTGATTCCGCGCTATGTCTCGACCAGCGCTCCGCGCTACGCCATGGCGAAACCGAGCGTGCGTGAGCCCGCGCCTGCACCGGCGCCCGCGCTAGCACCAGCGCCGCGCACGCGCACGCCGGTAAAGAGCGCCGAAAACGACCATATCGTCGAGCCGGGCGAGACGCTGATGGGCATCGCGCACCGCCACGGCATCACGCTGGCCGCGCTGGCGGGCGCCAACAACATCAAACCTTATGCCACGATCAATGTCGGCGACCACCTGAAGATTCCCGGCGGCCGTCACGTGGCCGAGCATCGCGTGCCGCCGCCGAAAGTGGAAAAGCCGCGCACGGTGGCGGCGGCGGCCGACCAGGTTTCCAGCATCCCGACGCAGACCGCGCGCATCGCCAAGCCCGAGGTGCAGGAGCCCAAGCCTGCGACCAAAACGGCGGAAGCCGCTGGCGGCTTGCCGTCCTTCCGCTGGCCGGTGCGCGGCCGCATCATTGCGAGCTTCGGCCCGCGCCCGAACGGCACGCAAAACGACGGCATCAATCTGGCGGTGCCGGAAGGTACCCCGATCAAGGCCGCCGATGACGGCGTCGTCGCCTATGCCGGCAACGAGCTCAAGGGCTACGGCAATTTGGTGCTGGTGCGCCACGCCGACGGCTACGTGTCGGCCTATGCCAATGCCAGCGAGCTGCTGGTCAAGCGCGGCGAAACCGTCAAGCGCGGCCAGGTGATCGCGCATGCCGGGCAGACCGGCAATGTCTCATCGCCGCAGCTGCACTTCGAGATCCGCAAGGGCTCGACGCCGATCGATCCGATGCGCTACCTCAATGGGGGCTGATCGCCGCGGGTTCACGGCTTTGCGCCGGCAGGCGACACCGCCGTGCGCGGAAGAACAATTCTGAACTCCGTGAATTCCCCGGGCTCGGTATCGACGTCGATCGAGCCGCCATGCTGCTTGACGACGATGTCGTGACTGATTGAGAGACCAAGCCCGGTACCTTCCCCGGTCGGCTTGGTCGTGAAGAATGGATTGAACATCTTGTCCCGCACGTCCGGCGGAATGCCGGTGCCGTTGTCGCGGATGCTGATTTCGACTTTGTCGCCGAGGTTCTTGGTAACGGCGCGCAGCATCGGCTCGTAGGCGTGGCTATTGACCTGTTCGCGGCGCTTGGCCGCTGCATAAAATCCATTGGTAATCAGATTGAGCAGAACTCTGGTAATCTCCTGAGGATACAAATCGACCTCACCGGCGTTAGGATCGAATGATTTTTCCAGAGTGATATTGAAATCGCTCTTTTCCGCTCGGGCGCCGTGATAGGCGAGATTGAGGCTCTCCTCGACGAGGGCATTGACATTGGTCGGTTGGTGCTCGCCCGAACCCTGCCGCGAATGCAACAGCATATTCTTGACGATTGAGTCGGCGCGTTTGCCATGCTGCTCGATCTTGTCGAGATTGCCCCGCAGCAAATCGGCAATCTCGCCAATCTCCGCCCGCAGCCGCTTGTCGAGATCGGCACGCGCCAGTGCCTGCCGTAATTCGTCAATCAGCTCGACCGAAACGGCGGAAAAATTGTTGACGAAATTGAGCGGGTTCTTAATCTCGTGTGCGATGCCGGCGGTGAGTTGCCCGAGCGAGGCGAGCTTCTCGGTCTCTACAAGACGATCCTGCGTGTTGCGCAAATCCTCAAGCGATTTCGCCAGCTCGCGCGTGCGGGCTTCCACGTTTTCGAACAGGCGCGCGTTCTGCACTGCGAGCACCGATTGGGCGGCGAAAGTCTGCAGCAGTTCGATCGTGCTTCTGGGGAATTCGCCCGGCTGCCTGCGGCGCACGACCAGCGCGCCGACGATCTTTTCGGTGCCGAGCAGCGGAACGATCAAGAGAGCGCGAAACCCTGCGCGCACGATGATATCGATTGCGGCCGAGGGATCGGTCTGAATATCCGGTAGCTGTATCGGCATGCCCCGTTCGACGGCTTCGCTTATTGCTGTGTCGCCAAAGCGAATATGACGTTTTTTGATTTCGGCAGCGACCGCCGGGTCGAGTCCGTAAGTTGCACGCAACCTGAACTCCTGCTTGGCGTGGTCAAACACGTAAATTGCGCCGGCTTCGGTATTGGACAGCTGAGTTGCCTTGGCGACGATCGTGGTCAGCACGGTCTCCAGATCGACCGAGGAATTTACCGCCTGCGTGACTTGACCCAGTGCACGCAGCTCCTCAACCGACTGCGCGAGCTCGGCGGTACGCTCCTTGACCTGCTGTTCGAGCCGGTCGGCGGCCTGCGCCTTCTCGGCCAGCAGTGCGTCACGCTCCAACGTGTTCTTGCGGAAGATCTCGACGACACGGCCCATCTCGGCGACCTCGTCGGTGCCGGAGGTATCGATCGTCCGCTGGTGGTTGCCGGCGGCGATGGCGAGCATCCCGTCGTTCAAGCGCATCAGGCGGCGGATGAGATTGCGTCCGACATAAAGCCAGACGATCAGCGCAGAGCCGATCAAGCTGAACGCTGCCAGCAGGAGAAGGATGCGCGCACTCAGCTTCTGAAGGGAGAGAGCATTTCCCGTCGATGAGGCGACATCGGTCTCGGCCTCCGATACGAGGCTGTTGATCGCTGCATCAAGTTTTGTGGACAACGCTGCGTTTTCTGCGATCAGCTTCTCAGCCCGGCCGATCAGGTCCAGCTCTTGGCCCCGGATGGTGGGTATTGCATCTGGCCCGATGGCGAGCGCGCGCACGCGTACCACTTGATCGATGAACAGCGTGCGCAGTTTCGGGTCGAGGTCCTTTGCCTTCGCCTCGAGGTCGTCCAAACCTCGGCTTATCTGGAATCCGACCACCGGAAGGCGCAGCTTTTCGCCGCTGGTTGCGGTCTGCACCAACTGCTCAATGACGGAAGAGAAGCCGCGCTGCGCGGTCTGCGCCGAGCGGTCGCGCACGATCAAGCTCGCCAGCTCTTGCCCGGCCGGCGGACCTTGCTCGCCACCGCGTTTGCCCGAGTCTTCGAACGAGCGGTTGATTTGCATCTCCATGACCTGAAACCAGGGCGCAAACAGCCGCCGTGTGTCCTGATCGGCCTGAAACACCGATTGCAAGAGGGAAGTGAGATGCGCTCTCGACTTCAGGCGCGACCCGACGAGCTTTTCAAGCTCTGTCAAATTCGCTTGCAGCGAGGTGACCAGCGACCGGATCGCAGTTGCCCCGCGTCCGCCCGCTTCGGCGCGCTCGATATTGTTCAATCCGGCGGTCAGACGATCGATTTCCGGCCGCATCCGCTTCGAGATTTCGTCGCGTTCCTGCGTCGTGGTGGCGGCAAGCAGCGCGGGAGTCGAGGCCATCAGCCGATCGGCCGCGCGCGAGATTTCCATCGAGCTGACGACTTGCGGAACGCGGGCGTCGATCACCTCGAGCCGGTTGCCCACCTGGTGAAACGCGTAGTTGCCGGCGACAGCAGCCAGGATGGCGAAAGCGCTGATGGCGAAAAATGCCAGGAGTAGCCGGGCGCGCACTCCGAGACGCCAAGCCCCGGATGTCGCACCTTCGGCTTTGTGGGCTTCAAATGCCGTCACCCCATCAGTACCCCGATCGTTGCCCCGAGACACTAGCAGACAAATATCGAGATTGCTAAAGTACTTAAGGGCAGGGCGCCTGGGTCACTTCGGGGGAAAGGCCATGAAGCGGCGAGATATTTTGGCCGCGGCCGGATTGCTGGCCGCCGGCAGTTCTTCGTTTCCGGCGCCTGCAATCGCGCAGGGGCTTCGTCAGTTGAAAATGGTCACCGATTGGCCCGAGGGCACGCCGGGCTTTCATGCCAGCGCCGTCCGCTTTGCGCAGACCGTCGGGACGGCAACCGGCGGCCGCATCAAAATCGAGGTTTTTCCGGCCGGGAAACTCGTACGCGCGTTCGAAACCTTTGACGCGGTCAGCGCCGGCGTCGCCGACATATATCACTCGGCCGAGTATTACTGGGAGAAGAAGTCGCGGGCTTTCGACTTTTTTGCGGCTGTGCCTTTCGGCTTTACCGCGCAAGAATTATTCGGCTGGGTCCAGTACGGCGGCGGCCAGGAGCTATGGGACGCGCTCAGCGGCCAGTTCAACATCAAGCCGCTGCTTGCCCTCAATACCGGCACACAAATGGGCGGCTGGTTCAACAAGCAGATCGATTCGCTCGATAAGTTCAAAGGCCTGCGCTACCGGATGCCCGATCCGGGCGCCGAAGTGTTGCGGCGGCTGGGCGCGATCGTCGTTACGCTGCCGGGCGGTGAGATCGTGCCGGCGCTCAAGTCTGGGGCGATCGACGCCAGCGAATGGGTCGGACCGTGGCCCGACATGGCCTTGGGCCTCGACAAAGCGGTGAGCTATTACTATTACCCAGGCTTTCATGAGCCGGGCACCGGCATTGCCGTCGGCTTCAACAAGAACGTCTGGCAAAGTTTCAACGGCAGCGACCGTGAGGTGATCGAGGCTGTTGCTGCCTGCGAATACGCGCGTTCGCTCGCGGAATTCAACGCCAACAATGCCTCATCGCTGCGCAAGTTGCGCGATGAAGGCAGTGTCAAGATCCTCAAATTCGACGATGCCGTGTTGAAAGCTTTTCTGACGCTGAGCCGGGAAGTGGTCGCCGAGATCGGCGCCAACGACAGCCTGTCGAAGAAAATCTATGCAAGCTATCAGCAGTTCCGCACCTCGGCCATGAATTGGAGCGACATCGCCGAGCGCGCCTTCCTCAACAGCCGCCGGCTCGCTTAGGCATGAACTACGCGCAGATATGCCGAGTGTGGCAGACTATGGGAGCGAAGTAATGAGATGAGGCGGCGCGATATTCTGGTTGGGGCTGCATCGTTGGCCGCTGCCGGCTCAAACTTTCCGGCGCCCGCTGTCGCGAAGGGCCTTCGACAGCTGAAAATGGTGACCGATTGGCCCGGCGGGACGACGGGTCTTCACACGAGCGCGGTTCGATTTGCGCGGGGGATCAATGTTGTGACCGGCGGCCGCATCAAGATTGAGGTTTATCCGGCCGGCACATTTGTGCGTGCATTTGAAAGCTTCGATGCTGTGGGCGCCGGCGTTGCCGACATGTATCACTCGGACGAGTACTACTTCGAAAAGAAGTCGCCAGCGTTCAACTTCTTTGCAGCCGTTCCGTTTGGCCTTACCGCCGACGAGTTGTTCGCCTGGGTGCACGACGGCGGTGGGCAGGAGCTTTGGGATGAGCTCAGCGGGCAATTCAATATCAAGCCGCTGCTCTGCCTTAACACAGGCACACAAATGGGCGGTTGGTTTACGCGCGAAGTTTCCACACCGGCAGGGTTCAAAGGTCTGCGATATCGGATGCCCGGCCTTGGCGCCGAGGTACTGCGACGGCTGGGTGCGATCGTGGTGACACTGCCGGGAGGTGAGATCGTGCCGGCGCTCCGTTCGGGAGCGATCGACGCCAGCGAATGGGTGGGGCCTTGGTTGGATATGACGATGGGGCTCCACAAGGCGGCTAGCTATTATTACTATCCCGGATTCCACGAGCCGGGCACCGGCACAACGGTCGGCATTAACAAAGCCGTGTGGCAAAGCTTCGACGCGAGCGATAGACAAGTCTTCAAGACGGTCGCCGCCTGCGAATATGCGCGCTCGCTGGCAGAGTTCAACGCTAACAATGCTCTGTGGCTGCGCAAGTTGCGCGATGAAGGCAGTGTCAAGATCCTCAAATTCGACGATGCCGTGTTGAAAGCTTTTCTGACGCTAAGCCGGGACGTGGTCGCCGAGATCGGCGCCACCGACAGCCTGTCGAAGAAAATCTACGCGAGCTATCAGCAGTTCCGCACCTTGGCCATGAATTGGAGCGACATCGCCGAGCGCGCCTTCCTCAACAGCCGCAGACTCGCTTGATCGATTGTGCCTGCAACTCGATTTATCCTGATTTCGAGCCTCCAGCCTGACGAGGACGCGCGGAACGAGCGATCGTTCCTAATCGCGTATCGCCACGCCGAGCCGCCCGGCCAGATCCTGCACGAATTGCCAGGCGACGCGCCCCGAACGGGAGCCGCGCGTGGTCGACCATTCGAGCGCCTCGCGATGCAGGTCCTCGCCGCGTGCAGGAATTTTGTAATGGGCGACGTAGCCGTCCACCATGGCAAGGAATTCGTCCTGGCTGCAGCGGTGAAAGCCGAGCCATAGCCCGAAGCGGTCGGACAGCGAGACCTTTTCCTCGACCGTTTCGCCGGGATTGATCGCGGTCGAGCGCTCGTTCTCCATCATGTCGCGCGACATCATGTGGCGGCGATTGGAGGTGGCGTAGAAGATGACATTGTCGGGGCGCCCTTCGATGCCGCCTTCCAGGAGCGCCTTGAGCGATTTGTAACTGGTGTCCTCGGCGTCGAAGGAGAGGTCGTCGCAAAATACGATGAAGCGAAAGGGCGCCGGGCGGATCAGCGCCATCAGTTCCGGCAGGCTTTCGATATCCTCGCGATGAATCTCGATGAGCTTGAGCCGGCCGCTTTGGCCGCTGGCGTCATAGCCGGCATTGACGCCGGCATGCGCGGCTTTCACCAGCGACGACTTGCCCATGCCGCGCGCGCCCCACAACAGCGCATTGTTGGCCGGTAGGCCCTTGGCGAAACGCTCGGTGTTCTCGACCAGCACGTCGCGCACGCGGTCGATGCCTTTGAGCAGCGACATCGCGACGCGGTTGACGCGCTTGACCGGCGCCAGCCGCCGCCCATCCGGGTGCCAGACATAGGCATCGGCCGTGGTAAAATCGGGCAACGGCGCGGCCTGCGGCGCCAAGCGGTCGAGCGCCGCGGCGATGCGCTCGATCACGGCGGCATCGATCGCGCCGGGGGACTTCGGCGCCGTCGACTGTCGGGCGCGCGCCTGGGCGCTCGACCCGGATTTCAATTTGGCCATTTTGATGCTTTCTAAAATTTTGCTGCTCTTAGCGGGCGGCCGCCAACCCCGCAAGCGGGCAAGCGCGAAAGCGGCCGCAAACGAGGGATTTCTGCGGCTGGCGCGGTCGTTGCAATTGGGGCGGCGGCCGGTATAGTCCGCGCCAAATTCAAGGCGCCTCAGCCGGGTCGGAACGCCCGTCGGCGTGCCGGGTTAACCGCATAAGGGAACTATCGATGTTCATATCGCCTGCGTTTGCGCAAGGCACGCTGTTCGGCGGCGCAGGCGGCGGCGAGGGCGGCATGCTGATGTCGCTGCTCCCGTTCGCGCTGATTTTCGTGATCATGTATTTTCTGATCCTGCGTCCGCAGCAGAAGCGGGTGAAACAGCATCAGGAGATGGTCAAGAACGTGCGGCGGGGTGACACCGTCATCACCAATGGCGGGCTGATCGGCAAGGTTACCAAGGTGGTCGACGATGACCAGATCGAAATCGAAATTGCGGACAACGTGCGCATCCGCCAAGTGCGGTCGATGGTGAGCGACGTTCGCGCCAAAGGTGAACCGGTGAAGGACGAGGCCGCGGCGGGCTAGCCGTCGTCTGCCGGGTCGGGAGGTCATGCTTTATTTCACGCGCTGGAAAGTGGCGGCGATCCTGCTGACGGTCTGCGTCGTCTGCCTGTTCGCCGTTCCCAATTTTCTCCCTGCCGCCATAGTGGACGCTTGGCCGAAATGGGCGCAGCGCCACGTCGTGCTCGGCCTCGACCTGCAGGGCGGCTCGCATATCCTGCTCGAGGTCGACACCAAAGCGGTGCGCAAGGAGATGCTCGAGACACTGCGCGACGATGTGCGGCGCGTGCTGCGCGAAGCCCGCATCGGCTATACCGGCCTCATCGTGCGGGGCAACAGCGTCGAGGTGCATATTCGCGAAGGTGCCAATTCGTCTCAGGCGCGCAGCAAGCTCGAGTCATTGTCGCAGCCGCTCGGCGGCATTCTCAGCGCCACCGGGCAGCGCAGCCTCGATATCACCGAGGAATCGAAGGACTTCTTCCGACTGACGCTGACCGAGCCGTCGATTCTTGAGCGGGTGCGACAGGCGGTCGGGCAGTCGATCGAGATCATTGGCCGGCGCGTCAACGAGCTCGGCACCGTGGAGCCTTTGATCCAGCGCGAAGGCACCGACCGCATCCTGGTGCAGGTTCCCGGCTTGCAGGATCCGACCCGCCTGAAACAACTGCTCGGCAAGACTGCCAAGCTCGATTTCCGCATGGTCGACACCACGATCTCGCCGCAGCAGGCGCAGGAGAGCCGGGTGCCGCCCGAGGACGAAATTCTCGATAGCGCGAGCCAGCCCAAGGTGCCCTATGTGGTCGAGAAGCGGGTGTTGGTATCGGGCGCCGAGCTCACCGACGCGCAGCCGGGGTTCGATCCGCGCACCAGCGAGCCGGTGGTGAACTTCCGCTTCAATACCTCCGGCGCGCGCAAATTCGCGCAGGTGACGCAGGAGAATGTCGGCAAGCCGTTCGCCATCGTGCTCGACAACGAGGTGATTTCGGCGCCGGTCATCCGCGAGCCGATCCTCGGCGGGTCGGGGCAGATTTCCGGCAGCTTCACGGTGCAGAGCGCCAACGACCTCGCCATCCTGCTGCGCGCCGGCGCGCTGCCCGCCCCGCTCACCATCATTGAGGAACGCACGGTCGGCCCGGGCCTCGGCGCCGATTCGATCGCGCAAGGCAAGATTTCGTCCTATGTCGGCGCCTCCATGGTGGTGTTCTTCATGCTCGTCACCTACGGGCTATTCGGGCTGTTCGCCAATGTCGCGGTGGCGGTCAATGTCGCCATGATTTTCGGCGTGCTATCGATGCTCAATGCCACGCTGACATTGCCGGGCATCGCCGGCATCGTGCTGACCGTCGGCATCGCGGTCGATTCCAACGTGCTGATCTACGAGCGCATCCGCGAGGAGGTGCGCGGCGGCCGCACCCCGATCAACGCCATCGACGCGGGCTTTACGCGGGCGCTCGCCACCATCCTTGATTCCAACATCACCACCTTCATCGCTGCAGCTGTGCTGTTCTATATCGGCACCGGTCCCGTACGCGGCTTTGCGGTCACGCTTGGCGTCGGCATCCTTACCACGGTATTCACGGCATTCACCCTGACGCGGCTTATCGTTGCCTTCTGGGTGCGCTGGCGACGCCCGCAGCGCGTGCCGATCTAGGAGCCTGACCGTTGCGCCTGCTTCGCATCGTACCCGACAATACCAAATTCGACTTCATGCGCTTCCGGCGCATCAGCTTTCCCATTTCCGCGGCGATGTCGATCCTGGCGATCTCGCTCTATTTCTTCCACGGTCTCAATTTCGGCATCGATTTCAAAGGCGGCACGCTGATCGAAATTCAGACCAAGTCGGGACAACCGGCCGACCTCGCCAAGATGCGCGCATCGCTCAACTCGCTCGGGCTCGGCGAGGTGCAGTTGCAGCAATTCGGCGCGCCCGACGATGTGCTCATCCGCATCGCCGAGCAGCCCGGCGGCGATGCCGCCCAGCAGGCGGCGGTGGCCAAGGCGCGCGGTGCGCTGGGCACTGAGATCAACTATCGCCGCGTCGAAGTAGTCGGCCCGCGCGTCTCCGGCGAGCTGTTATCCTACGGCGTCATCGGCCTGGTGCTCGCGATCTTCTGCATTCTCATTTACCTCTGGTTCCGCTTCGAGTGGCAGTTCGCGCTCGGCGCCATGATCGCCAACGTGCACGACATCGTGCTCACCATCGGCTTCATGTCGTTGACCCGGGTCGATTTCGACCTGACCAGCATCGCCGCGCTGCTCACCATTCTCGGCTATTCGCTGAACGATACCGTGGTGATCTACGACCGCATTCGCGAAATGCTGCGGCGCTACAAACGCATGCCGATGCCCGATCTGCTCAATGCCTCGGTCAACCAGACGCTGTCGCGCTCGGTAATCACGCATTTGACCGTCAGCTTGGCGCTCTTGTCGCTGCTGCTGTTCGGCGGACAGGCGATCCACAGCTTCACCGCGACGATGATGTTCGGCGTGGTGCTGGTTGGCACCTATACGTCGGTGTTCATCGCCTCGCCGATCCTGATCTATCTCGGCGTCGGCACGGGGCGCGATTCATTGACCGGCGGCGACACTACCCGGGACAAGGACCCCGACAGCATTCCCGAGCGCTTTGCCGACACCAAGGCGAAGAAACCGCCGGAAAAGCAGACGGAGCCACAGCCTGAAACGCAGTCCGAGACGCAACCGGCAAGGCCGGCTTCGAAACGCTCTGCGAGGCGCCGAGGTCGCCGCTGAGAATGACCGACGCGCTTGGCATGGATGCCCCGCATCTGCCGAGCCAAGCGCCGATCGATGCCTATGGCAACGGCGGCTTCCGCTTTGCCGGCATGTCGCATCGCGGCTCGCTTTTGTGCTTGCCCGACGGCATCTGGGCCTGGCCGGTCGGCGATATCGCGGCGCTGAACCAAGCGATGATTGCGCCGGTGTTGGCGCAAGCGGACAGGCTCGATCTGTTCATGATTGGCACCGGCCGCGAACCCGCGGCCTTGCCTGAGAACTTGCGACTGCGGTTTCGCGAGGCCGGCATCGCGCTTGACGCCATGGCCACCGGGCCGGCGGTGCATACCTATAATATTTTGCTGGCGGAAGGCCGCCGCGTCGGCGCCGGGTTGATCGCGGTTGGGTAATGGGCGCGGGGCAGAGCCAATGCCGACGAATTTCGAGTACTGCGCCGCGCGGGTGCGCGAAGCCGACCGTGATCGCTATCTCGCCACCTTGTTCGCGCCCGCCGGGCGGCGCGAGGCACTGTTTGCGCTCTATGCCTTCAACACGGAGATCGCACGCGTGCGCGGTCTCGCGCGCGAGCCGATGCCCGGCGAAATCCGCTTGCAATGGTGGCGCGAGGTACTCGCCGGCGAGCGCGTGGACGAGGCCCAGGCTCATCCCGCGGCGGCCGCGCTGCTTGAGACGCTTGCGCGTCATCGTATCGGTACTGGGCTACTCGTCGGCTTGCTCGATGCGCATGCGTTCGATCTCTACGATGAGCCGATGGCGACGCTTGCGGATTTGCAACGTTACGGCATTGCTACTCGGTCGACGTTGCTGAGTGTGACGAGCGAGATTTTAGGCGCTGCTGCGCCAGAAGCTCTGACGCAACAAGCCGGCCTTGCTCAAACGGTGGCGCGCGTATTGCAAGACTTCGCGCTGCATGCTTCGCGCCGGCAGCTCTACGTTCCGCTCGACGTGCTGGCTCGGGCCGGCGCCGAGCGCGAAAACATTTTTGCCGCACGGCCGGACCAAGCATTGCATGCCGCGCTGAACGAAATGCGCTCGACCGTCCGTAATCATCTCGCCGCGGCCGCTGAAAATATCGGCAAGGCGTCCGAAGCGATTCTGCCGGCGTTGTTGCCGCTCGCTCTCGTCGGGCCCACGCTGCGGGCGATGGAGCAACGCGACTATGATCCCTTCCGCTCGGAATTATTGCCGGCTTGGCGCCGGCAATGGCTCATTTGGCGCGCGGCGCGGGATCCAAGTCGAATTTTCCGTGCTTGAGAATTATTCCGCGGCCGCCGCCGGCATCGCGCCGGCGACCCAGCGCTCGAGATCGCAAAGCGCGCGGGCGCTCAGCGCGCTCTTGCGCGCCAGATTCTTGGCCGAGCCGCGGCCAAATTTGCGCCCTTGCGGGTCGAACGACGCCGCCGCCGTCAGCGGCGGGAACAAGCCGAAATTCACGTTCATCGGCTGAAACGAGGACGGCCCGGCATCGATGGTCTCGATGTGGCCGCCGGTGAGGTGGGCGAGCAGGGCGCCGTGCGCCGTGGTCGGCGGCGGCAATGAAACCGCCTCTCTGCGCCGCTCGGCAGCGGCAAAACGCCCGGCCAGCAGGCCGACCGCGGCGGATTCGACATAGCCCTCACAGCCAGTGATCTGGCCGGCAAAGCGCAGGCGCGGCTCAGCGCGCAAACGCAGTTCGCCGTCGAGCAGCTTGGGCGAGTCGAGAAAGGTGTTGCGATGCAAGCCACCGAGCCGGGCAAACTCGGCATTCTGCAGTCCGGGAATAGTGCGGAAGATGCGCACCTGCTCGCCATGCTTCAGCTTGGTCTGGAAGCCGACCATATTGAACAGCGTGCCGAGCTTGTTGTCTTGGCGCAGCTGCACCACGGCATAGGGCTTCACATCCGGCTGGTGCGGATTGGTCAGGCCGAACGGCTTCATCGGCCCGTGGCGGAGCGTTTCGCGCCCACGCTCGGCCATCACTTCGATCGGCAGACAACCGTCGAAATAGGGTGTCGCTGCCTCCCAATCGTGAAATATGGACTTGTCGCCGGCGAGCAGCGCCTCGACGAAGACATCGTATTGCTCGCGCGTGAGCGGGCAATTGATGTAATCGGCGCCTGAGCCGCCGGGCCCGGCCTTGTCGTAGCGCGACTGGAACCAGGCGACACCCAAATCGATGCTGTCGCGATGCACGATCGGCGCGATGGCGTCGAAAAAGGCGAGCGACTCCTGGCCGGTCAAGCGGCGAATGTAAGCGGCAAGGTCGAGCGAGGTAAGCGGTCCGGTGGCGACGACGACGCTGTCCCAGTCATCCGGCGGTAGCGTGACCTCGCCGCGGGCGAGCGTGATCAGCGGATGGGCGGCGAGTTCGGCCGACACGGCGGCGGAAAATCCATCCCGATCGACCGCCAGCGCGCCGCCCGCCGGCACCTGGTTGGTGTCGGCGGCGCGCATCACCAGCGAGCCGAGGCGGCGCATCTCTTCATGCAGCAGGCCGACCGCATTGTGCTCGCGGTCGTCCGAGCGGAACGAATTGGAACAGACCAGCTCGGCATAACCGTCGGTCTTGTGCGCGGCAGTCATGCGCAGCGGGCGCATCTCATGCAGGATTACCGGCACGCCGGCTTGCGCGAGTTGCCAGGCGGCCTCCGAGCCGGCGAGGCCGCCGCCGATGATATGGACCGGTTGCATGGTGGCTGAAACTAGGCGCCGCGTCCGGGCGCCGCAACCGTTGCCAAAACGAAAGCGCCCGCGGCAGGCGCGGGCGCTTTCGAGTGAATGCGGTTTGAGCGCCTAGCGCCGATGTGCGGCGTTCCAGGCAACCCGCGGGATATCGGAGCGGCTGATGCCGATATCGGCAAGCTCGCGGTCGCCGAGACGCGACAACTCGATCATGCTCCGATTGTAATTTTTCCAGTCCCGGATGAAGCGGACGATGCTGGCAAACATTGCGGTTTCTCTTTTCCCTAAGCCCGGCGTTGCGCCGGTCGGTTGTTCGCAAAGAAAAATAGGGATATTCGGAACAATGAAAAGTAATAATGTTGCGCCGCAGCAATGCGAAATTTGCATGACTTAAGCAACTGATTCTTAATGAATAAGGCCATTTTTGCCGATTTTCGCGGACCAAACGGCAATGCGACCGGCAATCTGTGTCAATTCCTGCATCGCGGTGCGCCGGCGCTGCCGTGTAGACTGCCGGCCGCTGCTTTGAGGAATGCAGACTTGGCATTGCAGGGAAACCTCCGCCAGCTCGACCGCCGCGTTGTCATCGCCGCGCTTGGCATTGCCCAGATCCTGGCCTGGGGCACCTCGTTTTATTTCCCGGCGGTGTTTGCCGGGCCGATCGTTGCCGATACCGGATGGCCGCTCGGCCTGGTGGTCGGCGGAACCTCGATTGGACTGCTGGTCGCCGGCCTGATCTCGCCGCAGGTCGGACGCGTGATCGACCGCCAGGGGGGCCGCCCGATCCTTTTCGCGAGCTCGCTGTTCTATGCCATAGGCCTTGCCGGCATCGGTTTGGCGCCCACCTTGCCGATTTATCTCGCGGCTTGGCTCGTGCTCGGGTTAGGCATGGGGACTGGGCTTTACGATGCGGTATTCGCCGCGCTCGGCCGGCTCTATGGCAAGGCGGCGCGCGCGCCGATCACCAATCTGACGCTGTTCGGCGGCTTTGCCAGCACCGTGTGCTGGCCGCTTAGCGCCTTCATGATCGAGCATCTGGGCTGGCGCACTGCCTGCTTCGTCTATGCGGCTTTGCATCTCATGATCGCTCTGCCGCTGCAAATGGCGGTGATCCGCCGCACGCCGAAGTCTGATGTGTTGACGGTACAGGCCGACGGCGCGCAAGCCGCGCCCGAGCCGCCAGTCGCGAATGAAAAACTGATCTTCGCCTTGCTGGCGTTGGTGCTCTCGCTCGCCGCCGGCATCGGCTCCATCGTCGTGGTGCATCTGTTGATTTTCCTGCAGGCGAGGGGGGTCGATTATGCGGTCGCGGTCAGCCTCGGCACGCTGTTCGGTCCGGCGCAGGTCGGCGCCCGCGTTGTCGAGCGATTATTCGGCAGCCGCTACCACCCGATATGGACCATGATCGCGTCCTGCGGCCTGATGGCTATCGGCCTGCTGTTGTTGCTCGGTGGCTTTCCGATTCTGGCGCTGGTGATTCTGATCTACGGCGCGGGTTACGGCATTTCGTGGATCGGGCGAGGCACGTTGCCGCTCGCCTTGTTCGGCCCAATTCGTTTTCCGCGGCTCATGGGCAAGCTCGCCTTTCCGAGCCTGATCGTGCAGGCGCTAGCGCCCTCGGGCGGCGCGTTGCTGATCGAGGCCAGCGGTGCCGATGCGACTATCGGCGCATTGGCGGCGTTGGCCCTGCTCAATGTGTTTCTGATTGCCTTACTATGGTCGCTGTGCCGGCCGCATTACGCGCGAATCTAACGATTAAGAATGATCGCAGCCGACACCGCCTCTGGCTTTGTATGCGCTTCGCCAAGCGAGAGCGCTATGCTGACAAGCGCCAGCGCCAAAATCGCGATAGCAAACCGGACCAAGATCATGGGCTGCTCCAAATCGAAACCTAATATAATCAAAGCCAATACCGGCCGGCCGACCATGATTTAGATCAACCGCGAGCTTGCATCAGCCATCTCCCGAGCAAAGCGAAAACCGATGATCCTGGCTCTGCGCACGCTTTTCTTTGAGGACCTCTCGGTGGGAATGACCGAAACACTCACGAAAACCATCGATTCCACCGACGTCATCGGATTTGCCGAGGTAACCGGCGACCGCAATCCGATCCATCTATCGGAGCATTTCGCCGCCAAGACGCCGTTCGGCACCCGTATTGCCCACGGCCTTTATACCGCGAGCCTGATCTCGGCCGTGCTCGGCACCCGGCTGCCCGGTCCGGGCGCGGTTTATATCTCGCAGACGCTGAATTTCCGTGCCCCAGTGAAGATCGGCGACACCGTGGAGGTCACCGTGTCGGTCGCCGAGTTGATCCCGGAGAAATTCCGCGCGCGGCTGACCTGCCGCTGTTCTGTCGGCGACGAGGTCGTGCTCGACGGCGAGGCCTGGGTCAAGGTGCCGTCGAGGAAGAGCGGCGGCCGGCCACTGCCGCGGCTTTGACCGGCCGTCGCTTCAAGCGTCGATCAGCTTCCCGGCTGCGGGGCGAAGAAGCAGCGCGGCGTTCCGTCCGAGCGCTTGCAGCGCCAATAGGCGCCGTCGGGAGACGGTAGCGCTTGGCTATAGGGAATGACCTCGTTGACGGATTGCGTCGTGGTCGGACCGTCGGCCGCATTGCCAGTTATGGCCTCGCCATAGGTTACCGTCCCGCGTAGCGAATAGCCGCCGGCGCTGGCGTGGACGGCATTGGGCGAGACGACGCCGCAGTCCTCGGCGCCGCAACACCATTCGCCCGCCGGATTGCGATAGGCGCCGTGGTTGATCCAGATATCGTGGGCGAGGGCGGCAAAGCTGAAGAAGGATATAAAGAGCAGGAACAGGGAGCGAAGAAGTAGGCGCAGCATCGAAGGTCTCCTCAAATAAACCCCCCGGCGCGGCCGTTTCTTGTGCATCCCTCCCTGTCTGGTGGTCCGCCGCGGATCGTGATCCGCTGGCGGCCATTCCGCCCGATCTTGTGATCGGTTGTGACGAATCGAGCAACTATGAGAATGCTATCATGTTGCCAAAGTTCCGCATGTGAAAATTGGTGCGGTGCGGTATGGTGCTGCCACCAACGGTTTAGGGCGAATAAAGACGGCCCTATAAGAGGTTAAGTTAAAAATGCCGCCGCACTCATGGGCGCCATTCGATTTTCGCAGACTTAAAATCCCGATCGGCTGTGTCATGAAAGCGACACCATGAGGTCTAGCTGGCAGGTGTGGCGCGACCGGCGCGGGCGACTTTCGCCATTGCGGATCGGCACCTTGGCCCTGCTATTGATGCCGCTCGCCAAGGCGCTGATCGACGCCGACGAAATCTTTCACGGCGCGCGGCCGATCAACGACATGATTCATCGCGCCGGGTTTTGGGCGCTGATGTTTCTGGGACTGACCTTGGCGGTGACGCCGTTCCGTCGCATCGCGCGCTTCGGCAATCTGATCGACGTGCGCCGCATGCTGGGCGTCGGCGCTTTCTGCTACATCGCCGCGCATCTCACGTTGTTTGTCGCCGACCAAAGCTTCGACCTCGGCAAGGTCGTGCATGAGATCACCCATCGCTGGTATCTGATCGTTGGCGGCACCGCCTGGCTCGGCCTGGCCACGCTGGCGGCGACGTCGACCGACGGCATGGTGCGCCGGCTCGGGTCCTTGCGCTGGCGGCGGCTGCATCAGATCGTTTACGGCATCGCGCTGCTGGCGCTGATCCACTATTTCCAGCAGACCAAGGCCGACGTCACCGTGCCGACCTTGGTCGCCGGTCTCTTCTTCTGGCTGATCGCCTACCGCGTTGTCGCCTGGTGGCAGGACACAAGCGAATTATCCACCTTAACGCTGCTCGGGCTCAGCATTGCCGTCTCCGCGCTCACCTTTACCGGCGAGGCGATCGGCATCGGCATTGCGTTTCACGTTTCGCCGCTGCTCGTGCTTAAAGTGGCGTTCAATTTTTCCGCCGGCGTCCGGCCGGGTTGGGAAGTGCTGGCGGCCGGCCTGGCGGTGGTCGCGCTCGATGCCGTGCGCTCGCGCTCGGGCAAACGCGCGCCGCGACCGCGCGCGGTCGCGGCGGAATAGTTCACCCACAGAACATTTAAGGGGAGGCGATGGCAACTTTTCTTGTCGCGCACGGCGCCTGGAGCGGCGGCTGGTCATGGAAGAAGATGCGTCCGCTAATGCGGGCGCACGGGCATCGGCTGATCACGCCGACCCATACCGGGCTCGGCGAACGCAACCATCTGGCGCGCCCCGACATCGATCTCGAAACCCACATCGCCGATATTGTCGGCGTGCTGGAATTCGAAGAACTGACCGGCGTCAACCTGATCGGCCATTCCTACGGCGGCATGGTGGCGACCGGCGCCGCCGATCGCGCGCGCTCGCGCGTTGCGCAGCTGATCTATCTCGACGCTTTCGCGCCGGAGGACGGCGACAGCCTCAGCGAGCTGTTGCCCGAAGCTGCCCGCGCGCTGCGAAAGCCGGTTGGCTGGAAGATCGAGCCGATGCCGATGCCGCCCGATACGTCGGCGGAGGATGTCGCCTGGTGCACGCCCAAGCGACTGCCGCAGCCGGCCAAGACCTTCGAGCAGAAATTGACCTTGCGCAACGGTCCGCTGACCTTGCCGCGCCACTACATTCGCTGCACGCGCGTCAGCCCGGACGACCGCTTCCGCCGCTTTTACGATCGGGCGAAATCGGAAGGCTGGGGCGCCTATGAAATCGACGCCAGCCACAATCCGCACATCACCTGCCCCGAGCTGCTGATGGATCTGCTCGACCGAATCGCCGGTCATTGCTAATTCAACCTCGGCGCTACTTCACGCCGCCCTTCTTGCGCACCGGGCCGGTCAAGGCTTCGAAGCGCTTGCGCAAATCGGCGACCAGCTCGGTATTGCTGATGAAGGCCGGGTAGTCGTTGGCGAGTTTGAGCGAAAACAGCGGCGGCAGCCCGGCAGGCGGCGGCACGTCGCTGCGTGGCGACCAGGTGTCGAGCTTGCTCTGCTGCTCTTTTTCCAGGAACCAGCTCAGGAAAAGCCGCGCCGCGTTTGAATGCGGCGAATCCTTGAATGTGGCGGCGGTCTGCGCCCACACCGGGACCGGGTCGATTGTCGAGAAGGAAATTTCGACCGGCTTGCCGGCGCGCTGCTCGCGCAGCGAAAAATTCGGATTGGAATCGATCGACACCATGCTCTCGCCGGAAGCGAGGCTGCGTGACACGCCGAGATGGCCCTGGATGAACTGCGCGCCGTTGGCCAGATATTTGCTCATCCAGTCCCAACCGTAGCGCTGGACGAGGGTGTAAAAGAGATAAAGCGTGATGTCGTCGTCGTGCGGATAGCAGGAGATCATCTTGCCGCGGAATTCTGGCTTGAGAAAATCCATCGCCGATTTCGGCGCGTCAGCCGGCTTCACCAGAGCTTTATTATAGGCGTAGGAAACCGAGGTCACGAAGACGCCGATATAGTAGCCATCGGGGTCTTTGAACGACTTGTCGACGGCATCCCAGGCAGATGGCTTGAATGCGGAGAGGACGCCCTCGTTCTTCCAGCGAATGTAATCCTGCACCGTCTGCAAGATGGCGAGGTCGGCGTCCAGCGTCTTGCTCTTGAGCTGCTGGTTGATCTTCTCGTCATGTACGTTGCTGAACCCGCCGTGAATCGTGACCTTGATACCGGGATATTTCTGCTCGAAGGCCCGCGCCGGAACCTCGTAGAGCGTGGTCGGACCGCCGCCATAAATGACGAGTTCCTTTTCCGCCTTTGCCTTCTGATAAAGCTCGTCCATGCTTTGCGCATGCGCGAGACTTGCCACGGTGCCAATGCTGACGCCGAATGAAATTCCCGCTAGTTTGCGAAGATGCCGGTTCATGTCGCCTCCCAATCACGTTTTTGTTTTGTAGATTAAACGGAATCGTAGACCGGCAGGAACCTCAAGTAAATTGTTAGCAGGCTAGCGCGAATGCCGGCGCTCAGATCTTCCGGCTATCATAAGCCCAGTGCAGCAGCGCCTGGCGTTGGCGGCGCCGGCAGTGCAAATCGCCCGGCTCGCAATTCTTCTGGATTTGCCGAACGTGACGGCGAATCGCCTTCCAGCGTTTGATCTGCCGCTCGTCTTCGTCGCCCAGGCGCCGGCCCATGTAGTAGCGGCAATACCATTGAAACCAGCCGCGCGGATCGTCCGAATGGATCCAGCCCTTGCGCCGCCATTCCGACAGCGGCTGGCTCGCATCGACGCCGAAAAAGTTCAGCGAGCAATCGCGAGCGCCCTTGGCAAGCTTGGCTTTCGCAAACCAGCTCTGGGGGAATTCGCGCCAGCAATCGGTCATGTATTTGCCGCAGAACACGCCGAGCCGCAGCATCTCGGCGGGCTTTAGCTCCGGCGTGAATTTGGGATCGAAGTCGCGCCCGACCGGCGCGGTCAGCACGTAGCGGTAGCCCTTCTGCATCTTGTCGTTGGCGGTGACGACGCGCTTCTTCATGGGCTTTTCTCGACCGGCGCCGCCATGGCTTCGGCATAGACCTCTTCGAACCAGGCGATGCGTTGTTCTTGTTTGCCGAGAATCGGCCAACCCTCCACCTGACGCGCGATCGTTTGCAGCTGTTCGCAAACCGCGTGGTCCTCGCCCAGCACTTTCGGCCATTGATAACGCAGGCCGAGCGACACCAAGGGCGTCGTGAATTTCCGCAGCAAACGATCGCGCCAATCGCGGTCCTGCGCGGGAAACGGCGCCGGAAACGCCCAGGCCCGCAACAGCGAGCGGTCGCAGGCGAGCGGCAGATACTGCTGCAGGGCGACATACCAATTGCGCGCCGCGCAGAAGTGCACCGCTACCAAGTTGGGAAAGAACTGCAGAATGCGATATTCGGTCGGCCTGTAACTGCCTTCTCGGCATTGCGCGGCCATGGTCGCGAGCGTGTCGGTCTCGAAGAAAGCGCTGTGGCGGCCGAATCGGAAGTAGCGAACTCTATCCGCTTGCATGTAGCCCGAGCGGCCGACCGTGTGCGGGTGAACCGCGACGATGTGATAATCGTCGAGCGTGATATGGAAGCAGAGTCGCCAGTTCGCGGCGACCGGACGGTTGAGATAGAGGGGCGATGGGTTAGGCGCGCACATGGCTCGCAGGATGGCGAAACCGTCGCCGAGATATTGCTCGAGCGTTTCACTGGCATTCGCACTCGGGAACCGCCCGAATACGAGGATGCCGCAGGTCGCGACCTCGACGCGGTTAAGCCGGGCATCGAGTTCGCGCGGCGTCTTGCCAAACATTTCCTGGCACTTCGGAATGCCGAGCGCGCGGCCTTCTTTGTCATATTGCCAGTGGTGGAACCCGCAGCGGATGACGCCGTTGCCCTTGTCGCTGGTGCGCAACGGATAGAAACGATGCGCGCAGCGATTTTCGAAACCGCGCAATGTGTCGGCGAAGCGCTGCACGAATACCGAGCGGCCGCCAAGCGTGGCGCGGAACCAGTCGCCGTCGTTTGCCAGATCGGTTGTGAGGCCGAGCAGAGTCCAATAGTGTCCGAGTTGCGCCTGCTCCCGGTCGAACGCCGCCGGATCGATCAAAGCGCGCGCCCAAAGGGGGCGGTCGGTTGCGGTCAACGACATGCTGCGGTCCAATGCGCGCCGACTTTAGTTGATCCGGGCATGGCCGCAAGATTGCGCCAGGTCAAAGTGTCCGCGAAGCAAGCCCGCTAGGTATTCCTATGTCGGCGAGCGAGGTGAAGCATGGCGAACATTGCGATCGTGGTCGGCCATCCGCGCCGCGGCAGCTACTGCGAGGCCCTCGGCAAAGCCTATCTGCGTGGCGCTCAAAGTGGCGGGCACCAGGCGCAGCTGTTTCTGCTGGCGCATATGAATTTCGATCCCGTGCTGCGCGAAGGCTATGCGCGCGAGCAGGTGCTCGAGCCCGATCTTGTGGCCGCGCGGCACGCCTTGCAGGCCTGCGATCACATGGTGTTCGTCTTTCCGCTCTGGTGCGGCGACATGCCGGCGATCATGAAGGGCTTCATCGAGCGCGTGCTGCAGCCCGACTTGCTGGCGATTCAGGCGGCAGGCGGCAAGGGAGACTGGAAGGTGCTCAAGGGCAAGTCGGCGCACATCATCATGACCATGGGCATGCCCGGCTGGTTCTATCGCTGGTATTTCGGCGCCCACGCCCTCAAATTGTTCAGACGCAATATTTTGCATTTCACCGGCGTAAGCCCCGTGCGCTCAACCGTCTACGGGATGATCGAGACGGTGAGCGACGACACGCGCAAGGAATGGCTGCGCGAGGTCGAGGCGCTCGGCCATCAGGCTCAGTGAGCTATGCCCGCTCGCGCTCAGGCGCCGGAACGAGCTCGCGCCCGCGTTGCAGCAATGGCTTGAGATGGCCGGCGGCGTTGACGAGCGGCGCCACCAACTCGCCCTTGACGGTATGGGCGTCGGGATGATCGGCAAAGCCGAAGGTGAGCGGCTCGCGCTCCTTCTGCGGAATATAGAGCGTGCCGAACATCCAGTCCCACAGCGCGAGGCAGCTGCCGAAGTTCTTGTTGAAGTGCTTCGGATTGCTGGAATGGTGCACTTGGTGATGCGCCGGCGAAACGAAAATACGCCCGAGCGCGCCGCGGAACGAGATCCACATGTGCGAATGCTGCAGGTGGACATAGGCGTGGATGAACAGCACCAGGATGATGTTGGTGTCGTTCAAGGCATATTGAAAGGTCGTGTCGCCGAACATGTAGTTGCCGAGGCCGTTGGCGACCGCGGCAAAGAAAGCAAGGATGTTGACGAAGACCCAGGTGTAAACCGGATGCACGCGGAAATTCGTGAACGGGGTGAGCACCTCCGCGGTGTGATGCACCTTGTGGAATTCCCACAGCACCGGCACCTTGTGGCTGAGCCAATGATTGAACCAGTAACCGAGCTCATAGGCGAGAAACAGCATCAGCGTGATGACCGCGCGCGTCACGAAGACCGGCAGGGCCGACGGCGCGACCGGCCCGACCACCGCGACCAGGAGCGCAATGATGCCGTTCGAGATGAACTGATAGGAGAGCACCGCCCAGCCGAACAATATGCTGAACAGGAAGACGTTGAAGAAGAGATAGCCTATGTCGGCTTGGTTCGACGCATGCCGGATGATGCGTTTGGGGAACAGCGCGCGCACGATCGTCTTCAGCCGGACACGGCGACCTCGCTTCCAGCGCTGATGCACGAAATAGAGCGCCGAGATCGTCAGCGCCACGGCTAGCGAGGTGAAGGAAAGGTGCGAGCCGACCGTAAAGAACAGCCGGTACAACTGACCGAATACAAAGGCAAAGCCGGCCGAGAAATCCAACGCCCACTCCCGAGGTCACGCGCGAGCCTCCAATGTCTTACCAATGAGTAAATATTGCGTTAGACGGGCGTATAGAAATGGACCGCGTTCGCATCATAGAGGAGTACGGTTATGACCGAACTTACGCTGTACCACGCCTCGCCCTCACGCTCCTCGATTGTGCTGTGGATGCTGGAGGAAGTAGGCGAGCCCTATGAAATCAAACTTTTGCACTTGAGCCAGGGCGAGCAGCTCAAGCCCGACTATCTGGCGATCAATCCGATGGGCAAGGTGCCGGCGCTTAAACATGGCGACACCGTGATTACCGAAGTGGCGGCGATTTGCACTTATCTCGCCGATGCGTTTCCGAGCGCCAATCTCGCGGTGCCGATCGGCACGCCGCGGCGCGGCGTCTATCTCAAGTGGCTGTTCTTCGGGCCTGGCTGCCTCGAGCCGGCGGTGATCGACCGCGCCGCCCCGCGCATGGAGCCGCCGCGCCGCGCCATGCTCGGCTACGGCGATTTCGACACCACCATGAATGTGGTGGCGAAGGCGGTGGAGCAGGGGCCGTTCCTGATGGGCGAGCAGTTCACCGCCGCCGATGTCGTGATCGGCGCCAATATCCGCTGGGGCATGATCTTCAAAATGATTCCGGAGCGGAAGGAATTTGTCGACTACGCCGCGCGGCTGGCCGCCCGCCCGGCCGCGCAGCGCGCGGAGGCGAAGGACAAGGAGATGGCGACGCGGTAGCCCTTCAATCGCCGCTGTCGTCTCCGGTGTCATCGCCCGCGAACGCGGGCGATCCGGTAATTACAGATGGTCGGGTGATTGCTGTCGTTCCCGCTTTCGCGGAAACGACAGCGGAATGTTGGGCGCGGTCAAGAAGCCCGCCGCAGCCGCTCGCCGCCGCCGCGCAAGGCGCCGAGAATGGCGAGCGCTCGTGCCATTGAGAACTCGCGCGTCTTGCGGTCGAAGGCCTCGCCGCCGAGCGGCATCATGTAGCCGTGCTTGACGTCCGGGAAGATGTGCACCTCGACATTGGGCATGTGCGCGGGCACGGCGCGATAGGCCTCAAGCACTTCCGGCGGCGCGGCATGGTCCTGGTCGCCCCAGATGATGCAGATCGGAGCGGTCAGGCCTTTGAGCTCGTCGATATAGGCGAGCAAATTGGTGCCGTGGCAGGAGATGCCGGCGGCAAAGCCTAGCCGCTTGGGCCCGATGATCGCGTAGGGGCCGCCGTAGCAGAAGCCGATCAGCGCGGCGCGGCCGTTGAACTCAGGCAACTTGTGCAATTCGGCGAGCGTGTCGGCGAGATCGGCTTCGCCGGCCTTGACGCGCTCGAGCCGCGGTTGCGAGCGCTCCGCCGCGCGCTTGTCGGAGCGCGGCAGCGGGCCCGGCAGCACGCGCCAGAACAGATCGGGCGCCGCGGCGATATAGCCATGCGAGGCGAACGCGTCGACGAGATCGCGGATGTCCTGGTCGACGCCATGAATGGCGGAGGCGAGCACGATCGCCGGCACCGGAGTGCTGCTGTCGGGCATGTTGAGATAGCAGTCGAATTCGCCGCCGCTTTGCGATGCGATCTTGATAGTCCTTGCCGCCATGGTCTTTCTCCCATTGTAGTCGCGGTCATTGTGTATCTTCGAGCAGCGCCTTCAGCCAGAGCGCGTGGCGGGCGGTTTCCTCGTAGATGCATTCGCCGTAGACGACGCGCGAGAGCGAGCCGCCTTCGTATTGCAGGCTAGCGGTGTCGCACATTTTGGCGCGCCAGGCGAGCCATGTCCGCTGCATGTCGTCGATGATATCGGCGCCGGCCACGGCACGCTCGCGCCGGTTTTCCGGCGGCCGGTTCCACGGCTCGGCTCGCTTCTTGCCGAGCGCACCGGCGCGCATTTCGTCGAGGCTTGCCTCTATCTTCTCCTGCCAGACTTTGGTTTCGCGCTGCGCGCAAAAGCCCATGCCGGCGGTGGAGGAGCCGGAGGGCTCTTCGGTGCAGGCCTTGTAGACGACGCCGATGCAATGTTCGGGCGCGTCTTTTTGTTTTTGCAGGCAGCCATCGATGGCGGCGCGGTCGCTGACCAGCGGCTCTTCCTGCGCCGAGGCGGCACGAAACGCGAGCAGCGGATTGCCAACGAGAAGGAATTGTATCAGCGCCATTGCCAGCACGCGGCGTAGGCGCGAACCGCGTGCCGTCGCAACTCCTGTGGCTAAGCTGGTGATGGGCGTTCTCAATCGCGCGGCGCCCGCTATGCTGCGCGCCCCATCGCCTGCAAGCCGGAAGGATCCCATGAAGCTCATCGCCATTGTGCTCGGTATCGCCTTGATCGTCGTTGCCGTCGTCTATTTCCTGCTGCCGGCCGACCAGCTGCCGGCTTTCTTCCCCGGGCACGAGGCGGGCGTCACGCGCATGCACATGAAGCACGGGATCGTCGCGGGCGCCGCCGGCGTGGTGCTGCTGGCGATCGGCTGGTTCATGGGGCGGCGCTGACTATCGCCCGGTCGTGAGCTCGATGCCATCGATGACCTGCGCGAGCGCATGGCGCTGGGCGGCGTTCATGCCCGGCTGCGTCACGATCCATTCCTGCGCCCAGGTATTCGGCGCCAGCGGCACGATGACGATCTTGGCCTGACGCGCATAGCGCGGCTTGACCGCGATCTCGCCGTAAAACGCCGTACCCGGCAGATCCGACAGCTGCGCCGGCTCCAGCCTTTCGATCTGTTTGATGCCGGCGATCTTGGCGACCGCCTCGGCCACCGCGCTTATCGGCTGACCGCGCAATGTATCATCGACCAGGATGGCGATATAGACCATGGCATGGTTGTCGGGCGGCACCAGCAGCATGCCGCCGCGCGTGTCGACGGTCGTTTTCCAGCCCGGCGGCAGATTGACCTGGAAGGCGTGCTTGCCCGTCTCGGGAAAGCGAAACGCCTGCGCGGGCGGAGCGACGGCGGCGATAGCGGCAACAGAGAGAAGCAGCAGAAGACGGTACATCGCTGAGCCCTGCGCGACGGCGGGTGAAATGATCGCCAGATTCACCAGCCGTGTCCATTGCGTCGCATTGTGCAGTCGAAGTTGCTACTTTCACGCGTATGGATTCGCCAGGAGGGTCGCCATGAGATTGCGAATTGCTGCGCTTGCGCTTGGGCTGCTCGCAACGCCGGCCTTTGCCGAGACAATCAATCCCGCGGACACGAGCACCCATGTCGGTCAAACTGTGACTGTCGAGGGTGTGGTGAGCCAGGTATTCACATCCACTCGCTCCAACACGACCTTCCTCGACATGGACGGGCGATATCCCAACAACAACTTTCAAGCCGTCATCTTTTCCGATGACGCCGGCAAGTTTCCGAACGTGACATCGTTGAATGGCAAAAAGGTTGACGTCACCGGTGCGATCCGCCTCTACCGCGGCAAGCCGGAGATCATCTTGAAGTCGGCCGATCAGATCAAAGCACAATAGTTTCCCGCAGTCCTGTTCCGCGCTAGTCTTGCCCCAGCCGCCGGCTGAACCGGCGCGGAAAAAACAAGGAGGAAACAAATGGCGGTTGTCGATCCACGGCTGGCCGGAAAACCGATCCCCCGCATCTCGCAAGACGCGATGGAGCGCGAATGCGTCGCCCGCGCCGACGACGTCAAGGCGCTCGATGTGGCGTTCCTCGACCAGCGTATCCCGCGCTACGAGCGCGACATCATCAACATGGTCGGCATGGGCGTCACCGAGAACGCCGCGCTCAAGCCGAACGTACAGCAGGGCGCCCACGGCTTCTCCGTCACTTATGTGCGCGCCAAGACCGGCAAGGGCGCGGCGCTGCACCGCCACGCGACCGAGGAAGTGTTCATCCCGATCAAGGGGCCCTGGCAGGTATTCTGGCTGGAGGGCGATGTGGAGCGCACGGTCGATCTCGACGAGGGCGACGTGATCAACGTGCCGATCGGCATCTATCGCGGCTTCCGCAGCCTGTCCGACCGGCCCGACGCGCTGTTGATGGCGCTGGTCGGCGGGCCCGACGCCGGCAAGGTCGACTGGCACCCGAGCGTGCTGGAGGAGGCGCGCAGGACCGGGCTCTCGGTCGACGACGACGGTAACCTAATCATGGAGAAGCCGGCGGCGTGAGCGGCGGCTTTTTTACGCGCATTATATGCCGGCGCCTTGATTTGGGCGGCCATTGCGGCGAAGCTTGCCGGCGTCGGGATTCCCGGCGGATAAGGAGAGCAAGATGAAGCCTCTGATTTACGCGGTCGTCGCGGCGGCGACGCTCGGCCTCTCGGCCGGCGCCTTTGCCTGCGAGGGGGCGCACAGCGCCTCGGCCGACAGCAGCATCGTCGTGGCCCAGCAGCAGACGCCAGCCACGCCGGCGACGCAAGGCTCCGACCACCAAGCCCAGAGCAAGTAAGCGTTTCGCAACTGGCGGAGGCGCCGGCCGGCCTGGTCGGCGCCTCTTGCTTTTCCGCACGACGCGACAGGCGTCAAATTGTCGGGTCGGTCGAGCGCAGCGAAACCCACCGATCATGCTTGCGATCAAAGGCATGGCTTTCGTTGCGCCCATCCTACGGCGCTGAATGCTCCCCTCCCCGTCGTGGGGAGGGGTCGGGGGTGGGGGCGTTTTGCCGCGCAATCTCGTCTCGCATCCCCCCTCCCTAACAAGGGCGGAGGGAACAGGCTGAGTCTGCCCAAGATCAATCATCGCAAAACGATGCGGCGGCGCGGCCTTCCGCCCGCGCGCGCGCGCTGCAGGCGCGCGGCTCGCCGCGGCAGCGTTGCGCGCGCCGGCAGGCGGCCTTGCGGCAGGTGAGGGCGGCGATCTCGCCATAGAGCGCGGCCTGCCGCTCGGCGCGCAGCGCCGCGCGGGCCTCGATGGCCTCGACCATGTGGCCGATGGCGTCGATCATGCGCTCTCTGATCGGCGCGAGGCGGTCGTGCAATTCGGTCGAGGTCATGGATTTCCTTTCTGCGAGCATGTGTGAATTGGCGGCGCGGCGATCTCTCTTTCCCTCTCCCCCTGTGGGAGAGGGAAGCGAATGTGCGGCACGCTGAGCATCTCAATCATGCGGCCAACCTCCCTCGTTCTCGCGGCGCGGCAGGCGCCCGAGGCATTTCCCCCGCTTGCCCCCGGGGTGGGGTCTTTTGCCTCCGGCCCCAACAGGGTGACCGGGGAATCGACCCCCGCGAAAAGCGAGGGGGACGGCGCGCCGGGAAGGCGCGGGTCCTAACAATGCGCGGGCCCTTTCGAGCCACGCGCGGCGCCTTTCGGCGCGCCGTCTCGGCGTTCTCCTTCGGCGCCGGGCCGCGCTTTCGGCTTCGGCTCTTGGCGTGCCGGACCTATCGCCCGGCCGGCCGAGCCGACCGCCGTCAGCGAGCTCCTCGCAGCGGGTCGTAGTGCCCGCGGGCGGAGCCCGGCGCCGCCCGAGTGCGTGGCTTGCTGACCACGCCCGCGGGCGCCGGCCCGTTCCCCACGAGCCGGCGCAACCGGTTCGCGTCCCCTCGGAGGAGCGGGCGAGGAGGAATATGGTCCTAGTGTAAGGCGGAATTATGTCCTAGCAAACCGAGGCGTTATGGCTGGCTTTTCCTGCCATCCCTCGTTTTGCTTCGAGGCGCCAGAACCTTCTCCGTTCGTCCCCGCGCAAAAGCGCGAAGCGCGTCTTAACGCAAAGAAGCGGGGACCCAGCGCTGGATTGCCGCTGGAGCCCGCCCCCGCGCTTGCGAGGGCTGCGGCTCGGCCGCTATTTCGGCACCGTAGCGTTTCCCGGCCAAGTGGGAACCGGTTGGCCGAAGGAAACGCGTTACCTAAAAATCGCGCAGTTCTGGCTCGGCTTGCAGAGCCAATACGACATCGCGGTGGTGGAGCGGGAGAAGGGCGGCGAGATCGCCAAGCGCGTGCGCCCGGCGGACGCGGCGTGATTTTGTAGGGTGGGTTGAGCGAAGCGAAACCCACCGATCATGTTTGCGACCGGCGCGATGGGTTTCGCTGCGCTCAACCCATCCTACGGGCTAGTAATTACATTTTTTAACATAAAAAGAAATCGGATTATCGCCTGGGATTTGAAGATGGGTGAAAAGTAAATTTCCGAATTCGAACCAAGTTAAGAATTCATTGGAGCATTGGGGGTGAATTACGAAATTTCGGTGACGGCAACAGAATTGAGTGCGCTGTCACCGTAATCGGGTAATGTCTGCGGTGGGTTACGCGCCTTCGGCGCTAATCTAACCCACCCTACGGGCTGCGCCCTATGGACCGTTAAGAAGGCAGATCAGTGCATGACCGGAATTTGCAAGGTGGTAGATGTCGACAATATACGTTTAATTTCCGATGTAGGCACCACGATCACGCTCTTCCCGGACATAAATGCGACATGATGGGACAAAAACATAATGATTTTTGCGTCCGGGTATTTTCCATCAACGGTCAGAATTTCACGACTGTAGGTACTCACATCTTTTACGTAATAGCCATACGCGGCACCTGCCGTTCCGAGAAAAAAAGTCAAGACCGCGATTTGATTGCTAATAGCGATCCAATTCCCATTCAGCCAATGTTCGTAGTCGCGAAAACCCGTGTAGACTAAAAGTAGCAATATCAACAAGCTGGCTTGACGAAACAAATGATAATAAAAAAGATCGCTGTCGGAACGGACATCGAAGTAGATTTGGATTCCCGTGAGCACAACTCCAATCCCGACGCCAACAAGCACTGTCGTTTTCCATCGGCTCGACTTTTTCACCACCCAAGAGTAAATATCTTGCGCTTGATAAATAATTGTCATTGTTGACGAAGAAATAAGAGCGGCGCCGATTAGACACATTTTTGTAAGATCTCCGTATTCAATGAGCCAAATAAGATTCCAATCGAAAACAGCTAAATATGCGGACAATACCACCATTGAAAGTGCAGCGGAGATTACTACAATTATCGATGATAGGACCAAAAAATGTTTGGTAGCGAAATCAAACATCAGAATATCGCACAATTGGTTTTTGGTGGCCGCTGTCTATTGCTAGAACCTCCGCCCTCGCCCTGCGGGCTACGGCGGACAGGCCCGCTTCACCTTCACATTCTGCTTCAGTGTGGTCGCACCGCAGTTTGTCCCGCGCTTCGACTTTGATCTATCGATTACTGTGACAGTGCACTTAACTCCGCCTATGCCTCACTTTGACCTGGATAATTAAATGCAGTGTCACCGATGATGCACCCGGATTTCACTCGCTCCATCCGGGTTACGCTTGCTTTTTTGATTGTCGTGCTTTGTATTTCTCTCGCATCGTATACACTACGAGCAAGAACGCCTCAGTAAATTCCGCGATAGCCAACACGTCGTCGGAGCTTGGTTGCTCAAGTTGGTGGACGGCATCATTACGGACAATGCGTATTTCATGCGCCCAGCTGGCGACTTCCGGGGACAAGATTCCCTTTTTTGCAAGTGCTTCGATGCGCGTCGCTAATGGCCCACTAATTGTCGAGTCAAGCTGCTTGATGGAAGATTCAAGGACTTTTCCATAAAGGAAGCCTGCCGCTTCGAATTCCTGTCGCGCGCTTGCGGAGGCGGCCTGCTTATAAAGGCGAGCAATGTCCGCCGGCGTATGTAGAGGCGCGCTCTTTTCCTCGAATTGCGGAAAACTAGTTAGGACATCCCAGCCGCTTTGTTCGCATGCATCAAACTCGCCGCGTGCTTGGGAGGTGTGAAACCAGTCCGCAATCGTTTTCCGGTCTGGACCTGGCGCCAATAGGAGCGCGGCCGGCTGATGGCATGTAGGGCAGACGACGAAGGCATAAACCGCTTGGTCATGGAGCTTCGTGTAAGCGTGTACGCTCATGGGCATCCGCTCGACGCCGCAGCCAGGACACCGTGTAGTTATAATGGTCACAATCAATCCCTCAATCAGATACGTATGCTGTTGGCGTTGGTGCTCCGCCGCTTCCATCCCCTTCTTCTTCCGTCGTCCCGCGCCTCTCGCTCCAGCACCGGCTTCGAGAACTCTCCGGTGTAACTTCAGCCTTCTCCCTTCGGGCTTCCGTCTTCGCTCTCCGAGCTTCGGCGGACAGATCGGCGCGACGAGGCCGCCGTCTTCACAATTTCCTCCGGCGTGCCCGCCGCGACCCGCGGGTCGAGCCAGCGGGCAGGCTTGCTCGCCGCCGCCGTCGCCGCGCCCGGATCAAGTCCGGGCCAGGCTTCGGGGCCGAGGTCGATGATCCAGTCGGCGGTCTTGATCACCTCGAGATTGTGCTCGATCAGCGTTTGCGGTCGCGCTCGTCCAAGACTTCGCGCATTGTGTCGGCAACGATCTTGGGAAAATTACGCTCCAGTGTCCCGAGCTTTTGCTCCACTGAACCAAGCCTGCGATCGACGCCGTCAACCTTGCCCTCCACGCGATCCAGCCGCGTCTTGATCGCCGCAAGATCGTCGCCGTTATGGCGGGCCTGTTCGAGAATGTGGCGCGTCACCATCTTCTCGCCCTCGACTTCCTGTTCGAGCGCTTCGAATTCTTCGCGCGTTACGTCGCCGGGCATCGCGTGAATCCCTTTGTTCAATGGGGACATATTAGCAGAGGTTGCGAGCCCTGCCACACGCAATTCGGTCGTCCGGCGCAGCGGCCGACCCCACCCCGGCCCGCCTCCGCTCGCTTTCGCGAGCTTTGGCGCGCCGACCCTCCCCACAAGGGGGGAGGGTAAAAGGGTCACTTCGCCTCAACCGGCGTCAATTCGAACACGCGGCCGTGTTTCGCGGCTTCGGCGATATTGCCAGCGCGCAGGGCGAGGCGCACGGCATCGAGCTTCTTCACATCCGCTGGCGACAAATAGGGCGACCACGCGGTATCGTCCTCGATCAATTCGACCGGGACCTCGGCGGCGTATTTGCCTTCGTGAATTATTTTAAGGCTCGACCGGATCAAGGTTTGCCTTTTTGCTCACGCATCACTTCGCGCATCGAGTCCGCGACGATTTTCGGCATATCGGTGCGAAGCCCTTTGACATCTCGCTCCAGCCGATCGAACCGGCCGTCATGCTCACGCAATTTATTGTCGACGCCGTCGAACCTTTCTTCGGTGCGCGCCTCGAACCTGAGCAGGTCCTTGTGCACGCCCTTGACCTGCTCGGTCAGGAATCCGAACGAGCCTTCCAGCTCGCTGACGCGGCGCTTGAGATCGCGAATCTCGGCTTCGACGTCCATGGTCATGGGAGTGCCTACCATAAATTGCGGTCGCGTTGCCAGCCTTGCCGCGCGTTACCTCTCCCCGCGCGCGGGGAGAGGTCGGATTCCGAGCGAAGCGCAGCGGAGCGAAGGAATACGGGTGAGGGGGCGTTGATGCGAGTCTGCGCGTCGAAGCGCCCCTCATCCGGCTCGCGGCTACGCCGCTCGCCACCTTCTCCCCGCAAAGCGGGGAGAAGGAAGAACTCACTCCGCCGCCTCGATGCGCTTTTTCGCCTTCCGCCTTCGCGCTCCGCGCTTCGGCGGACAAGTCGGCCGAATTACTCCGCTGCTTGAATTCGCTTCCTGGGCTTTTCTCGCCGCAGTAGAACGGGCTTCAAGAATTCGCCGGTGTACGAACGCTTCGCCTTGACGATATCCTCCGGCGTCCCCGCCGCGACAATCTCGCCGCCGCCGTCGCCGCCTTCGGGGCCTAAATCGATCACCCAGTCGGCGGTCTTGATCACTTCCAGATTGTGCTCGATCACCACCACCGTGTTGCCGGTCTCCACCAGCTCGTGCAGCACGTCCAAGAGCTTGGCCACGTCATGGAAATGCAGGCCGGTGGTGGGCTCATCCAAAATATATAGCGTGCGGCCGGTGGCGCGCTTGCTCAGCTCCTTGGCGAGCTTGACGCGCTGCGCCTCGCCGCCCGACAGCGTGGTGGCCTGCTGGCCGACATGGATGTAGTCGAGGCCGACGCGGTGCAGCAGCGCCAGCACGTCGCGCACGCGCGGCACCGCCTTGAAGAACTCGAGCGCCTCTTCCACCGTCATGTCGAGCACGTCGGCGATCGACTTGCCCTTGAACAGCACCTCCAGCGTCTCGCGATTGTAGCGCTTGCCCTTGCAGACGTCGCAGGTGACGTAGACGTCGGGCAGGAAGTGCATCTCGATCTTGATGACGCCGTCGCCCTGGCAGGCCTCGCAGCGGCCGCCCTTGACGTTGAAGGAGAAGCGGCCGGGCTCGTAGCCGCGCGCCTTCGACTCGGGGAGGGCGGCGAACCATTCGCGGATCGGCGTGAAGGCGCCGGTATAGGTGGCCGGGTTGGAGCGCGGGGTGCGGCCGATCGGCGACTGGTCGATGTCGATGATCTTGTCGATGTGCTCGAGCCCCTCGATGCGGTCGTGTGGGGCGGGGGCGAGGGAGGCGCCGTTCAATTTGCGCGCAACCGCGTTGTAGAGCGTGTCGATCAAGAGCGTCGACTTGCCGCCGCCGGAGACGCCGGTGACGCAGGTGAACAGGCCGAGCGGGATCTCGGCGGTGATGCCCTTGAGGTTGTTGCCGCGCGCGTTGATCACTTTGATCGTCCGGCGCGGATTGCGCGGGCGGCGCTCGGGGATCGGCACGCTCAATTCGCCGGAGAGATATTTGCCGGTCCAGGAGCGCGGCGCGGCGATGAGATCATCGACGGTGCCTTCCGCGACGATGTGGCCGCCGTGAATGCCGGCGCCGGGGCCGATGTCGAGCACGTGGTCGGCTGAGCGGATGGCGTCCTCGTCGTGCTCGACCACGATCACGGTGTTGCCGAGGTCGCGCAGGCGTTTCAGGGTTTCCAACAGGCGCGCATTGTCGCGCTGGTGCAGGCCGATCGAGGGCTCGTCCAGCACATAGAGCACGCCGGTCAAGCCGCTGCCGATCTGCGAGGCAAGGCGAATGCGCTGGCTCTCGCCGCCGGACAGCGTGCCGGAGGCGCGGCTTAGCGTCAGATAATCAAGCCCGACGTCGACCAGGAATTTGAGCCGCTCGCGGATTTCCTTGAGCACCCGCACGCCGATCTCGTTCTGCTTGGCGGTCAGCCACTGGGGTAGCGCAGTGAACCATTCGCCTGCGCCTTTGACCGATAGGTCGGCGACCTGGGCGATGTTCTTGTCGGCGACCTTGACGCAGAGCGCCTCGGGCTTGAGGCGGGCGCCGCGGCACAGCGCGCAGGGCACGTCGGTGAAATATTTCATCAGGTCGTCGCGCGCCCAGTCGCTCTCGGTCTCCTTGAAGCGGCGCTCGAGATTGGTGATGACGCCTTCGAACGGCTTCTTGGTGGTGTAGCCGCGCAGGCCGTCGTCATAGACGAATTTGATCTCGTCTTCGCCCGAGCCGTAGAGGATGGCGTCCTGCATCTTCTTCGGCAGCTCCTTCCATCGGGTGTCGAGCGTGAAGCGGTAGTGCTTGCCGAGCGCGGTGAGCGTCTGGATGTAATAGGGCGAACTTGATTTCGCCCAGGGCGCGATCGCGCCTTTGCGCAAGCTTGCGTCCTTGTCGGGGATCACCAGGTCGGCGTCGATGTGCTGCTCGAGCCCGAGCCCGCCGCATTCCGGGCAGGCGCCGAACGGATTATTGAACGAGAACAGCCGCGGCTCGATCTCCGGAATGGTGAAGCCGGACACCGGGCAGGCGAATTTCTCGGAGAAGATCAGCCGCTCGGGGCCGGCAAGCTGCGCGTGGATTTTGGCGGTCGCCTTACCACTCGCCGCAGCGCGCTCCCTCCCCCCTTGTGGGGGAGGGTTGGGGAGGGGGGTATCTTCTTGCGCCGTGCTCTGTCGCTTACCCCCCTCCCGACCGGCCTTCGGCCGGTCGACCTCCCCCACAAGGGGGGAGGTAACAGAAGGAGAGTCCGCCAATTCAACGACCGCCAAACCGTCGGCCAGCTTCAAACATTGCTCGAGCGAATCCGCCAGCCGCGTGCCGATGTCGCCGCGCACCACCAGGCGGTCGACCACCACGTCGATGTCGTGGTTGAATTTCTTGTCGAGCGCCGGCGCGTCGGCGATCTCGTAGAAGGCGCCGTCGATCTTCACGCGCTGGTAGCCCTTGCGCATGAATTCGGCCAGCTCCTTTTTGTACTCGCCCTTGCGCCCGCGCACGACCGGCGCCAGCACATAGATGCGCGTGCCTTCGGGCAGCGCCAGCACGCGGTCGACCATCTGCGACACGGTCTGGCTCTCGATCGGCAGGCCGGTCGCCGGCGAATAGGGCACGCCGATGCGTGCCCACAGCAGCCGCATGTAGTCATAGATCTCGGTGACGGTGCCGACGGTCGAGCGCGGGTTCTTCGAGGTGGTCTTCTGCTCGATGGAGATGGCCGGCGACAGGCCGTCGATCTGATCGACGTCCGGCTTCTGCATCATCTCCAGGAACTGGCGCGCATAGGCCGAGAGCGACTCGACATAGCGCCGTTGGCCCTCGGCATAGATCGTGTCGAAGGCGAGCGACGATTTGCCGGAGCCGGACAAGCCGGTGAACACCACCAGCTCGTCGCGCGGAATGGCGACGTCGATGTTCTTCAAATTGTGCTCGCGCGCGCCGCGGATGGCGATCACGCGGGCATCGCCGGGCTTTTTAGCGTGGTCGTTCATGGAATCCTTGCGAGAGGCGCGGCGCGGGCGCCGGCCGATCCGGTCGGGAGCGACGATCAGGAACGTAGTAAGAACGGCGGCAATTTGCCAGTCCGCGCGGCTTAGAGCGGTTGAAAACCCCGATTTTTACGCTCCGGCAATGCCGCCGAACCGCATTAATTTGCGCGCCAACCGCGCGTCATCTGGCGCCATTTTCGCCCACGGCTTGGTCGAGCCTCGCGAGGCGCGTCGCCAGCGTGCGGCGCAATTCGGCCAGTTCCGCTTGCTGCCGGATCAGGTCCGCCCTCTGCTGCTTTAGTTCTTTTTCCTGCCGATCGAACCGGTGCTGCTGCTCTGAGACGATCTCGCGTTGGCGGGTGTTCTCCGCCTCTTGGCGTTCGATCAGCTTGCGCTGACGGACGATCTCCGCCTGCTGCGCCTTCCACTGTTCGAGCAGCAGCGGGACGATCTCGATGTACTGCACCGAGTCCGGCCGCTGCGCGCTGTCGCGCACCACCAGCTCCGGCATGACCTTCACGACCTCCTCGGCGATCAGCCCGTAATGCGTCGCCGCGGGCTCGCTCTTGTAGCGGAAGGAAACCGGCCGCAGTTGCGCGAGCTTTTCCCCGGCCGATGAGCCGGCAAGCGGCTTGATGTCTTTCTTGTAGCGAGCCGACGACGTCACGACGCCGAGTTGCCCAGCGGAGTTGACGACCACCGTCGCGCCCGACAGCGCCGTGCCGCTAATGCCGGCGATGAAAACCTGCGGCTTCCCGGTGCCGATGCGGGTGACGTTGCTTTCGCTGCCGTTGATGCCGGCATGGCCGATATAGATGTTGTTGCTGCCGGTCTTGGTCAGCTTGCCGGCGCCGAAGCCCAGCCCGATGTTGTTGCTGCCGGAGGTCAGCCCAAGCAGGGCCCAGGTGCCGAGTGCGGCATTGTTGATACTGCTGCCCGTGCTCGCCTTGAGCGCCTGATAGCCGAAAGCGACGTTGCCGGTCCCGGTGGTGTTGGAATAGAGCGCATAATAGCCACCGGCGGTGTTGCCGTAGCCGGTAGTGTTGGCTTGGAGCGCGGACGTGCCGCCGGCGGTGTTGTCGTAGCCGGTGGTGTTGGAGTAGAGCGCAAAATAGCCGCTGGCGGTGCTGTTGGAGCCGGTGGTGTTGGCGTGGAGTGCGGCAACGCCGCTGGCGGTGTTGTTGCTGCCGGTATTGTTGGCGTAGAGCGCGCCAGCACCGCTGGCGGTGTTAGCGAAGCCGGTGGTGTTGGAGAAGAGCGCGGCATAGCCGCTGGCGGTGTTTTCGTAGCCGGTGGTGTTGGAGAGGAGCGAGTTAAAGCCGCTGGCGGTGTTATAAGTGCCGGTGGTGTTGGAGAAGAGCGCACTATAGCCGCTGGCGGTGTTAGCGGTGCCGGTGGTGTTGGAGAAAAGCGCCTGATAGCCGTCGGCGGTGTTGTTAAAGCCGCCGTTCTCGCTGGCGAGCGCTCCCGTGCCGGTGGCGGTGTCTGTGGGATCAAGGCCGGCGGCGCCGGCGGCCGCCGGGCACAAACAGATCGCGGTGGCGAGCAGCCACATTGCCGGATATTTGGACGGATGGGTGATCGAACGGTTCGTCGCTTTTCGCATGGACGGTTCTCCCCCTCTTCAAATGGGTTGATGGCGAATTGTCGTTCCCGACGCCGCCTCGCCCGTTGCCGGCGTCCGCAATAACCTACGTCAAGGACTGGAGCGAAAGGATACACCGTTGAGTGGTGGGGTCGAGACCATTGCGACGAGCCGCAAACGCGCCTGGCGCGCGCACCCGGAGCCCGGCTTACGCTTAGTTCGTAGTCCGTAGGATGGGTTGAGCGTTAGCGAAACCCATCATCGTTCGCATGTGCGGCGATGGGTTTCGCCTTTGGCTCAACCCATCCTAGGCACTGCTCATCTGGCGCTATTGCCCCCTGCGGCTGCGTCGAGCGACGCAAGACGCGTGGCGAGCGTCCGGCGTAATTCGGCCAACTCGGCCTTTAGCTGCTCGATCACTTTACGTTCCCGCGCATTCTCCGCTTTCTGTCGCGCGTTCAGTTCGCGTTGCGCTTTCCACTGTTCGAGCAGCAGCGGAACGATCTCGATGTACTGCACCGAGTCCGGGCGGTTCTGCTTGTCTCGTACCACCAGCTCCGGCATTACCTGCGCGACCTGCTCGGCGATCAGGCCGTAGTGCGTCGCCGCGGGCTCGCTCTTGTAGCGGAAGGTAACCGGGCGCAGCTGCGCCAGCTTTTCCCCGGCCGATGCGCCGGCGAGCGGCTTGATGTCTTTCTTGTAACGGGCCGACGATGTGACGACGCCGAGCTGTCCATTGGAGTTAACGACCACCGTGGCACCCGACAGCGCTACGCCGCTAATGCCGGCGATGAAGGTCTTGGTCTGCGAGGACCCGATGCGGGTGACGCTGCTCTCACTGCCGTCGATGCCGGCGTTGCCGATGTAGATGTCGTTATTGCCGGTCTTGGTCAGCTTGCCGGCGCCGAATCCCAGCGCGATGTTGTTGGCGCCGGAGGTCAGCGCAAGCAGGCCCCAGGTGCCGACGGCGACGTTGTTGCCGCCGGTCTTGCTCGCGTAGAGCGCCTGATAGCCGAACGCAACATTGCCGGTGCCGGTGGTGTTGGACTGGAGCGCATAATAGCCGTCGGCGGTATTGCCGTAGCCGGTTGTGTTGTTGAAGAGCGCATAAAAACCGCTGCCGGTGTTGTCGTAGCCGGTGGTGTTGCCAAAGAGCGCGCTGTAGCCGCTGGCGGTGTTATTGTAGCCGGTGGTGTTGGTGTTGAGCGCGTAGGCGCCGCTGGCGGTGTTTTCGTATCCGGTGGTGTTGGAATAGAGCGCAACAAAGCCGCTTGCGGTGTTTCTCGTGCCGGTCGAGTTTGAGTAGAGCGCGTTAGTGCCGCTGGCGGTGTTGTAGATGCCGGTGCTATTGGAGTAGAGCGCGTTAGTGCCGCTGGCGGTGTTTTCGTGGCCGGTGGTGTTGGCGTAGAGCGCATAATAGCCGCTGGCGGTGTTGTTGTTGCCGCTGGTGTTGGCTTGGAGCGCATAAGCTCCGCTGGCGGTGTTGGCTCCGCCGGTGGTGTTTTCCCAGAGCGCCTGAAAGCCGCTGGCGGTGTTGTTGGAGCCTGTAGTGTTGGCGGAAAGCGCCTCTTCGCCATTGGCGGTGTTGCTATTGCCGGTGGTGTTGGCGAAGAGCGCGTTATAGCCGACCGCGACGTTGTTCCCGCCAGTGCTGTTAACGCCGAGACTAAAGGCACCGACGGCGGTGTTCTGGGAGCCGGTGGTGTTGTCGCCAAGTGCCAGATGGCCGTCGGCTGTGTTGTAGTCGCCGCCGTTCTCGTTGGCGAGCGCTCCGGTCCCGGTGGCCGTGTCAAAAGGACCAAGGGTGCCGGCGCCGGAAGCCGCCGGCCAGAGGCAGATCGCCGCGGCCAGCAGCCATATCGACGGATGTTTGCACGGATGGTTGATCGAACGGTTCGCTCCCTTTGGCATTGCCACTTCTCCTTTGTTTGAACTCGGCTGATGCAAACCTGAGCCCCCGACGCCGCCTCGCCCGGCGTCCGCAATGACCTGCGTCAAAGATCGGAACGACAGGATATACAGTTTAACGACGGGGTCGAGATCATGACGATTCCTCCGCAACAAGCGTCTGGCGCGGCCAGACGAGCGTTTGCCCAACGCAAGCAGTTCAACGCGGCAGCCAGTAAACCTGCTCGATTCTCGTCAGCCGATGCGGCGGAACTCGGTTATCCTTGGCGCCAAATACGCGTTGAATTGTCCGCAAGGCTCCCCTTAAATTTGCCGGCGAAACCGCGAACGCGCGTATCATGAGGAGAACGCCATGCGCGCCGTAAAGTGTTATTCCGCCGTCGTCGTCATCGGCAGCCTCGCGCTGAGCGGCCGCGCTTCGGCCGAGCTCAAGCAAGTCCCGTATCCGGCCATCAAGGTCGAAATCGCCAAGCCCTACAAGCCCGACGCGGCATTCGAAAAGATGCGCAAGGCGTTTGCCGATGCGACCGCGCACAAGGATGCCGATGCCTTGTTCGCGCTGGTCGCGCCCGGCTTTGTGTGGACGGTGGGCGGTGCGCTCACCAGCCAATTCGATCCCGGCCGCGAGCCGCTGCACAATTTCAAGGTGCTGTTTGGCTTTCGCCAGCTCGGCAAGGACAGCGACGGCGGCGTCAAAGACGGTCCGTTCTGGGACACGCTGATCGCCTACGCCAAGGAAGACACTTATTACCAAGCCGAAGAGTCGAGCGGCCTGGTCTGCAGTCCGATCGCCGCCTCGGTCGAGGATCAAGACGCGCTCGCCGAGGCGCGCGAAAAAATCGAAACCGCCGACGAGGCGAGCGACTGGTACTTCACCGTGCGCGCAACGCCGGTGAGCAAATCTCCCGACGACAAGCAAGCGCCGATCGCCACGCTGAGCGGGGAGGCGGTGCCGGTGCTCAATACCTTCCCGGCGGCCAAGGAGGATGAGCCGGCGCCGCCAGTGACGCACTACGAGATCTTGCTGCCGTCGGGCAAAAGCGGATGGATCCCGGCGGCGGCGGCGCGGCCGCTGGAGGGCGATCGGCTTTGCTATGCGCTGACCGCCAAGGGCGAGTGGGCCATCGGGCTCTATGACAGCGGCCGGGCCCAGCAGCAGTCGAATGAATAGCGGGAAACTCGCCGATCGATCCAGTTTTTTATGTTGTCAGAAATAAAGATTATCACAAGAAATCAATTCGATAGCCGCAATATAATCGTGAGAACAAAAAAAGAACAAGACAACAGTTCTGGATCAGGCTACAAGCTCAGAAGCCCTGTGGATTAAGGCCAAACGCGCTTGCCGTGCGAGGGCCGCGGGCTGAAAAGTTGATTTCGGGGTCGCACAGCGGGCGATCCCCTGACCGGCGAAGAGCGGCGACGGCATGTCGCCAGCGGCAATCGCCACGCGGAGAGCATCATGGCAGGTAGCGTCAATAAAGTGATCCTGATCGGCAACCTGGGCGCCGATCCGGAAGTTCGCCGCACGCAGGACGGGCGGCCGATCGTCAATCTGCGGGTGGCGACCTCGGACAGCTGGCGCGACAAGGCGACCGGCGAGCGCCGCGAGAAGACCGAATGGCACCGCGTGGTGATCTTCAACGAGGGCCTGTGCCGGGTCGCCGAGCAGTATTTGAAGAAGGGCTCCAAGGTCTATCTCGAAGGCTCGTTGCAGACGCGCAAATGGCAGGACAAGGACGGGCAAGATCGCTACTCGACCGAAGTGGTGCTGCAGGGCTTCAACTCGCAGCTCACCATGCTCGACCGCGCCGGTGGCGGCAGCGTTGAGGGGGGCGATGATTTCGGCTCGTCCGGCCCGAGCGCGACGCGCGAGCGCAAACCGGCGCTGGCCGGCGCCGGCGGCGGCCGCCGCGACGACATGGACGATGAGATTCCGTTCTGAGCGTGGGTCCGACTTACCAAATTTGCACAAAACGATGTAATATTGATTGCGGAATTAGATTCGAGGAGAGTCAAAATGACTGGAGCGGCGTTGCGGCGCGACCAGCAATGCAGCGTCCTCCCAGCAACGCCGCATAAAGACGGCAGCTACGAGATTGTTTTAGCCGATGCATTTGCGTGGTTGGCGTCACGCCCGCCTCACTCGATCCACGCCATTGTCACTGATCCTCCCTATGGACTTAAGGAGTACACTGACGTTGAAAAGCAGAAGCTGCGTGTTGGCCGAGGCGGGGTTTGGCGAATACCTCCGTCTTTTGATGGCTGTAAGCGAACACCGGTGCCGAGATTTACAGTGCTGGATGAGGGTGATCGCGACGCTTTGAGTACCTTTTTTTCCGAATTCGCAAAGCATGTGATGAGCGTTTTGGTGCCGGGTGGTCACGTTTTTATTGCAACAAATCCCCTGCTATCACATTTGGTGTATCTGCCGTTCATAGCCTGCGGTTTCGAGAAGCGGGGCGAAATCATTCGTCTCGTACAGACACTACGGGGCGGGGATCGACCCAAGAATGCTCATTCGGAGTTCAGCGGCGTGTCGGTCATGCCGCGGTCTGCCTGGGAGCCTTGGGGGCTTTTTCGAAAGCCGTGCGATGGCAGAGTTCAAGACAATCTGCGCAAATGGAAGACCGGCGGGCTTAGGAGAATTTCGGACAAGGGGCCATTCTCAGACGTTATTCGCTCGGCTCCGACTCGCCGCGATGAAAAGGCCATTGCACCACATCCTTCCCTTAAACCGCAGGCCTTCATGCGCCAGATTGTCCGCGCCTCACTGCCGTTGGGGGTTGGGGTAGTCGCCGATCCATTCATGGGTGCAGGCTCGACGATTGCTGCCGCCTGTGCCGTCGGCTACTCAAGCATTGGGATAGAACACGATCCGATATATTTTGATATGGCAAAAAAAGCGATTCCCGTGCTTGCTCATTTGAAACTGGGTCATCGGTCACCTAACTATGAAAACTACGAGTTTAAATCCGATCTCGCTGCCAAAGAGCCTCAAGTTGGTTCATATCAACAACGCCGTTGAATTTATTGAAGAGCGCGCAGCAGACCTCGTCGATCTCTATTTCGAACAAGCGAATGTGTTTAGTGCAATAATTGGTATTCTTGGCGTCCGCGCACTTGACGCGTTGAGTCCGTATAAGCGGCACAAACATCCGGACATAGCGCAGCAACGTTTTCCTGATCTCTCACTCGGAGGAAAGCTCAATCCGCCTCCCGACCTAGCGCTTGAATCCAAAGGTAGTTCGCGTGCGTGGTCGATCCAATCGCATTTTGATCATCCAGGTTGGTACATCGTCTGGCGCTACCTAGTCGATCCAACCAAGTCAATCAAGCCGAAACGCTTGATCGTGATATGGCGAGTTGACGTAGTGTTTTTAGAGAAAGGCGATTGGAAATATGAAGGCAGCACCGCCGGTTCGGCCGGTGGAGGGCGTACGCATACGTTTGGATTGCGCTCACCGGCCGAGAAATTGAAAAACGCGGCAGCTTACAAGCTTCCGAATATCATTCTGCGAGGCGGCAGACCGGTCTTGTCTGATATACGGTGATTGCCGATATGACTTAGGAAGCGTCGACCCAACTGACACATCGGTCTAAATCAGGCTACCATCGCGCCGCATGCCAACGCTCGCGAATGCTCTGCTGCAAGGCCTGAAGGATCACGGCGCCCGGGAAATCTTCGGCATTCCGGGCGACTTCGTGCTGCCGCTGTTCAAGGTCATCGAGGAAAGCAACACGCTGCCGCATTTCACGCTCAGTCATGAGCCGGCGGTCGGCTTCGCCGCGGATGCGACCGCCCGCTATCACGGCGGCATCGGCGTGGCGGTGGTCACCTACGGCGCCGGCGCCTTCAATCTGGTGAACTCGATCGCCAGCGCCTATGCCGAACGCTCGCCGGTCGTGGTAATCGCCGGCGCGCCCGGCGCGCGCGAACGCGCCAGCGGCTTTCTGCTGCACCACCAGGCGCGCACCATCGACACCCAGCTGGCCGTGTTCAAGGAATTCACCTGCGACCAGGCCGTGCTCACCGATGCGGCGAGTGCGCCGGGCGAGATCGCCCGCGTTCTGCGCAGCGCGCTCGAACTGTCGTTGCCGGTCTATGTTGAATTTCCGCGCGACATGGTGAGCGCGCAGGTCGAGCCGGTGCCGCGGCTGCCGCAACGCGCCGCCGATGCCGGCGCGCTCGCCGAATGCGCGGACGAGGTGCTCGCTCGCATCGCCCACGCCAAGGCGCCGGTGCTGATGGTCGACGTGGAAATCCGCCGCTACGGCATCGAGGGCCAAGTCGCGGCGCTGGCGCGCAAGTTCGCCCTTCCGGTGGTGACGACCTTTATGGGGCGTGGGCTTTTGCAAGCGGCGCCCGATGTCGTCGCCGGAACCTATCTCGGCGTCGCCGGCGATCAGGCGGTCACCCGGCTGGTCGAGGACGCCGATCTGTTGCTCCTGTTCGGGGTCATCCTCTCCGACACCAATTTCGCGCTGTCGAACCGCGCGCCCGATCCGCGCCGCACCATTCTGGCGGCGGGGCGCGAAGTGCAGGTCGGCCATCACGTCTATCGCGATCTGCCGCTGGCCGATCTTATCGCCGCGCTCGATGCGCGCGCCAAGCATCGCACGCCGCGCAAACGCAAAGCCGGGCAGGGGATCGCCTATGCGCGCGGACTGGCCGCCGACGATCATGCGATTGCGCCATCGGACGTCGCGACGGCGATCAACGACCTGTTCGACCGCCACGGCAAGATGCCGATGACCTCCGACGTCGGCGACTGCCTGTTCACCGCCATGGAGATCGACAACACCGCGCTGGCGGCGCCCGGCTATTACGCCGGCATGGGCTTTGGCGTGCCGGCCGGGATCGGCGTTGCGGCAACCGGCTTGCGGCCGCTGGTGCTGGTCGGCGACGGCGCCTTCCAGATGACCGGTTGGGAGCTCGGCAATTGCCGCCGCTACGGGCTCGATCCGATCGTCGTGCTGTTCAACAATTGCAGCTGGGAAATGCTGCGCGTGTTCCAGCCGGAATCCGCCTTCAACAATCTCGACGACTGGCATTTCGCCGACATGGCGGTGTCGCTCGGCGGCCATGGCGAGCGCGTGGCGACGCGGCGGCAGCTTGCCGAAGCGCTCGATCGCGCGGTGGCGCGCCGCGGCCGGTTCTCGCTCGTCGAGGTCATGCTGCCGCGCGGAGAAACCTCGCAGACGCTGGCGCGCTTCGTCGCCGGCTTCAAGGCGGTGCGCGAGCGAAAGCCGTAACTTATTCGCGCACGACCAGCAGCGATATCGTCAGCGAGCAGAAGCCGACAAAAGTAATCACCGCATTGACGGCATGGGAGACTTCCCATTGCCAACGCAGCTGCTGCCAGTTGGCGGGAACCTCGGTCCAGTCGTTGGTGGCCTGATTGGCCGGGAACGTGAAGGTGAAAAAGATCGCCAGCGTGGCGATGAGGCATAGCAGGTTGAAGAGGACGAAAGGAAACGGCTTTTGCCCGCGTGTCATGATCGTCAGGGCGAGATTGGCGAGGACGGCGCCGATCAACACGCTGCCGAGCAGCGCCCAGCCGCGATAGATGCTCTGAACGATAAAATAATCATTTTGCGCCAGGTGAATCTTGTTCGCCAGCGAGAAAAGGTGCGCGCCACCCGGCGCCAGCGCCAAACCGGTCAACACCATGGCCAGAAATTGCACGATCTTCATGGGGCCCCCCGCCTGTCGCGCCCCCGGCGCGTCAACCGGCTCCGCAAGGCATGGTTCCATGCGAAGCACCTTAGCATCGCAGCGAAGCCGGACTAGGTAGACAGACAATCTTGACAAATGTCGACCAGGCGACTTTGCTGGCGCGACGAAAAAGCGGATCGTCTGCATGCAAGACACGAAAATATTGACTGCGATCTTTGTCGGCGTCGCCGGATTGGCGGCGGCGGCGTTGGTAGCCGGCGTGATTATTGTCGCGCCGCAGCCGGTGATGGCGACCCCGGCGATTGCGCAAAAGACCGGCCACCCCTGCACGACGTGTCACACAACGCCGCCGAAGCTCAACGCCTACGGCAGGAAGTACAAGGCCGGCACGAAACACTAGCGCATTTCAGCGCGCTTGGGGTCGTGAGTGACGGCGCGGCGCTTTGGTGCGCCGCGCCGCCCTCTAATCAAGCCGCCAAAGCCGCCCGCACGCCGTCGATCACATATTGCACGGCGAGTGCGGCCAGCAGCACGCCGAGCAGGCGCGAGAGCACGACGCCGCCGGTGATGCCGAGCAGCCGCGCGATGCCCACCGCCGTCAGAAACACAAGAAAGCAAAGCGCCAGCACAACGGCGATGACGCCGAGGAGGATAGCAAGCCTCAGCGGATCCTGATCGGCACGGCCGGCGAGCAGCACGCTCGCCGTGATCGCGCCGGGGCCGGCCATCAGCGGAACGGCCAGCGGGAAGGCGGCGATGTTGCGCACCCGCTCCTCGACCGCTTCCTCGGCCTCGCGCGACTGCCGTCCGATGCGTACGCCGAACACCATTTCCGAGGCGATTGAGAACAGCAGCAGCCCGCCGGCGATGCGGAAGGCGGGCAGCGAGATCGACAGCGTGCGCAACAGCCAATCGCCGATCAGCGCGCTGCCGGCGAGGATCACGGCGGCGATCAGCGAAGCGCGCAGCGCGACATCGCGGCGCGCGCGCTCGGGCAGGCCGTGGGTGATGGCGATGAAGGTCGGCACCAGGCCAAGCGGATCGACGACGACGATCAGCGTGACAAGAGCGGAAACCAGGAATTCGATGGGCATGCCGGGCTAGCATAGCCCAGCGCCGCGGCGCGAGGAACGCGCAGTCAGGCGATACCGAGCGCGCTCTTGGCGCGCTGGAGCCAATCGCCGCGCTGCTGCATTCCGTTCGGCGTGCCGGTCGAATTGGGATTGCCGAAATTGATCGCCCGGGAAATTGTCAGAAGGTCGTCGCGGTCGGCAAAACTGTTGCAGTTGGAATCGCTCCATTCCGCCAGCACCGGCTTGAGCGCATGCTCCGGCGCAGTCAGCAATTCCGGATGATTAAAGAAGTCGACTTGGCATTTAATTCCGACCGCGCGGTGATTGTTGCCGCCGGTCGTTTGCAACATGCCGTTGCCGCGGAACAGGAAGCCATCGCCCTGGCGTGCGTTGCCCAATCCTTGAGCCTTGGGAGAATTGCCCGGATTGACACCGTTGTTCATGCCGTTGGCGGCATAGAGCCGGCTCGGCAAGGGAACGCCGTAAAAACGCTCTGCGAGGTCCTGCGGCTGCCGCAACAACATCTGCGCCTCGCCCGTAAATAAGGGCGGCGACAGGCGCATGTTATTGAAGACTTTCAGCAGCACGTCCAAGTGCGAGTAGAAGGTCGACTCCCGCACGGATGTGAAATTGCATTCGCCCCCGCACTGCGCGATGAGATGGGCGAGGCGCAGCGGCGTGTCGATCCCCGCCGCTTCAAGCTGCGCGTCTCCAGCGTCGAGTGCCGCGATATATTCGGGGCGCGGGGGATCGTGAGCAATCCGACGCACAACGTCGACCGCACGCATCATCGGCATTTGTCGCTCTAACGGTTCCGCAGCCAATGCCGCGGGCCTTGCCGGGCATTATAGGTTATTTGCGACGCCCCGTCAGGGCGTCGGGCGGGGCGAAATGAGCCCATGCCGCGAGGACACGTCCTGGCACTGCCAAGCAACCGGGAAAACTAATTGTAAGCCGTTGAAAAGGCGTGGAGAAAACGCCGCATTCAGTTTGCATTTTACATGGCAAGGCTTACCTGAATCAGGTAGAAAACCAGACCCGAATCCGCTCCAGGAACTCATCCTTGTCCGATACCGAAACTCCCAAATCGGGGGACGGAAATCCCTCCGATACGCGTCCCATCTCGATCACCGAGGAAATGAAGCGCAGCTATCTCGATTACGCCATGAGCGTGATCGTGGCGCGCGCTCTGCCCGATGTGCGCGACGGCCTAAAGCCGGTGCACCGGCGCATTCTTTATTCGATGAACGAGCAGGGCCACACGCCCGACAAGAAATATGTGAAGTCGGCGCGCGTGGTCGGCGACGTGATGGGCAAATATCACCCGCACGGCGACCAGGCGATCTATGACGCGCTGGTGCGCATGGCGCAAGATTTTTCCATGCGCCTGCCGCTCATCGACGGGCAGGGCAATTTCGGCTCGGTCGACGGCGATCCGCCGGCGGCCATGCGCTACACCGAGTGCCGGCTGGCGCGGCCGGCGATGGCGCTGATCGACGACATCGACAAGGACACCGTCGACTTCCAGCCGAATTATGACGGCACCGAAAAAGAGCCGGTGGTGCTGCCGGCGCGCTTGCCCAATCTTCTGGTCAACGGCGCCGGTGGCATCGCCGTCGGCATGGCGACCAATATCCCGCCGCACAATCTCGGCGAGTTGATCGACGCTTGCGTTGCGCTGATCGACGATCCCGCCCTCAGCATCGACGATCTCATCAACATCGTGCCGGGCCCGGACTTCCCGACCGGCGGCATCATTCTCGGCCGCGCCGGTATCCGCAGCGCCTATCACACCGGCCGCGGTTCGATCATCATGCGCGGCAAGGTGACGTTCGAGACCATCCGCAAGGAACGCGAGGCGATCGTCATCACCGAAATTCCCTATCAGGTGAACAAGGCGGCGATGGTCGAGCGCATCGGCGAACTCATGCGCGAGAAGAAGATCGACGGCATCGCCGAGCTGCGCGACGAGAGCGACCGCGACGGCTATCGCGTTGTGATCGAGCTCAAGCGCGAGGCCGAGCGCGACGTGGTGCTCAACCAGGTTTACCGCTTCACGCCGCTGCAGTCCTCCTTCGGCGCCAATATGGTGGCGCTCGACGGCGGCCGCCCGCTGGTGATGACGCTGAAGGACATGCTCAGCGCCTTCATCGCCTTCCGTGAGGAGGTGGTGTCGCGGCGCACCAAGCATCTGCTCGGCAAGGCGCGCGACCGCGCTCACACCTTGGTCGGCCTCGCCATCGCGGTCGCCAATATCGACGAGGTGATCCGGCTGATCCGCGCCGCCAAGGACCCGGCCGAGGCGCGCGACGCGCTGCTTGCGCGCGACTGGCCGGCCAAGGACATGGCGGCCATGGTCACGCTGATCGACGATCCGCGCCATAAGCTTAGCGTGGCCGGCACCATCCGCCTCTCGGCCGAGCAGGCAAAAGCCATCCTTGACCTGCGCCTGCAGCGGCTGACCGCGCTCGGCCGCGACGAGATCAAGGAAGAGCTGGACAAGCTTGCTGCCGAGATCGCCGACTACCTCGACATCCTGCGTTCGCGCGCGCGCATCCAGGCGATCATTAAGGACGAGCTGAAGACCTTGAAAGACCAGTTCGCCACGCCGCGCCGCAGCGTCATCGCGGAAGAGGAGGCGGAGGTCGAAGACGAGGATCTGATCCAGCGCGAGGACATGGTCGTCACCGTATCGCATCTCGGCTACATCAAGCGCGTGCCGCTCTCGACCTATCGGGCGCAGCGGCGCGGCGGTAAAGGCCGCGGCGGCATGCAGGTGCGCGAGGAGGATTTCGTCTCGCGGCTGTTCGTCGCCTCAACGCATGCGCCGGTGCTGTTCTTCTCCTCGCGCGGCAAGGTCTACAAGGAAAAGGTCTGGCGGCTGCCGCTGGCGGCACCGCAGGCGCGCGGCAAGGCGCTGATCAACATCCTGCCGCTCGATCCCGGCGAGACCATCACCACCATCATGCCGCTGCCGGAAGACGAGACGAGCTGGAGCGCGCTCGATGTGATGTTCGCCACCACCAGCGGCACCGTCCGGCGCAACAAGCTCTCCGACTTCGTCGACGTGCGGCCGTCCGGCATCATCGCCATGAAGCTCGAGGAGGGCGAGGCAATCGTCGACGTGCAGATCTGCACCGATAAAGATGACGTGTTGCTCACCGCCAATGGCGGCCAGTGCATCCGTTTCCCGGTGCCGGAGGTGCGCGTGTTCCAGGGCCGCACCTCGCGCGGCGTGCGCGGCATCACGCTGGCCGAGAAAGATCACGTCATCTCGCTGTCGATCCTGCGCCACATCGACGTCACCGCCGATGAACGCACCGCGTACCTCAAGCGCGCGAGCGCCATCCGCCGCGGTTCGGGGGCCGAGCTGGAAGCCGCGCCCGAGACGGAGGAGGGGGCTGAGCCCAACGGCAACGGCGGGATCGAGCTGGGCGAGCAGCGCTATGTCGAACTGTCGGCGGCCGAGCAGTTCGTGCTCACCGTCTCGGATCGCGGTTACGGCAAGCGGTCATCGTCCTACGAGTACCGCACGACCGGGCGCGGCGGCAAAGGCATCGTGGCGATGGCGTTGACGGCCAAGACCGGCCGCATCGTCGCCTCGTTCCCGGTCGAGGAGGCCGACCAGGTGATGTTGGTCACCGACCAGGGCAAGCTCATCCGCACGCCGGTTGCCGGCATCCGCATCGCTGGCCGCTCGACGCAAGGCGTCATCGTGCTCGACACCGCCGAGGACGAGCGCGTCGTGTCGGTCGAACGGCTGAGCGAGGAGGAGGACTAATCTCCGCTGTCATGCCCCGCGAAAGCGGAGCATCCGGTAAACACGGGGCATGCGATACAACTTCGACCGGGATTACTGGATCGTCCGCCTTCGCGGACGATGACAACCATATTCGTGACAGCCATATGAACTGGCATCTGTTCTCCGCCTTCCTGCTCATCACTTTCGTACTGGTCATCGTGCCCGGGCCGATTGTCACGCTGGTGATCGCGACCGGCGCGAGCCGCGGCATCCGCGCCGCGTTGCAGACCGTGATCGGCACCACCCTGGGCAACGCCGTTTTGCTCGGTTGCATCGCGCTCGGCCTGAGCTGGATATTGAAGACTTCGGCGCAAGTCTTTGATGTGCTGCGACTCGTCGGCGCCGCTTATTTGGTTTGGCTGGGTATCCAAGCCTGGCGCCACGCCGGCCGATTGAGCGAGGCGGCGCCGCCCGGCGGACACGTGCATGCCTGGCGCGGCTTCCTGGTGGCGATCACCAACCCGAAGACCATCGCCTTCTTCACGGCGTTCCTGCCGCAATTTCTCGACCCGTCGCTGCCGCTTGCGCGCCAGCTTTGGGTGATGTGCGCAGTCACCGTCGTGTTGGCCGGTCTGCTCGATGCCGCGTGGGGGATCGCGGCCGGCGCCGGGCGCGGCTTCTTTCTGCGCCGCGCCAATGCGCAATGGCTCGGCCGGCTGTCCGGCCTGGTGCTGATCGGCGGCGGCCTCTGGCTGACGCTCGTGCGGCGCCCGGGATAATGGCAAGAGAAGAAACCGCTACAGCGCTTCGACCTGCACCACGCCGGGCACGGCCTTGATGGCGCCGGCGATTTGCGGGGAGACCTTGAAACGGCCGGGCAGCTTGATTTCCACCTCGGTGCCGGCGGAAAGCAGCAGCACCATGCTCACCTCGCCATCGCCGTTTCGGCCAGCCTGCGGTGCGCCTCGCGCGGGCTCGAGCCGCTTGGCCACCGCCTCGATCGGGATTTCGTTGCGCAGGAAGACGCGCAGGCTGTGCTGCAGATTGGCGGCGGCGGCGTCGAGCGGCTCCGCCGACTGGATGCGCGCACGCACCTCGTCGCCTTGCATCTCCGCCGAGACGAACAGGAGCACCGGGCTGCCCGGCTCCAACAGGTCGCGATATTCGGCGAGACCTTCGGAAAAGAGCACCGCTTCGTAATGGCCGGTCGGATCGGACAGGCCGATGATGCCCATCTTGCCGCCGGTGCGCGTGCGCCGCTCGCTGCGCGAAACGACCGTGCCGGCGACCCGGCCGGCGGTCGCGCCATGCTTGACCGCGCGCGCAAACTCTGCCCAGGATTGCACGCGCATCTTCTTGAGCACGGCGGCGTAATCGTCGAGCGGATGGCCCGATAGGAAGAAGCCGATCGCCTCGTATTCGCGGCGCAGCCGCTCGGCCGGCAGCCATGGCTCGAGCTTGGGCAAGGCGATCGGCTCGCGCGCGCCATCGCCGCCGAACAATTCGTTTTGCCCGACCGCTGCCGCCTCGTGGGCGTGCTGCGCCTTGCGCAGCAGCGTATCGACGCCGGCAAAGACGCGGGCGCGGTTGGACTCGAAAGCGTCGAAGGCGCCGGCGGCGGCGAGGCTCTCCAGCACTCGCTTGTTAACCGCGCGCGGATTGATGCGCGCGGCGAAATCGGCGAGATCGGAAAACGGCCGCCCGTCGCGCGCGGCGATGATCGCTTCCACCGCCTGCCGGCCGACGCCTTTTAACGCCGCCAGCGCATAGATGATGATATTGCCGTCGACTTCGAACTCGACACCCGAGCGGTTGACCGAGGGCGGCGCCACCTCGATGCCGAGCCGCTCGGCCTCGGCGCGGAATTCGGCGAGCTTGTCGGTGTTGCCCATGTCGAGCGTCATGGTGGCGGCGAGGAACTCGACCGGGTAATTCGCCTTCATATAGGCGGTTTGATAGGTGAGCAGCGCATAGGGCGCCGAGTGCGATTTGTTGAAGCCGTACTCGGCGAATTTGGCGCAGGCATCGAAGATCGTGTCGGCCAATCCCCTGTCGAGGCCGCGCTCGGTCGCGCCGTCGAGGAAACGTCCGCGCTGCGCGTCCATTTCCTTCTTGATCTTCTTGCCCATGGCGCGGCGCAGGATGTCGGCCTCGGCCAGGCTGTAGCCGGCGAGATCGCGGGCGATCTGCTGCACTTGCTCTTGATAGGTGATGATGCCGTAAGTCGCTTGGAGGATCGGCTCTAGCTTCGGATGCAGATATTCGATCGGTTCGGCGCCGAGCTTGCGCGCGCAATAGGTCGGGATGTTCGCCATCGGGCCGGGCCGATAGAGCGCGACCAGCGCGATCAGATCCTCGAAGCGGTCCGGACGCATGTCGACGAGCGCACGGCGCATGCCCTGACTTTCCACCTGGAACACGCCGACGGTGTCGCCGCGCGCCAGCATTTCGAAGGTGTTGGCATCGTCGAGCGGAATCTTGAGCAGGTCGATGTCGATGCCGCGCCGCTCGACGAGCTTGACCGCCCGGTCAAGCACCGTGAGCGTCTTGAGGCCGAGGAAATCGAATTTCACCAGCCCCGCCTGCTCGACCCATTTCATGTTGAACTGGGTCACCGGCATGTCGGATTTCGGATCGCGATAGAGCGGCACCAGATCGCTGAGCGGGCGGTCGCCGATGACGATGCCGGCGGCGTGGGTGGAGGCGTGGCGGTTGAGGCCTTCCAGTTTCTTGGCGATGTCGAAGGCGCGCTTGACCACAGGGTCGCCGGCGGCTTCCGCCTGCAGGCGCGGCTCGTCGTCGATGGCGCGCGCAAGCGTCACCGGGTGCGCCGGATTCTGCGGCACCAGCTTGCAGAGCTTGTCGACTTGTCCGTAGGGCATCTGCAACACGCGCCCGACATCGCGCAGAACGCCGCGCGCCTGCAAAGTGCCGAAGGTGATGATCTGCGCCACCTGGTCGCGGCCGTAGCGCTCCTGCACGTAGCGGATGACCTCATCGCGGCGGTCCTGACAGAAGTCGACGTCGAAATCGGGCATCGACACGCGGTCCGGATTGAGGAAGCGCTCGAACAAAAGGCCGAAGCGGATCGGATCGAGATCGGTGATGGTGAGCGAATAGGCGACCAGCGAGCCGGCGCCGGAGCCGCGGCCGGGGCCGACCGGAATGCCTTGCGCCTTGGCCCATTGGATGAAGTCGGCGACGATCAGGAAGTAGCCGGGATATTTCATGCGCTCGATGACGCCGAGCTCGAACTCCAGCCGCTCGCGGTATTCGCCTTCGGTCACGCCGGGTGCGAGCCCGGCGGTCGTCAGTCGGCGCGCGAGCCCTTCGGCCGCGCGCTTGCGCAGCTCGGCAGCCTCGTCGGCCACGCTGTCCCTGTCCACGGAAAAGCGCGGCAGGATCGGCTGATGCGTCTGCGGCCGGAAGGCGCAGCGCTCGGCGATCTCGACGGTCGAGGCGAGCGCTTCCGGAAGGTCGGCAAACAGCGCGATCATCTCGGCGCGGCTCTTGAAGCGATGCTCGGGCGTGAGCTGGCGGCGGTCGGTCTCCGCCAGCAGGCGGCCCTCGGCGATGCAGATCAGCGCGTCATGCGCCTCGTAGTCGGCTGTGGTCGCAAAGAACGGCTCATTGGCGGCGACTAGCGGAATGCCCTTGCCGTAAGCGAGATCGATCAGCACCGGCTCGGCCGTGCGCTCGCTTGGAGTGCCGTGGCGCTGCAGTTCGACATAGAGCCGGTCGCCGAACAGGCGGGCGAGCGCCTCGAGCCGCGCACCGGCGAGATGGCTCTGCCCGGCGGCAATCGCCGTATCGAGCGGGCCGCCCGGGCCGCCAGTGAGCGCGATGAGGCCGTCGGTTTCGCCGGCAAGCCAGGCGAGCTTGACATGCGGCGGCTCGTTCGACGGCGTATCGAGGAAGGCGCGCGAGTTGAGCCGCATCAGGCTGCGATAGCCGGCCTCGCGCGCGGCCAGGAGCACGATGCGCGCGCGTTCGTGCGGCGCAATGGCATTGCGGGCGCCGTGATCGGTGTCGCCGAAATCGACGGCGAGCGCGCAGCCGACGATCGGCTGGATGCCGCTGCCGGCGAGTTTCTCGGAAAATTCCAGCGCCCCGAACATGTTGTCGGTGTCGGTGAGCGCGAGCGCCGCCTGCTTGTCGGCCTTGGCGAGCTCGGCGAGGCGCGCAATGGTGAGCGCGCCCTCCAAGAGCGAATAAGAGGAGTGCACGTGCAGGTGCACGAAATCGAGATCGGCCATGCGAGCGATTCCTTGTCGTGGACCACATTGGGCACGACCGGTACCCGCGTCTACTATCAACCGCACCTCACAGGGCTGCTATTCCGGCTTTCAACAGGCGCCGGAAACCATTGACTCGTCATGGCCGGGCCTGTCCCGCGCAGGTGGGCTCAGAGATTCCCCAGCAGCTGTGACCAGATGGCGATCATGCTGATGAACAGGGCAAGCGAAGCGAGCGCGGCGGCTTCGTGAACGACGGCTTTGAACATTATTCTCTCCCGCGAACGGAGAGGGAACATAGTTCATGATATGTTCCCAAGTCAAGTAGCTGCCCACATTCAACTAACCCCTTCAAAAACTTGATTATCTTAATTTGGCCGGTGGCCTAAAGCTGGCGGATGGTCCCGACGCCCTCCAAGGTCGCGACGACGGGTCGATACACACGTAAGAGAGCCAGGATTTGCCATTCCGGTCGGGAAACCTGCGGTCGCAATCGTCGCAGGTCGGGGCTTCGCGGGCGAGTGCCATTCGCGGACTGAGTGCGCCACACTCGACGCAACGGAAGATCTGGGGCCTTTCCACAGGACGTTACGGGTCTTTCATTCCAGCTCCACCACCCTGCCGTCCTTCAACGTCACCCGCCGGTCCATGCGGGCGGCGAGGTCCATGTTGTGGGTGGCGATAATGGTGGCGAGGCCCGAGGCGCGCACGAGCTGGCTGAAGGCATGGAACACGTGCTCGGCCGTGTGCACGTCGAGATTTCCGGTCGGCTCGTCGGCGAGCAAAATGCGCGGCGCATTGGCGACCGCGCGCGCGATCGCCACGCGCTGCTGCTCGCCGCCGGACAGTTCGGCCGGCCGATGGCTCAGCCGCTCGCCCATGCCGAGATAGGTCAGCAGTTCGGTCGCGCGACTCTTGGCTTCGCCGCGCGCCAGCCCGCGGATCATCTGCGGCAGCAGCACGTTCTCCAGCGCGCTGAATTCCGGCAGCAGATGATGCGACTGGTAGACGAAGCCGATCTCGTTGCGGCGAATGCGGGTGCGCTCGTGATCGGGCAGCGTCGCGGTCGGCCGCCCGTCGATGTAGACGTCGCCGTGGTCGGGATGCTCGAGCAGGCCGGCGATGTGCAGAAGCGTCGACTTGCCGGCGCCGGACGGCGCCACCAGCGCCACCGACTGGCCGGGCCATAGTGCAAGCTGGGCGCCGTTGAGCACGCGCAGTGTGGCGTCGCCTTGCCGGTAGTGGCGCTCGACCTCGTGCAGCAGCAGGATCGGGTTTTCCTCGGCTTGCCGCACCACCGCGACCCGGGTTTCGACCACCGTCTCACTCATAGCGCAGCGCCTCCACCGGATCGAGGCGCGCGGCCCGCCAGGACGGATAGAGCGTGGCAAGGAACGACAGCACCAGCGCCATCACCACCACCGCGCTGGTTTCCGCCGTGTCCATGTCGGCGGGCAGATGCGAGAGGAAATAAAGCTCGGGCGAGAACAGCTCGGTGTTGGTCAGCCAGGACAAGAACTGGCGGATATTTTCGATGTTGAGGCAAACCACGATGCCAAGCAGAAAGCCGACCAGCGTGCCGACCACGCCGATGGAGGCGCCGGTGATCAGGAACACGCGCATGATGGCGCCTTGGCTGGCGCCCATGGTGCGCAGAATGGCGATGTCCTGGCCCTTGTCTTTCACCAACATGATCAGCCCGGAAACGATGTTGAGCGCGGCGACCAAAACGATCAGCGTGAGGATGAGGAACATCACGTTGCGCTCGACCTGCAGCGCGTTGAAGAACGTGGCGTTGCGCTGGCGCCAGTCGATCATGAAGATCGGCCGCTGCGCGGCGTCGCGCACCGCCTGGCGGTAGCTATCGACGCGGTCGGGATCGTTCGTATAGACCTCGATGGCGGTGACATCGCCGGCGCGGTTGAAATAGGCCTGCGCTTGCTTCAGCGGCATGAAGACGAAAGCGGAATCGTATTCCGACATGCCGATCTCGAACACCGCCGCCACCTTGTAGACCTTGATGCGCGGCATGGTGCCCATGGGCGTCACCGCTCCGCGCGGCGCGACCAGCGTGATGTTGTCGCCCGAGCGCAGCGAGAGCTGGTCGGCGAGCCGCCGCCCGATCGCGACCCCGTTGCCGTCGTCAAAGCCGTTGAGCGTGCCCTGCTTGATGTTCTTGGCGACCGAGGGAAGCTTTTCCAGATCCTGCAATCTGATGCCGCGGATGAGCACGCCGCCGGCGTTAAACGGCGAGGAGGCGAGCGCCTGGCCTTCAACGATCGGCGCCGCCAGCCGGATGCCGGGAACCTTGGCGATGCGGGCCGACACTTCCTCCCAGTCGGTGAGCGGCTTATCGAGCGGCTGGATCAAAAGATGGCCGTTGAGGCCGAGGATCTTGTCGAGCAGCTCCTTGCGGAAGCCGTTCATCACCGCCATGACGATGATGAGCGTGGCGACGCCCAGCATAATGCCGAGGAAGGAGAACCCGGCGATCACCGAGATGAATCCTTCCTTGCGCCGCGCCCTGAGGTAGCGCAGCGACAGCATCCATTCGAACGGGGAGAAGGGCTTCGTCCCGTTGGGCTCGGTCATTGATCGCTTAATCCCACGCTCCGGGTTTTCACATGATTCTGGCGGTTTCAAGCCCCTTGGCCCGGCAAAGCCCTTGCCCACACACAGTTATTTTGGCGTCCGCGACTTGGCGAGCCTAGTTGGAGTCGTCGGCGAAGCTGTGCCGCTGAAAAATGGCGACGTCTTGGGTCGATGCAAAAGCATGCGATCCCCGCAGAAGGCCTTGGAATTCCCACAAACGATGGAACCCCGCGAATAGCCGCTCGACAAACTGCGGGGTCATGAAGACCGCGTAATCATTCGAGCCGAGCGTGGTGCGCTTTGCCGTCCCGTGCACGTGACAATAAAAGCCGGTTTTGTTGAGCTCCTCCCATCCTTTCGGCGCGACTTCTGCCAGCCATTTTGCGAAATAGCTGCCGCTAAAGGAAACCATCAAGATTCCGTTCGGCTTGATGACCCTTTTCATTTCCACCGCCCACTTGTTCGCGGCGGCGCGCGTCGTGTGCGTGAATACCGACGCGGCATAGACGAAGTCGACGGAGGCATCGGCGATTTGGCGCAACGGCGGCAAATAGGACGACACCCAGGTTCGCGCAAATGGAATATTCGCGCTGCAAAACTCGACGAGCTTTGGATTGATATCGCAGCCAAGGAGCGTCGCGGCGGGCGGCAGTCGGTGTTCCCAACCGGCCAGGATGCGTCCACAGCCGCAACCGAAGTCAAGAATAGTATCAAAGCCTCGGTAGTCGATGCCGGCTTCGTCAAGAAAACCGATAATTGCCGGCACCGCAGCTGCCCGCGTTTGCGCAAACTGACGTTTGTCCCAATGTCCGTTGACGAGGAAGATGAGCTCCTCCTTCGGAAGCGGAGTCGATAGGTCGCCGATCACATCGCTTAGGTCTTGCTCGGTCTTTGCGAGTGGAATGGTTTTCGGAGAATTGTCGAGCGCGCTTCCGCGTTTATCGCGAATGCTTACCGTCTCGCCGCCGGCCAGCGGTTCGGGAAAGCCGTAACAGAATCCCAGATTGATATTCTCGCCGAAGCGCTTCGTCAGATCACGCCGCTCATATTTCGGCGTGACCCTGCCGACCGGTTTACCGTCGACTTCCACCGTCAGTGTCGGCGCGACTCCGCCTCGGTAAGCGGCCCAGCCGACCACATGGAATCGATCCACGACATCGATCCAGCCGTGCAGCCGCGGCTTTTTCCAGAAACGCAGCAACCTTCACTCCGCGTCGCGCACTCGATCAGCGCGAGAGCAAATCCAGCGCCGCGGCGGGACTCATCGTCTCGCGCGAGCCGTCGGCGCGCTTCTTCACTTCAACCTTGCCCTCGGCCAGACCGCGCGGGCCGACCAGCACCTGCCAAGGAATGCCGATCAAGTCGGCATCGGCGAATTTCGCACCCGGCCGCTCGTCGCGGTCATGATACAGCGCATCGACGGCGCGCGCTGCGAACTCGCGATAGAGACCTTCGCAACAGGCATCGGTTTCGCCCGAGCCTTGTTTGAGGTTGAGGATCGCAACCTTGAATGGCGCCACCGGTTCCGGCCAGATGATGCCGGCATCATCGTGCGAGGCCTCAATGATGGCGGCGACGAGACGCGACGGCCCGATGCCGTATGAGCCGCCATGCACCGGCACCTCCTTACCGTCCTGCGTCGTCACCGTCGCCTTCATCGGCTCGGAGTATTTGGTGCCAAAGTAGAAGATATGGCCGACTTCGATGCCGCGCGCCGAGACCTGGTTGTGCGGCTCGATCCTGGCAAAGGCTTCGGCGTCGTGCATGTCGGATGTCGCGGCATAATGCGACGTCCACTTGTCGACGATCGCCTGCAAGCCGGCCACGTTGTCGAAATCGACATCCTCCCCCGGCACGGCCTGATCGAGGTACTCCTTGTGGCAGAACACCTCCGACTCGCCAGTGTGCGCGAGGATGATGAACTCGTGGCTGAGATTGCCGCCAATCGGTCCCGACTCCGCGCGCATCGGAATCGATTTCAATCCCATGCGGGCGAAGGTGCGCAGATAAGCGACAAACATCTTGTTGTAGGAGTGCCGCGCGCCGGCCTGGTCGACGTCGAAGGAATAGGCGTCCTTCATCAGGAACTCGCGTCCGCGCATCAGTCCGAAGCGCGGGCGCACCTCGTCGCGGAACTTCCATTGGATGTGATAGAGATTAAGCGGCAGGTCCTTGTACGAGCGGACATAGGCGCGGAAGATCTCGGTGATCATCTCCTCGTTGGTCGGTCCGTACAGCATGTCACGCTCGTGCCGGTCCTTGATGCGCAGCATCTCCTTGCCATAGGCCTCGTAGCGGCCGCTCTCGCGCCACAGGTCGGCCGATTGAATGATCGGCATCAGCAACTCGATGGCGCCGGAACGGTCCTGCTCCTCGCGCACGATCCGGCAGATTTTCTGCAGCACCCGAAAGCCGAGCGGCAGGAAGGCATAGATGCCGGCCGCCTCTTGCCGCATCATGCCGGCGCGCAGCATCAAGCGGTGCGAGACGATTTCCGCCTCTTTCGGCGTTTCGCGTAGGATCGGCAGGAAGTAGCGGGACAGGCGCATCGGCGGCACTAGGGGTTGAAGGTCGGTGGCCCGAGTGAAAGCGGATCAGGCGGAAAAACACAAGGGGCCAGGGAGCTTGCCCGGAAGGCCTGATCGCGGCAGGAACTTCAGGAATTTTATTTGTGCTGCGGCGATCCAGGCGTAGGATGGTCGGTGAGGACGACTCATGCGCCGCTGGCTGAAGAAGGGCACGACGGTGCTGGCGATCTATGCGATCGCGCTGCACGTCATCCTCTTTGGCTTCGCCCCCCTCTACGGTAACGGCGCGGTCGATCCCTTCTCCGTCATCTGCCATGGCGCCGCTGCGGCAACCCCCGGCGGCGAGAAGCAGCCCGACCCCCATCTCATTCCCGGCCACGCCTGCGAGCATTGCAATCTGTGCAGCGCCGCGGAGCCGCCTTCGCCGCCGGACATCGCGCTTGCCGGCAGCATGGGGCCGGTGCGCATATTGCACGTGCTGCGCCCGGCCTCGACGACCGCGCGCCGCACCATTACTTCCGATCCGAAATCGGCGCGAGGGCCTCCGCGTCGGACGTGATGTGGGTCGCTACGCGACCACTCCCCAACATTCACGTCCCACCCTTAGCGGAGTACTCGTATGCTCAAGAAGCATTTGATTCGTCCTGCCATATCAAGTTCTCTTCTCGCGCTTGCCTTGGTGCTTGCGTGGCAGCCTACTGCTGCATTGGCCTGCGCCTGCGGCTGCAGCGTCTTCGATACCGGTTTTAGCGGACTGCCGCAGGAAAACGATCACGGCGGCAGAGTCTATTACGAACTGGATCATTCCGATCAAACTGACAACTGGATTGGCACGCACAAAGCCGACAACAGTCTAAATAGCGACAGACGTCTCAACACTTATTGGCACAATGTCGGCTTTGAATACATGTTCAATCGCGAATGGGGCATCGCCGCGAAGCTACCGCTGGTCTCGCGCTCGTTTTGGACACTTAACGACGACACCGGAATGATAGACAGGTTCAACTCGAAGAGCATCGGCGACATCGAAATCATGGGCATGTACACTGGCTTTTCCAAAGATCTTTCAACCGGACTATTGTTCGGGCTCAAGCTACCGACCGGAACCTATACGGCACCTGGTTTTGATCGCGACTCGCAGATCGGCACCGGCAGCACCGACCTTATGATTGGCGGTTTCCACCGTGGTTTGATTACCGGCGACAATGCCTGGCAATATTTTGTTCAAGCAGTGGCACGAATACCTTTCGCTTATAGCTCAGCGTTTGATCCAGACCTCGGAACAAATGCTACCTACAAACCCGGCTATCAAATCGACGCGTCGGCCGGCATCGTCTACAACAACGGATATCACATCCTTGGCTTCGACAAGATTACTCCCGTAATGCAGCTCATCGGGTCGCATCGCGTACGCGACGGTGGCGATGCATCGGACCCATTGAACACAGGATTTGACCGCCTCATGGTTGCGCCGGGAATCGAGTTCACAAAGGTTGTCGATGAACTCAATAACCGCGTAGTCAAGTTTTACTTCGATATCGAAGTGCCCGTGTATTACCGCACCAATGCCGCCCTGAACGACGACGGCAGCGAAGGACAATTAATCGCACCAATCATGTACAAGCTCGTGGCAAGCTACAACTTTTGATATGTCGGCGGCCTCGCGTAGGGTCGCGAGGCCGCCGCAGTTCGGCATTTCTTTAGCTACGGACAATCGATTATGAAACCGACACACGGCGTTTGGCGGTGGGCAAAGTTGTGCAAATACTCGCGGCTCGGTTTGCGGCTAGCCGCCGCTCTTCTTGTTTGCGCGTTTGCGGCGGCCGCGCATGCGGGCCCGATGTTGGAGCATCCAGCGCCGGCGCTGACCGCTACTGAGCTCGACGGCCATGTATTCGATCTAGCAAAAATGCACGGCAAAGTCGTCCTGGTGAACTATTGGGCGACATGGTGCGGACCATGCAAAATCGAAATGCCGACACTCAATGCTTTCTATCGTCGGCATCACGGTGAGGGCCTCGAAATCATCGCCATCAGCACCGACCACCCGGAGGACTACTCGAAGGTGCACGAGGTAAGCCAATCCCTCGCATACCCCGTTGCACTGTACGATCAAATTTCCAAAAACGGATTCGGCGCCCCGGAGGGGTTCCCGCTTACTTACGTCGTCGATGGCAACGGAATTGTGCGCGACAAATTTATCGCCGTCGAAGATCAATTGCTGCGCGACGTCGTGCTTCCTCTTTTGCGCGGTTTGCCACATGCGCGCGCCCAGCAATAGGTTTCCTGGCATCACGCTGACTGCGGTAGCCCTCTGCTGCAGCTGGATGCTTGCATTTGGCGCGCCGATTGCTTTCGCGCAATCGACTCGGAACAGCGCGTTCATCGCCGATGCCGCAACGGGTTGCCGAATCTGGAACCCCAATCCGCACCCGAACGAAACCATACGCTGGTCGGGCGCTTGCGTGAACGGTTTGGCGCAGGGCAAGGGCAGACTGCAATGGCTGCGCGGTGGCGCGCATTATGAAACTGACGAGGGCGAGTGGAATGCAGGCCGCCAGTTCGGCCATGGCACGCAACAATGGCCGCTTGGCCGCTACGAGGGCGAACTTGTCGACAGCCTGCCGAACGGAGAGGGCGTGTTAACCATGCAGAACGCGCGCTACGACGGCGAATTTCGCGACGGCAAGCCCAATGGCGTCGGCACCGTTACAAGTCAATACGGCGTTTTCTTTGGCACATGGAAGGACGGCTGTTTCGTCAGCGACGCGCGAAAAATGGGCGTCGGGGTTTCGCCATCCTCGTGCCGTTGATGGTTCAATCAGTCGCCAGGGAGTCAATGCAATGCAACGCAGGATCGTCGCAAGTATCGTCTGGCTCACGCTCTGGATCGCGATGTTGCTCGTGCCCGTCGACGCCTTTGCTCGGCATACAAAATCGACTGCCCCTTCGGAGACCAAAGGAAAAACCTGCCGGATGGAGCAACAGTGTCATTGGGAAAACTTCAAGAAAATATGCACTTACGTCAAAGTGTGCCGCTGATCGACCATCCGGGACCACGGCTCGATTACCTCATTATCGCATGAAGGAGACCGGAATCCGGAAACCAATCATGAAACGGATCTACACAATCGCTGCTTTTAGCGGTCTGTTGTTTTCGACAGCCGCGTTCGGTCATGCCCACCTCGATCATGCTTCGCCCGCAGTTGGCAGCACAGTCTCCCCCGCGCCTAAGGAGGTGGTACTGACGTTTACCGAGAAGCTCGAACCCAAGTTCAGCACCATTGAAGTCCGCGACGCCAAGGGCGAGGCCATGCAGGCCGCCAAGGCGCAAGCCGGCCCCCGCGCGACGCAGCTGCACGTGCCGCTCAAGCCGTTGCCGCCCGGGACTTATGAGGTGATCTGGCGTGTTCTATCGGTGGATACTCACCGCACGCAGGGCGACTTCATCTTCAGCGTGGCGAAATAGTCCCGCTGGCGCGCGCGAGAGCCGGATATGATTGACCCGCTCATCCTTGTGCGCGGCGTGCATCTGATTGCGACCGCGCTGGCCGCGGGCACTGCCGGCTTTATCGTGCTGGTGGCCGAGCCGGCCTTCCGGCGGACGAAGGAGGTCGCCGCGGCCGAATTCGCCGCGCTGCGCCGGCGCTGGAGCCGACTGATCGTGATCGCGCTCGCGGTCGCGATCGTGTCCGGCGCCAGCTGGCTGGTGCTGCTCGCCTCCGATCTCTATGGCGCGCCGATCGTCGACGTCTGCCTGCACGGCGGCGCCTGGTCGGTGGCGTCGCAAACCCGCTTCGGGCTGATATGGGGAGTTCGTCTGCTGCTGGCTCTGCTGCTTGCGGTGCTGCTGCTGTGGCCCAACCAGCGCCTGGCTCCGCTGCTCGCCGCCGGCGGTCTCATTGGCTCGCTTGCCTTGATCGGTCATGCCGGGGCGAGCCCCGGACCTTCGGGCAACGTGCAGCTTGCCGCCGACGTGCTGCATCTGCTCGCGGCCGGCGCCTGGGTCGGAAGTCTTCCTGCCTTGGCGTGGCTGATGGGGCGCGCGCGACGCGCGCAAAGCGAGTCTTGGAATGCACTTGCCGGCGAGGCCGCGCGCGGCTTCTCGCCGCTCGGCATCACCGCCGCCGGCACCTTGGCGGTGACCGGGCTGATCAATGCCTGGTACCTCGTCGGTACGCCAGGCGCCCTCGTCGCCACCGACTACGGACGGTTGATTCTGCTCAAGATCGGCCTGTTCGCCGCGATGCTCGGCATCGCCTCCGTCAACCGCTTTCGCCTCACGCCGCGCCTGGCGCTGGCCAGTGCGATTGGCGCGCTCGAACGCAATGCATTTGCCGAAACCGCGCTCGGCCTTTGCATCCTGTTATTCGTCGGCGCGCTCGGGACGCTCGAGCCCTCCGCACACAACCACGTGCATGTCGCCAGTGGCCCGATCGATCCCGACGCCGCCTTCGTCCATATCCACACCGAACAAGCCATGGCCGACGTTTCGATCTTGCCCGGACGGCCGGGCGTGGCCACCATCAGCATTCGGCTCATGCGCGAGGATTTTTCCATTTTGCCGGCTGACGCCATCGATGTCGTGCTTGCGCCGCGCGAACCAGCAGGTGCGCCGTCGATCCGACGCCCGGCCATCCGGCTGCCCGATGGGACGTGGAAAGCGGCAGGACTGGAAATTCGGCAGGCGGGCGTGTGGATCGTCAAGCTCACCATCCGCATTGGCAATAGCGCGCCGTTCGTGCTCGATGCCCCGATCGTGATCGACCGATAGCGCCGCGCCATGGGCGACGCGCAGGGCCAACCGCGCGCGCTGAGGCAGACTACGCCCCCATGCTCGCCTTGACGATCTTGTCGGGGTTCTGCACCGGTTCGCCGCGCTTGATCTTGTCGACGTTCTCCATGCCGGAGATCACGTTGCCCCAGGCGGTGTATTGGCCGTCGAGGAAGCGGGCGTCGTCGAAGCAGATGAAGAACTGGCTGTCGCCGGAATCCGGATTCTGCGCGCGCGCCATCGACACCGTGCCGCGCACATGCGGTTCCTTGTTGAACTCGGCCTTGAGCTTCTGGCCGGAGCCGCCGGTGCCCGTACCATGGGGGCAACCGGTCTGCGCCATGAAGCCGTCGATCACGCGGTGAAAGACAATGCCGTCGTAGAAGCCCTGCTTCACCAGCTCCTTGATACGGGCGACGTGATTGGGCGCGAGATCGGGCCGCATGGCGATCACCACCGGGCCTTGCGTGGTTTCCAGGGTAAGCGTGTCTTCCGGCTTGGCCATAATGTTTCCCTTTCGATTTTTTCGATTCAGCAATTCGTCGTGGCAGGGCTTGTCCCGGCCGTTTAGGTGGGCCGTGCGTCTCTTGGCGGGATCACCGGGACAAGCCCGGTGACGACCATCATTTCACGTCGGCGGCGACCTGCATCTTGATGATCTTGTCGGGATTGGTCACCGCGCCGTTCTGCGCTTCCGGACCTTTCTTAATCTTGTCGACAGCCGCCATCCCCGAGACCACTTGGCCTACCACGGTGTATTTGCCGTTCAGGCCCGGGGCGTCGGCATACATGATAAAGAACTGCGAATTGGCCGAGTTCGGATCGGAAGTGCGCGCCATGCCGACGACGCCGCGGGTGAACGGCACGTCGGAGAATTCCGCCTTCAGGTCGGGATATTTGGAGCCGCCGGTGCCGTTGCCGTATTGGCCGTCGCCGGTTTGCGCCATGAAGCCGGCGATGACGCGATGAAACGGGCAATTGTTGTAGAAGCCGTCGCGCGCGAGCTGCTTGATGCGCTCGGCATGGTGAGGCGCGAGATCGTTGCGCAGCTTGATGATGACGCGGCCGTATTTGGTGTCGAGCAGAACGGTGTTCTGCGGATCGAGCCCGGCCGGCAGCTTCACCTGCGCGACGGCGGGCGCAACGCAGACAAGCGCGAAGACGACAGCGAGAATGCGAACCATGAGTTCTCCTGATTGATGCGGCGCTAACGCGCGAATTTCTTCTTCAGCCGCGCGGCAACGGCAGCCGGAACGAAGGCGGAAACGTCGCCGCCCATGCCGGCGATCTGGCGTACCAATGTGGCGGTGATCGGGCGCACCAAGGGTGAGGCCGGCAGGAACACGGTCTGCACCTCGGGCGCCATAGAGTCGTTCATGCCGGCCATTTGCATCTCATAGTCGAAATCGCTGGCATCGCGCAGGCCGCGGATCAGCAGCGTGGCGCCAATCCGTTTGGCGGTCTCCACTACCAAATCGGCAAAGGTTATGCAGTCGAAATCGCAGCCGGCGTCGCGGGCGATCGGCCCGCAACTCTCCACCAGCATGTCGAGCCGTTCCTCCGACGAGAACAGCGGCGCCTTGCCCGGATGCACGCCGATCGCCAGCACCAGCCGATCGGCAAGCCGGGCGGCATGGCGCACCACGTCGATGTGGCCGTTGGTGACCGGATCGAAGGAGCCGGCATAAAGAGCGATCCGCGGCATGGGCGCGGGTCTATCCCGGGTTCCGTTGTCCGGCAAGGGTCGCACCGCTCAAGGGGCTGCCGAATTCAGCATTTCGCGCCGATCGCTTTCGCCGAGGTAATGTCGCGGGCAAACGGGACAAGCTTTTTTGCAAGCCATAAGCTAGGCTGCCACCCAGGGACTGTGAGAGCCCAATGGGGGAGGAACCATGCGCCGATTCCGGTTGGCCGCCGTCGCGCTGCTGTTTGCCACATCCGCATTCGCCCAGAGCTATCCGAGCAAGCCGATCCGCGTGATCGTGCCGACGCCGCCGGGCGGGCCGGTCGACGTCATGGCGCGGCTCTTGACCAACAACCTGCCGGCGCAGCTTGGCCAGAACGTCGTGGTCGAGAATAAGCCTGGCGCCGGCAACATCATCGGTTCGAGGATCGCTGCCGCCGCCGAGCCGGACGGCTACACGCTGATTGTGTCGTCGGTCAGTGGGCTGGTGCTGAGCCCCATCATCCATCGCAGCGCCGGCTACGACGCCTCGAGCTTCGCGGCTGTGGCGCTGATTTCGGAAGTGCCGCAGGTGCTGGTGGTCAATCCCAGCCTGCCGATTAAATCGGTGGCCGAGCTCGTCGCCTACGCAAAAGCGCACCCTGGCAAGCTCAACTACTCGACCGGCGGCATCGGCACCCTGCCGCATCTGACCGCCGAATTGTTCAAGCAGGTGACCGGGACGAACATCGTGCACGTGCCTTACAAAGGCGGCGCACCGTCGCTCGTCAGCGTGGTCGCAGGCAACACGCAGTTGACCTTCGACACGATCGGCACTTCGCTCGCGCTCATTCGTGCCGGCAAGCTGCGCGCGCTCGCTCTGTCGAGCCCGGAGCGCGTGCCGGAATTGCCGGATGTCCCAACCATGAAGGAAGCGGGCTTCCCCGATTTCACCGCCGGCGCCTGGACTGCGCTGATGGCGCCGCGCGGAACGCCGCCGGCGATTATTGCCAAGCTGAACGCCGCCGCCGATGCGACGATCCATGCCGAGCCGATGAAGAGCGGGCTTGCCAAGCTCGGCGCGCAGCCGCGCGGCGGCACGCCCCAGGATCTGCTCAATCACATAGCCAGCGAAAAGAAGAAATGGGCGCCCATCATCGCTGCGCTCAAGCTCGTCTCGGATTGAGTAGGCGCGTGGGAAAAAATACGGTGTAGATTGGGGAAACAAGCGCGAACGGACCTAACACGGCACAGCTGTGATTGTGCCGAACGTTAGCCCCGTGCACGAGCGGCCTCGCAGCAAGCACGAGCCGCGGGGCCGCACGTGCCGGCGTCAGCTCAGATGCGGCACATCGAAGTACAATACCAGGCCGAAAATCGTCATGCCGAAAGCGACTGCGGCAATCGGCAACAGAATTTGGATGGCTGCCGCCTTGCCACTCAGGCGCTCGGTCCAGGTGTCGAAGCCTTGCGAGGCCCAATCGTGGAAAGCTTCTTCCTGCGCCTCCTCGTCCGGTTCGGCTTTGCGCCAGGCCAGCCAGATCAGTGTCGGAATGCCGAGCAAGATTACGAAGAATAGCGTGATCATGGCGCGCGTCAGCCCGACATAACCGCCGCGGTCGAACAGGAACCAAATCGACAGCACCAGCCAGGCGGTGAGGGCGACCATGATCAGATAGACGCGCGGGTGCAGCTCGCCGTTGCCCGGCTGCGGGGCCGGATGCGTGCTCATGGGGCTTCTCCTTGTCGTCGCCCCGAAAATTTCATTGATGCGGCGCGGGTCCGCGCACAGCACGGCCGGCGTCTCCCAAGATAAACGCGGGCGCTGCGATCCGGTTCGCCACGGCGGCCACGGACCCGGAGGGCGATTGCAGTTCCCATCGCGGCCACAGACGGGGATGACGACAGCCGGGATGACGACAGCCGCCTTGCATCGCGGAAATCGCACCTATATAAGCCCCCGCATCACTCACGCGGACGACAAGGCTTTCGGCCCCGACAATGGGTCAAAAAGGCCGTCCGGTGGCCCTTCGAGGGCTCACAAGCGTCCGCGGCGGATCAACCGGAGAATACCATGGCGCTTCCCGACTACAGCATGCGCCAGCTGCTGGAAGCTGGCGTGCATTTCGGCCACCAGGCCCACCGCTGGAACCCGAAGATGGGTCCTTACATCTTCGGCGCCCGCAACAATATCCATATCATCGACCTCGCGCAGACCGTGCCGATGCTGCATCGGGCGTTGCAGGCGGTCTCCGACACCGTCGCCAAAGGCGGCCGCATCCTCTTTGTCGGCACCAAGCGGCAGGCGCAGGACGCCATCGCCGCGGCGGCCAAGCAGTCGGCGCAATATTACGTCAATTCGCGCTGGCTCGGCGGCACGCTGACGAACTGGAAGACCATCTCCGGATCGATCCAGCGCCTGCGCAAGCTCGACGAGATGCTCAATTCCGGCGAGGCCGCCGGCTACACCAAGAAAGAGCGCCTCACCATGCAGCGCGAGCGCGACAAGCTCGACCGTTCGCTCGGCGGCATCAAGGACATGGGCGGCGTGCCTGACCTGTTGTTCGTGATCGACACCAACAAGGAAGACATCGCCATCAAAGAAGCGCGGCGGCTCAATATTCCTGTTGCCGCGGTGGTCGACACCAATTGCGATCCGGCCGGCATCACCTTTGTGGTCCCGGGCAATGATGACGCTAGCCGCGCGGTCTCGCTCTATTGCGAGCTCGTCGCCAAGGCGGCCATCGACGGCATTTCACGCGCGCAGGGTGAAATGGGCATCGATATCGGCGCCGCCGAGAAGCCGGTCGTGGCCGAAGAAATCCCGACCGCGCCTGCTGTGGGCGATCTCGGCTTCGAGCAATTGCCGGGTCCACGCGGCGTCGCCGACGATCTCAAGAAGCTGCCCGGTGTGTCACCGGCGATCGAAAAGCAGCTCAACGATCTCGGCATCTTCCATTATTCGCAGATCGCCGAGCTCAATGAAAAGGCCGCGCACAATGTCGGCGAGGAAGTGGGCCTGCCCGGCCGCGTGCCTGGCTGGATCGCCAAAGCCAAAGAACTGACGGCCGAATAATATGTTTTTTTACTGAGGTTTAGCGGATCGCGTTCAAGCATTTCCTTAGAGCTGGCCGGGCAAGCCCGGCTATGACCGATCAAGGAACCTATCCCATGGCAGACATCACCGCACAGATGGTCAAGGAGCTGCGCGAGTCGACCGGCGCCGGCATGATGGATTGCAAAAGCGCGCTCACCGAGACCGCGGGTGACATGCAGGCCGCGGTCGATTGGCTGCGCAAAAAAGGGCTGTCTAAAGCCGCCAAGAAAGCCGGACGCGTCGCCGCCGAGGGGCTGATCGGCATTGCCGTGCAGGCCGCCAAAGGCGTGCTGGTGGAGGTCAATTCGGAAACCGATTTCGTCGCTCGCAACGATCTGTTTCAGGGATTGGTCAAGATGATCGCCGACGTTGCGCTCTCGGTCGGCGGCGACGTCGAGGCGATCAAAGCCGCCAAGCTCGGCAACATTACTGTGGCCGATGCCATCGCCGACACTATCGCCAAGATCGGCGAGAATATGACGCTGCGCCGTGCCGCGACCTTGTCGGTGGGGCAGGGCGTGATCGGCAACTACGTGCACAATTCCGTGGCCGAAGGGCTCGGCAGGATTGGCGTCATTGTCGCGCTCGAATCCGCCGGCAAAGCCGACGAGCTCCCCGCCATCGGCCGCCAGCTTGCCATGCATGTCGCCTCCGCCAATCCGCAGGCGCTCGATCCGGCGGGGCTCGATCCGAAGGTGGTGGAGCGCGAGAAGAATGTGCTGACCGACAAGTTCAAGGCGCAGGGCAAACCGGCTAACGTGATCGACAAGATCGTCGAGTCGGGGCTGAAGACCTTTTACAAAGAGGTCTGCCTGTTGGAGCAGCCGTTTATCTTCGACGACAAGAAGACAGTCGCCCAGGCGGTAAAGGAAGCCGAGGGCAAGGTCGGCGGCGCGATCAAAGTCACCGGTTTCGTCCGTTATGCGCTCGGCGAGGGCATTGAGCGGCCGGACACCGATTTCAGCGGTGAGGTCGCAGCCGCAGCAGGCTTGAAGTAACGAGCCGTCTTCTCATCGATCCCATGGAGGATCGCCACGATGAGTGACCCGCTTTATCGGCGCGTCGTCGTCAAATTATCCGGCGAGGCGCTCACCGGCGCGCAAGGTTTTGGCATCGATCAGACGACCGTCGAACGCATCGCCGGCGATCTGGTCAAGGCCGCCGCGCTCGGCGTTGAGCTCGGCGTGGTGGTCGGCGGCGGCAACATCTTTCGCGGCGTGGAGGTCTCCGAACGTGGCGTGCCGCGCCCTGTGGGCGACACCATGGGCATGCTGGCGACCGTGATGAACTGTCTAGTCCTGGAAGCGGCCATCGAGCGGGCCGGACGCGAGGCGCGCACGCTTTCGGCGCTCGCCATGCCGGCGGTTTGCGAAAGCTATAATCGCAAGCGCGCGCTCAAGAACCTCGGGAAAGGCCGTATCGTGCTGCTAGCCGCCGGCACCGGTAACCCGTTCTTTACCACCGACACCACCGCGGTGCTGCGCGCGGCGGAACTAGACAGCCAGGCGGTGCTGAAGGCCACCAATGTAGACGGCGTCTACAGCGCCGATCCCAGGAAGGACCCGAAGGCGAAACGCTACGACCGCATCAGCCACCAGGAGGCGATCGAAAAAGACTTGAAGGTCATGGATTCCACGGCCTTCGCGCTTGCCCGGGAAAACCACATGCCTATCATCGTGTTCTCGGTACGAGAGGCGGGAGCCGTCACGGCGGTTCTGTGCGGCAAGGGGAGGGCGACCGTCGTCGGCTAGCATCCTGCCGCTTCGCGCGTGAAGCGCGAAACCGTCAGGAAAGCCGCTTTCCGGGGGAATCGCCATGACCAGTGCAACGCACGATATGAACGAACTCAAGCGCCGCATGCAGGGCGCCATCGGCGTGCTCAAGACTGAGCTGTCGGGATTGCGCACCGGCCGCGCCTCCGCCCACCTGCTCGATCCGGTGATGGTGGAAGCCTACGGTCAGCACATGCCGCTCAACCAGGTCGCCACCGTGAGCGTGCCGGAGCCGCGGCTGATCACCGTCAATGTCTGGGATAAGTCGCAGGTGCATGCGGTCGAGAAGGCGATCATCAATTCCAACCTCGGCCTGTCGCCGGCGACCGAAGGACAGATGCTGCGGCTGCGCATCCCCGAGCTCAACGAGGAGCGCCGCAAGGAGCTCGTCAAGGTGGCGCACAAATACGCCGAAGCGGCGCGCGTGGCAGTGCGGCATGTGCGGCGCGACGGCCTCGATGTGGTCAAGAAGCAGGAAAAGGATCACAAGATCAGTAAAGACGATCACGATCGCTTTTCCGCGGAAATCCAGAAAGCGACCGACGCGGCCATCGCCGAAGTCGATCATCTGCTGGCGGGCAAAGAAAAGGAGATCCTCACCGTCTGAGGCGACGATTTTCATGACCGAGATTCCGCAAACCGTGCAGGCGGCTTTCGACGTGCCGCGCCATGTCGCCATCATCATGGATGGCAATGGCCGCTGGGCGGCCGCGCGCGGACTGCCGCGCGCGGAGGGCCACCGGCGCGGCGTCGAAGCGTTGCGCCGCACGGTGCGCGCCGCCGGCGAGCTCGGCATCAAGATTCTGACCATCTTTTCCTTCAGCGCGGAAAACTGGTCGCGCCCGCCCTCCGAAGTGCGCGAGCTCATGAGCCTGTTGCGCCGTTTTGTGCGCAACGACCTCGCTGAGTTGCATCAAAACAATGTGCGTGTGCGCATCATCGGCGAGCGAGGCGGCCTCGATCCGGATATCAGCCGGCTCTTGGTCGAGGCCGAGGAACTCACGCAGGCCAACGACGGTCTCATCCTGGTGGTTGCCTTCAATTACGGTGGCCGCCAGGAGATCGCGAGCGCCGCCCGGCGCATTGCCGAGGAGGTCATGTGCGGCCGTCTGACGCTGGCCGAAATCAATGTCGACAGCGTTGCTCACTTCCTCGATGCGCCGGATATCCCCGACCCCGACCTCATCATCCGCACCAGCGGCGAGCAGCGCCTGTCTAATTTCTTGCTCTGGCAATCGGCTTACAGCGAGCTGGTGTTTTCGCCGCTCTATTGGCCGGACTTCGACCGTGCAGCGCTCGAGGGCGCGATCCGTGAATACCAGCAACGCGAGCGGCGGTTCGGCGGTCTAGTCGCCAAGACCGGATCGTGATCCCGTGTTCGATGCCGACCGTCCGACACCCGCTGCGGCAAGCAACCTCGTCCTGCGCGTCTGCTCCGCTGTCGTGCTGGCGCCGCTCGCCGTGCTGGCAGCCTATCTGGGCGGATTGCCGTTTGCGGCTTTCTGGGGCGCTGCCGCCATTGCGGTGCTGTGGGAATGGACAACGCTGGTCGCCGGCCGCAACCACCGCATGATGTTTTCCGCCTGCGGCTCGGCGCTCGCAGTTGCCGCATTGGTGGGCTGGCTAGGCCGGCCGATCACCGCCATTTTGCTAATTTTCCTTGGCGCCTTTGCCACAGCGATTTTCGTGCCCGGCGCGCAACGGCGCTGGGTTACCTCCGGCATCGGCTATGCCGGCGTCATGCTGGTAGCGCCGATGATCCTGCGCGCCGATGCGAAGCTCGGTTTTGTTGCCATGCTGCTATTATTCGCAATCGTGTGGACGACCGACATCGTCGGCTATTTTGCCGGGCGCGCTGTTGGCGGGGCCAAGCTCATGCCGGCGATCAGTCCGAACAAGACCTGGGCCGGGGCCATCGGTGGAACGGCCGGGGCGATCGTGGTTGCGGTGGTGGTGGCCTATGGCTGCGGGTTGGCCAACCTGGCCTCGGTTGGCGTCCTCGCCCTGTTCCTGTCGGTCATGGCGCAGCTTGGCGATCTATTGGAATCCTGGGTCAAGCGCCGTTTCGGCGCCAAGGACGCCAGCCATCTGATCCCGGGCCATGGTGGCGTCATGGACCGCTTGGACGGCTTTTGGGCGGCGGCGCTGGCCGGCACCCTGATCGGGCTCACCCGCGGCGGATTCGATGACGCAGCACGCGGCTTGCTGATATGGTGAGTGTATGAACTCAGCCGTTCCCGCCCGATCGCAAGCGCTGCCGGCCACAGATAGGCTCGCCATCAGCATTCTCGGTGCCACCGGCTCGATCGGCTCGAGCACCATCGATCTCATCAAGCGCGAGCCTGGGCGTTACCGGGTCGAGGCCCTGGCTGCGCGCCGAAATGCTGCTGCGCTAGCAAAAATTGCCCGTGAGGTTGGCGCGCGCTATGCGGTGGTTGCCGATCCAATCGCTTACGGCGAACTCAAGGACGCGCTTTCGGGTTCAGGCATCGAGCCGGCGGCGGGCCCAAGCGCGCTTAGTGAAGCGGCGCAACGCTCGGCCGATTGGGTGATGGCCGCGATCAGCGGCTCGGCCGGGTTGCAACCGACGCTGGCCGCGATCGAGCGCGGCGCGACTGTGGCGCTCGCCAACAAAGAATGCCTGGTTTGCGCCGGCGCGCTGTTCATGCGGCGGGCGGCGAGCGCGGGCGCCACCGTGCTGCCGGTCGATTCCGAGCACAATGCCGTATTCCAGGCGATGAGCGCCGGCAACCGCGAGGACGTCAAGCGCGTGATCCTGACCGCTTCGGGCGGACCCTTCCGCACCTGGACGTTGGAGGCAATTAGGGCGGCGACGCCCGAACAGGCGCTACGCCATCCCAACTGGTCAATGGGTCCGCGCATCACCATCGACTCTGCGACCATGATGAACAAAGGCTTCGAACTGGTTGAGGCCATGCATTTGTTCGCGCTTAGGCCGGACGAGATCGACGTGCTGGTGCATGCTCAATCGGTCGTGCACGGAATGGTGGAATTCCGCGATGGTTCGGTCGTTGCCCAGCTCGGCACGCCCGACATGCGCATCCCGATCGCCCATTGCTTGGCATGGCCGAAGCGTATCGATGGCCCAGCCGCACGGCTCGATCTCTCCCGCATCCGCGAATTGACGTTCGAGGCGCCGGACTATGAGCGCTTTCCCGCCTTGGCCTTGGCGCGGCAAGCCTTGCGCCGAGGCGGTGCAGCCCCGACCGTGCTCAATGCCGCCGACGAGGTTGCCGTCGCCGAATTTATAGCCGGCCGCATCGGCTTCACCGGCATCGCGGCGCTGGTCGAGGCGACGCTGCAGGCCGCCGAGGAGCGCGGGCTGATGGCGGAGCCCGAGTCAATCGATGCAGCGCTTGCTGTTGACCATATCTCGAGAAGTTTAGCGCGGGACCACTTGCCCGAAATTGCCGCAAAGGCTTCGTAATAACCAATCGTTAAGTGTAGCACGCCAGAACGGCGAGAAGAGGATGTGATGAGTTTTGACATCATGGGGGGGTTGAGCGCGTTCGGCGGGGGCCTTGCGGGTTACATCGTTCCATTCCTTTTTGTTCTGACGATTGTCGTTTTCTTTCATGAGCTTGGCCACTTCCTGGTGGCGCGCCTGTGCGGCATCAAAGTTCTAGCATTTTCGATTGGTTTCGGGCCCGAAATCGTGGGCTTCAACGACCGTTATGGCACGCGCTGGAAGATTGCTGCGGTACCGCTCGGGGGCTATGTGAAATTCTTCGGCGACGACAGCGCTGCCAGCACCCCGGATCAGGCGGCGCTCTCGACCATGACCGAAGAAGAGAAAAAAGACAGCTTCGCCTTCCAAAAAGTGGGCTCGCGCGCCGCCGTGGTGGTGGCCGGCCCGGTCGCGAATTTCATTTTAGCGATCGCTATTTTCGCCGGGATCTTCATGATTTACGGCAAGCAGACGACGACCGCGCGGGTCGACGCCGTACAGGCCGATAGCGCGGCGGCGGCTGCCGGTTTCAAACCGGGCGATGTGGTGCTTGCCATCGATGGGGAAAAGATCGCCAGCTTTACCGACATGCAGCGCATCGTCAGCGTCAGCGCCGGTGACACTCTAACGATAAAGGTCGAGCGCAACGGTCAGCAGATTACATTGAAGGCGGTCCCCGCGCTGAAAGACATCAAGGACCCCTTCGGCAATGTGCATCGGATCGGTGTGCTTGGCATCAGCCGCTCGATGTCGCCGGGCGACATCAAGACCGAGAAAGTTGCTCCGTTGGCTGCGGTTGCCATGGGCGCGCAAGAAACTTGGTTCGTGGTCGACCGTACGTTGTCCTACATCGGCGGTGTTTTTACCGGCCGCGAAGCGGCGGACGAACTTGGTGGGCCGATTCGCATTGCCCAGGTGTCCGGCGAGGTGGCAACCGCTGGCTTCGTAGCACTTATCCACTTGACCGCTGTGCTCTCGGTGTCGATCGGATTGTTGAATTTGTTCCCGATTCCACTGCTCGATGGCGGGCACCTTTTGTTCTATGGGATCGAGGCGGCACGCGGAAAGCCGTTATCTGAGCGTGCGCAGGAAGTTGGATTCAGAATCGGTCTCGCGATCGTCGTGATGTTGATGATTTTCGCGACATTTAATGACATCCTGCATCTCGCCACCTCATAAACGTTGCCGATCAGCAACTTTTTGAGGGGAAAGGGAAACTTCCTGGTATGTTCATTTTGCAGTGCCCTGAAAACGCTGTAAAAGGCTGACCAAATTAACCCTTAGGCTGCCGATTCCGCCCTGGGCGGTCGGAAGGGAAAAAGGGCGCGTAACGCATGGCACTTGGCGCGCGGCTGTTACGAGGACTGGCCCTTTGCTGTTCGGTCCTCGCCGGTACTCTTGTCGTTACCGGCGCGGCTGGCGTGGTGTGGTCGCAGACCGCCATGGCCCAGACGGCCAATTCGATCGCCGTCGAGGGCAACCGGCGGGTCGATGCCGAGACCATCCGCTCCTATTTCAAAGCTGGCCCCGGCGGACGCTTGGGCCCCGAGCAGATCGACGAGGGCCTCAAGGGGCTCCTCGCCACCGGCCTTTTTAGCGACGTCCATATTAGCCACGCCGGCGGCCGCCTGGTGGTGACCGTAGTCGAGGCGCCGGTGATCAACCAAGTGGCGTTCGAAGGCAACAGTCACGCCAAGGACGCTCAATTGCAGTCGGAAGTGCAATCAAAAGCGCGCGGCTCTCTATCGAAATCGACCGTGCAAGCGGACGTGCAACGGATCATCGAGATCTATCGCCGCAGCGGCCGTTTCGACGTGACCGTGGTGCCGCAAATCATCGAATTGCCGAACAACCGGGTCAACTTGGTGTTCGAAATCCACGAAGGCAAAAAGACCGGAGTCAAGGAAATCCGTTTCGTCGGCGCGCACGCCTATTCGTGGGGCCGCCTGAAGAACGTGGTCAAGACCTCCGAGAGCAACTGGCTCAGCTTCCTGCAGACCACCGACATCTACGACCCGGATCGGGTGGAAGCCGACCGCGATCTGCTGCGTCGCTTCTATTTGCAGCACGGCTTCGCCGATGTCCGCATCGTGTCGGCGACCGGCGTCTACGACCCGGCCAAGAAGGGTTTCATCGTCACCTTCACCATCGACGAAGGTGCTCAATATCACGTCGGCACCATTGATGTCGTGTCAAACGTGCATGCGCTCAATCCGAACGCGCTGCGCAGCAACATCAAGTTCAGCTCAGGCAGCGTCTACAATGCCGATCTGGTCCAGAAGAGCGTCGAGGCGATGACAATCGAGGCGGCCAAGAGCGGCTATGCCTTCGCCACCGTGGTGCCGCGCGGCGATCGCAACTTCAAGACCAAAAAGATCAATCTGGTTTTCGTGGTGCAAGAGGGCGCGCGCGCCTATATCGAACGCATCAATATCCACGGCAATACTCGCACGCGCGACTACGTGATCCGCCGCGAGTTCGATATCGGCGAGGGCGATGCCTATAACCGTGCGCTGATCGACCGCGCCGAGCGGCGGCTGAAAAATCTCGACTATTTCAAATCGGTCAAGATTACGACGGAGCCGGGTTCGGCGCCCGACCGGGTGATCGTCAATGTCAATGTCGAAGAAAAGGCAACCGGTGAATTTTCAGTCGCCGGCGGCTACTCGACTGTCGATGGTTTCATCGGCGAAGTCAGCGTGCAGGAGCGCAACTTGTGGGGCCGCGGCCAATACGCGAAAGCCTCAGTGCAATACGGCCAGTATACGCGCGGGTTCAGTCTGTCCTACGTCGAGCCGTTCTTATTTGGTTATCGTTTGGCCGGCGGTGTTGACGTTTTTGCGCGGGAGAACCTGGCGAACTCCTATCTGTCCTACGGCACCAAAACCGTAGGCATCAATCTGCGTTTGGGCTTTGCATTGACCGAAGAAATCGGATTGCAGCCTCACTATTCGCTTTACCGGCAGGAGATCGACCTGCCGGATCAGTACGACAATTGCCAATATTCGAGCAATGCGCTGATTAATGGCGGTCCGGGCGTCACCGTCAAAAATGAAGCGGATGGGTCAGACACAAAGGTAGCCGCCAACGGGCCATTCGGCGGCTGCTATGCTGACGGCGAAGCTTCGCTACCGGTTCGCATCGCGCTCGCCAACGGACCTGTGACCACTTCCTTGGTCGGTTATAAGCTGTCCTACAACGCGCTCGACAACAATCTGAACCCGACCAGCGGTCTCTACCTTCAATTCGTCCAAGATCTTGCTGGCGTCGGCGGTGACGTGAATTTCATTCGGACGACGGCGGAAGCACGCAATTACTACGAAGTATTCCCCGACGTCGTCGGAGTGCTGAAACTGCAAGGCGGCCATGTTGCAGCCTGGGGCGGCAGCGATTTGCGTATGCTCGATCACTTCCAATTGGGGCCTGAAATCGTGCGAGGCTTCGAGCCCGCCGGCATCGGACCGCGTGACGTGACGCCTGGAACCACCCAAGACGCGCTCGGCGGCAGCCTCTATTGGGGGACTTCGTTCGAGATGCAGACGCCGCTCTATTTCCTGCCCAAGGAGGTCGGCATTAAAGTGGCCGCATTTGCCGACGCCGGATCGCTGTGGGACTACCGGGGCCCAACCAGTTGGAACGTGACGGGCGAAAAAGTGCAGGTGGGCCTCGATAGTCCGAGCGACATTCGTTCCTCGGTCGGCGTGGGCCTGATCTGGGATTCGCCACTTGGTCCGCTGCGTTTCGATTTCGCCTATCCGATCACCAAGGCCTGTGCGACAGCGTCGGACGGCACGCAGGTTTGCGACCGTACTCAGTTCTTCCGCTTCAGCGGCGGCACGAAGTTCTGATCTTGGCCGCAATGGCGGCACGACACGGGCGCCATGAGCGAGCCGGTATTTCTTCGACGCGCGCATAATCTCACGCTTGCGGAGATCGCGAAGCTGACCGGCGCGGTTTTGCCGGCGGGCACTGCGCGCGAATTGCGTATCGGCAATGTTGCGCCGCTTGATCGCGCCGGCCCCGCCGATCTTGCTTTCCTCGACAAAGAGCGCTTCGCAGCCATCGCGGCAAAGACCCATGCCGGCGCCTGCCTGACCACCGCGGCGTTCGCCGGCTACCTCCCGGAGCGAGTCGTCCGGTTGATCGTGCGCGAGCCCTATCGGAATTTCGTGATGGTGACGCGCGAATTGTTTCCCGACGCGCTTCGCCCGTCCTCGCTCTTCGAGGCCGTCGGCATCGCCAGCGCACATGTGCACCCGCAAGCTCGGCTGGAAGACGGAGTGACCGTCGACCCCGGCGCGGTGATCGGGCCGCGTGCCGAGATCGGCGCCGACACCGTCATCGCGGCGAATGCAGTGATCGGCGCCGATGTGCGCCTAGGCCGCGGCTGCGCAATCGGCCCCAGTGCGATCATCAGTAATGCCCTAATCGGCGACCGGGTCATCATTCATCCCGGCTGCAAGATCGGCCAGGATGGTTTCGGCTTCGTGACGAGCGACAATGCAAATCTCAAAATTCCGCAAGTAGGGCGCGTCATCATTCAGGATGATGTGGAGATCGGTGCCGGCACGACCATCGATCGCGGCGCCATGAGCGATACGGTGATCGGGGAGGGCAGCAAGATCGACAATTTGGTCCAGATCGGCCACAACGTGGTCATCGGACGATATTGCATACTGGTGGCGCAGACCGGCATCTCGGGCAGCGTGACGATTGGGGACTACGTCATGCTGGGCGGGCAGGCCGGGGTCGCGGATCACGTGACGATCGGCGAAAATGCCCGGGTGGCTGGCCAAAGCGGCGTCATATCGGATATCCCGGCCGGCGAGCGTTGGGGCGGCTATCCGGCGCGCCGGCGTGGCGAGTGGCTGCGCGGCCACGCGGTACTGCGTAGGCTCGCCAAGCAGGACGCCGCCGATAATTCCGCGCGGCGGCCGGGAAACGACGGAGAACGGGGATGATCAGCGAGACGCTCGAAGCCGCAGGGATCCAGGAGATCCTCGCCGCGCTTCCGCACCGCTATCCGTTTTTGATGATCGACCGCGTAATCGACATCCGCGGCGATGAATCCGGCATCGGCATCAAGAACGTGACCATCAACGAGCCGCATTTCCAGGGCCACTTTCCCGGCAATCCGTTATTCCCCGGCGTGCTGATGATCGAGGGCATGGCGCAGACTGGTGGCGTGCTCTGCATTCTCGCGTCGCGCGCCAACCGCTCGATGCCGCCGAAGGCGGTTTATTTCATGACCATCGACAAGGCGAAGTTCCGCAAGCCGGTCCTGCCCGGCAACACCATCGAATATCACATGACGCGTGCCGCGCGGCGCCGGAACATGTGGTGGTTCCGCGGCGAGGCGAAGGTGGCGGGCCAGATCGTGGCGGAAGCCGAAGTCGGCGCCATGCTCGTCGACGAATGACCGCTGGCATGATCGATCCCTCGGCGCGGATCGAAGCGGGCGCCAAGATCGGACGCGATTGCTGGATCGGTCCTTATTGCACCGTCGGTCAGCATGTGGCGCTCGGCGATGGGTGCCGGCTGGTGGCGCATGTCAACCTCACCGGCCACACGACGATCGGCGCGCGCACTGTCATCCATCCCTTCGCCTCGCTCGGTTCGCCCCCGCAATCGGTCAAATATCGCGGCGGTCCAACCCGGCTCGTGGTCGGCGCCGACTGCGATATTCGCGAAGGCGTCACCATGAATACCGGCACTGAGGACGATCGCGGCGTTACCGAGGTTGGCGATCACTGCTTCTTCATGGTCGGCTCGCATGTCGCCCACGACTGCAGCGTTGGCAGCCACGTGACTTTCGCCAACAACGTGATGCTCGGCGGTCATGTCAACGTCGGCGATCACGTGGTGTTCGGCGGCGGCGCGGCGGTGCGGCAATTCGTGCGCATAGGCGAAGGGGCCATGATTGTCGGGCTGAGCGGCGTGCGGGCCGACGTCATCCCTTGGGGCATGGCGCAGGGACCGCTCGCTCATCTCGTGGGTCTTAACGCCGTCGGCATGCGCCGGCGCGGGCTTGGCAAGCTCGATATTCATCGCTATCGCCAAGCCTACCGGGTGTTGTTTTTCGGCGAGGGCGAATTCAGCGCCCGCTTGGCCCGCGTCGCCACCGATTGTGGCGGCGATCCGCAGGTGACAAAGATGATCGATTTCATTCGCGCGAGCACGCGCCCGCTCACCATGGCGATCAAGCGCGGCGAGGCCGAGGACGCATGAATTCAGCGCCGGGCTCGCGTGAGGAAGGCCCGCTCGCGCTTATTTGCGGCGGCGGCAGCCTGCCTCTCGCCATTGCGGATTCGGTTAGTGCGCGCGGCCGAAAGGTATTGTTGTTTCCGCTGCACGGTGCCGCCAAGCCGGACGACTTCGCGCAACGTCCGCACCACTGGCTTTATCTCGGTCAAGCCGGCAAGTTCCGGCGGCTCGCACGCGCCGCCGGATGCCGTGATGTGGTGTTCATCGGCTCATTACTTCGCCCGTCGCTCTGGCAAATCCGTCCCGACCTGACTGCGCTGCTGCGGCTTCCGCGGATTATCGCTGCTTTTCGGGGTGGCGACGATCATCTTTTATCGAGCATCGGCCGGCTGCTCGAGCAGAGCGGCTTTCACCTGGTCGGCGCACACGAGGTGGCGCCGGAAATCCTCGCGCCGGAAGGTTCGCTCAGTCGACGGCAGCCTTCCGATGCGGACCACGCCGACATCGCACTCGGCTTCGATTATCTGCGCGCCACGGGATCATTCGATGTCGGGCAGGCCGTGGTCGTTTGCGGTCGCCGCGTCCTGGCAGTCGAGGCGGCGGAAGGCACCGACCAGATGCTCCTGCGGGTCGCCGAACTGCGCAAAAGCGGCCGCGTACGCTCAGGGACCGGCGTACTGGTGAAAGCGCCCAAGCCGAACCAGGACCGTCGTTTCGATCTGCCTTCCGTCGGGCCGCAAACGGTTAGCGGCGCCGAACGCGCGGGGCTTGCCGGCATTGCGGTGGCGGCGGGCGCAACAATTGTCGCCGAACCGGAACGCGTGGTGGCAGAGGCCGATCGCGCCAATATGTTTGTGATCGCGATGCGCGCCGAGGCGCTGCGATGAACAGCACTGGCGAAGCGGCCGCACCGGGCTTGCATGTATTTCTTGTCGCCGGCGAGGAATCCGGCGACCGGCTTGGCGCCGCACTCATGGCTGCGCTCCAAGAAAACACAGGCGGACACGTCGATTTTTCTGGGGTCGGCGGCACGCATATGGCGGCACAAGGCCTGAGAAGTTTGTTTCCGCTCGGCGACAAGGCCTTCATGGGTATCGCCGCGATCCCGGCGAACCTGCCGCGAATCCTTCGCCGCATTGCTGGGACCGCCGATGCGGCAGTCGCCGCGCGGCCGGACGTGCTGGTGATCATCGACAATCCGGAATTCACCCATCGGGTGGCGCGCCGCGTGCGCAAGCGCGGCCCCGCCATTCCGATCGTCGACTATGTCTGCCCGTCGGTCTGGGCTTGGCGGCCGGGACGCGCGCGCGCCATGCGTGGCTATGTCGATCACGTGTTGGCTTTGCTGCCGTTCGAGCCGACGGCAATGCGGCAATTGGGCGGCCCGGCCTGTAGCTACGTCGGCCACCCTTTGACCGAACGGGTCGGCGCCTTGCGTCCCGGTGATGAGGAGGCGCGCCGGCGGCTGGCCGATCCGCCGCTGTTGCTGGTGCTGCCGGGCAGCCGCGCCGGCGAAATCCGCCGACTGGCGAGTGAGTTCGGCGCGGCGGTGAAATTGCTGATCGAACGCGCCGGTCCCGTGGACGTGGTGGTGCCGACAGTGCCGGCGCTCGCCGACACGGTGCGGGCGGCCGTCAAACTTTGGCGGTTACCGGCGCAGGTCGTGACCGATCCGGCCGAAAAAGATGCCGCTTTCCGCAAGGCCCGCGCCGCCCTGACCAAATCCGGAACGTCGACCCTTGAACTGGCGCTGGCCGGAGTGCCCATGGTCGCGGGCTACAAGGTATCACTACTTGAGGAGGTGGTCGCCCGGTACCTGATCCAGGTACCCTCGGTCATTCTGGCCAACCTTATCCTCGGCGAGAACGTCGTGCCGGAATTCCTGCAGCGGGATTGCATCGGCGAAAAGCTCGCCGCTGCGCTGCTGCCGCTATTGTCCGACACGCCCGAGCGCCGCCGGCAGGTCGAGGCTTTCGGTCGGCTGGATCGGCTCATGGAAATCGGCAGCGCGCGCCCGAGTGAGCGGGCCGCCGCGCTGGTTCTCGCCTGCGCCGGCCGGCAAATCCAACCCGAGCGCGAAACAGTGGATTATCGACTTCCGACAGCGTAGTTTGCCTAAAAAGCGGCGACTCGGCCGCACAGCCGTCAAGCCGGAAGTGAGTACCCGTGACGATTTCTCCCCGCGCTTCAATTACCGCCGTACATGGCTACCTGCCGCCCGATCTGCTCACCAATGCGGAGCTCGCGCGCATGGTGGACACCAGCGACGCCTGGATTACCGAGCGTACCGGGATCAAGGAACGCCACATTCTCAAAGGCGAGGGGCTTGGCACTTCGCACATGGCGGCGGAAGCAGTGCGCGGTTTGCTCGAGAAGACACATACCAAGCCGGCGGACGTCGATCTTTTGATCTGCGCCACCACCACACCGGACATGCAGTTTCCGTCCACCGCCAATCTGATCTGCGACATGGTCGGCATGCGCAATATCGGCTCGTTCGACGTGCAGGCCGCCTGCTCGGGCTTTCTTTATTCGCTCACCATCGCGCAGCAATTCATCGCCACCGGCGCCGCGCGCAAGGTGGTAGTGGTCGGCGCCGACAAGATGTCGTCGATCATCGACTACACCGATCGCGCAACCTGCGTGCTGTTCGGCGACGCCGCCGGTGCCGTGCTGCTGGAGCCGAGCGATGACGGTTCCGGCATCTTGGACACGCTGATCCGCTCCGACGGCTCGGGCCACATCCATCTCTACCAGACCGCTGGCGGCAGCCGCATGCCGCCGACCGCCGAAACGGTCGCCAAGCGTCTGCACTACGTGCACCAGGAAGGCGCCGCGGTCTACAAGTTCGCCATCGCGCGGATGTCGGAAATCGCCGGCGAAATCATGACGCGCAACAATCTGCGCAGCGATATGATCGACTGGCTGGTGCCGCACCAGGCCAACAAGCGCATCATCGAGTCGACCGCCGAACGCATGGGGCTGCCGATGGAGCGGGTGATGGTGACCATCCAGAAATACGGCAATACCACCAACGCCAGCATCCCGCTCTGCCTGTGGGACTATGAGCCGAAATTGAAGCGCGGCGACCGCATGGTGCTCGCGGCCTTCGGCGGCGGTTTCACTTGGGCCGGTATCTATGTGCAGTGGGCCTATGACGGCGCGAGGGCGCCGAAGCGCAATGGCGGGGGCGGAAACGGAAAGCGCGGTTGAGCGTAAATTGGCGTGCCAGGCGCCCCGATATTTGGCTGCGGAGTTTCGCTCTGTTTCAGACTTAGACCGGTCGCAATTCCTTGGCAAAGCGCAAATTTAATTAGCTGTCAGCCCCCGAGATCGAAATAGTCGCTGGCTGGCCTTCGACAATGGGCACTGACTATGGTCAGCGAGATTGGCACCGCTACTTATCTTGCCCGGGCGAACACGCTATTGCGCCGGCGGACCGTATTGGCGGGGCTTGGTGCCGTGGCGGCAGGGTCGGCGTTCACCGGCCTCGAACGCCACTTGGGTCAAGTCGCTCCGCCGGCCAGCATTCCTGAGGCTCAGATCCAAATCAGCTATGGTCAATCATGGCGCAACGAGGCATTCCGCTCGTTCGCCAGATTTGGAAACGGCCGTTTCAGCCTCAACCCGCAACCGGCCAATTTACGCGCGCTGCACGTGACTAACATCAGGCGTCCTGGCGTTCCAATTATGCCCGGTCCGCTGCCGAATTTCGCCGGAGTCAACTTCACAGGCACAATCGACGGCATCACAAGCTACGGGCCCAATGACTTTCTGACGATTGGCCGCTGCGCGGTACTCGCACAGCAATTGCTGCGTGCTAACGCCAGCAAGAAAGTCGTACCAATTATTGAATTTTGCGTCGGCTATGGCGCCTCGACCTGGACCGGCGGAGCTGACCCGGGAGGATTGCAGCCCGGCGGCAGATCGTGGACGAACATGTTGTCAATCATTCGCAGTATCGACGAACTCGTCGCGCGTGGCGTGCTCGGCCAGCAATCGGCGTTTCGTTCGGTCGGCTACACTCAGGGCGGCAGCCAAATCAATGTTGTGGCGGCGAAGATCGCAGATCTCACGGCAATGCTGAATGATTTCGATGGACTGAACTTGCGCGGCACGAATGTTACCGGGCTCAAGTATTATCTAGGCATCGCCGCGCCGAACTCCCGCCAGCGCATTTTGCAACCGAGCTGGTGGGCCACGTGCGTTTTTTGCCGCACCCATGCGCCTGGCCGACACGGTGAATGGTCAGGGCGGTGCTTCGCTTCAACGCCCTGGTATCAGTGGCCGTTCAAAAAGGACGACGGAATCCACACAAGCGATTATGGCATAGCGCGGCACGGAGAATTTGAGGGCTATGTCAAATTTCTGGTCGAAGACCTCGGCGTGCCCTGGACCCCTCTGTGGAGGTCATTCACAAAGCCAGTCCTCGCTAGAGGCCAAACGATTACGCTGCCCTTCGATCGGCCCGCAGGCAACGATTTCGCCCGCAGCGCGCCGGCATTTTCCGTAGGCGACGATCCGGATAATCAGATTCCGTTTGCCCCACAAAATGGATTTCATGTCAGGCGCAATGGAATTGAACTTTCCGTCACACCCGAGATCAGCGGCATGGACGTCGTGCTCACTGTTGCTGAAAGGTTGAACCGTGGCGACAAGCTCGAAGTCAGCTATGCGATTTTTGGGCCCGGCGGGCCTGACCCTGGCCCCCATAGCGGCGTATGGGGCAATTTGAAGATGTCGGGGCCTGCGAGCGTGCTGTTTCCCGGAAAGTCCATAGATGCCTGGGCATGGCCTTTCGTGGAAGTCGTCACTGTGTGATCGGCTCTGCTCGGCGCCCTGAGGTCGAGCTATTTCCTTCTCGATATCGGCACGTAATCCCGCTGCTTGGCGCCCGTATAAAGCTGGCGCGGGCGGCCGATCTTCTGCTTGGGATCCTCAATCATCTCCTTCCACTGCGCGATCCAGCCGACCGTGCGCGCCACCGCAAACAGCACGGTGAACATGGTGGTCGGGAAGCCCATCGCCTTGAGCGTGATGCCCGAATAGAAGTCGATATTCGGATAGAGCTTCTTCTCGACGAAATAGTCGTCGTTGAGCGCGATCTTCTCCAGCTCCATGGCGACATCGAGCAGCGGATCGTCCTTGACGCCGAGCTCGTTGAGCACCTCATGGCACGTCTTCTGCATGATCTTGGCGCGCGGATCGTAGTGCTTGTAAACGCGATGGCCGAACCCCATCAGCCGGTAGGAATCGTTCTTGTCCTTGGCGCGTTTGATGAATTCCGGAATGCGGTCGACGGAGCCGATCTCCGCCAGCATGTTAAGGGCGGCTTCATTGGCGCCGCCATGCGCCGGCCCCCACAGGCAAGCGCAGCCCGCCGCGATACAGGCGAAGGGATTGGCGCCGGACGAGCCGGCCAGCCGCACCGTCGAGGTTGATGCGTTCTGCTCGTGATCGGCGTGCAAGATGAAGATGCGGTCCATGGCGCGCGCCAGCACGGGATTGACCTTGTAGTCCTCGGCCGGCACGGCGTAGCACATGCGCAAAAAATTCGAGGCGTAGTCGAGATCGTTCTTCGGATAAATGAACGGCTGGCCGACCGAATATTTATAGGCCATGGCGGCGAGCGTCGGCGTCTTCGCGATCATCCGGATCGAGGCGATCATGCGCTGCATCGGGTCGGAGATGTCGGTGGAGTCGTGATAGAACGCCGACAGCGCGCCGACCGAGCCGACCATCACCGCCATCGGATGCGCGTCGCGTCGGTAGCCCTGGTAGAACCGGCTCATCTGCTCGTGCACCATGGTGTGGCGGGTGACGCGATAGTCGAAATCGGCTTTCTGCGCCGGCGTTGGCAATTCGCCGTACAGCAACAGATAACAAGTCTCCAGGAAATCGCCGTGCTCGGCGAGCTGCTCGATCGGATAGCCGCGATAGAGCAGCAGGCCCTCGTCGCCATCGATGAAGGTGATCTTCGACTCGCAGCTCGCCGTCGAGGTGAAGCCGGGGTCGTAGGTGAACATTTTGCTCTCGCTGTAGAGCTTGGAAATGTCCATGACGTGGGGGCCGATGGAACCTGGGTAGATGGGTAAATCCCAGTTGTTATTGCCGACGGTGAGTGTCGCGGTCTTGGCATCCGTCTTGGCGTCCATGGTCGAGCCCTCGAATTGGCGGCGATGATTGATGTGAAAGCGCTGGGCGGTCTGCCGAGACGTCGGGCGCTTTCAGTCCGGCCGCGTCTGCCGTAACCCATTCAAGTGTGCGCTGCAAGATAGCGCAATACCGCCCGCTGCCCGCTATATAGGCAGCGGCGTCGCCGGTCGAAGCGGGCGCGCGGTAATTTGATCGGGCTAACCGGTCTGGTCGCGCAGCCGCGCGAGGCTCTCATCGCGTCCGAGGACGGCCAGCACGTCAAAGATTGGCGGCGAGGTGGTTCGCCCGGTGAGCGCGGCGCGCAACGGCTGCGCCACCGCCCCGAGCTTGAGTCCCTGCCGCTCGGCAAAGCCGCGTACGCCGGCCTCGATAGACGGCGCGGTCCATTCGCGGTTGCACTCGAATTCCTGGATCAGCGGGAAAATCAGCCCTTTGGCCTGCGGGGTCAGCAGGGCTTTGGCCTTCTCATCAAGCTCGATCGGGCGGCTTGCCCAAATGAAACGCGAGGCGTCGAACAGCTCGACCAAAGTCTTGGCCCGTTCCTTCAATCCTGGCATGGCGGCCATGAGCTTCGTGCGCAACGCCGGTGTCATTTTGCTGGCGAGTTCCTGCCCGCCGGCGATATGCGGCAGCAAGTGCTCGAGCGCCGCAATCAAGTCGGCGTCGGCGCTGGAGCGGATATAGTGGCCGTTGAGATTTTCCAGCTTGGCGAAATCGAAGCGTGCCGGCGAGCGGCCGATCTGCGGCAGATCGAAGGCGGCGATCATCTCCTCAGTTGAAAATATTTCCTGGTCGCCATGGGCCCAGCCGAGCCGCACCAGGTAGTTGCGCATGGCCGCCGGCAGGTAGCCCATGGCGCGATAGGCGTCGACGCCGAGCGCGCCGTGCCGTTTGGACAGCTTGGAACCGTCCGGTCCGTGGATCAGCGGGATATGCGCCATCACTGGTACATGCCAACCGAGCGCGTCGTAGATGTGTTTCTGGCGGGCGGCATTGGTGAGATGATCGTCGCCGCGGATGATGTGGGTGACGCCCATGTCGTGGTCGTCGACCACCACCGCCAGCATGTAGGTGGGCGTACCGTCGGAGCGCAGCAGCACGAGGTCGTCGAGATCGGAGTTCTGCCAGGTGACGCGGCCCTGCACCTGATCCTCGATTGCGGTCTCGCCGGTCAATGGTGCCTTAAGCCGGATCACCGGCTTGACGCCGGGCGGCGCTTCGGACGGATCGCGCTCGCGCCAGCGCCCGTCGTAGAGCTTGGAGCGGCCCTCGCGGCGAGCCGCCTCGCGCATCTCGGCGAGCTCCTCGGGACTGGCGTAGCAGCGATAGGCCTTGCCGGCGGCGAGCAGCTGCTCGGCGACTTGGCGGTGGCGCGCGGCACGGGAAAACTGGAACACGATCTCGCCGTCCCAGGTCAGCCCGAGCCAAGTGAGGCCGTCGATGATGGCGGCGATAGCGGCGGCGGTCGAACGCTCGCGGTCGGTGTCCTCGATGCGCAACAGCATCCTGCCGCCGCGATGACGCGCGTAAAGCCAGTTGAAAAGCGCGGTGCGGCCGCCGCCGATATGGAGGAAACCGGTCGGGGAGGGCGCAAAGCGCGTGACGACGGGCTCGGTCATCGCTCGCCCTGTACCACGGATGCGGCAAAGGGTGTCAGCGCAATTGACATTGAGGCGCAGGCCACGTCATGGCATAGGCCGCCGTCGGCGGAGGTTGCAGAGTCGGACGCAAGATCGAGGAAGCATGGCGAGCGACGTAAAAGCAAGAACTGAAGCGGCGGCGGCCGAAGCCGGGCGCGATTTCATTCGCGATATCGTTAAGGCCGACCTCGATGCCGGCCGCGTCAAGCAGGTGGTCACCCGTTTTCCGCCCGAACCGAACGGCTATCTGCATATCGGACACGCCAAGTCCATCTGTCTCAACTTCGGCATCGCTGAAGAGTTTGGCGGCCGCTGCCATCTGCGTTTCGACGATACCAACCCGGTGAAGGAGGAGCAGGAATATATCGACGCCATCGAGCGCGACGTGCGCTGGCTCGGCTTCGACTGGGGCAGGCATCTTTACTACGCCTCCGACTATTTCGAGCAGCTTTATAGTTGGGGCGAGGACCTGATCCGCGCCGGCAAGGCCTATGTCGACGACCAGACGCCGACCGAGATGCGGGAGAACCGCGGCACGCTTACCGAGCCGGGTAAGAACAGCCCCTACCGCGAGCGCAGCGTGGAGGAGAACCTCGACCTGTTCCGCCGCATGCGGGCGGGCGAGTTCGAGAACGGCGCGCGCGTGCTACGCGCCAAGATCGACATGGCGAGCGGCAACATAAATCTGCGCGACCCGGTGCTCTACCGCATTCTGCACGCGAGCCACCCACGCACCGGCACGGCCTGGACGATCTACCCGAGCTACGATTTCGCGCACGGCCAGTCCGACGCCATCGAGGGCATCACCCATTCGATCTGCACGCTCGAGTTCGAGGATCATCGGCCGCTCTATGACTGGTTCATCGCCAATCTCAATGTTCCGTCGCAGCCGCATCAGTACGAGTTCGCGCGGCTCAATCTGAGCTATACGGTGCTGTCCAAGCGCGTACTCACGCTTCTGGTGCGCGACGGTCACGTGGCGGGCTGGGACGATCCGCGCATGCCGACGCTCGCTGGCTTGCGCCGGCGCGGCGTGCCGCCGGAGGCGATCCGCGAATTCGTCAAGCGCATCGGCGTTGCCAAGGCCAACAGCCTGGTCGACGCCGGCATGTTCGAATTCTCCGTGCGCGAAGTGCTCAACAAGTCCGCCTTGCGCCGGATGGCGGTGTTGCGGCCGCTCAAGGTAGTGATCGAGAACTATCCCGAAGGGCGGTGCGAGCAACTGGACGCGGTCAATCATCCCGACGATCCGTCGGCGGGCACGCGCAAGGTCATGTTCGGCCGTGAGCTCTATATCGAGCAGGAAGACTTCCTGGAAAGCCCGCCGAAGAAGTTCTTCCGGCTGTCGCCCGGCAGCGAAGTGCGGCTGCGCTATGCCTATTTCATCACCTGCCGCGAGGTGAAGAAGAACGCGGCCGGCGAGGTCACCGAGCTGCGTTGCACCTACGATCCGGCAACCAAGGGAGGCAACGCGCCGGACGGGCGCAAGGTGAAGGCGACCATTCACTGGGTGTCGGCGGCGGATTCGGTCGCGGCGGAAGTGCGCCTCTACAATCCGCTGTTCGTCAAACCGGAACCGAACGTCGCCGATTTTGCCGCTGATTTGAATGCGAATTCGCTGGAGGTGCTGAGCGATGCCCGGCTCGAACCGGCGCTTGCCGCCGGCAATGCCGAAGAGGCGTTTCAATTCGAGCGGCAGGGCTATTTCTCCCGCGATCCGGACTCAGCGCCTGGCAAGCCGGTGTTCAACCGCACCATTGGCCTGCGCGACACCTGGGCGAAGGAAAAGGCAGCCGGTTAGTCTGCCCCCGGCGAGAGTTCACAACCGTTCTCCTAGTCACAACTTGCGGCTGACATAGCATGGGTCTGGCGCATTCGCGTCAGGGGGCGCCGCGCCATGGCCCGGGACGATCCGCAAAACGACACACCGCGCGCTCGCGCCAAGGCCTGGGCGGCCGAGTTCGAAGCCGCGCGCCGCGGCGCAGGACTTGCGCTGCCGGGCAGCCTCGCGGCAGCAGCCGACCGGCTGCACCGCCTGCTGTCGCAATGGGCGCTGGCTGAAGTCGCGCCGGGGCGTCTCTTTCCCTGGTTGCCGGTCGCCTTCGGCTTCGGCATCGTCGGCTATTTCACTGCCGACCGGGAGCCCGCCTGGTGGGCCGCGCTTGCCGCGCTCGCTGCTACCGCGACGCTCGCGTTGGTCTTTCGCCATCGGCCCATCGGCTTTCCGCTTGCGCTTGCGCTCGCCGCCATCGCCGCCGGCTTCGCCACCGCCACGCTCAAGACATTGCGCATCGCGCATCCTGTGCTCGCCTATCCGTCCTGGAGCGCGCAAGTACAAGGCTTCGTGGAGATGCGCGAGGAGCGCGAGCGCAGCGACCGCATCACAGTGCGCGTCGAACACCTCGACGCGCGCCGCATGGCGGTCAAGCCCGAGCGCGTCCGCGTTGCCGTGCGCAAGGGAACGGCGCCTGCGGTCGGCAGCTTTGTCGCCTTCAAGGCGCACCTGTCGCCGCCGCTGCAGCCGCTGCGGCCGGGCAGCTACGATTTCGCGCGCGATCTGTATTTCCAAAGCATCGGCGCCTCCGGCTATGCGCTTGGCAAGATCAAGATCCTGACGCCGCCGGCACAAGGCGGGCTCTGGCTGCGCTACGCCGCTTTACTCGACGGCATTCGCGAGACGATCGACAAGCGCATCCGCGCGGTGATCGACGGCGACGAGGGCGCGATCGCTTCGGCGCTGATCACGGGCAAGCGCGACGCGATCACGCTGCCGGTCAACGACGCCATGTACGTATCGAGCCTGGCGCATGTGCTGTCGATCTCCGGCTATCACATGGCGGTGGTGGCGGGCGTCGTGTTCTTCTTTCTGCGCGCCGTGCTTGCGCTGATCCCGGGGCTCGCGCTGCGCCATCCGATCAAAAAATGGGCGGCGTTCTGCGCTCTCGTCGCGGCCACGTTCTATATGCTGCTGTCGGGTTCGGAAGTGGCGACCCAGCGCTCCTTCGTCATGATCGCCATGGTGCTGCTCGGCGTCATGGTCGACCGGCCGCCGCTTACCTTCCGCACCATCACGATCGCGGCGTTTGGCGTGCTGCTGTTCGCGCCCGAGGCACTGGTGCAGCCGAGCTTTCAGATGTCGTTTGCCGCGACGCTGGCGCTGATCGCCGGCTATCAGCACGGCCTGCCGTGGCACGCCGACAAGGACTCATCGCGCGCCGCGCGCATCGCGCTCTGGGGCGGGCGGGAGATCGCGGGCCTCATCCTCGCTTCGCTGCTGGCGGGTCTCGCGACCACCCCTTACGCGGCCTATCATTTCCATCGCGCTGCGCCTTACGGCGTGCTCGCCAATCTGCTCGCCATGCCGGTGGTCTCGGTGCTGGTGATGCCAGCGGGCATGGTCGGCGTGCTGCTGATGCCGTTCGGTTTCGACGCGCCGTGCTGGCACCTTATGGGCGCCGGCATCGACTGGATGATCGCTGTGGCCCAATGGGTGGCCGGTCTGCCGGGGGCGGTCGGCCATATTCGCGCCTTCGGCACCGGGCCGCTGCTCACCGCCACCGTCGGGCTGTTGCTGCTCTGCTTGCTGCGCACGCCGTTGCGCTTAAGCGGGGCAGCGCTGGTGCTGGCGGCCGCCTTGTCGGCGATCACCACGCCGCGCCCTGATGTGTTGATTGCGGGCGATGGCCGCGCCGCCGCCATCCGCGGCTCCGGTGGACGGCTGTCGGTGCTGGCGAGCGAGCGCGACACCTTCGCCATCAAGGAATGGCTCGCTGCCGACGGCGACGGCCGTGGCGCCAACGATGCGCATCTGCGCGACGGCGTGCGTTGCGATTCGGCCGGCTGCATCGGCCGGCTCAAGGACGGCCGGCTGGTATCGATGGCGCTTGCGGCGGAAGCCTTTGCCGAGGATTGCGCGCGCGCCGCGGTGGTGGTGAGCGCGCGCGAAGCGCCCGGGCCGTGCGCAGCGACGCTGATCGACCGCACGGTGTGGCGCGCGAACGGCGCGATCGCGCTGCGCTGGGACGGCCGTCGCTTCGAGAAAACCTACGCTCGTCCGCCCGGCTATGAGCGGCCTTGGGCGCCGCGCGCTAGCGCGCCATCGACTTTGCCGGCGGCGCGCGACACGACGCCGCAGATGAAAGATTTAGAAGCGGGGGATTGATCTCCGGCTGTCACCCCCGCGGAGGCGGGCATTTAGGACGGCGCAGCGCCTGTTGTTATCGAAAGAACATGGATTACTCGATCGCCCGCGGGCGATGACAGCAGAATTTGTCTCAATACCTTCTAAACAGCCCCACCAGCTTGCCCTGAATGCGCACACGGTTGGGCGGCAGGATGCGCACCTCATAAGCCGTGTTCGCCGGCTCGAGCGCGATCGAGGCGCCGCGACGGCGGAAGCGCTTGAGCGTGGCCTCCTCGTCGTCGATCAGGGCCACCACGATGTCGCCTGTTTCCGCCGCCTCGGTGCGGCGGATAAGCGCAATGTCGCCGTCAAGAATGCCAGCTTCGATCATCGAGTCGCCGCGCACTTCGAGCGCGAAATGCTCCCCCGCCGACAAGAGGTCGGGCGGCATGTTGATCACATGGCTGCGCGTTTGAATCGCCTCGATCGGGGTGCCGGCGGCGATGCGTCCCATCACCGGCACGGCGATCGGCCGGCCGCTGTTGTCGTCTTCCGAGGTTTGCCGCACACGTCCAAGGTCGCCTTCGATTACGCTCGGATTGAAACCGCGCGCGCGCCCGCCGATGCCGTGAGCGACCGAGTCCGGCAACTTGATGACTTCGATAGCGCGCGCCCGATTTGGCAGCCGGCGGATGAAGCCGCGCTCTTCCAGCGCGGTTATCAAACGGTGAATGCCGGATTTAGAGCGTAAGTCGAGGGCGTCCTTCATCTCATCGAACGATGGCGGCACACCGGCTTCGGTGAGCCGCTCGTGGATGAAGCGCAGGAGCTCGAACTGCTTGCGGGTCAGCATCTGTCTCTCCCCGTCATGGCCGACGCCCTCAAAAGGCTGCGGCCAGAAACAAATCATGAACGGAACACTATCTGTTCGATATGTGTTCTGCAACCATTTAATTTGGAGTGAAAAAGTCGAAGCGCCGCTAAAGCCCGAGCTTAAGGATGACGCAGGGTGAACCGGCGGGTGCGGCCGGTGCAAATGGTTCCCGAATCACCAGGCAGTCCGCCTTGGCGAGGCTGGCCATCAGGGAACTGTCCTGGGCTTGCAAAGGCGTCGCCACCAGGCCGGCCGGGCCCGCTGTCAGAGCGGAACGCAGGTAATCCTGCCGCTCGTCATTTTCCGGCAGATCGCGGCCAAGGCGGGCGGGCTCCGGCACCGGCTCGACGTCGTTCCGGCCGGCAAGCCGCCGAATCAGCGGCACCAGGAACAGAAAGGCGCAGACAAAGGACGAAACCGGATTGCCGGGCACGCCCAGCACCTGCATCGCGCTCAGCCGCCCATGCATCATCGGCCGCCCTGGGCGCAGCGCCACTCGCCAGAATGAAAGCTCAAGCCCTTCGCCGGCCAGCGCCCGCTGCACCAAATCGTGCTCGCCGACCGAGGCGCCGCCGGTGGTCACCAGCACATCGGCGCCGGCCGCACGCGCCTTGCGCAAGCCGGTGGCGATGTCCTCGACGCGGTCATGCGCAACGCCGAGATCAATCGGCTCGGCGCCTTCGCTACGGACCATGGCACCGAGCGCGAACCCATTGGAGAAGACGATCTGCCCCGGCCCGAGTTGGCTGCCGGGCGCGACCAACTCATCGCCAGTGCCGAGCACGGCAACTTTCGGCCGGCGATGCACACGCAGCGTCGCATAGTTCATAGCGGCGGCCAGCATCAAATCGCGGCCGGTGAGGCGGCGGCCTTTGGTAAGCAGCGTCTGGCCGGCGCTGAAGTCGATGCCTCGCGCGCGCACATTGCGGCCCTTGGTAGTCGGCTTGCTGATTGTGACGATGTCGCCCTCGCGCGTGGTGATCTCTTGGATCACCACGGTATCGCTGCCTTCAGGCATCAAGCCGCCGGTGAAGATGCGCGCGGTTTCGCCTGCACGCACTTCGCCGTCGAAGGGATGGCCTGCAGCTACCTCGCCGATCAGCTTGAGCGCGACCGGCGCCTGCGCCACATCGGCCGCGCGCACGGCGTAGCCGTCCATCGCCGATACCGCCGCCGGTGGCTGTGTGCGCAGCGCCTTGACGTCCTCCGTCAGCACGCGGCCGAGCGCGGCGGCGAGCGGCACGTCCTCGGCCGAGAGCGGTTTCGCGTCTGCCAGCACGCGCGCCAAAGCCTCGGCCACTGCCAATAGCGCCACGCTACCCCTCCGCGCGGAAAACGCCCGACTTGCCGCCGCGCTTTTCCAAAAGGCGGATCCCCTCGATGCGCATGCCGCGCTCGACCGCCTTGACCATGTCGTAGATGGTGAGACAGGCGATCGAGACGGCGGTGAGCGCTTCCATCTCGACGCCGGTCTGCCCCGTCACCTTCACCGTCGCCTGCACCAGGAAGCCGGGCAGCGAATGCTCGGGATTGATCTCGACCTCGACTTTGGTGATCGGCAGGGGATGGCAGAGCGGGATCAGCGAATGCGTGCGCTTGGCCGCCATGATGCCGGCAAGGCGCGCGGCGCCCAGTACGTCGCCTTTGGCGGCATTGCCGGCGAGCACCAAGTCGAGCGTCTCCTTGCGCATGATCACGCGGCCTTCGGCGACGGCGAGGCGGTCGGTAGAGTTTTTGGCGGAGACGTCGACCATGCGCGCCTGCCCGCGATGGTCGATATGCGTGAGCTCGGCGTCGGGGAGAACTGGCTTTGCCTTCCGCTCGCCTGCGGTCCTCTTTGCCTGCGCGACGTCTTTTGAACCGCGCGCCATTGTCTACTCCGCGGCGGCGCTGCGCTGCGCGCGCTCGAGCAGCGCGGTGGTCGCCGCCGCGACGTCCGGCTGCCGCATCAAGCTCTCGCCCACCAGGAAGGTCGATATACCCGAACGCGAGAGGCGCGCGAGGTCCTCCGGAGTATTGAGCCCGCTTTCAGCGACCACGATGCGGTCGAAAGGAATTTTCGGCGCCAGCCGTTCGCTCACTGCAAGCGTTGTCTCGAATGTGCGCAGGTCGCGATTGTTGACGCCGATTAACCGAGTCTTAAGCTTGAGCGCGCGCGCAAGCTCATCTTCTTGATGAACTTCAACCAATACATCCATTCCATTGGCAAAAGCGGCAGCCTCGATTTCCGCAGCCAACGCATCGCCGACTGCGGCCATGATGATGAGGATGCAATCGGCGCCCATGGCGCGTGACTCAACGACCTGGTAGGGATCGTAGATGAAATCTTTACGCAGCACGGGAAGGGTCGTGGCGGCTCGGGCTTGGCTCAAGAATTCGGGCCGGCCCTGGAACGAAGGCGCGTCGGTGAGCACCGAAAGACAAGCGGCGCCGCCGGCCGCATAGGCTTTGGCGAGTGCGGGCGGATCGAAATCGGCGCGGATCAGCCCCTTAGAGGGGCTCGCCTTCTTGATTTCGCCGATCAGTGCGTAATTGCCATTTGCAATCCGCTGCTCGATCGCGCGCAGAAAACCGCGCGGCGGCAGCGCCTGCTTTGCGGCTCTCTCCAATTCGGCGAGCGGATGCGCGCGTTCGGCCGCCGCGATTTCCGCGCGCTTATAGGCCTCGATCTTAGCGAGAATATCCGCCATCACGCCTCCGCGGCGTTGGATACCGCGATCAGCCGATCGAGACGGCCCTCCGCTTCGCCGCTGTCGATCGATTTTGCCGCCAGCGCCGCGCCTTCCTTCAGATCCTTCGCTTTGCCGGCGACGATCAATGCGGCGGCGGCGTTGATGACGGCGACGTCGCGGAAGGGTCCCTTTGCGCCCTTGAGCACGTCGAGCAGGGCTTCGGCATTGTGCTTGGAGTCGCCGCCGCGCAAGGCTTCCGGCTTGGCGCGCGCGAGCCCCGCATCCTCCGGCATGATCTCGAAGGTCCGCACCTTGCCGTTCTCCAGCGCCGCGACGCTGGTCGGGCCGGATATGGTGATCTCGTCGAGCCCGTCGGAGCCATGCACCACCCAGACGCATTGCGAGCCGAGATTGCCTAGCACCTGCGCCATCGGCTCGATCCATTGCTTGGAGAAGGCGCCGATCATCTGCCGCTTGACGCTCGCCGGGTTTGACAGCGGTCCGAGCAGATTGAAAATGGTGCGGGTGCCGAGCTCGACCCGCGTCGGCCCGACATTCTTCATCGCCGGGTGATGCGCCGGCGCAAACATGAAGCCGATGCCGGCGTCGCTGATGCAGATGCCCACCTGCTCGGCGGTCAGATCAATCTTGACGCCGAGCGACTGCAATACGTCGGCTGAGCCCGATTTTGACGACAGGGCACGGTTGCCATGCTTGGCGACCGGCACGCTGCAGCCGGCCACGATGAAGGCGGCGCAGGTCGAGATGTTGAACGAGCCGGAGGCGTCGCCGCCGGTGCCGACCACATCGACGGCATCGGGCGGCGCCTTCACCCCGAGCATCTTGGCCCGCATGGTGGTGACCGCGCCGGTGATCTCGTCGACGGTTTCCCCGCGCACGCGAAGCGCCATGAGCAGCCCGCCCATCTGCGAGGGCGTGGCTTCGCCCGACATCATGCGGTCGAAGGCGCTAGCTGCTTCGGCGCGCGTCAAGCTGGCGCCGCTCGCGACCTTGGCGATGAGCGCCTTGAAATCGTCGGTCACGGCGATCGTTCCTTATTCCGCGGCGTGTAGCGCGCGGCGGCCACGGGCGGCATTCCAAGCCGCGGCGAGATCGAGAAAATTCTTCAGCATCAGATGACCATGCTCGGAGGCGATGCTTTCGGGATGAAACTGTACGCCATGCAACGGCAGGCTTTCATGCGCGAGGCCCATCACCAGATGATCGTCGGTCTCGGCGTTGACCGCGAGCCCGCGCGGCATGCTCGCGCGCTCGACCACCAGCGAGTGGTAGCGCGTCGCCTTGAGCGGTCCATTGACGCCGCGGAAAATGCCGGTGCCGGTGTGGCGGATCTCCGATACCTTGCCGTGCACCGGCTCCGCGCGCACGACTTTGCCGCCAAAGGCCTGACCGATCGCCTGATGACCGAGGCACACGCCGAGGATAGGAATGTTGGGCGAGGCCTGTTTGATCAGGTCGAGGCATATGCCGGCCTCGTTCGGCGTGCAGGGGCCGGGCGAGAGCACGATCGCGTCAGGATCGCTCTCGATCGCCTCGGCAACGGCGATCTTGTCGTTGCGGTGCACGACCACATCGGCCCCCAATTCGCCCAGGTAGTGGACGAGGTTGAAGGTGAAGCTGTCGTAATTGTCGATCAAAATAATCATGTTTTCCCGCCGTCTCAGGGTCTTAAGACCCGTGACGAAGGGGGTCAAGCAGCCGCGAGAGGCTTGCTACTGCCCTCGTTTGGCGGCGCTGGCGAACCGGCGTGCTTCCTCGGCGGCGCGGAACAAGGCCTGCGCCTTGTTGATGCATTCCTGCTGCTCGTAGTCGGGATCTGAATCGGCGACGATGCCGGCGCCGGCCTGCACATACATGGTGCCGTTCTTGACGAGCGCGGTGCGCAGCACGATGCAGGTGTCCATCTCGCCGGCGGCGGAGAAATAGCCGACCGCGCCGGCGTAGAGCCCGCGCTTTTCTTTCTCCAGCTCGTCGATGATCTGCATCGCACGCACCTTGGGCGCGCCCGACACCGTGCCGGCCGGAAAGCCGGCGGCGAGCGCATCGAGCGCGTCGCGATTGGCGGCGAGCTTGCCTTCGACATTGGAGACGATGTGCATTACGTGGCTGTAGCGCTCGACGAAGAACTGATCGGTTACCGTGACCGTGCCGATGCGGGCGACGCGGCCGACATCGTTGCGGCCAAGGTCGAGCAGCATCAGATGCTCGGCGCATTCCTTCGGATCGGCGAGCAGCTCTTCCTCCATCGCCTTGTCCTCGTGTGGGGTTGCCCCGCGCGGCCGGGTGCCGGCAATCGGGCGGATGGTGACGACGTCGCCGCTTACTTTGACCAGGATCTCCGGACTGGAGCCGGCGATCGCGAAGCCGCCGAAGTCGAGAAAATAAAGATAAGGCGATGGATTGGTTCGCCGCAGCGCGCGATAAAGTGAAAATGGCGGCAGCGTGAACGGCGCCTCGAAGCGCTGCGCCAGCACGATCTGAAAGGCGTCGCCGGCGGCGATATATTCCTTGGCCTTGCGCACCATCGCCTTGAATTCGGCCGGCGTGGTGTTCGATTTGGGCGGCACGTCGAGCGGGCCGGAGTCGAATTCGGCGAGCGACTTATCGAGGGGACGGTCGAGGCTCTCGACGACAACCGAAAGCCGCTCAGCAGCGCGGTTGAGCGCAACCTTGGCGTCGACGCCTTTTTCCGGGCGGACCGGCGTGACGACGGTGATGGCGTCCTTCACCGCATCGAACACGACGATGAGGGTAGGGCGCACCAGCACCGCGTCAGGAATCTGAATCGGATCGGGATTGGGCGGCGGCAAATCCTCCAACTGCCGCACCAGGTCATAGCCGAGATAACCAAAGACGCCCGCCGCCATCGGCGGCAGGCTGTCGGGCAATGCGATGCTGCTTTCCGAAATCAGCGTGCGCAGGGCCTGCAACGGCGGCTGCGGGCAGGGTGCGAAGAGGTCGGGTTTCGCATGCGCGGTGAGATTGATCTCGGCGCAGCCGCCGTTCGCGCGCCAGATGAGGTCGGGCTCAAGACCGATGATTGAATAGCGCCCGCGGGTGGCACCCCCTTCGACCGATTCTAGCAAGAAGCTCATCGGCTTTCCGCCGCAGAGCTTCAGGAAGGCGGAGACCGGTGTTTCCAGGTCGGCGACCAACGTCGTCCAGACGACTTGCGATTCGCCGCGCCGATAGCGGTCGGCGAAGTCGCGCTCCGACGGCTCGATCTGCATGGGGTTACTGTTGGGCGCCGCCGCCCATGATTTGATTGAGCGCGTCGTGGTTGAGCGTGACGCCGACCTCGTTCTCGAGATGGGCGAGATATTGCCCGTTGATGTCGTCGGTGTAGGAATTCTCCAGTGTCGCCTCGAGCGATTTTCCGTCCGCCGATTTCGGGTCGAATTTCGAATCGGTGACGCCGGTGACACGGAAGACGACGCGCTGGTCTTCGGTTCTGCCTTCCGAGGTGCCGGGCGCGCCTTTTGCCGTGTTGAATACCATTTCCAAAACCTTGGGCGGTATCTGCGGGGTCGACTGGCTGCGTTGCAGATCGGTTGCGGTTTCTACTTTCACACCGGGCCCGGCCTCGCCGATCAGGTCGGCGAGCGTCGTACCAGTCTTGAGCTTGGCGACCATGTCATCGGCCTTCGTTTTCAGGCGCTTTCCGATTTCGTCGGCGCGCCAATGCGCCTCGACCTCGTCCTTGACCTCGTCCAGCTTGCGGTCGCGTGCCGGCGTGATGCCGTTGACCTCGTACCAGAGCAAACCGCCATCCGGCAGCTGCAGCGCATCGTTGTCGACGCCGACGTCGCTGGCGAAGGCGGCGCCAATCACGTCCGGTGTCCTCGGCAGACCGGTGACGGGCTTCCCGTCGGGAGCCTGGCCGGAGCGGTCGACCTCGTCGATGGTGCGAGAGGTGAGGCCGAGCTTCTTGGCAGTCTCGGCGAGTGTCGATCCGGCCGCGCGCTCATCTTCGATCTTGTCGCGCAGGTCGGAGATTTGGTCCTTGGCTTTGGCCTCGGCCAAACCGTGCTTTATTTCCGGTGCGACTTCCTCGTAGCTTTTCTGCGTGGCCGGATCGATCTTGCTCACCTCCAAGAGAGCCGTGCCGAAGCGGCCCTTGACCGGCTCGCTCACCTCACCTTGCTTGAGCGCGAAGGCGGCATCGGCGATCGCCGGATCGATGATGTCGGTTTTCGCCACCGTGCCGAGATCAGTATCGCTCGGCTTCAAGCCACGCTCGTTAGCGAGATCGGCAAAGCTCATGCCTTTGACCAGACGTTCGCGCGCAGCCTGCGCGTCTTCCGGCTTTTGAAATACGATCTGGTGTACCTCCCGCTTCTCGGGCGTGCCGTAGTGGCTCTTGTTCTGCTCATAAAAGGCCTTAGCATCTTTTTCGGAAATGCTGATCCAGCGCGCCTGATCGGCCGGGGTGAGCGAGATCAGGGTGATCTTGCGATATTCCGGGGCGCGGAACAGCGCTTTGCGTTGCTCGAAATATTTGTTCAGCTCTTCGGGCGTTGCCTTGGGAATGTCGCCGGCCTGGGCTTGGGTAAGCGTGACATAATCGATGCTGCGCTTCTCGTTGCGGTATTGGTTCATTGCCGACATGACGGTGGAGGGCACCGGTATCTCGCCGGCAATGCTCTGTACTATCTGCCGCCGCAGCAGTTCGCGGCGCTGCTCGTCGACAAAACTGCCTTCGGTGTAGCCGGCGTTGCGAATGAGAATCTCGAAGCGGTCGCGGTCGAACTTGCCGGTCGGACCGCGGAAATTCGGGTCGCTGGTGATGCGCTTGGCAATCTCGGCATCGGAAAGCCCAAGCCGCCAGTCGCGGACCTTCTCGTCGAGCGTGGTATCCCCGATCAGTTGAGCGAGGATCTGGCGGTCGAGTCCGAGTGCGCGCGCTTGATCGGGCGTGAGCGAACGGCCGAACTGACGGCTGACCTGCTGCAAGCGATCGTTGTAGTAGCGGCTGAACTGCTCGGTGGAGATCTCGGTGCCGCCGACCTTGGCCGCCGAATTTTGTCCGAAACCGCGAAAAATGTCGCCGATGCCCCAGATCGCGAAGCTGATGACCAGCACGCCCATGACGGCGGCCATGACGGCTTTGCCGAGCCAGGAGGAGGAGGCTTTGTGAATACCGCGGAGCATTGCTGCGTCGCTTCTTCGGTTTTCAGGCTGAGGGATGTCGACGGCCCCTTATTGGGCGTCGCCTCAGCTATATAAAGATCGCGCCAACTCCCTGCAATGCAAGAAGTATCGGCTTCTCGGCCCGGCGCACTGGCGCTGCTGCCGGCGCTCTGATAACCGCTCGCGCGAGGGGAAGCAAACCATGGCTGTGGCAGCGCTGCGCCCGTTGGTCGCGGGCAATTGGAAAATGCACGGGGTTCTGGCCTCCGCGGGCGAGCTCGGCAAGATTGTCGCGGGCGGAAAGGAACTCGCAGCCAAGGCCGATCTGCTGATCTGCCCGCCGGCGACGCTGATCGTGCCCTTTGCTGCGGCGGTGAAGAGTTCGGCCGTCGCCATCGGCGCACAGGATTGCCATCCGGACCGCTCGGGGGCCCATACCGGCGATATCGCAGCCGAAATGCTCAAGGACGCCGGCGCGGTCGCGGTTATTGTCGGCCATTCCGAGCGGCGCACCGATCATCACGAAACCGACGGCCAGGTGCGCGCCAAGGCCTTGGCGGCGCGGCGCGCCGGCTTGACGGCAATCGTCTGCATCGGCGAGCAGCGCGCCGAGCGCGAGGCCGGCCGCACCCTGGAGGTACTGGGCCGGCAACTTGACGGATCATTGCCCGACGGTGCGACCGGCACCGACCTCGTGGTGGCCTATGAGCCGGTTTGGGCGATCGGCAGCGGCCTCACGCCGACACCGGGCGATGTCGCCGAGGTCCACGCGTTTATCCGTGAGCGGCTGATCGGCGCCTTTGGTCCGGAGGGAGACCGTATCCGCGTTCTCTACGGCGGCTCGGCTAAGCCGGAAAATGCCCGGGAACTCCTGAGCATCGCCGAGGTGAACGGTGCGCTTGTCGGCGGTGCCAGCCTGAAAGCGGCGGATTTTCTCGCCATCGCCTCGGTCTATCGCTAGCGCCGCCAGGGTGGAAAAGCGCCAGCCCATCGTGTAGAGAGCGCCGCGAATTCCTATATGGCGGATAGCGCTACCCGGGCGTAGACGCCTGGAGCGGCCGGTTTGAACGGATTGGGACTGCATGCAGCAAGTGATCATCGTCATCCACCTGATGCTGGTGCTCGCCATGATCGGCGTGGTGCTGCTGCAGCGGTCGGAAGGGGGCGGGCTCGGCATCGGCGGCGGCGGCGGATTTATGACCAGCCGCGGCACCGCCAACGTACTCACGCGGGCGACCGCGATTCTGGCCGGCTTGTTTTTCGTCACCAGCTTGATGCTGTCGATCTTGGCGGGCTACGGCCGCAAGCCGGCTTCCATCCTGGGCGGCAGCAGCGCGCCGACACAGCAGCAGACGCCGAGCGGCGCCCCACCGCCGCTGAATGCGCCGAAAAGCGGCGGGCTCCTCAAACAGTTGCAACAAGGGCCCCCGGGCGCGGCGCCTTCTGCGCCGGCGGCACCGGCTGCGCCCGCCGCGCCAAGCGGGCCGCAGGTCCCGCAATCGAAATGAGCGAAACGGGCAGGGGCCGGGCAACCGGCCCCTCACCGTTAGGGGCAACCTTGGGCTGCCGGTCTGCTTAAATGAAAGGTGAAGTCAGTGATCGAACCTGCTGTTGCGGCAATAGTTTCTGGGTATGCGTACAGGCGCAAGGCCGCTCTGAGTATTTCGCGCTCGTCGAATCGATTCGCGGGCGCTAAAGGTTAGGCCCCATGGCGCGGTACATCTTCATCACCGGCGGCGTGGTTTCCTCACTGGGCAAGGGTCTCGCTTCCGCAGCGCTCGGCGCGCTGCTGCAGGCGCGCGGCTACCGGGTCCGCCTGCGCAAGCTCGACCCCTATCTCAACGTCGATCCGGGCACCATGTCGCCCTATCAGCACGGTGAAGTTTTCGTCACCGACGACGGCGCCGAGACCGATCTCGATCTCGGCCATTACGAGCGCTTCACCGGGCGGCCCTGCACCCGCCAGGATAACATCACCACCGGCCGCATCTACCAGGAGATTCTCAGCAAGGAGCGGCGCGGCGATTATCTCGGCGCCACCATCCAGGTCATTCCGCACGTGACCAATGCCATCAAGGATTTCATCCGTGAGGGCAATGAGGATTTCGACTTCGTGTTGTGCGAGATCGGCGGCACGGTCGGCGACATCGAGGGCTTGCCCTATTTCGAGGCCATCCGCCAGCTCGGCAATGAGCTGCCGCGCCATCACGCCGTCTATATCCATCTCACACTGATGCCGTTCATTCCGAGCGCCGGCGAGTTGAAGACAAAGCCGACACAGCATTCGGTCAAAGAGCTGCGCTCGATCGGCATCCAGCCCGACATTCTGCTTTGCCGCACCGACCGGCCGATCCCCACGGCCGAGCGGCGCAAGCTGGCGCTTTTCTGCAATGTGCGCGAAAGCGCGGTGATCGAGGCGCGCGATGTCGACAACATCTACGCGGTCCCGGAGGCCTATCACGATGCCGGCCTCGATCGCGAAGTGCTCGAAGCCTTCGGCCTAGATCCCTCGACCGCGCCCGATCTCGCGCGTTGGCAGCTCATCAACGAGCGTATCCGCAGCCCGGAAGGCGACGTCACCATCGCCATTGTCGGCAAATATACCGGCATGAAGGACGCCTATAAGTCGCTGATCGAGGCGCTCTCGCATGGCGGCATCGCCAACAAGGTCAAGGTCAATCTCGACTGGATCGAGTCGGAAGTATTCGAGAACGAGGACCCGGCGCCGTTCCTCGAGCACGTCAACGGCATCCTGGTGCCCGGCGGCTTCGGTCAGCGCGGCGCCGAAGGCAAAATCCGCGCGGCCCAGTTCGCGCGTGAGCGCCATGTGCCTTATTTCGGCATCTGCTTCGGCATGCAGATGGCGGTGGTGGAGGCGGCGCGCAATCTGTGCGGCATCGAGCAGGCCAATTCCACCGAGTTCGGCCCGACGCCGGAGCCGGTGGTCGGGCTAATGACCGAATGGCTCAAGGGCAACGAGCTGGAACGGCGGGCGGCCGGCGGCGATCTCGGCGGCACCATGCGGCTCGGCGCCTATACGGCCATGCTCAGTCGCGGCAGCCGCGTGGCGGAAATCTACGGAACGACGGAAATCTCCGAGCGCCACCGCCATCGCTACGAGGTCAACACCAATTACCAGGGCCGGCTCGAACAGCACGGCATGCGCTTTTCCGGCATGTCGCCCGACGGCATCCTGCCGGAGATCATCGAATACGACGACCATCCCTGGTTCATCGGCGTGCAGTTTCATCCCGAGCTGAAATCGCGCCCGTTCGAGCCCCACCCGCTGTTTGCCTCCTTCGTCGAGGCCGCGGTCGAGCAGAGCCGGCTGGTGTAGCCCTGCCAGCCGGGCCGTTTGTCTCTCAAATGTGAGGATATAAATGAGTAGCTTTTCGTGGAAGGAAGTAGAAATGGATACGCGCGCCGAGAAGGGGACAAAAATCGCCGAGCGAATGTTCACGCGGCCCGAGGGTGCGACTATGCAGGAAGTCGTCGCGGCGACCGGCGGCCCGCAATACAACAAGCTCAAGCAGCTCGAAGGCCTTGGCTACGCTGTGCGCAAGGTCAAGGAAGGTCGCGAAACGCGCTATTTCGCCCAACCGCCGACAGGGCCGTCCTGCAAGGCGACGGTGACCGGCAAGGGCCAGGTTACCCTTCCCAAGGACGTACGCGAGCACTTGCGTCTGCATGAAGGCGACAAAGTCGAGTTCACTTTCCAAGATGGTCACCGGGTGGTCGTGAGCAAAAGCGGCCCGAAGCTCAGCGAGCTGTTCGGCATGCTGGGCAAGCCTCCGCGCAGTCTCAGCCTTGAGGAAATGGACGAGGTGATCCAACAGGCCGCAGTGGACCGTTATCGGCGCGCGGTAGGGCACAAGAAGCGGTGATCGGGCTCGACACAAACGTAATCCTGCGCTGTTTCGTCGATGACGATCCCGAGCAGGCGAGACAAGCGCGCCAATTCGTTGCGGACAATTGCACGCGGGAAAATCCTGGCTTCATCGATCGCGTCGCCTTGTGCGAGATGATTTGGGTGCTGGTGCGCGGTCATCGATTCGACCGGAGCAAAGCCGCGGACGTCGTTTCAAGGCTTGTTGCCAGCAGCGAAATATTGCTGGAAGACGGCGAAGCCGTTCGTGCCGCGCTGCAGTCATTCATGGGAAGCAACATTGACTTCACCGATGCGCTGATTGGCGAGGTCAACCGCGCCCGCGGCTGCACGGCGACCGCGACCTTCGACCAGAAGGCTTCTCGCCTGCCGGGTTTCGTCCGCGTCGGCTGACGCTGGCCGGGACGCGCAATCCTGCGCATAATCGCCGACCATCCAGGAGCCGGCGCCATGCCCCCGCGGCCTCGGTCACGTCGTCCATGCGGTGTCGGCAGGGCAAGAACGACAAGCTTCTGCACGCAGAAGAAACCCCCGCTGTTCGCCTCCTTCATCGGCGCCGCAGTGGAGCAGTCGAGGCTGGTCTAGCACCCATCCGATTGCGGTGCGGCTCGGAACTGCCGGACTCCAATTTTAATCGCGGTGGCGCCTGATTTACGCGAGTTCTGCGGCGCACCTTCCGACGTCGGTTATTTCGATTTCGACGCGGACTGGGAATTCATCGACCCAATGAACCGGCGTCATCGACCCCGTAAAGATAACTTCGTTTGCTCTCAAAACGCGGTCTTGTTTCGCGAAAATAGTTGCCAGCCAGACGATCGCCTCGAGGGGATCGCCGAGAACGTCGGCGCCTTTGCCCGTTTCGACCTTTGTCCCGTTCAGCGAAAGGCTGCCATTTATTTTGATCAAATCGATGCCCCGCCAATCGTTGACAGGCGCTCCCAAGACGGCGGCTTTATGAAAGAAGTCATCGGCGACCAAGATTCCGATTCCGGCGGAACGAAAATCGCCATAGCGGTTTTCAACGATTTCGATGGCCGGAGTCACAGCTGCAATGAATTCGCCTATCTCGTCCCGTACCCACGGCGCTTTGCGTGGCGGGACATCCTTGCCTAAGCGGATCGCGAGCTCGCACTCCACGCCCGTCCTGCAAACGTGCTTGCCGGAAACCCGGGCTCCCGATGGATAAATACTCGCCGACATGACGTGTCCGTAAGCCGGACCGTCGACGCCGAGAATCTGCTGCATTGTCCGCGTCGTGGCGCCGATCTTGTATCCGGAAACATCGCCTTGGCGGTGCCGCTTGAACCAATCCGCGAGTCGGGCCTGCACGGCATATCCCTGCGCTTCGCCGCGGGGAAGTTCATCCTCGGCAAATTTTGGCAGGGGCTGATCGGCGAGGCGCGCTTGTCCGGCGCCTTCAATGAAAGTTGCGAACGACTTGTCATTCATGATCCGCCGCCTCAGTTGATATTCCGGTCCGCACCCACTGGCGGCTTCACCTCGGCAGCGGAATACTGCCCCGCGCCGCATTTGGTCGGCAAGCGGCGCGTTGATAAGCTGAGTTTCCAGATCATCTGCTGGCACCCGTCCGCGGGAAGTCGGGACGGGTGATAACAGCCGGGAAAACGTCATGCCCCGCGGCCTCGATCACGTCGTCCATGCGGTGCGCGATCTCGACGCCGCCGCCGAGCTATATCGCCGGCTCGGCTTCACCGTCGGCGCGCGCAACCGGCATCCGTGGGGCACGCACAACTATCTTGTGCAGCTGCCCGGCTTCTTCATCGAGCTGCTGACGCTCGCCGAGCCCAACAAGCTCGGCAACAACGGCTTCTCCGTACTGTTCGGCGCCTATAACGGCGATTTTCTCCGGCGCGGCGAGGGCTTCTCGCTGCTCATTCTGGAATCCGGGAACGCGCAGGCCGATGAAGAGAGGTTCCGCGCCGCCGGCATCGCGGCCTCCGACGTGCTGCGCTTTGAGCGCGAAGGCAAGCGGCCGGACGGGACGCCCGTCAAAGTCGCCTTCTCGCTCGCCTTCGCCGAGGACAAGCGTGCGCCCGATATCCATTTCGCGGTCTGCCAGCAGCACTACCCGGAGAATTTCTGGAATCCGGACTTTCAGCAGCACGCCAACAGCGTCTCTGGCATTGCCGGCACCGTCGCGGTCGCCGAAGAGCCCGCGCACCATATCGCCTTCATGCAGGCTTTCGCCGGCGCGCCGGCGACGCGCCATGACGAGGGCTTCGCGGTTACTACGCCGCGCGGCGTCATCGAGGTAATCACGCCGCCGGATTTCGTTCACCGTTACGGTGTGGCCGCGCCGGACGTTTCCCGCGGGGCGCGACTCGCCGCTATCCGTTTCGCGGTCACGGACGCGACCCTGTTTCAGGCAGCGCCGAAACTTGCCGGCATCGCCGGACTCTATGCGCACAATGCTACGGTCATCGCCGCCGAGGATGCGATGGGTGCCGTGCTGGTGTTCGAGCCGGCGGCTTAATATTACTTGCGCATGATCTTTTCGGAAAACCGGTTCCCACTTTTCGGGATCATGCGCTATTTGCCATCAGGTGGATGGCCTCCGAGGCAACCTCCACTTCGACCGCGCGCCCCGGCACAAGCTCGCGCGCCTGTTGCGCCAGCAGGCAAGCCTTGAGCGGAAATCCGCAATCGACCTCGATCGTGGCGAGCGCCCCAAGAATGCGCAATCCCTTTATGCGCGCCTCGACACGATTGACGTCAGGCAGCTGCCGCCGCTCGCCGCCGGGCGCACGAAGCGTGACGCATTCCGCGCGAATGCTCACGCTCACGTCTGGCCCCATTGCGACTTTGGGCGCGGCGGCGCGCAGCCTCTGGTTGCCGACGATGACAGTGGCGAGCCCCTCCCTCGCATCAGCGATACGGCCGGCCAGGACGTTCTCAACGCCGACAAAGCGGGCAACGAATGTGTCAGCCGGCCTGTGAAAAATCTCGTCCGCCGTGCCCGCCTGCATGATCGTGCCGTCGCGCAGTACGATGATCTTGTCGGCCAGTGTGAGTGCATCGCCGTGATCGTGCGTAACGAAGATCGCCGGCAGCGATAGCTTGCGCAGGAAAGTCAATAGCTCTTCGCGCAACTGGTCGCGGGTCGTGGCATCGAGCGCGGAAAACGGCTCGTCGAACAAGAACAGTTCGGGCTCGGCCGCGAGCGCGCGGGCAAGCGCCACCCGCTGTTTCTCGCCCGGACTTAAGCTCTGCGGCGCGCGCTCTGCCAGCTGTGCGATGTCGAAATAGGCGAGCAGCTTGCCGGCATCGCCATGGGGAAGCGAGGCGGAGGGCGCCGCACCGGCGCTTCGGCCGCCGCGCAGTGCGATCGCTACGTTCTGCGCGACGGTCAGATGCGGGAACAAGCCGAAATTCTGCACCAGGAAGGCGACGTTGCGCCGCTCCGGCGCGAGCATCGTCACGTCGCGTCCGTTGATCAGCACGCGGCCGCGCTCCGGCCGGTGGAAGCCCGCGATCGTCTCTAAGGTGACCGACTTGCCCGAGCCATTGGGGCCGAGGATGACCAGGATTTCGCCGCCGGAGAGCGCGAAATTGAGCTTGTCCAGTTTAAAATCGCCGACAGTGAGCGACAAACCCTCAACGGCAATGGCCGGCGGCGTCATCTGTTGTCCCGGATGAGCTCGCGCCCGTGCGCAAGATAGCGCAGCAGCACGAACAGCGTGAGCGACACCATCAGCAGCAGCACGGCGGCGGCGGCCGCCTGGTCCAGGCTGAAGCGCAGAAAGAGCTCGTAAATTTTCACCGGCGCGGTCATCGGGTAGTAGACCAGAATGACCACGGCGCCGAACTCGCTGATCGAGCGGGCATAGGTGAGGGTGACTCCGGTCATGATGCCACGGCGCGCAAGCGGCAGCGTGATTTCGAAAAAGGTGCGCCAAGGCCCCAGGCCGAGTGTGCGCGCGATCTTCTCCAGTCGCGGATCGACCGCCTCGAAGCCAATGCGCGCGGCGTTAACGGTATAAGGCGCCGAGACGAACATCATCGCCACGACGATGCCCGCCAGCGTGCCCCAGAATTTCAGTCCGACCAGCGTCTGCAACGGCTCGCCCAGAAAACCCTGGCGGCCGAATACCATGAGCAGGGCGATCCCGGCGACGGTGTGCGGCACCGCCAGCGGTAGATCGACCAGCGCGGCGATCACGCCCTTGCCGGCGAAGGACGAGCGCGCCAGCACATAGGCGAGCGGCAGGCCGATCAAGGCGGCAAATGTGGCGGACAGAAACGCCGCTTCCAGGCTGAGCACGATGGAAGCGCGCACGTCGGCCATGCCCGCAACCTCGGCCAAACTTGCGCCCGTTTGCCGAGCCGCCAGCGCGATCAGCGGGACAACCACGAAGGCAAGCAGCACGCTGCCGAGAAACCAGCAGATTAGAAAGACGCCGCGCGGATGGCTGGGAGCGGCGCGCGACCGCCACCAGCCGGCTCTTCCCTGCGATGCCATGGCGCTCGGGCGATCAGGAGCCCGGCCAGGGCTTCACCATTTTCTTCAAGCCTTCCGGCATTGCGTCGGCGTTCACCGCGTAGGCCGGCTTGAACTCGCCGAAACCGTTCTTCTTCATCACCGCCTGGCCCTCGGGGCCGAGCAGGAAGGCGACGTATTTCTCCGCGATGTCGGCGTTCTTGCTGCCGTTGACGATGGTGATGGCATAGACGATCGGCTTGCCGGTCAGCGTGCCGTTCTTGGTATGCGCGACGCCTTCTTTGTAATAGGCCGCTTGCGCCGGGTCGCTGAGATTGATCTCGGCCGGCAGGTCGATGAATTTGAGATGGTGCTGCAAAGCGTCGGAGCGGTAGATCGCGAGATAATCGATCTGGCCGAGCTGCAGCGCCGAAATCAGCGAGGTTTCGGTATCGCGCATGTTGCTGAGCGGCGCATTGGCCAGCACGCTCTTCTCGATATTAGGATCGTTGTAGAACTTGTTCGCTAGGTTGAGCATCTGCACCGTCTGGTAGCCGGACGGGTCGGTATCGGGACTAGAGCGGCCGATCTCGACGCCCTTCTGCGCCAGCACCTTGTACCAGTTCTGTGCATTGACCTCCTTGGCGCCCTTGCTCTTGTCGGTATAGGTGAAGGTGATCGCGTTGCGCGCGATGCCGACATACCATTTGGCGTGCGCGGGCTCTGCGAACATGTATTTCGGGATCACGCTGTAGTCGGCGACCGCCAGCAGATCGGCGTCCTTGTGCAGTTCGGTGATCTGCTTGGCCATCTTCACGCTGTCGCCAAACTGCGGCTCGACCTTCACGTCGGGATGTTGCTTCTCGAACAGCGCATCGACTTGCTTGAACGGCACGGCGAGCGTGCCGGCCGCGAAAATCGTCAGCGTCGTCGGCTCCGCCGCCTGTGCGGCAATGCCGGCCGGCAGCATGGCAAAAATGACAGCGAACAATGCGATGGTGAGCCTTGCTGCGCGTTGCATGTCGCTCCTCCTCGTTGGCAGGTCAACGTTACGTCGCCCCGAGCATTTATGCATATCAGCCTACCGATCACAATTTCTGGAATTTATGCAAATAGATGCAGGATTTCGCGCCGGGGCCCGACGCTGCCCACGGGTCGATCCCGGGGTTGCATGTTGTGTCTGGGCTCAGACAGATGTGAGACGGATTGAGAAATAGGAGGGGTTCTCCGAAGCTCGGGTTGCGACACTCGAATCAAAGGAGAACCCCGATGCAGGTTTTTGGCCTGCCCGGCCATGTTATCCG